>ERZ826146.8-NODE-8-length-207942-cov-7.859000_pt1 | contig 207942 bp, 179 predicted proteins | sample MGYA00519857_ERZ826146 | MGnify/ENA primary metagenome ERZ826146 (study PRJEB31778, sample SAMEA3449222) | human gut metagenome | biome: human gut; feature: human-associated habitat; material: faeces | place: United Kingdom | collected 2010/2012 ...
TTAGTGAGCAAGCTCCCACGGTCATCTTATACAATCATTTCTGCATGGCTGAACTATTATATTATTATATCATAACATGCGATTTCGAAACATAAAATAAACCAATTCTTAATTTTAATTTCGAGGTTTTCCATGAAAAACTTGATTCTTTTCCACTCCTTTCCAAATAAAATGCTTCCAAGGCTTCTTTCCGTGTTTTGCCTGCTTGTCCTTTTGTTCATGACTGCCTGTGCAGGCAAGAACCAGAAGGATTCCCTCGCCCGGATCAAAAATCTGGAATTCACTGTTTTGTCCGAAGATGCCATTCCGGAGGAAATGCAGAAGGTCATTCAGGAAAAACACCCCCATCCCTTCAAAATCACTTATTCTGACAATGGCTTTCTCTACATTGGAATTGGCTATGGTGAGCAGCCTGCCGGCGGCTTCGGTATCACCGTAAATGACCTCTATCTCACCGAAAACGCCATTTACTTTGACACTACACTCCTCGGTCCTTCTCCCGACAGTGAAGCTCCGGTCAACGACACCGCTTCCTATCCATATCTTGTCATAAAAACCGAGTATATCGATGAGCCAGTCGTTTTTAAATAACGTACAAAAAGGTAACAGTTCAGCCATGACCATTCATAAGCTGCCGGATGGTACAAATTGGCTAACAAATATACGTGTTTTCCGGCAGCTTATTTCATGTCGGGCGTCCGCCCTATAGAAATGATTGTATAAGCTGCCCTTAGTGAGCAAGCTCCCACGGTCATCTTATACAATCATTTCTGCACGGCTGAACTGTTACACAAAAAGACCATGGCGCAAGCGGTGCATATACACCTGCTCACGCCACGGTCTTCTGTTGCAATTTTCTTTCATCAAATGTTTCAAACTTTTAGGGAGATTTACAATTTATTCTTTCCAATATTACCAATCTTTAATCACTGTTACGGATTTTTACTGGGCATTCATCTGTTTTCCAAGCGTAACCTGTACATCCTTGGACTGATATCCGGTCGGACTTCCCTGCATAATGGTCAGTGTCACAACATCACCGGCCTGGTAATAGTTCATCTCTTCCTTTAATTCTTCCATGGTTTCTACGGTTTCACCATTGATTGCGGTAATGATATCTCCACGGACAAGTCCTGCTGCAGCGGCTCCTGAATTATCAGTTACAGAAGAAACGTAAACCCCCATCGGGATCCCATAGACCTCGGAATACTGCGCTTCGACATTCACACTGGTAATACCGAGAACGCCCTTATTGGCTTCATCCACCTTCAGCCTTGTTTCCTTTTGCATCAGTTCTTCAATGATCGGCTTTGCATCGGAAATCGGAATTGCATAGCCCATACCTTCTACGGTGCTTCCACCAATCTTGTTGGAATTGATACCGATCACTTCACCTTTGGTATTCAGTAATGCACCACCGGAATTACCGGGGTTAATTGCTGCATCGGTCTGGATAAAGGTATTAATCTGGGAATCCCCGGTCTGACCCTCCTGTGAAGTAACAGCGATTGGACGATTCAAAGCACTGACAACACCGGTTGTTACGGACTGACCATAGCCTAACGCATTACCAATGGCGATAACAGGTTCACCTACTGTCAGATCATCAGAGCTTCCTAACGATGCAATTGAAATCTGGTTCAGGGTATCCTCCTTGATATCAGAGAGCTGGACTGCCAGTACTGCCAGATCCTTATCCGCATCGGTACCCTTGATCTGTGCCTGTACCTGTTCCTCGTCGACAAACTGTACCGACAGGGTATCAGCGGATTCTACAACATGATAGTTCGTGACAATTAACAGCTCGCTGTCATTTTCACCAACAATGATGCCGGAGCCGGAGCTTACTGCTTCACTGCTGTATTCCTGTCCGAAGAATGTTCCACGCTGTACATAGGTATTGCTCACCGATACAACGGACGGCATCACAGCTTTTACCACCTGTGTAACATCCGTAACAACTGCCTCTGTCTGCGTCTGTGGTGTCAGATTATCCAACGTCTGTTTAATGCTGCCGGAGGATGCCTCTGCCGCATCGGAGCTGCTGTCCGGAAGCAGCACATCCTCTGCTGCATCTCCTGATCCGGAAGCCTCTGCCAGGGCACTGTCCTGTGAGGAATTTCCCATCATTGCGGAAAAAGCACTTTTGGCATGGGTAAATCCGTCATGTGCTGCATCCACTGCCTGAAAACCGATTCCTGCAAAGACACCAAATACCAGTCCACAGCACAGACCTGCTAAAACTTTTTTCCCAAATCCACCGGATTGTTTTTTCTGTTTTACGGGTTTTGCCTGCTGATGATTCATCTGCGACTGCTGAAAATTGGTTGAAGAGGTCTGGTAATAATTGGTTCCCTGCGTTCCCGAAGAGGAATTCTGGTTCTGATTTACCTGCCCCTGATTCATCTGGTTCCGGTTTGTATAATAATCATTCGTATATCTGTTCTCATCCATGATAACTGCCTCCTTTATAAACCTTTCCTTAAAACCTTTCCTTAAAACCTTTCCTTAAAACCTTTCCTTTCTTCTATGATTCACAGTATAGGAAACAAATGTGTTAAAATTGTGTCTTAAATATGATCCTTTTGTGTAATCTAAAAATTCCGCATCCTCTTTCCTCGAAGATGCGGAATCAGGCTTCCTTACTCTACAGTTACCGATTTAGCAAGGTTACGGGGCTTATCAACATCAAGTCCCTTACCAATGGATACATAATAGGCAAACATCTGGAATGGAATAATCGCCAGTGAATTGGTGAAGTACCTGTTCGTCTGCGGAATATAAAGTACATAATCGGCAGTATCCTCTATATCATCATGTCCGGTCGTTGTAAGTGCTAACACAAATGCGCCTCTGGACTTCACTTCACGGATGTTGCTGATGGTCTTTTTATACAGATCCTCCTGAGTCAGGGAGGCCATAACCAGTGTTCCATCCTCAATTAAGGAAATCGGACCATGCTTTAATTCACCTGCTGCGTAGGCCTCAGAATGCATGTAGGTAATTTCCTTAAGCTTTAAAGAGCCCTCCATGGATAACGTATAATCCAGGCCTCTTCCGATAAAGAAAACGCTCTTTGCGGCCACATAACGGTTGGCAAACCGCTGAATCCTGGTCTTATTACCAAGAAGCAGTTCAATCTGCTCCGGCAGACGGCGGAGATCAAAAACAAGCTGCTGATACTCCTCTTCCGAAATGGTACCCTTAACTCTTGCAAACTTCATTGCCAGCAGATAAAGTGCAATCAGCTGTGCAGAATACGCTTTTGTGGACGCAACCGCAATTTCCGGTCCTGCCCAGGTATACATGACGCTGTCTGCTTCTCTTGCGATGGAGGACCCAACCACATTTACAATACCCAGTACCTTGGCTCCACGTGCCTTGGAATCGCGGAGTGCCTGCAGGGTATCGGCAGTTTCTCCGGACTGGCTGATGACAATCACCAGTGCTCCCTCTTCGATGATCGGATTCCGGTAACGGAATTCGGATGCCATATCCACCTCTACAGAAATCCGTGCCATGGATTCAATAACATATTTTGCCGTCATGCCTGCATGATATGCGGTACCACATGCCACAATATGAATACGGGAAAGCTTCCTGATTTCTTCATCGGTCATATGAAGCTCTTCAATCTCCACATTGCCATCCTTCATATGCTTTTCAAAGGTCTCACGGACTGCTCTGGGCTGATCGTAGATCTCCTTTAACATGAAATGCTCATATCCGCCCTTTGCAACCGCTTCTGCATCCCAGTCCACATGGGAAGGTGTCTTCTGGATCTCTTCTTCGTCTACGGTATAGAAATGAATCTCATTTTCCTTTAATGCAACGACTTCCTGATTATCAATATAATAAACTTCCCTGGTATACTTCAAAATTGCGGGCACATCCGATGCAATAAAGCTTCCTTCACTGCTTGTTCCTACAATCAAAGGACAGTCCTTACGTACTGCAAAAATTTCCTCCGGATGATCTGCAAACAGAATGCCGAGAGCATAGGAACCTTCCACACGGTGAAGCACCTTCGTAATTGCTTCTAACGGATTCCCTTTATAATAATAATCAATCAGCTGCACCAGAACTTCGGTATCGGTATCGGATACAAATTTGTAGCCACGATTTATAAGCCGCTGCTTTAACTGCTGATAGTTCTCAATAATTCCATTATGTACGACAGCAATCGTCCCATCCTGATTATCGTGCGGATGCGCATTAATATCCGTTGGCTTTCCATGCGTTGCCCATCTGGTGTGTCCGATTCCGACACAGCCCGGCATCGTCTCTCCGCCTCTTGTCATATTCTCAAGCACCTGCAGTCTGCCTGCTGCTTTCTGAATATTAATCTTCTCTCCATCAAAAACTGCCATACCGGTTGAATCATAACCACGGTACTCCAGCTTTGCAAGTCCCTCTAAAATAATCGGGGCAGCCTGATGTTTCCCAATATAACCAACAATTCCACACATATCTGATCCTCCAAAATCAACTTAAATATACTTATATCATTTTTCAGCCTTGCTGGCAACCCTCTTCCCGGTCAGCATTCACAGCATCAGTCCCAATAGCTGTGGTTCATGCTGCACCGCTTTACGAACCATACAGGGAATTTCTGGTAATGTTTTCCAAGAAAATATCCGATGTATTTACATCCACTCTGCCAGATCAGCTTCACGATCAGCCATGGCTTATGAAGCTTCAAAAGATACCGGCAGGTCTGTAAAACCAGTTTTCTGCCTTCGGCTTCTGCCCGGATCCCGCTAAATTCCTCCGGAAACTGTGCATGCGATACGCCCAGATCGAAATTCCGGTGAAGCTGCTCTATTCCACTGTAATTGTGTGAATGAATCACCTCTGCCTTTGCCGTATAGGAAATCGCATATCCGGCATCAATCAGATGCCTTGCATAGATCATATCCTCATTAAAAATCGTATGATCCGGGAATCCTCCCAAGGCGTCAAAATAACTTCTCCGGTAGGCTGCGCACACATTGGAGGCAAAAAAAGTCTTAATACCAAGCTCCGGCAGATCCTTTGCAGTTTTAATCCTTTCCTTTTCCGGATAATTAAAGCTTCGCGTGTACCGCTCAATGATTCCGCAATCCGGATCCGGAAGCTGTCGTGCATAGGAAATCCCAATGCTTTCCGATGAAAAAGGCTTTAACAGCTCCTCCATCATCGTATCCCCTGCCGGTACCGCGTCATCGGTCATACAGATAAAGAACGGTGCATCACTTAGCGATACTCCATAATTCCGTGTTGCCCCATGGTTAAACTCTGCTTTACTAATATGGTACAGCTTAAGCCGCGGGCTCTGTGCCAGAAACGCCTCCTCCGGGCTGAATTTCAGAAATTCCTCCCGCTCTGTGTTAATCAGAATAATCCTCCGTGGAAGCAGGGATTGTGACAAAAGCGCATTGATCAGCCTTTTCAGTTTTTCATCCGGCCGGTACACCGGAATGATCACATCGTATATAAGCATCGTTTCCATTCTCTCTCATATAAGCGAAAAGGGTCTTTCACAAAGACCCTTTTCTTTTACATTTATTTCACATAACCATTTGTATCTGCCGCAATCTTCGCACTATATTCCTTAACTGCTGAAGAAGGTTCGTAATCCTTCTCATCAAACAGGAATTCATGCAGCCAGGTAACATTGGATTCCAGACTCCTTGGAACCACGCAGCTTCCCTTCTTACCGATACTACCTGTGGTCAGCATATCGGAATTCGGGAACCCTCCTTCATCCACGATATTATACTTACTGATATTTCCAAGAAGTGATACAATTTCAGAAATATCAAGAGACGTATATACCTTATCAAATACAGAGTTTGCAATCTTCTCAAGCTGTGCAGGAGATGCCTTCTTTGCTTCATCTGCAACCGCCTTTAATACACGACGCTGTCTTGCGGTACGCTCAAAATCGTTGCCTACATAACGGATACGGCAGTAAGCAGTTGCCTGCAGACCGTTTAGCTTCTGGTATCCTGCCTGTGTTACCGGTGTGTAGCTTCCCTCTGCTGCGGTATAGGTCTTACCATCCTTCGTTGTACCGACAATACTGATCTGGTAATTATTCAGATGGGAAATTTCTTCTTCCTTAACATCAATATAAACACCGCCCAGTGCATCAATTGTCTCTGTCAGACCGCTGAATCCGACTGTTACGAAATCGGTAATGTTCATATCCAGATTCATGTTCAGCATATTGATCGCCTGCATCGGTCCACCCTTTGCATAAGCCGCATTACACTTATTATAAGTATCATTGCTTAAGTTCAGGTAGGTATCACGATATACGCTGACCAGCTTACAATCGCCGGTATCCAGATTAATGGAGGCAATCATAATGGTATCACTCCGGGTATTCTTGGTCAGTGCTCCCTCTGTGGAGTCTACACCGAATAACGCAATGTTGCGATACCCCTGCAGCACCGAACCTTCCTGCTCCTGCAGCTTTTCAACCTCCGGATTGATGACAATGTCTTCCTCCGGCAGATCTACCTTACCAACCTTTTCCGTCTTTAAAACAGTCCATAATACCATAACCATGAGTAACAGAACCAGGATTTCTACAATAAATAAAATAATCTTGGAGGTTTTGTTCTTTTTCTTATGATTCTTACCATTTGAGGATTTCTTCGAAGGGGCACTCTTTTTTCCCCTGGAAGAACGGCTGTCTTCATAATAATCGTCTTCGTAATAGTCATCCTCATAGTAATCGTCTCTACGGGATGATGTTCTCTTCTGCGAAGAGCTGCGTGCAGCCTGGCTGTGCTGTGCAGGTCTCTTCTGTGCAGGTCTTCCCTGTGAAGGTCTGCCTTGTGATGATCTTCCTTGTGAAGGTCTTTGATTATTTGTGGTCATACCTTTTCTCCCTTTCAAATACCATATGTGGGTTTCTTCTTTCGTTCTCCCCATAATCTAGCATTTTACCATATTAATGTTCCCACTTCAACCAGATTCATACAAACTTGCGGTTATACGCGCCTTTAATAGGCATTCTTATTCACAAAACCTTTGAAAATCGTCATAAACAAAATCTTGATATCGAGGGCAAGACTCCAGTTTTCAATATAAAACAGATCATACTCGATACGCTTGCGGATTGATGTATCGCCACGATATCCATTGACCTGCGCCCAGCCGGTCAGTCCCGGCCGCACCTGATGCTTAATCATATATCTCGGAATTTCTTCCTTATATTTATCTACCCATTGTGGCCGCTCCGGCCGCGGTCCAACCAGCGACATTTCTCCCATCAGAATGTTAAAAAGCTGTGGCAGTTCATCAAGACTGGTCTTACGCATAAATTTACCAACCTTTGTGACACGCGGATCATTCTTGACCGTCCATGCATTTTCCTCTGCCGACTGCTTCTGCACTTCCATCGTCCGGAATTTGTACATCCTGAATACTTTATTATGAAGTCCCACACGCTCCTGTTTAAAGATCACCGGTCCTTCACTGGTTGCTTTTACTAAAATCGCACAGACCAGCATCACCGGAGAAGCAATAACAATACCAAAGCAGGCACCCAGAATATCCATGGTTCTCTTTAATATACTATTCACCGGATTCATTAATGGTACATAACGGATATTGATCACCGGAAGTCCCATCAGATCCTCCGTATAGGGGTGGCTCGGCACCAGGGAATTGTAATCCGGAATAAACTTTGTATGAACACCGGACTTCTCACACAGATCCACGATGGACTCCAGCTGCTCATAATCCTTCAGTGCAAGTGTAATCGCAATTTCATCCAGCTTGTTCTCCGGAAGAATATACCTGATATTCTCTATTCTTCCCACAACCTTAACTCCCTTATACACGGTTCCGCTTGGCATGGTATCATCGAGAATCCCCCGGATTACGTATCCCCACTGGGGATTTGCAATAATTCTGGTAATATATTCCTCCGCCGCACTGGAATAACCAACCAGCAGAATGTACTTCAGGTTATAACCCTTTCTGCGGAAAAAGTACAAAATATTCCGGATCATTGTCCGGCAGAGCGTCATCAGAATAATATTGATAATATAAAAGGCTCCCAGCACGAATCGGGAAATATCCAGCTGATTGATGATATACAGCAGTGTCATAAACAGGATCAATCCTACTGTATTTGCCTTCACAATTGCAAAAAGCTCGTATTTACGCCTGGTTGCACGCTTTGGAGCGTATAAATTAAAGAAATAATACAGAACCAGATAAAGTGGAACCAGAATATACAGCGCACGGAAATACGTGTACATATCCAGTACTCCAACATTCGGATCCGTCTCCGCAAAGCCGGTAGCAAACTTCAGATACCATGCCATGAGATAAGAAATTGCCGTCACAACCGCATCAATCAACACATGGATTCGATTCAATAATTTCTGATTGTCCTTAATCATTGCACAACCCTTTCTACCACCACAGACGGCGGAACATATTCGCCCATAACTGCAGCTGTATTACCACATAATTTCCAAAATGCTTCATGGAAAATTTTACCTTATGTTCTCTTCCTTTTCCGGAAAAAGCAAGACGGAAGCCCTTTCCAAGACCCTTCATATAATCTGCACCCAGTCCCTTTTTCAGGAAAAACAAAATCTTCACAAGATACCCCAAAAGCAGGAACGGCAGATTTAATAACACCTGTAACACCGGCATATTTTTATAAATCAGATAAATACTGTTCCGGGAGGATAAATCTACCTTGAATTTATTGTGTCTCGAACCGGAAGAGCCGCTTCCTGCATGAAGAACCACAGAAGCCGGTGCATAATAGTTCCGGTAGCCATAGATCTTCGCACGGTACCCCACATCAATATCCTCCAGATAGGCAAAATGATTTTCATCAAAATCACCGATTTTTTCAAAAACAGCCTTCCGGTAAAGAGCTGCCCCGGCACAGGCAGAAAACACAGAGGTTTCCTTTGAAAATGCTTCGGTCTTCCGGTCCTTTCCGCGTGCAAATGCCCATCCTAATGCACAATAAAAATCTCCGGCACTGTCAATCAGCTCCGGATTCTTCATCTGCAACATTTTCGCAGCTACAGAAAACGCTTTCGGATGACGTTCCATTGCAGCTTCCAGCTCTTCAATTGTATCTTTTAAAACAACGGTATCGTTATTTAACAGAAAAACATATTCTGTTCCGGTCTCATGGATTCCGATATTCACCGCTGCGCTGAATCCCCGGTTTTCGGGTAATGCGATCAGCTTCACCATCGGGAACCTTTCTTTCACCATGGCAGCGCTTTCATCGGCAGAACCGTTATCTACAACAATTATTGCAGGAACCTCACTTCCCTCTAAAAGAGAGGTAAGGCAGTCCTGCAGATAGTTCCGTCCATTGTAATTGGGAATTACCACTGTCGTTTTCATGCTTCTGTCCTATCTTCCATCCACCCGCTGCACCATTTCCGGATCCCAGACGATTCGTTTTCCTCTTCTATGCAGTTCCTCACAGAATTTGAAGCTTAACTCTTCATAATCAGCATCCTTCTTAAGGACATCCTGATATAAGAAATATCCCGTATGGGGCTGCACCGCATAGGGCAGTCCGGTAAGCTCTTCCCAAACTGTCTGTGCCTCTCCTGAACAGATCATACAGCGCACATCCACAGCATAGGCCTCCTGCTGACAGGATGCCCGGTGCATATAACCACTATATTCTCTATGGAGCCCCAGATATAAGGGCTCCCTGTTTTCATTATAAATACCGCCTACTACACGGTTATGCCGGTCAATCAGCTTTCCTCCGACCACAGCTACATCCGGCCGGTTACTTAACAGATCCGGCTGATAATTTACACGAAAAAATCCCAGATGACATGTATGAACCACATCGGCCTGATACTCCCGTGCCTTCAAAAAATCCTCTACTGCACGCTTGCCGGCTTCGTAAGCATAGCGCTTACTTTCCGGATTCTCTGACGTAGAGCCTTCATAACATCTCCAGTGATACAGTACCTTGGGGATATGGGCAACCGGCAGTCTGGCCTTTCCGGCTGCGTGCCTGTCCTCTCCCATCATCCGGTCTACCGCCCTCAGAATGATGTCATGATCCTGTGCCCCATCCACGCTGCTCCGGAATTCAAGCTCCTGCATGAGTTCTCTCTGCATCACAAGCAGATGACAGATATAATTATTCGATAATATTAAATCCAGATTAAACTCCGGTTTCCGATTAACCTCATAAAACGAAGTTCCATTGCTGTTACATTTATCCTCATCAGAATATAACATGCGTAATTCCAGATTATCCTTCCGGTACGCCTCAATCACAGATGCACATTCAAACAAGGCATCCTCCGTCAGTAAATCATCATGGTCAAGTAATGCGACATATTCTCCTGTCGCTGTCTTCAATGCTTCATTCGTGTTTCCGGATATTCCCAGATTTTCTTTCAGCCTGTGATACCGGATACGGGAATCGGTATATTCCTTCACAACCTCCGATACCCGGTCCGTTTTACTGGCATCTGCAAGAATCAGTTCCCAGCTTCCGCAGGTCTGTGCAAGTACTGAATTGATCAGTGCCCGGAGGAACTCTTCCCTGGTTTCAAAGGTTGGAACCAGAATACTGAATCCGGTTGAAAACTCAGAGGCCTTGCCGGCCTGTTCCTTTAAAACAGAATCCGGCAAGGGATCATAATGATAGTCATCCTTTCTTTCGGAAGAAGCTCGTTCCACCGCTGCATAATAAGCCTTGCGAAGTCCGTTCTTCTTCAGATAATATATGGTTTTCTTCAAATTACTGAGCTTTAATAGTTTTGCCATCATTTTGACTTACAGAACGGCCTTGAGATCCTCTGTCAGCTTATTCAGCTTCTCTTCTGCATCCTGAAGGCTGGTTCCCTTTACTCCCATATAGAACTTGATCTTCGGTTCTGTTCCGGAAGGACGCGCACAGCACCAGGAATCATTCGTAAGATCAAAGTATAGCACATTGGACTTCGGAAGTCCGGTAGGTCTGGTTGCTCCGGTAGCAAGGTCTGTGATCACATCTCTGTCGTAGTCACGAAGCTCCTTTACCTGTAATTCTCCGAAGTTCTTCGGAGGGTTGTTTCTTAATTTATCCATCATCTCTGCAATCTGCTTGGATCCGTCGATACCCTTTAAGGTGATGGCATACTGTGTTTCCTTATAATATCCGTATTCTTCATAGAGCTTCAGCATCTGATCCCATACGGTAATACCATGCTTCTTGCACCATGCAGCCACTTCACACAGACACATTACGGCAACAACGGCATCCTTATCCCTTGCATGGGTACCCGCAAGACAGCCATAGCTTTCTTCCAGACCGAATACATAATTGTTGGAGTTGCTCTGTTCAAAAAACTTAATCTGCTCACCGATATACTTGAAACCGGTCAGCACTTCCACGAAGCGTACCCCGTAAGCTTCTGCAATGGCACGTGCCATATTGGTGGTAACAATGGTCGTAACCAGTGCCGGATTAGCAGGCATGGTCTTCGTTGCGGTACGCTCTCTTAAAATATATTCTGCAATCAGCATTCCGGACATATTTCCGGTAAACGGTACATATTCGCCGGTCTTTGTATCCAGTGCATAAATACCAAGACGGTCTGCATCCGGGTCGGTTGCCAGTACGATATCTGCATTCTTTTCCTTCGCAAGCTTTAATGCAAGGGTAAATGCCTTCGGATCTTCAGGGTTCGGATATTCCAGTGTGGTAAAATCAGGATCCGGAAGCTCCTGCTCCGGTACAACATACACGTGCTTGAAGCCAAGCTCGGAAAGAATACGGCGTACCGGTACGTTTCCTGTTCCATGGAACGGAGAATATACAATACGGATATCATCTGCAACTTCCTTAATAATATCCGGGTGAATAATCTGCTTCTTTAACTCTGCCATGTAGGCATCGTCAATTTCCTTGCCGATTACAACATAAAGTCCCTGATCCATTGCATCCTTTTTGTCCATGGTCTTTACCGACTGATAATCGGTTACGGCCTTTACTTCTGCAATAATTTCTTTATCCTTAGGAGCGGTTACCTGTGCACCATCTTCCCAGTAAGCCTTGTATCCGTTATATTCCGGGGGATTGTGGCTTGCGGTAATGACAATACCGGAAATACAATGTAAGGTACGGAGTGCAAAGGAAAGCTCGGGAGTCGGACGGAGTGCGTCAAACACATAAGCCCTGATTCCGTTTGCAGCAAGACAAAGTGCTGCTTCATCTGCAAATTCCGGTGACATTCTTCTGGAGTCGTATGCGATTGCAACGCCTCTGTCCTTGCCGCCCTGCTTGATAATGTAGTTTGCAAGTCCCTGTGTTGCCTTACGGACCGTGTAAATGTTCATACGGTTTGTTCCTGCTCCGATCACACCGCGAAGTCCGCCGGTACCAAATTCCAGATCTTTATAGAAACGGTCTTCGATTTCTTTCTCATCTCCTGAAATCGCCTGCAATTCTGCCTTTGTCTTCTCGTCAAAATAAGAATCCTTTAACCAGAAATCATATTGCTCTTTGTAGCTCATAACTGCTCCTCCTGTTTACATTATTGGATCATCCTCCTGCCATTTAAACCGGCATTCAGATTATCAAAAATATTTTACCACACTATCCCTGTATTTTCAAAGCAAAGTCACTCCGATCCAGAGAAAAATTCGGATTATAGTACGGATCTCCCTTTGCAAGAACCTCCTTCCACTTCGTCCTGAAGTGCTCGGACTCCTTATTATAGCGTTCTGCCTTTTCTCCCTGATCATCCAGTCCTCTGGAAACCGACTCAAAATGATACAGCTCCGCAAATGGTGTAAAAACATTTAAGAAGCCCTTTTCCCGAAGCTTCAGACAGAAATCCACATCATTTAGGGAAATGGCAAAGTCCTCCGAAAGGCCTCCCACTTCGTCGTAGAGGCTCTTTTTTACCAAAAGGCAGGCTCCCGTCACCGCTGATACATTCTGCGCATAGCAGAGTCTTCCCATATAGCCGAGATTATCCCGGTGCTGGCCGTAATGGCTGTGTCCCGCTGTCCGGTGTGCCCCAAGTCCAAGCACCACGCCTGCATGCTGGATCGTTTTATCCGCATAATAGAGCTTCGCTCCCACAGCCGCCACATCCTGACGCTGTGCATACATCAGAAGCTCCTCCATCCAGTTCACCGTAATCACCTGTGTATCATTATTCAATAACAGGATATATTCTCCGGTTGCAAAGGAAACACCATAATTATTCACCCTGGAATAATTGAACGTTTCTCCCTCCTTGGGGGTATAGGTGACTACACGTATTTTGCGGTCGTTTTCCGTCGCTCCATTTTCATATGCAGCCTGCAATTCCTTATAATAAGCAAAAATTTCCGGTGTCGTGCTGTTGTTTTCCACCACAATAATTTCATAATTTTCATAGGTGGACTTTTCAAGAATGGAATCAATGCACCGCTTCAGATCTGGCTGATGATCCTTATTGGCAATCACAATACTGATCTTCGGTGTCCCGATAATCTCATACCGGATCTTGAAGATGGTCTCGAATGCCCTTGTGGATGTGATCTGAAAATGCTTAAAGCCGTGGCGGCGCAGATGATCTGCCACCGCTCCCTTTGCGGCCTCCACAACATAAGGCTTGGCATCCACGCCGGATGCCACACTGCCCGGATGACACCGCCAGTAATAAAGAAGCTTCGGTACATGCACCACGCACTTCGCCCGGTCTGTCAGCCGCAGAATCATATCGTGGTCCTGACTGCCGTCAAACTGTGGGCGGAACAGCTCCGTACCATCTAAGAGTTCTCTCGCAAACACGCTGAAATGACAGATATAATTATTGGCACGCAGATTATCAATCGCATAGTCAGGCTTAAAATGCATCGTGAGCATTTTATTGATGTCCCCACTCTTAAACGTGGTTTCATCGCAGTATATGTAATCTGCATTCTGCTCATTAATGACCTTCACATATTCATATAAAGCACTCGGATGCAGAATATCGTCATGATCAAACAATCCGATGTACTCTCCCGTTGCCAGCTTCAGACACTCGTTGGTGTTTCCCGCAATTCCTTCGTTTTTTAAAAGCTTGTGATACACGATACGCCCATCCGCTTTGCCTTCATATTCCCTGACAACCTCTGCAACATAAGCATGCGCATCGTCCGAGCCGTCTGCCAGACACAATTCCCAGTTCGAATAGGTCTGATTCATCACAGAATCGATCATTTCCCGTAAGAATTCCTCAGGCGTATTAAATAACGGCACCAGAATACTGATCTTCACTCTGCGCGGAAAGTCTGTATTCTGCTCTGCCTCCCTCCGTGCTTCATCCGGAAAGCTCTTCGTTCCGAACTGCTCCATGGCATGCTTTTCGTGTTGCTTATATTTGATCTTGGCAGCAACGCCCTTCATCGAGCCGCAATTCTTTACTCTTGTCACCTGACGGATGCACCAGTGCATACACCTTCTGGCAGGTGCCGAGGCCTTCCAGACAGGATTACTCTTAATCCGGTTCAGTTTAAAGTTCAGATCATCCACCTTCGCTTCCAGATCTGCCACACGTCCGGCAAGATCTGCATTCCGCAGATGCTCTTCTTCATATGCCTTTTGATAGTCCATTTCTTCCTGACTCATGTTTCCGGTCCTTTCTCCACTCCACTTTCTGTCAAACAGTTTCATATATCACTTATAAAACTTCAATCGTCCAGCTGCTCCAGTTAACAAGTTTCACCCTGGAACAGGCATCCTTCGCCAGCATACCAAACTGATACCTTCCGGCTTGGACAGCTCCCGGCTTTAGCTTAGCTGCATATCCGGTCAGATCCACATTCATCTGATCCTTCAGATTGGCTTTGATGTCCTCCCGGTATTTCTTCTCTATGGATATGCTATAAATAACAGGTTGGGACATTTTCTCATCGTTTCTGACAGAATTTCCCAGTGCCTGCTGGTTTCCATCAGTTATCCTGCGAAGCAGAAGCTCCTTTTTATAACATGCGTTATCCGATCCAATAACAAAAGAATATCCTTGAAAATAATACCCCTGATCTTCGCTGCCAATACTGTTATCATTACGGCTATCTTTTTTCTCTTCCCCATAATCCTCTTTATCTGAATTCCCGGCCTTTCTTTTCTCTGGGGAAACGCCGTATTTCCATTTATAAATATCCATGGCGCATTCCATACCAATTACCAGACATTCATCCTCTCTGGCAGCCAGTACCTCCTGCGTGCACTTCTTCACCTTCGCCCATGGCATTGAGAGATCTACCTGGTAGCGGAATGCCGGTGTATACTCGGTTTCCAGCATATCAGTCGTCAGATACGGGTGATAAAACGGATCCCTGCCATATAAATCCTGATGTTTCTCATACAGATAGTCCTTCTCCCGAAGAAGCCGCAGCTGCTTTTCCTCGGATTCCCCATCCTTCCCTCTGCTTAAGGATTCATGATGGAACAGGAAAAGATCATTCCTTACCACATTATAATATCCCTCTTCATAAATTTTATAGCACAGATCCACATCATTAAATGCAACGGCAAGCGTTTCGTCAAACCCTCCTGCCTTTTCAAAAATCGTTTTCTTCACAAGCAGACACGCCCCCGTTACCCCCAGCATATCATGCACGCCACGGTTCTGTCCAAAATAATGATCCTCCGTATCATGTGCAAACTGCAGCTTATGAGCCGGTCCCACCCGGAGATTCGTAATTCCGGCATGCTGGATGATGTCGGTATCCGGGTATAAGAGCTTCGCCCCTACTGCTCCCACATAGGGCAGGACTGCCTTTTCCATCAAAAGGACAAGCCAGTTTTCCCCGACAATTTCCATGTCATCATTTAAGAACAACAGGTAATCTCCCTGTGCTTCCTTCGCTCCCCAGTTGCACATATAGGAAAAATTAAAAGGGATTTCCCTGTATAAATATCGAACGTTATTTATATCTTCATTTTCATTTCTCTTCTGCTCAGGATCTTCTATTTGATTTTGATCCCGGTATCGCTCCTGATTTTGCTTCTTTTCTAAAGCAATCCCCAGTTCCTGCAGCCTCTGCACAATTCGTTTTTTGTTTTCTTCAGAGCTTCCGTTATCCACAATAATAAATTCTGTTTTAACTTTTGCCCCCAATCCTGACGTTTTATCCACAAAGGAGTCAAGGCACCGGAACAAAATATCCGGATGATCCTTGGACGGAATGATAACAGAGACCGTAGGAAGCTGTATATCTGCTGTTTTATCCGATGTTATATCTGCTATCACATTTTCATCTGATCCATCCCTGACATTCTCCCTGCCGCCAGCTCTCATCTGCTCCTGTATTTTTTCCGGTAAATGCAGGTTCTTCCAATGCTCATAGCTGGAAGCTTTTGTATGCATCAGCACCTGGGGAATATGAACCACAAGATGATCCGCAGTTTTCCATCCGGCAAATGCACCGTTGTCCCATAAGTAATCTGCAAGCAGCCCATACATGATCTGATCCCGGTTCATCTGCCTGCGCTCTATCCGTTCACGCCGGATCTGTTCACACATTTCCTGCTCGTAATCCTTTCCTTCCCGATCTTCCTGCTTTGCCTGCTGCAATTCACTTTCCAATTGATCATCAACAAATAAATCTGCTTCCACTTCTTTCTCAAAAATGCCATGCTTCTGTAGAAAATCTGCTATTTTCGCAGTCGGCACTGCAACAAACGCTCCAAAATAAAAACAGGAAAGGAAGGTATCCGGAGACCAGTCCGGCTTAAACCATGGATTCTGCCGTTTTCCATTCCTTATAACATCTTCGTCGCCATATACAAGCGCCGGTATTATGTCAGACTTTATGCAATCTATATGAACATGATCATGGTCATTTTCACTGTTTTGATGGTTATTGCATAAAGACTTTGTATCGCCGTGACCACGTAGTTTCGAAAATGCCTCTGCAATCATCGGAACAGTCAGTTCACTGTACTCTCCATCCTGAAAATTCAGCAGTAGAATGTCTTCCTCCAACGCTCCATCCTTAATCCGGTTTTGCAGCTTCAGAAACTGTCCGGCATTCATGGACAATAATGTCATAACAGGAGATTTTGTCGAATCCGGATGCTTTTTGCAGAACACCCGATATGAAATGCACTTCAAAGAAGGTTCTGAATTTTTTCCTGCATTTTCCATTTTAGATCCGCCATCTAGCCGCATTTTCGTTTCATTTGTCAGACATTTAGGAAAACTTTCTCCTGTATAGTCTGACACAGAGAAAGACTTCTCTGATTTTTCTGCCACATATTCCGAAACCAAAAGAGGGGTCTCCTGACCCCTGATCCAAGAATCGTAGTCCCGCAGCTGAGACGCCAGTTCCTTCCGATATTCTTTTCTTTGTCTTTCCTGTAAAACCCTCTTTATAGTTTGCTTCATCATGGTCTGTCTGTTCTCCCCTGCCGGTTCCTGCAGTAGATTTACTTATTATCCGGAATGGAATCGTTAGTTAAAAGAGCTTCTTAATCATTGAAATCATTTCTTCCGCAGCCTCTGCTGACACCGGTGAAACCTCCATCTTAAGCTCAACCTGATTTTCTTCCTCCGCACGCATTCCAGCCATTACAAGTGCTTCCACATGCAGTACCAGATTGGGATCTGCCGTTGCAAAAAGGTAGGTTCCGGGCTTTACCTGCTTCCCGTTTGTCTCTATAAACTTCTTTTCAAATGTCACCGGCATCCCATTCCATAACAACTGCTGCAGCTTTACGACACAGGGCTTATCTGCCGGATCCACACGAAAATTCCGTACGTCTCCCTCTACGGTAAGCGTCGTTTCAATCTGACGCTCTTTTACATAGACATCCGGAACATACCTAGAATCACTCTCACAAAATCCCTGTCCCCGGTCATAATATAACTGGATACGCTCATCCAGGATTTCCTGCAGATGCTCTTCCATCAGCTTCTTCGGATCAACCGCATAAGTACCGATTGCCGCCCGGATTTCTCCCATGGACTTCCGCTTACCGGTCACCTTTTTCTGAAATATTGCTTCCTTATGGCGATATTCCTCTGCCTCGTCCTCAGTCACATTTAACTGCTGCATAATATAATCCAGATTTAATTCATTCCGTTTTTCATCCTCTAAAATATAACAATAGATTGCCCGGAATGCAATTTCTTTATCCTCAACCGTTTCCTTTGTCGTCCACTCATAATCAATAACGGTCCAGCTCTCTCCATCCACCAGAATGTTTGCAAAGATCAGATCATAATCGGCAATATTTCCCGTATATCCTTCCTTACGATAAGAAACCAGTTCCCAGTATTTGTCAAAAAGCCTCTGGAATCCGTCCAGATTCTTTTCTGAAAGGCACTGATCCATCAAGGTTTCCAGTGTCGTTCCCTGTTCAAACGGGAACTCCGCATACCCCTCCTGTTCGTGATACATACAGGGGTTGATATGCAGTCCGCTCCCTTCATAGCGCTCGCATAAGGCCTGATATGCCGCTTCCATCTCCCGGACATGGGCTCTCGCCTCTTCGGTCATCGGAACCTTCCGGACTACTTTCCCGGCAGAAGTTTCCACAATATCCGTACGAAGCTCATACCTTCCGTCACGATCATTGGAATACTTGGAGTAAATGGTCTGTGGCAGCTCTCCAATCACTACCATATAAGAATTGGAGAACAGATCAAAATAATCATCCTCAATCGTACTGTCAAATACATACTTTTCACGGAACAATACCATGCGGTCACGGTCAAAATTACGCATGTTATCCGTCAGCTCTCCCTCATAGGGGAGCCTCCGGTCCGAATAAATCGTTGTCGGAAATTTGTAATCCGGGTACGGATAGTAGAAATGGTAGTTCGTTTCCCCACAGCGCTCGAAGATCTTTTCAAGTCCCCTTTTAGTGAAGGTTCTGGCACTTCCTCCCTCCGGATATCCCTCGAGTCCTGAGAAATAAGCTCCCACATGATCTTCCTTGCAGCCGGCCCAGTACTTTAATCCAAACTTGTTCTCAATTGCAATAACCAGAAGTCCCGTTGATTTCTTATGCTTCTGCATGATTTGAAAGAAATCTTCATAGGGTGTTTTCGTGTGAATATAGGAATTTCCATACTCAAATACCCCGATCAGACAGACCAGATCATAGTCACAATCAAGCGAAGGTTCTATATCATTAAAGTTTCCGACATAAATCTCTATATTATCCCGGTCCTGATTCCGGTAAGCATTGATCATGCTCCGCTTCGCAGACAGATCCACACAGGTTACCTTCCCTGCCTTTTCTGATAATTTATCCGTGATTGCTCCACATCCGGATCCGATTTCAAGCACCTTCATATCCTTTGTAATCGGCAGCCAGTCTACAATATTCCCCCGAAGAGCGGACAAATGGTAGAGAACCGGCCAGCTGTTCTTTTCCTCAATGATCTTCGGATACTCAATTCTTGCTGCATTCTTCGTAATCTCCAGAATTTCATCCTCGATCGCTCCATCGCTGTAGATGTCCTCTCCCGGATAAAACTCATAATTTAATTTCACATTTCCAATCTGCTTCGGTAAAGTTTCTGCAAATTCCATGAATTGCCCTCTCAACATCTGACCGGAAAATCAAACCTTCCACCTTCCGCCCGTTTTCCTGATCCTTTCCTGTCTGTACTATCTGTATCATAATTTCAAAGCTCCGTATATCAGCGGACTGTTATCTCGGAGTTCATGTCATAATATCCTACGGTATCCTTGTCCGAAATCACCGTAATATTCAACACATCATATAATCTGTGATAAACCACGAAATTTTCCTTTTCATACCCGGTAACTCCCAGCGAAAGAAGATATTCTCCGCCCTGCAGGTCAATTTTCTGGGTAAAGGTAATATGTTTCACCTCGCCCTTCCTTACCGGCTGCAGGAAAGCCTTTTCCACCATGGTATTGGTTCCCGTAATTTCCACACCCTTGATATTCTTAATGGTAAAGGCAAAAATCGGAGCCTCAATATCCTGCAGGAAACGTACCGACATATGAACGGAACATTTCTGCCCCTTGATAATGGCACCGGTCCGTCTTCCCTGACCATCTTCCACATCATATTCTTCAATCACGGCCTGCCTGGTGCCATATTCCAGTAAATCCGGGTTCTGGACATTTGCGTTCTGTGCAGAGTCTTTCGTTTTTGCTGCATCCATACCGCTGTCTTCTGTGCGGCCCGCCTTACGTGCTGCCGAGGTGATGCTTTCATCATGGAGCAGATTCTGATCATCACTGTCCGGGAGCGGATACTGCCCAACAAGTACCTGCTTATAGGCATCAATCATTTCCTTCGGGGTTCCTTCCCCTAGCTTCACACCCTGATTCAGCAGGACCACCCGGTCACAATACTTGCTGATACTGCTTAAATCATGGCTGACAAAAACAATAGTTTTCCCAAGCTTCTTAAATTCTTCAAATTTATGATAGCATTTGGCCTGGAAGAACACATCTCCTACGGACAATGCCTCGTCTACAATCAGGATTTCCGGCTCTATATTAATGGCAACCGCAAAAGCCAGACGAACGAACATACCGCTCGAATAGGTCTTCACCGGCTGGTTTACATACTCTCCGATATCTGCAAATTCCAGAATATCCGGTAACTTTTCATCAATTTCCTTTTTGGAAAACCCGATCATGGTTCCATTCAGATATACATTTTCAATACCGTTGTATTCCATATTGAATCCGGCACCCAGTTCAAGCAGTGCCGAAATCCGTCCATTGACCTCCACATTTCCCTTCGTCGCATTCAAAACACCTGTTATGATTTTAAGAATTGTGGATTTTCCGGAACCGTTGGTCCCAATAATACCAACCGTCTCTCCCTGATAAATGGTCATGTCTACACCCTTTAAGGCATAGTGCTCCCGATACTTCTTCTTTCCGGATAAGCCAAGAGCTTCCTTCAGACGGTCTGAAGGTTTATCATACAATTTATATACTTTTTCAACACCAGTTGCCTGAATGGCAATTTTTCTTTCTTCCATGATCTGAACGATCCTTTCTCACTGCTCTCTTCCTTTTACCGGCATTTCATCCATTCTGCAGTTCCCCTGTCTTCCTGTCGTTATCCATTCTGTATTTCCGTACACACTTTCCCGGTTTTGCTCCCATTACAGCACATCTGCAAAGTGCACCTTCAGACGCTTGAAGATCAGGGAACCCACGCAGAACAATGTCACTGTAAAAATCCAGAAATAGGTAGAGGAATAAAAATGCTCAAAGAACCAGCTTTCCTCATATATAGCGCTTCGATACCCGTTTACAATATAAGTCAGTGGATTCAGCTTAAACAATACCCGGAGCTTCGGATAATTTTCGAGCATACCGATATTCCAGAGGATCGGGGTAGCCCACATTCCTACCTGAAGTCCGATATTAATGATCTGCGCCAGATCACGGAAAAACACCACAATCGCACAGGTACAATAGCTCATGGCCAGCATCAGTACAAACAGGCAGAAGCTGTAATAAAAAATCTGCAGGGTATACAGATTGGGCATATATCCATACATCATTGCAATAATCAGTAATACTCCTACAAAGAATGCATGAATAAAGGTTGCCGCCACCAGCTTAATGATGGGCAGAATACTGATCTTAAAAACCACTTTTTTGACCAGATAACTGTATTCCAGCAGTGCATTTGTTCCATTCGTGATTCCTTCCGAAAAATAAAACCAGGGTACAAGTCCCGCTGTCAAAAACAGTACATACGGTACCTCTACCCCACTCGCCACCATCTGGCTTCTCGTATCAAACACCACATCAAATACAATCCAATACATGACAACCGTCACGACCGGCTGCACCAGCGCCCATAAAAATCCAAGATAGGATCCTGCATAACGCTTTTTAAAATCATTCTTCGCAAGCTTCCAGATCAGCTCCCTGTTCTGGAAAAGCTCCTTCGGAATAATAAAAATACGGTCATAATAAATACCAAAAATAGTGCATGCCAGCAAAAGCAGCGCGCATGCACATATTTTCTTAAGATCCTCGGTCGGCTTATCTGCCAGAGGATTATTGTGAAGGATCACCATGGCTGCGGTTGCCGCACATACCATATAAAAGAGTGCGATTCCCACAGGCTTGGAGATCCGCCGTTTATTTTTCTTTGTTTCCTGTCTTACTTCCTGCATAGAATCATCCGTTCGCTTTCATTTACCTACCCGGTAATTATTGATTGCGGGACGCTGTATATTCTTTGATTCCGCCCCATTTAGTATCCTTATCTGACATAATCAGATCTTCTTTTGATGCAACCGGCCAGTCAATTCCGATATCCGGATCGTCAAATTTCAATCCTCCCTCGTCGTTTGGATGATAAAAGTCCGTACATTTATAGACAAATTCCGCGTAGTCGGATAATACCACAAAACCATGTGCAAAATTCTTCGGAATAAAGAACTGCTTCTTATTTTCAGCAGAAAGCGTCACCCCAAACCATTTTCCATAGGTCCGGGAACCCGGACGCAGATCCACGGCCACGTCAAACACTTCTCCTTCTACCACGCGGACCAGCTTGTCCTGGGGATAGTTTATCTGGAAATGAAGGCCACGCAGTACATTTTTTACCGATGCGGACTGATTATCCTGTACAAAGACCTGATCAATTCCGGCTTCTTTAAAATCATTATAATTATACGTCTCCATGAAATAGCCCCTGGCATCACCAAAAACGGTCGGTGTAATCACCTTTAAGCCTTCAATTTCACAGGTTTCTACGGTTATCTTACCCATTGCTTTGTCTCTCTTTCTTTCTCTGAATAGTTACTGTCATCGTTCTGAAGCATTACCCGCTTACAGTCCTTCAGCAACCTCTTTCATATACTTTCCATAGTTGGTTTTCATAAGAGGTTCTGCCAGCTTCAAAAGCTGCTCCTTCGAAATAAAGCCTCTCTTATATGCGATCTCTTCAATACAGGAAATATAAAGTCCCTGACGCTTCTGAAATGCTGCCACAAAATCTGCCGCATCCAGTAAAGAATCGTGATTTCCGGTATCCAGCCATGCAAATCCGCGCCCTAAGGTTTCTACACGCAGCGTTCCACGACGAAGATATTCGTTGTTAATGCTTGTAATTTCAATTTCACCTCTTGCAGAGGGCTTAACATTCTTTGCGATTTCCACAACATCATTATCATAAAAGTAAAGTCCGGGAACTGCATAATTGCTCTTCGGATTCTGCGGTTTTTCTTCAATGGAGAGTGCCTTACCGTTTTCGTCAAACTCTACCACTCCATACTCTCTCGGATCACGTACATAATATCCGAAAATGGTTGCACCGCTTTCTCTGGCAGCCACCTCACGAAGTACTCTTGAAAAGCTCTGTCCGTAGAAAATATTATCGCCAAGCACCAGAGCCACATTGTCCTTTCCAATAAAATCTGCACCTATAATAAATGCATCGGCAAGACCTCTTGGCTGTTCCTGAACGGCATAGGAAAACTTCATTCCCAGCTGGCTTCCGTCTCCTAACAGCTCTTCAAATACCGGAAGATCCCTGGGCGTTGAAATAATCAGGATCTCGCGGATCCCTGCCAGCATCAGCGTGGACAGGGGATAATAAATCATCGGCTTATCATAAACCGGCATAATCTGCTTACTGATTGCCTTCGTCAGTGGATACAGACGGGTCCCGGAGCCGCCTGCCAGAATAATTCCCTTCATATGAATTTCCTCACTTTTCCTCATTTTCACATTTATGGCATCCAAAACGGATATCCGCACATAAGCTGCAGCTATCCGTTACCTGTGCATTATTTTCCGGCGTACATATCCTCGTAATACTTCTGATAATCGCCGCTTGTTACGTTCTTCATCCAGTCTTCATGCTCAAAGAACCACTTAATGGTAAGCCTGATTCCATCCTTGAACATGGTTTCCGGCTCCCAGCCGATCTCTGCCTTGATCTTGTCCGGAGCAATTGCATAACGACGGTCATGTCCCTTACGATCCTCCACATAAGTAATCAGATCCTTGCTTACCAGCTTCTTGCGGGGATCGGAATCCGGCAGCATTTCCTGCAGGGTTTCGATGATAATATTGATAATTTCAATGTTCTGCTTCTCATTGTGTCCGCCTACATTGTAGGTTTCAAATAAACGTCCCTTTTCCTGAACCATATCAATGGCCTTCGCATGATCCTCAACATATAACCAGTCACGCACATTCTTACCATCCCCATAAACCGGAAGCTTTTTACCCTGTAATGCATTGTTAATAATCAACGGGATCAGCTTTTCCGGGAACTGGTAAGGTCCATAATTGTTGGAGCAGTTCGTAATATTGGCAGGGAACTTATAGGTATCCATATAAGCTTTTACCAGCATATCCGAACTTGCCTTACTTGCCGAATATGGGCTGTGCGGTGCATACGGTGTAGTCTCATAGAAATATCCACCATCCTCTTCCAGGGATCCGTATACTTCATCGGTCGATACGTGGAGGAACTTCTTTCCTTCCCTGAAGCTGCCATCCGGAAGCTCCCATGCAGCCTTCGCGCAGTTCAGCATTACGGCTGTACCAAGTACATTCGTCTGGACAAACACTTCGGGATGTTTAATGCTGCGGTCTACATGACTCTCTGCCGCAAAATGTACCACACGATCAATGTCGTTTGCTGCAAAGATCCTGGAAATGGCTTCCTTGTCACAGATATCTGCTTTGACAAAGGTATAATTCTCCCGGTTCTCAATGTCCTTTAAATTTTCAAGGTTTCCTGCGTAAGTCAGCGCATCTACATTGATGATCCGGATTTCATTATCGTACTTCTTAAACATATAATGAATGTAATTTGAACCAATGAAGCCTGCGCCTCCTGTTACTAAATATGTTCTCATGGGGTTTGTCCTTTCTTTTCTTAACATTATATTTATCTATGCATGTACATAAGATGAAATTTTACAATCCTACGCCCATTCGTAAGTCACTGATTTTCTTCGAAAATCGTTCCTTACTCATGTTCGTGCGGTCCTCAAAGACATGTGCTGCTTTGTGCAAGCACAGCAGCGCATGGCCTTGAGTCCCTAGTATAACGGTTTCTAAATAACTATACCATTCACGTAGAATATTTTTCTGAGAGTGCAGGATAAAAAACGTAGGCGTAGCGGGCTACGCTGAGGATTTTTATCCTGTGCTATCGGGAAAATAGGCAAGTGATATGGGGTAGTTAATTTAAAACTGTTATACTAGTATCCCAAGTAACTGATATTCATGTCCACGTTTCCGCTGATACCGGCAACCGATCCCTTGGAGGAATACTGCCACATATCATAACGGGTACGTGTATAGCTCGGGGATGCCGCATACTGTGCCAGCCAGATCTTATAGCTGCTTAAGCCCGGTGCATCCAGATAGGAATTCAGCCAGGTTTTATTAGCATAAATACCTGCTTTGTATCCGGAGTTCTGAATGGTCTGGCAGAATGCACGGCATACCGCCGTTCTTGTGGCTGCATCAATCCGGTCTCCACGTCCATTGCTTGCTTCCACATCAAGGAATACCGGATAGGATATATTATACCCCTTTACCAGACTGATTACCATAGAAGCTTCTTCAACCGCTTCTACTTCATTCACCGCCTGCGTAAAGAAATAAACCCCAACCTTAAGCCCTGCCTTCTGTGCACCCTGAATATTGCTCCTGAATTTCGGATCTTCAATCAGGGCTCCAGTCGTTGAGCCACGGTATCCACAACGGATAATGACATAGGAAACGCCACTGTTCTTTACTGCGTTCCAGTCAATATTACCATTCCATTTGGATACGTCAATCCCCATATGTCCGGATCCACTGTTCAGACTTCCGTCACTGTTAAAGTTATATTTGGCTCCCTGAATAACCTGCTCTCCGGTGACCTTGTTTCCGTTCTTATCAAAGAAATAGGTTCGTCCGTCAATGGTCTGCCAGCCTGTGTAACGGTACTGTCCGGTTGTTTTACTGGTTTTTAAGTAAAATTCCTTCTTCGTGTAGTAATCCGCATATTTGGCTTCGCGGAAGCTTCCGTTATCATCCTTAACATAAATCACCTTGCCATCTGTTGACTTCAGGGTAGTGGTTGTGTCCTTCTTTGCCTGTTCTTCCTTGCTCATGGTGGGAGAAGGCGATACGCTTGGTGAAACCGAAGGAGATACACTCGGTGACACGGAAGGACTCGCAGACGGTGAGGTGGAAGGAGATACCGATGGCGATACGCTTGGCGTCGGTGTCTGCGTTGGAGTTGGTGTCACCTCCTGTGTCGGTGTCGCGGCTGCTGTCGGGGTCGGTGTTGCCTCCTGTGTCGGCGTCGGCTCTTCCGTTGGGGTCGGTGTTACTTCCTGTGGTGGTTCCGGCGTTGGTGTTTCTGCCGGAGCCTTCGACGGCTCTTCCGTTGTTCCTTCGGTTGCAACCGGCTGTGGATTTTCGTTTTCCTGTGTCCTGAGCTGTCCCCGCAGCACCACCGGATTCATGGAATCCAGCAGCATGGAACGCGTCAGCAATAAGGAAGTACTCTTCCCTGGATCTGCAATCTTCTTCTTATCAAGAACCTCGTAGGTGTCCTCACTTGTTTCTGTTCCTTCGATGATGGTCTTCGTGGATTCTACCCATTCTACCGTATCGGTATTGGTCGACTCTACAACCGTCTGATTCACCTTGGTGTCCTCTGCTGCCACATTAACCTGGGATTCGGATTTGATTTCGTTTGCAACATCGACTTTCTTATATTCAATGTCTTCTTTCACGGTGATTATCACCGGATCGGAAGACAACACATAATCTTCATACTGCAGCGGAGAAACCAGTGTGACAGTATATTTACCGGATTTCATACCGGTAAGATAGATCACACCATCCTTGTCATCATCCTTTTTATTCAGCTCCCCACCCGAAGAATTCTTGATGTTCACTTCAAATTCCACACCTGAAAACAGCTTTCCGGTTGCTTCGTTCGAAAACTTGATCTTCATATCTCTCTGAATGGAGGTAATGTTCATGAAAATATGTACTTCTTCTCCGGCTGCTTTAGCATCTTCTTCCTGCTGCTTTTCTTCCATGAGCTGTTCCTGCTCCATAGCCGCCATCAATCTGGCTGCCTCTGCATCAGCAATTGCCACTAATCCACTTTCGCCAATGACCGGAATATCCTCAAGACCTTCACCTACCTGTGCAAAGGTTTCAATCTGCTCCTGCCTTCCTCTGGCATTAAAATAAAGTGTACCGGTTACCACAAGCAGGATCACCACAATAAGCCCTGTGAACATGATCACATGATCCGTGGTTCCCAGATTCATAAACCACTGTGCGGCTCCCTTCATTCCGTGAGCGCGTCTGCGGTGGGAGGCTACATAGGAATGACGATCATTCTCGTATTCATCGTCCTCGTCATAATCTTCCTCATCGTAGTCTTCGTAATACTCTTCGTCGTCTTCGTAATACTCGTCGTCTTCATAATACTCTTCGTCATCTTCATACGATTCTTTCTCTTCCGGATCGTATTCATCTGTCCCATAGTATTCCCCGTCTTCGTCTACCTCTTCATCGCCGTAATATTCATCCGAATCCTCTTCCTCATCATATCCGGCTTCTTCAATATCTTCGTAGTATTCTTCCGGATCTTCTTCGTCTTCGTATCCTTCAAATTCTTCCCCGTAGTATTCCCCGTCTTCTTCTATCTCTTCATCACCGTAATACTCATCAGAATCCTCGTAATCGTCGTCTTCGTAATACGCATCCTCGCGGTAATCATCCCAGCCCTTACGTATCTTGCGCTGGCGTTCTTTCTTTGCTTTCTTTTTAAATAAACTCTTCATTCAAACCTGCCTTGTATTATTTTACTGATTTTCGCTAAATTTCGATAAATTCTTCTTTAAAAAATCCAGATATTCGTCTTGACATCTGAAGCGCTATGGTATATTATACCATTAATTTACAGTATGTACAAATCCATTTAATTCCTTTTCTAATTCTTTTGTAATAATTTGTTACTGGAACGAGGTACGAGCGAGCAGTAACGAAAGATTCGTAAAGTTTGAGCCGCAAATGTAAAGTTTATGTCAAATTTACCTGTAAAATATGTGAATTTTTGCAGAAAATATTGACGGTAAAATACAAATTCAGATAAACTCTACTTAATCTCTTACCGCAACCCACTCATTTGAACAGAAAGGAGTCCTGCCATATGATGTATATTCATTACTGCAAGAACTGTAACCGCATTTATATGCTCAACGGCCATAAGTTAATCTGTCCCCGGTGTACGGAACCGCTTGCCGAGCTTCGTATTTCTTATCTGGATTATATCGATCTGAACCTGGAACAGCGTGCCTCATTTCTAAAATCCTGTGCTGACGAAAGCCAGTTGTGTAAATTAAAGACCAATTACCGCATGTACAAGTACAGCAAGTGGTATAAAGAGTTACAGGCAAATAACCCGGATCATCTTCCCGTCACCACACTGCTTGCCCAACAGGTCAACGGTGATAAATAAAAATCCCCACAAGAATAATGACCATTCCAAACAGCTTACGCTTCGTTATTTTTTCTTTAAAGAAGAAATAGCTGAGGAACATTACCATTACATAGCCCAGTGATTCAATCACAGGGACATTGGTAAAATCCAGCCCGCTGTAGGAGGCAATGGTCATAAACATGGAAAGAAACATGAGACCATAACCGCAAATGACATACAGATTCAAATATTCACGGAGCGGAGAAGCATAGGTCTTCTCCGCACTTTTTTTCAATAAAACCTGTGCAAAAGAAGCTATCATTACAGAAACAATCAAGATAATCAGATAACTATTCATTCTGTGCTCTCCTTTCCTGCAACTTCCTGATGTTCTGCTACATCCTGGTGATCTTCCATTTTCAGGTGTTCTCCCGTGTTCAGCACATAAATTCCAGCCATGACAAGTAAAATTCCAATCACTTTTCCCGGGGTAATCTCTTCATGGAAAATGAAAATGCCCCACACCAATGCCCATAAAAGTGTAATGGCTTTATTTGCATAGGCAACCGACAATTCGAAACGCTTAATGACCTGCTGCCAGAGCAACGCATAAACACCAAGCAGCAATACCACAAGCCCCGCTGACAAAATCAGCTTCCAGTTAAGGAGCTGCCGAACCAGTTCTTCTGTCGTTCCGGCATCCTTCGGTAAAAAAGAAGAAGCCAGCTTCTGCGTCAGACTGGTGAAGCTGTAGATTAGAAATACAACCTGAAGCAGCAGAAAATCTTTCCATTGCATTTTCTTTTTCATAACCTGTTCTCATCCTTTTGATTTTAGTATTTTACGGATTCCACACCGCAATTTTTTCATGCAATCTGTCAAAATCATAGTGATCAACGATCCGGCGCATCTCTTCGAGATATTCATCAATTGTTTTTTCTTCCGGCTGCACATCTGCTTTCTGCAGGTTCTCTTCTGTATTCTGCGATGCGGTCTGTCCGGCCATTTCTTTTTCCTTACTCACACGGTAGCTGCCAGACGCAAAGCATTCCGTCATAAAACGGTTGAACCTCGGATGATAATGGCTGTAATCCGCATAATGGTTCAGATCACAGATAATATCCTCACATGCCGGGAAAAAGTACACCGTCACATTATCATAAGCATTCAGTCTTTCGGTAATATAACGGTACTCCTCGAGAGTTGCTTCCAGATGATTCTCTTCCAATACATCATTCCAGTACAAAATACTGTACGGTGGGAAAAAGATCACAAACTCCGTATCCGGATTTGCCTCAATATAAGGGCAGATATTGGCAGAAAGATTGGCTTCCACCGGTGACACATACTCGTCCTTTGGAGTTTCCGTTTCCACCTTCTTGGGCTGCTCATAATTTTGCAGCACCCAGTCCTCATTGTAGTACTCTTCCGTCCACCAGCTTGCATAGATATGAGACCAGTTCGTCGGTTCAGGGTCTACCAGGGGACGAAGCACATACTGCAGAAGCACATCTTTATTTAGAACATATTGTACATCATTCAGCAGCTGATCGTCATAAAGATATTCCGGAATCGGATATTTCGTCTGTTCCACATCCCCGGTATAGGTAATGACATCCACGCCTAAAAATACCTTCTTAACCTCCCGTTTCTCTCCATTCCACCTGCTGTTAAAAATCAGCTTCATAATGTTGGACTGATCCTTCGGAAATGCCCCGCTGTAACTGAGCTTCGCTGTTTTCAGTCCCATCAGTTCCTCAAACCAGTCGGTTTCAAAGTTGACCGTCATGGAGGAGCCCAGAATCACACTGTCGTAGGGAAGGTGCTCTGCCATTCCCGGATTCTGCGTCAGCTGATTATCCACTACATAATTGAAATTTTTTAACGGCTTATGATAATGGAAAAAGGGATCCACATAAACAACAAGTGCGATCATCAGCACAAATGCTGTAAACACGAACGCAATAAATAAGAGCAATAATTTCCTGTACCTTTTCGTATGACCGCCTCCTAAAAGTTGAAGTATAAAAATGTGCTGACTCCCGAGAAGGAAATCACACTCCACACAAACAACACTCCTGCAAGCAGAACCACTGCTGCATTCAATCTGCACTTCTTTGCAATCTGCACGGCATTGGGGGAAACCCAGATGAACATCAGGCACACTATGAGAAACAGTACCATCACATAAAAATAGCTGTCCGGCAGCCGATCCAGATGAAATACTTTAATCACATACCAGAATTCATCCAGGTTAAAGGCCTCTGCAATTGAACGGCTCACCTTTCCGGTTCCGCCCGTCAGGAGCCTGCGAAGGAACTGAACCCCTTCCTTAACCGAGGATGCCCGGAAGAATACCCATGCGATATTGACATAGAGGAAGGTCAGAAGCACGCGCACTCCATGAGACAGTCTCCGAAGCATTCTGTGGTTACGGTTATCGCTATTGATACAACTTCCCCTGACCGTTCTTCCTTCAGCCACCTGTGCCTCTTTTCTCCTGCTGCAGCCTGAAACAGCACGGGTAATGACATAAAGCACACCATGCATCATACCCCAGACAATGAACTGCCAGCCGGCGCCATGCCAGATTCCGCTTACTAAAAAGACAATCAGGAAATTCACATACATTCTGAAAGCACCCTTCCTGTTTCCACCAAGCGGAATATACACATATTTTGTCAGGAAATCTGTCAGCGTCTTATGCCAGCGTTTCCAGAAATCCATAATATTCACTGCTTTATACGGCGAATCAAAGTTCAACGGCAGGTCATAGCCGAAGAATGCCGCAACGCCCATGGCAATGTCACAGTAACCGCTGAAATCGAAGTATAACTGTAAGGTATAGGACAGCATCACCACCCATGCGTCCACCGCATGGAGCGCGGTCACATTTTCAAAGCCTGCTGCAACAGCCTGTCCCAGGGTATCTGCCAGAATCACCTTTTTAAATAATCCAAGGGAAATCAGAATCACATTGCGTAGAAGCTTCTCCCACCATTCGTCCTTTGTTTGTGTAGAGCATAACGCTAAATTTTCAAAAACTGCCCGTGTCCGTTTTTTCTCTCTTTCTGTCAATTTTTCATTACTTCGCTGCTCTGTGGGCTTTTCATCGCTCCTCTGTACCTGAAAATCCTCCGGCAGCATAATCGGTCCCTGCATCAGCTTTGGGAAAAAGCTTACATATAACCCATACTCACTCATTCCCATCGGCACAATATTCCCCCGATAGGTTTCCACCAGAAATGCAATCTGCGTAAACGTAAAGAAGCTGATTCCCGGTGCATCCAGCTCCATTCCCTGAAGCACAGGAAGCAGCCGTGCATATTTAAAGAAGCCCAGTACTGCAACATTCAGTACAATTCCGGCTCCCAACATGCTTTTTCTCCTTCTACTGAAATCATCCGGCATCGAACTGGTCTTTTCTACGTTTTTTTCTACTGCCTTTCCCCTTGCTGCCTTCAGCTTCTTCGTCAGATCCCTGTACAGAAAGCAGCCCCATACGTAATTCACGATGAGGCTTCCAAGCAGAACCGGAAGACACTTTGGATAATTCCACCCATAGAAAACGAGAGAAGCCACAATCAGACAGACATCTGCCCACTGCTTTCCAAGGTATCTTCTGCTCACCCAAAACAGAATGAGCACGATTGGTAAATATGCAAATAAAAAGGAAAATGAATTAAACACCATATGTATTTTTCCACTCCGTAACAATCTCTGTCACTTGCGGATCTTCATAGATCACATAGCCATCCATCCTGGCCCTGCAAATCAGTCCGCAGGCTTCCGGTGTCCGGTCCATCTGCTGATCCTCCCGGAAAACCAGATACTGACAGTATCCCTTACGCGTTTCTGTCAAAAGCTCTTCCATCGGAAGCACTTCGTTATTCTTAATAATGTCATGCACCGGCTGATAATAGCCCCACTGCTCCACCAGCATATCTCTTCCATAGGGCATACGGATCGTCGCATCGTACTGGCGTACGAAGTGAATCATCTCATCCGGAAACAACGCAGTGACCATATCATCTGCATCCTTATTTCCAATATAATCGCATACATGAACTACGGAATCCGGAATGTGATACGGATTCTCTGCTTTTGAGATATAGGTTCCATGATAAACGTATGTGCCAAGCAGAATAATGCATGCCCCGATCACCACTGTTCCAAGCTTCCGGAAACGTGCAAACAGGGAACACCCGCCATAAACCGCTACCATTCCCATCGGGATCGTCCAAATCACGCGGTAATAGGTCTCCCCATCCAGGCCTGCTGCCACGAAGAGCTTCCGGCTCAAAGGAAACAGGAATACCAGCAGGATCAGAATCGGCGCATAAACAAATAAAGCCCGGATGGTCCTGTCCTTTTCACAAAACAGCAGATAAATCCACGCAAGCAGGGAAAGCACAAACAATCCCCGAAGTCCTGTATACAATTTGAAAATCACAAGGCTTTCCATAAAAATTCCAAACATGTGCGCAAACCCTTTCCATTTCTATACCCCTAACCAGCTGATATGAATCCAATCAAACCCGGATCATATGTTTACATCCAGTCATTCCTGTCATAACTCGTAACTATTCAGATCCATGCAAAATCACTTTCTATAAATGTTCATTTTCATACAAAACAGCAATTTTATATAGCAAAGTGACCACATACATATAACTTAATCTGTGAATCAGAAACTTTATGAATGGAGTTCCAAAGCATTACCTACTTACAACATCATATACAATATGACATAAATTCCACCAAGCACACAGCTTAGTCCAGCATAGATCAGATTCCGGAATCTGCGGCTCCGGATGGTCAGCAGCATCCCAAGTCCCATCGTTAATGCGCAGCTTAGTAATACTGCAAGGGAGCTGCTTGCTCCTGCTGCCAGATTAAGCAATGTAAGCAGAATCCACAAACTGCCACTATTCTCTCTTTGAATCTTCCTGTTTTTTCCTTCCGCATCAGCTTCTGCGCCCAAATCCAGCTTCTGCTGATTTTCACGCTCCTCTTCACGGAAAAGGCAAAGAAAGATCCAAAACACCGCGGGAATAATGAAGTTACCTGCAAAGGACTTCCCCTGCCAGGTACGCGTCAGGAAAAAGGTCTCCGTTGTATAAATCGACACATTCCCGAACATCTGCCAGAGTGCCATCAACACCATAAACATCGGAAGCAGGCTCTTTTTATTGCAGAACAGTTCACGCCCAATTTCATAATAGATCAGATATGTCAGTGGAATCAGAAACAGGGGAGCCACGCTGTGTGCCATAACAGTCGCATGAATGCCACACATGGTTCCGACAAAGGCCTCCCAGATGGGAAACAGTGCCAGTGCATGCCGGGCATCCAACGGCATACTTACTCCACGGTTCGGATCGATCCGGTACAGCGTATCGGTCTGCTGTGCGGTCAGAGCCTGTACCACATAATAAGCATCATCTCCGTCAAATGAAGCCCTTGTAAACGCCATGCAAAGCTGGAATCCGACAAGAAGCAGGAACAGTACAAGAAGAAGCCTTCCTTCCCAGCTATCATAGGGAGCCCTTCGAAGCCATAAGATATTATCTGTTTCCTTTAAGGCACCGGACAGGTTCGTTTTCCGTGCCTTCTTCCCCCGGTATATCCAGAACCCATAACCGGCTCCTGCCCCTAAGATCTGCAGAGCTGCATACAAAATCACCATTCTGGAATAGCCATGATAAACGGATAGCAGCATTATCGGAATTCCAACCATCTCCAAAAGCGCAAACAATAATAAATATCCAATTAACAAAGTCACACCTGCTGTCTGCAGCTTCTTTGGCAGATGCTCCCGTTTAGGAGACTTCCGGAATAAAAGCCCCAATCCCACAGGGATCACCATCAGCCAGAATACCAGACCAATCATTTTCAGTATGATCATTCTTCCTCCCCTTCATCCCTAAGACGGTAAAGTTCATATCCGCTTTCTGCCACAACCAATGTATAATGTTCACTCAGTATATCTGCAATTCCATCATAAGGCTGCTCCGCCAGTATCCATTTTGCTTTACAGGCTGCGAATTCGTCATGTACGGTATCCCTGACCTTCTGATTAAAGCTGCTATGCCATGCCTGAATCGCGAAATGCGGATATAACGGCACAATATCATTTTCCAGATAGATCTGCTTTACTCTCACTCCACCATAAGTCATCAGCAACGGCTTTTCCTCTTCGGGAATCAATGAAACAATATCATAATATCCTTTATCATATGGAGTATGATATTTTTCAATGCTTAAAAGCCAGCCTTTATAATAGCAGATTCCATAAATCAAAAATAAAAGGAATACAACCATTGCTCCGCGTTTCATCCATCTTATCCACCGGTGTTCTTCGCTGCTCATAAGTTCCTTTACCAGAAAAACAAACTGAGGAAGCACCACCATCGGATAATGATAATACAGGGAAGAGTTGATATATAAATACATTTCCACAATTCCGGCAGCTAAAAACCATCCGGCCAGTCCCGGCTTTTTTCTTAAAGCTGCAAGAAATAAGGTAAAGAAAATACTATAGGCACAAAAATATATATAAATAAAACTAATATAGGTATCTCTGTTTGCTTCCGAAATCCATGATGTTGTATCCGAAATATAGGTAAGGTTAAAAATAAATGTTCCATACAGCATATCCCCTAACGCGCCCTGTGTTGCAAAATACACTGCAAACGGAAGAAATACGGTTAATGCTCCTCCCAGAAATCCAAGGATATTCTGCCACAGATTCTTAAATTCCCGATACCGGATCAAAGAAACGGTAATTGCCAGTACCCCGGCAGCTACCAGCACACAGTTTGTCACCCTGGTATAAAAGCATACACAGAATGCCATCCCATACAGGAACGCCGCCCTGGGAGAATGCTGATGATACTCCTCATTAAAATAAACATAGATATAATAAGCAGACGCACAGATAAACGGAAGGCAATATTCTTCCGTCAGATTCGCCTCTCCATAATTCAGAAAAAGGAAAAACATGGAGACCAGAACAGTCCCCAGTGCATATCCCGTCCTATGTAATCCATACTTCGCTGTTTTATACAGAAAGTACAGTGAAATCCACATGCACACAATCTGAATCAGAAATATGCCGTACTTCGTGCCGGTCAGCAAATATCCCAGCATATTAATAAAAAAGATCCACGGTCCCTTGTGGTCGAATAAATCACGATAAGGAATGGCACCCTTCAGCCAGCATTTCCCAATCGTCTGAAACTGTGCCGAATCATTTCCGTAGTATGTCGGATAGAGCGGAGAAGTACTATATGAAAACAGGAATACAAATCCTGTTGCTATTACCAGCCAAAACAAGGCAATTCCTATCTTTTTCTTCACTTAAATTACTCCTTCAGGATGTTTTATTAAGGTCCTTCAGCCGAAACAGATACCAGTTATGGTTGTAACCGTTTTCTTCAAAAGTGGCTTCCGCTGCCAATTCATACCGGTCATTAATTTTCTCAGGATAATCATCTCTTGCAATCACATAGTCGGTCTGTCCTTCTTTAATATAACGCTTCTGTTCCTCATATACCTCATCCATATGTATGGTCTGTGTCTGAAACCACTGACAGGTCGGAACAATATCACACACCGTATACAATCCGGCATCCAGACATCCCACATTCAACAGCGTCGGGTTCTCCGTCTGCATGACGATATCCCGAAACTGATACAAAAAAATATCTTCCCTCTTCAACTTCATAAAAAAAACATTTATGGAAACAAGTCCTACCACAACCACGCTCACAGCCAAAGATCCAATAGCAGGGATCCAGACCGGTATGCTCTTTTCAGGCTTTATGAAATGCTTTTCCAATGCTTCAAAAATCCAGCCAATCAGTGCAAAGCCCAAAACAGTGAATACCGCAAGCGGAAGTGCATAATAAGGCAGCTCTGATCCTCCAATATAAATTCCAAGGAACAGAAAAAAGGCAAGTGCCGGAACAAACAAATGGGAAAGAATCTTCTTTCCGACACAGAATGTTCCGAAAAAGAGTCCCGGAATGAGGAATACATAATAAATAAGATTCTTCCATACCACATAATACAGAATCTTAGCCAAGGTGTAAATTCTTTCTCCGAAAGAAGGTCCCTCTGCATTGAGATTGCTGTAGGAAAAAACATTAATATACACATAACCCCAATACCAGTAATATAACCCTTTTCTCACAGCAAAATACAGAATCCACGGAACAAACGGTATCAGCATTCCAAGCAGAAACCACAGACAGGCTTTCACAGCACCGGTAAACTTTTTCCGGGTCAGATAGGAAAATGCTACTATCATCATCCATGCAAAGAAAAAACCCAGTACGGTAAACTTGATATTAGCTACCATCCCCGCCAGTCCGCCGGTAAAAAGCAGCGTTTTCACTGACATTTCCCGTTCAGGATAATCCTGCTTAAAATATCTCAAACCCAGAAACAAGCCCCATATCAGAAAGGGAAAGCATAACTCCTCTGCCGATCCGCCGTAATAAAAGCTGTAAGAGCAGAAACAGACCGCAAGCACAGCCGGTGTCAGAACAAGAGCTGTACTCTTCCTGATATACAGGCATAAAACAGAGAATATCCCACAAAGATCTGCAAATGCAAATAACACCTCCATCAGGAATACACCCAGAAATGTTGTATGCGATACGAAATAACACAATCCATAAAAGAAATACAAATACATTCCCTTTTGATCAAACACATCGCGGTAAGGCATTTTCCCATGGAACAATGCCTTGCCCACTGAAAAATAACTGTTTGCATCATCCCAGTTATTACACGGATACAGAAAGGATGACCGGGTAGCAAGCAGCATAATGGCAAACGCTGCTGCCAGAAAGTAAAGTCCATACCATATCCTTGTCTTTTTACTCTTTATCATCCGTTTTCCTTCCCAAACTGTTCTTCCCACTCTTCTCTCGGGATTGCAATAACCGACTTCACACCATAATAGGACTCATAAAACATATTAATCCAATGATCCTTATCCTCTGTCAGATCCGAATCATGCGCCGTGCTGTACGGATTCTCGAACTGGGGCCGCAGCTGCGGAACGATCACCTCTGCATCTCCCCCATACTGCTGTTTTGCTTCAAGAATGAGTTCAATCCTCTCCTGATCCTCCCGGTTAATTCTCCATAAATTAACCATATTTTCAGAATAAGTAGTTAAAAACCACAGGCATAAAATCACTGCCAGACTATACTGTAATGTCTTAACAAACAGATCCTTTCTGTCAAGCTGTACAATTGCCTGAATACAGGCAATCACCAGAAAAATACCGGCACCATAATGTGCCCTTGCTGTTGTCGGTGGAATCAGAATCAATGCATAGCTCGTTGCAAGTGCTGCAACAGCAAACAAAACACTGTAATTTCCACAGATCTCTTTCCAGTCATCCCGTCTTTTCTGCAGCATCCAGATCACCAGCGCAATGACCAGTAAAATCACCAGTTCCGTAAACAATCCCTTAACCGTCACGGTAATTTTATATAATCTGGAAATCAATCCAATGAATCCTGTAAAGTTCTCACCTTCTGTCTGGTCAATACGGTAACGTACTCCCGGACACAGGGCCATGCCCATAACACCGGTAAATACTCCAAGGAGGGATGCCGCCATAAAGGGCTGGAATTTTTTATTCTTCTGAATCCATACCACTACGATGGTGAAGAACAACGTCAGTAAAAACGCGCCCCCCGATGTATTCTCATTACACCATCCGGCCGCAAGTCCAAAGAGGAAGCCTCCTATTACCGTCCCCAGAGGATGCTGCACCGGCTTGTCCCGAAACAGCATATGGCGGTACCAGACCAGGAATCCCATGATAATCACCATTCCCCACAAATAATTGCAGGTGCCGCACAGCCACAACGTTGTTTCCCCGAACCGTACAGAATACCTCCATACAAATGTAATTACCAGAAACAATACAAATAGATCATATTTTTTCTTACCATGAATCATGGCATAGATAAGGAGTACCAATCCGGTAAACATCAGACTGTTCACAATATTAAACAGCCATTTCCCCGGAATCAGAAACAGGCGCAGATTGAACTGCCCAATAATTCTGGCATTGTGATACATATACTCAATATACTGCTGTTTGATCAGCCCCCACAGAGAACCTGCACTCCGTGCTTCCTGTGCATACCCGTAATCATCTGTAAAATATGGCGTAAGGAAATTGTAAATTCCAATTGTAATCACACATCCGATCAGGATGAGATAAAAAAGTGTTTTCCGGTGTTTCTCCAAAAATTCTGTCATTCTCATTTCTCCACAAACATATTTCTATCTATTTTCTACGTCAACTTTTCTTACTAATGCTACTCCTCATATATCACCGTGACCGAGTTTAATTTAAACAGTCCCGCTGCCGATCTGTTCACAAGCGCTTCCGAGTCTACCTGAAGCCCCATTCCGTACATAGTTTTATTAGATGGTATGGGATTGGAATAAACAATCGCATCCTCTCCATCAGCTGCGCTGTCAAGCTGAGAAAGTGTTGCCTCTCTTACCTTATAAACATCCCGTACAGTTCCGTTATATAACTCCTTCATAAGGTTATACGTGTATCCCTCTTTTATGCTCTCTTTTATTTCACTCCTGCAGATTATGCCGAATACAACTGAAACAACGAGGATTGCCATAAGTATTTTATTTATCATACCAATATGCTCTGCACTCCACTGTGCCAGAGTCATCACCGTAAAAATTAAAGTCATCTTTATGATCATATCGAACGTAGATACCGTCCGCGCACTATCCATGATGCCATGGTAACCCAACACAGCCGGAAAAGCTGCAAGATACTGTGTGGCCAGCATTACTGCCATCACCATAAACAGCTTTATGTGGCTGACTCCTTTTGAAATCATTTTCCTGCCCCAAATAGCCGTTACCATAAATACGGCAGCCAATATCAGAATGAACAATGGTTTATTAATTATCTTTGAGATATGTTCCTTCCAACAATATAATGTATCTCGCAGGGCTTCGCACACACCGTAACCATACTCGCTCATCGTAGAATCATTTCTTGCAAAATTTCCGGGTGCACAGGCATTCCATAATGCTCCTGCAAATGCTGCCAGAAACGGAACTGCAATCAGCTTTTTCTCTCTGATTTCATCATATGACAAGGCCAGTACAAGGAGCAGGCATGCACATTGTACTGCGGTTATCATCAGGGCACCACCGCTTCCTATTAGAGCCGTAACAATGCTGACTCCCGCCAGCATCCATTGCTTTCTTTTGTTTTGCTCTTCCCTGATCTTCAGCTGCAGAGCCAGCGTCAGTAAAGAAGCGGCCAGAACCCAGGTATAATTTACCGCTCCGGTATACCAGAACAGCAGCTCCTTCAATCCAAAGGTTTCTTCCATGCTTAATACAGCAGATAACACCAGAAAACAAATGCTCATTGCAAAGATTTTTTCCTTACATATCGTTCTTATTGCCACATACAGTGACCAAAAGAACACTACTGCTCCGAATATCATCACAGCGTGAAAACCCGGCATTCCCCATCTCATATATGGCCTTACTGTCTGCCAGATAAAATTGGAGAAATAGGTTCCCTGCCATGTCATATAGTATCTATGCGCCGCGAAAAATGCACCTTTTACTTTTCCATACTCTTCAGCTGCGTCCCTTGCGCCGGCTTCGAAACTAAAATCATCCTCACACAAATATGTATAGCCTTCACTAAGAACAAACGGAATTACGATGGACAATATTCCTGCCACCAAAAAAATCCAGAGAATATATTGTACCCACTTATGCTGTATATAATACTTTCTTATATTTTCCATCCAAAATTCTCCTCTTCCTCATATAGCCGGTATTCATTATACCATTTATCCCTATTCTGTACAATTATTTTGTCGCCAAACGGCCGTGGCTTGACTCCTTTTCGATTCAATGTTACTATTTACAAGTATATTATTTGTAGATATATCAAATTATTATCATACACAAATCAAAGGAGACCAGAATAAATATGTCAGTCAGATATCACAATTTCGGTGGTGTGATTGGTTGGAATCTTCAGAAGTATTTTCCGATGCTTTCTTCTGACAGCTACCTGAAGCTGCAGCGTTCCACCAGAAATAAATTGCAGAAAGAATACATTGATTATTTCCTTTCTACCGGGGAGCCACCCATGCCCCTTGTTGTTAATCTGGAAACCATTAACCGCTGTAACAGCACCTGTTCTTTCTGTACCGCAAACAAAAATGCAGAAAAACGTCCCTATAAGCGCATGGAGGATTCCTTATTTTACAGTATTATTGACCAGCTTGCCGAATGGGGCTATACCGGTCACCTGACCTTATACGGAAATAATGAACCGTTTCTGGATACCAGAATTGTAGAATTCCACAAATATTGCCGTGAAAAATTACCCCACAGCTTCATTTTCCTGTCCAGTAACGGCCTGCTTCTTACGGTTGACAAGGTAAAGGAAATCATACCCTACGTAAATCAGTTAATTATTAATAATTACTGCAGAGACATGAAGCTTCACGACAACGTCCGTGAAATATATGAATATGCCAAGTCCCACCCGGATGAGTTTAAGGACGTCGAGCTTCTTATCCAGATGCGATATATGGATGCTGTGTTAAGCAACCGTGCCGGAAGTGCACCGAACAAGACCAATGATGTCAAAATCATTAAAGAAACCTGCCTCATGCCCTATACGGATATGTTCATTTTCCCGGATGGCCGCATGGGCATCTGCTGCTGCGATAACTTTGAAGCAACAACACTTGCCGATCTGAACAAGACACCTTTAAAGGAAGCCTGGAATTCTCCGGAATACCGGAAGCTTCGCAATGATATCCGCACCAGCCGTGCCGATTATCCCTTCTGTAAGTACTGTGACTTCATTGATGCTGGACTCCGTATGGATACGGTTGATGACACCTTACATCACAGGGAAGCTAATCATGGTGCAAGACAGTCCTTATTCCGCAAATAATTCTCTTAATAAAAACAGTGTTGCTGCACCAGGTGCAGCAACACTGTTTTTATATATGGATCTTTTCCATCAGGCCTTTCGAAGACGCATTGATTTTCCTGGCAAAGAAACAGCCCGATTCCATAATGCGGTCATAATCACCTTCGTTCAGAAATGCAGGACGCTCACGCTCCGGAGACCAGTCATCATAAATAAGATTTTGATTGATCACCTTGTCCCGGAAGGTACTGTGCATCAAAATGTTCTGGAAGAAAAACTCTTCTCCGACATGACAGTATTTTAATTCATGGATATAGCGCGGATTTTCCTTTACATACTGCAGAACATACTTCGCTGCAGCATCAGGAAGCTGGCAATACAGATACCCTTTATAGTCAAAATAAACCTTACGTTTAATCCCTAACTTCTTCTGGATTTTAATATAATACCATTCAAAATTTTCCCACAGTCTGCGATGCTTTCCACGCTGATTATATAAATACGGATACCGGTAGTACTGAAACCAGTATTCGAGATCTTTACGGGATTCTGATGCTTTCACATCCACATAATTCATAAAGATCTGGCCATCATGATCCATGAAAAAAGCTTCCAGTTCCTTATAGGGTCTTACCAGTACGGAATTACCCGTAATGAGATGATACCATTCATATCCTTTGGGTTCTGCCATTTTCAGCAGTTCCAAGAATGCCAGTATATGCTTATAGCTTCCCCACGTAATACGGTATTTCTGTATTACATATACGTTGGGATATTCCTGTAGCTTACGTCTTATTTCGGGCGGAAATTCTGCCTTCCGGTCCACATGGATATAACAGTCGAAGCAGGGGGCAAGAATTTTTACATTATTCAGCAATATATCAAAATCATTATAGGCTGACATCAACACTGCATGCGTATTCATTCTTTTACCTCTTACCCTTAGTCCACTTCCGCCTCATTACCCTCTTCGTTTGAGGTCTCATGATACTCCTGCTCGGTATTGACACTCCAGATGTTCTTTTTATCTTTGCTTCCGGTTAAAATATTCTTAACCGCTTCAAAGGAAGTAACCATAGAGTGGTCAATATTGTTGTAGCGATGCTGACCATTACGTCCAACACAATACAGATTCTCTATCGAGCTTAAGTAGTCAACCAGCCTGTCAATCTCGTCATAGGTATCAAAGTAAGCAGGGTATGCTTTCTTTACCTTCTCCATATGAACGTCCAGTACTACATCCGGGCTGTCGATCAGACCAAGCTTAATCATTTCACTGACACCGATCTTCGCAAACTCTTCCTCGGTCATGTTCCAGTACTCATCCCCTTCATTGACAAAGTACTCAAGACCGATCCATACCGTATGCTCAAGATCCTTAATCATATAAGGAGACCAGTTATTGTAAATCTGGAAACGTCCCAGCTTCACATTACGATCCTGTACATAAACCCAGCAGTCAGGAACAATATTGTTCACCGTCCTGATATTGGTTTTGTTTACCAGATTAATCTTCGGCACCAGGACACCAAGTGTCATGTAATCACGATACGGAAGTCCTGCTGCAATTCTTGCTGCATCTGCAGGTACATCGTTCATACCGCCAACCAGATCCTTCACCGGCATGGAGGAAATGAAATAATCTCCTTCCATGGTGAGCTCCTGTCCATCCTTTTCATAGGTCAGGGATGTCAGCACATTATTCGCGTTCTTGTGGACTCTGGTAACCTTCGCATTCTTAATGATTGTACCGCCAAGCTTCTCCACTTCTGCTGCAGTCACATCCCATAGCTGTCCGGGACCGAGCTTTGGATATTTGAATTCCTCGATCAGGGAGGTGTTGACCTTCCGGTTCTTTACCTTGAAAAGCTTGCCAAAGAAATCCTTCAGGATTCCCATAATGGAAAGTCCCTTGGTTCTCTGTGCACCCCAGGAAGCATCGATCTCACTGGGATGACGTCCCCAGAGGTTCTCTGTATAGTACTCAAAGAACATGGAATACAGCTTCCTGCCAAAGCAGTTAATATAGAAATTCTCCAGATTATCCTCTGGCAGCTTATGGAACATGGAGCCCAGATAGCTGAATCCTACCTTTAAGGTGGTAAGCAGTCCAAAGTTCTTAAAGGTTTCCGGTTTTAAGGAAATCGGATAGTCATAAAACTTCGTATCAAATAAAATACGGGAAACGCGGTGTCTTGTCAGCATAACGCGGTCTTCCTTCTCAGGGTCAGGTCCCCCCTCAGCCACCGGCATGGGACGATGCAGAATGATATCATCATATGTCGGATGTCCCTGCATGGGAAGCATATGATCCCACCAGGCATTTACCTCCGGAATTTTCGAGAAGAAACGGTGTCCTCCCATATCCATACGGTTTCCTTTATAATTGACCGTCTTGGAGATACCACCGAAACAGTCACTTTCTTCAAATACAACTACTTCAATATCCTTGGATTTTGTAAGCAATTCATAAGCTGCAGTAAGACCTGCAGGACCTGCACCAATAATCAGGGCTTTTTTCATTCGAGATTAACCGCCTTTCTATCAAAGTCTTATTACATCATAACACATTATTCTGCGTCTTGGTATCACTTTCTTTTACAGTCAGCATACCCATCAGAAACGGAGCCGCAAATATTAACGGCAGGGCATATCTTGTACAATATAACGGACTGACCGCCAGAAATAAAATATTAGCACCGACCGGTATCGCGCTAAAAAGCAGTTTCCACTTTCTGCGTACGATAATTCCCACCACATAGATCAAGGGAATCCACCACGTATAAAGTACTGTCTGAAAGAAAAGATCAATTCCCGGAAGCCCTGTCAGATACCGGTACAAAGCAGAAACTGTCTCCAGAACTCCATTGGGAAGTACATGACGGATATCCGCAAACACTCCTTCCGCCTCCGGAATATGATCATATGCATCCACGACCTCAACCGGTGCAAAATACGCGCCACTGATTGCCAGCATGGAATGAATATAGGAAAGCGGATGCCGGATTCCCTGACGGATCCACAGCTTCAAATAAGCTGTTATTTCTTCATTTGCAGCCTGAAGCCGATATGTAGCCTTGATGGGATCCGAACTGTGGGGATCATACAATTCCTCTATCCGGTTATAATCAAACACTGCGTCAGTTATTTCCTGCTCTGTGGGCGTCATCTGTTCCATCCCCCTGCAGACCAGCCTGGAGGTCTGCTGAAAGCAGATACCCAGCATCTCCTGCTTTCCTCCCGGGTATATCTGCAGGATAGGATAAATAACCTTCGGCAGCAGAACCATCATTAACAGAAGCATACATACCGCATTCCCTGCAACAGCCTTCCGTTCCTTTTTCATCCTCTTATGAAACAGCAATCCCAGATCTGTCAGGACAACAAGATAGATTCCTGTTTTCTGTGTAAGGCACAACAGCACCGAAGTCAGCCAGAACCACTTCATCTCCTTCCTGCCATCTTCTCCGTGAAGCATCTGCAGCAGCTTCCATAAATACCAGACAAAAATAATCCCATGCAATGTATTTTTCAGCATCGTAGCCATATATAAAGCAACAAATGGCATCCACGCCAGAAAACCATAAATGATTTGATATGCTTTTCGTGGAAGTCCCCAACGCTTTAAGGCTGAAAGGAATCCCACAAATACCCATGCTCCAAATATCATCTGTAACAGACAGTAACAGAAGATTCCTCCCGCAGGATATCCAGCTGCCTTCCACGGAAGCATAATCAGGGAAAAAAGCACTGTCACAAAAACAGGATGATGGTCATTAAGCAATGCCACAACCGTTTCCTGCCCCTCCACAAAGCCGAACCAGACCGGTGATATTCCATCATAAAAATCATTGATCTGGTTTATCGTGTCAAAATTAACAAGTCCCGGTGCATAAATCAGCAGATATGGAAGCCAGCACAACACCAGACCGATCATCTGCCGACCGGCAGAAAAGTGAAGTGTATACTCTTCCCGACCGGCTGCTTCCTTCTTCTTCAGCACACCTTCTGTTATCCTAAAGCCTGCAAAATACAAAACCGTCCATAACAGTATCTGAAGAAACAGATAAATCACCTTTCTGCTTCCCTCCGGCACTCCTGCATACTGTTGATAAGCCGTACCTGCAAATACGGTAAGCACGGAAAGAAGAACCGACACGATTCCCTCTGCAGCTCTTTTTCTCTTTTCACCTTGCCATAAAACCATCTGTGATCTCATCTCCCATTAGTGTGCTTCTCTCCAGCATTGATTTATAACAGGTGCCGGGACATGTGAAATAACTGTTTATTTCATCATAGGCAGCATCAAAATAAATCTCATTTCCATTGATCTGCATACTTTCCATATTCCCCCGGTCATAATCCTGCTGCTTTATATAATACGGATCTGTCAGATGATGCTTTAAGAAAACACCACCATCGGTAATATACCGGTCCCAGTAAGGGCTGAGGCAAACTACAATACAAAATACGAGTCCTCCGCACACAATACTGTAAAATCCTTTCTTTTCAGCAGAACACCATTCTCCCAAAGCAAGCATCGGCACGGCAAAAAGAAAAACCAGACCATAACGGATAAAAGGCGCCATGAAGAACCACAGTACAATATTGATATAAATCACTGCTGCCAGAACCACTTTATCCCATGCTATCTGTGTTCTCCTGATCCTGCCATAAATTGCCTGTACTCCCAAAAGCAATGTCCCCGCAAGAACACTTCCCAAAAGCATCTGCTCATACCGTTCCTGTCCGCTCCACCAGTACGGAATCCACTGAACCGGACTTAAATTCAGCAGCTCCACATCATACAGACATCTTCCCCATACCTTAATCCGGGCAGAATCCTCCACCAGATATTCCCGTGGGATCTTCCATGCCACGTGAAATAAGTCAATCTTGTCAAAAGGATATAACAGCCATCCTGATATAAGGAAGTTCCGTATCAGGAAAGGACAGACAACCAGTATTCCACTCAGCAGGCAGAACACAATGGTTTTCCACTGCCTGTCCCTGAGCAGGCATACCGCAGGATATATTGCAAGAAGCACAATAAGACACGCCGAAAACTTCATTGTTGCCACGAAAACAGCCACTACAGAAAGCAGTGAATAAAAGAAGATGTCCTTCTTCTCCTCCAGATTGTCACACCATGCTGCCAGAAGATATTGTACAAACAGCATCGTTCCAAAATCGGTGGCAGGAGACATACTGCGTATCAGAATCACCAGAACATAGAACGGTATTCCCAGCTTTACACAGTCTGCCAGATGCTTCTTGTGGCTCTTCCATCTTTTTAAGCCATAAAACGCATAGATACAGAAAAGTACTTCCAGAAATCCTGTTGTCGTATGAAGGGACTGTCCCAGCAGCCATTTCATACTGAATACTGCCGCAAATGCCAGATAGGAACTGTTATACGCAAAATGCTGCTGCAGATTTCCCATTCCCTTAATCAGACCATATTCCTCGTAAATACGAATATTCTGGGCATGATAGATATTGGTATCCGTGTGGAATTCCCCTCTGGATGCAAAAAAAGCAATGAACAAAATGAAACAGAAATAAAAGAACCCCTCCCAGGAAAGCACAACGGGTTTTATTTTCTTCCAATACATAACAAGCTGTCTGCGCTGCCAGACCGCAGATAAAACAGCAAGCAAAACCAGAAACAGATGCGCCGGCATTCCTATTCCGGCTACACAGCTGATATAAGATGCAATTACCGTAGATACCATGACTCCAAGTACAGTAAGGAGGCTGACCGGCGCAGTAAAATCTTTCTTACCACATAATTTTGTGCCAAGTGAAAACACTCCCACACCAAGCAAAAAGCATATTATGAATATGTAAATCCAGCTTAAAACTACTGTTATCATAGCTTCCCCTTTCTACGCGAATTACATACAGTATAGTAAAAAAGCATTTGTTTTTCAACCAAAACAAACGCTCTTTTCCTTTTCTTATTCAATTACCTCTGATTCAATTATTCTTCTGCTCTTCATGGTTAAGAATCATCCCGGCAAGCAGATCCGCATAAGAATCTCTTGCTTTATCCGTAAGATAGATTCCATCCTGCAGATATTCGTCTGCTGTATATCCGTCAATTCCAAGATTATCATATGTATTCAGAAACAACACCTGCTGTTCACCGGCAATATATTCACAGGTTCCCATATAATCACGTAAGGTTCCTTTTCCCTGATCAAATGTATTACTGTCCCCGATCATCCATCCATCTTTGTAAAACCTGCAATAGTATGGGCTGCACAGAATAATTTCAGCACCGGGATATCTGTCTTTTAATGCTCCAACCGCAACCCGTAATGCCCCGGCATAGGTTCGGAAATCATATGCGTATTCTTCATTGTTCTGCGGTATCCCATGCCGGAAATCATTAAGTCCATATGAAATAATAAAGTAATCTGTATTCGAAAAGTCCGTTTCCGCATCGGTCAACACAGCCTGCACAGCTTCATCCGCAAATATCCCGGTATTAATTTCCGCATTCATTGCTTTCACCATACCGACAAGACCCTGGGATCTCCACCTCTCATTTCCCAATATCTCTGTATCTTCCACAGCTGCACCCGTTCCAGCAGCTGTCAGACTGTATCCATGTGCTTTACAGCGCATCATACACAATTCCGGTATTCCTGTTCCGTCCGGGTTCTGTCCAAATGTCTCATCCCCTATAAATACCAGCTGCAAATCATAGCTTTCCGGATCAGGTTCCATAGAGGGCTCCGGACTGTCTGTCGGAAGCTTCTCTATCACCTCAGACAGCTCTGTTTCTTTCTCGCTTATCGGAGAAGGACTGCTTTTCTTTTGCTTCTTCTGTTCTTCCTGCATTTTTTCATAGACCGTATCACTTTCCGTTCTTCCGGCAGTTTCCGCCACCTGTATTCCCTGCTGACCGCATGCCGTCAGCAGCACAATCCCCACAAGCGCCATTCTACAAATACGTCTACGCATCACACATCCCGATTTAATCTCTTTATAAAATATATACTCCCTACTGCTTTTTCTTATTCTTCTAAAAGACGGTGTCTTCCCTGATCTGTTTACATACCGGAATTCTTATTATCCTCATTATAATTTATAATTCTTCCAAGCATACCGGCATATATGGCTCTTCCCTTCTGCGTCAGATGAATTCCATCCTCGAGATAGTCATCTGCATTAGTACTGTCAATTCCCAGTGTCTGATATGCATCCATAAACAAGGTATCGAGTTCATTCGAAACGTATTCACAGGCTCCTTTAAAATCACTGATGGTTCCATAACCATTGCTCATCATATTCGCATCTCCCAAAAAGGCACCGTTTTTACCAAAGAATTGTGAATAACAGGGAGAACACAATACAATAGCAGCGTTGGGCGATACAGCTCTAAGATTACCAACCGCAATCCGAAGTGCTCCCGCATACGTATGCATATCATACGGATCCTCCACATCCCCGGGATTAATTCCTCTTAAGAAATCATTGACTCCATATTCAATGACATAATAATCTACGGTTGAGAAATCCACTTCCTTGTTATCCATAATTTCACCGGCTCTGGTACCCTTAAAAATATCTGTCGGAATGTCTCCCTTAATTGCCTTGGTGACTCCGATCAGACTTCTGGATGTCCAGTCCTCATTTCCTTCCTTCTCACCATATTCAATTGTTGCACTTGTTCCGGCAATTGCCATATTGTACACATTCGCATTACAGGCAACACCCGTAAGATAAGCAATACCGGTCTCATCCCGGTGATTATCAATGATACTGTCTCCAAGGAAAACAATATTCAGTTTGTCATCACCAAGCTTTTCAGTATCTACGTGGCTTACCGACTGTTCCGGATGGGGAACCACAACCTCCGCATCCTGAACCACAGCAATTTCCGGTTCCTCAGAAGGCTGCGGCGAAGCCTCTGCCACCTCCTGCCCGGCTGCTTCTGCTGATGGCTGCGGGGTATTAAGAATAATCTCTTCTCCCGTATCTGCATCAAAAATCTGACCGGATTCGGTAATAATTACATTCCTCGCCTCCCCATTAATCTGTGGCAGTACCACTGTATTATCTGTTTGTGATGCAGTCTGTCCGCAACCGGTCAGCATCAACACTGCTAACATCAAAACTGCTATTAATCTTTCTATTTTCATATGCACACTCTCCTCAAATCAATATATGCTTATTACTTCTTTAGCATATCATTATTTCCCAAAAAAGAAAGAGCTAAAACAAATATTTATTTTTTTTAGGAAAACCTTAATAAATTCTTAACAAAAACCTCCAGACAGGTTGTCCTGCTGGAGGTTTTTGCATATCTAAACGTGTACATTTTTATCCCTTTTTACACCGCATATGTACACATCTAAAGATATCTGCGCATTAATTCTTCTTCGCCCTTCGGCTGATATGTCAGATAACGGGATGTAGAAGTCAGTGTTGTGATTGCTACGCCCCAGACGGCTGCCATTATGAGCCTCGACAATGTTGCTTTGAATTTATTCATTTCCTTTTCCTCCTTTTTACACAGAGAAGTAAAGCAATAATGTCTATTGTTGCCCATATCTGCGTTGATATCTCATATGTTCCGGCAAATACGAACACAGAACAGACCAGATACCAGACCACGAGCATCGCAAAGGACATGATTTTGTTTTGTTCCTTCATCTCCTCACGGATTCTCTTGTTCGGATTTTCTACCGGCGCAAACTTCGCAAAATGTATAAACGCCGTTGCTACCCCTATTGTAATGAGAATGTTCTGCGCAATCTCCGGAAGAAATAACAGCCCCTTCATCATTCCAAATGAAAGCAGATAGCACAGTATCGAAACAAAGAAGCACCGCACTCTGGTTTTTGCGTGATATCCTCCGCAATAACCCCGAATACTCATGAAACACAGTAAGAAAACAACAGATCCAAAAAAATTCCGTAACGCAATTCCAAGCGCCATGATCATCAGACTTGTCAATGCCGTAGTTACAATAACCTCGATACCGAGGTAGTACAAATCCCAATCCTCTTCTTTAATCTGAAACTTACGGATAAACCTCATCGTGATTCTCTTGGCTAGAAATTCCGACACGTCTGCTTCCCCCTCCTTTTTCATTATTGTAACCGCAATTTTTTCATTTGAATAGCAGAATGTCAGCTTTTGCCCGATTTATGTCATATTTTTCTCTTGACAGCCTGTCAGAAGAAGATTTCAGCCCGAAACCAGCCTTCCGAAACGTTCAGATCAAATCTTCCCCCGTTTTTATCAACCAACTCCTGAATACAGGAAATCCCAAATCCATGTAACAATGCATCCTCTTTGGTTGTATAATTATGCCTGAAAGGGTTTTCCATTTCAGAATCCTTCACCGTGTTCCGGACACTGATATACAAGACACCCCTCGTTTTTATGAGTACCCGGATCTCTGGATTTTCTTTGACTTCTTTGGCTGCTTCAATCGCATTATCCATGAGATTTCCAAGAATCATTGCCAGATCAAGATCCGAAATTCTTGTTGTTTCCAGAACATCCATATCAATACTGATATCAATTCCATTTTCTTTTGCAATCTCTTCCTTCATCAAAAGCAGGGTACTTAAAGGATTGTCTCCATATTTAAATTCTTTTACTCCATCCAGTTCCATCAGAAAATCTCTGGTATAATTCTGTGCTCTTTCATAGTCCTTCTCAAGCAGCAGCTGCTCAATGACTACCAGACGGTGCTTCATATCATGCTGTGTCTTACGGACCTTCCTGATATTTTCATACTGCTGCTTATAGGTCTGCTGTTGGATAATCATCTGTTTACGGAGAAAATCGCTCATTTTCTTCTGCTGCTTTCCCCGGTATGCATCATAGGCCAGCTGGAAGCTCATAAAGCACAGCGCGCAGACCATCAGAAGCAGCCACACAATCCAGACAATATCCGAAGTCTGCCTGTAAAAATGTACAAGAGTCTGAAACAATGTTGTACCTACGGATATCGTTATAAACGGAAATACAATAACCCACACTCCTGCTCTTTGTAATACCATGATTTTATCCCTGAAAATTCTGGAAAGAATCACCAATATGACCAATACGACCTTGGCAGTAACAATCATGGCAATCCGCAGAGGATTGCCCTCAGCCACAAGTACCGTCACATCTACATGAAAAAGATTCACGAAAGAGTTCACTGCAAGAACACTTGAACCAAGAAGGGCAACATTATATACTGCAATCAGAAAAAGCTTCCAGTACCACATACCCTCCAGAAAAAGCATGGTGTACCCGAAGGCAATCACAAAATCAATAAGAACCGTATATTGGGAAAATAATGCAAATTGATCTGAAAAACCAATACTTGCCATAAGCAGAAGAACCGCTGATACTGCTCCCGGAAAATCAATTTTCCTACTATACTTTGGCCGACAAAATATCTTTAAAAATACAATCCACAGCACCGATTCACACAGATTAGCCAGTATCTCCATTTAAGTCATCTCCATCGGATTCCATATAACTTCTCAATTTTTCAAGAAGCTGTTTTTCAAAACGCGGACTAACGAATTTCTTTATTCCATTACGTAAATAAACATTTTTACCATCAAACCGCTCTATAAACTTCACATTGACAAGATAACTCACCTGAACACGGACAAAACCATACTTTTCCAGGGTATGCTGAAGTTCATTAATGTGGTTTCTCACCACGATCGGCTCTTCATTATCCATAATAATGTCAATATAATGGCCATTCGCCTGCAAATAGTCGATATGATAAGGATCTACCAGAATATTCTTCTTCCCATCCTTCACAATGACATAAATAGGCTCTTCACGGCTTTCTTTCCAATATCTTCTGACTGCTTTCCGCAGATCCTCTTCCAGATGTGCCTTCCTTATATAAGCAAATGGACGGGCCTCAATACTGTCAAGCACATAATGATCATAGGATGAAGCAATAATAATGTCCTGAAACTTACGGGTCTTTCTCCACTTTTTCACCCACTGAATTCCATTTTCATTGCCCAGTTCCACATCCAGAAACAACAGGTCAAATGACAACGGCGAGGTATCCGCCTCCTGCGTTGTCCGGAAAGTCTGAATATGTACCTGTACCTTTCCGGCACCCAGAACCTTCTCTATCATCCGCGATAATACATACGCAAAATCGGGATCATCATCCAGAATGGCTATGAAAAGCTCTTGATTTATTTTCTTCATTCGTCATTCCACCTCATCATCTTACTGTAACAAAAACGGGACGGATGTATTATATTACTTTTTCTGCATAAAAAACAGATAATTTCTTATAAAATCCATATTTATTCCAAATATTTCTATCATTTTAATTTGCTTAAACATCATTTATTACAAGTAAAAATGTTAATTATTCCCATTTATCACCTTTCCTGTAGTTCGAATGATCATTTTGTTCTTACTTTTGCATTGTTCAGGCATTTCTGCAATACATTTCTCTTTTCTCATTCTTTATACAGTTTATATCTGATTTTCATCATCCTGAATATGATTTTTTCAGGAACAAATCATTCTGCTTTTTCTTATCTATGTTTCACTTTTTCTTCCCATCTTTTTCACCCGCATTATACACAATTCCGGCTGATTTTCCATCCTTTGTTTTTCCCGGAATTATGATATGGAAAAAGGAGATGTAACTCATGGATGCGCTGATGAACAAAATCAGAAACACTTATGACTTTACCGAATATGAATTAAAGGTAATACGCTATGTCATCACAGCGCTTCTTTATGACCTCAGCAAATTAATCCTGTTGGCAGTGATGTTTTATTATTTCGGTTTCTTTCTATATTTTTTATGCGCATTGATTCCATTCTGTTTATTACGAAGTAAAAATGGCGGAATCCACACGAAAAGCTATTGGACCTGCCTGCTGCTGACGGTTCTTGTATTTATTCCAACCGTTATGATCCTGCCGGTGACAGCTCCTTTAACACCGATTCTGCGTATCGGACTCATGATTCCATGTGCAATCACAGAATACCGGCTTGGCCCTCTCCTTTCCCATCGCGAGGTCAAGCTGGACGAAAAGGGAATCCAAAGAAACCGCATTGCTTCCTTTCAGGTGGTTCTGATTGTCGCAATTCTATTATTTCTTTTTCCTGAATGTCCGTATTTACTGGCAAGTTTTTGGATGGTGGTTCTTCACACTGTTCAATTAGCTATAACAAAAATTTATAAGGAGGTGAAAAAATATGAAGAGAATTAAATTACATCAAATTGGATTAGCTCTTTGTGGACTGTGCTTATCCGTTTTCGATTATATTTCATGGAGCGGAATCAGCATTGTTTTTTTTGGCGAACCCGATTTTCCTGAAGAGTAACCATCTATTCCCCCAAATGTTGCATAATTATTTGGGGGAATATTGTATCAAACATTAATCGTAACCTCTATATTTATCATGGATTCATGTCCGAGTTCTTCACTAGAAATATGTACATCCCCTCCATTTTGTTCTACCATATTCTTAAGCTTTGCCAATCCAATTCCTCTATTAACGCCTTTTGTACTATATCCATTTTTAAAGAACACTCTAAAGTCACTAGAAGTTACATTTTTACAAGAATTTTGGACTGAAAATACTAGCTTTTGATTATCAATTCTCAATTCAATTATCATTTTCTTTTCTTCAGAATTATTCATAGCCTCAATTGCATTATCCAGAAGAATTCCTAACATCTCAACAATCTGACACTCTGGAATTTTGATAGAAATATTAGGCATGACACAACTCTGCTTTACATCAACGCCCATATTTATTGCTCTGGTTATTTCATAATTGATAAAACCTGCAATGAGTGGATTTTCTACCATTGTCAGTACTCTTAAATTATCAACTTTATTTGTAAGGCTTCCCAAATATTTTTTTAGTTCCTCAATAGCAATGTTACAATTATCTGTTGAATACAATATCCCTTGCATTGCATTTATATGGTTTTTATAGTCATGTTGCTTCTCTCTCATGGATTGAATCAACTCTTCATATGCACTGTAATATAACTTGTTCAATTCTAATTGTGTTTTTCTTTTCCCTGCATCAATTCTAGATTTCTGCCACTCCATGACTAAAACCAACAAAAGTATCACAAAAGATATACTAACCAATACATATTTGGCATCTAATGTATGAGTTCTTTTAATGATCCATGCTTGGCTACCTAATAATACTAGAACAAATACTCCTATAATACATACTAACTTGTTTCTTCTTACAAAAAAGTTTGAAAGATCATTTAAATGCAATTTATTACTAAATATTATGATGATAACTGTATATGCAATTGTAACAACTAATTCTTTCTGTCCTATACTTGCTTTAGTAAACTCGAGAATGATTCCCACAATCCAATATGATACCAGTTGTACTATTCCTGTGATAATATATGCAATTACACAATTAAGTAATGTTTTTCTCAATGAAGCTTTATAATTTAATAATGCATAACAAAATAGAAATACATAAAATATACTTGCTAAATAACTTGGCCAACCATGATTATTTATTCCCGAAATAAAAATCAGTTCAGAAATTATAAAGATGACTTCATAAATCTCACATTTAAATTTTTCATTATATACAGCAGCTAATATAAACAGTAGTGAAATAATTTCCATTAACCCCATAATGTCCCTAACCATTAAACACCCTCCTCAAAAAATTCTTCTTATATGTCAATCCAATTTCTACCGAATCCGTTCGGTTTTTAAAGGTAACGTATCTGTTGACGGAATCTATGGTTTCGACATAATTCCGGTTAACGATCACGAAACGGTTACACTGGACGAAATCATCGGAATCTAATTCTTTAAGGATCTCCTTCACTGGTTTATATGGCAGGTAACGCTCATCGGCTGTTGTGTGGATCACTCTTCCGGAACGTCCGTTTTCAATATAGACAATGTCCTCCTTGCAAAGTCTTAGTAATATTCCATCTCTTCTGTAATATACTCTGTCTGAAGTCGAAGAATCGGTCGGGATCATAAGAGTTTCCTTTATAAGCTCAGACAATTGCTTTGTATCATAGGGTTTCTCGATATAGCTGTAGCATTGGACATCACTGTATGCATACAGGCTGGGGTCTTCCAGTCCGGTAATAAAAATAATGGGGGTAAAATGATAGCGTTCCACTTCACGGATATGATCTGCAAATTTCATACCGGAAGCGTCCCCAGAGGTCCGGGGATCCAGAATAATATCTAACAGAAAAAGATCAATGGATTTCTCCATTGCCATATGATATGCCTGTTCCAGGTTAACCGCACATATTACTTCATTCTGCGCACCCTGTTCACGAACAATTTTAACCAGCCGCTCCATCTCACGGGCATTATCTTCCAAAATTAAAATTGTTTTCATCCTATGTATTTCGTCCCCTTATTCCTCAGATTCAAATAACTGATCGATAATCACTTTCATATGATCCCTGCACGCTTTATCTTCTTTCGTAAGTACATTACCTTTGATGAAGTAATGCATCAGGCGTACTAATACTTTCAACTTATCCGCATCCGAGAAATGATCTACCTGCTCCATGATGTCTTCCACATTTTCCGTTTCTCCATATAGAAGATAATCCGTAGATACACCAAAATACTGACAGATCAGTCTGAGGGTCTTCTTGGAAGGACCATATTCTCCTCGTTCATAACACCCGATTACATTCGGTCCTACGGAAAGAATTTCTGATAAGGCATCCTGAGTGAGTCCCTCTTTCTCACGCAACTCCCGTATTCTCTTCCCCATTTGTTCATTATTAATCAAAAACTCTTCTGTCATCACGGACTCCTCTGCTTTTTATTTCATTATATCCATGATGCACATTCCTCTTAATACAGTTATACTGTTTGTTTTCAGCGTTTCTTTTCATTTCACCCACAGTTTCACCGTGACAAACCATCAGTAATACTATGGATATTCTCCTTCAATCCTGCTCTCGTTAATTTCAAGGGTTCTGCCTCATCCTTCAGATAAAGCTTTCTCTCCTTCTGATCCAGATAATCCATATATTTTCCATTTACAAGAAGGCCTTTTCCACACATTATCATTGGCTCTGACTTAAGCTGTTCCATAATTTCTTTCATGGTAAGATAGGCATACTGAGCCAATGGCTTGCCATGAACCTTGACAGACAGGTTCTTTCCTGTAATGCGCACATACACAACCTGATCCGTATCAAAGAGAACGTGTATTCCATCGTTCTTCAGATGAAGCCTTGCTTTTGCCTCCATCGGATTATAAGTCAGACATTTCTTCACCATTCTGTGAATCTCATTGACATCATAAGGCTTTTGGATATACCCAAAACAATGCAGATCCTTATAAGCCTGTGCTCTCGGTTCCTCCAGTCCTGTCACAAAAATCACCGGTACATGACGGTATTCTTCACTTTTACGGATTTCCTCGATAAAACGATAGCCCTCCCGGTTGCATTCCTTCTGATCCAACATGATATCCACCATAAATAAGGAGATTGTCCGGTGTTTCATACATTCATAAGCTTCTTTCAGACCGGTATAACCGAATACACAATATTCCAGCGGACTGCAATCCTCCACAATTTTTACCAGATATCTCAAGGCTGCCGGTTCATCCTCCAGAATCAAAATATTTTTTACCCTTGTATTTCCCTGTTCTGTCCCACTCATAAGTTTTTCCTGCCTGCAAGCAATTATCCTTCTGCTATTCCATATCCTGACAGAAGCTGCCTTCCTTCCCATCAGGTGTAACACAAAAGCACTCATCTTGCATCATAACGCAAAATCAGTGCTTTTGTATATTTGTAATTTCTATTTTTCAAAAAGATCTACAACATCAACCTCCAAAACCTCTGCCAGAGCACGCAGTTCAAAGTCCGTAACTGTGCGTTCATGGTTTTCAATTCTTGAAATGGAACCGCGACAGACATATATGGCATAGGTTTCAAGTCGTTCCGCCAATTCCTTCTGACTCAGATGCCTTTCCAGTCTGTACTCACGCAGTTTACCGCCTATGATGTTTTGAGCCTCATAATCAATAATTCGTGCCATACTTTATCCCCGCTTATTTTTGACACAAATATTGTATTATATACATCGTCCCGGCATGTCCTATGTTAAGACACGTGACAGAATATTTTTACTTTCTACGTACAATTCAGTAACTATTTCCTTCATAGTCCCAAAATATGGCAGCCATCCGGAGCCTTCCGCCTTCCCTGTACACGTGCCTGAATCCTTCCCTTCTCGATCTGCAGATCCACTACCGTTCCGGTACGTACATACCGTTTCCCACGTTCCAGTCTGGAGGCGTAATCCGCATATCTTTCCGGATTTTCACACCACGCATTTCCCCACCAGCTTCTTGCGATTTTCCTGCCGCTGATAAGGATAGGATGCATCGCTTTCCCCTTCATTTTCTGCTTTTTCAGACTGTCACTGGCATTTCTTCTCAACAGGATTTCGCTCGGCTGGCTGTATAATTCTCCATCGTCCCAATAATTTTTCATCCCGGTCACCTCTATCTGCCTTCTAATCTTAACAACGAGAATAGTTCTTCATTGGAAAGCTCCGTAATCCATTTTTCACTTCCGGGTCCAATCACATTTTCCGCCAGCTCCTTCTTGGAGTGAATCATCTGGTCAATCTTTTCTTCAATTGTTCCCTGGCTGACCAGCTTATGTACCATAACATCCTTCGTCTGTCCGATCCGGAATGCACGGTCAGTTGCCTGATTCTCTACCGCCGGATTCCACCAGCGGTCAAAATAGATCACATGATTTGCCCTGGTAAGATTTAAGCCTGTTCCTGCTGCCTTAACCGAAAGCACAATAAACGGAACATAACGTTCTCCCTGAAATGCATCCACGATTTCGGCACGGCGTTTTACCGGAGTTCCTCCATGAATGACATATCCCTTTGCATGAAAAATACCGGTCAGATAATCCTCAAGATATTCTGTAATTTCTTTAAACTGGGTGAATACAATTACCCGTTCTCTTTTTTCATAAATGGTCTCACACAATTCCTTTAACAGCTCAAATTTTCCACTGTCTGCTATTTCCAGCTGCATTGCTTCCCGGAAGGATAAATTCTCCGGGACATTTTTCATATCCTCAAGCAGCTTCTTAAGCTTTTCATGGTTTACCTCAATCCATTTTCCCTTTAAGAGAGCCAGTCCTTCGGTCTGGTTCAGAAGATCCTGAATATCCTGCTGTGTCAGGCTGACCCCATCAACCGTCAGAGACGGCTGCAGGGATACCAGGGCGTCAAAGAGAGCTAGCAGTTTTTCCTTATCTGAACGGTATTCCGTCAGTGCATACTGCAGCGGCATATGCCGGATGCTCCGTAAGACTGATGTGATAAAGCAGCTCCATCGGATCCTGCGTTGCCTGCTCATCAGCGTAATCCGGATAAAATCCGTCTCTGGTAAAAATATATAGCTGCAAAGCAAATATTAAAAAGTACTTCGCGACGCAAAGGGTAATAATGGTAGCAGTTCACACAGCAGCTGCCGGATTGCACAGACTCGCTGAAAATCATTGACAGGCATTGCCTATCTGTCTGAAATTTGTTACTATAATAAAGGTTTTACCGCTAACAAACAGATTTACAGGAGTATACTCATGGTTTCTTCTTTGTTTTGTAAATATCACATAATAGAATTGGCAGGCAGCTTCTTTACTACCTGGGCGCTCATGAAGGCTTCCCACATGGAGCCCGGCAATATTCTGACCCTGGTTTTCTTTCTCTTCTGCCTGTTTTTTTATCATTATGTTCAAAAAAAACACAGTAATTTTGAAGGCGATCTTCATCGAATTACCAGGATCGCATCCATTTTCTCCGTGATTTTTACGCTGTTCTATATGCTGATGGATTCCCCTCATTATATCGAAACTCTTACCAGCCGTCTTTTCCGGTTCGGAATTCTTGCTGCGGTTGCGATTGGCTTCTGGTTCTTATTCTATGAGATACTACTTGCCATTCTTTTATCCACGCAGCATAACGACAGACTTTCTGCTTTGCTTTACAGCGCCGAAATTTCTGACAAGTGGGGTTTCCTGCATAAGCATACATTCCCTGTCACCTTTTTACTGTGCATGCTTGGCTGGCTTCCTTATTATTTGTATCAATTCCCGGGAATTATGACACCGGACAGCATCAATCAGCTGGAACAGGTGCTTGGACTTATCCCATACAGCAATCATCATCCCTGGGTACATACCCTGTTCATAAAGCTGTTCTACACCATTGGATACTCTCTTACCGGAAGCATGGTTGCCGCCATGGGGTTCTACACACTGATGCAGATGTGCTTCCTTGCAGCATCGATCAGTTATTTTGTGTCTTCCACCCGTATTTTTCATTTAAAACCAGTCTGGGGCTTCCTGCTTGCACTTGCCTATGCCCTGCTTCCTTACCATGCCGTTTATTCGGTCACCGTCTGGAAGGATATTCCTTTCGCAGCAGCTGTCCTGCTATTTCTGACTGCCCTGTTACGGATACACAACAGAAACCACAGGTCTGACTATATCATTTTTATACTCTCCGGCATGATGATGTGCGTATTCCGTTCCAACGGATGGTATGCCTTTCTTCTCTGCCTCCCGTTTCTGCTGTTCTTCCTCAGACGGAACAAATACCTGATCGGTTCCCTTGCCATCACTCTCTGTATGAGTATTCTGATTCGTTATCCGGTCATGAACGCCTCTCATGTCGTATCTCCTGATTTCGTGGAGTCTCTCTGCATTCCTTTGCAGCAGGTTTCCTGTGTGCTTGCCAATGACCGTGACCTGACACCGGAGCAGAACGAGCTGATTGACCAGGTCATTGACCGTACCTATATAAAGGAATTATACAATCCTACCTTTGCCGACAATATGAAAGAGCTTGTGCGTGCCGGAAATCCTCAATACCTGGAAGACCACAAGACAGATTTTCTAAAGCTCTGGATATCCCTTGGCCTTAAGTATCCCGGCGATTACCTTGAGGCTTATATTCAACAGACAAACGGCTACTGGTATCCGGATTCCTATTATCTCGTTGCTGAAGCCGAAGGAATCAGCGCCACTTCCCTTGGGATCTCCCACACCCCCTTAATCCGGGGACCCTTAGTAGTGAAAGGTAAGGAGATCGCCATTAAACTCGGCAGCATGATTCCCCTTTACGGAACCTTATGGAGTATGGGTGTAATCTTCTGGATATTCCTGATCTGCATTGCATGTATTCTGGCCCGCAGGGATTATTCCAAGCTGCTCTATGCCCTTCCCTGCCTGACACTCTGGTTCACCGTAATGATTGCCACTCCGGTTGCCACCGAATTCCGCTATGTTTACTTTTTGATTTTATGTCTGCCTTTTTATCTGGTGACAACTCTTGCGGATATCAAATGATGTTTTCCGGAATGTATGATTGAAGTTTTGTGGCTGAACATCTATAATATATTCTTAAGCATCATTAAATTATTATTGGCGATGCAAAATTAATGATATAAACAATAACAACCTAAATAATCCGGAAACATTCCAAATATTCCATAAGAAAGAGATAACACCTATGATTTCTTTAGTAATTCCGTCCTATAATGAGCAGGACAATATCGTTCGCACCTATGAGACAATTCAGGGAATTTTGAATCAGGCAAAGATTGATTTCGAAATCATCTTCGTAGATGATGGATCGGTAGACAATACCTATGTAAATATTGCCAGGCTCGCACAGACTAAGACTAATGTCAAAGGGCTTTCCTTTTCCCGCAACTTCGGCAAAGAAGCAGCCATTTTCGCTGGTCTCGAAGCTGCTGCCGGAGAATGTGCCGTCATTATGGACTGCGATTTGCAGCATCCTCCCACACTTCTTCCTCAAATGTACGAACTATGGCAGAATGGGTATGAGGTAGTAGAAGCCGTAAAGTCCGACCGCGGCAGGGAAAGCGTTTTCCATCGCATGTGTGCCAATGGTTTTTATGGAATTATCAGCCGGCTTACGAAAATTGATATGAAAAATGCCTCCGATTTTAAGCTTCTGGATCGGAAAGCAGTTGATGCTCTCCTGCTGATGCCGGAGCGGACTCCGTTTTTCCGCGCCTTATCCTCCTGGGTTGGATTCAAAACGATCCAGATCCCTTTCGAAGTACAGAAACGTGAAATCGGCACCTCCAAATGGAGCTTCTGGAGTCTGGTAAAATATGCTCTCCGCAATATTACCTCTTTTTCCGGTGCACCGCTGCAGGTTGTTACCATTTTAGGATGGTTCATGTTTATTCCGGCTTTCGGCTTCACGATTGAGGCATTGTTCCGGTACTTTTCCGGAACTGCTGTGGAAGGCTTCACCACCGTTATTATCCTGCTTTGCTGGATTGGAAGTATTCTGATGATCAGTCTCGGTATTATCGGTCATTATATTTCCAGAATTTATGAGGAGATTAAGGCACGCCCAAGATATCTGATCAGCAGACGCTGCGGGTATGAAAGGGAAGCCGGCAACGCTCCAGAGAAAGGCCTTTAATTCTCAGAATAATATAGAATAATAAATTCCATTCATAAGGAGCAAGATCATGATTATATATCATGCCGATGACTACGGCATTTCCATAAATGCTTCAAAAGAAATATTATCCCTCGTCCAACAGGGAAAGCTATCCGGAATCAGTGTCATTCCCAATATGAGCTGCTTTGCAGACTGTATAGATCTGCTTCTTCCAGTAATGAAAGAACGTCCGGCTCTGACGGCTGCACTGCACCTTAACCTTTTCGAAGGACACTGCTGCGCAGATCCTGCAAAGATTCCGCTTCTTGTTGATGAAAACGGGTATTTTAAGTGCAGCTGGATGTATTTCTTTAAAAGCTCTTATACTTCTGTGAGAAATGAACTGCGCAAACAGCTTTCCACGGAAATCCAGGCACAGATTCAAAAGCTATATCATGCAATGCCTTCCAATTATGTACTATGTCTCGACAGTCATCAGCATTCCCATATGATTCCGGTTGTCTGGGATGCTCTGCGTGATGTCGTACTTTGGAATCATTACCAGGTACAGTATATCCGCATTTCCAGAGAGCCCTTAGCTCCTTACCTGAGCACTCCTGCCTTATACCATACCTATCCGCCGGTAAATCTGATTAAAAATGTCATCATTCAGTTTTGCACATGGTATACCAAAAGACATCCTATTATCCCCATGAAAGGGAACTATTATTTATGGGGACTGATTATGGGCGGTTCCATGGATGCCGACCGGATCAACCAGTTGATGGATAAGTTTCAGAAATACGGACAGGATCCCGACACCTTGGAGCTGCTTTTCCATCCCGGAATCATTCTTCCTGAAGAATTGTCTCCGGAATATAATAATCCGGATTTTAAAGCTGCTGAGACCTCTTCCAAACGGCAGAAGGAATACGAAAGCCTGATGAAATTATAAATTTCATCAGGCTTCTTTTAAAGAGACCGTTGCTCCTCTTCCATAGATCTCTCTGTTTTTTCTCTAATTCTTTCTCTTTCGAGATCTTTCGAGATAAGCTGATTTTATAGTCTGAATCGCCATCTCATACGACATCACATGTATCCCGAGAAACATTTGCTGCAGCACTTCACATGATCCCTGTTCCAACATATCTTTCGGCATCTCCTGCGGATAATCAATACTCCATACTCTGTACAGATAACCGGCCCACTCCATAAAATCAGAAGAAAGAACTTCCCCTTTCTTAATCTTTACCTCTTCCTCCAGTGTCTCCATAAGATATTTTTCTCCAAGCCAGATCGAAGAGATTTCATCATGATACATATGCACTGCAAGGTCTGAACTTAGCAATTTGTCAATAAAATCACGGGAATCATATCCTTTTTTACATGATAATATGAATAATCTGGCCGACATTTCACATTGTCCTGTGTGCACTGCTGTTAGCTTCATTGACGATTCCACTCCTCTATAATTTCATCAAAATATTTTACATTCTGAGCCCTGCGATACCTGGTGTTCAGCTGTCTAAACAGCTGATCCAGTATCAGATTTCTATTTTGACTTATAGCCTTTGCCTGCTTTATCTCCTCATACGTCAAAGGGCTCTCCTGAAGAATTTTAATGTGCGTTTTATCACAGGCTTCTTTTGTTTTGGCAACATATTGCTTTCCGAGACTCACCTTTTGCATTGCTTCAATCAGTGCTGCATCACATAACTCCCCCATGAAAAATCTCTGTAATGCCTGCGTCATCTTATCATCTGCAATGATTCCTATGATAACATCATAGTTTTCATTATATGCCCGATATTTCTCACAAAGATTCCTATATTTTTCTTCCAAAAGTCCCCGGTTATAAGCAATAAACAATGCCCAGTCAATCTGATCATTTGCATCTTCTTCAAAGGTTTTAATCTTTAAACCAGCAAAATCACAATCCAGTTCATAAAATCTATTGTCAGGGAACTCGGCAATTAAACCCTTAGGCTGATCCGGCAGATCCCCCATATAGAACCCCTGCCCAAAGTCGCAGGCATCACGGCTATTAGGCGCAATATCACCTTTAATTCCACTCTTTGATCCATGGTATAGTATCATGTGCATCCTCCTCCAAATACACCTCATCTTTCCTATAAAACCTTGCCACAACCTGATTAATCCACTCATCCGGGTTATCCGTGATGTCTTCCCAGAATAGCAGCTCGGGTTTTGCGCTGAGAGGAGATACCTGCACCTGTGCTGTATCAGACAGGTAAGCCTGCTGGCGCTGTTTCATCTCCATATCATAGGTTTTTGCCTCTCCGGAAATAAGAGACTTTACTGCAGTTACACTGACCAGATCCCTGGTATCATCCGCAAGCAGGGTATTTCCTGCAAAGAATGCTCCTAGGGCAAGAATGCAGCCGAAGAATATCCCTGCATACTCTCCCCCGACAGCTTCTGAAGCCTCAGGCAAAGCCTGACGAATCATACAGATCACAATATATTCCATAACCACACAGCTTAACAGCCAGAAGAAAAAGCGTACATTCTGAATCCTTCCCGCACCAACAGCACCATATGCATAAAGTGTCGGTGCAAAGGTGGATGCAAACAGGGAATATTGAACTGCCAACGCAATCAAATATCTCCACATGGATTTCTTATGAGCCGGCAACAATGAAGGCAGTTTCCATACAAACGGAATCAGAAAGACCAGACCAAGCAGCACCAGAGGATGTGACCACTCAATCATGTAATTGTATGCTTCATGATAGGAATATAATACAGCCCGAACCGGAGACCAGGACTCAAATGCAGATTGCCGGACTGCGTTTCCGGGTGCCAGGCAATTTACCGCAAAACCTGTCACGGTTAATAAATACACAATTCCAACCTTCCAGGCAGCTTTCCGCTTCCGTAAGACGGCTCCAAGAAGAAGCAGGAAACCTGTCTCCATAGCAAGCAATGCGGTAATATAATTACCACCCGCCAGAAATACCCCCAGGATGCATAAGACTGCAAGCCGTCCTGCTCTGCATTGATCTTTTTGCACCACTTCCATAAGAAGTGATGTCTCTATTAAAAACAGGGCATAAAATACAACATAGTAAACAGAGCCGTTCCACCAGAAGAATCCCTCTACCGGTGACGGAAGAAACTCTATACTAAGAAGCGTAAGCACCAAAGCAATCAGATCTCCCGTGATCCTCTTTCCTCCAAGAATTGTTACCGTCTTTCTGCAAAAGAAAAAAGTGCCAACCAAAAGCAATCCCAGAACGATCACCGTTGTACAGCCGTAAAATTCTTCTCCCCAGATAGAAGGCTGCAGTGCAAAAAGAGCAACCGCACTGTAAGATCCCTGCCAGTTCAGGTAAGTATTCTTAATTTTCTCTCCTGCCGCCGCAAACACCCGGAACAGATTATGTGTATCCGTCCATGCCCATCTTGCAAGGCATCCATAAGAGTAATCATCTGCACTGCTGTGATTATATACGGCAATCCATAATAATGGAATTACACAGATGAGCAGCGCAGCTATTAAAAGCCATCGCCAGAATGTCTCCCTCTTTATCACTTCTTTCATTCTCTTCTCCTGCTCTATTCCAAAATCATACCATGGAAGCCTTTCATCTCTTCCTCCGATGAAAATGTGATGATTATTTTATCGACTTTCTGTCTGCCCTTTTTTATTACCTCAATATGTCTCTGGGTAAAATCATAACTCCAGTCTTCCTGATACTTCCAAAGAGAGTTTCCATCAACCATTACCTCTATTTCATGATACCCCTTGATCCGGTCATAATCAATTCCCATAGAATTGACATATCCGTTTATCTCTAACTCCATGGCGCATACACCTGTCTGTGTAAAATCTTCCGCTGCATAGTAGTGAAACGAGGAATTATCCCGCTGCTTCCCATAAATCCCGTCGATCACCTTCACCGCTTCCTCATAATATACTTTCTGCCCTTCATCATTCGGATGTGTTCCATCATCGCATAATTCATCATAGCTCCTGCCACTTTGATCAAAGGCTGCTATCGTATCCATTACATAGGCATGATATTGTTCACTTAATCTCTGTATGGTTTGTATTTTCGCTGTATACTCTCTCTGAGAGCTTTCCAGAATTGTAATAAGCCTGCAGGACGGCCACCTTTCTACGATTGTCTGCAGCAGCAGCTCATAATACTCAGCAAAATCTGCTTCTGCATCATTCTCTCCAAAGCAGACCATAACCAGATCGTAGTTCTCCTTTTCGTCAAGCTGCATAACCCGGACATAGCCTGCGTAACTCGTGTTGCCTCCCATGGAAACATTCGTAATCTGCAGATCCTTCCCATACGTCTCATTCACATATGGAACCAGATACTTATACCACTTGAGAGACGGATCACTGGCTCCTGCCCCTTCACTAATGGAATCTCCAACAATAAGTACGTGAAGCTCCTCCTGTGTATTTGCCCCATTTCTCCTTCCGCTCAGCCATATTCCACATATTGCTGCACATATTACAATAATAATTTCCAAGACCACGGTTGTTTTTCTTTTCATGAAAGTACCCTTCTATGCGTTCCCTTACTACCGCCGGATCAATACAACATAATCTCCAAACACCCTCTTATCATATTCCGAAATATCCATGTCACATTCTGCCATCAGCTTTTCTAACTTATCGGGATATCCCATATAGATCTCAGCCGCCGTGATTGGAATTTTATCCTCCTCTTCTTCATCGGCAATGTAACAGTCCCCTGCATATTCCTCCTGTACTGCACCGTTATAATTGATATTATATACCGAAGAAATGTGATATTTATCCTGTAAGATCACAGATGCAGACATATCCATCTCATAGTCAATATCCACTATCACCTTGGGATTGCGCCCTGAAGCTACTCCTACAAACTCAATCATCGCCGTCGTATTCTTCCCATCCTCTGCATACTGATGCCCCCGGTTCTCATCATCCACACCGTGGATTAAGGCAATCACCATTAAAAGTGCAAACATATGATAAGCAGGCTGCCATTTTGTTTCTTTACATATATGAAAAACAAATATCAGCCAGAATGCCGAAATAATACAGGTAGACGGTAACAGGTAACGCTCATACATGGTACTCTTGGCATGCAGAACATATTGTGCTGCCATAAGGTAAGCAAGAAGTATCACTGGAAGCCATATTTGCCTCCAAAAGGAAAGTATCCTTCCTGTTCTTCGATATTCCCCGATCCACATAGGCAATATCAGGAAGACACTGCCATACAGTGACCATCGCAAATACAATCCAAGCCTTCCGGTTGTAATATAATAAAAGCCTTTGAGATAATCAATCGCACGAAATGTTTGATCGACTCCTGCATATCCGATTTTATTTGTTCCCATCACAAAAAAAATGATCAGTATATCCACAGCAAAGGTGGAATATACCGCCAATACATATATGAAATCACTTTTCAGACAGTTCATTACATATTTAATGGATATTTTGTTATTGCCATTTGCACTTTTCCACAGTATTAAAAGCATGGGAAGAATTGGTAAAATCAGCAGAAATGCCTCCTTAATTCCCCCCAAAAGTATAGTTGTTATTATACAACCTGCTAATGCCGTCTTAGATGATGTACAAGAATAACGTAGAAGTAAAAGTAGTGTAATCATTAACAACAGAATTCCAAGGCATTCTTGAGGGCCTAAACGCCATAAAACAGCGGATTGCCCACCCCCTATGAATACCACTATGGAAAATCCATATGCAAGCCACTTTGGACACTTACATTTTCTTGAAAATACATAACATAACCACATACTGGTTGCTGACAGCATTGTTTGCAAAATATGCCAACCCAGATAATTATCACGCAAAAAATAGCATTCCGTAATGCGTATCAGAAAATAAGTAAAGCGGAACCTCATTTGCATGTCTGTTCGTATCCACTTCAATAAGGTACCCATATATCCGTATTTCACAAAATCATTACAAACAGTATATATTTCATGATCATCTACAAAATGATATCCACTCGTTAAAATTCCCGTATACCATGCAAAAGAAAAAAGTAAAAGTACATAAAACAGATATGTAAGCACCATCTCCTTACATGAGAAATTATCTCCAGAATTCCTATCTGCAAAATAATTCTTAAATATAAGCAGGGCAAATATACCTGCCAGAATAATAGTAGTTGCCATTATACTTTCTCCGTCCTCTCTCTTCTTCACCAATCTGCAATACCATAAATGTTTCTACTGCATAATTTGTTTATCAATTTCATACCGTGGACGGTGCTTGGTTTCGATATATACTTTCCCGATATATTCTCCCAAAATGCCAATTGCCAGAAGTTGAATTCCTCCAATCATCCATATCGGAGCCACCAGACTTGTCCATCCCGGTACAATTTTTCCTTGACAATAGGCAATTAAACTATAAATAAACATAACAATACTCAAAAAGAAAAAAAGCATCCCAAGTACTCCTATCAGTCGCAATGGTCTGATTGAAAATGACGTAATACCGTTCAATGCGAGCATCATCATTTTCCCTAATGAATATTTTGATTCACCTGCCAGCCGGGGTTTTTCCTCATAAACAACTGTAGTACTCTTAAATCCCAGTTCCGGAATAATTCCTCGTAAAAACAAGTTACTCTCTTCATATCTATCTAATAAAGCAAGTGCTTTTTTCCCCATTAAACGATAATCTGCATGATTCTTTATTACTTTTGCTCCAGCTATTCGCATTATCCGATAAAATGCATCCCCAGTCAATCTTTTAAAAAGTTTTTCTCCTTTCCTGCTCTGCCGAACTCCATATACCACCTCATATCCCTGCTCATATAGTTCGACAAACCGGGGAATCACCTCAATATCATGTTGTAAATCTGCATCTAAGGTAACTACAGCATCACATTTGTCCCTTACAGACATCATTCCGGCTAACAGCGCATTCTGATGTCCCCTATTACCAACCAGCTTTACTCCTGTAAATAGCCGGTTCTCCCTACAATTCTCTTCAATAAGAGACCATGTCATATCTGTAGATCCATCATCTACAAAACATACTCTGCTTTGTTCTGATATAATTCCCTGATAAATTTGTTTATTCATAAATTGTTCCAATTTTTTTGCCGTATCAATTATAACAAGTTCTTCATTAAAACAGGGCAATACCAAGTATAATGTTATCATAACTTTCTTTCTCCTTCACCTATATATACAGATGAAAACTCGCAAATCTAATAGTTAATTTGCCTCCAGAACCATATTGTAAAAAACTTTCATCCGTTTCTCAGATGAAAGTGAATGCCCACTAAAGATATACTGGTCATCATAATAGCTACTTCCTTAGACAAATAATTAAATTTATATGTTTTCGTTCTCTAACGGTCTTACCCCAGACTGTTACTGTTGTGTTATAATCCTCCTGCCATTCAACAGGCATGTCATATATATTCATATTCATTCTCTCAGCACGAAGTAAAAATTCAATGGTGTAAAACCAACCGTTATCATTACTGCAGACCTCAACCAAACGATCTGCAGCCTCTTTTCTAAGAAAAGTAAAACCACATACTGCGTCCGTAGCTTTCATTCCAAAATTAATTTTTAATAACCACACAAGTCCTGCCGATGTAAGCCTTCGATACCATTTTCTTCCCTTTGTTTTGGATTCTTTACTGAAACGGCTTCCGTTAACATAATCAAGCTCCTTATCAGTCTGAAACAATTTAATTGTCTTACCAAGATACTTTAAATCAGTAGAAAGACAGGCTATGCCATTTGCGAGTTATTTACCTTATACAAAATTATGCTCATATTCCAAGGCTGCTGTAACATCATAGTCACCTTTTCTTATGATTTATGCCCCTGTTTCATATAAACACCCTGTTAGTGTCAGCATATCATAAATAAATATTACAAAGCAAGCCTAGACATCTGTTTATTTTTATCGTAATATAGTATTATTAGCTTGTACTAATAAAAGGATTTAATGTAATGATCGCAAATAATATATTTACTCTTATATTTTTTTCATTCTGTGCTATTTTACTAATTTATGCCCTTCCAAATGAGCTAAAGCGCTATTCACTTTTCGTTCTGAACTTTGTGTTCTACTTTCTTTTATCACCTTATTGTGTTTTTTTGATATTATTGAGTACTATTGTAAGCTTTTTTATTGGTCAAAAAATAACTTCATCACAACATGCCAAACTCTGGTTAATATCCGGCATTATTTTCAGTGTCAGTATTTTACTGTTCTTTAAATACTATCACTTTTTCACCGACAGATTCTCCGGTGCAATAAAGATTATCATGCCCCTTGGCCTTTCCTATTACACTTTCAAAATCATTAGCTACTTAGCTGATGTCTATATAAAAAAAAGAAGTGCAGAGCCTTCTTTTATAAATTATAGTATTTATATTGGATTCTTTCCCCAAATTATGGCTGGCCCTATTTCCAATTCCAACGAAATATTGGATTCCCTTCCTCAACTCGGACATGCTACCAGCATAACGAAAGCAAATAGCTTTTCCCTCATTATATCAGGCTTATTTAAAAAAATTGTTATTGCCGACAGAATCAGTGTATACACGGACCAGATATTTGCCACTCCCAATAACTATCCATCGATTGCTCTAATATTGTCTTCAATTCTTTATTCCATTCAAATATACTGCGATTTTTCCGGATATTCCGATATTTCAATTGGTGTCAGCGGATTCATGGGAATAAAATGTTCTCCAAACTTTGATTTGCCATATTTTTCATATAGTATTCAGGATTTTTGGCGCAGATGGCATATTTCTCTTTCTTCCTGGCTGAAAAAATACATATATATTCCTCTTGGCGGCAATCGTCACGGCAGAATACATCGATACATCAATATTCTGATAACCTTCTTAATTAGCGGTGCCTGGCACGGAAATAGCTTGACCTATATTGTTTGGGGACTTTTTCATGGTATTTGCAATCTGTTCTCCTTTACGCAGAGAGCTTCCAGAAAAATAGTATATTTTCTGCAAATACTTTTCACTTTTTTGTGTGTTACGATTGGGTGGATTATATTTCGTTCCACTTCTCTGAATATAGCGTTTCTTTATATAAAACATATGTTTATAGATATTCAGCTCAATACTACCGAAATAGTTGCTTCGCTTTTGCCATTCACCAGTGACTACTCCTGCCTTGCATACTTTGTTTCTTTGTGTATCCTGATTATTATTTTATTTTATGTAGAACTATGCGAATTCCGGCAAAAAGTAACCTGCCTATACTTGCAAAGAAATTATATTTTTATACTATGTATTATTTTCTTTGGTATATGGGGACAAAGCAATTTCCTGTATGCAAACTTCTGAGGTAACAAACAATGATTAGAAAAAACATAAAAAGAATGACAATATTTTTAATAGTTATAGTGGCTATTATTCTTCTGAAAAACCAATATTCTTCTCTATTACTGCAAAATGCATCCTATGGTATGCCGGCACTGGTTAAACGCCAAAATGTAGAAAACCTCTTTCTCGGTTCTTCCATGTTCCGTCAGGGAATTGATATTCTGGAGCTTAATGCTGCTTTTCCTGACAAAAACTATATTCTAGCCTACAATGGAAATCAACCTGCCACAGAATACTTAGAATTAAAGAATCTGCTTGAAAATGATGTTAAAATTAAAAATTTATATGTCGATATGTATGTTTATTCTGCATGGGAACAGCCAGAAATTAGTGATGAAAAACTACTGCTAGAAACAACCCTTTCTCAAAAATGGTCTTTATATCACACAATATTCCCTACTGTATCACCAGAATCCGTTCAATACCTTTGGGAATTATTTATCACAAGCAACAACGAACTCTTATTAACATGGCCCCTTAATTACTTTATTTTAAACCGTCAATTTCTTGATGGTGGATCTCTTATTGCAGCAGAACCGGCATCATTGTCTGTGTTAGACAGCTATGTGGCACCGGAAATAGATTCTAAAATGAATTCTACGCAGGAACTCTACCTGAATAGTCTTATTACACTCGCTAGTAATTATGACTGTAATCTTATCTTTGTAGAAACGCCAAAATATTCTACCATTACCAACGATTCTGCTTACCTGAATGCTATGGCTGAATATTGCTCTTTTCTTGAAAACAAACAAGTTTCTTATATCATATCAGATAGTACCTATAACCAGATAGGTATTGATTCTACTGCTTATGCTCTCTCATATAATTTTGAATATAATAATACCGACTATTTCACAGATGCATTTCATCTATCTTCTATTGGAAAAAAACATTTTACCCAAACCCTATTGTTTTGTCTCTATCACTAATGCTCATATTAACTTTTTCGATCATTCTAATTCCACTATTTTATAATAAATTGTAATAATACCCTTATGGTTCTTATTGCATCAACAATCCATGCAAAATGAACTCCATTTTCTTTTAATGCTTTATGTCCCTCTTTTAAAGACTGTATATAGCTCCGGGTACTTGAAGTACTTGTTCCGCCATAATACATCCGAACCAATATTTCAGGCAGATATGCTAAGCGGTTCTGTTTGTCTCTTAAAAATCGGATCATAAATTCATAATCCGCAGATATTTTATAATCTATCTTATAAAGTCCATATTTTTCATATATTTCTCGTTTCAAGAATAACGTTGGGTGTCCCGGCATCCACCCTGTATAAATACTCTTTTGCTGCCCCATTTTCCAATATCGTATTATTTTTTCATCTGTTGCATAAATCAAATCTGCATGGGCTCCTACACAATCCGTTGTTTTTTCTATTAAATCCACTATTTTTTGAACTGCATCATTTCGGGCAAATGTATCATTAAAAAATGCAATAATGTTGCCTGTCGATAATGCATATCCCTGATTCATAGCATCATAAATGCCTGCATCTGGGCAACTTACCCAACGAACGCTATACTTGCTTTTATTCTCATAACTTTTAATGACATCCAATGTTCCATCCGTAGAACCACCATCTTTAATAATCACCTCTATCTTTGGATAATCCTGACATTCTATACTTTCCAATGTCCTCTGTATATTAGGTAAACTGTTGTAGGTAGTCAAAATCAAAGATACAGTAAGCATACTTTCTCCCTTGCTGTTAGGCTATTTCTGTATATAGTATATTCCATAGTAACCATTATCGTAAATTCTATCATAACCGCTTAACACCTCTTCTTCCACATTCCGATATCTGTCAGCGTTTTGATGAATTACAACATAACTATATCCTTCATTACAATAATTATTAATAGCCTCTAAGAGTTCTTTGCTATTGTCAACGTAAATACTTGTTCCACCAGTATAACATAAATACCAAAATCCCCATCGTCCATCACATGAAATCAATGGTATTTCCATAGAAGCATAATTTTCTATGATATATGCGCTTATCTCACGCAATGCTTCTTTATCATCCAGCCAATTATTGTCCTCTGCTAAATAGTATCTATATCCATCCAATATTGGATAGAATGACGGATATAAGCTACTATGTTTTTCATTAACCTCAATTCCTTTTTCTTCGAGTGTATTATCTACACCTGAAAGCGTCATAATTACCGGAATGCTAAACGCCACCCCATAGGCTATAACCAGTGCTTTATCTTTTGTCGCAAAATAATCTACGGCTGCTATTAATACGAGCCACAAAAAACTCCATAAAATTGAATATGCCTTATAGTAATAATATGATGACATCATACCATTGTAGCATAAAATAAACGAAACTCCCACAAATGCAAAAATACTCAAAGTAGTATAAAAAACTATATTAAAAGAATGATTTTTCAGATAATGCCATCCCATATACAAAAATGCCGGCATAAATACCACAAAATCCCGATATAAATCCATGTGATTCCACCCACCAAGACGCAGAATATCCAAAAAATAATTTATATCTCCAAAAAAATAGTTTTTAAAGCAGAATAATGCAACAGTTCCACCTAATAATACAATGATTCCTAAAGTAATTCCCAGTTTCTTTAATGAAACACTCCTTCCCTGTTTTCTTACTTTTTGAATAAATGTAATTAGTACCATAATAGCTGCTATCGGAATAAAAAGCATATACGCAAATGCCAATCCGATAAAAACAGTTGCTATTGTAACACTCAGAATTTTCCGATAATGCTTATCTTCACAATCATAATATTTTATCAGTAAGTATATTATATACATAAATAAACTTACACCCCAGGATAAATATCCAAATCCCCCAATAACATAATTAAATAACGGCCATCCAATAAAATATCCCAAGCAGAATAAGGGCATTAAAATTTTAGTCACTTTATTTTTGCATTTTGTAAATGCTAATATATAAAACACCAAAATATTAATCAGATTTATTAAACCATCTGATAATATATAAACCTTGTACAAGCTTATTCTATCCACAAAAAAAGAGGCCATTTCTAATATCATTCCATTAAACAACTCACCGAAATGCATATTAGAAATTTTCCCCGTATCAATCATCTCCAACGCCAATGCGAAATGTGCTGCTGCATCACTGTTAACATATTGATTGAGAATTTTGGAAGTAAATATAACCAAAAAAATGATCACAAATCCCACTGCAACAATGGAAACAGTATAAATATCCCATTTGTCCAATTTATATTTTTGCAGTCGTCTTACTTTAAAAGCATATAACCATATCATAACTGCTAATACAAAGTATGCCGTCCCCATACTTTGCAGATTTATTGACACTGCCATAAATGAATATCCCTTAGCAGCTATGGCTCCTAGACACAATTCTACCAAAAAACAGCCTACCGCCATTGGGAAAAATGACTCAATATTTTCATTCTTTCTGACACTAACTAATGCTATCCACAATAATAAAAATGAAAAAGTAAAGAACAATATTTCTCTCATTTTAGCTCCTAACATTACTCTCCAAATCTCGTATTCGCTTCTCCAACATCCCTATTGTCTGTATCAACTTTGTTATTTTCTGATTTTGCCGGGATACAATGGAAGTCAATGCCATCAAAATGCATAGTATAAATCCCATTCCAATAACAAACAATGTATACATAGGTGTCTCGATCCCTAACAATTTAGATAAAACGATTAATACACTAGGCGAAATAACCATAATTGCCATGACACTTCCAGCTAATAACCATAATAATGTGTACTTTAAAGATAACTCTTTTCTTTTTAGGAAAAGCAACACTAAGATAAAAAATATTATTATTCCACTTATTAAAATCCATTGTAAATGACTACTCATTTCTTTCTCCTAACTCCAAAACTTATCCTACATACTATAATTGCCAATGTGACTTTAATCATATAATAAATTGATTTCTTCAGATTAATTGAACTAACACCAGATACACGTTCCCTCATTCTCACTGGTACCTCTTTAATTCTTCCCTTATGCATCGCTACTGCCACAATAGATTCAGGCTCTGGATAATCCTGTGGATAATCATTTGCAAAAACATTCATAAAGTTTCGGTTAACTGCACGGAATCCACTTGTAACATCCTTAACACGTTTCCAACAGCACAATGATACCAGACACCCCAGTATTTTAATTCCTATCCTACGACTTCTCGACGACTGAAATCCCTCTTTTTCTATAAATCTGGAGCCAATCACAAGATCTGCCTCATCTTTTAAAATTGGAGCAATAATACTCTCAAGGTATTGGGAATCATGTTGTCCATCCCCATCCATTTGCACTGTTATATCATAATCATGTTCCACACCATATTGATATCCTGCTTGAACTGCACCACCAATTCCCAAATTCACCGGAAGATTAATATAGTCTACCTGCATATCACATAGTTTACGAACTGTAGAGTCATTCGAACAATCATTAATTACTATGCAATCTGCCCAGGGACATGCGTCTTTAATATTATTAATTGTTCTCTCTATGTTATTTTCTTCATTATAAGCTGGTATAATAACTAATACTTTCTTACTATTTGGTTCAATCATAACCTAACCTTTCATTAATCAGTTATCTTAATACAGTTCCTCATACAATCTTAAATATGCTTTTCCATCCTTAATCTCATATATTTTATCACAGTTCTTTATCGTTGTGAGTCGATGCGCCACAATAATCAGAGTCTTATGCCCTTGCAATGTATCAATAGCCTCCATTACTGCCTGTTCTGTTTCTGTATCTAATGCCGACGTTGCTTCATCCAGCACCAAAATCTCCGGATCATAATAAAGTGCCCTTGCTATCGCAACCCTTTGCCGTTGTCCTCCTGAGAACTTAATTCCTCTCTCTCCTACAACTGTATTTAGTCCTTCCGGTAATTTCCTGACAAAATCACTCAATTGAGCCTGCTGTAATGCCTCCCATACTAGTTTATCGTCAATTTCTTGCTCCGGTAATCCAAAAGCAATGTTTCTGCGCACAGTATCATCAGATAAAAATACTGTCTGCGGAACATAACCAACAATTTTTGCCCATTGTTTTGGAATTGTGTATATATCCGTATTATCTACTTTAACTTGTCCACACTGCGGTTTTAACAATCCAAGAATAATATCTGCCAGAGTACTCTTTCCTGCTCCTGATTCACCAATAAACCCTACCGCCTCCCCTTTTTGAATTGTCAGGGAAAGATTATGTAGCACATCTACATCCGAGTTATTATATCTCCAGGTAATATTATCCAGAAAAATATCATGATGAAAGCCATTGGAAGAATTGCCCCCTCCAAAAGAACTATCCATATTTATGCTTCTCTCATTCTCGTATTTCTCCGCACTTCTGTAATTTTCACAGGCAGAGTTCAGTGTCGTTCTATAATAGACCAATGTATTAATACTGGATGTCATCGTAGACATGGAGGGAAGAATTCTAACACATGCAACTGCAATTGCACTAAGCTGAGGCATATACTCGACAATATTTACCTCCCCCCGCAAACCAATCGTACACATAAGTACAATACTTGCTATAAACACTACTTCTATAATCTTGCCCGGTATTCTTCCTGTAAACTGATAACTGGTATTACAATCTGAGGCTATTCGAGATGCCTCTTCGTATTGCTTAACAAAACATTCTCTCCGCTGCATAACCGTTATCTCTTTAATGCCTCCAATTGCCTGATTAGCACAGGAATATTTTTTAGCAAAAACCTCTCTTGCTCTTATTCCTAATCGGTTAATCTGTCGCTTAAATCCATAAACACTTAATATCCCTGCTGCAATAACTGCAATTATCAGGCCACAGGCAATAAATGGGTTTAAATACAGCAAAAAGACTCCAATTAATGAAAAAGTCAACAATTCAGAAAAAAACAGAAAAAAACCATCCACCACCTGAGCAACTCCTGATATATCACTGTTTACTCCCCGCAGTATTTCCCCACTGTTTGTTTCTAAAAAGAACGTATATGGTCTTTTCATATATGATTCCAGCATCAGGACAGATAAATCATTTTCCAGATTATTACGAAATCTAATCTGTGTATAGTTTGATAAAAGAATAATCATATTTTTTATTATATAAATAAGTATTACTCCTACGGCCATCAAAAGCATTAGTTCTGTGGATGAAGAAATTTGAAATAATTCCATGCATTTGATGACATATTGATTTTCCATCAAAATATTGGGTTGAGTCATCGAAATAATAAACGGAATTACCACGCTGACCCCTAATGTCTCAAAAATAGCAGCAATAAGCATCGCAATAAATGCAATGATGCATTGTCTTTTTTGTTTATGATTCATAATATATAACAATTGATGAATCATATTTATAACCACCCTGATATTAGCCATTATATATCTCCTTATTCGAATTCAATAACTGACACTTTCCAGCCACGGTATTCATAACTCTTCTCATCATGCACTATAGCATCACGTCGTATGATATCTGCAATATTCTCTCCTGCAAAATCCACATAAAAGTAGTATCCCGTTCTACCATCTAACAGTGTTTGTAAATCTGCTTCCTCTGTTATATTATATATCTCTATGGGATTTCTTCCCTCATCTGCTAAAATACATCGCTTGCTATCCGTATCATCCCAGTATTCATGTGATACATAATATTCTTTCACTTCCTCTGTTGTTTCAGCAAATCCATCAAAACACCATGTCTTATTATGAATTGCCGGAAAGAAAAGCTTAGCATCCTTTTTGTCCACAATATCCCTCATTGCCAAATTTAATGCCCGGTCAAAATATTGGAATTGTTGATTATAAACCATAGAATCTGCTAAAAATTCTCCCTGCGTTGCACTTACCATCACGGTACTTCCAACATTGTAATTCTTAAACAGGATTTTCGTAATCGGATCCAACGTATAAAAGGATTGAATCAAAAACAATATGCACAGTATGCCAAAAAAAGCATTACGTACTTTCTCACATGATATCATACACATGCCATAAAATGCACATATATATAAGATTGGAAAATGGACATCAATATATCTTGCATGATTTACGGTTACAAACAATATACTAAAGAGAATAAAGCCAAAGTCTGCAAATAATAAAGGGAATATCCAATGAATATTATTTACAAGTAATTGCTTTTTTGTAAATATTCCTATCATGGCAATCCCACCGAATAAAAATAATATCCAGTTAAAATTAATTCCAAACAAAACAGATAACTTACTTAAAATATATTGCTTATCAAATGTTATCCCGCCATTACCATCCCAATTAGGCATAATTATATACATACCTATCCAAGTCAGGCCTGTTAATAACATTGTCCAATATTTTTTACTTTTTATCAGTTTTAATACTTTGGTTTTATTGCTTACCCCTCTTAATTCAATATATTCGCTTACCAAAATTCCCAAGCATAAAAATGCATATGTTAAAAAAGCCGTTTCCTTAATAAAGCAAAATATGAATCCAACAACGGTTTCCCATATCCAATATTTTTTCAGTATTAACCAAAATAAAATTGGAAATAAGCATAAAACCCAATAGTCCCAATAATTATTATTAACCATTCCCAATAAAAACGGAGAAACCATGTAGCCAGTTGCTCCCAATGTATGTGTCAGCTTAGAACAATTTGGGGTAATAATCTGCAGAATCCCATAAATGGAATATGCACTAAGCACAAATATAAAAACATTTAAAATAGTCATTCCCAGCCACAAATCACCTACTAACACTTCTGCTATAAGATTTAGTGCAGAATAAGAAAAATTAATATGAGATATAAATGACAATTGTGGAATATAGAATATAGAATAAATCGAACAATTATTCAAATAACGAAAAAGATATGCACTATCCCATCTAGGTTGATTGCCGGAACATAAAATTGCAATCAATACACCTACAAAACACAATATTTCCCAAAAAACATTCTGCTTTATGAATAATCCAATTTTTGAACCAATTGTAATTAATGTATCACCAATATTTTTTCTATCAAAAAAATAATCACTTATACAAATTCCAAACGTTCCCAATGAAAATAGTATTATGCTCACTAAATACACAATACCATTTTTGCTTGCCATTAGGCTGAAGCATCGTACTAATATTCCCAATCCGGCTATAAGTAAAATATAATTAATGATTATGCATTGAATAATTGCTTTTTGATTATGTTGCTTTTTCATTCCATTATAAAATAAATGATACATAAATATAGCAACAAGTTCGAATATCCAATGCAAAATTATAAATCCTGATACAAAGTGCGCAATTGTAGAAAAACAAATAGCTAAGGTTGCGCAAATAATTACCAAGATGCCATATATATAATACATATTATCTTTAAATAATTGTTTCATCGTTTTCATACATTTGTATACATTTATTCCCACTCCGGTGAAAATGTTTCTCCAACCTGAATAAACGACTCTCTTCTATTCCAATTACAATGCGAAGACTGATAACATCTTCTGCACGGGGAATCCATTCTCTCACTATTATTTACATCAGATCTATACTTCTGATATTCAGGTGCATTCCACATTTCCATGAAATCTTTGTTCTTATCATATTCAAAGAAATGAATAGGGGTAGACATACAGGGTCTAACATATCCGTCCGATCCAAGGAAGAAATCTCTCCATGAAACAAAACAATCTTTGTGAAGCTTATCCCCTGCGACATCTTCTCCCACATAATGTGGCAGTTTTAACAGTATTCCCAGCTCATTTCCAACACGAATTGCCTCTTCAAATACCTCTTTAACCAGTTCTTCCTGTCCCCATAAAGACTCATTCATCAAATCGTCTCCAAAAACAGTAAGATAAACCACTTTTACCTCTTCAATACCAATTTCAGCGGCAAGCCTCACCAAATCCGGAAGTTCTCTGATATTTGATCTCATGGCACAGAAAACAAAATTGATCCATGGATATTTCAATCCACGTTCTTTTTTGATACGGACAATGTCCTTCAGGTCTTCTGTTATCTGATCAATCTTAGATCCTCTGCGGATCCTGCTATTCGTTTCATCCGTTGCCCCATCAAGGCTTACAGCAAATACATCTACATTGTAATCAAAAATCGCATTTTTAATTTTCTTTAAATTCATTCCATTAGAGCAGAAATACTTTCTTGCGCTATGTTTATTTATAATCTCCAGCATCTCAATAAAATTGGGATGAATGGTAGGTTCTCCCCATCCCATTAATGTTACTTCTTCCACTATATCCATTAAAGGTTCAAAGCTTCGAAATACATCCATATCAAAAACTGTCGGTTTAAAATCTGCCGCATTCCTTCCACACATAATACAGTTTAAATTACAGGCATTGGTTAATTCAAATACCAGCCTTCTGGGATACGACTCCAAAATTGTCTTACCTGCTTCCAATTCTTCCATATTCTTGTTACTGTTATTCTGCTGTTTTTCTGTCAATTCTTTTCCACTAAACAGATTCTTTGTTTTGGCTCTTAAAATCATTTTCCTTCTCCATATATTTTATACCGTATTAATTTACCAATATAATCAGTATATTCTGTTTTTTCTATTCTTGCAATCATTGTTCCAAAAACGGATACAAATCATCAAATTCTGCGGCTTTCAATGATCCATCTGGCATAACCTTCGATGCAATTCGTGGAATAATTGGTGCAAATTCCTGTACCATAATCTCACAGACAACTGGTTCTTCCGCATTTAAGACCTCTGTAATTTTGCTATCTAGTTCCTGCTCTTCTGTAATCTTTATAGCCTTTATTCCATACGCTATTGCAACTCTGCAAAAATCCGGTGTCTGTAATCCGCTATCCGGACCAACTCCCAGAAAACGATCATTCATATAGTTATGTTGGTTATGTCTTATTAACATATATCCATCATTATTATAAATGAACAGTTTAAGAGGTATTTTATTGTAAGAAAGCGTCGCCAATTCCTGAATATTCATTTGGGCACTTCCATCACCTGTTATTGCGACTAACTGTTTTCCTTCCTGCTTAGCTCCTATTGCCGTTGCCCAAAATCCCATACATGACAATCCACCTGATATCAGATATCTCTGTCCTGCTTTCAAATTCCAACTCTGCGATACAATATTACACACACTGCCAGTGTCTACAATAATATTAGCATCTTTCCTGACAAGATCCGAAAGTTTTTTTGTTACCCAATATTCATTCAGCGGTATCTCCTTCTGATATTCCGCTTTTACATTTGGATACTTTTCTTTCATTTCTCTACAATATTTCACCCATTCGTCATGCGAGTCTATTTCTTCGTCATGAAGCCTCTCAGTCAATGAACCAATAAATTCCCTTACATCCATATAAAGTTTGTAATCTACCGGCACATCTTCCTTTCCTAGTTCCTTGGGATCAATATCTATCATAATCTTGACAGCCTTTTCAGCCAGTCTTTGAGGATAATATCCTATTGTCGATACAGATAACCTGCTTCCAAGAATAAGCAGCAAATCACACTGTTGAATCGCAAAATGCGAAGCTCTATCACCATAAGCTCCCGGTCTTCCGATGTACCATTCACTGTCCGAAGCCAGTACATCTATTCCTCCTCTGGAAAGCACAACCGGTGTGTGAATTTTTTCACACAGCTCTTGTAATTCACCTACTGCTTTTCCGCTTCTCACGCCATATCCGGCCAATATCAACGGCTTTTTTGCTTCTTTTATTAAATGCACTATCTGACCATAATCAACCTTCTCATATATACATTTTTCTGCACTATAACCCACCATCTCTTCCGGGATCTGCCTATTCTGAATATCTACCGGGACATCTATCCATACAGGTCCCTTTCTTCCACTCATTGCCTCGTTATAGGCCTTTTCCATATGAAACCGAATATCTTCCGGCTTCATAACTGCTGCAAAATATTTTGTTATGGACGATACAATTGGCTCCAAATTCAAACTCTGCGTTCCATGCTGCCTGATCCCTGTTTTTATTTCATAATTTAATAATCTGGAATTTGCCTGTCCTGATATCACAAACATTGGCGATGAATCAAGATATGCCTGCGCAACACCTGTAATAGCATTGGTCGCACCAGGACCAATGGTTACCAGACAAGCCCCTGGCGCTTCGTTTACTCTTCCATATCCATCTGCTGCCATTGCCGCTGCCTGTTCATGATGACAGCAAACCGCTGTCACATCTTTATTTCTGTAGAGTGCATCTGTCAACCACATAGCTGAACTCCCAGAAACCATATACACAATATTGCAATTTTTTGAATATAAAAAATCAAATATATATTCGGCTACCGTCATATTCAATTCACCTCTCTCGTACTATATACCATCAATCTCTTCAATTACCTTTTGAGGTAATATATAGTTACTATTTTCCATTACATTTAATAACTGTTTTTCCGTGGAACAACTAACCAAAGCAACTCCCTCTAATTGATTCGATGTAATATATCCATTCACAAAGGCTGTTGGATGAATATCATTTGCACAACAATATTGCTTAATATACTCTGCTTTTTTTATATTTCTTTTTGTTTCAATCCGCATTTTTAAAAAGGAGTCTATTGCTTTTTCCTCTTTCAGAACCATCTTCTGAAAATATCCCTTGCATTGCGATGTATATGCCATACATATCATATTATTTTCTTTCAAAAAATGATACATGCTAGAATCCATATGCGTGGTAGTTGTATCATTCCACATTTCTTTTTTATACTCTGCCAATGACCACCATGTCTGAAGAACACTAGGTACCTCTAAATGATTGTTTTTTGCATATAATACGGCTTTGCGAAAACGATTGTACTCCATATTGGCTATTCCAATTCTTGTTGCCTTTGCCTTTTCTTTTATAAATTGCATGGTTTCAATAATTTCTTCAACCGTTCTTTCAGTATCATCTTTATGCAATAGATATATATCGATATAATTTGTCCTCAAAGCCTCAAGACTTTCATCCAATTCATTAACCAAATTTGTTTTTGAGGCATCAATAATTTCTCCATGTTCTCCCCGTATACCACCCTTGGTTACAAGTACCATTTTCCCTCTTTTATTATTAATTTCCATCCACTTTCCAATACATTTTTCACTATTTCCACGACTATCAGGTTTCCACGGCGAATAACTCCTTGCTGTATCAATCAAAGTCCCACCACACGAAGAAAAAATGTCAAGCAGCTGAAATGCTTCTTTCTCCGATAGATTAGTTCCAAATCGTGCTGCTCCAAGTCCTATCTTAGATATATTCTTTCCTAACCGATCATCTTTGATATATTTCATTTCATGCTTTCCCTCTTCTAAAATGCATAGTAAGTAAATGCTACATTACGCATATATGAACGTAACTCTAAATGATAATCTCCATAGTATTCCTTTATTAGTAATGGCACTTTCCACAAATCGCTGGTTTTATGATATCCCATAATTGCCATTCTAGGATAATAGTTACGAATTGTATATTCAGCCCCCCTAAGTGCAGATACCTCGGAACCTTCAATATTCATTTTTATATAAGTTGCCGCTTCTTTATTCAGAATATCATCTATCTTTATTGTTTTTACTTTATCAGTTCCATTCTCTGCCTGAAAAGATCCCGGTCCATTTAAAATAAAAAAATTTGTTCCTTTATTATGAGCATAGGCTGCTGCATTATATATTTTCATTTTTCCCCGATCGCTCTCTAATAAACAAGAAATAAATTTTTCCAATTTATCAAAATTGGTGGGATCTGGCTCAATCCCATAATATGCTTTAAAGCAATGATGATTAATTTCCAAAAACTCAGAAAGACTGCTACCACCACAAGCGCCACAATCAATAAATACTTCGTCATCTTTTCTTTGGAAAAAATCATATTCAAAATACATTCCCTTTTCAGGTGATGTTGGAATATCCACCCGATCTGTTAACATCCGAAACTCTAACAACTTCAAAAAGGTGGCTTTTGCCCTCTCACTTTCCATTACGGAAAAAGCTTTTTCTATCATATCTTGATTTTCTAACATAAAATACACATCAGAGCATGCTGGCAGATTGTACTTTTCACCCCGAAATAATTGATAGCATCTTCTAAAATATACATAATCAATTACATTAACGCATCCACATTCCCTAAGATGTTTATGCACTCCTTGATGTCCACCCGCAAGCAATTCTTTTTTAAAGTCTTTACAATAATTTTGCCCATCCGTATTTATTGTAACAATAACTAAGGCATCACTTCCTATCCGTTCTATAATAGTTTCTGGAGCAATAATCTCTAAACCCTCACAAATCTTTCCATGCTTTTCTTTGTCTCCATCTGCAAAATAGCGCGGAATTATTTCAGCATCTTTTAGATAATGCAAAAATGCTATCCCCGCGCTGCCTGCACCATATAAAACTATTTTGTTTTCATATGGTTTCAATTCCCTTTTTATCTGTTCCAAAGGAATTTCAATTTCTTTACTATGCAATTTGTATGTATCAAATATCTCTTTAACGTTATTCAATGTCATTTCTTTTATCTTCCCTTACAATCCATTCAAGTGTTCTACGTATTCCTTCTTCAAACTCAATTTCAGGATTAAATCCTGTATCCCTTACCAGGGAATCTATGTTCAACATTTTTTCCGTCATTTCTAATCCATGAAATTCCAATTCATTCATCCCCAATTGCATTTCTGGTGCTACTATATCTCGAATTATATTAAGATATTCTTTTAGTTGGCGTGGCGATCCACTGCCTATAATATACTGTGATTCTTCTTTTCCTCGATCTCCAATAAGGCAAAAAGCCTTTGCCGCATCCTGAATATGTATAAAATCATACAATTGTTTGCCAGAACTAAATGACTGATGTTTTCCCGCAAGTAAATTTCTAATCATACTATTTATTAACCTTGTGGATGTTTCCCCTTCTCCATATACATTAATAATAATTGGCCATATAAATTGAATGCCCTTTTCTCTCGCCAATGCTCTTCCCATAGTTTCACAAGCAAGTTGGACTGACCGGAAATACTTATGTCTATCATCTGTGAACATTCGACCTTCTTGATTAAATAGTTCCATCTGAGTAACACTTCCAGCTCCAATAAACCTATTACATCGTAAGGCAGATGCCGCCTCAACAGATTTCATTATCCATTTTATTCCATCAATTTGCTTTTCATAATCTAAAAAAGACTCCTTATCTAATCCATCCCATGCAAACTGATAAAATGCATCATATTCTTTTTCCTTAATAAGTTTCGGTAATAATTCCACCTCTTTCAAATCACACTCTACTACTGTAGCTTTAAAATTTTTTAATCGAAATGCCTCTGAAGTCCTATTAGTTCCTGGCTTAACTACCGCCACAACCTGCACGCCTTGACTTATCAGTTGCCTGGCAACAGCATTACCAATAAATCCTGCTGCTCCACTTACAATAACTTTTTTCATGTTTATTTCCTTCCCATTACCCTATGAACTGCTTTAATAATGTCTTCCTGTGTGGTATAATACGCATCTTCCAATGTATAAGCTGCCGGTGTAGGCAAATCTGGAAGCGTCACCCTCTCAATTGGGGCCTTTAATACATTAAAAGCACTTTCATAAACTGATGCAGCAATTTCTGCTGCAATTCCTCCTGTCCTCCAACCAGTATCCGCTATTATAAGATATCCTGTCTTTTTTACAGATTCTAAAATAATATTTATATCAAAGGGCTTAATTGTTCGCAAATCAATTATTTCTGCTGAAATACCCATTTTCTCTAGTTTTTCAGCTGCTTTTATTGCTTCCAAAGCCATGGCCGAAATTCCTAAAATAGTAACTTCTGTTCCTATTCTTCTAACTACCCCCTTTCCAAAAGGTATCCGATATATCTCCTCGGGTACATTTCCTCTCTGATAGTAAACTTTTCTATGATCCAAAAATAGGGTCGGATTATTATCCGCAATAGCTTGAAGCATAAGACCTTTTGCATCATATGGAGTCGTTGGCATGATAATTTTTAATCCTGGAATATGCATAAATAAGCCTTGTAATGCCTGCGAATGTTGTGCTGCCGAACCCCAACCTTGTCCTGTTACCGCCCATATTACAAGTGGAATTGGGCATTGTCCCCCCGACATATAATTATACTTAGATGCATGATTCACAATCTGATCCATAGCAAGCATAAGAAAATCTGGTCTATTATGGCAATAAATTGGTCTTAGTCCATTCAATGCAGCTCCTACAGCCATTCCAGTAAGTCCCGTTTCTGCCAACGGAGTATCAAATACCCTATCTTCGCCAAACTGTTTGTATATATCTGTTGTGGCACCAAACATACCGATTTTGTCATTAATGCCCTGCCCCATAATAAAAACATTTTTATCCAATGTCATTGCCTGAATCAACGCTTCCCTTATGGCTTCTGAATATGAAAGTGTTCTTAATTCGTCTTTTCCGGCATTTTCATAGTTATATTCTATTTCTCTATTCATATTTGTCCAAGGCATCTATTTACCCCCATAATCCATCAAACAGTTGACTAGGTTCTGGGCATGAACTCTTTCTTGCATACAGAAACGCTTCATCAATTTCTCTTGCAATCTTATTCTCTATAACAAGCAAATTTTCTTCATCTGCAATGCCCTCATTCAATAATTTGTTTTTTAGCTTTTCAATAGGACAATTTTTTTCCCAATTTTGTAATTCACTAATTGTTCTAAAGCGCCCATCCACTCCATTCCCTACATTATGATGATCCCTAAAGCGATAAGTCATACATTCCAAAAAACTCGGTCCATTACCACTCCTAGCATTCTCCACAATCATTTGAGCCACTTCACTAACTGCTATCACATCATTTCCATCCACCTTATATGTGGGTAATATAGTCTCAAACTTAGAAGATATATCACTATTTGGCTCTCTTCGATCCATAGGTGTCGCTATAGAATACAAATTATTCTCACAAACAAACACTACAGGAAGCTTTTTTAGCTGGGCAAAACATACACTTTCATAGACAGAACCTTCTTCGGATGCCCCATCCCCTAAAAAAACGACCGAAACATGCGCATTCTGCTTTATCTTTTCTGCAAGTGCAAATCCAGTTCCAATGGATACGTTACCAGCAACAATTGCAGATGTAAGTGCAATCCCATGTTTTCTATCCATCAGATGCATAGATCCTCCATGTCCTTTACAGCAACCCGTTTCCTTATTATGCAATTCAGCAATCATTTTATTTAGATCTCCACCCTTAGCCAAATAGTGCCCATGGCACCTATGATTACTAAAAATAACATCCTCATCGGACAACTGTGAACATACTCCTACTGCAACTGCTTCCTGTCCATCATACAAATGAATTGGTGTATGCATTTCCCTAATCTCATTGTTATAGTTATCAGCAATTGCACTCTCTACCATTCTTATTCTTTTCATGGATTCATATAATTTCAGCAGTTGATTATTCATACATATGCTCCACCTTTTCCAAATAAGCATTCACCATTTCTTTACACAATGTATTTATTTCTGCACCATTCTTTTCTTTCATAATAAATGTTGCAATTTCTTCTGCCATCTCCTCTACGGTATATAATGGTTTCCAATTTAATATACTTTGTGCTTTCGTACTATCCAATTTTAAAATCTTTGTTTCTTCTTTGACAGATCTATTTAAAGTTCCATATGTATAGTTAGAATTGGGAAAATATTCAGCTAAAATTTTAACAATCTCTCCTACCTCGCGAAATCCATCTTTATTAGGTCCGAAATTATATGCACCGTTATAATTTTTCCCTATATACAACTTTTTTGCCAGTAAAAGGTAGCCCCATACCACATCCATCACGTACTGCCATGGTCTAATTGATTTGGGGTTTCTTATCATTGCTGTTTTTTCATTCTTAAAACTTTCCAACACATATGGAATCAGCCTAGATATATTGTAATCGCCAACCCCTATTACATTACTAGCTCTTGCTGTTGCAATGCAAGCTTGTAAAACATTATTTGATGTATCTTCAAAAAAATTTTTTTGGTAACAACTTGTAATCAGTTCCTGACACACCTTGCTGACAGAATACGGATCGTCCCCCCCCAAATCACAGCTTTCATTATATGGCTTATCTGATTCTAAATTTTTATAACATTTATCGCTTGTCACTATTACAATACTCTTAATAGTACTTTGTTTTCTGCAGATATCTAACAGATTAACAACTCCCATGATATTAGTTCTCAGAATAAAATCTGGGATTTGATTACTACCATCCAAAGAAGAGTGGGATGCTAAATGTATAACAATTTCTGGTTTAAATTCTAAAATCACTCTCTCTAAAGCTTCTTTGTCTGCAATATCTCCTTCACAGTGTCTTGTAACTTCTGCTTTTGCATGACAATAAAAAGAATATGGACTTAGCGGAAGCGAGTATCCACATACTTCAGCCCCCAATTTTTCAAGCATAATGCTCATCCATGTTCCTTTAAATCCAGTATGACCTGTTAATAATACTCTCTTTCCTCTATAAAAATCTGCCAATGAATAGTTATCCTTCAATATTATTACTCCAAACCTTCCATGGCGCATTTTGATTTTTCCACATAGAATTTAGCTGATCTTTATCTCGCATCGTATCCATTGGTTTCCAAAAATCATAATGTTTATACGCATTTAACTGTCCAACTCTTGCCAATTTTTCCATTGGTTCCTGCTCAAAAACCAGGTTTTCATCTTCACTCAGATAATCAAACACTTTATAATCCAACACCATATACCCGCCATTTATCCATCCGCCATCTCCCTGCGGTTTTTCAAGAAAGCGGCTTACAGTTCCATCCTCAACGATATCCAACATTCCAAACTTACCGCTCGGTTGAACGGCAGTAACTGTCAGCAATTTATCCTGCTTTTGATGACAAGCAAGCAATCGTTTGATATCTACATTACTTACACCATCACCATACGTCAGCATAAAACTTTCTCCTCGTGGAATATATGGCTGTATTCTTTTAATTCTTCCACCTGTCATTGTTTCCTCACCAGTATCAATCAGCGTTACCTTCCAAGGCTCTGCCACATTACTGTGAACTGTCATTCTGTTCTCATTGGCAAAATCAAACGTTACATTTGACATATGTAAGAAATAGTCTGCAAAAAACTGTTTAATCACATAGCCCTTATATCCACAGCAGATTATAAATTCGTTAAAACCATAATGCGAATAGTATTTCATGATATGCCACAATATGGGCATCTCACCAATCTCTATCATTGGTTTAGGCTTTAAATAGGATTCTTCACTTATTCTGGTGCCTTTTCCACCAGCTAATATTACAACCTTCATCACCCTTGTCCTCAACGTTTCTCAACAAAATCTTTAATCATTCTTATCATATAATCCAATTTTGTCTGATTCATTCCCGGGTAAACCCCAATCCAAAATGCCTGATTCATAATTCGATCAGTATTATCAAGTTTACCAACCACTCGATATCCACATTGATTTTTTCTCATTTCATCAAAGCATGGATGTTTAATATAATTTCCTGAAAATAAGTTTCTTGTCTGGATATTCTTATTTTCCAAGTACTGCGTAATTTCATCTCTGGTAAATCCTGCATCATCCCTTACTGTCATCAGAAAGCCAAACCAACTAGGATTAGTGCCATCCGTTTTCTCTGGTAGAATCACTTTGTCTGAAATTGATTCTAATTTTTCACGCAAGTAGCTCCAGTTCTTTTTTCTCTCTTCCACAAACAAAGGTAATTTCTTAAGCTGTGCACATCCTACCGAAGCCTGCATATCTGTAGATTTCAGATTATATCCAAAATGCGAGTACACATATTTATGATCATATCCATATGGTAGTTCACCAAATTGCTGTGAAAACCTATGCTTACAGGTATCATCAACACCCGAATCGCACCAACAGTCACGTCCCCAATCTCTGAAAGAATTTACCAAACGATATAGCTGTGTATTATTCGTACAGACTGCACCTCCCTCTCCTAACGTTATATGATGAGGAGGATAGAAACTATATGTTGATAAATCACCGATGGTTCCTGTCTTTCGCCATTCACCATTATAAAAGTACTCTGACCCTAATGCATCACAATTATCCTCAATCAACCATAGATTATATTTGTCGCAAAAATCCTTGACATATTGAAGATTAAATGGATTTCCCAATGTGTGTGCAATAAAGACCGCCTTCGTTTTCTCGCTTCTTGCCTCTTCCAGTTTGCTGATATCTATATTGTAATCAGGAATTGTCACATCCAAGAACACAGGAATAGCCCCATATTGAATAATAGGAGTGACCGTTGTTGGAAAAGCTGCTGCCACGGCAATAACTTCATCTCCCTTTTTAATCCTTCGATCACCTAATTTCGGTGAAGTAAGTGCCATAAATGCGCACAAATTTGCTGATGAACCGGAATTAACCAAAGAGCAATGCTTTACGCTCAAATAATCTGCCAATCCCTTTTCGAATTCTGCAACATAATGCCCTGAGGTAAGCCAAAATTCCAATGCCGCATCAACAAGATTAACCATTTCATCCGAATCATAAACCCGGCCGGAATATTGAATCCGGTCTCCCTCTTTAAACATATTTGAGTTCTCATGAAAACATGTATAATATTGCCTAACTAATTCTTCTATTTTTTTCTTAATACCTTCCATGACCAATTCCTTTCATATTCTTGTCCATAATTAAATTGAATTATACTCCGTATCATCAATACCATACCTACCCAAATTCCAAAAATATGTATAGTCATAATAAGGATTAAATACCATAGCTGCAACATTGCCGCTTGTTCTCCCTCCAATAAAGCAATTACAATAGGTTCCCAAAATCATTTGTACCTCATATTCCATCCCTTTTAAGTATTCGTCATTTTCCCGATTAAATGAATAGTATACAGCGTCCTCTCCCTTAAGATCCTTATACATTTTCCTTTCTTTATAAAAAATCAATTTATCTTTAAATTCATCTGTATATTTTTTTTCAATTTCTATATCTTCCGTTGCCAAATATACCCATTGACAATTGTATTGTTTCATTACTTCATATGTTTTTCTTATAGCCTGTTCTATAGTAGGCTGTACAGGATGTCCATACGGTCTTGAATTCCAATAGCCGCATCCTCGGAGCGAAACGCATAAAATTCGTTCCCCTCGTATTAATTTATCTGCTAAATACTTATTATAATAAATTGTAACTTCATCAGTAAGAACCTTACTAAATCCAACATGATGAACAAAATAATCATGCCATAAAATCATCGTTTCTTTTCTAGTAAAAAAATCCATACTATCACTTGGATACGCTTTAGGTGCATATCCCGAACTTAAAATAACGTTTTTACTCTTATAAACTTCTTCAAGTGAAACATTACATTCTGCCGGCTGGTTAAAATAATATTCCCACGCATTTTTTTCCCCGAGCTCATTATTTTTTAAATATGCGTTAGAATAATTCTTCATATCAACAATAGGTATCCACCCATGTTTTAGTCCCCATACAATATGTCCTAGATTGGTAATAAAATATGAATTGATACCAGCATTTTCCGCATCACGTCGAATCACATAATATGTGACATCGCCATTTCTCGTTCCATATCTTTTTTTTCTTTCCTTCATTTTGAAATATTTAATATAATTTTTAACCGTACTGATTATCACCAATAGCACCCTCCTTCTACCTCTTCTGCGTTAATTGGTTTTTCGCAATCCATAGGGCGTACCCAGTAATTATTTACAACATCATTTGAAAAGTTATGATAATTTCCTTGAATCCATCGTCTACCGGTAATTCCCCAAAGTAATTGAGTTGCACCACCTAAATGCACGGCACATTTACCCATCCTCTTAATTTCAGCAGCTAACGGGAATCCGTAAGCACCACATCCTATAATTGCCACATCAAAATCACATTTTGAACATTGTTCTTTCATAGATTCTAATGCATCGAACCATGTTGCAAATCCATACTCATTATTTCCCCCAATTGACTGAATAGCCTTAATAGTTTCCAACTCAAACGAAGGTAATATTTCTTCCGCCGGATATATCCTTTCAAAAATATGCTCTCTATTATAATTATATTGCTTTTTTATACTTTCTGCAAACGGATGAATTACAAGAACTTTTTTCCCTTTTAACGCAAATGTCCACGGCAATTGCGTTGATTGTTTTTCAAGCCTCATATTCCATGGTTCGAGCCAATGTAATTTTGTAATCTGTGCCTGATTTGCATATTGCTTAATAATATAGTCTTCCATAAACAGTTTCCAAACTCCACACAAATCAAGATCCTTACAACAATCAAACATTAAATCAACAAATTTCTCTGCTTGCTTAATATCATTTGGAAAAAAGCCCGCTCCTAAGCACATTTTATCAAGATAGTATTTTCTTCTATCTATATACGGATATTTTGTTTCTCGCAATACACTAACCATCATTGATAATTCGCTCCCCCCAAAACGTCCTATCATACATGGCTCGCCTTGAATAATTTTATTTGCAATATATTTATTAGTATCTGACAATGATAATAGTTTTTTTCCATTTATCTGTTTTATATTTTCATAATCATACTTTATAAACTTTATACCCTTTTCATTTAATATTGGTACAATTCTGTCTCCCCACTCTCGTCTTATCAAATTCCTTATAATATGAGAATACCATATTGCATCATCACATATTTTTCTGCCCATAAATATAATCTCCATTTTGAACCAACGAAAATCTACATTTTTTAAAACATTTCCTTAGTCCCCTCAATTCCACTGTTTAACATAACATCTAACATACTCATCCCTGAATAAATGATCCAGGAACATATCTGCTTATATTCCGGCATGATAAAAGTTTAAAATTCTACTTTTATCCTTGCATGTTTAAAACTTTCTAAGTTCATTTTTGGGGGACTCCCTTACCAGAAAAATATAAATCAGCAGATAACTACTCACATAAATTCAAAATCAAGTCATTCTTATATCTCTCATGCAAATAGTTCTTCTTATTTTACCAAATATCTTTGGTTGTTATGCCTAATAACTCCTTGACTAGTGTCTGCTGATTAAGCAAATATCTGTAACTTCTAACGCTTACATCTACTTCACTTGAATCAGAATTAGAACAAATGTAAAAGTGCACAAAGTATTCGCATCTTAATCTCGAACAGATTCCTCACGAATACAGATAATGCGATAGAAGTTAGCTGCGTTTCTTCCAGTTTTGTGGCAATACGGCTCATACCATAGCAACGTTTGCTCAGGCTGAAAGTACGCTTCACTTCGATTCTATCAAGTATTATCTTGATACTCTTGTTTTTGTCAACCTTTGCTTGGGCACTAGTCTTCCCACTTTAATCCTGATAAACGAACCCATGCTCCTTGCAATAGCTCCTGTTTTCGCTGATCCGGTATATCTGATCTACCAGAACACATTTAGGATAATAACCGGTACGCTCTTTGAAACATTCTATCGCTTCATTCAGGTAGGTACTCTCGTTGTATTCCTCGAATGATATTTTCTGATCACCCATATCCTTCGTTGTCAAGACTAAGATCCATTTTACTCCAAGTTAAACAGATGCCTTGACCTTACCTCTGACAATCGGTCTGAACCATGGCTGTGAAATACTTACAATGCAATGCTCCACAGAATGGACTCTGTTATCATACATATATCTTTGCTGTTCATACAGTTTGACCCAGCGGTTATCTGGATTCATGCAGAAACCCACAGGTTGATTTGAAATCGAGAAATGAATGTTGTAACTTTTCAATCGGCATATGCATTGATTTAGCCCCTTTATACTTAAAATCTATAAGAAAATTGCAAGAAAAACGATTTAACCTCATCAAAGTCCTTGCAATTATTATAGTAGAAAATGTAATAAAAGCCAATAAAATCAAATGTTATAGTTCAATCAGCAGACACTAATTACAGCTAGTTCCTGCTTTTGATCTATAATTCGTTCTATCATAATGGTTTTCTCCTATTTCTCTATTTTTACTACGCAGGCTTTGCTTCTCAATGCAGCTTCAATTCCGGCTTCTGAATCCTCAAAAACAATAGTATTCTGAGGTATAACATTAAAAAATGACATTGCCTTTATAAAGCCTTCTGGTGCAGGCTTTACTTCTTCAACATCTTCCTGTGTAATTATTAAATCAAAACAATCCTGTACATTATAAAATTGCAGAAGTTCCATACAATTTTCACGAGATGCTGTTGTTACCAACGCAATGTAATATTGATTTTTTATTCCATTTATTATTGCAAATAAATGCATATTAGGCACTGCTTTTTCCAGATACAGCTTATAGGCCTGCTTTTTATACTCATGAATGGTTTCAAAATCATCATTCGCTATATGTAGCTTTTTCAAGAACTCCTTATAATGTTTTCCCACACAATTTTGCTGATAAAATATAGATGTTAAATGATACCCAGATTTTTCAAGTGCCTGCTTATACGCACAATAATTCACCTGGTCTGTATCAAATAATGTTCCATCCAAATCAAAAATAGCTAATCTCTTCATTTTCCTCTTCACAAAAAACCATTATCTCCTGCCAAATAATAATCATGCGGGCAAAATAGATAACCGCATTCTTCTCATCTTTAATGATCTTATACGGCATGAGTCTTAACCAATGTACAAGTTCATGCACATATATACTCGCAAGTCCTTGAACTCCAAATTTATTTCTTATATATTCCGTGAACAATTCAAGCAATTTGCCATATTTATCCGAATTTATATATATATAATTGATCTGGTTCAGATTAATCTCTACTTCCATTACATTCTGTAGTAATTCATACCCACCATGCAAGGACTGTAATAACTTTGCATAATCTAAATAAGGAGATTCATAGCCACAACCAGCATTAGGATCAATCAGATAATATTCATCGTCCCCACTCTCCCTCTTGCAGCAAACAATGTTTTCTATCGTCAAATCACCATGCATCTGTGCATTTTTATCATTAATAAAAAATTTTTTCCAAAATTTTTCCTCATATATCCTGGTATCTATCAAAGGATTAATATAATTGACACCATTTATCACTAGTTCAGGATATTGCATTAACGGCTTAATATATTTTGCTCTTTTAATTTTTATAATGTTATCTAAAATTTTATTCTGAATATATTGTTTAAGTGTAACCTCTCGTTGTATATTATAATCTATACTATAAAGATTATCTTCCAAATCACTCATTATTCCCATCAACATTTTCCAGCTTTTCGTTACGGGAACAGAATGAATATATTCGAACATTCCTATGGAATTATTACTATATTTCATATCATAATAGCAATATAGATTTCCATTTTCCTGCCTCACTATTTCAGGAAGTGCTATCTGAGAACAATGGGTTTTGATCCACTCAATCTGCTGATAAAGTTTTTGTGCTTCTTCTCCAAAAGCATATTTTCTCCAAAATAGCCCATCATTATTTCTGCATAATAATGTTGTTGCCTTAGATCCTGCGGAGCAGTCTCTTATTATCGAAACATGCTGATTTAGCTGGATATATGCCTCTAAATAATCCTTGTCATTTTCTGTAAAATATCTCTCAAGAAAATCCAGGCGCTCGTTTCTATTGACATAAGGAAGTAAGTTCAAATATCCTTCCTCATTTGATCCCGTATCTGATTTATAATATTTTTTGCCAAAAAAAGCTATCAGAAGCATCAACATTAACGGAATAACAAAATACAAGTTTATCAACCAAGAAAAACTGCCAAAATTATCTCCTGCTTCCCTGATTTTAAAAGTACTCTTAGTCACACTATCCTGGGCAAAAAGCATAACAAAAATTTCCTGCCAGAAATGCCTTTCCCCCCGTTCGGATATAGCTTTGGCAAGATAATAATATGATACCCCATAAAGAAGCCACATGCTCATTGTTGATATAAGCAGCATAATCTTATTAATTCTCTTAAATATATCTTTAAAGTTTTGTATTAATGCCCATCCAAAATTAAGTATTAATAACTGCATTCTATTGTTAAAAATAGATGCTATCAAATTAAGGAATTTCTTTACATACCTTTTCCCCCAAATATAGATAATCCAACAACTAAGAGTTAATATGCCTGCCATCATTATATAAAACAGCATATTATTTAACAACATAGGATTATAGTTCCACGTAACTGCTATAATTGCAAAGATTATGCCAACCGCCAAAACATCTAAGCATCTATCCACTATCACCGTAGTTAATGCCAATGTCTTTCCATTTTTCATAGTTCTCCCTGCAAAATATGCTCGAGCCAAATCTCCCATTTTATATGGCAATAAAAAATTCAAAAAATATCCAATAGCAAGCGCAGCTAATAAGTTTGCATCATTTGGTTTCTCATATATACAAATAAACTGCTTCCAACGATATATTCGTATCCCATGCGCCAGTAAGATCGTTATAATGGCCAATGAAAAATAAATCAGCTCCATTCTTCAAACTCCTCAGTTCTTTGGCTGGCATCCATATATTCCATTGGTGTTCCAAAAGAAATATGTTTATCTACTCTAAAAGCCTTAATACAATAATTGTCTTGAATCATTGTATTATATATTCCGCTGATAAAAAACTCTTCATATTGACAATTACCTATATATTTGCGTGTGGCATCAATAAATTTCCCGGCATTTTTAAAATAATAAGCTCCACAAATAGCCTGATCACTTATCACTTCTTTTTCTACTGTTTGAAGAACGCGGTTCCCCATATTTATCAATGCATAACTATAAGCCGGGTCAGAAGATAAAAACGTGAGTAATGCTCCATCCGTCTCATTAAATTTTCCTCTTCTGCAAAACTCATAAAACTCATTACAAATAAATGCATGATCACAATCATTTATCAAAATGGGCATATCATCTTGAATAGTTTTAACTCCTTCCAAACACGTCAACACTGCTCCATTAAGAATATGGTCAATGACGATAATCTCTACATTAGGAAAATATTTTTTAATAATTACATCAATATGATATTTCTTAACATGTTCTTTTAAAACAATGCATATCAGGTCAGCAATTTCAACATATTTTGTTACTGACCTGACTGCCCAATAAAAAAAAGGTTTTTCAGCAATTTGGATTAGAGGTTTAGGAATTTCAAAGCCTTCCTTTTCAAAGCGTACCCCTCCCCCTGCCATAGGCATCATCAGATGTATTCTATCCATAACTATATCTCCATATTTCAAATTATTTTTTCATATGTATAATCAATTTTTGAATACTCATTTGGTGCAGTATTAAAAACTTTTTTATGACATAGAATATACTTGCATACTAACTCCAGAATCTCCATAGACTGACTAAATACCTTTGCGTTACTTATCTGATCCTCTTCCTTCCATGTTAACGGAAAAAAATAAAAAGATGAATTACAATAAACTCCATAGATAAGCATATAAACATTAAAAGTCAAATTGTTAGGAAAATTGAGATAAAATCGGCTTCTTATATACTCAGTACAATACATATTCAATCCAGAACCCAAATCCGAAATATGCTTTCTCAATAATATAGATAATAATATATTAAAACAGTGATTACCAAAAATTCTAAATTTAGAATAATTTATAAGTCTGGATTGTTTTTCAAATCTAGATCCGAGTAAAGAATCCAATTGCATCACTTTGTTCCTGTTAAGATACGGAATAATATCGTGTACATCCCCTTGATTATCTCCATGAAGCACTATTATATAATCAAAACAATAATCTATCGCATATTGAAAAGCAACCTTATGTGAGCCACCCAATCCGTAATTATTATCATTTCGCAATATATGAATTGGAGTTCTACTAGAATATTTATATTCTGATTCAACATATTGCCTTGCTACAGATATACTTTTATCTTGACTTTGATTATCCACTACAATAACTTCTGATATATATTTTATAACATTTTCATCTAATTGTTCAAGAGTCCTTACAATCTGTTGTTCACAATTATACATGGGTATAAACAATAATATTTTTTTCAAATTTTACTCCTTCATCGATACATTTTCTACATCTGCAAATGGATTATAGTCAAATAAATATAGCTTATAGTCTTTGAAATCGACCAGCGCAACTGCATCATCCATATATTTATATTGTGACCACTTTACAGAATATTGCTCATAATAATCACTTGGCACTAATAATGCACTCTTCTCGCCTTGATGTATCGTATCAAAGTTATCATAACTTCCCATATCTCCAAATATAATTTTATCATGTTCCTCATCGTAAAATACAAATGCCGAATCCACCTCAAAATTAGTTAAGCTGCTTATTTCAAGTCCTACGCCCATTCCATAACAATATCTGATATCATTCTCCTCTAAACAGGTAATAACCTCCTCTAATCCTAAGGTATTATTTCTTTCCCGAATCATTGGAATATATGTTGTTACCAGGTTGCCTAATGCTACGATAATCAAACATATTCCTATAAAATTTCTAAAGAACTTCTGGTCTTTTTCTTTCAAATACTTCTCTATTATTCCTCCGATTGTTGCAAGCAGAATCGCATACATCATAAAATATCTACTCATTACTTTAAACCATGTTAACGAACAGATAGTAAATGTAATTAGTATACTTATACATACAATGCACGGAACATCCGAAATATATCCCGACTGAATTACTCTCAAAGCACCAATTACAATAATTACAGATATGACCAAAGTAGCTAGATATAGCATTCCCTTTAACGAAATTACAGGTGACCCGAAGTATGCCCCCATTGCACGTATCAGCTCATTCATCGTTGCAAGTATGCTATCATGCAGTCCTTCCACAGTTCGGAATACCACTTCGCTTGGTATCATGTTAAATACAAATTTATTGCTCAAACGCAAAGAAAATATAATAAATCCTAATAAATTAATCAGGAATAATGATGTCGTAAAAATTATTTCCTTAATTCTGCTTTTAATCTTGTTTTTTTGCCATATATTAATTCCAATTCTAAGAATTTCATATAGAACCATGGGCATATATATCATTTGGAGCATTCTAACTCCCATAAGTCCAAAAATGAAAGTTGGAATCCCCAAAACACATATCAATATACTTTCTTGCCTAAGTGTTATATTCTTTAAGCGTACATACCCCCCCAAGCCCACAAGAATAACTATGGTATAGAAGCCAAAGTAACCGTTGTACAAATATTGAACATATGCATTATTCATATAAGCAGGAATGGCAATCCATGCTAATATTGCTACTCCCATCTCAATCTTATTCATTTTTAGACCTTTTAATAAATATATCCACGAAGCAATCAAAATAATCAAGGTTATATTTAGTGCCCAGCCATATGCCAAAATAGCATTATGTATCACCCGATCAATTATAGCTGCCAGGAATGCAGGCCGCAATGCAGATAATTCGTACCCATAAAAAAATCTTATCGGGAACAAAGTGTGCTCACGCCTAATTTGTCTGGAGAATATAATTTCGAAAGCAATTTCACTATTTATATTATTATCCAACGCTGTAATATTTAGGTAAAAAATAACTATAGTATACAGACTTATTGTAATTAATAAAGCATACCACAGACTATTTCTAATTTTTTTTTTGACTCTCTCGTTCAATAGCAGCACCTTCTCCTCACTTTCGTCTAATTACTTCTATTTCGAAACAACTTCTTGGTTCCCTTAATTCCACAGTTTAATAAAACATCTAGCATACTCAACCCTGAACAAAAGTATTTGGAATATATCTGCTTATATTCCGGCATGATAAAATTTTGAAATTCTACTTTTATTCCGGCATGCTTAAAGCTTTCCAAGTTCATATATTTCTGGGCACCCTTACCAGATAAATACACATCAGCAGATACTGACTCACATAAATTCAAAATCAAGTCATTCTTATGCCCCTCATGCGAATAGTTCATCTCACTTTGCCAAACGACCTTGGTTGTTATACCTAGCAACTCCTTAACCAAACAAATTGTTGCATAATTAACTTCAACAAGCGTAGCATAATTCTTAGTAAATATTGGTTGTATCAATTCCCACACCTCATTAAAATAGGGTGTTTTACCATATGTTCCTCTAAGGAAATCGACTTGCCTTTTTTGCCACGCAACATCTTGATTTAATTGTATTTCCCGCAATGGCTTTTGCATATACCCTTCTTTCTGAAAAGCAACTGTTATATATGTTGGAATTCCATTGCAGTTCAGAACACGATTCCGCTGTGTTACAGAAGAGTCTGTCAGTTGAACATCATCTAATAATATAAACACATCTGCATTATCCATTTTATCAAAATATCCCATCCAGGGAAAATAATTGGGTTGATGTATTCCTACTACCATAGCATATACCTCTGAAATGTAAAATTAATCCAATTTATTCTTTTCTAAATGATATTCTTCTAAATTTCTAAAATTATTGTCTAACAAGTTATATCTGTCTTTATATGATCCTTGTAAAAACATTTCCAATTTCTGCTGAATACTCTCTATTGCATCATTATACCAAAATGCATGTGTCAGAATATGCAGACGGTTAAATTTATCCGATTTAATATAATCCATTACCGGCTCCCGCCAAAACATTCTGGAATCAGAAACATACTTAAATCCTTTAAAAAATAGCTTCCCATAACTATTTATTATTCCTTGATTAGAAAAATCCCAATCAGCATCCAGGCACGCTGTCGAAGGTCTATGCATAGAAATTACAGCCACATCAGTGCCAGTCCATCTTTTTAACACTTCTACTTCTTCTAATGCATATTCTTTCAACGCATCCATATCCTGCGTATTATAATTTGCTTCATCAAAATGTAATCCTATATGATGCCCCATTTTCAAGATATCCTTAAGTATCTCTTGTGTTTGTTTACTGATAATATTGTAAAATCCAGACGAAACCAATATCATATATGTCGAATGAACATTAAGTTTATATTCAAGTGCCGCAAGCTGATATGCTTTTTCCAAACTATAATCAACATCATGTCTTAAAATAACGCATTTATCATATTTGTCATGATCTCTATAATCTGCAAACTGATATCCGTGCCTACGTAATTCGGAAATCATTATGGTATATGCATCATACGTAAATTCCATACTATTTTCCTCCAAAGTACTGTTGAAAAAGCAAAACCATTCGTTTAAACAGGTACTCCCCTGTTCGCATTTTCCCAATATCATGAAGCATATATATTTTATCCAGAAAGCCTTCGCATGTTGTGGATTTCCCACCCAAATAAAAGTCTGCTACAGGTTCATAAACAGGGTTAAAAACAACATCCTTCTTTTGGCTGATCCTAAGCATAAACTCATAATCCGATGAACTCTTATATTTTGTGCTGAAATTACCATATTTCTCATATACCTTTTTGGTCACAAAGCACGCTGGATGTGCAATCATTCTTTCTTCCAAAAAAAGATGACTCAGAAATACAATACTTTCCAATATGTCTTTCTGAAATATTCTGATTCCGCCATAGCATACCTGTAATTTATCATCCGTGGCACAGCTGATTATTTTACTGACAGCCTCCGGCATATATGCATCATCACTATTCAAAATACCAATAAAGTCGCCCTGTGCCAATTGTATACCTTTATTCATAGCATCATAAATACCCTTATCCGGCTCAGATACAATGCGTATTTCCCTATTAAATTTATCTATAAATTTCCCCTGATAATTCTCAATTCTTTCTAATGTATTATCTTGTGAAGCTCCATCTATAATAATATACTCAATATTATCATAATTTTGCGCCAGTACGCTTTTGATCGTTCTATCAATCGTCACTGCACTATTATAGCATACTGTTATGATCGACACCAACCTTTTATCAGCTAAGGTCATCATGAAGCTCCTTCCATTTTACGAACCGTCTGTCTTAGGCGTTCCAAATTTTTCTCTTGATCAAAATAGGTTTTCCACATTAAATATGCATTATCTGATAGATGCTTTTTCTCATCTGTTTTCATGTAATACATCATTCGGATAGCCTGGACCACTTCACTTATTGAAGGATTTTCTGATAATAGAACTCCATTTTTATGAATCATTTCCGTTATCCCCCCTACATTGGTTCCAATGACCGGAACCCCAAAAGACAATGCTTCCTGTATGGATACAGGACATCCTCCTTCGGTAGATGATGTAGTAATAAACGAGTCAATTTTTCTTTCCTGATATAAAGCCACTATTTGCTGACTGGTCTGATAACCCCTAAATTCAAATGTAATATTCTCCTTTGAATCTAACAAATCATATGCACTTTTCTGTAGTTCTGACAAACAATCGCCATCCCCTATATGAATCCAATGAATTCTTTCGGTATTAAGCTCTGACAAAGATTTAATAATGATTTCAATTCGTTTCAAGGGAATAGCATAAGAGCAACTCAGCAAAACAAATTTATCATTGAGCAAATAGTTCTGCTGAGTTCTTTTCGGCACTCCCAGCCTGCATACTGTATATTTGCGATTATCCCTATCCGTAGCATAATGTCCGATATAATATTCTTTTGCATAATCGGATGCAAATATAATACCATCCAACCTTACATCCATTATTTTTTTAAATGGCTGACGTCCCCCTTTCATTCTTTCATCATACAGGTCTACTCCATGAGTTCTGGTAATTACCTTTAAATGTGGATATATTTTCTTTAGAAAAAGGAACGCATAGCAATAATAAGTATACCAATAGGAATAGCAAAATATTTTCTCTGAGGACTCCAGCAGTCTCAGTTTTTTGAGATATTTTAATTCATTTTGTGCCAAAATAAAAAAACCAATTGATTGATAAAGTCTTGTTAATATACTTTTTTTCTCTTTAATAATACTTTTTATTTCCCTCCACCCATCTTTAACACAAAAAAACTTTAATCCCCAAATAATTTTGTTAAACAATGAAATATTATTGCCAATATGATAACATGAGATCCTCGAATCAAGAGTACTCCTGTTTTTATCTGATAACTCATTCTTTGCTGCATGTGAAATTAAAATCACATCATACTCATTGACAAACATATTCAATTCCGGCTCAACAAAGGACTTTTCTCCCTTACCATATGGATATCCGCTTGTCAGAAATATCATTTTTGATTTCATAAAAAACTTCCTCTATATCGAGCATATTACCCTGATAATTTCATCGGAAACATATGTAATGTCTTCCTCCGACAAATATGGATGCATTGGAAGTGATAAACAGCGTTTGCAAACGTTTTCTGTCACCGGACAACCTTCACTATACTCCAAATACTGCTCAAGTGCCCGCTGTTGATGCATTCCTTTAGCATAATAAATCATTGTTGGAACGCCCTTTGTCTTTAACTTCTCCTGAATACGTTCCCGATGGCTTTCATTTTCAAGCAAAATTGTATACTGCGCCCAGCTAGATTCATACTTCTGATGTACAACCGGACATTTCACGTAATCTTTTAATTTTTGCGTATATAAGTCTGCCCAATAGTTCACCTTGACTATTTCTTCATTCAATTTAGAAAGTTTAACTTTTAATACTGCTGCTTGTATCGTATCCAATCGGGAATTCATTCCAATAATCACATTGTCATATTTGCTATTCCCTTTTCCATGAACCTTTAAAGATGAAATTCTTGCTTTCCACTCTTCATTGTCAGTAAAGATAGCTCCTCCGTCCCCATAACACCCCAAGGGTTTTGCCGGGAAAAATGATGTTGTCGAGATATCCCCCAAGCTGCATGCTCTACGATCTTCTAATTTACCTCCAAATCCTTGTGCTCCATCTTCCAAAATATATAAATGATACTTGTCCGCTATTTTACATACTTCATCATAATTAAATGGTTGTCCAAATAGATCCACTCCTATAATTACTTTGGGAACAAGTTTTCCTTCTTTCATTGTTTTGCATATTGCACTTTCAAGCATATCTGGCGAAATATTGAAAGTATCCTCGCATATATCAACCATAACGGGCGTTGCCCCTACCATTGCAACTGTTTCGGCAGTCGAAAAGAAAGTAAAATCCGGGACAAATACTGCATCTCCCGGACCTATATTCCAGCACATCAACGCTAATTGCAGTGCATCTGTCCCATTTGCACATGAGACGCAAAATTTTCTTCCTACATATTGAGCAAGCTGTTTTTCCAACTCAGAAACCGGCTCTCCACCAATAAAAGTTCCTGCTGTTAACACTCTGTTTATTTCCTGATCAATCTCACTCTTATATAACTCGTACTGCTTTTTTAAATCTCTGAATTCCATTCTACAAGTCCTTCTAGTTTCATTAAATATTTTCTTTTACATTTTGCACATATAAATGCCTTATTTAAAAGACTGCCACATTCACAGACCCATCCTCTTTGTTCTGCCGGAATACCTAGCATTAATGCATGAGGAGGTACATCTTTTGTAACAACAGCCCCTGCTGCTATCATAGCATTTCTACCAATCGTATGCCCACATACGATTGTTGCGTTTGCGCCAATGGATGCTCCATCACATACCATGGTCTTTACATAATTCTGTGAACCTTTTGGATAACGTGCGCGAGGCGTCAAATCATTTGTGAAGACACATGACGGGCCAAGGAAAACTCCATCCTCAATCTGTGTTCCTTCATACACCGAAACATTGTTCTGAATTTTCACATCATTACCAATATGTACATTATTCGAAATATTAACATTTTGGCCTATGGAACATCTTTTCCCAATAGAGGCCCCTTTTTGGATATGACAAAAATGCCAGATTTTTGTCATATCTCCAATGCATACATTTTCATCAACATAACTACTTTCATGTACATAAAAACTCATTGAAATCTTCCTTTAAAATCCGTTGTCTTAACATCGTTAAGCGGCAACTTAACAATAGTATTATTTGCAGCAGATTGATATATAGCTAATACAAGTTCTAATGCCCGGCGTCCAGCCAAAGCATCGACATAAGGAGCTCTATTTTCCTGTATTGCATTAATTACATCCGTATACAGAGGTGTATGCCCATATCCATAAACATTTGGAGGATTTTCATGAAATCGTTCCTTTACCTCTTCCGGGTCATCTAATTGATCGGAGAAATTCCATTCTTCAATAACATTGACAGATTGTCCCCCTGCCTTGACTGTCCCTTTCTCCCCAAAAATATACAATGTTTCTTCCAAGTTTTTAGGATACACATCCGTTGTACCTTCAATAATTCCATATGATCCATTCTTAAATTTTACTAATGCAATACCTAAATCCTCTGCCTCAATATATGGATGATTCAATCTATCCGTCATCGCAGCAACTTCGGAAATCTCATCTCCCATCATCCATCTGAGCAAATCAATATTATGAATACACTGATTCATTAATGCTCCGCCATCCTGCTCCCAGGTTCCTCGCCATTTTGCTCTTGAATAATATTCATAATCCCTGCACCAGCGAATATGAGCTGTCCCATAAAATAGTCTTCCAAATCTCTTTTTATCTATAGCCTCACGGATTTTTTGTACAGATTTATTAAATCTGTTCTGATGACATGCGCAGACCTTTACCCCATATTTTTCAGCTTTCTCAATAATTGCATCTGCATCCTCTAAAGATAGTGCAATTGGCTTTTCAATAATCAGATTGCAATTCTGCTCAATACAATCCAACGCAATTTGTGCATGTTTTCCACTTTCTGTTGCTATTGCTACCAGATCAGGTTTTTCTATTCTCAACATTTCTTTATAATCCGTATATTGATGAATAGTTCCTAAATCAAATTTCAATATTTTATCTTCCATGTTTTGTGGATCAATATCGCATAAAGCCACAAAATCCAAATTATTTCTCTTAGCTGCTGCAATATGATTTGGAGATATTCTTCCACATCCTATTAATGCATATTTCATTACCGTTCGCTCCCATCTATTTCTTTAAAGCACTCTACAATCGGCTTCATCGTCTGTATAATGTCACATTTTGCCATGGTTTCTTTTCTAATCTTACATGCTATGCTGACTTTACTTTTTCCATTGTACAACCTATCATAAAAATTTACAACATCACTTATATTAACCGGCGATTCATCTGCAGGAATTTGTAAAATATACTCTTCGTCTTCAAATATATCAGATTTACATGCCGTAATAAATGGTAACCCTTTTGCCACATATTCTCTTGATTTTAGTGAACTCGAAATTTTTATTCCGTTACGAAAATCGCCCAGACTTTCTACCCCCAAATCACAGTAATTATATACCTGGTCTAACTCTTGTCCCCGTTTTACTCCATGAAATACGCAATGTTCCTCTATGCGATATTTCTGAACAATATTGCGATATTGATTTTCCGGCTCACCTGCTCCCACTAAATGAAATACTACTTTTCGTGTTCCGCCATTCTGATAATACTTTCCCAGACCTACAAGCATACGATCATAACCATGTGCTTTCGTAAAACCCGCAACAGCCAGCATATGAATTACATCACCACCCTCTTCCGGCATTCTAACTGTAACCATATCAAAATCTATACCATTTTTAACTTCTACTGTTGGAATACCAAAAATTTTCTCATCATGAGAGTATGTTGCAATTCTATCAACATATGGAGATACCCTGTTTCTCAAAATCTTGTCTAACGAATACAGAAGCCACCACTTCACGCCTAGTAAACGTTCATCATCATATGGATAGGTTGGTATTTCTATTATAATTCTACTTCCTGATTTTTGTAATGACTTGAGTAATTTAAAATAGTATAAGTCCATCAGCCCATATCTATTATACACAAATTGATATTCTTCCTCTTTTAATATCTTATATAAATAATAATTGGCAGCTAACTTGCGCAATTTTCCAACCTTGCCCAAAAACAAATCCTGATTATCTTTATGATAGTACACTCCACCGTCTGCAATATATGTATAGTTAACTGCAAATCCATATGTCTTAAATGCCTTTATCTGGCCTTTAATTTTATTTGTAATACCCGTTGATGGTCCATCACTAAAGTCCCATGTTGTTAAATATAGTATCTTTCTCATCACAATTTCCCTATAACAAATAATTTGTTTAAATAAATTATATATTGTTTTGTGCTATAGCCAGAATAAAAGCATCTTCTTATCTATGGAACGTTTTAACCGGCTGGAGAACGCCATAACCCATTAAAGCTTTCTATATTGATCCAAAAAGAATAAAAGAATATCTGCTTTATACATAAACAATACGCATACCACACATAGTCTGACTTTAAAAAGTTCCCCCTGTGGAAATATGCCTCCCCGCCAAATCAATTTATAAAATTGTGGATAATTTTTTTCAAGCCATGCAAAAACTTCCTGAGTGCGTTGTCTTACCTGTAGTTTATCCGCACCTTTGCTACAGTATAGCAAATACCATACAACATACTTCGAAAAGAAAAATGCTAACTCATCATCCTTCAGCAAAATATGATTTCCCATTCTTTTATGAAGTTCTGTGAGCATTTCAATTGGATTTCTCTCATCCGTCATTTTAATCCAATTATGATGTGATTCCGAGTTTTGAGACTGCAGCCAGTTATATCCTACATATGAAATCACTTCAATTTTAGTGGCATAACTCATAAATAAAATATTAAAATAAAGATCTTCACTTATTTTCGTATTAAAGAATTCCAACTGTTCTGCTTCAATAACTGATTTCCTGAATAATCTCCCCCACGGTGCCGTAATTCGATATTTACTCCAGGATAGTTCAGGATTCAGACTCCACGTTTCCAATATCTCTCCTTTTTGATTAACCTTACGAAATCCCCCTATAACCATATCCGCATCTGTCAGGCCTGCCACTTGCATTAATTTTTCTACACAATCCTTTTCAAGCCAGTCATCCTGATCCGCAAACATTACATATTCTCCGGTGCTTGCAGCCATTCCTCGATTTCTAGCTACTGTTATCCCGCCATTTGGACCACTTAGGATAATAATCTTTATTTCCGATTTGCAATTATGCATTTTTACAATGTCTTTAAGTACATTTTCAGAATCATCTTTTGACCCATCATTCACAAAGATTAATTCTATTGGACGATATGTCTGATTCATTATATTTGTATATATATTGGAGATATATTTTGCACCGTTATATATTGGAATAACAATAGAAATCAACTTTTCATTCTTCACCTAGAATCTCATCCTTATTACATTGTTCAATTTTTCCATCAACTACTTCATACACCTTATCGCACTGCTTAATTGTTGTCAAACGATGTGCGACAATAATAAGTGTCTTATATCCCTGCAATGCTTCTATTGCCTCCATAACAGCTCTTTCTGTTTCATTGTCCAATGCTGAAGTGGCTTCATCCAGAACCACAATTGACGGATTATTATATAATGCCCTTGCAATTGCTATTCTTTGGCGTTGACCACCCGAAAATTTAATTCCCCGTTCGCCAACCTGCGTATCCAGTTTTTGTGGTAAACCGGCAACGAAATCATCTAATTGAGCTTCCTTAAGAACCTTCCATATTTTTTCATCATCAATTTCTTTTTCATCATATCCAAATGCTACATTATTACGCAATGTATCATTTGCCAGGAAAATACTTTGTGGAACATATCCAATAATTTTACTCCATTGTTTGGGACAGCTATATACATCCATACCATCTGCATAGACATTGCCCTTTCTGGGTTTCAATAGCCCCAGAATAATATCTGCCAACGTGGTCTTGCCTGCACCCGATGCTCCTACCAGACCAATTGCTTCACCCTTCTTAATTGTAAATGATAAGTCCGATAAAATTTCTTTTTCAGTTCCTGTATAGTTCCAGAAAATATGGCTTATTTCTAATTCTTTGTTAAACTGCAGGTTTCCCCCATCTGTAATTTCTACTTCATCATCATTTTCAAATTCTTGAATTTCTACCAGATTATTATATACATTCTGTAAAAAAGCATTATTATAAATCACACCATTCATATATCTGGTCATACGTGAAATAGAAGGCAGTAGCCGGAAAGCAGCCACTGCAAAAACTGCCAGTTTCGGAACAAAACTTACCATATCCGTTCCCATAGCAATTTTAATACATATAATTCCCAATAAAACAGAAATACAGACTGCCTCAATTAATTTTTCTGGCAAATTAATAATATATTCATTCCTTACTTCTGCTATTCTTTGCTTTTCATAAGCATTATCATACCCTTCGATAAAATGTTCTGCACTTTGTGTTACCTTAATCTCCTTAAAACCCATAATTGATTGAAGAGCCCAGTTATTTCGGATCATTTCAGTTTCACGTTTTTGCTCTCCCAGTTGTTTTGTCTTTTTCTTCAATCCAAGGGTAATTACCATAAAACAGCAGCCTGCTATTATTATAATGCAGCTTGCCATAAACACATCGGTCTTAACAATATATACCGCAATCAAAACTGCTGTCAGAAATTCCCCACAAAATCGAAATAAATTATCCAGAAGATTATACACACCTATTACATCTATTCCCATCCCTCGAAGCATCTCTGCCGTATTTGTATTTGTATAATACTCATATGGTCGCTTTAAATATGCGCAAAGCATCCTCGTTGAAAGTTTCTTTTGAATTTTGCTTCTATACATAGTCTGAATCATAACAGACACATACAGATATGCGTTCTTAAATATATAGATAAAAATAATTCCTATCCCGATAATAATAGTTAGCTTTTCCATGCTGGATGGATGAAACACTTGAATAATCGGCTTAACATACCATTTTTTTGCAATTTCATCCGGAGTTAAAATTGCTTCAATAAAAGGAAGAATTGCTGAGACCCCTAACATATCCACAAAGGATCCAAATGCTATCATAAGCATAATGATAACACCTGTTCTCTTCTGTCCCTTTGTGAGCATATAATTTAACTTTCTGATTATTTCCATTAATGATTTCAACTGCTTCATATCTTATTTCTCACCTTACGCAATTACTTTTTCTCAAATAGTTTTACTTTAATTTTAATCAGACAATCTCTGATTACTTTCCAAATATAATGATTCCAATATCCTCTGTCATATCCTGTATAATCCATAACAGACCGGCGATTCCCATAATAATCAATAATGCTATCATAAAATAAATATAATCTTTTCTTATCTAATTTCTCTGTTGCGCACGACAAATACTCTTTTTTTAAAGCATATGTACGTTCCATAATCTGCTCCTGTCTCGTACTTGTCAGACTTGCTTCGTGAAAACGATACATATATAAGCTTTCACATATATGCTTCATACGAAACCGGGAATATATTCTTAGCCAATAATCATAATCCTCCACTAAGAATTTATCAGGATTATAATTTCCTATTTTATCTTTCACTTCTGCACGATATAGAAAACATGCGCCAACACAGTTAATTAGAAATATATCATCCGGTTCATGCATACAGTATCTCTTAGTTTTATTTCCCTCTCCATCAACACCGACAAAATCAGCATATACCATTCCAATATCCGGATTACTATCTAATACCTTACACATTGTCTCCAATGCATTTTCCTCATAAATATTATCATCAGAAGTCCATGTCAGATAACTGCCCTTTGCATTTTCAAATCCAATATTAAGAGAAGCCGGCAATTTCATATTATGTACATTATTTATAATACGAATACGTCCATCTTTTCCAGAATACTTTTCAAGAATCTCCAGTGTACGATCTGTGGAACAATCATTTACTAAAATCAGCTCCCAGTTTTTATAGTTCTGACCTATAATGCTTTCAACCGCTTTGTCTATATATTGTTCCCCATTATATACCGGCAAGACAATACTAACCAAATTTGACGCTCTCATTGCAGTCCCTTTCAAATCTTATTTATTATGTTCAAGTAATATTTTAACAATTCGCTCACTAGCATGCCCATCCCCATAGGGGCTTACTGCCAATGACATTCTCTGATATTCTGAATAATTTGACAACAGTTCAGTTGCTGCCTGATAGATATCATTCCGTTCAACTCCAACCACCTTTACCGTTCCAGCCTCTACAGCTTCTGGTCTTTCCGTTTCTGTTCTGACAACAAGTACAGGTTTTCCAAGCGCTGGTGCTTCTTCTTGAAGCCCCCCCGAATCAGTAACAACAAAATAGCTTCTCGCTATCAAGTTATGCATATCCAAAACATCAATCGGAGATAATAAATGTACCCTGAAACAGTCATTTAAAACAGTATTCACAATCTCTCTTACCGCTGGGTTAGGGTGAACCGGGTAAACCACTTCGATTTCTTCATTTTCCTCCACAACCTGTCTTATCGCTTTGCATATATCATTTAAAGGTTGTCCTATATTTTCCCTTCTATGTGCTGTTAAAACAATAACTTTTTTATTTATAAAATCAATCCTTTGCAATTCCTCATTCTCAAATACGTAATTTCCCCGCACTGTTGTCCTAAAAGAATCAATAATTGTATTTCCTGTAACATAAATATGATTAAAAATATTTTCCTTCTCCAAATTGCATTTATTATTCTGTGTTGGTGCAAAGTGATACTCCGCAATCCTGCTAGTCATAACACGATTCATTTCTTCCGGGAAGGGGGAATATTTATTTCCTGTTCTTAATCCGGCTTCTACATGTCCAACTGGTATTTTTTGATAAAATGCCGCCAGCGCTGCTGCATACGACGTAGTTGTATCTCCATGAACCAAAACAATATCAGGTCTCTCTTGTCTTAATACATTCTCCAATTTATCCAAAATACTAATTGTTATAGAAGTTAATGTCTGCTTTTCTTTCATGATATCCAGATTATAGTCTTCTTCCAATTTAAATATACTCATAACCTGACTAACAAGTTCTCTATGCTGTCCTGTCAGACATACGATTGTATCAATTTCTTTATGTTTTTTTAACTCCAAAACCAGCGGGCACATCTTAATTGCTTCCGGTCTTGTTCCAAATACCACGAAAACTTTCATTTCATCTCTCCTGACAATTTATTCTACATTTAATATTTTCTTAATTAAATGTTCATACTGTCTCGTAACTACATCCTCTTCAAAGCAATCACAAATTCGCTGTCTTCCATTCTTACCTAACATATTATTCCCATTATGCTCAATGACCCACTTAATTCCCTTCGCAAGATCCTGGGCATCACCATATTCTGCCAAATATCCATTTTGCTTATGGACTACCATATCAGGAATTCCGCCTGTCCTAAAAGCAACTACGGGAGTTTCACATGCCAAGCTTTCCATAACTGTTCCCGGTAAGTTATCATCCAATGATGGCATAACATATACATCTGCGCAATTATACAATTCTATCATTTGCTCTTCCGTCATATTTCCCAGATATATAATACCGTCATCCGACTCATCTGCTAAAGCTCCAAATGCATATATTTTCACAGGTAACATAAACTCGTACTTCTCTTCCATCCATTCTATAGCCTGCGTAAATTGCTTAAATCCCTTATACGGGGTGGACTTTGCGTTTACTGCCCCAAATAAAATAATATATGAATTATCCGGCATTTGCCATTTTGCTCTTATGTTGAATTTATTCAATGGTCTGAAGCGTGAAATATCAATTGGATTGGGAATAACACAATGGGCATATTCTCGGAATAATTCACTATGAGACACATTCTGATCCATCCAATGACTCGGAGAGATAATTATAACATTATGTTTACCCTTGAACGCTTTCTCTTTCATCTTAAGCAAACGATATGACCAATCAAACTTTTTTTCAGAATGCAATTGAGGACAACAGCCACATCCATCTTCAAATTTCTTACACCCTAGTCTGACATGGCATCCACCGGTAAAATACCAACTATCATGGCATACCAGGATAATCTTATCGTGTCGTTTCAAAAGTCTTCTCAAACCATACGGTGAAAGAAAAGTTCCACACACCCAATGAACAATTAATATATCCGCATTTTGTACTATACGTTCTCTCGTCAAATTCATTCCAACTCTATAAAAGGAAAATGGAAGATTATATTCCCTTTTGTAAAATAATTTTTCTTCCACTCGCATCAATAACCAGTCAAGCCTTCGGCAAACCTTAAATCCTAAGGTTTTTCTGGCTAATATGATTCTGGAATCTGTCACTGTTGAACTCATAGCCAGTATCTCAGAATAAATTCCTTTCTTTTCAAAAGCTTTCATAAGCCTATATGGAATCGAGCTTTCTTTTACTCCTGCATTCAATTGTAATATACGCATAGACTTTATCTCTTCCATAATTTAATTACGAAATCTCCAATAAACATTAATATAAGCATTTAAATCAAATTTTCTCTTACCTGAAACACCCTCCCCAATAGGATCTCCCGGAAAAACCACTAATCTCTTCATTCCTTATCTCTCCTTCTGTTTAACAGCATTTTTATTTTTTTAAAGCAAATTGAACCGTATGTTTTAAGTATTAAAAGATCATACTTTTGTTGAGAAATCATTTTCTTTGTCCTTTTTAATTTAAGAGTATCCCTATACGCTCTTACACTATTTGATGCTCCATCAAGATTAAAATTGGTAAGAATCTCATAAAGTTTAACAAAATGTATTTCTTGATTTTTATGGATCCGCAGCATGAATTCATAATCTGCAGAATATGGATAATCCAAAGAGTATTTACCAAATTTATCATACAATTTCTTAGTAATAAAGCATGCAGGATGAGCAATCATGTCTTCCTCAAGAAGCTCGTGATTCTTCAGGTATACCATAACTTCTTTCCCGTCTCGTATGGTTCTGATCATTCCGTATACAATGCAATATGGCTCTCCATGATAGACCTTGGCTATCTTTTCCAATGCATCCTTCTCATAATAATCATCACTGTTCAAAATTCCTATAATCTCGCCTGAGGAATGATCAATCCCTTTGTTCATTGCATCATAGATTCCCTGATCCATCTCAGATATCCATTTTAGTTTTCCCTGAAACAATGGTTCATATTGCTGAATAATCTGTACCGTTCTGTCGGTAGACTTCCCATCAATGATCCAATATTCATAATCCTGACAGGTTTGATTTAAAATACTTTTTATTGTAGTTTCAATCGTCTTCTCACTATTATAGCAGACTGTTACAATGGAAAAAAGCATGTTTTCTTCCTCATCTATTCTTCTATCAAGAATTCCCGTTCTGTCACCAGTTCTCCATTCTGGTCATAAATCCATATCTTCGCAGTATTTCTTTCTGTCCCAGCTTCTGCATAATCACCAAATGTGCTGTATCTCTGCGATATCTCACTGGACTCCGGAATGAATACTTCAAATCCCATATCCCTAAGATAGGATTGTGTCAATTCATGAGAACCAAATTTTTCATATGGTCCGATCTCTAATATCATATCATAAGAGAAAGCATCTGTAAGCATTAAAACATGATTGATATCAGCCTCATCCCCCAAGAGATACTCTATATCACTACGTGCCTTCCTGCACAGATCCTCATAATTCAAAGAGTTTTTCTCCACATTATCTGAAAAGTACCGTTCTCTAAGAAATTCTCCAACGTAGTTCGTGGCTTTGGCAGCACCTGCGACATTAAGATGATGCGAATCACGAAAATCTGCGTTTAAGTTTAATCCGATTATGTCCGCATCAAGCTGGAAGTCAATGCAGGGAGTATTCCGTTCTTTTAAGATTTGTTTTGCGTAATTCGTAGCTCCTATTTTTTCTTCAAATCCACTGTACGGAAGATTGGTACATACTACCTGAATTCCCCTCCGGTCACAAAAATCCAGTATTTTTTCAAAATAGAGCATTCCTTCTGTCATAGTTTCATCCACTACTGTTCCTATCGTAAGAGGACTAGGAATGGGTTCTGCTCCGATTAACAATTCTGCCCCTCCATAATGCGGAATATATGACATATCTCCCAGTGTAAATGCCTCATTCCATCTGCTATGGTAGGTATTAAAATTGTTAATAAACTCCATTCTGGTTTCATTGTCATTAAACAAATCCCAAATAGCCTCAAGTTTAATTGAAGTCAGTGGGAACGCATCCAGAGAGCAGTGGGAAAAGGCCTTATTATAATAAGCTCCTTCTGCATTCACAACAAACAGATCGATTACGACTACTTTAGGGGTATGATATTGTAATGCATTTTGTAATACCCAGTAACTGGTTGGCATCAGTTCCCCATGATTGGCTAAATTATAGGAAGTAATTCCATATTTTTCATACAATATGGTGGGTAGTATTCCGTCAATCATATGACTCGTTCCAAGGAACACCACATCGATCTCATCTTTCGTATTGAAATAATCATAATATTTCTTTTCACTGTCTTTCACTTCCATCTTATTAGCCAGCAGATTCATGGCAACCAACACCATTACTAAAAACAAACAAATCCAGATAACGGACCGGACTTTGGAATTAGAATTGAAAATAAATAAACGATGCCGCATTATAGGAATCTCCCCATATTCCAAAAACAAGAATTAATATTGTGAATACAAAATAAGCAACAAAAGGAAACCACTTCTCCTGCCTGTTCAGCCAGACATAAATAGAAATATTCCTTTCCTGGGCCATTGAGATCAGAATCAACACAATAAGTGCAAGTAACAACAGGGTAATATTGGCTCCATCCATTCCCCACTCGCTGCAATAGCGTCCAGCAGCCTCTCCAAATATATTTCTTATAATCTGCACAGCATCAGACAGGGAATTTGCACGGAAAAACAGCCAGGCAAACGATGTTAAGCCAAATGTAATGAAACATTTTACCAAATGTCCTCCGGCTCTTACCGGATTAGTTCTCTCTATCTGTCTTCTAAGCGGTTTCAGCATTTCACCGATCACACGGTATATTCCATGAATTCCTCCCCAAAATACAAAATGCCATGCTGCTCCATGCCATAAACCACTTAACAGAAACGTAACCAGTATATTAATATAGTGCCGAATCTTCGAACAACGGTTTCCACCCAATGGAATGTAAAGATAATCCCGGAACCAGCTGGACAGACTGATATGCCATCGATTCCAGAAATCTTTAATATCTGTTGCAAAATATGGCTGGCGGAAATTATCCATCAAATGAATGCCAAGCATTCTTGCCGTTCCAATGGCAATATGGCTATATCCGGAAAAATCACAGTAGATCTGTACAGAAAATCCAAGAATTGCCAGAATCAACTGCAAAGATCCATATGCTTCATAATTATTAAAAACCACATTGACATAGGCTGCCACGCGGTCAGCAATCACAATCTTCTCAAAATAGCCGAGTAACACGATGAGAAACCCATATCGGATATTCTCAAAGCAAAAGTCATGCCCTTTTCGCAATTGTTCCAACAAATTTCCACTGCGTTCGATCGGTCCGGCAACCAGCTGTGGAAAAAAAGAAACAAACAGCGCATATCTGAAAAAGTTTCTTTCCACTTCAATTGTACCACGATATACATCAATCGTATAACTCAGTGCCTGAAAAATATAGAAAGAGATACCCACCGGCAGAATAATATCAAATGGCATGGAATAATCTTTATGCAGCACATGATTCACATTGGAAAGCAGCCATGTTCCATATTTGAAGAAACATAAAAGCCCGAGATTAATCAGCACACTCACTGCCACAACGGCTTTTTTAAGTTTGCCTTTTCTTCCCTGATTGTTAACTTCTGCCTGCACCCAATCAATCAGTATTGCACCTATATACGTGACGGCTGTAGAAGCCAGTAAAAGCAACGCATATTTTGCATTCCAACACATATAGAAAAAATAGCTGGTAACGAGAAGCCATAAATACTGAAATTTCTTTGGTATAAGATAATAAGCAATAAATACAACCGGAAAGAATAAAATAAAATTTACTGAATTAAATAACATATCTCTTTTATCTCTTCCTATTTTCTTTAATGGTGTAGTAATTAAATCTGCTTACCACATCCCGGATTTTACATTTCCATTCCGAATATGCGTAAATCGTCCCTCCCGATCCAGAGATTCCTTCAATTCTTGGGTAGACCGGAAAGTTATATACCCTGATTCCCCGGTTCACAATCTGACGGGTATATACATGCTCCAGATAGACTCCCTCATCATCCATAACCTGTGTATAGACAGGCATAAATTCCTCACGGAACTGTTCGATTGGCATGGCATAAATTCTTGTATCATAAATATCTTTTCTTGTCCGGTTCGGAATATTAAAATAGGTTCTCTGTTCTTTCAGTTTTTTCGTAATCTCTCTGATGTTATGAACCTGCAGTCTTCCCGTTATTTTAACAAAAAACGCTTCTCCCTTCAGCAGTTCACTATGCTCCATGACATACTGCATGATCTCGCCCTCTCCGTATCCTTTTCCCTGCAGTATGCTCTGTACCGTATTTCCGGCAAATGAAAGAATTTCTAATTGCACTCTGTTCTTCCGGGCATAATCAGATAGGTCTTCCAATGCCTTTGCACCATAATTACTGTTTTCTGCAAATACAATTTTTGAAAATGCCCCGGAACCGATAAAAAACCTGAGACTCTTCTTATACTGTTCCAGCCGTTCCTCAGCATTACATATCGCAAGCTGTTTCATATCGCCGGATGGGCAGATTGTCCCTGTGATAATTGCTAACATTTCCTTTCTCCTTCACCAGCCTGTACAGAAGATATAACCATTCCCGCAAAAAGCATTGGGAACCAGCTCATCTGCGTGCTTTCCATGCTATTTACGGTTACACCGCTTCCCAAAAGCAATATTGCCATGATTACCGCAAGATAGAATGTCTTACGATCTTCCACACGCATAACATAATATAAAATGCTGATTATGGTAAGCAAACTTAGGCCGATTCCAACATATCCCAACGTATAGTATATTTTCAGGTATAAACTCTGTATGGAATATTCTGCCCCCATACCAACTCCCCAGACTTGCATCAGCAAATGTTCCTGTCGGCATCTTGTCAAAACCTGATCCCAGTCTGCATATCGGCTGTACATATTACCCTGATCAAGGAACCGCCCGGTAAACAGGTTCAAGATACCCTCCTGTTGTCCTATTCCAAGAACGGGGGCATACACCAGTACTACAATTCCCAATAGTCCTAATACCATAATGCTTAACAATACTCCGGTCACTTTTCTGTTTCTGATAATCAATTCCAAAATATAAATACCAATAATCACATACACTGCAATCATCAGAACCATCTGAATTCCCGCATCGGAATAAAACACCATGTAGGGACAGATCAGGAATATGGTTACTAATTTAAATATGGTATTTTTCGCAAACATAGCTATAAAAACCATTGCCAGAACAATAGCAAAAGCCATATCGGTATCATTGTAATACCAGTCTCCGCCCGCGTCCTTTATTTGTAACAGATGTCCTCTGAAGTTCCAGATTCTATGTCCAAAATTGAGATATACAATCAAATATGAGGCAAGAGTCAGCGCAGAATAGCACTCCTTAATCCGATCATAATAAATCCTTCCCACAAAATACATCAGAAATGCCGACATGACCTTGAAGTATGTCTGGTATCCTCCCTGCGAACGAAACAATGTGATCGTAAGCAGAATTCCTAACAACAGTATAATCCCATCCGTGATTCCAAAATGTGATCGTATGTCAGGCCTTACCAATGCGGTCTGATATACTAACAAAATAACAACCAGAATCACCATCAGATAATCCAGAATCTGATATGGATATAACATATCCACAAATTGTTTCGCAAACAGAAAAAAAGACATAATCATTCCTCTTCTCAACAGGATAATATTTCTTCCTTGTATTTCTCGATAGATACTTCCTTCGTTAAATGCTCCAACAAATATCGATGTCCGTTTTCTCCCATTCTCATCCGTTCCTCTTTACTGTATTCATCGATAAATTTTTGAATCAGCCTTGCTATTTCATCATACCTCTCCGGTGCTACTGTAATTCCGCATTGTGCCTCTTCAACAATAAGTCTTGCTTCAGATCCCTCTTCCAAAATGCCAAGTACCGGTCGCCCGACTGCCATCACCCCATAGAGTTTACTTGGAACCGATACCCCTTTAATTCCTTTGGCATTCATTACAAAATGAACATCCCCCGCATTTAAACTGTAAATCAGATCCTTCTTGTCCTGATATGGAATAAAGATTACATTATCCAGTTTTTGAGTCTGCTTGTAATCCTTCAGCTCTTCCAATACGGATCCCTCTCCGATAAAGGCAAAGCAGACCTCCCGATGCTTCCGGAACCGGCTGATGATCTTCAGAATATTCGGAAGATCATAATATAATCCGATGTTTCCGGAATACATAAATACAAGTTTGTCATCAAGTCCAAATTTCTGCTTAAATGCAATTACTTCCCGGTCATCTTCCGTCAATGGGTAAATCTCCTGCTCATTGATCCAGTTATTGATATGCGCATAACTTACCAACTGATCTGGAAAACGGTGTTTTAAAGTATCTACCATATCTCTTCCAACAACAATTATCTTATCAGCCCTCCGGCAGCTTCGCTTGTCAAGCCACATCATCGTGCTTAATATCATTCTGTTATTTGTAAAATCAACTGCCTTTACCTGTTCCGGATTAAAATCCTGGATGTTGTAGATCAATTTTGCCTTTTTCAGACGTTTTCCTATAACTCCGAGCATCCCGCCCAATATAGGCGGCTGCGATATTGTGAATATATAATCCTGCTGCTCTACTCGGACGGTTGCCGCAATTGCTGAAAAAAAGTAAGATACGATATTCACAATCCTGCTTGGAGCAAAGTTCTTGCGAAATTCAGGAACCCGAATCCGCAGGACATCCACGCCGTTAATATTTTCATAATAATATTTATGTTTCCGATAATGCTGGGACACTTTTCCGGTATAAGAAGGAACGGTACAAATCACGGTAGTATGAAAAGTATCCTGCAATCCTTCTGCAAGTTCTGTCAGTATCTGTCCTGTAGATGCAACATCCGGATAGTAATAGTGTGCATAAATCAATAAATTTTTGCGATCTGCATCTTTATATTTCTTCCATACGAATGCATCCTTCACAGATAACAGCAGAAACTTTCCATTCGTCTGTACATAACGTTTCCAAAGCCGCTTCGGATCCTGAATCAGGCGATACAGCCATTCCAGGTAGTGCTCCCGCATCCAGCTGGGTGCGCGTTTAACCGTCCCCGCATGAAAATCAAATCCGGCACCGACTCCCAGCATTAATGCATGAATCCGTTCTCTGTGATCATACATCCACTTTTCCTGCTTCGGTGCTCCTAATCCAACCCATACAAAATCTGCGCCAGAAGCGTTAATTCTCTCAATAGTCTCCCGATCCTCTTCGTCTGTCAGGGGTCGAAACGGTGGTGCTTCCATCCCGGCTATCTTCAATTCCGGATATTTTCGGATCAGATTTTTATGAAGTGCTTCAATTGTTTCCTGCGTACTTCCGTAAAAGTAATGAGACAATTCCGTATGTTCCGTTGCTTTCCAGATTTCCGGCATTAAATCAGGACCAGCTACCTGCTCCGCTCCGCGGTATCCTCTCAGCCTCTGTACCAGAGCAAGCGGGCTGCCATCCGGGAGCGCTAAGAATGCTGAATTCTGGATGCTGCGATATTCTTCGTCCTTTTCAGACATAACCGTAGTATGTACATTAGAAAGACAGATAAATTTTCCCTGCAGATCCGTTACATTATTTACAATTAAATTTACAACTTCCCGCATATTGGTGACTGCTATATTAACACCCAGAATACGGTTGGTAAATGGTTTTTTCATATTTCTCTATACTCCAAGCTTACGAATTACCCTTGCCGGATTTCCCGCTATGACACAGTTATCCTCAAACTGCCCGGTAACTACCGAGCCTGCACCCACAACACAATTATCTCCCAAAACTACACCTTTTAATATTAATGCATTGCATCCTATAAAGCAATTTTTACCAATAGTAACCGGCTCTGTTCCAATCTGTTCTTTCACATCAAGTCTGCGTGCCTCAGGATCAATCGGATGGAAATCATTATCGAGGATTTTGACATTTCCACCAATATTGGTATCGTCTCCGATCGTAATTCCCTTCCTTGCATAAATGGTTGCGCCCGAGATCCCTACCCGGTCTCCGATTCGAATAACGGCTCCCGGCACTCTGGTTACAATAATTGTTCTGGAATAAAGTCCTACCAGATTCGAAAGAAAAGAGCTTTTCACGGTACAATGATTTCCAATCGTAATTTGTCCACCGCGACAGTTAAATATAAATGGCAGTCCCTTTAACCGAAGTCCTTTACCATATAAAATATGATTCAGTTTCATAAACAATCGCCACATGCCCTGCCTTTATCCTCCATCACCTGTTGATAAACAGTTACCAGTTCCTGACATACTGCATTGGTTCCAAATCCGGATACTGCTTTTTCGGCAATCTTCCGGAATTCATACCTCTGATATCTTTGTTTCATTTCCAGAAATGCATTTTTCATGTGTTCCTGATCATTGACAGACAATAAGATTCCATTTTGTGTGTCAATCATACATTCCGGTCCTCCACATCGTGTAGATATTACCGGTCTTCCACACATCAAAGCCTCTGCACAAACTGCACCAAAAGTCTCTGCTTCTGATGAGATTACCAGACAATGACTCTTCTGCATCCATTCCGCTACTTCTTCAGCACTCTTCTGCCCAAGCAAATGAACTTTATCATTCCTGCCGCTTTTTTTGATCAGCCCCGATAACTTACCATATTCCACTCCATCACCAATCAAGTACAGTTCCATTTGATCATCCGTTTTTAATGCCTCAAGAAAGCTGGAAATCATAAAATCATATTGTTTCACCGGAACCAGCCTTCCTACTCCCAAAAATCTGATTGGCTCACTCTTATTTATGAATGGCTCTTTGTAATAATAAATATGCTCATCAATGATATTGGGAATAAAGATAGAATTCTTATGAAATTCCTCATAGATCTTTTGCTGAAAAGAAGGACTGACTGTGATTAACCGGTCTGCTCTTGAATAACAGTATTCTGCCATTCTTCTTAGTTCCGGGTCAATAACAGGCTCATTGATTCCACTTGAATGTTCTGTAACAATGATCCCTGCATCATAAGAATTCCGGCACTGACTTAGGGCATATGCCATCTCGGTAAAATGGGCATGAATAATATCGGGCTTTCCGCACAAACGCCGGGCACAACGCAAAGCATATGCCAACAGTGTATGATAAATACCATTTTTATATTTTGCCGGTATCCCACCAACAGGAACAGAACATTCTATAATCTGTATATCATCTTTCACATACTTACGAATTCCCCATCTTCTCCATCTTCGTAAAGAGCGAATATCCAATGCAATATAGCAGACAGACAGATCCTGACTATATTGTGCAAGTGCCTTTGCCTGATTATATGAAAAAATTCCATTGATCGGATACTTTTCACTTGGAACGCCATATCCAATAATCCATATCTTCATCACTTTATACCATCCCATAACTATTCTATGGATCTTCTTGCAATCTGCTTATATGAAAACTCATGCCGCCGGTTACTTAGCGCTGCCCGCTTCATCTCCTCATATTCTTCCGGATGATCCAGCAGCCCTTGAAGTTCTGTCTTAATCACTTGTACGGAATCTTCTTTCAGGAAATGGACATTACCGCCAATATCTACGTGGGTCGTTCCGTCCCAGTATTTACACAGCATGGGAATTCCCTGTGCCACCACCTGCTCCCAATATACGGAATGTCTTCCCGGGAACACAATCAAATCTGCTGTGGCGAAATATTCATATGGCTGTTCGCCCCTGGCCCATCCCATATATTGAATTTTCTTCCCATCACACAGAGCATCAAAGCGTTCTTTCAGATCTTCTTCAACAGAACCAAAAATCAGTAAGCGTAACCTTGGATGCTCAATTTCCTTCACTGCCTCCATCAGAAGCAATGTCTGGGTTTTGAACGAGTCGATTTTTCCGCCCGTCATCGCGAGGAAATCATCTTCCCGGATACCATATTTCTCCCGGATTGACTTTCGGACCTCCGGTAACGCCGCCCGTTCCACACATTCATCGTCTGCACCCATGAAAAGCAGATCCGTTTTCTCTTTTGCAATACCATAGATATTCTGCAGGAAGTCCACACGTGACGGCATAACGCCAAAGAACTTATCCACATAGGGTTCTACGGCCTTCGCACATGGTTTCCACCAGAAACGGTATAATGTATTTCTTGAAAACCAGTTCCGCGCACTGTTTGAAAAATCACTGTGATTATCCGCATTCACCTTCACTTCTGGATGATGCTTTTTATACTTTGCCACCTTACGGATGTCCTGAAACTGCAGATTATGGACAAAAATGACATCCGGCCTTATTTTCTCAAGCAGTGGATAAAACCCTTTAAAAATTCCAATCTGTTTATTGATCTTATAAGGAATCCTGAAAGCAAACGGAAGTCTTATAATATGAACGCCATCCGGATTGATATAGTCACTTTCCGTCTGGCAAAGTCCCCATTCTCCTTCATGGAAGCAGTGATCTGTGGTAATCAACGTAACATCATGTCCGTCTCTTGCCTGATATTTAATGATTACATTTTCCTGATAATTGAGTCCCTCGGTATATCCCATGGACAAACAAACATGAACGATTTTCATAGAGCTGTTTGGCCCTCCATATGTGTTGCTAAGTGATTTTGTCACAATATCTACAGACTATTCAGAACCGTTTTGACCATATAAATCATGGCATATGTCCGTTTGAATGCAGGCATTCATCGTCCATATTGCCATAATGTGCATGGCTCTGAATGGTCCTCAGGTCATAAATATCAGACAGGCTCTTTACCTTAAAGCGCAGCACATTTCCCTGAAGAAAGGCAATGAATTTATTACTGGAATAAACCTTCTTCACACTGAATGTAACTCCGTATTTCTTTAAAGTATCCCTGCTGTCTTCGATTGCCAGCAGATAAGGCCGGTAAATGGCATCCTTTAATTTCCGGGAATGTGTTCCGGAGCTGATATTTACTTTCTGTTCACTTAAATATCTTAAATTCTGGAAATGATAGAAAACTAACGGAAATTCTTCTCTGCTTCCTTTTACCCTTAACCGGATCTTCCCATCCTGTGCAGCTGCCAGTTCATACTGTCCAAGGTTCCATGGTGCCACTCCACCACCTAAATGCTGCAGCTCATGAACTCCCTTAAAAAGCTTCGGAAACTTTTCCAGATACTTCTGGTCACCCATCCGCTCCGGCTCATACAGATGATAACACCATTCCAGGCAGCGTTCCTTCCACCAGTTCAGAGCTTCCCGGGAATTCTCAGACTGATTAAAGTAATTAAACTCCACGCAGTATTTACCGCTTCTCTTACATAAGCGTCTGCCATTCCAGTTATTCTTAAAACGGTGCGCGGTAATGGTGATATCATTTCCCGGCTGTTCCATTTCGTCAAACAATATTTGAGGATCTGCAAAGAAATATAAGTCCGCATCAATATAGGTGCAGCTTGATTCCTTAAAGTGCTTCAGGACATATTCAATCGTAACCGGAGTACAGGTCCAGCAGTATTCTGCCTTGGAGCGCTCTTCCTTCAATTTCAGCAAGGTTTCATCTTCTATTTCCGAATGATGAACAGGCACTGCCCGCTCAAGCCTCAGATCCTTCAGAATCTCATAAGAAGGATCATCCAAACAGAAAATATATAATTTGAACCTGTCAGACACTTTTTCCAGCGATCGATAGAGTGTCAATCCCTTATCCAGATAATAGCTGTCAAATAACGTACAAAATACCATTGTCCCTGTCACTTTCTGTCCTTCATTTCTTTTAAGTATTCCTCATAATCCCGGATGTATTCCGAGCCATCATAGTGGGTATTCGCTAATACCAGAAGTACCGAATCCCTGGAAAAGTCATACATATCCTTCCAGAGCATTTTAGGAATATAAACTCCCATCATCGGCTTGTCCAGCTTCACAACCATTTCTTCCGTGCCATCTGTGATACGCACCTTGCTTTCGCCTGCCACATTAACCAGAACAAATTCCGATTCCCGGTTCGCATGCTGTCCACGGACAACCGTATCATCCGAATCATAAATATAAAACACTCTCTTAATCTCAAACGGAATGGCCTGTCCGCCCTCAATCACAACAAGCTTTCCGCGTTCGTCTCCCAGATCTCCAAAATGTAAGATAGGGCACTGTTCTTTTAAGCTCATAAATACTCCTTAGGATGTTCTGTCAGTTTGTTATTCATGCTACATATGTGGTACGCATATCAGAATCGGTTCAAGGCATCTATAACCACATTCTGTTCTTCCTCTGTCATGCCATTATACATCGGAATGGACAATACCGTCTTAGCCAGATGTTCTGTAATCGGGAAATCTCCCTCGTGATGCCCCAGATACCGGTATGCCTCTGCCAGATGCGGAGGAATCGGATAATGAATAATGGTACCGATTTCCTTCTCATTCAGATATTCAATTAACCGGTCTCTCTCTTCACACCGGATCACATATTGATGATAAACACAGGTAGCCCCCTCCGGAATCTGTGGCAGTTTTATCTTAGGATTATGTATACCCTCTGTATAACGTGAGGCAATTGCAATCTTTTCCTGTGTCAGCTCTTCCATATGGGAAAGCCGGATACGCAATAACCCTGCCTGAATTTCATCCAGACGGGAATTGGTTCCTACCACCTTATTGTAATAGCGTTTCTCACTGCCGTAATTCCGAAACACCTTAAACTCTTTTGCCAATGCTTCATCCTTTACCACAACCGCTCCGCCATCTCCAAAGGCTCCAAGATTCTTGGAGGGATAAAAGGAAAAGCATCCCACATCTCCGAAGGTTCCGGTCATTTTCCCTTTGTAACAGGCTCCGTGAGACTGGGCACAGTCCTCCACCAGCTTCAGATGATACTTTTCACAAAGACTTACGATCTCATCCATCGGAGTTGCAATTCCATATAGATGAACCACAAGGATTGCTTTGGTCTTATCGGTAATCTTGCTTTCGAGTTCCTTCACATTGATTCCGAAATATTCATCCGGTTCTACGAAAACAGGAGTGGCACCATTCATGGTAATTCCCATAACACTTGCAATATAGGTATTTCCCTGTACCAGAACCTCATCTCCTGCCCCGATTCCGAGAAGCCGGAATGCAATCCACAGGGCATCCAGTCCGCTTGCAAGTCCTACACAGTAATTTCCGCCGGTATAAGCAGCAAATTCTTCTTCAAAGCTGCTCACTTCCTTGCCCAGAACGTACCAGCCGGAACGAAGTACCTCCAGTGCCTTCTGTTCAAATTCTTCCTGATACCGGTAAAATCCCCGGTCCATACGATTAGGCATGATTTTCATTCTTGTCTATCTCCATTTTCCGCTCTTTTATTCCATAAAAAATCAATAAGAGTAATGATGAAATAATCCATGTGATGCTGAATGCAGTCATTACAACGCGCATTCTCTCAAAAAACAATAAATGATCCCTTTGTACCACAAGCACATCTGCACGTGGCTGATAGCAAACTCCAAACAGACTTCCCACCAAAATTGAAATTCCAATACTGACCACCGTGATTCTTCTGCTATAATCACTCCATATTATGATGACCTGTTCCCTCAACCGGTCAATCTTTGCTGTAGGCAATGCTATTTCCAAATTCCATTTCTGAATTAGTGCCTTTTCTCTGGAATTCTCCTGCTTCAGCAATTCAAAAAACTGTTCCCCGATCAATAACAGTGTAAGGTTCTTAAAAGAAGTATTAAATAAAAATGGTTCTGTAATTCCCGCAATCAGAAAACAGGCAGTCATGACCAGTTCCATTTTACGTTTCTGACCGGCCAGACGATGTACCATCATCACATACCCCACACAGATCAGTGCAAATACCGGAATACCATAGATCACCAGCGCAAACACAAAGGAATTATCCATAGTGATAATGTCCGTTGTAATCTCCGCGAGATTATTCCCCAATAAGGACATATTCTGTAAGGTCAGAAAATGTCTGGCAAAATTAATCCGGTTATTAAAGAATTTATCCGCAAGTTCATAGGCTCTTCCCGTTAAAACAACCGGAAACACAACGGAAAATAGAACACATACCGGAAAGACTGCCTCTGCAAGCCAATACTCCATTCGGGAAAGTTCTCTCCTGCTCACCCAAAGAGAAAGCACCAGATATACGGTAACGATCAGCGTTCCCGTAAAACTATAGGAGTATAAAAATAAAACTCCGTTCCCGATCATTAAAAGCAATGCATGTTTCCAGTTAAAGTGATCCTTCAGACAATAAATAACAAATGCCGTCAGAACAAAATAAGAAATATGAAGGACATTGGGATGTGGATATCCCATAAAATATCGCAATAATGCGCCAAAGAAGTTCTTCGTCTGCACTGCGGTCTGTACCTGCCCAATGAAAAGCAATGATAACAGAAACCTTCCAGCCATTGCTATCATCCATACGATACAGCCTGCCTGAAATACCCGTTTTAAGGAAATCTGCTTCATCGTCACAACGGTAACCACACAGATCAGAATTCCCTTTTCGCCACTGACACGATATATCACCGCAGCCAGTCCCAGTAAAAATAAAATAATAATCCATTCCCTGTTGGTATACTCTGTAATACATATCTTTACAGCAATACAGGCAAATGCCAGCAGCAGAAAAGCTTTGTATATAGTCTGTCCGTCATAAAGACCAATCCCTTTGGCAAACAGCATAAGCCCGAAGTATAGCAAATAAAGCAGCTCGGATAATTTAATTGTCATCTGTTTGTGTGCATTATCATTCATAATACAGATTATACCACACTATTTCCTTTCTTCCTATCAAGAAGTTTATACCAGTACATTCCAACAAGAAATAAGATGTAGTTTCTCCCGATGTAAACGGATACCAAATGTGCTTCTACGACCGTGTACAGGGCTGCTGAAGCAATTACGGTAATCTCGGCATATTTCCTTTCACGCATAAAATACCACAGCAGTAAAAGAAGAACCAAAACAGCAACACTTGCCGGAATAATGCCATACCAGTAAAACAGCCGGATCCATCCCATATCAAAATAATAATCGGTATTGGGAGTGGAGAATAATCTCCAGGTACTCATAATTCCTTCCTTTTGATCCGTCTCTATCAGGCAGGTAATACGGCCTGTAAGTAATTTATCCATGAATGCCCAAAATCTGGTTTTAAATGAAAAATCTTCTATCCATGGATGCCAGTTATAATACCAGACCTCCATTGCTTCCTTTGCAACTAGTACAGATCCGGCAACACTGATGACAAATGTCCCACATTGTACAAATCCATATGCTTTTTTCCATTTTTCTTTTATCAGGCAATCGCAAAGCCAGAACCCGGCTATGGTATAGACAGAAATAATTAACGATGTCTTGGAATCACTTAATAAAAAGCACATTATATGAAAAAGCAGAAGCATGATATAATATTGCCATTTCATCCGCTCATGATAAAGATATAATCCCAGCAAAGTTAATACCCATACCATGCAATGAAATGCGTTAGGATGTCCCATACCAAGCACGTACCTCGTCTCTACTCCTCCACGTCCAAAATCCTGTGTGATGGTCATTGCTCCATAAATGCCTGACACCGAAAGCAGCACGATACCAACGCACCCTGAAAGAGTCATCCAAAACACCATTTTTAAACACCGAATCATATCCACATCTTTACAAGCAACTAAAAACACGACAATTCTCAGGATTTCATTTCTACCAGTAATTCTATATGATATATAGCCAAGCCCAAGAAAGAGAACCATGAAAAGATATTCTTTCCTGTTATACTTGGTAAACAATACTTTGATAAGAAAAAGTGAAAATGTAATCCGAAATGTCCAGCCTTCATACGGATATAAAAATTCACTTTTATCCAATACAACTAAAGTTACCTCTATAATAACGGCCAGATAAAAACTATATATACCAACCATTTTCAGTATCTTCTTTAAATCCGCTTTTTGTTTATTCATATAACACTTTTCCTTTTGCTTGTATAATGTATCATCTAACCTTTTAACTATATTGATTTCCCTGTGGATCAATAAACACCCAATCCTTCCACAGATCCTTCATCTGTACTTCATCAAACACCTGACTGTTCTTCTGAATGGTTGGTCGAATCATAATCTTATCTGTCCGTGCATTTAACCTCGCTCCCCAGAAGCTGAAGGTGGAGTTGGCACAGATATTCCCCTCACACCGGCTCATCAGATACATATCATAAAAGCTGTCGTCACCATGATTAATATCCACAATGGTATATTCTTCCCCCTGATAATGCTCTTTTGCATAAGCAGTATCATCGGAAAAAAGGAAGAAGTGCGGATCTTCAATCTTCTCCTTCATGTAATTCAATGCGGACTCATAATATTCCTCTGTGCAGATATTGCCAAACATTGCTGCATTCTCCGGTTGAAGGTAATCGCCCCTGCGAATATGCACACTCACTGCACGACTACTTCGGATTCTCTCAAGCATTTCCTCATTAGCCATTCTCTTCTGTGCATCCGCAATCTCCGGAAACCGAATCAGCTTGCGTAATTCCGGAAGAATATCTGCATAATATTTCTCGCAGGCAAAATATCCTGACAGGTACATCTGCCTGTAATTCAAAAGCTCCGGATCATACATCTGCTTTTCCTTATACCAGTGTACCGTCTGTGGAAGCAGCTTTCTGCGAAGCTTACCTGCAAGCCCCTGTGAACCGGTTAGTGCGGTTTTCTCTTCTTCCGTACAGCTTTCATAAGGCAGATGTTTAAAGAAATCCAGTTCGCACTGACGGTTCGTAACCACAATATCCTGTTTTATTGCCGGTTTTGTTTTATTTGTTCCATGATCGTCTTTGTTTTGTTCTTTGTTCTTCAACTCTCTGCCTGTATCTTCGAATTGTTCAAACCACGACAGATCCAGCTTTGCTTCTGCTCCAAGACTTCTAAATTTCTGATATAGTGCATACTGCTGGAGCTGGTTTCCAAGCCCTCCGGCTAGCTGTATAATAATCATGTTATATATTTCCTTCGTAACTGTTCAGTATCTTCACAGTTACGATGCAAAATCCATTCCAAATCGGCTTCGCCGATGGGATTTTGCATTACTGAATCATTTTCTTACGGTCTCAGCAGTAAATGCTTCGACCTGTACTGAATAGTTACTTTCCTTCTTTTTAATCTTCGTTCATGACAAACAGGGACAATGCCGGTCCCAGTGACCATGGATAACTTCCGTATACCTGTGGATACATACTGAATCCCTGGCATTCTGCCAGTGCGTTCGGGACTTCCCCATCTGTCACTATACTCTGTAAAGCCTCAAGGCCTCGAAGCATTCTGGATTTGTGGATGCCAATCAGCACATTAGTATTGAGGGATCTTGAAATCGCATACAGGATCATTGCTGTTGCCGAGGTATCCACCGGACCTTCCCTGGCAGGGAGCTGCCAGGTGTACCATCCACCGGCAAGCTGATAAGCCTCTACTTTATCCACCATACGGCGGTATGCCTGCTTGATGGCCTCATAGCTCGGTCTGCTTTCTTCTAACAGGGCAAGTGTCTCTGACATTCCGATCATCAGCCAGCCGACCGCTCTTCCCCAGCCAATCACTCCGTATTTCATGCCACTTTCCAATTCATAGCCATGGTAAGGCAATCCGGTCTTTTCATCCATACCATAGGCAATGAAATTCGTAATCTGCGTCACAGCAAGATTTATTGCTGCATTGCTGTCATAGGTCACTCCATACTTGCAAAGAAATGGACAAACCAGGCCGATCATGTCTGCAAATATGTAACCATTCTTCTGTGCCGGGCGGTAAATGAGACTCCCCATGTCATCGGTTTCATGTTGAAACAGGTATTGCGCTACAGCGTCTGCCGCCTGCTTATATTTCTCGTCCTTTGTGATCTGATGCAGCTCAATAAGTGCTAACCCACTTAATGCATCATCCAGATAATACATTTTATATTTTCTATGAATAAAACGGTCGCAATACTTCTTAAGAGCATTCTGTATCTCTCTTGCTTCTTCCGAATTCTGATGTGCATAATAATAGTCAATCAACGCCTTCGCAAGCAGACCATTGGGCCAGTTAAAGCTGTCTTTCGGTGCCACCTTCTGTCCCAATAACTGACGTATCATTCGTTTCACTTCGAATCCTGCGCTTCTTCTTGGATAATGAAGCAGCTGATCCTGTGCTTTTCTGACCATTTCTACCATAGGCAAACCTCCTAACTTTTCTTAAGCTTCCTTCTCACAATCCCCCACAGATACTGAAACTCCTGCGTTCTGCCGAACACAAGCAAAAATACCCCATTAAAGATCACGCAAATCACAACAAACATAAGCACAAAGGACAGAATGCTGATCTGTAGCATAAGCACCTTACGGATCCCATACAGGATTGCAAAGGTTCCGCCAAGTACTGCAAAAAATTTCACAGAATCCAGAAAATAGTCTTTTGCTTTGATCTCAAAGCAGACACGATAAATAATAATGGGTTTCGTAATATTGGCAATGAGTCCTGAAACAATCGTTCCGATATACACTCCGGCAAGTCCGATCCGCTGTACCAGCACAATGGATACCACAAGATTCACCGCTCCCTGAATCAATGCCAGATACTTATCCTGTTCAAACACTCCTGCTGCCGTCTTAAAATTCGACAGCACGATCCGTTCTCCCTTAAAGTAATAGTCAATTAAAATGCAGGTCACCGCTGCCACAGGGAGAACATTGGAAGGCCCCAGCCACAGCCAGACAAGCGGTGTCAGCAGCAGTAAAAATCCCGTTGCCGAAAATCCATAGATCCAGCAGGCAAAAAAGCGGTACACCTTGAAGATTTCATACTGCTTCTGCCGGCTCTCCGTTGCAATGAGATTACCAAAGCTCGATAAAACCGAATTGAAGATAATATTCACAAAGTTTGAAACTGAGGAAATTACCAGATTGTAGTTATCTACGATTCCGCTTAACGTTACGTTAATAAAACCGGAAATAATCATGGCATCCGTCTGAAGACGCGCCACATCGCCCACCTTATGAAGGACAAGCGCCTTGGTTTTCTTAACAACCTCCCCGACCTCCTCTTTGGTAAGAGGCTTGATATCCTTTTCCTTCAGATAAGGATACATATTATTCAGATACCGACTCACAAAAATCTTCTGCAGCAGCTCTACCGTCGCTGCGGTCAGCAGGTATGCATAGAAATTGCCTGTTGTCAAAATGACAATGATCTGTAGCATCACCGTAATCATTTTGGTCACAGTAATGATATTGGTCTGGATATAATTCTTCTGCTCGGCATTCACCAGACTGTACTTATACGCCACAAAATAGGAACTCACCGTATTAAACAGAAAAATCAGATAATACAGTGTCAGATCCCGGAGTGTTACACCCTGCGGCTGTTTCACAAGATATGGCAGAAAGGGGACAATCACAAGTCCGATGCCTGCGACCACAAACCCAATGATCCGGTATGCCTTCTTATACAGAAGCATGTAGGACTTGATCTTCTCATAGTCCTTATGGATCACCGGCTTATACAAGCTGTAATTCAGTGCTGTACCAATTCCCAGCTCTGCCATGGACAATACCGACAATATACCGGTATATAAGGCGTTAACTCCATTCAGCGTCTGACCCAGATGCTGGATAAAGATCGTACGCAGAACAAACCCGAGCAGCTGGGTAGTCAGGTTACCGATGTATCCGAATATGATGTTTCTCGCTGCTGCATTAACTCTTCCCATAAATGATTAATCTCTTCTCCTGTCCGGAGTGCCTGTTCCTGATAGTCCGGTATCTTCTTTTGCAGATGCTCCCGGATCAAATTCTCCTGTTCCATCAGCCACTGAAATTCACAAACCAGATCCTGCGGATCCTTGAGACTCTGTACCGGCAGTACATAATGCTCCTGACTTCCGAACAGATCTTTCGCAATTCCTGCCGCCTTAACAGAATAGCCAACTACCAGTGTCGGCACGCAGGTGGAATATGCTGCAATTGTTGCATGTGTCCGTGCCCCGACAAAGAAACGGCACTGACTGATATAGCCCTTCAGTTCTTCACAGCTTCCATCCGGGATCTGTACCAATCGCTCTGTAGATTTATATTTTTCATAAAGCTCGGAAAGTGGCTTCCGGTCATCATTATTCTTCCACACTACATGTGGAATTAATGCGATCTGCATATCTGTATGCCCGATAATCCATTCAATCAGTTCTTCATAGCACTTCATCGTAATTCCCGGTACGGACTCACTTTTCTGAATGAGCGGACTGACATTCACTCCTACTGTGTTTCCCTTCCAGAATCCATCGGGCACCTTCTTCCTGACATATCCCAAGGTAAAGGCCGGGTCCGGTATCTGAACAATTCTGGGAAAATCGGGTGTAATCTGTATATTTGATGTGCTTCGGATATTCAATATATTCCTGTTATTATTACTACTGTTATTATTATTACTGCTATTGTTATTGTTACTATTACTCTGTTCCCGTCTTTTTTCAAAGGCATCACACAAGGCCTCATAGGTCAGGGACTCCCTTGCAATAATCAGATGATAATGGCTTAAATCCTCCAATATCGGATTTGACTGTGTCTCCTGTCCCCTCTTCAACAGCTCCGGTTCAATGGAGCATCCAAGTAAAACGGTCTTCGTTCCCTTCTGTGTAAAAGCAAGATTGGCAAGACGCAGGTCTGAAAGCATGCTGTCATAGCAATAGTTGTCTCCACCAATCGAAATGGCAAGCGGAGACATCGGCTGCTTAAAAATATCCCCATAACGATAACGCAGAAAACTCGCGGCATCCTTCGTGATCATGCGATAAGCATAATAAGCTATGTGCGCCATCCTGTGTTCCTCAAAGCTGCGCTCCTGTTTGATTTCACACAGCCCCTTCAAGGTATACTGCTTGTCTTCGTTCCCCCGATAGGATACCAGTACAGCATCTTCTTTCATCATATGACACAGACTGTTCACAATCGCCTCACAGCCATGATTCCCGCTGCCTGCATGCATATATAAAATAATCTGATTCTGATGATTCCCCTTCATATAGTTCCTTCTTCTTAATCTTTATTATTATACATTGCGTAACAATTCAAAACTCCATTCGTAAAACCGCTGTTAACACAGCTCAAGTTTTACTCAAAAACATCTTAACGATAGTCATGTAACAAATTTCATTCATTAAAACTTGAAATGATAACACCACAAATACAATTTCGGTGCCGTTGCAAAGAATCGCACCTTAACCCGGTACCCTTTGGAAAGCAATTCCATTGCTTGTTCATTCTGTCGTTCTTTTAAAAGCTTTTCATGGCACTCTTTCGTATAGATTTCATATTGCTTTCGCTCTGCCCCTGACAATCCCGCCAGTTTCCCGGCCGTCAGCATAATGGAGATCAACAGAATCGAGGTTGCCTTACTCTCGCATTCCGGAAGGAGCTTTCGTACCTGCTCCCTGGCAATCTCCCAGCAACGGATCTGATCCATATATTCCGGGCGGAACGTGCGGTTCATGGCTCCCTGTGGATTCTGGTAATATCCGTATCCATGAAAATCAATCTCAACAATTGTCCCTGTTTCCGGCAACAGATCCATCAGAAAGAGCATATCTTCTCCGATCGTCATCCCCTCCCTGAACCACTCTTTGGTATGCATCTGTTCCAGTAGAGATTTCCGGTACAGTTTGCTCCAGCACCGGCTGTTTCCACACAAAATCTGATCACTTAAATATTCCTGTTTCTCATACAGCTTATGAGTCTGATCACTTACCGGCACTGAATTGGCTGCAATTTCCCATTCCCGTTCTGTATTCCAGATAGTAAACCGACATCCGGCAATGTCGCTTCCGGTCTGTTCCATTGCTTCATACAATCTCTGCAGCATCTGGGGATGTATCCGGTCATCGGCATCCACAAAGGTAAGCAATTCTCCCTTTGCCAGTGCAATCCCATGATTCCGTGACGCCGACACCCCAAGCTCCTCCGTTGTGATGAAGGACAGATTCTCATAGCTCTGTACAAGCTTCTCACAGACTTCTGCCGTTCCATCCGTAGAACCGTCATTAATCACTATAATTTCTAAAGGCTCATAGCTCTGTGCTTCAATACTCTCTATGCAGTTTTTCAAATACTGTTCCCCGTTATAAACGGGAACGATTACACTAATCAGTGGCTGCATTCGTTTCTCCATAACAAATCAATGTGCTTAATTTTTACTCATATGCTCCGATGTCTTTAGCGGTAATATAGGATCATTGCCAGCCGCAGCACCCGGATCATAAATGCATTCGGATGCAGAAGCACCAGATAAAGAAGCAGATTAGACTTTTCATGAATCTCGACTACCGTCTTCTGTACCAGTTCCTTCACCTCCGGAGCATTACAGATCTCCCTGATGTTCTTCTTATATCCGGCCGGATTACCTCTTGCCTCATTCTTAAGTACAAGCAGCAGCAGAAAAATATACTCCCGGTCTGCCTGATCCAGCATCCATGCATAATCCGGCATGGTAATTTCACTGGTATTACAACACTTTTCTTCTAAAATATGATTAATAATTTTCCGAAGCTTCCGGTTATTCTCATAAAGTCCCTTGTCGTACTGGTGTGCCATGGACTCTGTCACATACAGATAATGATAATATGCCTTATGATCCATCACCACCAGATGTTCACAATCCAACAGGCAGGGCAATAGTAATGTCAGGTCTTCCCCCATCCGGATATTCGGCTGGCAGTATTTCATATTGTCTAAGATCAGTTTCTTGGAAATCAGCTTCATACAACGGGAAATCGTCACATACCGGTGCTCCAGCCCCAGCACAAACGGCAATACCTTTTTTAATAAATCCTCCCGGTTATACTCTCCCGGTGCAAGCTGCTGGTATACAGGCTCGCCCGTTCCGTTGTCCCGTTCAATCACATAATCACTCGATACAATCTCTGAATTACTTCCCGTCACATACGGAATCATATCCGCAACCATCTGCGGTTCTACCCAGTCATCACTGTCTACCATGCACAGATAGTCACCTGTGCTGTGTTCCACCCCATATTTCCACGCGGACACAAGACCACCATTTTCTTTATGAAAAACCTTAATCTGTGGATATTTATTGGCAAACCAATCGCACAATGCTCCACTGTCATCTGTAGACCCATCATCAACAAGAAGGATTTCCACATTCTGATAGGTCTGTGCGATCAGGGAATTCACACATTTTTTCAAATATTTTGTCGTATTATAAACCGGTACAATAATACTTACTTTATAATTTTCTTTACTGTTCATCCTGACTACATCTCCGGATATATTCTTATTTTACAACAAGTCATTAAAATATTACTTTTTATATTAGTTCAGTAAAATTTCTACATTTTATACCAATTGCTGATAAATTTTTATAAGCTCCTGCAGACTCTTCTCAATGGAAAATTCTTTCTGTACCTTTGCTCTCGCATTCTTTCCCAGACGTTCACACACTTCCGGATCTGACAATAATTTTTCCAGTGCTGACTTTAGTCCCTCCGGATCTTTTGGCTCGATTAACAGCCCAGTCTGTTCCTGTTCAACCATCTGCGGGATTCCTCCCACATTAGTTGCAACAATTCCACACTGATATGCCATAGCCTCTAAAACAGATACCGGTTGTCCTTCAAAATAAGTGGGAAAGACAAAAAGGTCACTGATCCGTAAATAATCCTTCTTGGCTTCGCCTTGAAGCCATCCAAGATCAGTCACATATTCCTTCATCTTCGCTGCTTCTTCCCGCAGGTCTTCGTCCTCCCAAATGCCGCCTAAAAGTAAACGCATCTGTGGAAACTGCTCATGTAACTGCGGCAGAACAGAAAACAATTCCCGTAAGCCTTTTTCCTTGCAAAGTCTTCCCAAAAACAAAATTCTCTGTTTTCCATATTCCTTTTCTATACTATCCGGAACCGGTACTGCATTGGGAAACAGAATGACCTTGGAAGGCTCCAGTATTCCTTTGAAAAACTGTTTCAACTTAGGAGAAAGTACCAGAAACACATCCCCCATGCCAAGCACCTGACGGATCCTTGCTCTTCCCCGGTCATTCTGTTCCTTTTCATAAAAGGTTTCAAAATCGCCGCCATGCTGGTGAATGACGATCTTCCTGCCTGCACGCTTTGCTGCTTTAATAAACAGGGACTTCCGGTAATAGCTGCTGTCCGATGCCACATTCACATGCACAATCGGATATTCCGGTAACAGCTTCAGGAACTTTATATAGGCTTTTACAGCCTGCCAGAGCTTGCGGAGTTTACTTCCCTCAACCATCGTTCCAATGTAGTTAAGGTCTACTTTTTCGGTAATTCCGGCGTCGTAATAGTTATTCACTACCCCGGATATTCCGCCATGTACACTGCGATCCGGCCCAACCATTAACACCTTGATTCGATCATCCATCACTTGGAGCCTTTCCCTGCAAATACCACCCAGATGGTCTTAAACAGGATTTTAATATCCAGCCATAAAGACCAATTATCAATATACTGTAAATCATACTTCACAACATCGTCAAAGTTCTCGATTTCACTCCGGCCGCTGACCTGCCACATGCCGGTAAGTCCCGGTGTCATGCTGATTCTGCGGCGGTAATACTGGTTATACTTTTCGAATTCATCCTCTGTGGGAGGTCTTGTTCCCACAAGGCTCATATCACCTTTAACCACATTATAGAACTGGGGAAGTTCATCGATACTCGTTTTCCGGATAAATTTCCCGACCCTTGTGATACGGGGATCGTTTTCCATCTTAAACATCAGTCCCTTAACTTCATTCCGGGACTGCAGCTCCTTCTTCCGCTCCTCGGCATCGATGTACATGGAACGGAATTTATAAATCTTAAACCGTCTGCCGTTCCGCCCGATCCGGATCTGGGAGAACAGCACCGGTCCCGGTGAATCCAGCTTAATCGCAATTGCCACAAATGGGAAGAAAACAGCGGTAATCAGAAGACCAATGAGACCTCCCACAATGTCCATTACGCGCTTTATCAACAGACGCTTATAGCTGCTGCGGAATCTGGTATAGGTAATAACCGGATAATTTCCAAAGCTGTCGATCTTCGTCCGGTTACTGTCGGCTCCCGGCAGCTCCACACAGAAATGACAGTTGACGCCCATTTCATCAAAGCTTCCTATGATCTCCTGTACCTGCTTCTGCAGCATATCCGGAGCATAGATAAATACCTCATCCAATGCCATCAGGGTTGCTTCTTCCAGAAAGTCCGGCTTTAAATCCTCCATGCATACCGCATTGACAATCTGATAGCTGACGTCAAGCTCCTTTTTAAGCTTCTCCATAACCTCTGCAAGCAGGGACTTCTGCGTAATGACAAGTACCTTAATTCTCGTTGACTCCGATCGGTAATGAAGCTTTACCGCCTTTTTAATCACCAGATGAATCAGCAGCGTCATGAAGACGTTTACGATCGGGAAAATAATCATCACCCACCGTGAAAACTTATCAGACCATTTTAAGAAATACATAATTGGCTGCACACCAAGAAACATAATAATTTCATACTGTACAACCGCTGCAAATTCCCTGACCGTCTTCCGTTTAACGAAATCCCTGTTCCAGTCAAGGAAGAAGGTATAGATGGTGCAGACAAGCAAAAGAAGCAGGCACACCTGAAAGTGGATTCCTTTGTCCTCCATATCCTTAAAATTATGAAACCGGATATAGGTTGCGAGCACAAAGGACAGTACGATCGACAGCAGATCTGCAAACCATAAACCATATACTGTTATGATTTTATTTTTCTGGTTCATCCGTTTCCTCCTGTTTCTTTCAAGGCTTTTCCCCAAATCTGTCGGAATACCTCTGTCTTTTACAAAATACGGCGGATTCTGCGACGTACCTTGCGGCAGAATCGTTTGATCAGCATCCAGATCTTCACAAAGGCTTTCTTTCCCCTGCTGATCGGCGGCATGATCAGATAATCATATTCGCTCTTATGCTCCAGCAGGTATTGAGGGTAGCTTTCATCCACCACTGCCCACTGAAATACAGCGTTGCGTCCGAAGATATCCTCTCCAAGGATCAGCCGGTCTTTAACCTCCGCCAGAACATCCTCTGTGTTATACTCCTGATGCGCCGCAGCAACCACCTTCGTTCCGACTCTTCTGGAGACATCCGTTTCATGGCAGCTGCCCATGTATCCAAAATGCCACCCGCCATCTGCGATGCGGACACTTCTTGGATCCTCCGGTGAAATTTCCCGCAGATCAATAATTCCACTCTCCGGAATATTTTTCTTTGCAAACACCTTGGTTCCGAGCCACATCCGTCTTTCCACTCCCGGAAACTCTCCGGTAATGGATAAGAGATTTCCGGAAACCTCCTCCATATTGAGATAGCAGTAAAAGTTCCTCTGTGCCAGATGATAAATTTTATCCGGATCAAACCTCTTTACAAGCTCCTGCAATACAGCAGGATTCGGAATCTCGTCCACATCACTCAGAATGAGGACATCCTCATCCGAAGCATCGGTAAGCGCCTTTGCCAGCGCATTCTTCTGAAATTTATCCCGTTCGTGTGTAGAGATCTCCTTCGGAGAATTATCCACAACCAGGTATGTGATCTTCGGCAGAAATTCTTCAAACATTTCCCTGTTTTTTTCAAAACACAGATCCTTCGGAAGTCCCGAAAAGGTGTGGGTTGCCTCCTCAATCACAAACCGGTCCACCAACGGATCCAGAATATGCAGACGAAGCTTTAAAATATCCAGTTCATTAAAAAAAGGTATACAGTCAATTACCATGTCATTCAGCTCCAATCTCTCCAGAACATCAGCCTGCGCCGGATTGCCTTTATCGTAAGCCAGAGTTTCGTCAGTGGATTTTCGAATTTAGGGAAATCCCTGTTCTCTCCCCACCATTTGTGAAACAAAAACGGAGTCACGCCTTCTGTTTCCGGTATGGTATGTTCCCTTCCAAACAGCCTTGCCACCTCAATCGGGGCAAACCTCATACCGGCTTCTTCAAATTTAACCTTATTCATACAGCAAAGGAAAATATCTTCATTATAAAACCCGTCTGCTGCCGGCTTCCATTCAAATCCTGCCTCTTTCGGATAATTGAGGAATCTCCTGCTGCGAAGGGAAACACTGTTTCCCACCCGGCAGATGTTGCCATTCGCATCATAATAGGTTGAGTGCTCTGCCGTAGGCAGCGGCCAGGGTGAACCGATATAGTCATAATCAAGAAATTCCTTCCTCCACATTTCCGGATGCACTATAAAACCATCGTAATGCACCAGAATGACATAGTCGGTATTCACATAGGAACCTAGCTCGTATGCAATCAGATAATTAAACCTGTCAATATCCGTAAGCCTGTCCGTATGCTTATACGTAATGCCTTTCGGGAGTCCGAGCGGCTTCTTATGCGTCACCAGAACCACCTCTCCGAAGTCTATTCCCTGCATACTATAGGTCAATGCCCGGATGGTTTCATAGATTTTCACGCTCGTGACAGCAATCAGTGTCACCTGGGGTAATTGCAGCTTCATACTGAAGGACTCCTTAATCTGCGTTCTTTATTTCTACCAGCTTCTGATTTTCAACCCGGTAAATCATATCACATTTTTCAATGGTATTAAGACGGTGTGCAATGATAATCATGGTCTTTCTGCCATGGAAGCTGTTGATTGCTTCCATTACGGCTGCTTCTGTATCATTATCAAGTGCAGAGGTTGCTTCATCAAACACAAGAATTTCCGGATCATGGTACAATGCCCTCGCAATACCGATACGCTGGCGCTGTCCTCCGGAAAGCCGGATTCCACGGTCCCCAATGGTCGTATCCAGTCCTTCCGGAAGTCCTTCCACAAATTCCTTTAACTGGGCTTCCTCCAGAATATTCCAGATTCTCTTATCATCAATCAGATCTTCATCAATACCAAATGCAATATTATCCCGGATGGACTCATCCACCAGATATATACTCTGCGGAATATATCCGATCTGTGCAAGCCAGGATTCATAGTTCTTAAAGATATTGGTTCCGTCACAGGTAATTTCACCCTCCTGTGCATGTAACAGGCCAAGCAGGATATCAACAATTGTAGATTTGCCGGCACCCGAGGTTCCGACAATGCCGACCGATTTTCCCTTCGGAACCTCCATATGTGCATCCCTGAAAATATACGTATCGGTATTCGGGTAATGGAACGTAATATGATCCAGCATGATCTTATCCTCTAAAACCAGCTTCTCTTTCTGGGAGTTCGCCTTCCGTTCCGCAATTTCCGCATCGGCCTTCATGCCCTCCTGCAGGTTCTCATACAGATAATCAAGACCCGGCTGGGTATAGGCAATTTCGGTAAGGTAGGTGTTAATCCGGTTCACACTGGGAAGCATACGCATTGCCGCTACTGCAAATGTGGTAAGTGTCGTAAGCATTGCATCGATGCTTCCGGCTCTCGATACATACACGGCAACATAGGCAAGAACAGCCGTGATGAATACCGTTTCAATCAGTAGTCTCGGTGTATTATTCAGTACCGCATAATTGCGGGCAATGTCTGCTGCCTTTTTACCGCTCTCATAATAATTGCGGATAAAGAAATCCTCACGGTTTAAAACCTTTACATCCTTAAGACCATAGATTGCCTGAATTCTCCACTTGGCGATCCGTGACTGCAAAGCCTGATTCCTTGCACCGATCGCATTCAGCCTGGGTTTTAAAATTTTGGTAATAAACAGGGTTAATGTTCCAAACACAACAAGCACAAACAAGGTCAGCTTCGCATCCTGCCATAACAGAACGAGGAAAATCAGCCCGGATACCACAACCTCCGATGCCATGGAAAGCAGTGCAATCACAAGCAGAAAGGTCTGCGGAATATCACTGTCCGTAATCCGGAATACCGTCGGAACATCCGTCTCCAGATACGCCTCATAAGGTCTGTTTAAGAACTCCCTTAATACCCGGCTGATCATCTGGTTCCGTGATCTTGAAATAAAGGTATTCTGCCGGTAGGTAAGGAACAGAATATAAGCATTCTTAATAATATAGATCAGGATCAGCCCGACAATCAGTATGGTGGTAATGCTTCCCGTACGGCTTAAGTCCACATGAAAAAAGGAACAGATATCGGAAAGAAACTGATATTTGTTGACAAAATTCACCAGCTCATCCGGGCTTAATATAGCTGTTACGACCGGGATCATACCACTTACCCCCAGAGTCTCCAGAATACCGCCGATAAAAATCATAATGCCCAGTCCAATGAGCTGCCGCTTCTGTTTCTTATCAAAAATATAATTAATCTTTCCTAACAAACTTACCTTTTTCATGGGTTTCTCTCTTCCTGTTGTCATTTCCATTCCTGAATTTCTCAAAATAATGTTCGTCCCACACCGGACTATTGTCTCAGCGGAATCACAAATTTATCATAAAGCCTTACCAGAATATAGTAAAGCCCCGGTGTCCGAAGCGCAATATGCATTCTCACCTTATCCCCTGCTGCCACATAATCGTTTTTATAAATGGTTCTGATCTTCTTCCGGTCCTCCCGAAGCATCTCAATCAGCTGCCCGGCGGATTCTCCCATTCTGCGTTTCTTAAAATCGAGAAAATAATAAAGCATTCTGCGGTAAAACTGATAAGACGCTTTATCGGCAAGATCCTTCATCCCAACTCCATACAGGTATCCCTGCTGTTCCTTCCAGAAGGGAATTTCATCATTGAAACGCCGCTCATGAATATTCTGGTTCATGATGCTGTCTTCCCGGTCTACCACATAATTATAGTACGGAGTATCCAGAAACACACATCTGTCTGCATTAATCAGTGCCTTCGTTGTATAAGGAATATCCTCAGACTTATGTCCTACCGGAAACATGACATCCTTCACAATGTCCCGCCGGAATAATTTACTCCAGACTGCATTATAAATATGGTACGGTTTATTGTCGCAGATATAAATTTCCAGTGCCTCTTCCCTTGTTAACGGATAACGTTGTCCGCTGAACCCGTTCTGTGCCTTTTCGCTTCCAATCTGCCGGTAGGAACAGACCGCAAGCTGTGCATCATTTTCCAGACAGGCATCGAGCATATTTTCATACATATCCGGCTCAATATAATCGTCCCCGTCCACATAACCGATATATTCTCCTGTTGCGATCTTCAACGCGGAATTTCTTGCCCCGGAAAGCCCCATATTATTCTGATGGATGACCTTGATTCTCGGATCTTTACCTGCGTATTCCTCACAAATCCTTCCGGTCTCATCGGTAGAACCGTCATCCACTACAAGGATTTCCAGATTATGGTATGTCTGATTACAGATACTGTCAAGGCATCTTACCAGGTATTCTTCAATATTGTAAGCCGCAACAATCACAGAAATCCGTATATTTTCCTGTATCATTCTTCCGATATCCTTTCTTTATGCCGTATCCCTCCATCGGGACTGATCCGGATCATTCCTTCCGTATAAATATCCCGGCATTCCCGATCTCCGAACCACGGTTCCGGAGCAGTGACCAGCTTATCCTTATTCGGATTGAGCCATGCGCCCCACCAGCTGAAGCTGGAATTTGCCATAATCTGGTGCTTACACTGACTCATCAGCATCAGATCCAGATATCCCGTCCCCTCGTCCGTTCCCCGGATCAGGGTAAAGTTTCCTGTGAAATTCTCCTGAACCCACTGTTCCGTCCATGCAGGATCATTGGTGAACACAAAAAATTGCGCATCCGGATGACGTTCCCTGATATAACGCACCCCTGCCCGATAGTATTCCGTCGTACAGCTCACGCCATACATTTCCGGATGTTCCAGATAGTCTCCCCTGCGCACATGAAGTGCAACCGATTCTGACCCCTCGATCTGCCTGCGGTAATTCTTAATCCGTTCTGCCAGTGTCCCGGGGATTCCATCATAAATCCGGTCGGAAAACCGGAGTTCTCCGTGGAGTATCTCATCCACATCCTTAAAATACTTCTCACTCTGGAAATAGCCGGTGAGATAAACCGGTGTTTTCTGAAATACCTGCGGATCAAAATTGTTATCCGCCTCTGCATACCTTTTCGTCCTGCGTCCGGTCAGCTTTCTGCGGATTCTGGACAGAAGATTCGTAAATCCATCCGTCAGACGGTTAATTTCATCCTGTGTGGCTGCCTCATAAACCGCATCCAAAGCCCACAGCATCTGCTGTCTGTCATGTTCTCTTCCATATTCGGTTGTCACATCCATCTTAACCGTCCTGCCCATAAACCGCAATTGCCGGTATAGTGCATATTGAAAAAGCTGATTTCCCAATCCGCCTTCCATGCGAATGATATCCATTTATTTTACCCTGTGCTCTACTTTACCCTTTCCGTTAACCAGAACCATACCTGCAGTATAAATTTCTTCGCCCTGGGAGTTGTTCATCCATGGGGTCGGTGCAATGACCATCTTATCCGGATGATCATTCAGCCACGCTCCCCACCAGCTGAAGCTGGAATTGGAGATAATATTATGCCTGCATGCCTGAAGCAGAAGCAGATCCAGATAGGAGGTATATTCGGTATTCGTCTGTACCATGACAAACCGCTTCCTGATCTCCACAATCTGCTCTCTTTTCATGTCTTCTGTGATCTGGCTCTTAATCAGATCCTTCATCCAGCCCTTAATCCATTTTGGTTCATTGCTGAAAATATAATAGGTTGCATCCGGGCATCGTTCCTGCAGATAATTCACTGCCGCGCGGTAATAGTCCGGTGTACAGATATTCTCATACAGCTCTTCATTCGGTCTTGAATCGCTCCGCCGGATATGTATTCCAACAGCATTTGTCTCACAGATCCTCTGATAAAGCTCCACCGTGGAATCATAAACCGTTTCCGAAAGGTGCATCTGTGTAAGCTCCGGAAACTGAAATGCATTCCTCACTTCATCTTTAATGTCCTCAAAATACTTTTCGCTCTGAAAGGCTCCGTCCAGATACCCTTCCTCCATGGTTAGCACCTGTGGATCAAAATATCCCTTTTCCCGGTAAATATTCGTTCTCCGCCGGCCAAAGATTCGTCTTAACCGATCCCACAGTTTCGTAGATCCGTCCGTAAATGCATTAATTTCATCCCAGGTTGCCCGTGGATAGGTCAGCCCAAACACCGAAAGCATGATCGGTTTCGCCTTCTCATCCCGGTATTCATTGATATCATCAAATTTTACTTCACGCCCCATCGAGGTCAGTTTCATATAAAGGGCATACTGGAACATCTGTCGTTCCAGGCCTCCGGACATACGAATAATAATCATCTTTTTCCTCTTAAAATCCCTGATAGATAAACTCGGCCGCACTGTATCCCGGTCCGTAATATCCAAGCAGTATCGTATAGAACAGCAGTGCATAGAAAATCAGCCAGCGGACCGGAAGCTTCCTTCGTGCAATGGCCTCCCTCACCCTGATTCCCCTGTTCTGCAGAATCGAAACGGCAAGCAGAATCAACAGGGATACCACCGCAATGACAAATTCAATCCAGTCAAGTCCAAGCTCAAATATGGCAGCTGAAAATAAGTCCTTTAAGTTAAACACCCGCACGGAATATCCAAGCATCTGCAGCGCACTCTTCATACTGTCTGCCCGGAAGAACACAAATCCGATGTTTACAAGGAAGAAGGTTCTGACCACCCGGAAGGCATTGATCCATTTGGAATCCCCCGGAATACTGGTCCTGCGGAAGAACTTCTCCCCCCACGGAGTAATCAGTTCCCCTGTGACTATATAGAGCCAGTGCAGTAATCCGGAGCCGATCACAAATTTCCATGCTCCTCCATGCCAGATTCCGACGGTGAACCACAAAATCAGCATGGCTGTAAATGTAGTAAGCTGCTTCCCCTTCTTCTTACCGAATTTTGCACGGAGTGTTTTACCAAGCTTTGTAAACGCACCGGTACGGAGCAGCGGATAGAACACATATTCCTTCATCCAGACTCCCAGTGTAATATGCCATCTTCGCCAGTATTCGGAAATAGTCTTCGAAAAGAACGGTGTCTCAAAGTTTTCCGGCAGCCGGATTCCAAAAATTTCGGAAATTCCGAGCACAATGTCCATACAACCCGAAAAATTGGTGTAAAGCTGGAATGCATAGCAGACCGTAGCCAGCCAGATATATGCTCCCTGATAGGTGTAGTAGTCTCCATAGACCGTGTTTACGATCAGATTCATACGCTCGGAGATTACCAGCGTCTTGAAAAATCCCCAGAGCATTCTCTGCATACCGAAGGTAACCTGCTTATAATCAAAGGGATGCGGTGTAAAAAACTGTTCTGCATCCTCACGGTATTTCATAATCGGTCCGGATAAAATGGCAGGAAAATACATCCCATACGTCATCAGCTTCCAGAGACTTTTCTGCGGAACTGCAATCCCGTTATACACATCGATAACATATCCGAGCACGGAAAAGGTATAAAACGAAATGCCCAGTGGAATCAGAAAGTGAAAGCCTGAAACCACCTGCCCTCCGCCAAAGAGATAAGCCATTCCGTTTATGGTATTAATGCCAAAATTCACATATTTTAATACAACCAGCGTTCCGATCAGCAGGCACACGGCAGCAATCATCCAGATTCTCTTTACAGACTGCTTCTGTGCTTTCCCGATCTGTCGTGTGCAAAGCCATGCCGTAAGGCAGGTAAGCACCGGATATAATATTAAAATACCGTTTCCCGAAAGCAGATAGTATGCTATACTTGCTAACAGCAGCACACACCATTGCAGCTTTTTGGGCACTATATAATATACAATTATTACGGTTAAAAGAAAGCACAAAAAGTAAAAGGATGTAACTGTTGCTCCCATTTCAAACACCTTTCGATTGGAGGATCCGCCTATGAGCACACTAACCATACATCATATTGGATACTTAGTCAAAAAAATCGTTCCTGCCATCCGGAGCTTTGAAGCCCTGGGATTTCAGGTGGCACGTGAAGTCACCCGCGATGACATCCGTGAGGTGGATATCTGTTTCCTTGAAAAAGACGGCTATCGGGTAGAACTGGTATCCCCATATTCTGCCACCTCGGTCGTTGCCGGACTTCTTAAAAAATATAAAAACTGTCCTTATCACATCTGTTATGAAACCAGCCATTTCGAGGAAGCTCTGGAAGAACTGACCTCACATGGCTATGTCATGATGGGGTCTCCCACACCGGCACCCGCCATCGATCAGCATCCCGTGGTTTTCCTGATGAACGCTTCTCTTGGGATGATTGAATTACTGGATCTGGGATGAGATGATATCCACCATCTCGCCAACATTTTTCATGGTAACAACCTGTCCCATGGTAAACTTCATTCCAAACTGTGTTTCGATTGCAGCAATCAGATTGATATGCTCCAAGGAGTCCCAGTCCTCGATATCCCTGGAGGTCGTCTGATCGTTCACTTCGATTGTGTCATCGTCGAACACATCCCGGAAAACCTCATTTAACTGTTCATAAATTTCTTCTCTGCTCATTTACTGTCTCCTTCTTATTCATTATTTGATCAGTGAGGATAAAATACCTGACATCCGTGCGGAATCCTTCCTCTTCTGTGAAGCAATATGCTATGCTAGCAGTTTACATCAATTACCAGATTCTTATTTTCATATTTTTCCGGAATAACATACTCCCATTCACTGTCCCCGTCTTTTTCAGAAAGCTTCTGAAAGCCCATGGCTCCATAGAAGTCCTTTACCATGGCATTCTTGGCGGTTTTGTAATAATATCCGTGAAGCTTACGGATCCCGCTTTCCCTGCTTTGCCAAACGAGTGTATCGAGCATGGCCTGTTCCATGTCCCGTTTCAGTACTCTGCAGCTCATAAGCCATAAGATCAGCTCCAGTGTATCTCCGTTTTTCTTTCCAATCACCAGGGATACGACACCGTTATCCCCAAACTTATCCTTCAGCTTTCCATATAGGGTGATATATCCGGGATCCTGTGCCATCTGTTCCACTTCTGCCTGGGTCATGCGCTTCGTTGTAAGATTAAACTGATTACTCTTATTCGTCAATTGGGCAATTCTGGAATAATATACCGGCTCAAACCCACGGATTACAGCTTCCATTTCCAGAGATTTCAGAAAATCACTGTAATTTCCAAAGCTTTCCTCCTGTTCTTTCCGCATCGCATTGGCTTTATACATTTCATTCCTGTGTTTATCGTCCTCTGACAGGGTGACCACTTCAAAATATGCATTTTTATCCAGAATCCGGATAAACTGATCCGGGTTCACCTGATCTCCATCCGTCATCTCCGGCACCGCCGTCTCCGGCACATGCTGCCGGATGATTTCTCTTTCCGCCGGATTGTCATCGACAAATACCAGCGCATCCCTTCCAATATTAAGCTCCGATGCAATTTCGGTAAGATTCTGACTCTTTGGCAGCCAGTTTGCCTTGATTACAATAAAATCCTCCGGCTTTAAAATTCCTTCCGGGTGCTTTAATCCTGCCAGCGCATTCTCCTCTTCATTCTTGGAATCCACATTAAGCAGAACTCCGATCTTCTTATGCTCCTTCAGATATCCCTGAAATTCCTGATATACCTGTCCCATGGAGGTTTCCTGTCCGATTTCCAGATTTTCCGGGCCATCGTCTCCCACAATGCCTCCCCAGAGTGTATTATCAAGATCCAAAACAAATGCCTTCTTATTCTTTCCAAAGACCGCCTTGATGATATGGCTTAAGTGGAAGGCAAAATCCGGTATTGCCTGCATACTCATTGCATATTTGTACATATGCCAGTAGGAAGGATCCGTCCACCGGTCAAGACCAAATGCTGCCGATTCATACTGAATATCATAAATATAGAAATGTTCCTGCTGTGCGGCATACCGGGCAAACTCCATATTTAAGCGTTGGATAAATGCTGTCTTTCCATGTGGATCATAACTGTCCCGGTTTCCCAGGATACGATAAAAGGGAAATTCAAAATTATTCTGAATTACGGGACAATGATACGTATTCTCAAGCTTTTCCCACATCACGCGAAAGTGATTCATCTGAGCTTCAAGCTTATCCTCAATCCCCTGAAGGCTGTCTTCCATGTCCGGGAAGAAGGTAATGTTCCGGCCGGTTGTATGAATATAGATGAGATCCGGGTGGAACTGAACCAGCTCCTCATTATCAAACATGGCATCCTGCCAGTACTGTGCATACTCCGACTCATAAAACTCCGGTTCAATTCCGTAGTTTAAGAGAAAGAGCTCCAGCATGCGGATAATATCATGTGTTGTGCTTCCCCCGAGAACCGCAATTCTCTTCTTCAGGAAGGTGACCGGCGTTCCATCCGCTGCCGTCTGTTCCAGTAACGTTCTTTTTATTCTTTTGGATTTCTTCAATAAATATCCTGCATCAAACGGGTATTCCAATTCTCTCATAGCTGTTGTGTGACCATCCACTGCTGGAACATCAAAATGAACCAGATCTGGATCCGCCATTCTCCTTTATCAATAAAATCTCTCCACATTCTCCAGACCACATCCGCATTCAGAATTTCCTGACGATGCAGCATTTCCGGGTCGATAAGGCTTTCTGCCCAGCTCTTAAGCTCCGGCTCCTTCAGCCATTTGCTGATCGGTATGGAGAATCCCTTTTTGGGCCGTTCCATCATTTCCTTCGGTACATACCGGTAAAGCACCTCGCGCAGAACTCTCTTCCCCACAGTTCCCTGACGCTCATATTCAATCGGAAGGCTCCATGCAAATTCCACAACATCCTTATCCAGCATGGGAACCCTTGTTTCAAGCGAAACAGCCATGGCGGTCCGGTCTACCTTCACAAGAATGTCATCAGGATGATACATCAGCATGTCCATCAGCATAATCTTATGATTGGTCTCCGTGATTTTGGATATTTCGCCTGTTTTGTACGGATATGGCCCGGAGCTCTTTTTCAAAGTCAGTTCCCCTACAAGGGAATCATATTCCCTGGAACGAATGTAGAGATCCACAGGATCCTTTGCGCCAAGAAGCGTACCTTTAATCCGCACAACCTCTTTCGCCGTCAACGGAGTATGCAGTACGAGGTCACTTGCAAGCTTCCGGATTCCATATGGTACATGACGCATCTTATTCCAGATACGGTCAACCGACTCATAGGAAGTATAGCCACAGAACAGCTCATCTCCGCCATCTCCGCTTAAGGATACGGTTACATGCTCCCTAGTCATTTTACTTACCAGATAGGTTGGAATCTGGGAGGAGTCTGCGAACGGTTCGCCAAACATAAAGGGAATCTGTGGAATCACGCGCTTTGCATCCTCTTCCGTAATATAAAGCTCTGTATGCTCCGTCCCGAGATGATTTGCAATCTCCCTGGCAAAAACAGCCTCATTATATGCTTTATCCTCCATTCCGATCGTGAAGGACTTCACCTTGCCGGTATTTAAGGACTGCATCAACGCAACAACGGTACTGCTGTCAATTCCGGCAGATAGAAATGCACCGACCGGTACATCCGCTACCATTTGTCCCCGGATCGAATCCTTTAACAATCTCTCCAGTTCATCCACGGCATCCTCAAAGGATCCCCGGAACAGATGATTCTGTCCCCTTTGAGCAGCATCAGCCATAGACCAGTACGGAGTAATTTCATATTTATTAAATGGCGATTTAATTTTTAAAATTGTCCCTGCATCCAGCTTCCGGATTCCCTTGTATATGGAATATGGAGCCGGAATATATCCGTGTACAAAATAAATGTCAAGAATATCCGTGTCAATGGGATTCTGAAATCCATCCAGTGCCGCAATGCTCCCGATATCCGAGGCAAATACAAAGCTTCCGTTCACAAATCCATAATAGAGCGGCTTTTCCCCGACGCGGTCCCGAAGCAGATATAACACCTGTTCTTTAAGATCATAAAGTGCAATCGCAAACATTCCCTTACACTTTGAAATCGCCTTTTCAATTCCATAAGCTTCAAAGGCCTCCAGTAAAACCTCCGTGTCGGAGGAGCCCCGGAACTGATCTACCTTATGCTCCTCTATAAGCTCCCCTGCAATCTGCTTATAGTTGTAAATTTCTCCGTTATATGCAATTACATAACGACCGCCATGTGACTTCATGGGCTGCAATCCCGTTGGAGAAAGATCCACAATGGATAATCTCCGGTGTCCCAGTCCCACCTGTCCGTCTTCTGTAAAATAGCTTCCTCCGGCATCCGGTCCACGGTGCAGCATACGCTGTTTCATTTTCTCCAGGTTATTCTGTTGTTGCTCCCGTGTTCCCGGCCAGTTACAAAACCCTGCAATTCCACACATGGAAGATCCTCCTTACTCTGCCTGTTCTTCTGCCTGCGCATTCAGATCCGCATAATCACCTGCTGCAATTCTTTCCTGCATGGTTATCCTTGTTTCTCTTTCTATTTCCTGTAAATTCTGATATGCTTCATCAAAACTTTCATAGCCATCTGTTCCCCGCTTATCCGGGATTCCGTAATTCTGAAGCAGCCTGCCCAGATAAGTGCTGCACTTCATGGCTCCTGAGAAATTTACATGTCCGTCATCATAAAAGTCAGTGGTATAATCAAGTCCGATCTCTTCGGTATGAACATTCATATTCACAAATGAATATCCCTCATCTTCAACAATTTCCTGCATGTAATTAAACATCTGTGCCTCATCCTCATCGGCAGGATAGGGGGATACTATAAATAACGCTTGTTGTTTATTATCTTCCAGTTCCTTAAGAAGCTCCTTAAGCTTTTCTTCCTGTTCTGCCGGAATCGGCTTTGTTTCCGTAATCTGACGGTAGTCAGGCTCCGGCTTCTCAAGCAGTGCAATCTCATCCCGGATCACAAATCCCTTTAACGGATTCTTCTTCTCATAGATGATACAACGGAGCTGTTCCGGTAAGACCATGGTTTTCCAGTTGGAGTGGTATTTGAAAATATCGAAATAATACGTATACCGGTCTTCTTTGGCAGTAACCAGCCGGTTAATTGTATAAACACGATTTAAGGAATATTTGAGGTTATCCGTAACCCCTCTGGCGTATGCCATGTTTTCCGACATATCCCCGTCTTCCATGGTATACATTCTCATCTCAAACACGTAAACCTCCGGAGACTGCGTCTTTTCCGCTTCCTTCATCAGTGGTATTGCCGCTCCTGGACGTTGTACATTCGAGGAAAGTGGATAACATGCAATCCCGGTTTCTCCCCAGATCTGAGGTGCCGCATAATACGTATAAACAGGACTTGAACCAATTAATATTGCATCTAAGGTATTCTCCTTTTCTGCATAAAACCCTGTAAAAATATCCTTAATGTCTCCGTTTGTTCTGATGATATAGGTTACTGACTGCAGCATCACCAGAAACAATAGGATAAATATGGCTGCCCGGATAGCCTGCTTCTTAGTCATAGCTTTCTCTTTCTCCGTTTACAATCTGCATAATATATTCATACCACTCGCGATATACCCTGTCGCTTCGATAAATTTCACATGTTTTTCTGGCTTCCCTGCCCATTTCCTGTGCTTTATGCAAGTCATTTAACATGTATTGCAGGTTATCCTTCATTTTGTCAACATCACGGACAGGGGTGAGCAATCCGTTTTTTCCGGTTATGATCAGGTCAGCCGGACCACCACAGGGACAATCCGTCGAGATCACGGGAAGCCCCATCACCATTGCCTCAATCAATGCATTGGGCATTCCTTCCGTATCCGAGGTCAATACAAAAACACCTGCTTTTTTAATTCTCTCCGCAACATCATTCACGGATCCTGCAAAGATCACCCTGTTTTCAATTTCAAGTTCTTTAGTAAGTGCACGGAGCTTTGGAAGCTCCTCTCCCGTTCCATACAGAATCACCTGATAGTCCGGGTATTGGGATGCGATTTGTGCGAAAGCACGAATCAGCAGCTGCTGATTCTTATTATCGTCAATTCTTCCTACGGTAACAATGGTATGATCCCGTTCCCCTTCATAATAATTCTCAAAAAAAGCTGTATTGACAGGATTTTTCAGTATCACTGCCTTTTTCTGAACCCTGTCAGGGAAAAACTGCCTGCTCTGCCTGGTCTGGACGACAACCCCTGCCGCATAACGGAACAGGAATCCCGCCAAAAACCGCATTGCCTTCCCCGGATATTCCTGATTCGGATCTGCCCGGACCGAAACCACTACCGGTATATGAAGTCCCATGGAGGTGAGCAGCGTCATAATATTGTTCTTACCGATAAATACAAGAATAACATCCGGTCTCTCCCTCTTCCATATCCTGCGGAGCTTATGAAACCGCTTTATAAAATTGAGAATCCTGCTCCTTCCGGTCTCTTCTTCCGTGATATCCGACAGAATCCTCTTTGCCTGCTCATTTAACGGATACTCATTTTCTTTCTTATATTGTGTAACAAGTGTTACTTTATGTCCCTGTCCAATAAAATAATCAATGAGATTCGTCATTACTCTTTCCGATCCACCCTTCGTGAGCGATCCGATCATAAAAGCAATATGCATATCCTTCTATCTCCTGTATGCCTCGTACCACTGCTGAAAAATCAAAAACGACCAGATCAGTCTGGAATAATTGGCTCCTGTGGATGGTCCCGCATCCCCGGTCTGCATATAACGGTCAATCATTCCTGCTGTATAATCGGGTTCAAAGATTCCCTGATTCTTCAGATATGTGCGGTTTCCGAGGGTAAGAACCTGTTCCTTCAACGGTCCGCGCAACCACTGATCGAGTGGTACCGAGAATCCCACCTTCGGCCGGTCCAACAATTCTTTGGGAAGATACTCATAAGCCAGATCCTTTAATATCCGCTTCTTAACTCCCTTCCGGTACTTCATATCATGGGAAAGGCGGAAAGAATACTCCATGACATCCTTATCCAGAATCGGACATCTGGACTCTAAGGAATAACGCATGGAAGCCCGGTCCACCTTACAAAGAATATCTCCGGGCAGATACGTATCCATATCAAGCAGCATTCTGCGTATCTGCCAGTTTTTCACCCCATACCGGCTCTCCACCGGATAGTGACAGGGGAGCTGCTCCCCAATCAGCATCTTTTCCGTAATCGGAATATATTTATTATAGGCAAACTGTGATTTCGTCTCTAAAGGCCGGTTTTTGGCAATCACCTGCACTGCAAACGGCAGCCGGTCCTCAGCCTTCAGGGTGCCAATCCCCGGAAGATGACAGACCCGGTGAAGCAATGCTCCCACTCCATCCAGCATCTGTGCCTCATGGATCTTCTCATATACATTGTATCCGCAGAAAAATTCATCCCCACCGTCACCGGACAAAGCCACGGTAACCTGCTGTCTTGCCAGCTTTGAAACCATCATGGTTGCAACCTGGGAGGAATCTGCAAACGGCTCATCATAATATTTCGGAAGATCTTCCATAAGATCATACATTTCTTTTTCATTGATATATAATTCCGTATGATCTGTTCCAAGAAATTCTGCGACCTTTTTCGCATAAACTGCTTCATTATAACGCTTTTCGTGAAAGCCGATAGAAAAGGTTTTCACCGGCTTCTCCGAATGTTCCTGTGCAATAGCGGTCATCAGGGACGAATCATAACCTCCGCTTAAAAAAGCGCCCAGCGGAACGTCTGCAATCATTCGTGATGAAACTGCCTTCCGCAGAAGCTCCTTTAATTCGGTCTTCGCCTTTTCATAATCTGTAACCGGATCCTGCTGCATTCTGTGGTATACCTCTGATATATCCCAGTATTTCCACTTTTTCACCGTTCCGTAACGAAACTGCAGAATTTCTCCCGGATTCAGTTTATATACATTTTCAAATATGGTATCCGGTGCATTAATATATTGCTGAAACAGATAACGGGATAATACTCTGGTCTGAACCGGTTCCGAAAATCCCGGACGCTTCATCAGCGGTTTCAATTCAGAGCCAAAATAAATATTATCATCACAAAGTTCATAGTAAAGCGGTTTCTTACCGATACGGTCCCTGACCAGATATACGCTGTCATCCTGCCGGTCATACAGACAGAACGCAAACATGCCATTAAAGCGGTCCACGCAATGGATTCCCCATTTGAGGTATGCCGCAATAATGACTTCCGTATCGCACGAAGACCGGAACGGATAATCCGTTAACTCCTGTCGGATCTCCTGAAAATTATAAATTTCTCCGTTATATACAATACTGACTCTGTGGTCTGTGGAATGCATCGGCTGATGACCCAGTGCAGACAGATCCATGATGGAAAGTCTGCGCTGTGCAAGACCTATGGAATATCCATCCTTCATGGGATAAATTTCAACGCCTGCATCATCCGGCCCACGATGAATCATGGTATTATTCATTTCTGTCAGCTCATCCACACGAATACTCTGTCTGGATACATATCCGCATATTCCGCACATATACTGCTCCTTTATCTTCCGGTCTGATAATTACAGGTATGCTCCATAAACCATTCCTTATACTCGCCAAAGTCCTTGCATTCATTATCCACTCCGCAGATAAGCTCTTCGACCTTCTCCTTTATAAGGGACTGATAGTTTTCAAAGTTATCATATCCCTGCTTACACCATGCAAACGGGTGGGTAAGTATCTGTACCTTATCATAAGAGGTAATATTTTCCCGGTCCGGATATCCGTAACGCCAGATATGATTGGCATCAGACATATATTTCACCTGAACCGGTGTGTCCGCAGTTACATTCTCCGCAAAGGTAAAGAAATCATCCTGATAAGCGTTCAGAATGCCGGGAAGCTTTATGTTCTCCCTCAGAACATCCTTGGATGGTCTGTGAAACGAAAAGGTATCAAACTGAAAGCCATACATTTCGGTAAGCATATTCATTTCCTTGACAATCTGCTTACGGATCTGCTCCATATCCGTCATTCCGTTCAACGCAAAATGAAGACCGATCTGATGTCCGCGCTCATGCATATCCTTGATCAGATCCATGTTCTTACGTGAAAGAATGTTATAGGTGTTATTCGTCCACTGGAAGAAATAGGTCGATGTAAAATCCATGCTGTTTTCTACACGGGCAAGCTCGTAAGCTCTCTCCACACTGTATTCCACATCATGCCTCATCAGAATGAAACGTTCCTTTCCAAGCGCATTCTGGTAGGTAAGCTCCTGCCTTCCGGTCTCTTTAATTATTTCAATAATCTGTCGGTAATCCTCGTATGAAAACATTTCCTGCTCCTCTTCTTTTCTTTTTTCTATCTGTTTCTTCTGTCTGCCACGATTTTCTTCATATACTGACGCCATTGCTCCGCAATGGAAGAGGCTGTGATGGACGGTCCCAGCTCCCTTGCTTTCTCTCCCAGTCTTTCTGCCAGTTCCCGGTCCTCGATCAGAAGATTAATCGCCTCAGTCATTGCCTCTTTATTTTTAATCGGTACAAGAATTCCATTCTCCCCGGAGCGGATTACCGTCCGTGGACCTCCACACGGACAATCAGTTGCCACAACCGGCAGTCCGAGCGACAGTGCCTCTAAAAGTGCATTTGGCAGTCCCTCCCAGTCCGAAGAAAAGGCATACACGGAAGCATTGGGAAGCTGCTTTTCCAGTTCATCGCTTCCTCCCATCAGCATTACATATTCCTGCGCCTTATTCTGTTCAATTAAATGCTCCAGAATTTCTTTCGTTCCATCCTTCGAATCCGGTCCGTAAATTTTAAGAACGTAATCCGGATGCTTCTTATGAACCTCCAGAAAAGCCTCAATCAGCATTGGCTGATTTTTAAAATCTACCAGCCGCCCGGACTGGACTACTTCCTTCTGTCTTACCGAAGGTCCTGGTACATTCAGGTATTTATCATGAATCGGATTTAAAATGATGGTGGACTTTTTTCTGACATAAGCCGGGAAAAAATCTCTCTGTCCCTCCGTCTGAAATACACAGCCGGCAGCTCTCGGGAACAGCAACGGGATCTGTATTTTATCATCCCAGTGATCGTAATGTCCTGCCGGGTCCGTACGTACTGCTGTTATTACCGGTACGCCTGTTCCAATGGAGGCCGTTAATGCACGGTAGATCGCACGGTGTGCAAATGCAGCTACCACATCCGGCTTTTCCTGCTTCATAAACCTGTGCAGATACCGGATCCGCAGAAGAAATTTCGTAATACGGCCTTTTTTATCATCCTCAGGCTTCAATCCCACATGAACCCGTTTCACCTTATCGGAAATCCGGAATTCGTTCTCTGCTTTCCATTCGGTTAAGATATAAACTTCATCCCCGTCCTCGGCAAACTGGTTGGCAAGATTACTGACAACACGCTCTGCGCCCCCCTGCTCCAGACAGTTTAAGTGAAATGCAATCTTCATATTCCATATCCTTTAAACATTATAACGATTTATTATAGCACAATTTAAGAAGATTATCTACATAGCTGTCATAATCAAACTCTCCGGCTCTCTTCCGCTCCAGCTCCGACAGTTCCTTCTGTCTTTCACTGTCCTTCAGAACTTCGACGATCTTCTCGGCAAAACAGGTTTCTTTCTCACTGATGGTATCGCCGGAATAATCCTCTGTATCTCCCATATCAGGCACCAGGATTCCGTATTTTCCATGATCCAGAATCTCTGCGGGGCCTGTCCTGCAATCCGTACTGATAAGCGGTCTTCCCAGAATCATCGCCTCTACCAGAACATTTGGAAAGCCCTCCGTATAGGAAGACAGCAAAAACATCTCAGAAGCAGCCAGATACTTATAGGGATTCTTCCTGACTCCCGGGAAATAAACCTTCTGCTCCAGTTGAAGCTCGGATACCAGGCTCTTTGCCTGCTCAAAGGAGCCGTCTCCCATAATAATCAGGCGCATCTGTGGTATTTCCTTCTGCACCAGATAAAATGCCTTAATCAGATGCCAGAAGCCCTTAATGGGATCATCTCTTCCCACTCCGATCAATATCCGTGGGCGATCTTCATCCTCCATTTTCCACGGAAGATCCGTAACCTTCTCCTTCGATAATTCCGTAATTCCCTCTGCATCATAAGGATTATACAATGTGGCTGTCTGCAGGTAACCGTATTTTTCCTGCACAATAGCTTCAATTTCCTTAGAACAGCAGATAATCCGGTCTGCTTTCCGGACATACAATTTCATCTTCGGATCATCTGCCACATCCTGATAGCCCCGCAGCCCCAAAAAGACACTGGTCAGCGAAGTTTTTGACAATGCATTTACCATATTGGCAGACGGACCGAAGCTGTAAGCTATAACCGGTTTCATCCTCTGTTTCAGTTTTCTTACTCTTACGGCTCTCCGCATCAGATTTGTAATTTTAGCCAGTTTTCCGTTGCGGACACCAAGATGAATATTGATGATGGACAATCCCCTGATATCAAAAGCTATATCCGCATCATCAAAGATCACGATGGAAACATCATAATACGGTTTCAATAACCTTGCTGTTGTAATACAGACTCTTTCAAAGCCTCCCTGATGAAGCATCGGACTGATCAGCAGAAGCTTTTCCTTGGTATAGAAATCGGTCATGAGCACCGCCTGCCCATGCACATCAAAGCCAAGCTCCTTCATCTCATCCACTCTGGAGCTTCTTTGGTACTGCAGATGCTGTTCAATCTCGTCTGCCCAAAGCCCTGGATCCTCACGGATGCTCCTTGTCGTAACCAGCTCCGTTGCAATTACCTCTTTACAGATGGTATCCGACATCAGGCACCGGAGCCCTGCCGTCTGTGCCTCCACGATGGTTCCCGGCATTCCTTCAAAGCGTGACGGGTATACAAAATAATCCATAGCCTGATAATAATCATTAACGTTGCTTTTATTTCCAAGGAAATATACCTTATCCCCAATTCCAAGTTCCCGGGAAAGGATCCTGATGTCTTCCATTCCGCTCCCCTCGCCTAGAAGAAGCAATACATAATCCCTGGTCTTTCTCTTCACAAGCTCCGCAAACACACGCAGCAGATATTCATGGTTCTTGGCATAGTGAAAGCGTCCCACATGTCCGATCACATAACATTTTTCTATGCCAAGTTCCCTGCGGATTTTTTCGCGTACCAAAGGATCCGGCGCGAATTTCTGACAGTCAATGGCATTGGGCAGGAATCTGGTTCTCCCCTGTTCCACTGCCTTCTTTCCAAATACGGAAATTCCCGCAAGCTCTGAGCAGGTAAACAGATAATCTGCTTTCTTTGACAGATTGCGCCGGAGGAATCTTGTCAGGATCCCCTTTAGTCCCTTATCAACACCTGCACTTCTTGCATGTGCAATGGTCGTTTCGATCCCGCATTTCCTGGCAATCGGAAGATAAATAGCTGCGGTACTGGTCATATGTCCCTGAATCATATGAAACTCAGACCTTCCATCTGCATCTCTGTGCTCCTGCAGCAGCTTCTTCCAGGCACGGCAATAGGAAAAATAATTCAGGACACGGAAACGGGGAACACGGAAAATCCGTCCTCCCAGCTTCCTGATTTCTTCATTAAAATATCCTTCTTCCTTTGAGTGTACAACAAAGTCAAATTGCACTACGGATCGATCCATATGACGGTACAGATCCATAATACGGCTCTCTGCACCGCCAAGCTGTGTATTTCCCAGTATATGCAAAATACGAACAGGCTGTCCCATATCACACCTCTTATCTGTTTCTGATTCTTCCTGCCAGATTTTTAAAAGCTGCCAGCAGATATTCCCGGATTCTGCCCGGAAAGTGTCTTACTTCCCTGGGACATTTCCGATATTCTTCATAGGAAATCCATTGAACTCCCTCTTTCTGAAAGTAAGCTCTGTAATGATCCAGATCCTGATCGGATACGGTTCCCGTATGAACTACCATGGTAGAATATCCGTTCTTTTTCTGAAGGGTTCTGGACAGTAGAAATGAGATAGGGTAAAAGGTCATTCCATGAAAAAGATATGGTCTGTCACCAAATCCATCCGTCATCTCTGAAAAACCATTCTCCATCAGTGCTGTCAGGGTATTCCGATCGTAGGAATGTCCCGGTGCCATAAAAATATCCGTATGAACACCATGGTTTTCAAGAATCTGTCTTCCCGCTGCAATTTTCTTTCTTTGCTCTTCCAGCGGTTCTCCGGCAAATTCCGAAAAATGGTTTAACGGAAAGATGCCCCCTTTGGAAGTTCCATAGATGTGCTGGTAGCCGTGCATGGCCACCGTCCAGCCCTCCTTCTGCAGCTGCCTGATATATTCAAAAAACGGTTCCGGATCCATAGGGGAACCGCTTCCCTTAAGCAGCTCATCCCGGTTATCCGGAACCACCCCTATAAGCGGTTTCACCTGATATTGATCAAGAAGCGCTTTAAATTTATAAAAGCGCTCCCAGTCCATATCAGGTGTAATATCATCTAATCTAACTGTTATATTCATTATTTCAAAAGATCTCCCTTATGAATTTCTCCGTTGAAATCATATTGTTCAATCAAAAGAGAACCATCCACGGTACGTACCACCGGTTTCCCATCAAACACATCAACCACTTCACCCGGTGCAAAATGTGAAAAATCGATCATCTCATCAAACGGATGTGCTTTCCAGATCGTTATTTTATGATCCTCGTCCTCTTCATTTACATAAGCAAACGCTCCCGGAAAAGGTGCTGCCACCCCACGGATCAGATTGTAGATATCTCTGGTGCGCGCACGGAAATCCACTTTACCGTCCTCTGCCGTCCGCTTGTTATACCAGGAATCAAAGTCCTTTGATTCCGTATGGATCTTGATATTCCCGCTCTCATATGCCTTCAAAAGCTTACGGATCAGGTTCTTCGAGCAGATCATATTCTTATACTGTGCCGTACGTATATCATCATGCGGAGTGATGGAAAACATCTCTGTCGCAAAAACGTTCGGACTGTCTGCCTTTTCATCGTAACGGAACATATTCAGATTAAATCTGGTATCTCCAAGAATGATGGACCAGTTTAATGGAGAACGCCCCCTTCCGAACGGAAGGTATCCGGCATTACCATGGAATCCATAAATACCGTATTCAAATTTATCAAGAACATCGGAAGGAATCAGACGCTGCCACCCCATGCAAACACCAATTTCAAATTCATTCTCTGCCAGAAACTTCCGGGTTTTATCATCTGTCAGGAAATAGCTGTCTGCCTCATGAACCGGAATTCCATATTTCTCCGTCAGAAAAGACAGACCCTTATAGCCTGATACCTGATTTTTCTTTGTCACCTCAGGACTTATGGTAATCACCAGATCTACCGGGCAGATTTCTTCCTGAATGAAGTTCACAATATTCTCTGAGGTATCCTTTACCCCGAATACAACTACTTTATAGTGCATGATGCTCTCCCTCTGCTTTAGTGGTAACTATTCCGGATCATTACAGATTTTCCTTATACCAGTCAATGGCAAGTGCAATTCCCTTTGCAAAGTCATAATCCGGATCATAACCGAGAAGCTCTTTCGCTTTGCTGATATCTGCGTTGGAATCACGGATATCCCCCTTACGATCCGGGCCGAAATGAGGTTCTACATCCTTATCCAATGCCTTGCAGATATTATGATATACATCAATCAGAAACTCTCTTCCGCCTGCTCCGATGTTAAATGCCTCGCCGGCTGCTTCGGAAGAAGCCTGACATGCTTTCAGGTTTGCCTCTACGACATTCTCAACATAAGTAAAGTCCCTTGACTGCTTTCCATCTCCGTTAATGGTCGGAACCTCTCCATCCATCAGCTGCTTAATAAACTTCGGAATAACGGCAGCATACACGCCATTCGGATCCTGACGGCGTCCAAACACATTAAAATAACGCATTCCGTAGGTATCCAGTCCATACAGTACCTTATACAGTCTTCCGTACTCCTCATCCACACGCTTTGTCAAGGCATAAGGAGAAAGAAGCTTTCCTTCATGTCCTTCCTTTTTGGGGAGAACCGGATGATCTCCGTAAACCGAAGAGCTGGAGGCATAAACAAATTTCTTCACTCCGTTCTGTCGGGAGGCTTCCATCATGTTCAAGGTTCCGCGGATGTTGATTTCTTCATATAAAAGAGGCATTTCAATGCTTCGCGGGACGCTTCCCCATGCTGCCTGATTCAGCACATAATCGACATCCTTTGTGGCCTCCATACAGGTATCCAGCTCACGAATATCCCCTTTGATAAAGGTAAACTTCGGATTTGTTGTAAAAGGTTCAATGTTCTCATACTTACCTGTGGAAAGATTGTCCAGACAACGAACCGTATAGCCGAGGTTTAAAATTGCCTCACATAAGTTGGATCCGATAAACCCGGCACCTCCCGTTACCAAAAACACGCTTTCTTTATCAAAAACAAGATTCTGATATCCCATGATTATTCTTCCTTTCTCGTACAAGTCTTATTTATTTTAGCACAATGCCACTCCCGAATCAACTCTGTCACCACCATAAGACCAGACAGGTAAAACAGGGCAAAGCCATAGATCATATAACGTGACAGACACATGATGGTAAGGGCAACTGCCGTCGTATTGCCTGCAATAAACAAAAGAGCAAGACACATCATCGGAACTGCCGGACTCTTCGGATTTCTTTTCCACAGAAGCACTGTCAGAACAATTGCCAGTAAATAGATTCCGACCGCAGCGATATTAATCAGCGGATGAACAACCGCTATGCTCCGCACAAGCCCGTAATACACAATTCCGCAATAGGTAACCAGCCAGTTTTTAAAACACTTTGGGAAGATTGCCTTCATCATGCCCATTGCCTGTTCGTCTGCCAGAAGATTCTGGGTAATATAATCCGTTGTTACATTCTTATCATAGTACTGATAAAAGGTGTCTTCAATACAGTTAAATTTAATCTCATCGTGCATCTGCTCAATATGGTCTGCCCGATCCATGAGGGAATCTCCGGAAAAGCTGTAATTTCCCTCTATTGCCCATGCTTTATCAAAGATTTCATAGAAGAATTCTCTTGTCTGCTCTTCTCTGATCGCTTCTCCGTCCTCTCGGTCAGAAGCATAAATCATATTCGTAACCAGATTGACATTTCCGTAGGTATTATTGATGAATCTTCCGTTATATACCAGATTATAGCACTTCACGGCATATGTCCTGGCAACGAACAGGGCAGCCGTCACAGCCACAACCCCCAGTATGCGGAGCAGCTTCCTTCTGCCTTGGGGCTCTGATATCACCCGGCAGAGCATAATCAGCATGAATACCAGAATTGCCACCATCATCTGTCCGCGTGTCAGACTGAGCAGCAAGGAAAAAATCAGTGTTCCGGCAATATGCTTCTTTTCTCCCTTCCACAGAAGCTTCAGTGCATTCATTGTCCACAGGGTAAACAGGGGAAAGGCCAGCGCCTCACTCATTACCGAATTGGTCACAAAAACACTCATTGCCGAAAAATACTTCGTCATAATATGGGGAAATACCTGAATACATGCAACAAGAGCTTCCATTGACACAGGCAGCTTAAACCGGTCTCCTATGGTTCTTGTAAGCAGATAAATCGCTATCGCCATGAAAACATTCTGGATAATTCCCATCGGATACAGGAAGCTTTCTCCAAAGAAATCTCTAAGCAGCTTTAAAAAAAGCGGATACAACGGCTCCCTGTGAATATGCATCTTAATATACTGATCGGAATCATTATAGACTCCTGGACCATACAGAATAAACATCAGGACAAAAAATAAGAGTAATGAAAACAGTAAAATCAGATGCATCATCCTCTCTTTTTTATTTACTGCTGTCATTACTCTTTCCTTCATTCTTATAATCTCCAGTAAAGATAATCATCGGTCAGGAACTCTTTACGGTTAAAGATTCCTTTAATATCCATAAAGACCTTCCTGTCATTTTTCGGATTGAAAAACTGACTGATCTTTTCCTTTGAAAAATCGGTGAACTGATTGTGTGCCACAGCGACAATTACCGCATCCATGTCCTTCACGACATCCATGGTTTCGAAGGTAATTCCATAAAGCCGCTTTGCTTCGTCTGCATCTGCTGCCGGATCTACCACGATCGGAGTGATTCCGTATTCTCCAAGCTCTTTATAAATATCAATGACCTTGGTATTTCTGGTATCCGGACAGTTTTCCTTGAAGGTAAAGCCCAGGATGGCTACCTTCGCTCCTCTTACCGGAACCTCTGCCTTAATCAGGTTCTTAACCAGGGATTCTGCCACATATTTGCCCATATCATCATTGATCCGGCGTCCCGATAAAATGATCTGGGAATGATATCCAAGGGATTCTGCCTTATAGGTCAGATAATACGGATCGACACCGATACAGTGTCCTCCGACAAGTCCCGGAGCAAATTTCAGGAAATTCCATTTGGTTCCTGCTGCTTCCAGTACAGACTTGGTATCAATGCCCATCTTATTAAAGATCATGGACAATTCATTCATAAATGCTATGTTGATATCACGCTGGCTGTTCTCAATTACCTTGGCAGCCTCCGCTACCTTAATGGACTCCGCACGGTATACCCCGGCCTCTACAACCAGTTCATAGACCTTCGCAACGGTATCCAGTGTTTCTTCATCCATACCGGATACAATCTTCGTAATGGTTTCAAGACGATGTACCTTATCTCCCGGATTGATTCGTTCCGGGGAATATCCGATCTTGAAATCCACCCCACATTTGAGTCCGGATTCCTGCTCGAGAATCGGTACGCAGATATCTTCAGTAACTCCCGGATAAACTGTAGACTCAAATACAACTACAGAACCTTTCGTAAGATTCTGGCCAAGGATCCGGCTTGCACCTTCTACCGGTGTCAGGTCCGGTGTATGGTCATCGTTTACCGGGGTCGGAACTGCCACAATATGAAATTTCGCTTCCCGCAGCTTTGAAGGATCTGCCGTAAAATCCACCGTTGTATTCTTAATCACTTCATTTCCGACTTCATTTATTGGATCAATACCGTTCTTATATAGTTCAATTTTCTTCTCGTTCAGATCAAATCCTACAACCTTGATCTTTCTGGCAAAAGCAACCGCAATCGGCATTCCCACATAACCAAGCCCGACCAGGGACAGCTTCTCTTCCCCACTGACAATCTTCTCATATAAATCCATTGGTGTATTCCTCTCTCTTTCTTTGTCATATTTATTTCGTTTATCATTAATGTTTTATTAACATTATTGTTTTCTGTATTCATTTAGTCTAACACTTTTTTAACCACCTGTAAATAAGACGCCGTAACCTCCCGCCGGTCAAACTCCCGTTCCATCTTGGCTCTGGCTTCCTGTCCCATCCTGGCTCTTTCCTTAACCGGAAGGGAAAGGAATTGTTCCATCGCCGCAATCAGTTCCTCTGATTTACCGGGTGTAAAGCCAAAGCCGGTAATCCCTTCTTCAAAAGCTTCCTTGCATCCGCTGATCCGTGAAGCAATCACCGGTCTTCCCGTTGCGGAAGCCTCAATCAGTGCATTGGACATCCCTTCATGGTAAGACGCAATGACAATTGCACTCGCCGCCTTTAAATAAGGATGAACCTCTGTATGGAAACCGAGCTGGGTGATCACTCCCTGCTTTTCCAGATCGTCCAGCTGCTGCTGATAATCTTCATCACAATAGCCCAGAATCGCAAATTCCACATTTTCACTGTGAAGCTTCTTTGCAGCCTCCAGAAACTCTACGATACCACGCTCTTTCATTACACGTCCCACAAACAGGAACTGACATTTTTCATCCGTCGGATAAGGTTCAAAGGTATGCCGTATCAGATCCACGCCGGAACCATTCACCAGGCATTCACTCTTCCCTTCAATTCCGAAATCCCGGAAAATCTGCCGGTTCTCCCGGTTCTGGAAGAAGATACATTCTGCCCTCTTCATTCCGATCCGGTAAAGGGTAACGATAAGCTTTAAGAATAAGCCTTTACGGTCAAACGCACCTCCCAATCCGGTAATGGTTTCAATATAGGGAAGCTTCCGGCTCTGTGCCGCCATGCCTCCGTAAATATTCGGCTTGATCGTATAGGTAGCCACCAGATCCGGTTTCATTTCCTTCATAAGCTTCCGATAGGCCAGGAAAAGCTTAAAATCTTCGACCGGATTTACTCCCCGGCGGTTAATCGGTGTTTTAATGATTTTACAGCCCTCTTCTGCAAGCTCTTTGGTCTTCACCTCATCCGGAATACTCACATAAACCTCATAATCCTTCAGAAGTCCAAGTACGAAATCATTCCGGAAATCGTAAAGTCCTCCGGAAGAATTCGCAAGTATCAGTATCTTTTTCACAGAATCCACCTCTAATTTTATATTTGTCTGCACAGACTTCCTGCATAACATATAACCGGCAGTGCAAATCAAAATCTGTATAAGCAGGTTTATTAAATTTCAGGAGTGTTTCAGTTGTCACACAATGTCTGCTTCCGGAATCCTGCGGATCATGACTTCATTGTATTTCATCATGCAGATTCCTTCTTCATAGTCCCCTATGGTGACCGGATTTTCTTCTCCCTTAAGATTCATAAGCACCTGCTCCGGCATATTCACACCGGCTTCGTAGGCATGCGGATATCCACCGCCAAAACGGGGATTTACCTCAGACAGATAATAGATTCCGTCAATTTTGAAAATATCAATATCAATCATTCCCCGGAAACCGCAGGCCTCCACAAAATTGCGGATCATGGAAAACAATGCCTCATCCTTAACGGATACAGACTTATCCGTTTCACCGGCACGCATTTTGATCTTTTTTTTGACAAAGATGGAAGTACATTTTCCACTTAACAGATCGATATACACATCTGCACCGTACTCCTGCCCATCCATAAATTCCTGAATCATTAAGCCATCATAAAGTTCAAACAATAAATCTATTTCCTTCATGGAATTCACTTTATTGATGTTGATGCTGGCACTTCCTCTCGCTGGCTTCACAAATACAGGAAATGTGATCTCCCCCTTTGCTACGGCTGCTATAAAAAGTTCTTTATCTACAAAACATTTTCCTGTCGGAATCTGCATTTCACAAAGCTTCTGATACATCCGGAACTTATCCAGACACATCTCGCATAACTCATAAGAAGAAACAATCGGTGTCGTTCCGATTGCAAGAAAACGGTCACGCTCCTTTGCAAGCAGAGATAATTCCGGATCAATCAGGGAAAACACACCATCCACATGTTCCTTCTCACAGATTTCCAAAATCTTCTCGATATATCCCGGTGCTGTCATACGCGGTACAAGATAAAACACATCCGCTTCATAAACCGCAGGCGCCACATTCGAACAGTCTGTTGCAATCACCCGGTCTCCCGGCTGCATATTCTGTTTAAAATACTGTACGACCTTATCTCTGGTTCCGGCGCTTAAAATCAATAGATTCATTCGGCATTTTCCTCTTTTCCCAATCGATCAAAAAATAACGGTGTACCACCCGTATGGATAAACAGAAGCTTCTGATCCGTAATCCGGTTATCCTTAAGGTATTGCAGCATTCCCGTAAATGCCTTCCCGACATAGGTGGTATCCATGGGAATTCCTTCTTCCCTCATCATACGGTCAATCGTCTGTGTAACATCCGCGCTATAATTTCCATATCCGTCACACCGGTAATGATCTGTAAAAATAAGATCACACTCACGGTACAGTGTCTCAAACTGCTTTCCAAGATAGTCCCGGATGCTCTCCTTAACTACTTCTCTTCCTCTTTCTTCCGTACGGGCAATACTGATTCCTACGATCTGTCGTTCGGATGGTATCTTTTCCAACAGCTTTCCGCAAACCAGTCCTGCCTGGGTAGCTCCGGTACCGGATGCATGAAAAATATAATCAAAATGAAGCTGTTCCTTTTCTTCCTGGCTGCCAATCTCACGGTATGCTTTTACATATGCTTCTGTTCCCAGATTGCCGTGTCCACCGCCCATAATAAAATAGGGATGTCTCCCTTCATTTCTATATGCGGCAAGCCTTCGGTCAATCACAGAAGATACTTCGGTCACGGGACAGGTTTCTATCGTCGCTCCGAATTGTTCTACCAGTCTGGTATTATATAAAACCGTTCGGTTCTCCTCCGGCGAAATCACATGGCAATGAATTCCCATTGCACTGGCCAGATTGGCTATAATTCTGCAATGATTGGAGCTGTTACTCCCATAAGTCACAATTACATCTGTATCGGTCTTTATCATATCACGATAAAACTCTGCCGCTTTACGTGCTTTGTTTCCACCAAAGCTGAACGGAATCATGTCATCCCGTTTGATATAGATCTCATTATTTCCAGCCTTCAGATTCAGCTTCTGAATCGGTGTTTCCTTTAACTCCTGCTCAAAAAAGGGGATTGTCTGCATCTATTTCTCTCCGTTCCGGTTCTGTTCCCTCCGATATACATCAAAGTCTGCTACCGTCTGATCTGCCCCGGATAGTGTTCCTGAACGCTTCAATACTTTTCCGAGAGTCATGCCAATAATCTTAAGATCCATGAGAAAAGTACAATGATTGACATATTCCAGATCATAGGCAAATCTCTGTTCCCATCCCAGGGCATTCCGTCCGTTAATCTGCGCCAGTCCCGTCAATCCCGGACGGACGTCATGGCGGTGGTTTTCTTTCTCTGTATAATAAGGCAGATACCGCACAAGTAAGGGTCTCGGCCCGATAAAGCTCATGTCTCCTTTTAAGATGTTAAAAAACTCCGGAAGCTCATCCAGACTGGTGGAACGCAAAAACCTGCCAAAGGAAGTCAGCCTGACTTCATCCGGAAGAAGCTCTCCGTTCTCATCCCTCTCGTTGGACATGGAACGGAATTTATATAATTTGAAAATTATCCCATTCTTTCCCGGTCTTTCCTGGGTAAAGATCACAGGACCTCCCAGCTTCACCCGTACCAGAATAAAAAGGATCAGGTAGAGCCAGCTAAGCAGGATGATTCCGGTTAAGGATAAAAGGATATCCAACAGGCGTTTGATGCAGTTTTTGTACATAGAGGAGGCCTCCTATGGCATAATTGAATTCTGTGTGATTAACTTCTTGATGTATATATAGTGCTCTGGCACAGCATACTTGTTCCAAGGCGGACCTGCGGTGTTAAGAAAATCATCCAAAACAGCTTCTGACAATCTTGATAATACGTTCCATGTCTTCTTCGGTATTCTTAATGTCACTTGGCAGGCATAAGCCTCTGCGGAAGATATCACCGCTTACGCTCCTGTCCCAGTCTTCGCCGTTATCGCCCTTTACCTTTGCGGTATTGAGCTGCTGCCCATCTGCCATAAAAAATTCGGCATCCGCGTAAATGGGCTGTAAATGCATCGGCTTCCAGATCGGTCGGGATTCAATGTTTTCAGCATCGAGTGCATCCATGATGTCATTCGGTGTTACCCTGCATCCCTCCTTAAGCGTGATGCAGGAAAGCCAGTTGTTGGCATCTCCATCCGGGTTTAAAGGATTCATGGTAATTTCATCAATATCTGCAAGGGCTTCCTTATACTGCTGATAAATGGCCTTCTTCAATGCTTTATGCTCTTCCAGGTGAAGGAGCTGTCCTCGTCCGATTCCGGCAACCACATTGCTCATACGGTAGTTATAGCCAAGCTCGGAATGCTGGTAATATCTTGCCTGATCTCTTGCCTGCGTGGCAAGGAAGAGAGCTTTCTTCGTAATTTCTTCATCTGCGGATAGCAGCATGCCGCCGCCGGAGGTGGTAATAATCTTATTTCCGTTAAAGGAAATAATGCCAATCCTTCCAAAGGTTCCGGTCTGCTTTCCACGGTAGGTACTGCTTAAGGACTCTGCCGCATCCTCAATAAGCGGAACATGATGTTCCTCACAGATCGCCATGATTTCATTAAGCTTTGCCGGAGTTCCGTACAGATGAACCACAATTACGGCTTTGGCTTCCGGATGCTTTTCAAATGCCTTGCGGAGTGCCGCCGGATCCATGTTCCAGGTGTCCTTTTCGGAATCAATAAATACCGGTGTTCCCTTTTCATATACAATCGGATTGCAGGTTGCATCAAAGGTAAGGCTCGGTGCGAATACAACATCTCCCTGTCCAATGCCTAAAATGCGCAGTGCCAGATGAATGGCTGCTGTTCCGGCACTCAGTGCACAGGCATGTCCGCCACCCATATAGGCTGTCATTTCCTGCTCCAGTGCATTGACATTCGGTCCCAACGGAGCCACCCAGTTCGTTGCAAATGCTTCGTTAATAAATGCCTGTTCCTCGCCATGCATGGTCGGGGAAGAAAGGTAAATCCGCTTCTTTTCCATACTGCATCCTTCTTTCTGTTTTCTTTCTATGTGACTGTTCAGCATGCACAATCATTTCTGCATGGTCTTCTGTTATAGTCAGCATGCTCCATCATTTCTGCATGGCTGAACTGCTGTCGGCATAATGATACGTCGGTACGATTTCTTTGACCAGTGCCCGGATATCATTACTCTCATCCTTCGACTCTTCTTTGAGCTTCTTCAACTGTACAAAGAATTCGGTTTCATCCAGTTCGATCGGCTTTCCAATATAAATCATCTTATTATCGGTTTCCTTAAGTCCCTCTTCCTCCATCAGAAGCTCTTCATATAGCTTCTCACCGGGACGTAAGCCGGTAAATTCAATCTTGATGTCCTCTCCGACGCGATAGCCGGACAGTTTAATCAGGTTTCTGGCAAGATCCAGGATCTTCACCGGTTTTCCCATATCAAGGACAAAAATTTCTCCGCCCTTCGCATAGGCACCGGCCTGTAACACCAGTGATACTGCTTCCGGAATGGTCATGAAATACCGGATAATATCCGGATGGGTTACCGTAACCGGCCCTCCCTCCATGATCTGTTTTTTAAATAACGGAATGACACTGCCGTTACTTCCGAGTACATTTCCAAACCGTACTGCTACAAATTCCGTATCAAAGTGCTTATTAAAGGTCTGGATAATCATTTCACAGATCCGCTTGCTGGCTCCCATGATATTGGTCGGGTTTACCGCTTTATCTGTAGAAATCATAACAAAACGCTTCGTTCCGTTCATAGCTGCCGCATAGGCAGTCTTCCAGGTTCCGAAAACATTATTCTTTACAGCTTCATTCGGACTTGTCTCCATCAGCGGAACATGCTTGTGTGCTGCTGCATGATAGACAATTTCCGGCTTATAATGGTCAAAAATCCAGTTCATCCGGTTCGTATTACGAACCGATGCAATCAACACTTCCAGATTTAGATCCGGAAAATGGGTTTTCAGCTCCTGCTGCACGTCATAAATGCTGTTCTCATAAATATCCAGCATAATGAGCAGCGACGGCTTATGGGAAGCGATCTGACGGCACAGCTCACTTCCGATGGAGCCGCCGGCTCCTGTTACCAGAACGCGCTTGCCCTGCACATAGGAAAGAATTGATTCCAGATCAACCTCAATCGGATCTCTTCCCAAAAGATCTTCCACTTCCACATCGCGGAGCTTGCTGACGCTGACTTCCCCGTTTACCAGCTGATACATTCCGGGAAGGGAACGCAGCTTACAATTCGTTTCTTTACAGATATCCAGAATACTGCTCATCTGGGATCGGGAAATTGAAGGCATCGCAATAATAATCTCATCAATATCATATTGTTCCGCACATTCTATGATCTTATCACGACCGCCTGCAACCTTGATTCCCTGAATGAATTTTCCCCATTTTCCCTTATCATCATCGATGATGCAGCGGATGACCATGGTGGAAAAATTACTGTTCACAATTTCCTTGATAATGACATTTGCAGCTTCTCCGGCACCTATAATCATGACTGAAATGGCATTTTTCCTGTTCTGGTTCTTGTGCTTCAGACTTCTCAGGAACCGGTAAGAAAAGCGGCTTGCAAAAATAAAGCTGATCAGCAGGAACATATAAAGGAAATAGTAACTGCTAGGTACGGCCTGTCTTCCGTAGAAACGGAAAAACTGTAATCCAACCGCCTGTAATGCGGAGGAAATGATGCACGCACAGATCAGATTCTGCAATTCCGTCTCTCCCGCATAGGCCCACAGACTGTTATACATCCTGAAAATATAAAGAACAACCAATGTAATCACAATACTGAACGGCAGGAAATCCGTAATCGGCTTCATGAAATGTTCCGGAATTTCTGCAAGAGAAAATCCGTAACGGATCATCAGGGCAAGGTAGCTTGCCAGAATCACACTGATAATATCGTAAATCACAAGAAACGTTCTTCGATAAAATTTTTTCACATTAAAAGGCTTTTTCATTCTATTCTTCGACCTTTGCATTATCTTTGTATAATAAAGGTGCTATTACCATCATCAGTACAAGTGTACAGGGATTGCTCAGATGGAAAATCCATTCTACAGTACCCGCTACGGCAAAGGAAATCGTCATCAGCAGGGGAAATGCCGCATACGGTTTTGCTTTGTTCTTTCTGTAATAAAATACCGCCCGCAGAAGTGTAGCTGCTCCAAACAGTAAAAACAGAATTCCCACACCCATTCCATGATCAAAAGCTACCTGCAGATAAATGTCATGTGCATGTACCGCAATCTCTCCATCCGGCAGTACCGCCCCCATCGTATCATGTCCATCTGCATTCAGCTGTTCCAGATATGACCGGAAAATAGTCATACGTCCATTGGAATAATCATCGCTGCTTTCTGTTTCTTCATAAGGAACCGCATCCGGCTCACTGTAAAACGCAGAAGGAAGAACCAGGGAAGCCACGAGCTGCTCTCCTGCAGCCTCATTGTGCATATACAGGGTACGATACTTTTCATCTTCACCATAAAAATCAAATGTTCCTTCGGGGATGCTGAATACTTTATCCAGGAACACCTCTGCAAATCGTCCGACACTGATATATTGTGTGGAGGTAAAATTGTGTTCACGCATAATTTTATTATGCCAGTTTTCAATTTCAAATTTTCTCGGTTCACTTGCCAGAATAGGTACATTACGCTGCGCTGTGAATGTGATCGGGAACATTACAATAACAGCTGCCACAACAAGACCGAGATGATATCCGAGCTTCTTAAGTTTATTCTTCCCCTTTCCATCGGTCATTATAAGCCAGGCAATGATTCCAACAACACCGGCGGTAAACAACCCTGTTCTGGACATCGTGAATAACATATAGGACGTCACAATTCCGAACAGACATAATTCCTTCCATACATCACGCAGACGGCTGCTCTGACGCAGACGCCCAAACAGCAATACAATCACTGCACACTCCACAATCACCAGATAAGTGGCTGTTGTTGTCACAGTATGGAAGGTAAAAGGATAACGGGCATACTCATAGGCTCCATACGGCCGGTGAAGCAACGCATAAATAAGGGAAAGTATAAAGTGAAAAACCACACCATACAGCACATTCGTAAGGAAACGGCTGCGATGCTCCCACATTCCATAGCTTAAATATAATAAAGTGAAGCTGACGGCCAGCACAACTGTCCACCATCTGGTATTCCGGAAAATCACAATACCTGCAAAGAAAAGCAGTGCAGGCACCCCATACCAGTAATTGGGCTTTGCCAGCTTCCTTTTACATAAGCAGATCAGGGTACGCAGAAGAATAAACACGAACAGGATCGCAATAAGCACGGTATTTCGCAGTACTTCCACATTCATTCCAATCTCTGACTCTACTTTAAACTCCCGTACCATCAGGGCATTAAGTCCATTATGATAATAAGCTGCTCCGGCAATGCCTGCAATAATCACATAAAGCAGGGTATACCGGTTCACCAGTTCCTTCCATGAAAACATTGTCAGAATCACCAGTGCAAAGAACAGCATTTCCCTGCGCTGTGCTACCTGATGGTGAATTTCATAAAGTCCGTTCATGTAATCACAGCATGCAGCAATCGCACCTGCAATAAACAATATCTGTAATCCATCTGCCAGATGTTCTCTGATAAAATCTCCGGTAAGCAATGTTCCCTGACCATCCCTGTTATGATTTACTCCATAGAAAAGTACTGCTCCCAGTAATATTACAGCCACCATATAGAAAATGCTGTCTGCTGCATAGGAGGTCCACCTGCCCATAGCAATGGTTACAAGCCCTGCAGCTACTCCTGCCGCGATACAGGGATTGACAGTCGCACGAACCGCCTGTTCTACCGTGGTAAGAGAATCATGCAGCACTTTACGGAACAGCCACCTGACCACAGCCATCAGACATAAGGCCACAAGTAAAATACCCACCATACAGGCCAGTGTTCTTTTCATACCGATCGGTGTGCTATAAACATAATCCGCAACAATTCCGGCTCCATAGATCTGTTCCTCGTTGTAATACATAATACCGGCACCCGGCAGTTCATCCGGTGCAATCATTTCATAGGCAAAACAGACACGGACTTCCTCTCCCTGTCTTGCCTCTGCCACCAGATCCACTCCCTGCAAGGTGAAAAAGTAAGTTTTATCTTTTTCCATGTCAAGATCCATCGGCATCTCAACATAGCACGGAAGTCCTTCTGTCGGTATCTGCACCTCTTCCTCTGCTACCAGCTGATACTTCTCATCATACATTCTGGCATAAAAGAACTCACCCTGTGATCCCTCTCCGATATAGAGACGCATCCTCTCAAGGTGAGTCCCCTGAGACAGGAATGTCTGCCTGATGATCTTATCCTTATCCACATATTCTGAGAATGTACCGGAACGTGGAGTAACCGAAAGTGTCACATCCTTCTTCCACAGGCGCATTGGCCAGAGTGTTGAAAGAATGATCACTGCCGCAAGCAGGATGATAAATTGTATCGCCGTACTTTTATAAATAACCTTTTTCATACTTCTTCCTTAATTATGACAGGCAGATAAAACAGCCTGCGTTTCATCGTTGACTATTAAGTATAACATAGATTCGTACTGCAAGCAACGGCACCAGTACCCACCAGAACACCACATAACGTACCAGATAGGTCGGTCCCAGTAAAAATGTCAGGAAAACCAATATCGGAAGCAGAAATGGCAGAACCACTTCCGGGTATCTTCCCTGCTCCTTCTGATCCAGCAGGAATCCCAGTCCGAACAGCATACACCAGAACAGAAACCCCGGTGAAAACAGCATGGAAACAAACGGAACCTTCTGCTGGAATACCGTAAGGGACATCCTCCTATAAAGCTCGTCAAGTGCCGGCAGCAAACTCGCCCTTGTTCCCGGCTCTTCCACCTCATAACCAAAATAAGAGCTGTCCTCATAGGTATAAGTAAACACCGTGTTTCCACGATACACGTCAATCACCGTATCCGGATACCAGAATCCATACGAAGTCATCAGCCATGCATTCACATAAGAAAACGGATGATGAATCAGCATCCCGGCCCACAACTTCCAGAAATCGCCGGAGTTTTCTTCATAGGCTGCATTGGAAAAGGAGATTTTCACCCCGTCGGATACCTTCGGTGTATACCGCTGCAGGGCATCCTCCGGCAGATACCGGAACAGCACTTCCCGGTCCTCTTCCGTAAAGGCATCCGGCTCATACGCATAGGTTCTTGCAAGCTGCATAATGGGAACCGTCAGCATTTCCTGATGCTCACCCCCACTTGCCTTTGTTGCAAAAGCAAGTCCTTTATTTAAAATCAGATACAGGCAGATCAGCAATACTCCATAAGCCAGAAGCCTGGCAGATCGTCTTCCTGCCTGTATCCGGTCATTGCCAGAGAACGCTTTCTTTTTAACAAAAACAGCCAAAAACGGAAGGAATACCAGAAATGCGTAGCAGCCGTTATGGCGAAACAGCATCATCAGTATGGCAGATACCGCAAACAGAAGCATTTTTTCCCTGTCTGCCCAAAAGGCTTCCACATCCTCACACAGATCCAGCAAAAGCAGTACCTGTATCAGCAGCATCCCCATGAACAGACCGTCCTTTGCCGAGCACAGGCTGAACATGACAAGCGGCGGACAGATGCCAAGATAAAGAGTAAGGATCCACTGCCCCCGTTTCCCGAGTCCATGTTCCCCGAGCTTCCAGATAAAATACCCGAAAATCAGTGACAAAGCTGCCATCTGAAACAGGGTATAGGCTGCAATTCCCAGATTGATGGAGCCTGTCAGTTTATACACAAGCTGGACAATTCCTCCCAGCATCAGCACATGAAACAGAGGGTGATGTGTGGTAAAGCTCCTCGTTACCACTTCCAGATATTCCTCCTGCGCATCATAAACGAAAAATCCGGGATAAACTGCCAGAAATACCACGAAATAAAGAAGAAAGATCACTCCACCGGTCCGCAGCAGAAACGAGCTCCCTCCTTCCGTCCTGCCGGTCTGTGTTTCCGAAACTCTGCAAATCTCCCGGGAGGCTTTCAAATGCGGCAAAGTTACCCGGGATTGCTGTCTCTGTGCCATCGCACTCCAGAGTCCGCTTACCATCAGGGTCATCACTACCGCAAAAGCCAGGATGGAAAGCCACATCCATGGATTCATGAATGGAACACTGCCCTTTTGATCAAGCTGTGCGCCAAATACCATACAAATTGAAAAAAGAAACCCGAACAGCACGGAAATAACGGTCGGCTTCCCGGGACGAAGCTTCCGGATCACCATAAACACAAGCAGTGCAATCAGCACCTGTAAAATGCTGTTGCTGAAGTCCAGATAATTTTCCATTGGAAAGATCCATGTTCCCATTACGATTCTCCTGCCTGAATTTCCTCAGTATTTCCTGCCTGAATTTTCCCGGTATTCTGCATCCTGCCTCCGTCCTTCCCGGAGGGTTTCTCCCTGAAGGTTGTCTGCCGGATCACATACTGGGGAGAATTATTCATGGACACATACATTCTTCCAATGTATTCTCCAACAAGTCCCAGCATCAGCATGAGCATTCCACCCATAAAAACCAGAACAGACATCAGTGCGCTGAAGCCGGTAACCAGTCCGGGCGGATTAAAGAACAGCTTTTTAATAATTGTATAAATTCCATATAAAAACCCTGCAATGGCACAAACCGTTCCTGCTGCTGTTGCAATCCGCAGCGGCTTCACACTGAATGCCGTAAAACCGTTAAACCAGAGATTCAAAAGCTTTCCCAGTGTATATCCGGAAACTCCTGCTTCCCGGTCACGGTGATTTACATCCACATTCGTAATATTCTTCGTGGTACGGAGCACAAGACCGATCACATAAGGAAATGCATAGGTATAACGACTCATTTCATCTACCACAAAACGTCTGGCTGCAAAATAACTGGATACATAGAGCTCCTTCGGCTTTCCGAGCATCACTCTCGTCATCAGCTCATTCACATGGCTTCCCCAGTTACGGAAGCCGGAATGATGCTTATGCGCATATCTTGCATACACCACATCAGATCCCTGTTCAATCCCCTCAAGCAGCTTTCCCACTTCGTTCGCCGGTGTCTGTCCATCATCATCCAGACACACTACAATGTCTCCTGTCACATAATGAAAGCCCGCCATCAGCGCACTGTGCTGTCCGAAATTCTTTGCAAGATTAATCCCCTTACGCTGTGCCTCCGGATGGTTTCCGGATGCTGCACACAGCTTTTCAATTGCTGCAAAGGTGTCATCCGGCGAACAGTCATTTACCATAATAATCTCATAACAATAATCCTTCATGGAGGACATTGTATCATCAATTTCTTTTACCACATGCGGCAGTGTCTGTGCCGAACGGTAACAGGGAATTACAAAACTGACCTTCTTCATTTCTATTGTCTCCGGTTCTCTCTTCATTGATTTATGACAGCAATCTGCTGCCATGACGTTCATAAGCTGTAATGATTTGTAACTATTCAGAGCCATGCAAATTTAAATAATGTACGTCGAATGCTTGCATTCGTAAGGACATTTTTAAATTTATATGGCGAAGTAACTACATGAGCAAAGGGAACTGCGCAGCAGTGAGCTTGCGAATGGAGTTCTGAATAGTTACAATGATTTCATCATTTACGTAGTGGAATCATCATCACATATACATGCCATCAGAATGACATCACAAAACCTTCCGTTTAGAAAGACATCATCCTTTAAATAAGCTTCCTGCCGGAAGCCTGCCTTTTCATAGCTTTTCTGTGCCTGTGTATTTTCAGCCAGCACACGGAGCATCACCTTATGCAGGTGCAGGGTTTCAAACGCATATTGCAGCATAAGCTGTGCTGCCTCCGTGCCATAGCCCTTCGAAAGAGCTTCTTCTTCTCCAATGAAAATCCCATATTCCGCCTTATGGTGTGTCTCATCGATATCACGCAGATAAACACTTCCAACCGCATTTTGAATTATTTTCAATCCAGTATCCGCGGTTTGTCCCTGCCTGCCCGGTTCCTCCTGTGCTGCTTCATTTTCTGTATCCGCTTCATAGGGACAAATCATAAACTGCACGACCTTCCCGGTCTTTACCATCGTTTCAATCCAATGATGATGGGTTTCTGCCGTAAAAGGCTTCTGATAGATAAAGTTTTTCCTCACAAAATCCGTATTGCGCCACCGGATAATATCTGCTGTATCCCTTTCCTCCATTGGCCGGAGTGCAATCCGTTCTCCATAAATCATCATTGTCCGATTTTCCCTTTCTGATTCTGCTTACATGTATTCATAAGCAACGGAATCTTTATACGATTGCACCGGATCCTGTCACAAACTGACAGATTCAATCCGATAGATTTCAAAAACATCGTCTATCGTTTCAACCAATGTGATCTTTATGTTCTCACCATGGCTTTCATAGTAATTGGAAAGCCAGTGCATGTCCTCTGCCTTTTTTCTTACGAAATAAACATTATCCATGGAAAGCAGTCCTTCTTCCATGTCAGGGATCTGATAGACCTTGAGCTTTTTACGGTAAAGCGGACTCTTGCTCGCCCAGCCACCCATAATATCATAATTGTGAATGCCGTTATCCACATTGGCAAACATCTTTTCCGAATAGCTCACCGAAGAATATACGTCCATAAAATAAAAGTTCTCCGGATGGTGCGCAAAGTAGTCATAAACCTGTAAATAAGGTTCATTCTGCTGCTCGCGGTACTTCTGATCCTGTGCCACCTCCCCGATCTTTCCCGGCAGGAGCAGCACGGAAAACAGACCGAAACAAATAAGCATCGTCATCCGTACCAGATGTGTTCTGCCAGACCTGCGCTTTTGCATGATAAGGACAAACAGAATCCCTGCAAGAACTACAAACTCCATAAAATACAGGGAGTGGGTAATCCTGTCCGGGAAACGTTCCCCCATCAGAATATACATCCAAAGTGCGCTCCGGACGGCAAAAAGAAAGCAAAGCTTCCACAGAATGGAAAGCCCTGTCACCATGCGGTGCTTCCAGATTCCGTAATGCCGCTTATCCTCTGTGTTCCAGCTCTGGCACAGCGCCAGTAAAAATACCGTAATATACAGAAGTATCGTCATATAATTCCAGGGATAATCACTTCCTGTGGAAGCCGGTCCCCCTAAGAAACGATACACATACAGTTTGAAATACTTCTGAAACTTGGGAATAAAGGGCTGTGCTTCCTGATTCAGTTCTCCGGCATAATCCGCAATCTGTCCCATAATGGTTTCATCGATTTCTTCATCAATTCCAAAATTATAGTTATCAAACAGAATCTGCTCACTTTCGCTGATTCCGATACTGTCATAAAATTCTTTGTTTGCCTGATAAGAAGGTATCTGTTGAAAATCATAGAGCTCCGTACGGTTGTCAAACAGTGTGGTAAAGCATCTCCACTCTTTGCTTCCATAAGCAATCCTGTGTGTGGCCTCTCCAGCCAGGAGACTTAACAGAATCAGTCCGATCACTCCAAGATATTTCATAAAATTCTCTTTGGTGAACGCCTTTTCTTCAAAGCTCCACTTTACAACACCTGCTACACAGATCATCGGAAGTACTAAAAGAAGCATTTCCGACCGGATCAGATACGCCAGAAACACGAGCAGAACTGCCGGGATATTGCTTCGGATAAATTTAACCGGTTCCTCCTGTGGCTTCGAGGTCAGAAACCAGAATGCCGCAGTGGCAGCCAGCATGGTGCAGGTAACTGTATACTGTACTGCCACGAGATGCTCCATCATCAGGGCAAAAAACAGCAGTGTTTCTACAAGTCCTACCGTAAGCTTGGCCTTCCGGCTTTTACAGATCGTAAAGCTCCGGTTCAGGAGCAGAAGCAGTGCCCCGAACTGACAGGTACACAGAAATATACCATACCACGGAGCAATCCTTACGATACGGTAAAGCAGGCTGATTGCTGCGCTTATGAGCCACAGCATCTGAATATTGTGCCCTTCCGGCACCCCGGTATAATTTCCGCTTAATATTTCCTTCATCAGGACATCATCGTTTAAATCATAATAATAATCAAAACGGCAGGCCAGTGCGATCATCGGGATCAGCAGGAGCACAACGGAAATTATGAAATTCTGTCTCTTCGAATCAACGTCCTTAAGCTTCATAGAATTCCTTTACTTTAGAAATAATGTAATCTGTCTGTTCTTCGGTCAGCCGGTAAAACATCGGCAGTCTCACCAGACGTTCGCTTTCCCTGGTCGTATAACGGTCTTCCCCATGGAAACGGCCAAATTTCAGTCCGGCAGGTGCCGAATGAAGCGGCACATAATGAAATACACAAAGAATCTCATTTTCCTTCATAAAGGAAATAAACCTCGTGCGTTCCTCAAGATCCTTACATTTGATATAAAACATATGACCGTTATGCTTACAGTCCCCGGGAACTACCGGCAGGGTAAGCTTTCCGGCTTCCTGCAATGGCAATAATGCATCATAATACTGCTGCCATCTGGAAAGACGCACCTCGTTAATCTGATCTGCGATTTCCAGCTGTGCATAAAGATATGCCGCATTAATTTCACTCGGGAGATAAGAGGAGCCATAATTTCTCCAGCAGTACTTATCTACCTGTCCCCGGAAATATTTGCTCCGGTCCGTTCCCTTTTCACGGAGGATCTCGGCTTCTTCCACATAATGCTCATCACGGATGAGTAATGCTCCGCCCTCACCCATGCTGTAATTCTTCGTTTCATGGAAACTGAAGCATCCAAAGTCTCCGATTGTTCCAAGTGCCTTGCCCTTGTAGCTTGCCATCACACCCTGTGCAGCATCCTCTACCACCAGCAGCCGATGGCGCTTTGCAATGTCAAGAATGGTATCCATTTCACAGGAAACACCTGCATAATGTACCACGGCAATGGCCTTGGTCTTCTCGGTTATCGCATCCTCAATCAGGGTTTCATCAATATTCATGGTATCCGGACGAATGTCTACGAACACAATCCTGGCACCGCGCAGTACAAAGGCATCTGCAGTCGATACAAACGTATAGGATGGCATGATCACCTCATCGCCTTCCTTAATATTACAAAGAAGGGCTGCCATTTCCAGTGCATGGGTACAGGATGTCGTCAGAAGGCACTTGCCTGTCCCGGTCTGTTCCTCTATCCACCTGCTGCATTTCCTGGTAAAATCACCATCCCCACAGATATGCATGCTCTCTACGGCCTGCTTCATATAATCCATTTCCTTCCCTGTAAAGGGAGGCACATTAAATCGGATCATTTCTCTCTCCTCCTGTAAATCGGCATTCTTTTTATGAACTAATGTATTCTTACGGTCTCAGCAGCAGATGCTTCGATCTGTACTGAATAGTTGCGACTTAATCTGAATTGTTATACAAACACTGCATATTTCTCATTCTCAAAGACCATTTGGTATTCATTTACTGTCATAAAATTCAGAATAGCCTTAAGCTTCTGCTCCCAGACAGAGTCCTCTTCCACCATTCCGTTCTCCTGCAAATCAAGCACCTGTGCCATGATTTCTTCCGAAAAGATGACAAGCGGACGATCCTCTTCCGTCATCGTTTGATTTAAAGTATTGAGATCCTCTGCCAGCCGTTCATAGCTGTTCGTATCAAGATCTGCCCATGATGTATAAACAGCCGGCGCCTTGTGAAGATAATAGGACAGCCCCGGAATATTTCCATACAGAATCACCTTTTTGTTCCGATATTCCGTATTATTTTCCAGCATAAAGGTATTTAGCTCTTCAAGTGTTCCGGCGTTTGCGGCATTGGTTTTCATTCCACGCAGAATCCGGCTTCCTTCTACTGTCGTATCCCTTTTATGTCCATCCTCCCCATCGAGAAAAACATAATTGCAGCCAATTCCGACTGCCTGAATCAGGAACGCAACGACCATAGCCATAGTCATCGCTTTTACGGAAAAGAGCGGAACCTTCCCGGTTACATCCAGATACGGACGTCCCCACCTTGCGAAGCGGTATATGGTCCAGAACGTGATCGGTGCCACAAAGAACAGGTTATTCAAAGCCGGCCACACATAATTGTTGCTGCCAAGTGGGGTGATCAGAACCACAATAAGGCTCATCGCCGCAATCAGCTTCCATTCACAGTCCTGCATTCTGCTAAACAGCATCCACACACAGATTCCCAGCGACAGAATCAGGAAAACCACGCCCCACTGGAGAGCGGCTTCCTTCTGATAATATTTAAAGTTAAACATGCCCCATCTGCCAAGCACGATAAACAAAAACACAATACAGATACAATATACCACTTTGCGAAGCAGGGGAAAACGCTCCTTCTGTATGGCGAAAAAAGGAATTCCCGGCAGAATACACAGCATCATATAAGCCATCCATCCCGCTCCGTGCAGATAGGCATCTGTAATCATCCCAAGCATTTCTCCAAAGGTATAATCGGATGCAGAGCCTGCCATGCCGAAGACTCCTTCGATCATGGTTCCAAGGGTTCCCGTTCCATAAAGAAGCATCATGCCGGCAAGCACTGCCACAAAGCCCGCTGCATAACCTGCTATGCACAGGCCTGTTTCCTTCGCAATTTCTGCTAACGGTTTCTTCTTCAAATATCCATAATACCACAAAGTAAGGATCAATAACACTTCCAATCCATTATTGGGGAAGCGTACAAGGGTATTAAGCCCCAGAACCACTCCTGCCGCCACAAGGCACCCCGGATGCTTCCGCACCAGTCCGCGGAACAGCAGAATCACTGCGGTAAGCAATAGCGTATAGGTCATATAATTATATAAAATCACGGATGGACACCAGCACATTCCAATTGCGGAAAGCTCTGCGAGAAAGGCAATGACAGCCGGCATTTTCGTCCGGAAAAAGCGGTATCCAAGCAGAGCCATGGCACTGATCAGCAGGGAGGAATATACCTTCATGCCAAGCATGGTTCCTCCGAACGGAAGCTTCGTAAAGAAGAATCCCAGGACATTGGACAAAAACGTCAGAAGTGTCCACAATACCGTATTCTGCCCAAAGAACGCATAATTTCCAAGACTGTATGCCGTATCCGTCAGGTCAATTCCCTGATTTACCTTAAGCATGGGAAACAGTATAAGGATTACCGGAAACAGGATTTTCTCTGCAAAATGATAGAGAGGTTTTAATCGTTCCGCATATTCGTTCATTTATTTCCTCCTCTGCTTTCCTTGTCATCCGGATTTTTCAGCCATTTTCCCAGGGCAGTCTTATCGAGTCTGCCTCCAATCAAATGAAACACCTTATCTCTTATAAGGTCTGTCAGCAGGCCTGTAATACACACCACCAGCAGGCAGAAAATCCATTCTGTCAAAAAAGGAAGCACACCGGTATTTCCGGCAGGATTCACAAGTGCCTGCAGCCACCCATACCAGCTGCCGCGGATATCGATATGTTCATGTAATAAATAAATGCCAAAGCATAAGCCGCCAAGCCGACGGAGCAGATCTGCTGCTTTTCCCTCCCGGATCTGCAGGGAACGGAACAGATAAAACAGCCCGATGGCTGCCGTAAGTACCGTGATCGTATTATAGTGATACGGCACGGAAAAATAGTATTCACAGGTATTCTGTAACGAAGGCAGAAAGCTTCCCAGATCTTTCATCAGAAACTGAATTGCCATTCCGACCGCGGCACTCAGTAAAAAGAGAATCGCCGCATTTCCCCTGCCTGTTTTGAACCGGTGAAAAATTCCGTTTTCATCATACTTTCCTGCATAGGCGGCAAGGAGATAAACGAAAACAAACCAGGTCAGGTCATAGCCGTACCGGTCTGTTGCAAAAGCCACTGGTACAATACTCTTGATTCCGCTTAAAAATATAAAGAGTACGACAAGTGCCGTCTGATAGGTTTTCTTTGGAAGGTGCTGTGCCGCAAGATTCAAAAAAGGCATCAGCAGCATCAAAAGCAGGAACGAGGTTGCAAACCAGTAGTGTTCTGTCTCAATCGGAAACAGATAAGGAAGGATTCCATAAATGCCGTTCTGAAAGCCTGTGCTGATCCCCAAACCCATCAGTACAAGGGGAACCAGCAGGCTGTAAAACCAGATCTGGCAAAGGAACCGCAGGACTCTTTTCACCTGAAACGTTCCCTGATACCCGAGATAACCACTGATAAACACATAAGCGTTCACTGCCGCAAGACAAAAATTTTCGAGGATCGTTCCCAAAACAGCTGAAACGTCCGATGGTTTTCCCGGTTCTAAAAGGTTCCCGGAATTTGCAAGAAAATGCATGGTAACAATCATCATCATGGCAACCATGCGCAATAATTCAATTCCTGCCTGACGTTTCCTTCCTTCCATGCAGTGCTCCCTTTCCCTTTACTTTTGCACACCTGGTCAGCAAATGCTTCCGGCTATGCGCAACAATGATCCCTTTTATCGTTCTCTTGTCACCTTTCCGTCTTCGACACGATAAACAATGTCGCACTTTTCGATCGTCTGCAGACGGTGTGCAATGATCACCATGGTCTTCCGTCCATGCAGGCGGTTAATGGAATCCATGATGGCTGCTTCCGTATCATTATCAAGGGCAGAGGTTGCCTCATCCATAATCAGTACCTCCGGATCCTCAAAAAGTGCCCTGGCAATGCTGATCCGCTGTCTCTGGCCTCCTGAGATACGGATTCCCCTCTCACCGATTCCGGTATCAAGTTCTTCCGGAAGGCTTCTTACAAACTCATCCAGCTGGGCCTCCTTAAGTGCCGCCCAGACCTTGTCATCGTCAATATCCTCGTCCGCGTAACCAAATGCAACATTCTTGCGGATAGTATCATCAATCATAAAAATATTCTGCGGAATGTATCCGACATTTTTAAGCCAGGACCGGTAATGATCACGGACCTCCACGCCATCTGCAAGGATCTGCCCCTGCTGGAGCTTTAACAGTCCGAGCATAATATCCACAACCGTAGACTTTCCGGCACCGGTTGTCCCCACAATTCCTACTGACTGTCCAATGGGAATCACCATATCCGCATGGTCAAAAATCAGCGTCTCCGTGTTCGGGTATTTATAAACAATATCCTTTAATTCAATCTTATCCCGGATCTCCATCTTCTGTACATCAATTTTCTGACGATACGCTTCTGCGTCGTAATTTACATTCTTATCACGGATATCATCCTGTAAATGGTCACTGACTCCCATAAAGAATGGTTCAAAATAGGAAATCGAGGTCAGATGGTTGTTAATCCGGTTTGCACAGGGCACAAGGCGCATGGCAACAACCGCAAGTGCACTCAGCTGGGTAATGACCTCACTTGCCTCAATTCCATTTAGCAGCTGCAGCATCATAAAAATAATCATTCCGGCTACTGCTACGGTTTCAATTAAGAGCCGCGGAGTGGCATTGTACAGATTATAGCGCTGTACGGCACTTACATAGCCATTTCCACACTTGGAATACTCATTAATAAAGTAGCTTTCCTTATTGGCAATCTTAATTTCCTTGATTCCCATTACCGACTGATCGATCCATTTATAAAGACCACTGTAATAGTCCTGATTCTCTACGCCGGCCTTTTTCATGATCGGCTTTAAAATAAACATAATAAGCAGAAGGACCACAATCAGAAGAGCTGCCACGATAATGGTGATCTTAATTCCGCTGATAAAGGCCACCACAATGACAAGTCCCACGAAAATGACACCCTCGCTGAAAAGCTGCAGCATTGCCAAAATCAGTCCATACATATTATTTACATCCGAAGTAATGCTTCTCTGGATCACGGACGTATCCGCATTCAGATAATATTCATACGGGCGCTGCATAAAGTTGATCATCATGCGTCTCGAGGTGGCAAACTGATTGGTATAGACGAACTTAAGCTGTGACTTCTGCTGGAAGAACAGAAAGACATTCTTGAGGACAAACATCAGAATCAGGGCCATCATCACAAACACCATAACGGCTGTGGTATTCTCCTTGTCAATATGAAAAAGCTCACAGATCACCTGGAGATAACGGTGCTTTGCCACCGCATTTTCTTCCAGAACCACCTGCATTACCGGAACTACCATCGAAATACCGGCAGTTTCAAGAATCGCTCCAATCAGCATCAGAATTAACTGAAGCACCATAATTCGTTTCTGACGTGCATCAAGAAGCACCATCATCTTTTTAAAAATTTTAACCATGTTTCTGTGATATCCTTATATTCTATATCTGTAACAAGCTGCCGGATTGTTCTGATTGGCTGACAAATATACATGCTTTCCGGCAGTTTATTTCATGTCGGGCGTCCGCCCTATAGAAATGAATATACAAGCTGCCCTTTGTGAGCAAGCTCCCACGTTCATCCTGGATATTCATTTCTGTATGGCTGAACTGTTACCACTTTATTAGTATACACCATTTTTATGACATACTACAACCTTGACTTGCCGCACAAGAAACATTATAATAGGGTTTGTTATGGATAAATATGGAGTTGTATCGAAGCGGTCATAACGGGGCGCACTCGAAATGCGTTTGCCCTCCGGGGCACGAGGGTTCGAATCCCTCCAACTCCGCGCAGAACCCGGTTCACGAAACGGTGAACCGGGTTCTTTTTATTCTTGTACTGTTTTATCAGATCTCAAGGAAGGATATTCCAACCTTTCTTTATTTTATTTCTTTTCTTCACGAAGCCGTTTGATAAATGCCTCAATCTTTTCCATCGCAATCTGCAGATTTTCCAGGGAATATGCATAGGAAATCCGTAAGAAGCCTTCTCCACAGTCTCCAAATGCCGTACCCGGTACAACGGCAACCTTTTCTTCCCTTAAGAGCCGTTCTGCAAATTCATCACTTGTCATGCCGAATTCCTTAATGCAGGGGAATACATAGAAAGCTCCATAAGGCTCGAAGCACTGCAGCCCCATTTCCTTAAAGGCATGCATTAAATATCTTCTTCTCTGGTTATATGCCTCACGCATCATGGCAATATCTTCATCCCCGTTTTTCAATGCCTCCACTGCTGCATACTGACTTGTAGTCGGCGCACACATAATCGCAAACTGATGAATCTTCAACATCTGCTGTAAAATCGGCTCCGGAGCAAGCGCATAACCAAGTCTCCATCCGGTCATCGCATAAGCCTTGGAAAATCCATTGATTAATACGGTTCTCTCCTGCATTCCCGGAAGGCTGACAATGGAAACATGCTTCTCTTTATAGGTAAGCTCTGCATAAATTTCATCAGAAATAATAAAGATATCCTTTTCGCGGATGACCTCTGCGATTTCTTCGAGATCCTTCTTCTCCATAATGGCTCCGGTCGGATTATTCGGAAAAGGAAGAATTAACACCTTTGTCTTATCGGTAATCGCATCACGCAGCTCCTGTGCGGTCAGCCGGAACTCATTTTCTTCCTTAAGCTCGATGATCACCGGCTTTGCATTGGCCAGAATTGCACACGGCTCGTAGGAGACGTAGCTGGGCTGCGGAATCAAAACTTCATCTCCCGGATTAATCATGGCACGGAGTGCAATATCAATTGCCTCCGATCCACCTACGGTCACAATGACCTCCTTCATCGGATCATAGGTAACCCCCTGTGTCCTCTGAAGATATGCAGCAATTTCCTGACGTAATTCCTTAAGACCGGTATTGGAGGTGTAAAAGGTACGTCCCTTTTCCAGAGAATAAATACCCTCATCCCGGATATGCCACGGGGTATCAAAATCGGGCTCACCCACACCTAACGAAATAGCATCATCCATCTCACTTACAATATCAAAAAATTTACGGATACCCGAAGGCTTAATCTCTACAATTCTGTCGGATAACGGATTTCTCATGGCGTAATCATCTCCCTTGTGTCTTCATATTTTTTGCCTAAAATCGTTCCATGATCCTTGTATTTCTTAAGAACAAAGTGGGTAGCGGTGCTCAATACGCCATCCAGTGTGGATAACTTATCGGATACAAAGCTCGATACCTGCTTTAAGGACTTACCCTCAAGAGATACCAGGAGATCATAGCCGCCGGAAATCAGATAAACACTGTTTACCTCCGGATACTTGTAAATGCGTTCTGCCAGTTTATCAAACCCCTGACCTCTCTGTGGTGTAATACGTACCTCGATCAATGCGGTTACCTTTTCAATGTCCGTCTTTTCCCAGTCGATCATGGTATGGTAGCCGCAGATAATACCCTCTTCTTCTAAAGCTTTCAATTCATTGGCAACATCAATTTCCTCTGCGCCAAGAATCACCGCCAGCTCCTTTACGGAAATGCGGCTGTTCTTTTCGATAATGGCTAAAATCTGTTCTCTCATCACTTCTCAAATCCTCCTGAATTCTTATTGTTTTCCTTATTCAACCACCCTGTAAATCTCATCCCGTCCCGGTTTATCCAAGAAACGGACTTCTTCCTCATTGCAGATGATCTTATCATTGCCTGCATTGGTTGTTCCGATTAAGGCCGCCGGAATTCCCTGCTTCCAAAGCTCTTTAAGCAGCGCCTCACCATCTGCCGCAGCCATGAGAAGTGCTCCTCCCGATATAAGCTGGTACGGATTCACCCCGAGGCATTCACATATCTCAACCGTTTCCTGTAAAATGGGAATTTTCTTTAAATCTACATTCAGTCCAACGCCTATTTGCCGGGAAAGCTCCCACAATGCACCGAAGATTCCGCCCTGGTGCAGGTCGTGCATTGCATAAACGCCGGACTCCACCGCTATGGCAGCCTCTTTCCTCACTGACAAATGCTCTGCGCATTCCGCGGCTCCGGAAAGGAAGCTCTGCGTATAGGCCTTTTGCAGCTTTTCACTCTCCGTTTCGAGCAGAATTGCCGTACCCTCTACCGCAGCAAATTTACTCATAATAATATCATACTCTTTTGAAGGGCTTTCGTATACCCTCTTTTGTTTCAAATATCCAAAGGCGGTCACACTGATCACCGGGACAGTTACCCGGCTGCTGATTTCGGTGTGTCCACCGGAAATCTGGATGGAGAGCTCCCTGCAGGTGTCGTCGATTCCACTCATCAGCTCCTGCAATTCTTTTTCTTCCAGTGTCTCCGGAATAGTAAGTGCCAGTGAAATTCCAATGGTCTGTGCTCCTGCCGCCGCCAGATTATTGTCTGCGGCATAGACCGCCAGCCTCCCTGCATCCTTTACCGGTAAGGCAACTGTCTGTGTCGTTGTTGCGAGTGTCTCTTCTTTCCATGAGAAAAAGGCGCAGTCCTGTCCCAGTGCTGCACCCTTTTGCATTTCCTCTCTATAAGTTCCGATCCTTCGTAACACGGAACGCTTTAAAACATTCTCTGTAAGTTTCCCCTGCTTCATCCTGATTGACCCTGTATATTGCTTATTCCATCTGCCTATAATCGTGTGCTCTTCTTAAAACATGTTGCAAAAACAATTATTCTGCAGGCTGCTCCGCGGCAGGCGCTGCTTCTCCTGCGGCCGACTGGGCAGGCTGTTCTGCCGGAGCCGTGCCTGCGGCCAAAGCGGCAGCAACATTTTTTACATGGTCAATATTGTTGGTGGCAATGGCTGCCATAATTTCATTGTAGGCATTCGGATCAGAGGTAGCAACTCCGACCGTAGCTGCTCTCGGTGACATTTTATATACGCTGGAGTTCACCATTTCCCTACTGACCTCTGTACCATTTTCCGTTACCACCTTCCAAAGGTTTGCCTTATATCCAATATGTGCAGACTGCACCGAAACAGAACCGATCGGTGCTCCTTCGTTCACATAGATTACCTCTGTGTCAGGATAGGTTTTACTGATAACTTCACTTTCATAGCGTACTGCATGACCGGGGTCTCTCGTCTCCTCACCATAGATCGTGAATACAAGCTGCTTATCTTCTGTGGTATACCCTTCAATATAAATGGGGGCACCGGTATTGTTCACAAACCGGAAATCCTTGCCGGCAGATTCCGAAATTGCCGCATCTGCAGAAGGCTCCACATAAGTCACAATCATGGAATGGTTATGACGCTCCGTCACCTCCAGTTCCGATAATAAAACCGCATTATATAAGGTCGTCGAAACCTGACAGATTCCACCTCCCAGACTATCTACCACCTGTCCGTTCAGATAGGAGCCTGCAAGGAAATAACCGTTCGCCTCTGAAAAGGGAGATACGGCATCATAGGTTGAAAATTCATCCCCCGGATAAAGGGTCGTTCCATTAATTAATGCACAGCCGTTCCGCACATTCGCACTTCTGCCGGATCCGGAGGTCTTAAAGCTGGTAGAGAACGTACCAAGTACATCCTTCACTTTGGAAAGCTCCTCGGTGGTTCCTCTGGCCTCTGCCACGGTAACGATTAATTCAATTCTGCCATTCTCTTTGTCCCATCCATTACACAGATAGTCCTCGACAAGCTGCAGGGATGCATCCTCATCCACCTTTTCTCCGTTCTGTCCGGGATTTACAATGAATGCATCGTTTTCACGGGTAAGGGTTGCATCGGAAGCCTCATGATTATAAACCGAACACTGGTCTGCAAGCACCAGACGTAATAATTCCTCATCACAGGAAAACTTAAGCGGAAGAACCCGGTTTTCATGCTGCAAATCCCTGGAAACCTTGTAACGCTGTACAATATTTCCATGCTGTCCGATGGAAGCTGCCTCATCTATCACCTCTGGATTATTCCAGTGAAATCCGACATCTGCCGGTGTAATCTGCACTTCATTGCCGCCTACTGCTATCAGGGTGATCTGCCTTCCGGACCATTCGGCAATTTTCTGATCCATCATGTCCTTTGCTTCTTCGGCAGTCATTCCCCCAAGGGAGATGTCATCTGCATAAACACCTGCCAGAATGGTATCCCCTTCTGCGGCATGCACCGGCTGTGCCATCATAGTCAGGCAAAGAAATGAGACCACCAGCCCTAAACACATCGTCTTAAACTTTTTCATTTTTTCCCTCATTGCTTTATGGCATCAAATATGCTAAAGTTGGAATAATCATAGCAAGTACCAATAATAGAATAATCACGGATGATACCATTCTTTTACTTTTTTTATTATTAAAATTAAACATTTTTCACCTCTTCATTTGAAAGGATTATATATGAGATTCTATTTTTTTGCAAGTTTTATTGTATTCTGTATCTGGCTCGGATACGAAATCCACAAGCACCGGAATATGGAAGCAAAAGACTATGAGGCTTTCTGGGATCGTGAGCATGCCGCCAACAGCACCCGGCGTAAATCCCTTGACGGCCTTAACTATATTACCATCCCGGTTGAAGCCTTTCCCTTTGGACTGATGCCTCAAAATGAACAGATTGCGGAATATGAGCAGACAATCCGTGACCTTGCAAAGGAACCGGTTGTGAATCTGACCGGATTTTCCAATACCGATCTGAAGCTCGAATATGGCGCTCCGAATATTGATCTGCTGTCTCTCTACGACCAACGGTATACCACTCTTGTATGTACCCTGCAAAGCTGGGCAGCGCTTCTATATAAAGAAGGACAGCCGCAGGCGGCCCGTGTTCTGCTTGAATTTGCTATAGATACGCATACAGATATTTATGCCTCCTATGAGCTTTTAGTCCGTATCTATAAGGAGCACTCAGCAGAAGACCAAATCGCCGGACTTCTTCCCGTGGCACAACAGCTTCATTCTTTAAGCAGGACCAGGATCCTTACTTTTCTTGAAGCTGCCTGTCCCAAGCCGATCTCTGACACGGATACCGGTGCCGGTTCGCAGTAAGACAGATTCCATGGATCCATCGGGAGCTATGTAGAATGCCCGTAAATAAAATAAATCCGGTCTATCAGACGGCTGGCCTCATTCCGGGTCAGCTTTTCCACATCATAGTCCGGTATTATTTTATGCTGTTCAAGCAAAGAATATAACTTTTGTTTTTGCTGTGGGCGGATCGGAGACTCTCTTTTTATCTTATAGATAAGCGGGAACGGAGCAAAGGTCTTCTCACGTTCTTCCCGTGTCTGCTTCGAAGCCGCTTCACCCAAAGCATTTTCACAGAATTCCTTACACAATACCGAATAAAGCTGTACCGTGCTTTCTGCATCTCCCAATGCCCGGTGTGCCTGATGCCTGATCCCATAATGCAGGCACAGATCTGCAAGTCTTCTGCTTGGAAGCTCCGGCAGATAAATACGGGAAAGCCTCAGGGTATCAAGTCCCAAATGGGACTGCTCCGGCCTCCACAGGTTCTGGTTCACCGCTGCCTTTTTCAGAAAGGAATAGTCAAACATCACACTGTGTCCCAGAATCACATCATCCTCCAGGAAATCAAGGAGCTGTGGAATCACCGTTTCACTCCCCTTCGCTTTCAGCAGCTCTTCCTGCGTAATTCCGGTAAGCCCGGTAATCTTTTCCGGAAGTGCGATGCCCGGGCAAACCAGCTGTTGAAAGCGGTCGATGATCTCGCCATTCCGTACCTTCACGGCACCCACTTCGATGATCTTATCATATTTTGGATTTAAGCCTGTGGTTTCTAAATCCAGGGCAGTGTAATTCCCAATCACTTCGTTTTATAAGCCTTTTGCAACTGTTCCATTCCTTCACAGTTGCATCCTTTCACTAGATACTCTGCTTTTTATTGCAGTGGTTTGACTTTTCGCTGCTTTCTCATACGCGCCTCGTAATCTGCGCACACATCACGTAAAAAGCACTCTTCGCATTTTGGTGCCGGTGCTTTACAGATCTCGCGTCCGAAGGTAATCAGATGAATGTTGCAGAGAATCCAGTGATCCTTCGGCAGCTTCTTCATCAGATCAAATTCCACCTTCTCAGGTTCCGTTTCTTTTGTAATGCCAAGCTTCTTTACAATCCGCTTCACATGGGTATCCACAACGATACTGGGGTCATGGTAGATGTTTCCACGAATGACGTTGGCGGTCTTACGTCCAACACCGGCAAGCGACGTCAGATCCTCTAATGAGCGGGGCACCTGACCGTCATATTTATCACGAAGCGCCTGACAGCAGGCAATGATATTCTTCGCCTTATTATGGTAAAAGCCTGTTGAATGAATGTCCTGTTCCAGCTCCTTCAGATCTGCATCTGCAAATGCATTCACATCCGGATATTTCACAAACAGCTCCTTCGTTACGATATTAACTCTGGCGTCGGTGCACTGTGCACTCAGCATCGTTGCAATTAATAACTGCCATGCACTGTCATGATCAAGGGAACAGCGGTAATCTGTTCCATAGTGTTCGTCCAGACGCTCCAGTATTATTTTAACTCTATCTGCAATTCTCATTTTCGCACCTTTAAATTTTCCCGACATTCTGATAGCTTCCACAGTACGGACATCGTCCGGTATATCCGGCTGCTGCCTGATAGCTGGCACCGCAGCTTCTGCAGGAAACCGCAGTCATCTTAATCCGGGACGGATCAACCGGTTTGTCATCCATCAGTTCTGCTTCCCCGGGGAGAATTTCGTCCCGGACCGATTTCGGATCAAAACTGTATTTCCCCCGATATTCATAAATATCCATCGTCATTCCAATGGGATATTCCCCGGAGCCCTTTGACATTCCGGCAGGCAGAACTGCTTCCCGCTCGATTCCTTTTTTATCAAAATAATGTACCTTCACATTGATTGGAAATCTTCCGTTTACACGATAGGATGTATTCTCAACATATCCATAGATCTTGGCTTTATATTCATCTCCGTGCTTCTTAATACTGTTCTTTTTAAATTCCGGAATCAGAGCGCCAATGATAAAGGCCATTCCCAGTATGACAAACAGCATGGGAATGGCAAGAAATCCAAGACCTCCCGGCGTCCCCCAAAAAGCAAACAAAAATACAATTGAAATTGCTCCACCTATCAGTACATAGAACGCTCCCATAATTGCAATAATTTTCTGTGCAACATTCATAATGATTCTCTCCCATTTCTGACACTATCGTAACCGTGAGGGTACTGAACAGTTACACACTATTTCATAATTATAGCAGAAAACTCCCTGCCATGCGAACATTTCTTCCGAAATTTCTGCACAGCAGAGAGTCCTGTTTCTCTGAATGTTTTCTGTTTTTATTTCCAGAACTTCTTTTTCCTGGTTTCCTGCTTTTCACCGTCAATATTCTTAGCCGCATTTAAGCTGTCTCCGGTTAACGCATCGAACTGTTTTAATAATTCCTTCGCCTCTCCGGAAAGCTTTTCCGGTGTCTGAACAACCAGTGTTACATAGTGGTCACCACGAACCTCCTTGTTGCGAAGAGAGGGTACACCCTTGCCCTTTAAGCGGACCTTGGTATCGGTCTGTGTACCGGGCTTTACTTCATAAATCACTTTACCGTCTACGGTATCCACTACGACATCACCACCCAGTGCTGCAACTGCAAAAGAAATCGGCACGGTGGAGAAAATGTTGTAATCCTGTCTCTGGAAAATCGGGTGACGTGCCACAATCACTTCTACAAGCAGATCCCCTCTCGGTCCTCCGTTTGTTCCCGGTTCACCTTTGTCCCGGATACGGACGCTCTGTCCGTTATCAATACCGGCAGGAATCGATACCTGAATTTTCTTACGGTTTGCAATATAACCGGTACCGTGACAATCCGCACATTTTTCTTTGATTACTTTACCTGTTCCGTTACATTCCGGACAGCTCTGTACATTACGGACCGTTCCGAAGAAGGACTGCTGGGTAAATACCACCTGACCTTTACCACCGCATTTCGTACAGGTCTCCGGACTCGTCCCGGGCTTTGCACCGGTGCCGTGGCAGGTTGCACATTCATCCTTTAACGTAAGCTCAATCTCTTTGCTCACGCCAAAAACAGCTTCTTCAAAGGTAATTCTGACGCTGGTACGGATATTGGCACCCTTCATCGGTCCATTATTCGCTCCACGACGTCTTCCGCCTCCAAAGAAGTCTCCAAAAATATCTCCAAAGATATCTCCAAAATCTGCACTGTTAAAATCAAAGCCACCAAAGCCACCAGCTCCGCCGCCTTCAAATGCCGCATGACCAAACTGGTCATACTGACGTCTCTTCTCCGGATCACTTAAAACGGCATATGCTTCTGAAGCTTCCTTAAACTTCTTTTCTGCCTCCGCATCACCGGGATTCATATCCGGATGATATTTCTTTGCCAGTACACGATATGCCTTTTTGATTTCCGCATCATCAGCCGTTTTGCTGATTCCGAGCACTTCATAATAATCTCTCTTCTGCTCTGCCATGATTTTATTGCCTTTCCATTAAACCAGATTAAGATGCTACTGCATGGACAGCATACCCCGTCCATGCAAGTAACATCTTTTTGTATTTCTTTATTTCTTTATGATTTCTGCAAAATCACACTGTGTTTCGTTTAAACCTCACGGTAGTCGCCGTCAACTACATCATCTGCAGGGCCGCTCTGGGCACCCATATCAGGACCTGCCTGACCGCCCATACCACTCATGTCAGGACCAGCTGCTCCCTGTGCCTGCTGCATGTTCTCATACATCTTCGTGAACAGAGCCTGTGCACTGTTAGTAAGCTTCTCCTTGGCAGCCTTTAATTCATCAATGTCACTGTCGGACATTTCCTGATCCTTTGTTCTGTCAAGAACCGCCTTAACGGCTGCGATATCAGCTTCTACCTCAGACTTCTGGGAAGCATCGATCTTATCTCCAACTTCATTTAAAGCCTTTTCAGTCTGGAATACAAAGGAGTCTGCATCATTTCTGGTGTCGATGGCTTCCTTTCTCTTCTTATCCTGTGCTTCATATTCAGCAGCTTCCTTTACTGCCTTATCAATTTCATCATCGGACATATTAGAACCTGCAGTAATGGTGATGTGCTGCTCCTTACCGGTTCCAAGATCCTTAGCAGATACATTAACAATACCGTTTGCATCGATATCGAATGTAACTTCGATCTGCGGAACACCTCTCATTGCCGGAGGGATACCATCCAGACGGAACTGTCCAAGGGACTTGTTATCTCTTGCGAACTGTCTTTCACCCTGTACAACGTTGATGTCAACTGCTGTCTGGTTATCTGCCGCTGTTGAGAAGATCTGACTCTTCTTGGTAGGGATGGTTGTATTTCTCTCGATCAGTCTGGTTGCAATACCACCCATGGTCTCAATGGACAGGGAAAGAGGAGTTACATCCAGAAGAAGGATTTCACCTGCACCTGCATCACCTGCTAATTTACCACCCTGGATGGAAGCACCAAGTGCTACACATTCATCCGGGTTCAGGCTCTTGCTAGGTTCTTTGCCTGTTAACTGTTTTACCTTATCCTGTACAGCAGGAATACGTGTAGAACCACCAACCAGTAATACCTGGCCTAAGTCTGCATTTGTTAAACCGGCATCTCTCATCGCATTCTGGACAGGGATTGCTGTTCTTTCTACAAGGTCACTTGTCAGTTCATCAAATTTTGCTCTGGTAAGAGTCATATCAAAATGCTTCGGTCCTTCTGCGGTAGCAGTAATGAACGGAAGGTTGATATTGGTTGTGGTTGCGGAGGAAAGCTCCTTCTTAGCCTTTTCAGCTGCTTCCTTTAATCTCTGAAGTGCCATCTTATCGTTAGATAAGTCAACACCTTCTGCTTTCTTAAATTCATCGATCATATACTGGGTCAGCTTATTATCAAAATCATCACCACCAAGGTGTGTATCACCGTTTGTAGCTAATACTTCGATTACGCCGTCACCGATTTCAATGATGGAAACATCGAATGTACCACCACCTAAGTCGTATACCATGATCTTCTGTTCTTTCTCATTATCAAGACCATATGCAAGTGCTGCTGCGGTAGGCTCATTGATGATACGCTTTACATCAAGACCTGCGATCTTGCCGGCATCCTTGGTTGCCTGACGCTGTGCGTCATTGAAGTATGCAGGAACAGTAATAACTGCTTCGGTAACCTTTTCTCCCAGGTAGCTTTCTGCATCTGCTTTCAGCTTCTGAAGAATCATTGCGGAAATCTGCTGCGGGGAATATTTCTTACCATCAATAGTCCGTCCATGATCGGTACCCATATCTCTCTTAATGGAAGAGATGGTTCTTTCTGCATTGGTAACTGCCTGACGCTTTGCAGGCTCACCAATTAATCTTTCTCCTGTCTTTGTAAATGCAACTACGGAAGGAGTTGTTCTTGCGCCTTCTGCGTTGGCGATAACGGTGGGCTTACCACCTTCCATAACGGCTACACAGCTGTTTGTTGTACCTAAGTCAATACCAATAATTTTACTCATAACTATGTCCTCCTATTTTAATATCATGTTTACTTCTAGCTTCAATACAAATCTGAACTGCTTCAGATATTTATGGCACTACTCCTACCATACTGTGTCTTACTACGCTGTCCCTGTAGGTATATCCCTTCTGAAGCTCCTGTGCAATCACACCGGATTCATACTCATCACTCTCCACCTGCATCACTGCATTGTGAAGGTTTGGATCAAATTCTTCACCCACAGCCGGGATTGGTCTGACATCCATCTTTTCCAATTCCCCGATCAGCTGTTTATATATCATTTCCATTCCTTCGGCAAAGGGGGTTCCCTTTTCTTCTTCCGGAATAGAAGCAAGACCTCTTTCAAAATTGTCCACAACCGGAAGGATCTTCTCGATCACGCTCTTGGCTCCCGTCTCAAACATGGCATTCTTTTCTTTGTCCGTTCTCTTGCGGAAGTTATCAAATTCTGCCATCTGACGTTTTACCTTGTCTTCCAGTTCTGCTATCTTCTCATTCAGGGCATCCTGTTTCTTATCTGCCTTAAATCTGCTCTTCTTTGATTTCTTTGCAGCCTTATCATCCTCTTTTGATTCCTCCTCTTCACCGGTTTCCTCTGTATCACCGGCGATTGGATCTTCACCGTCCTGTGTTTCTACGGTATCGGCATCCGGCTGTATTTCATTCTGTTCCATCTCTTCCTGCAGCTGTTCTGCAGCCTTTTCATCAAATTCATCTTTAATATCTATTGCCATTTGTCTCATCCCTTTCTGTGATATCCCATAGCTTCCTATGAAACATTCCTGTTATTCTTTCTTCTTATATAAATCATCCAATTGATGGGTAATGGTTTTCAGCGTTCCGATCACCTTATCGTAATCCATCCGTTTCGGTCCTATAATACCGATCGTTCCTCTCATTCCCTCTCCAAGCTCATAGGTCGCAGTAACAACGCTGCAGTCCTTCATCGACTGGATCGGTGTCTCTTCACCGATATAAACCTGGATTCCTGTATTATTATCATCCGAAAGATTTTCCTGTACCAGCTCGGTTAACAGCTGCTTTTCTTCAAAGGTATTGATAATGCTGCTTGCCTTCTGCTGATCTGCAAGCTCCGGATACCTGAAAATATTATTAGCCCCGCTGGTGTAAACCTCTAAATCCTCCTCTGCATGAATGGATTCCGCAATCGCATCAATCACATCTGCCACAATCTCACTGTGAATTCCTGCCTGCTGCTTCAAGGAAGAAATCATTCCCAGATTAATCTCTTCAAGGGCTAATCCATTCAAATGGGTATTCAGTAAAATATTCAGTTTAAGAAGCGTCTCATCATCTAATTCTTCCGCAGTATGGATGATGTTATTCTTAATTACATTGCCCTCAACTACCACAACGGCAAGAAGCTGATTCACATCCACTCTCGACAGCTGGATAAATTTCAGCTTGTTCGTATGAATAGTAGGGGTCGTGATCATGGAAGCATAATTGGTATTTACGGCAAGAAGCTTCGCTACCTGCTTCAGAAGCTGATCCATCTTGTCTTCCTTCTGAACCATAACCTCCTTCATTTCTTCGATCTCACGATCCTTCTGCTCCATCATCGTATCAACATATAAGCGATATCCCTTATCAGAAGGGATACGTCCTGCGGAAGTATGGGGCTGTAAAATATATCCCATCTCCTCAAGATCTGACATTTCATTACGAATGGTTGCTGAACTTAAGTTCAAGTCCGTATACTTGGAAATCGTACGGCTTCCTACAGGCTCTCCCGTCTCCAGGTAGTTCCGGATAATAGCTTGTAAGATTTTAACTTTTCTTTCGCTTAGTTCCATGCAGACCATCCTTTCCCGATCGCAAATCCCTATCTGATTCTGCATATCGTTTTCGTATTGTTAGCACTCACTTAAATAGAGTGCTAATATCTACAATCATTAATCTATCACTATGTGCAACTATTGTCAATAGATAAGTATGAAGTTTTTGTGAACATTTTTTAAAACAAGAAAACTGATATAAACAGGTGAATTCCCTGAATATATCAGTTTTCTTAATTACATTTCAGTTACTTGGTTGTTACTGTTCACTCGTGCCTCGTTCCAGTAACGATTCGCAGGCTCATTTGAAGTTTTGCTTCGCAAAAGGAGCCTGCTCACTCCTGAATCATATTCTTACGCAGCCTGACAGCAAGTGTCTGGCTGCTGTGTGAACTGTGACACTTGGTTTCCCTATTTGCCTGCTACGTTTACCGTACTCATCTTATTATTAATAATATCTGCGATGCGGTCTGCAAGCGCTTCACGTCCGGCATCATTATAGTGCATCTCATCTGCCATGTATTCTTCATAATTATCTTCGTTAATGGTTCCGATATAATTATCTACAAAGGATACTCCGCCGCTGTCAGATACGGCATCCAGTTCCTTCTGTACATAATGTGGAATATCACCGTTTCCGAGATCATAGGTGTTTCCATTATGAAGGTTTCCATCCTCATCCTTGTACTGTGCATAGGTTGGAGACATGACAAAAATCCGGATATATGGCCAGTTCGCTTTGATTTTGTCAAGGGATACCTTAAGTCCACCGGTAAATGCCGTTACATCATTCGGATTGTCCGGATTATCGGAAGGAGTTCCAATATTATAGTCCGTACTGTCATACATGACCAGAAGCACATCCACCTTGGACATGTCCACGGTCTTCAATTCTTCTACTGCTTCCAGATATCTGGAATCGGGCTCATCCTTCGCAATGGACTCAATCGCAGTAAACTGGTTCTGTTCAAGGAATGTTACCACATAATATAAATTAAAGTGATCCCTGGTATAGGAGGGGTTGTATTCTGCATACTTACATGCGACCGAAGAATCCGGGAAAGCACAGTTATAAACTGTTGCATTCGTTTTCTCTGCAATCTTCGCTGCCAGTCCGTTCTCCCCTCTTTCGTCCGAAAAGGGATTGTTTCCAAGACAGAGGATCGTAAGTTCTCCATCGTCCTCATGCCCTTCCAGGAGTGAGCCGTCCATCGGCAGAATCATATCCATGGTTTCTGTATCAAACTCAGAAGGATCCACCTGTTCAATATCTGCCTCCGGATTGCGGGTTCCCTTATTCCAACGGTAAAGCCGGAATGCCGAGACTCCTGCGATAATTACAATCAACGCAATAAACACTATATGAATCCAAACATTCTTATCTTTAAAATTCATTCTATCCCATCTTTCCTTCCAGAATTTCTAATGCCCGCTCAAACTGGCTGTCAGTGCCGTCTTCATTGTATTTCTCATAGTCCATCTCAACCTCAATATCCGGTGCGATTCCTACTCCATGAATGTTGCGTCCTGACGGAGTAAAATAAGCACTTGTCGTAAGCTTCAATGCTGTTCCGTCACTCAAATGCCGAATGCTCTGGACTATTCCTTTTCCATAGGTCGTTGTACCAACCAGTGTTCCCTTATTGTAATCCTGAATAGCACCCGCCAGAATCTCCGATGCACTTGCAGAATATTCATTGGTCATGACAACCAGCGGAAGCTGAAATTCATTTTCACCGTCACAGGTATATTCCTTACGGTTTCCTTCCTTGTCCTCTGTATACACAATCAGACCGGCAGGAAGAATCTTTCTTGCAATTTCGACAACCACATTCAGGTCTCCGCCCGGATTACTTCGCAGATCCAGAACCAGTCCCTTCATGCCTTTCGCCTTTAATTCTGCCATAGCTTCGGTATACTGATCTACTGTAACCGTATCAAATTCACGGATACGAAGATAGCCAATATGATCGGTATCATCTACCATACCATAATTTACCGTAGTTGTCTCTATTAAATTACCGCGTTCTACGTCAATCTCCAGATAATCCGGTTCTCCTTCCCGGTACATGGTAAGGTGTACCGTGGTACCTTCACGTCCCTTCACAAGGCTGACAACCTGTGAAAGACTCATGCCCTGGGTATACTCATCCTCTACCTTATAGATGATATCCCCCTCCTTGATCCCGGCATTTAAGGCAGGTCCATCTTCCACAAGACCGGAAATGACCGGGAGCTGACGTGTCTGATCAAGCGAAATATAAGCTCCGATCCCATAGGAAACCCCCTGGTTACTGTTCATCACATCCTGAAGCTCTTCCTTCGTATAGTATTCGGAATATGGATCATCCAGAGCCTCCACCATTCCTTTATAAACACCGTCCTGAAGCTGCTTCGTTGTCACCCCGCCGCCATAATAGGTTTCATCAATAAGATTTTCAATTGTCTGCATCTTGGCAAGCGTAGCCGGATTAACCACACTTGCAGCTTCCACTTCTCCCTGATCATCGCTGTTCTTCGTCTGATTATACTGATAAAGTCTTACTCCCAGAAATACACCGGACAATAAAATTATTCCAATCAGTACTCCAACCAGCATACCGGGGAGAAAACCACTCTTCTGTTTCTGCTCATTATTTTCCAATGCTGCTCTCCCTATTCCTGTCTGACCATTCTTATGACCGCAGATAGCTCCATGGGCTTACATAGCTTCCATTCAGACGGACGCTGAAATGAAGATGATTTCCTGTTGACCGGCCGGTACTTCCGACCGCTGCGATCTTATCTCCACGATTGACTTCCTGTCCCTTCGATACATACAATGCCGAAGCATGCATATAAATTGTATACAGGCTGTCTCCATGATCAATCATAATATAATTCCCCATACTGCCGCTATAGGCTGCTGCCACTACCTTGCCATCATAGGCTGCAAGGATTGCGCTTCCTCCGGGTGCTGCCATATCAATTCCATTATGGAACTGCTGGGTGCCCAGAATCGGGTGCGTACGGTTTCCATAATCATCCGAAATTCTTGTATAGGATGGTGCCGGCCAGGCAAACACACCACCATCATATTTTCTTCCCTGTTCGGCCGCAAGCTTCTTACGTTCTTCGGCAACAATTGCTTCCAGTGCCTTAATGGTTTCATTCTGCTCGGCAATATCTGCCTCGTACTCCTTGATTGCCTGTTCCTTGCTTTTGATATCAGAGGACATTTTATACATCTCGTTCTCTTTCGCATCAATCAGTTCATTCAGGGAAGCCTCTTCCTTTTCAACGGCCGCCTTCGCCTCATCAAGAACCTCTTTCTCCTCTTCCAGGCTCTCCTTGCATAAGGCAACATAATTGGCATGTGCGACATATTCATCCAGAAGCTTACGGTCATATTCGGAAAGCATCTGGATATAATCAGCTTTATTCAACACATCTCCGAAAGAATTGGAACTGAAAATCAGCTCCATATAAATCGTGTCTCCCCTCTCATACATAAATTTGATACGGGTTTTCATTGCCTCATACTGCTCCTGCTGGACACGCTGTGCTTCTTCCAGCTCTGCCGTCTTATCTTCAATTTCTTTTTCTTTTTCGGTGATAAGGTCATTCAGTTCGTTAATCTTCTCCTGAATTGCCGTCAGATCCGCATCCAGCTCCTGTACGTAAACTGTCAGATCCTGCTTGGACTTCTCCAGCTGTTCCTTCAGCTTCTTCACGTCTGTCAGACTGTTCTGTAACTGTTTTTTCTCCTGTTTTGCCTTATCAATTTCCTGTTCCTTTTCCTTAATGACACTGTTGGTCAGTTCGCTGGCATATGTGGCAAGTGCCGGTTTCGCAAACATTCCAAAAACCAGCACTACACAAAGGAACAGGCAGATCCATTTTATTGTACGTTTCATACTCTGTCCTTATCTATTATACCCGCAGATGCTTTCTTACCGTCGTGATACTTCCCAGGAATCCAATTCCGATACCAATGAGAAGGGATAACGGAAGCAGTGTCTTAAAGATGGCATCTACCGGTAAGAATGCCAGAATCGTTGTCAAAATACTAAATCTCTGTTCAATATATTCAATTACCTTATTATATAAAAGATAAATAATTCCCAATGGAATCAGAGCTCCAATCGCACCGATCAGCATACCTTCTATAACGAACGGTGCACGGACAAAATAATCTGTCGCCCCAATATATTTCATAATGGTAATCTCTTCCTTACGAACAGAAATACCAATGGTTACTGTATTACTGATCAGGAACACGGATACCGCAAGCAGAATTGCAATAATACCAATGGAAACATAGGCAATCAACGCATTCACACCGGTCAGCGCCGATGCCGTTACTTCAGAACGGTTCACTTCACGCACACCCTCGAGGCCTTCCAGATAGGAAACCAATGTCGGCTGCATGGAAATATCATTCATGTATATTTCATAGCTGGCAGAATCGGCAAGCGGGTTCTCGGTAAATCCATCCTCATAGCCCTGAAGATACTCTTCCTTAAAGCTGTTCCATGCATCATCTGCAGAAATGAACTCCTTCTTGGAAACCTCCGGACGCTTATCAATCAATGCTCCGATCTCTTCAATCCGTTCCTGACTGATTCCCTCGTCAAACAGAACCGTCACGCAGACACCTTCCTGCGCAGTCTTCACAATGTTCTGAAAGTTCATCAGTACCGAATAAAACAGACCAAACAGGAACAGACATGCTCCGATCGTGGCGATCGAGGCCAGTGAAAACCATTTATTACGGAATATATTAATAAATCCCTGCTTAATCGTATAAAACAATGTACTAATCTTCATCGATATAAACACCCTTCTCTTCGTCGCTCACAATAATACCCTTCTTCATGGTAACGACTCTTTTCTGCATTGCGTTTACAATTTCTCTGTTGTGGGTAACAACAAGTACCGTCGTACCGTTCTCATTAATCTGTTCCAGCAGCTTCATAATTTCCCATGAATTCTTCGGATCCAGATTACCGGTAGGCTCATCAGCGAGCAAAATGCTCGGACGGTTCACCAGCGCTCTTGCAATCGCTACACGCTGCTGCTCACCACCTGATAACTGACGGGGCTTCGCCTTATACTTACCGGCAAGACCTACCGTAGCCAGAATACTCGGAACATTTCTCTTGATCTCCTTTCCTGGAGTCTGCACGATACGCTGGGCAAACGCTACATTCTCGTATACATTACGATCCTTCAGAAGGCGGAAATCCTGGAACACAATTCCTAAATTCCTGCGGAATTTAGGAATCTTACGATGACGGATTTTCAAAAGATCATAGCCCATGACACTGATTTCACCGGATGTCGGGACAAGCTCTCTTAAAAGAAGCTTAATCATGGTAGACTTCCCGGATCCGCTGTCTCCTACAATAAATACGAATTCACCCGGCTTAATATGCAGATCAATTCCATTCAGGGCAGGCGCACCTGTTGCATAGGACTTGGTCACATTCGTCATGGAAATAATATCTTCATTTCCGCTTCCCTGTTTCTTTTTTCTTCTATTCCTTGGTTCACTCTTAGCCACTATATCCACCGCCTGTATCTTAATATTCAAAATTTTCCATAAAGTTCATGTATTTCACAACCATCAGTGCAATCCGGAAGGTAATGGCATCTTCAAAGATCCGAAGATCCAGTCCCGTTGTTTTCTGCAGCTTATCCAGACGGTAAACCAATGTATTACGATGGATAAACAGCTGTCTTGATGTCTCTGATACGTTCAGACTGTTTTCGAAAAACTTCTGAATGGTTGTCAATGTCTCTTCATCAAAGTCATCCGGACTCTTATCACCAAAAATCTCTTTAATAAACATCTTGCAAAGAGGAATCGGCAGCTGATAAATTAATCGTCCGATGCCCAGCTGACTATAGGCAATAATGCTTCTGTCATCAAAGAATATCTTACCGACATCCATTGCCATCTTGGCTTCCTTATAAGAACGGCTGACCTCTTTGATTTCTTTCACAACAGTTCCATATGCAACACGGATTCCGGTCATGCCCTCCTTCTTCAAAAAGCTCTCCATTGCTTTGGCAGCCTTCTCAATCTCCTTCACGCCATCGCCTTCTGAAAGATCCTTAACAACAATAACATCCCTTTCGTCCACAGCCGTAATGAAATCCAGACTGTTCACTCCAAGGAAGCTGCGGAGCATCTCAAGAATATTACTATCCTTATTGTCTGTCTCCACAATCATTGCCACACGGTTCACTTCCGTCTGAATATGCAGCTTCTTGGCACGACTGTAAATATCAATCAAAAGCAGGTTATCCAATAGCAGATTCTTCACAAAGTTATCCTTGTCAAAGCGTTCCTTATAGGCAATCATCAGGTTCTGGATCTGAAAAGCAGCCATCTTCCCCACCAGATAGGCATTCTCATCCGAACCGATCGTCACCAGAACATATTCCGGCTGCTGATCGTCATAAATCTTAAAAAACTGACATCCCTGGATCTCCTGTGAATCCGCCTGGGATTTCACAAATTCAGCGGCCTCCGCCCGTCCCCCAAAAGGCACTTCCGCAGTTGTTGCTACTTCCTTACCCTCTGTATCAAGTACCTCAAAATCTACACGTGCAATTGTCTTCAAACCATCGATAGTATTCTGCAAAATCTGATTTGAGATCATATAGCCCCCTCTCTGCAGCTACGCCATAACCTGCTTCATTATGCACATTAACCAATACATGAAATGTTTTTTCGTTATTTATAGTAATGTATATTATATTTTAATACATATGTACAAAAAAATCCACTAAAAATTATGATTTTTTTGTGTATTTTTCTGTGCTTCAGAAGGCTTTTTTTCAAATTTCAACTTTTCCTTTACTGCTTCTTATGTGAAGTGCTATACTGGTCTTATAGATAAAAGGAAAGGAGAGGTTCGATGAATATTCCTGAATTATCTACCACATTGGCGAATATGAATCTGCAGAATCAGGTCGGAGTTGCTGTTTTAAGTAAAGCGCTCGATTCCACAGAACAGTCCGGTACCAGTCTGATCAACATGATGGACCGCTCCATGGAGTTATCTGTGAATCCGAATATTGGCAGCAACTTTGATATGTATGTTTAAGGATCATCGACAGATATCACATATTCATAACCATGTGAATAACGAATAAGGACACGCAGATGCGTGTCCTTATTTATTTGTAACTGAGCCATGCAAATCATGGATATCTATATGGCAGATATTGCATGATACTCTTTTATTCATAGGATGAAAGCTGATAAAGCTGATGTTCTTCCACCTGAATCAGACGCTGCTTGTATAAATTACCAGCCGCACGCTTGAATTCATTCTTGCTCATGCCGGTCAGCTCCTTAATCTTTTCCGGAGAAGACTTGTCCCCAACGGGCAGTTCCCCGCCCTGCTCTTCCAAAAGTTTCAAAAGCTTCTGCGCATCCTCATTCATCTGGATGTATGCTTTCTCCCTGAGGCTTAAGGACAGCTTCCCGTCCTTAAGCACTTCCGTGACACGGGCTTCCACAGTATCTCCAACCCTGGCATTTCCCAAAGGCTCTTTCTTTGGAATCAAAGCAGAATAGCAGTTATCCACCGCTACAAACGCACCGAAATTATCACTGATTTCATAAAGTGTTCCGGTTACCTTCTGATCCTTTTCATAAGGGCTGTCCGTCCGCAGATAATGATAAACCTTCATGGTCGCACATAAACGCTTACTCTTATCAAGATATAATGCCACCAGGCACTCCTCTCCGGGCCGAACCTTTCTTACCTGTTCACGGAACGGAAGCAGAAGATCCTTTTCAAGTCCCCAGTCAAGAAATGCTCCGATCTTACCGTTTTCCTTCACGCGAAGCACCGCAACCTCTCCTAAAGAAAGCTTCGGCTGCCGTACCGTTGCAATCATCCGGTCCTTGGAATCCCGGTAAAGAAACACTTCGATTTCATCCCCAGGCTGCACATTCTCCGGAACTTCCTTTCTCGGCAAAAGCACCTTTTCTTCCGGATCCGCTTCCTGCTCTTTTGCAAGATAAACCCCGAAATCCACTTTCTTTACTATCGTAAGCAATTGTCTTTTTCCTATTTCTAACATGTATTGTTCCTCTTGTATTCTTCTTTCTCAGATAATGATAGTGTCTGTTCCTTATTCCTCAGATCCCTGATCAACCCATAAATATCCCTGTTTATCTGTCCGGAATCTATAATAGATGGTATCACAGAATTGCCTTCTATCGCAACTCAAATATAGATCGCTCTGCATATTCAAAAAAGATTCAGTGAATCCTGTTCCGGACTCGCTGATGCTTACGGTATATCCGTTTACATTCGTGATATCCTGTACCGTGTATGAAATATACTGTCCATTCTTGAATGCTTACTGGTCTTAACCGATCGGCATTGTTGCTGTCATCCCAGGTCTTCTTTCCCTCAATGCTTCTGTCCGTCAGACCGGAGATTTGCCCGTGAGTTAGTATTTTCCTCACATCCAGATTCCAACTCACGATGGACACCCTTGCTTTCGGCTATATCCTTCCCACTACCGGGCGGATT
>ERZ826146.14-NODE-14-length-186110-cov-5.388267_pt1 | contig 186110 bp, 236 predicted proteins | sample MGYA00519857_ERZ826146 | MGnify/ENA primary metagenome ERZ826146 (study PRJEB31778, sample SAMEA3449222) | human gut metagenome | biome: human gut; feature: human-associated habitat; material: faeces | place: United Kingdom | collected 2010/2012 ...
GTTTTACTTGGACAGATTAAGCGTTCCGCTGGACATCTTGAAAAGCAAAAACACATAGAGAAGAATTAGAGCTCATCTGTACGAATTATAACACATTCGGACGAAGATGTAAACTCCGTTTCTGCCTTAGTCACAAGCAATTTCTTCCCCTGTGCCGACATCATAGCAGGTTTCCTCGCGCACAGTGGTGTCAATCACGAAGTTGTCAGGGTTCGTGTCATCCAGCTCGTCACTTACAATCTTCAGCACATTGTCGCCGGTCCAAAACTCCCAGCCCAGAATACGAGAGATGTGCTCAATCGGCATCATGTAAGTGTCGTCTTGCGGAAGCTCAAAAGTATCATTCCAAAGGTCCATCGAGATGGTACTTGTATAAGTGAAAGTGTCGTCGTCAGGGTTTACCACTTCACTGATATTCAGGTTATCCAGGACGCTTTGCGGTGTATCTTTTGTAGGGAACTTGGCCGTATACTGATATACCATCGGAACATAGAGGATGTGGTTTTCTTCGATGTAGATGGTCTTGGAAGAATAGGCATTTGCCAAGTCACGCATCGAAATGCGAATCTTGCCATCGTCCCCCACTTCGTATTGCAGGTTCGGAACGATAGAGCCGTTCAGAATGACACAGCGCTCAGGTGCCACTTCTTCCCCGTTCAGGATAGCTTGGCCTTCTTCGCGATTCTTTACGGCGGCATCGTATTCATCCTGGTTATTATAAATGTACATGCGCTCGCAGGTCGTCTCTTTGCGCAACTGAGTCGTGTCGTTGGGATATTCAATTTCATCCGAAGCGTTATTGAGGTCAAACACTTCGTAGCCGGAGATGATGCACTTCTGGAGGCTGCCATCATCTGCAACATAATCATAAACAGTATGCCCAGAAAAAATGGCCGTCGTCCAATTCTCTTCTCCGTCCTTATGATACACTTCGAGATTCTTGCTGCTGAGTCTGTCTTCAACGATTTGCCAGTACGGACCATCCACGGTTGGAAGTTCCAGATAACCATTTACTGCAATGTTGTTTGGCTCCTTCACATCGAGTTTCGTAAGGGTGAGTTCCTTACGCGGCTCGGGCGTGGCGGCAGGCTCGGCAGTCGCCTTCGGCTCAACGCTGTTTGCGCTGCTGCTTACGGTTTCGGATTTTGCTTCCTCTTTAGAGCATCCTGCCAGAGCAAAACAAAGGGACACAGTCAGCACAGATGCAGTAACCTTGTAGATTTTCTTGCGCATTTCTTTCCTCCTTGAGAACCACTATTCTCTTTCTGTACGAATTATAGCACCGCCGAGAGAATCGTGTAAAGTCTCAGGAAAAAGAAAAAGCCCTGCCACCGAAGTGGCAGGGCTGTGTATTGGGATTAGAAGCTATGGTTGGCAATCGTGCGAGACAATTCGGTCCGCGTTTCGGGGTCAGAGGTTGCACCGCTTACAACAGTCCATTCGGCAGCTTGGACGTAATCGCCAATCAGCATACCAGCCTGAACCCAGTTTGCAAGAGAGCGCATCGAGTTCACGTTGCCATCCGTAGCGCCATGACGTGCGCAGACGGTTGCAATCTGATGGATGCACTGAACCATTTCCTTCAGCGGAACATCGTCTCCACAGCCGGTCATACCCTTGATACGCTTGACGATGACATCATCAGTCGGGCACTGCATGTCCATGATGATGTGGTGGCGGTCCATGAACGCCTGGTTCAAAGGACGGCAACCTTCAAGGTCAATATTGAGGGTGCTGATGATGATGCAGTCAGGATGACGATGCAGCATTTCGCCCGTCGGAAGAACAACGCAGCCGGTCTCATCCAGCAGGCCATTCAAGCCAGGCATAACCGCCGGGCGAGTGATGAGGGAAGGTTCCTGAAGCTCGCAGACCCAACCATTGCGGATGGCACGAACCAGAGGGCTCTCCACATACTTAAAACCGTTGTTGCAAGCATCAGCGCAGAGCTTCATCTGCTTGCGGAACAGTTCTGTCATGCACTCGACCTCAGTAGCATCAGGTTTCTCGCTACCGGTGATGGCCTCATAAGCGGCCGCCGGGTCCATGCTGATGTCGGTAGCAGACGGGAGGTCTTTGAACAGCTCCTCGTTGATACTGTCGGCGGACGCGGAGGAATCAACGGGCATCATGTCGCCTATCAGGTTGTACATTTCAGTACCTGCATTACAGGTAATGAAAGTGTACGGGAGGCCAAGACCCGCAGCAATCGCGCGAGCACCAGCAGTCTTACCAACAGACGGGTCGCCACGAAGCATCACGTTCGTCATCGGACGAGCCGTACCGCGAGTTCTGGCAATCAGATGACAAGTGGTGACTACCTCCTTAGGCAGGATATAATCCTCTCCAAGCTGCGGCACCAGAGACTTCTCTTCATCAGTCAGAACTCGGTTCTTGTCAGCAAACGCACCAACGAACTTTGCGGTTTTCTTAAAGGTAGGAACCTTGGTAGAGGAAGAACCGGAAATATCGAGCTTCTGGAACTCACCCCATACCTCATCGGGAGTGTACTTGGCGCTCCGAGTCTGTTCTTCCTTGAGAGCACGGCAAGTAGTTGTGCTGGGAGCAATGCAGTTGATTTCGTCTCCCATCGTTGCATCAAACGCCGTACCGGCCATCTTGCAGGCCAGCTTCTGGCGAGTTGTCTCGTCAATTTCCTGCGTCTCGCAGTAAGCCTTGAAGGTGGCGTCAAATTCCTGCAGCTTAGAGCGGAACATACCCCACAGAGCGAACCAGAACGGGGCCATGCCAATCTTGGAAACATCGACCTTGCCCATGCCACCAGCAACGCTGAAATAGTTCTTTCCATCAAACGCGACACAGATGACTTCGCCAACATTGGCGCGAGGGTCATCCATATAGATTCCGTTGTCAATCCACTCAGCAAGCGTGGTGTTTGCGGCTGCCTGGTAGGAATAAGCACCGAGCTTCGGGTCCTTCTCGACCATCTCGGCGCGGCACAACGCGGCGGCAAAAGCACCAGTCAACTTGCCTTGGTTGCACAAACCGGTAGTGGCTGCCGCAGCAGCCTGGGCTGGTGAGCAAGCATCTGGGTCGTTCAGAAACATTGTGCCGTCATACAGACGTCGGTCTTTCAGATAGGGCGGCAGCATGGAAGCCTGAACGTCGGACATGTTATTTTTCCACATGGGGGAAGCTTGTACTCTGGACATAAGATTACTCTCCTTAAGTTTCATAAAAAGTATGCCGGGGCTCTGCATTATAGCAAAGTCCCGGCGTGTGATTGTGATGGATACGCCCGTATAGCCTGTTAGCGCAGCTTGCGGGGTGATGGGATTAGAACGGCAGGTCCTCCAGGTCATCCACAGACTCAAAATCCTCAGCGCTGATGCCACCATAGTTGGCAGCGGAAACGGTGGGCTGAGCAGCCTGGGCAGGAGTGGCCGTTGCGGTCTGGTTATCATCTGCGTCATTCAAGAACTTGGCAGTGAGCGCCTTGACACGATACGTCGTGCGCTTCGTGCCATCCTTGGCGGTGAACTGATTCATAACCAGCTCGCCGATAACATGGATGCCGGAATCCTGCTTGAAGTTCTTGGAGATGAAGTCACCTAACGGTTCCCAGGCGTATACGCCCATGTAAGCGGGGTTGTTGACCCAGGTGTTGGTTTTCTTGTTGACGCGGTTGTGGGCCGCGCCGACACGGAATTCGGTGACATTCTTGCCGCTCGGAGTGGTACGTACGCGAGGGTCAGCCAGCAGGATGCCACAGATAGTAGCGTAGGCAAAGCTGCCTTTAGTCTTGGTGTTGACGCTCTCGGCGATGATGACATCGCGGTACTGCTTCTGGCCGTTCTTGTTCGTGTACTCGTTGGTCTTGAAGTAGCCCTCGATGTAGATGCAATGGCCCTTGGTCAGGCAACTGCGCACGTCGTCGTTCAGATTGGAGCCAAAGACCTCAACGGGGAAGAAACTGGCTGTCTTCTGGCCGTTGGAATACTGGTTGACAGCGACGTTGAACTTCAGGAACGGGCCACTGGTCTCCACATCAGTAGCGATGTTGCCACAGAGAACGATGCTGTTGGTGTTTTTCATAGAATGCTTTTTCATTGTTAGTGTCTCCCTTCAAAAGACTAAATTTTTATATAAAAAGAGCAGGCCTCCTACGATAGGAAGTCTGCCCTTTCCGACAAAATTGTTAAAAGTACGAAACACGCGATGGTGTCAATTTGAATGGTATCTGTCGTACAAGTACCATTCTATTCACTTCGCATATTGCGTCAAGCATTTTGCCGGAAAACTTAGACGATAGATGCGTGGTCCACGAGCCAAGTGTAAACCTTCTCGTACAGGACATTTTGGTTGAGGTATGCCTCACCATAATACGCCTTGGCCTGCTTGACAGACAGCGCGTCGCCACCAAAATAGTCGTTTACATCATCGTCTGTAACCTTGATTTTCTGCTCCTCTGCGACTGCCTGGAAAATCAGGAAATCAGAAACGCTTTCCTTGATTTGGTCAGCATAGGTATCAAGCAGAGCATCCATCGAATCAACGCCGACCTGCTGGAAATATTCGTCTTCCGTCATGTCGTAGGAAGCAATAGCGGCCTGAATCTCCTGACGATAGGACTCACGCTGGTCATCCAGCAACTGCTGCGGGATTTCGCTGATAGAAGAGTTCTCGACAACATAGTTGAACACAGCGGTACTAAGAGCATCCTGCTCATACTTTTCATTGTAGAACTGGTTCAGCTTATTGACCGTATCGACCGCAGAGCCATCATTCAGAACGAAAGCATCCTGAGTGGCAATGTTGTCTTTCACGTTCTCATCAGTCAGTGTAACTTCATCGACCTCTTTGAGGGTGGTACGGAACACAGCTTCTTTGCCTGCCAATTCCAGCTCGTTGCCATCAAGGTCAGTGCCGGTCGGGTACTCGTCAGGGAAAGTGACGGTAATGTCAAATACCTCCCCGGCAAAGCGGCCAATCAGCTGGTCCTCAAAGCCCGGAATGTAGGTGCCGGAGCCAAGAACGATTTTGGCATCACTCGTGGTACTGCCGGTAAAACGCTCCCCATCCACAGTGCCTTCATAATCGACGACAACTTCGTCGCCTTCCTGAGCGGCGCGGTCAACAGTCACACGGTCGCCATAACTGGCAGCAATCTGAGAAATGGTAGACGCCACATCGATGTCGTCGAGATTCAGGTCTTCACGAGAAATCTCGATGTGAGTGTAGTCATCCGGCAGCGTGACAACCTTCTTTGCCTTGACATCCTTGTAGTAGCCGTTTTTCTTGAGGCCAATACTGTAATCAACAGTGACGGTCTCAGAACTCTCGGAAGTGGCAGTCTCCCCTGTTGCCGCAGTGCTGGCAGAACCAGAAACACTCGAATCAACAGTCTTGCCGCAGCCAGCAAACATCATGCTTGCAGCCATAGCAGCGGTCATAATCAATGCGATTTTCTTTTTGTTCATGTTATTCTCCTGTATGTGTGTTATTGTAAGCCAAGCACTGCCGTCAGCATATCGCTGCTGTTGGTGAACGCCATGACATTACCGTCATCGGACTCGATAAGGTAAGCTTCGGTGCCATTGGCATCGGCATAATCGCCGTGGGTCACAGCAGCGCCGGAAGCGCTCGTGCCAGCATCACCGAACTCAATGGCATCAGCCTGATAAGAAGACGGGGTGAATTTCACCTCGGAGTCACCAGCTTTGAGGACTGCCTCACTGTTTGAGAAGGATACGTCATAACCGTCAGCGCTGACAGACACGCCGTTGAAGGTCACGACACCCACATCGGATGCAGGGGCAGCACTCTCCAGAACAGAGGAAACGACGGTCTGAACAGCATCATTCACATCCTGGGCATCGCTGGCAGGGCGTGTACCAACGACAACAAGAACCTGACCATTGCCAACTGAACGCATACCGGAGACAGTTACCGTCTCGCTGGTCACTTCTTTGGCGTACTGCACGCCACCTTCGTAAGTGTCGCTCACCATACGGACGATGTAGGTTGCTCCATCCAGCTCAAAAGACAAACTCTTGCCATCATACTGGAAAGCATCGGGAGCATCCACTGCAACAGCAGCCTGAGAACCGTCTTCACCCTGAATCAACACGTTGGAGGCATTCAGTTTCCAGTTGCGGCCATTGGAGGTGATGGCGGTAACGGGAGAAACAGCAGCCTGTTCTGAGAAAGATGTATCCGCCTGGGCATCGCCACCAACAGAAAAAGCGCTGCCAATAGACGGGATATTTGTCTTGTTGGCATCATTGTCTTTCAGCATCGTCATACCCATAACACCAACAGCAGCAACCAGTACGACACAGCTGACACCGAGCACTACATTGCTGCCAGTGGAAGTTTTTTTCTTTTTGACAGCAACGGGAGCGGGTTCTTCGTCATCCTCTTCGGGGGCAGCTTCTTCCGCTTCGTTTTCCTCTTCGTCAGCATCCTCCAGTTTCGGAGGCTTAAAGCCCTTGAAGGTCGGAGATACGAACTCCCCTTTTTCGAGGTCATCCTCTTCCGAATCAGCAGTAGGCTCCTCAGCCGTATCCGCCGGGGCGTCCGCTGTATCTTCTTTGGCAGGTTCCTGCGGCTCAGGCGTCAAGGCCGTCTCGAATTCGGACGGCGTATCCTCTGACGGTGTATCTAATTTGGTTTCGAATCCATCCTTCGGCTCTTCGGCCGGAGAGACAGAATCCTTTTTAATTTCTTCGCTCATGTTTATCCTCCTGTTCATCAAGCGCGGTTGAAGCAAGCAACACGCACATTATAGGAATCGCCCAGACAGGTATAAACGATAAGTTCAGCACTGCCCCAGACAATCGTGCCGTCATCTTTTTGCAGCGCATCATAACCCGTCACATCGTTGTGGCCGTCAAAGGCATCAACGCAGACGTAGTTGATTTGCTGACCAGACGGCGTGATGACATACGCCGTAGAGCCGACAGACACGGAAGTGAGCGTTTCAAGCTCGTTATCGGCTACAATATTGCTGCCGCCGTCCTCAGGACGATGCGGGAAGATTGCCGCACTGTCAGAACGGTTGCAAGTCTCCTGCCAGGTGTTGTTGTAGAGTGCCACGTCAATGCCAGCAGCGGGAATGTAAAGGCGGCCGCAGAAATCCGCGTAATTATAGTCATCCGCATATTTGTTTGCGGAGCTTGATGCGGAAGAATCCTGCGAGGTCTGACCATCTTTCTGGTCTTCCTCTTTTTCGTTGTCCTTTTCCTCGGCTTGGTTGAGCTTCGATTCGATTGCCTGCAACGGTCCAGCGGTGCTGATACTGGCATCAAAGGACCCGACTTCCGTGTTCAGGACCTTGATGCCCAGCAACTCTGCTTCACAGGTGTTGGTATCAAGCGTCGATTCCAACTTTTCTTCCTGCTGCGCGGCAACAACAGCTTTCGTTACTGCCTCAGCAGAAGCCTTCTGGGCCTCTGCACGTTTTTGAGTTGCTGAAAGAGCAAGCACCGAAGTCAGCAAGGCTGCGACTGCCATAAGCAACGCCGCAAATTGTTTAAGAGTTGCCATTGTATTTCCTCGGTTCGGTTACGCCGTTTTACGAACAAAGCCGAGCAATAAACGGACAGAAAATGCTCAACCACTTTCCATTATTATCCGTTCGCACATTTCCGCAAGTACGGAGCTGTCTGAGCGTTATACCTTGCATTTGATGACATCGGTGTTACTCTCGTCGAAGCGCATCTGTTCTCCGTCAGACTGAATTGTCTGGGCTTTCTTGGATGAAGAACGCTTTTTTGAGCCACCAGAGCCACTCTTGGTTCGGTTTTGAAAGTCTCTGCCAAACAGTGATTCGGTTTGAGCATCCGTTTTAGAAGACTTTTTGTGTTCCGTTCGAGTAGGCTTGGACTGCTCTTTCCGTGTCTCTGCCTCCGTTTGGATAGGAATGGACTTTTCTACAAGAGAGCTGTCCTCTTCATCGGCTTGCGTTTTGGCATTGGGCTGAAAAGCGTTTGTACGCGTTACAGGGGTATCATCATCTTTCTTCTGCTTCTTGCGAGAAGAACGCTTGCCCTTTGTCGGCAGTTGTTCAGAATCGTCCTTTTGCTCTGGAAGAGCTGTATCCGCCGGGGGCTCCGTCGCAACAGGTGTGGTCGCTTTAGTGGCTTCTGTGACATCCGGCTCATCCGGTGCCTCATCGACAGGAGAACCAGGAACATCCAACATACTGTCGAGGTCCAGAGAGTCATCCTCGTCTTCGCCCAGCTCATCGTCTGTGGGATTGAAAACCCCATCGTCATGGGATGCAGAGAGGGTCGCTTCCATAGCAGCAAGTTCATCCTCTAAAGACATTGCGTCTTTGAAATCCGCATCGTCATCGGTGTCAGACGACAAATCCAGCGAAACCTCTGCATTGCTCTCGTCTGCCAAGTCCACTTCCAGTACATCCTCTTGTACGTCAAGAATTGGCTTTGTAGAAACATCGGCCATTTCAGGCTCCGGCTCAATATCATCTATAGAGACATCAAGTAGCGAGTCTTCCCTATCTGCTTGGATTGCCTTAATTTCAAGAATTGCATTTTTTTCGGAATTTGAAACTGACTCGCACTGTTCATGCTGGACAGGAAGTTCTTTTGGCACCGCATCCTGAGGCTTTGCCGGTTCTCTTTGTGATGGCTCATTCTCGGGTTCGGATGCTTTGACTTCATCACCCGGCAAACCATACTTACCCATAATGTCTTGGAGGACGAGTGATGCAGCCGAAGGAATGATGTCCGTTTGTTCCTTGCCGTCTTTTGGCGCGGCTTTTGGACGTTTGATGAACTCGCACTCGTCATCCCACTTAGAATCAGGCAAGAATGGAATGTTGAGGTATACGATGCCAGTCGCCAAAATAATCAAAACAAGAGAAGCAATCCAAGATACCACATGGAGAAGAATTGCAAACGCATAAAGCACGATAGCAACACTGCGGGCCGTGCGGCAGTTCGCCTTGATTTTCTCTTCGTTTTGAATCATCAGCTCGATAGGGGCTTTATTTTGCTTGGCATCCTCATATAAGGTGTAGTATTTCTTACCGTTTACCTTGTATTGACAGACTGACACGTTCAGTGACCCATCCCCACATGCGGCCAGAGCAGTCTTGAAATTCTTTGCCTGGCGGCGCGAAATATGAATAGCCGGATAGTCCTTGCAGCCGAGTACATCTACCTTCAAGGCTGTGTTGCCGGAATCCGTGACGACAATTTCCAGCGCACCGGCCGCTTGAACCTTGTTATGACGGCGGTAGGTCTTTCCCATTGCAGTAATATCGGTCAAAGAGCGCCTGCCGTTCGTCACCTTGAAGCTGAACAACGAACAAATAAGGCACAGTAGAATCACCATCGGCAGACTCACACTTCATCGCCCTCCACTTCTGAACCATTTTCATCCGCCGAATCCGGTGCTTTCGAAGGCTTCGGAGCCTCACCGCCTTTAACGACCCTGATAACTTTGACATTGGGAGCCTCTTTCCTCGTCTCAGCCTTTGTCTCAACTTTTGCCTCGACCTGTGATTCAGCCTCAGACTGTGCCTCAACACGTGTCTGCGTCTGAGCCTGTACTTTCTTGCGTTCGATACTTACCAGATTGTCCTGTGTTAGAGCTTCCCCAGGTCCCGCGCAAAATAGCATATTATAAGTGGCACCAATATGGTAAGACCTGTCTTTCTGCTTTACCTGAAGGAAAATATCGAGCTTTCCGTTCTGGTTGATGTAATTGCCATCTTCGTCTACAGGAATAAACCGCCATGTCTCGATGATAGATAAGCCGGATTTCGACTCATCCGATGCAACAGCCATAGCCGTAACTTTTGTGTATTTGTTCTTCTTGGAATTCTGGATGGCGCTCACAAGGTCCACGGCAAAGTAGGCTGCAACAAGGAGTCCCGCTCCGAGCATCGACCAGCTCTTAGAATAAATGGCAAGAACGGCTCCGAGAATAAGCGCAAGAATAGCCATTACTGCTGATTTAATCAGCTTGGAAGTAAGCATGTCATTCATACGAATAATAAAGCAAGGGCCTGTCCGACTATATATCAGACAGGCCATGAGGACATCTTCTTACATATAAGGAAGCAGCCCTGCTTGCTTGTCCCCTTTCTTTGATGGTTTACAGGTCACTGACCGTTGGTAGTGAGGGTAAAGCCGCTGCCATCCAGCAGGCTCGTGAGAACACCATCGGACAAGTTGGCCGTAGACAGAGGGACCTTGTACTCGCGGCCATCTGCCGTGCGCACCGTGGCGTAGAAGTCGATGCTGACATTACCGCTCAGGTCAACGCCATCCAGAGCATTCTCGCCGGTCCCGGCGGGAGTCTGCGTGGTAGTCTGAGGCGTAATAGTGCTGCCGCCATCATCAGAAGTTGCAACGGGAGGCACACCGACCTGCTTGCCGGTAACAGAGGTCAGAACGCCATTCACACCATCATAGAAGGACGGAACGAAAGCATACATCAAGCCGCTGCCAGCAACGACCACTGCCAGAACAGCAGCCACGATGATACCAGCCTTACCTTTCTTCTTTTTGGTAACAGGCATCGGAGTAGCGCCGTCAAAACTGTCCATGCTCTGTGCGGGTTCTGCGGGCTGAGGCTTCTGCCCCTTGCGGAACACGGTCTTCTTTTCCTTAGTCGGGGCAACAGGCTGAGAGACTTCCGGTTCGGGCTGAACGGGCGGCACAGCATTGTAGTCGATTTCATTCATATCGAGAGCCGTGCCAAGCTGCTGGGCGTAGTCCTGCTGCGGCTGGTACGGTGCAGGATTCGGCTGAGGATTGACCGCTGGGGCAGGTGTGGGTGCAGTAGTCTGCTGAGGCTGCTGATAGAAATTGGGCTGGGATGCAGGCTGGACTGGAGCCGGAGTCTGCTGGGCGGGTGCCGCCGGGGCGGGCTTATAGAACTGACCGGCCGGAGCAACGGGAATCGGAGCGGAGCGCTGCGTGCCGGGATTCATCTGAATGACAACCGGATTTGCCGCCGGGGCGGGCGCAGGAGCCGGAGTCGGTGCGGCCGCCTGCTGTTTTGCCAGAAGTGCATCGACCACTTCCTGCTTGACCTTGCGCACCGTGCCATCAGGCAGGATGACAGAGCGGTCCTCAAAGACCTCTACTTGAATTTTCTCGCCGTTGAAGGTTGTAGTCACCTTACCAACGGAACGACCATGATTCTGCGTGTTTTCCATCGTGAGTTCTCCTTTCCAAAAGAACCTATGTAAATTTGAATATGGATGCAATAGCGTCAGCACTACCTTTCAGCAAGTCGTTTCTGAGTGCTGCCACATACGGAAGAAGGAATCCCCTTTCAATGCGTCCGGTCATAGCGCCAAACGCGAACCAAAGCATAAAGGCAAGAAGCAATGCCCAGATGCAAAAAAAGAGGATGGTTCCAAACCGGCCAAGGAAAATCCAACCGCCGCCTGAATCCGATTTGCGGTTGTTGCATTTCGGACAAGAAGCGGTCAGATTATGTATACTGTTGATGTCCCCGTTCGGAACGAGGATACGATAAGCACGGTGCTTATTGGCGAGATTGATAGACACAATATGGTCTACCTGCATCGTCTTGCGGAGCATAATGCGGCCGCAGTACGGGCAAAGATAGAACTTGCCGAAAGCGCCGGGATGCGCTTTGATGAACCTGTAACGGTAGTCATCCGAGCGCTCATAGCGAGGATGCTTAGACATGGGCAGAATGAATCTCATGGGCGCGGTTTGCTACATCGACCCAAGGATGGGCTGCGGGAGCCTTGCGGGTCGGGAAGCCTTCGGGCAGATGCTTCGGGAACTTCAGGCCGTCAGCCTGGGTGCCACTGTTCAACTTCTCCCACTCATGCTCCCATGCGGCAAACTCCATGCCGTGGGTCTTCTCCCAAATGGACAACTCGCCATAGGACATGCCGCCCAGGTCCGCGAGCTTGGCACGCATGTTCAGGTCTGCGGCTGCGGTGACGGTCTTGTTGTTCTGTTTCATTTTTTCTACCTCACGTTTTCTCTGTTCCCGCTCCATCTTGCTCCGAGCATTGCTGCGCTGAGCGGCGTTGCGGCGGTTCTGGTTGTAGCACTCCTCGCAGAAAAGGCGATTGCCTTTAGCCACGATAGGCGCACCACAAATAACACAATGGACGATTTTACCAATTTCGCTTGCCATAGAATTCGCTCCTCCTTCGAGCGGCGTTGCACCGATTTGCAACCTTGCTTTGTTTGACTGAGAGAACCACACGCCCTTGTGGCGATAAGGTTCAGCGGAATATCCACAGCGGCTAAATGCCGCTCTGAAACATAAGAAGTCCTTCAAGCTATGCCAATTCCAGTTAGTTGCAGATTTTGCAACCATGAATTTCTGCGCAAAAACGCGGAGCAGGATTGAAAACACCCTATCGATAACTAAATGTCACAATCCAACTTGCAAACATGATGTAAATAAAAGTCGATATATCGGCTAAAGAACGCTGCTGACTTACACGCTATTGCTGTAAATGCCAAACGGCCACTGATTCTTTAGCGCAATACGCAATTCTTGCAAATTGCACTTTTTGCATGTTTGATTTTGCGCGTACAGACTGGCATCCGTGCCCTGCCGATACGGGGTACAGATTTATAGCTTAAAGCTGATACCGAATCTTACTGCAACAGTGACAGTAAGGATTCAATGTCGCAGCCCCAAAGAAGGGCGGACAGAGCGGTAAAGGCTCTGTGCTTCTTTTCGGAGAAGTAACTGCTGTTGATGCCGACTTGCTCTGCGAGCTTGGCTTCATCCGTTCCGTTTGCGCCATACTTCTCATTGACGACGAGTTGAAGAACGTCATAGAGCTTTGAATCGCCGGGGAAGTCTTTGACCAGCTCAATAGCCCCCCGAATCAGCTGGGCGTACTGGGCCAGAATCTGTGCTTGCTGGCAGCGAGCATCGCTTTCAGTGGTGTTGCCGCCGCTGGCAAGGATACGAACCGAGCGGTTCTCATCCACAATAGAAGGGTTTGCAATGCGGGAATACTCTCGCAAGAGAACCTCTGTGTTATGGAAAAGGAAAGATGCCTCTGCACTCTGGGCCTCGCCCTCGTTGGGGGCCAGTTCCATGACGAGCGGCTTGATAGTGCTGCCGCCTACCTTCGTGACATCTTCCACAATGGAATCAAAGTTGTTGCGGATTGCAACCGCCGATACCGGGTCACTTTCCAGAATCGAGCCGCGCATCATAGCCATTGCCAGGCTGATTTTAGAAGGCTTGCTCTGGGGATTGAGGAACACCGCTTTGTTCATGGCATCATCAACAGCATCTACCAGCTCCTGACAGCGGGCAAAAAAGACTTTGCGCATCTCAAGACGCAGCTGAGGTTTCGCGCAGCCGACGGAGCTCTCCAGCATTCTCTGGATGTTGCTCATGCGACAGATGGTTTCATCCGCGTTCTGTTCCCGCAGTTCATCAATGACTTTGTCAATATCCTGTGCTCTGAGAATCCACTGGAGAGCCGGATAGCACATCAAAGCGATAACCACGAACTTTTCGTCTGTGCCCTTGCTTGCCATACGGTTTGCATGACGGGCAAAAGCGCGAGAGCGGTTCACCCCGTTATATTCAATGAATGTGCGTCGAATATCCACTACGATTCCCTCCGAAGACAACACCGTTTGCAAAAAATCCTTGAGCTGATTTTCGGTGTTTGCCAGTTTATTGTTGCTCACCGCGTCCATCCTTGTGACCCTCCTTTTTGCTCATTTCTCCCAGCTGCCTGTAAAGCTCTGCCTTCGCCTCATTGCGCACCGCAGAACCAAGCAGACTGTTCTGGCTGAAAACGAGCTGGTAGGCGCGCTCCTCACAGAGCCTGCGCAGCCGTTGACACAGCTTGAAGTTATGTACGGGATAGCTGATTCCCGTATTGATAGCGTTGAGATAGCAGCGGTAGTTGTCGCTGTCCTTTTCGTTCGAGGTGTAGACAAGGATTTCTCGGTCTGATGGGATGTGCCTCTCGTCATCTTCCTGTGCGCCGAGCACATAGATTAGCTCGTTGAGGAAGCTCTCCCCCATCGTTTTGTTGTCCGCCTTGGTCAACACACGATTGTGCGGCATCACTGTTGTGCCGTCACTCTTCGCGAACAGGACCTCACTTCTGGTCACGCTTATCGGCTCACCATAGACTCTTACCTGTTCAAGATACATAACCACGGGCCTTGCTTTAGTCATACGTAACACTCCAAACCTCTTATTTGTAAAAAGTGCAACCATGATTCTGGCCGTGTCACCTCACTGCCCGAACCACAATCGCCACTTTTCATGGTACGCAGTTCGCACAAACGCGCAAGTATTTTTTTAGAACGCGCTATTACTATATCTTGTGTAGCTTACTAATTATAACACTATATATAGTGGTTTACAATCAAAGAGACGATTTGTACACAAAATATAGTATATTTTGACAAGTGTTAAATGATAATTCGCACGTAAGCAAAATGGTATGAGCTATGATGTTCTATAGGGAAACGGCAACAGGTTCTTATTTCTCTGGAAAGTAATACTTGGAAATTAAGCGCTCAAAGTTGTGTTTTTTGCAACCATGTGGTATCATAATAAATATGAGGTGATTTATATGAGCACATTACGAGTAGACGAAGAAAACTACAGAGAGTTTGTCGAGACGATTTCGGATGCTCGTCAAGACTGGATTGACGCAGTCGGAGATGGAGCTATCACCATCATGGAACGTCAACGATACCTTTTGGGAATGTCGATAAAGACTTACTATACAGAATTTCTCGGTTGTAAAATGAACTATCGCACAATCCGAGACGTGGTAGACAGAACCAGCCCGGTCCCAACTGAATTGATGCTTTCCTTCTGTTTCACATACGGGTATGACATCAAGCGCTTCTTGGAGGTTTCTGAGCTTATAAAACAGGGACAGTCATTTGACCATTATCAGCAAATAGGAGCGTCTATAGAAGCGTTAGGAAAAGACGGCATTTATCAGCTGGCCGACAGTGTTTTCAAAAACTGTACCGATGCAAGCCTTTATAACAGACGTCGCTGCTCTGAGACATTGCAGGCATTTGCGGCTGGCTTGAGAGAAGGCCATGAAGATACAGATAGCCTACGAGTAAAAAATGCCGCCAAGAAAATTGTACGGAAAGCAGAGAAAGCCACTCTGAATATAAGAGCAGAATCCAAGAAGTTGGCAGATACCATTGAAACGGTAGAATACAATATCCCACAGAAATAAAAAGAAGCTGTTGCACTGATAAGGTGCAACAGCTTTTCTTTTGCGCTTAATAGAAGGCATCTGCCATAGAAAGCAGAGTATTCATACCGGTATCGGTCGCAGCTGGCGTGGGAGCCGGTTGCGAGGGATAATAGCTCTGTGTTGGTTGCGGGACCAGAACGGGCGGCACCGGAAACTTCTGGATGGGTTCGCCGGTTTTAACGGGAGTGGGGTCAGGGGCAGTTTTATCTTCCTGCCGGAGATTATGCTTATTCAGCACAGCTTCCATTGACTCTTCTACTACCCGGCGGATAGTATCTTCACTCAACTCGTTGCCATTGTTCTGAATGGTTGCATCCCCTTTGGCTGTAGTCTTCAGCGAATCGAGCAGCGCATCCACGATGATTGGTGTCCGCTTACCGTATCCGGCGTTTTTGAGGATGTCGTAAGCCGCTTTCTGGCGAGGGTCCGACATATCGAAGGAGACGGGCAGACGCAGCTGGTTTTTGTCGTTTGTAGCCAAGGTGTATCACCTCGCTATCAACGATTCTCGGCAGCCAGCTTGGTCTCCGCCATCATCTTGAAGCCAATCGCATTGGCACGGGGGTCCTCCACAAACAGATAGTCGTCACGACCCAGCTCACTCTCAATGACAGGGCGCATCAGGATGGAGCCGCCACCAATGAAGACAGGATAAGACAGGGTCAGGTCAACACCCTTCTCTTTCAGGGAACGAATCAGAGTCCGTGCGTAGTTCCGAGCCGTGTTGTGAACCAGCTCATTGATTTCGCGGCCCGGATTGTAGCCACGGCGCAGGATGTTGTCAATGCTGAAGTCGTCCATGTCAAGCTGGAAGCGGTTACGAACCGCACGCTGGACTTCATCGTACATCTTGATGACACCGTTGTTAAAGCTCTCGCAGAAAGCCATATCTACCTGGCCGCCACGGCTGAACTTCACAACGTCGGTCGTGTAACCGCCAATGTCGATGATATAGGTGTAGGCTTCGGGGCGAGCCATGATTTGGGCCATGTGCGGAGCGATTGCAGCCACACCCTGCGGGAAAACCATAACGCGGACAACGCGAATCTCGAAGTGGACTTCATTGTAGGTGAACTCCACCCGACGGCCGTCGCGGCCAAAGTAGGTCTGATATTTCGGGGCCAGGTCATGGATGTGCGTAGGAGGCAAACCCATCGCCAGGCAGATGTCCTGCTTGATAGCCTGCTGACCGGGGCGAATCATGCCACATGCCTGAAACTCCTTAGCGATAGCAAAGAGGGTCAGCACGTAGTAGGACCAGTCGGAAGTCTTGTCGTACATATACGGCACGCGCGACTGGGTCAAGCTGTAGTAGTCGCCGTCAAAGTAGAGCGTGTCGGACTTAACCGCCGGGGGAATATTCCCGTGGCAGATAAGGCCGGAGTTGAACGGCTCGGTGTGCGGCGTTTTGATGTTCTTGTTGCCGGTATCAACGGCAATGACCATAGGATTCATAATCAGTTCTCCCCTCTTTAGGTTTCCTCACGGAACGCCAGATACTTGGCCGTAGCCAGAGCCAACTGCGCGAACTCGCTCTTGACACCCGTGGTGACGAAGCGGATGCTCACAGACATCATGGCATTCCATGCCAGGTCAATGTACTTACGGCAGACTTCCGACTTACCGTTGATAAGGCGGTTTGCGTTCTCGTTCATGGCTTTTGCCAGTTCAGGCTCGGTATAGACGACCACATCGTGGATGTCACGCTCCTTGATAGCGTTGAACATCTCGATAGCACCCATCAGCGCAAACTCTTCCTCGTTCGGTGCATGACCGCTGCGAGAAGACTGAACGAAAGCGTCTCCCATGTCCACGCACAGACCATAAGAGCCAATGCCTGTTTCGTCATTGTAGCGAGCATACAGGAAGACATTAGCTTCTTCCGTCTCGGCTTTGCGGGGAGCTTCCCCATACGCAACGAGGCTCTCGGTGAACTGCGGGCCTTTCATACCGACCGGCCACTGCATATCATCCGTTTCCTGCTGCGCCAACGCCCCGGCGGGTTCAGAAACTTCTTCGATGCCCGATTGAGGTTCATCGGAGACGGTATCGATAGGTTCTGCAACCTGCTCCTGCGCGGGAGGAACCAGAGGCGTAGAAAAGTCTTCTTCGGGCTGCTCCGGCATCGGTTCCGGGGTCGGAGTAGGAATCGGTGCGGCAGGCTCCACATCCTCAATGTCCGTCATATCGATTTCGATGGACGGTTCATCAACGGTGTCAACGGTTTCCTTCACAGCGGGCTGAACACGCTCGATGACAGTGGTCGTTTCAGGAACCGAAGTAGCAAACGCGGGCTGTTCTTCCGGCTGCGCGGCAGGCTTGGCAGCAAAAGCGTTCTGCACAAAACCGGGCTGTTTGGGCTGACGTTTCTGATTGGGATTTTTGGCCTGCTTGTGCGGCCGCTTGAAAAGGTTCTGTACGAACGGATTACCGTCACTGATTTCATCCATGTCCTGCTTGGTGACAGGCTGCTGCACGGACGCGCTGTTCTTTGCCTCCGGGGCACTCGGATTGTTCTGAGGAATCATTACGACGGGTTCATCCTCCACGTCGTCAACATCATAGTTGTCGTCAAAGACGTGGTATTTCTCGACAGCGGACTCGGCTGCTGCCTTCTCACGACGCTCCTGCTCGGCAGCTTCAGCTTCGAGCTTGCGCTTGCGGTTTTCTTCCTCTGCACGGTTTGCCTTAGACTGGTCGAGGCGTGCAAAGATGTCATTCAGACTGCTGTGTTCAGCCATTGGATACATCCTCCATTTCGGGTTTTACGGTTTCGGGCTCAGACACGACGCCGGTGGTCTCAACGGACGATTCCGTCTCCTCTGCCAGCTCTTCGTCCGAGTCGGGATATTTCGGGGCGGTTGAGATGTTTTTCTTAAAGCAGCTCGGCCAGACGCAGTATTCCTTATTACTGCGCCAGGGGCAGGCAGTTTCGGCACAGAGCGGACGGCGCTTCTCCGCCTTAGCAACAGCTGCAAATGCGCCGCCTTTCGTGGCATGAATCTCTGCTCTACGCCGCTCCGAAAGCTTATCAAAGCCGCGCTCCACGGCTTCCGGCGTGATGCCGAGGGTACTGGCAATCTCATCGGACGTGTGATTCGTCCGCTGGAGCGTGTCAATCTGGTCGAGCAGGTTCTTGGTCATTTTGGGGTGAGTGCGAAGGGGTTTGATTTCCATGTGGTTTATGTCCTCCTTTTAAGCTGCGCGGCGCTTCAGGCGCTTGCGATAGAAATAGCGCTTCTTCCAAGGCACATCCTTGGCCTGCAACGGGGTCTCCATGAACTTGAGCTTCTTGAGCATCCGCTGCATCTCAGCATCTTCCTTTGCAGCAAAGAGGCAGATGCTTTCGGGAACCGCCATGCTGATGATGAAATCCAGCATCGCGGTGGCAATTCCACGATTGCGGTATGTCTCCTCGACTTCCAGGCTGTCGATGTAGAGATGCGTGGTAACAGGCAGAATCATGGCGATATTGTCATTCTTCTCGCGGTCATACCGCTCATCAACCTCTGCACTCTTGTCGCAAAGATAGTTGATGGCGAGCTGCTTGGCCGGGATACCGGGAATCATAAGGTCGTTAGCTGGCATGAACTTGGTCGGAACCTGCAAGACAGATGCTTTCATGGTAGCAACTTTTTTCGTGCCGTCCATTGCCGTACAGGTGATGGTCGTCTCAGACAGGAGATTCTGCTCGCCAGGACGCTGCCCACGGTCCTCATAGATGGCGCTGCTCGCGTCTACCAGAACAACAATGGGGGTAAAGGTCTTGTCAACAACCGTGATTTTCTTTTTCATAGCGCATATCCCCTTTCTTACTCGCAGCAGAACTTACGTTTAGAACCGTCAAAGACCACAACCATCGAAGGTCGCATACCGGCACTGGGCTTTTTATTGCTCTGGCCGTACGCTGCATAGGAAGGCAGCAGCGAGTTGACGAACTTGACGCGCTCGGGCAGGAAATGTACTCTCACGCCGGGCTGGAGATAGATGTTTTCCTGAAACCACTTGGAATCGGTGGACACGGGCAGGAGCATGACGACGATGGTGTTCTTCTTCTTTGCTTCGGTGCTGGCCTTCTTGACCCAGTGGCGCAGACTGGCAGCACCGCTCGGCGGGCAGCAGTAGACCGTATGGCCTTTCCAGTCCTGAGCAAGACCGTCATCCTGTGCGGTAAAAAACTTGGCGCATTTGGCATTCTCAGGACGGGCGCAGGCATCAAGATTGAAGTGGTACTTGCGGTCCAGCTCCTTAAAGAGCTCGTCGGGCGTTTCCCACTCCCCTGCAATGGTCCGGCTCACGGCGGTGCTGACGCTCTTGGTAGATTTGTCGTTCATAAAGGGGTCCTCCTTTGATGTGATGATACATGATAAGTTGAGATTGATTCAAATTGCACTTTTTGCAACTATGATTTCGGCAAAAAAAGAATAGGACCGCAGAATTTTCAAACTGCATCGTCCTTTTTGCTCCGTAATTCCATTATCTGCAATTCGCACATTTCCGCAACAAGTTTTTGAAAAAAGATTGCCCCTTCGCCTACTTTTGGCAAAGGGACAATGTCACAATCTCAATCGTCTGTCACTTCTACAGGATTCGTAGTCCATTCAACATTCCCATCGGGGCAAGAAAGACTCAGCGTTACGGTAAAGGACGCATCATCCTTGGCAACTATGTAAACCTTGTAGTTGCCGCCATTGAGTTTGATGGTGTCATAAGCCGTCTCGAGGTAACGCGACTCGACCTTTTTGGTATTGGTGTTCACAAATAGAATTTTGCAGCTTCCGATACCGCAGCTAATAGTGTCATATATATCGACATTAGCTGACTTTGCATTGATGGTAAAAGAAAACGCCAGTTTAGCACCAACCATACTGGTTGCTCCGGCGGTATAGTCGATAGTGCCGTCATCCGTCAGGCTGCTTTCAGCCCAGTTCAATGCTTCGAAAGCGGAACTGCCACCGGCAATCGCATCTTCGTTATCGTACAGTTCTTTGGGGTCGGTACAGCCCGTGAGAAGACCAACGGCAAGCATCAGAGTCAGGAGCAAAGAAACAATCTTTTTCATGTCCTCTCCTTAATTCTGGTTCGGATAGCCGAATGTGATATGGCTGGTTTTAGCTGTCACATGAACAGTGGCTTCTGTTTCAAGGCCATATTCATTCTGGATTTTGACTGTGCTTTCGCCCACTGTGATGCCTGTAACCTCGCCGTTGACATTCACGGCACAGATAGCATTGGAGCCATTCTCGAAGGTGTACTTGGTGCCACCTTCGCCTGCTTCCAGCCCCTCTACATCGGTATACACATTGATGCTCTTAGTCTCACCGATTTCCACATACAGGTCATCGGCATACAATTTCTTGGGAGCTTCCGTAACCTTGAAATTCACGGTTTTAGACGGTCCCTTATCGGAAGATATTGTCACAGTTGTAGTGCCAGCAGCGATGGGGATGATGTTGTTGTTCTCGTCTACACGGGCAATGCTCTCATCCCCCACAGTGACGGTCACAGTGCCCGCATCAGCGTTTTCTGGAATGGTGGTATATTCGACCTGAACAAGTTCGCTCTTGGTGGAGGCATAAATGTCATCAAGCTCAAAGCCCTGCAAAGGTTCTACCACGTTTACGACTGCCCCGGCGGTCAGTCGATTGTTCTGGCTGTAAATGCTGATTTCGGTCGTGCCGTGCCCGTTAGCCGTCAGGCGGCCGTTCGCATCAATCGAGGCCACGCTGTCTGCCATACTCTCAAACCGAAGACCCTTCCGTTCGAGGATTGCGGCCAGTTCATCACCCGTCACCGTAGTGCCGTCACGGAGTACGCCAGTCAGTTCTACCTGCTTGGACTCGCCCAGCTGGAGGTTGATAGGACTTGCAACCGAAATGGATGCCAGAGCCTTCTTATTGCCGCAGCTGCAAAGCATCAAAGCAGCACAAGCTGCAAGTGTCACCAATGTGATAATCTTCTTGATTTTCTTCACGATAAATTGTTCCTTTCGCATAGAATTGGCGGGGTGAAACCGTGCCCCGCCTGCATCTTCCATTATCTGCAATTCGCACATTTCTTCAACGCGCCAAATGTGTAATTTCCTGGGAAAAACAAAAAGAGGGCGGGCAGCCAATTTCTCAGCTGTCCGCCCAAAATTTGTACAGAAGCGACCATCAGGTCACGCTGGATTGTTTAGTTATCGTCCGAGGTTAGCCCACATCTTTCAGCCAATCCTGAGATTCGACTTTCTCGTACTCTGCTTCATCAGGCATCGTGCCACCGTAAGGAGCGATGGTGTAGGTGACCTTAGTAACAGGAGTGCAGACATTGGCATCGTTCACGTTGCCGGTAGCGGTGTAGACCGCCATCGGGATACGCATTGCCGTACCAGTAATCTTGTTGTTGAGGAAGTCGCCGGTAGCCTTGGGAATGACCCAAGCCGTATCGCTATGGTCGATTGCGTTATCACCCGAGGTCAGGACTGTTTCACGCAGACGCATGTACAGCTCACCACGGCGCAGGGTGTTCTTGCCCATCGTGTAAGCGGAGGAGGCATAGTCCGTACCCGTGTAGTATTCCATACCAGGGACGTTCTTAACCGTCCAGGGACCGCTCGTCTTGATGTTCTTGACCTGAATAGCAACCGTAGAATAGTTGGTGATGCGGTAGTTGGTAGGCTCAACCACAGTGCCGTTGGAGTTGGAACCGTACATGCAGACATACAGAGGTACAGTAGCTTTAAGCAGCGCCGGGTGGACGTACAGGTTGCCCTTGTGGATGATGAGGTCGTAGTTCTTCACGGTCTCGCCGTTCGGGTTTACGACTTCACGAACCGTCAGAGCGTTGCCCAGAGTCGGGTCGGTGTTGATGTCCACGATGTAGGGAGCCAGCGGCTTATGGTTGTAGTCACAGAAACCGCAGGTCTTTTCATCGTATGCCCACTCAAAGCTGTCATCGGTCGAAGTGCCATCCGCATACAGCGGTACGGACTTCTCATCGCAGTCAGTGACAAAAGGCAGATTCGTCTTGCTCTCAGATACCGTCTGTTTCTTCCAGTAGTCGTAGTTGTCTACAAACTCCTGTGTAATAGCGGTTTCAGTACCGTTATTATCCAGATACAGAACGCTGCTGACAGTGTCATTTGCTTTCAGCTTGGTATCGAGAATCGGAGTAGCATCAACGTCGCTTACAACGTCAATCAGGTTCTCATCCACATCTTCCATCTGAATGTTCACATGGAAGTTCGGGTTCTGAGAGTAAATCATCTTGTCGTCATCAACCACAGTGACATGCAGAGGACGCTGTGCAACCTCAAAACGACCGTTCAGAACCATTACGATGTAGTTCTTCAAAACGGGGTAATTGGCTTCAGTCAGACCAGCATAGGTCAACGGATAAATGCCAACAGGAGTCGTTTCATCGGGGACCAAGTCCTCGTGACCATCAACGAGAGTCTTGAAGTGAGACTTCTTGTAGGTCGGGTCAAGAGTCAGCGTATCGCCCTGCACCAGACCATCCAGCTCCAGCCAGCAGCCATCGGAAGCTGCCGTGCCGTAACCGTAAGCCTTGGTATCGTGCCACGGGTCTTCGCCAACGCCATCACCGTACAGGCCGCGCCAGTTCTTCACCTGTGCAGTCAGGTTTGCGCGGGCAATCGCACCGGAGTAATCCTGACGCTCGATAAAGTAGTTCTTCGCGTCCTTACCAGTCAAGGTCGGAGTTGCATCAATCGTGATGGGGTTTTCATCCAGCTCATACGGCCAGTTGGAGCTAACAGTACCATCAGCGTTCAGCTTCTGGCCTGCATCCTTCGTCTTGTACTTGCCGGATGCGGTTTCACTTGCCAGCTTGACGTCGTCGCCTTCGAGGATACCGTCAATGAGGATGTCCTTGATGGTGGCGTTTGTCGTGCCGTCATAGTGCTTGATGTTGCGGGGATAGGTCGGGTCTTCCAGATACAGGCTGTGGACGTACAGACCACGAGCGGAAATGCTGCCGGAGTAGTCCTCAGTGCCGATGTAGTAGTTGGTGCTGCCGTTGCCGACGAGCGTCAACTCACTTTCACGAACAATCTTATAAGGACCACCTGCATCGCTTACACGGTTGCCGTTGCTATCTGCATAGTACCCGTCAACAACCGTGGTGCTCAAGCTGACGTTATCGCGGTTTGCCATACCGGTTGTGATGCGGGCATCAGGGATGGAAGCATCCGCCGTATGGTCATAAGCCTTGCTATGAGAGCCGACAACTGTCAGAGCCTTCGGGTAAATATCGAACTTGACGGAAGAACCAGTGCCGCTTGAATTACCGTTCGGGTAAGTCTTGCCGGGTTCGGTGTTCTCGTACTTGTAAGTGATGATATAGCCCTGAGCCGTGCAGTTTGCAGTTGCGGTATAAGAGCCGCAATCAGAACGAGGATTCTGGTTCTGGTCCGTAGACGCATCGATTGCAGAAGCCAGTGTGCCCTTCTTATTGCTGTAGGTAATAGAAGTGGCATTCGTAACCTCGGTCATCTGGTCGCTGGACAGGTTGCCAGAGAAGCTAACGGTAGCGACATCAGCCGTGCCGTCATAGGTCTTGTTCGCAACCGTGATGTTCACGGTAACACGAATCGGGTCGGAACCGCTCGTCGGGTCAGTGTCCTCGTAAGCAGTATCGTAAGCGTTATGGCCGTTGCGAGAGAAGCGGTCAACTGCGGAACGAACCGTCTTGACGGTAGCATAGCCGTTGCCGGGTCTGAAGCCATCCTGATAGCTACGGAAGTTGCCACCAGAAGAAGTAGCACCGCCGCCGACATCAGAATAGGCTTCCAGTACAGTCACAGACTTGCCGTTTGCACCTGTAAAGGTACGATTGACAGAAGTGATGTAGTTGGAGCCGCCGTTGCCATCACGCTTGCAATAAGCCCAGCCATCACCCCACCAAATCTTACTACCGGTATTAGCAGAGCCGCCCTGCCAACCGCCACCACCGCCAGACGGGGCTTCGCAGTTGTTTTCGGAAGAGTTACCGCTAATACCTGCTCTGAAGCTGTCGAACATACCACCGGAAGAACCAACGGCAAATGTTCCATTACCACCGCCGTTACCGCCGTTGACAGGAACAACACCATTGCGCAGCGAACCACTCGTGGAATCGGCCGCACCATGCTGGTTGCCGCCACCGCCACCTGCAACGCCGAGCATATACTCAGCCGCAGTCGTGGTGTCGCCATATTCGGCCAGACGACCAGTACCAATCAAGCCGATTGCTACTGTCGTAGCGCCGCCGCCGGAAGCACCAAGCAAGTTGCCGTGGCCGTTACGAGTCTGCATAGGTGTACCACCTTTGCCACCGCCATTATAGCCACCAGCAAGCTGTACATGAACTTCACCGCAGCCACTCGCACCGCCGTTTTCCCAATAGCGGTTATCGATAGTGCCAGCGCCACCCTTTACGAAGTAGAGCTGTGCGCCCTGCTCCGCCTGGACAATCAGTTTGACGTGACCGCCAGAAGAGGTGTGCGGATTCATTGTACCGCCACCGGCACCATAGAGGTTGATTTCGTAGGTGCCAGCATAGGTGAAGGTATACAGGCTGTAAGGGTTGCTGGCGCTGCTTGCGCCTTCCAGCTTGTCATCGACCTTAGGACCGGAGCCCTGCTCATCGATGTAGAAGTAGACCTGGTCCATATCTGCATCAGTAGTCGGAGCGTCGTAGCAGACATAGTAGACGGCGTTGCGCCACCACCATTCCCAAGTGGCTTTGTCAAGGACATCACCGCTCTTGGTACGGTAAGCGAAGCCGTGCGTGCCAACATTCTTGATGTAGTCGTCATCATTAGCTGTCACCTGTTCGAACAGGTCGCTCCAGTGGTTGCCATTGGAGTCTGTGACAGAGTCGTCGATAACGACCGTGTCGCGGCTATCAATCGTCGTACGGCTGTTTACAGGTTTGCCTGCTGTGAAGTAGGTCTCCATGTAACGGATGCCGTTCGGAGCGATGATAGCGAGGTTCTTATAGTTGTAAACCGCGCCGCCATTATTAAGAGCATCATTGATAGCTGTAATGCCTCTCAGAGAAGAGATGTTCTTACAGCTGCCATTCTCTGTCGTAATGGTGTTGTGGCTTGCAGTTGCCTTGTTAGGGATATTTGCCTTGATGGAGATGGTGTAATCCAGCACCAGCTCAGCGCCATAAGAAGACTGACCGAGGTCATTGTACAGGTGAGCATTGGGGTCGGAGGAATCCACCGAGCGGTTGAAGTTGTATGCCACCGTGCGGCCGCAGGTATACGGCTGCATATTGGCGGAATCCCAGTTCTTCATGTACCGCTCTTCTGCTTTGCAGAGGAAGTAATAGTGGGTATCACCGAAGTCCATCGGGTTCGTTGCGTTATCAATGTACAGAGACACGATAGCGTTCCACTCGCTGTAGGTCTTATTGTTGAGGTTTGCGGAGTCGGTCGGGTACATGGCTTCCAGCTTGATATAGCCGCTGAACTTATTGAACGCCTTACCATTGCCGTTCATAAAGCTCATTTCCATGTTATCGACGTTTTCACTCAGCTTGCTGATATTGCCGATACGCTGACCAACTTGGCTGTAGCTCAACTGGATAGAACCGTCCGTGCTGTTCGTCACATTCTGGAAACGGTCCAGACGACCACCGCCAGCCACGTTACTAAACATCCAGGTGATAGCAGGGGCAGAATCCTTGTTGCCAAAATACGTGATTTTAGTAGTGTAGACTGCCTTGTTATCGTTCGCAGCACCGTAAACCGTGCCATTCTTATTCAGAACATCAGGAGCAATGGCATCCAGCGGGATGTCACTGGAACGACGACCAGAGTTCGGGTTGCTTGCCTCAGAAGTCCAAGCCAAGTTACCGTTGTTGGCATCGAAGTTGTTCAGCAACAGAGACTGAGCTTTCAGCGGAGTCATCTCAATGGGAGGAGCGTACACAATCAAGTGACCGGTACGGCTGTTCGCCTCATTGTTTGCAATCGTTGTGTTGTTGCCAATCTCGTGGGCCGGAGCCTTGTAGTTGAACACGCAGCGGAAGTCGAGGCCATCCCAATCCATTGCGGCATCCTTAACAGTCAGAGTGACCGTAGAATGTTTCTTCATGGTAGAGATGCCAGACTCGCGGAGATTGTTCAGCGGGTCCCAGAAGTATGCAGGCCAGAACTGGAGGGAACCCATCTTATCCGCAACAGCCTGCGTCATATCTTCTACTTTGGTGGTGATTTCAAAGCTGCCCGCCGGGAACAAATTGGCATCACTGCCAATATCGACCCAAACATTGTTCTCGTCACGATACTGAACGGTGTAAGTCACGCCGTCCGTAACGCCCTTCCAATAGTACAGGTCGAAGTTGAAAGCGGCAGATTCGCCAACAGAAACGCGCTTATCGAAAGCCTGCTCGATGAACATAGGACGAAGCGCTACTTCACAGTAGCCGTTCTTGCCATCTTCGGCTTTGTCAAGGCTCGTATACTGCTTGCCACCAACCGTGAACTCACACTTAAACTGAATCTTCTCACCGCAGTAGTCGAGCGTGTTGTACGTTACGGTGCTTTCGGTGTAAGGAATATCAGCGTTCGTAGCTGCCTGGGTAAAGGTGGTCTTGTTGATTTTGCCCTTGACGACACCATCATAGGTGGTGAAGGAAGTGCCGGGGCCGCCAATCTTGAACCACTGGCTGGTGCTGCCACTCTCGGTGATGGCACGATAGTACCAAATCACGTCGGAATCAGACAGAGTCTGGTCGTAGTACAGCTTGCTGCCAACGGTCTTATTGACGGGGCCTTCCCAGTCTTTGTAGTCATCAATCGGGTCTGCTGTAGGCTTCAGCAGTTCCAGAGGATGAGTCTCGCAGTCGTTCCAGAAATGATTCGGAACGTCCACGACAATCATGCCGTACTCGGTGATGCTGCGGCCGTTGGGGTCAAAGACCTCGGCACGCTGCATGCCGGTGGTAGGCACGTTGGAGATAACGTACTTGCTATCACCATTGACCACGCAGTCGTAATCCGTGCCATCAGTGGCATGGACTACAACACGGTAGCCAGTGTAGTCAGAAACACCGTCATCCGGGAACAGAGCGTTCAGGTCGCCAACAACACGAGCGATACCGGTGATACGGACGTTCGGCTGGTTGTCCAGCTTCAGGACAGGCAGAGCACCAACGGTCTTATCGTTACCGAGGTTCCAACCATTGTTGCTGCCCGTGGTGTACATACCATAGGTGTCAGAGGTGTTGTCAAACAGCGGCTGACCGTTGCTTGCGAGGTTCACATGGTACGCATCAGAGTTCCAGTGACCGGAGAAGTTCTTAATGGGAGTCCAGCCCTCCGGCAGAGTCAGGTCATCGACGACCTGATAGCAGCCATTCAACGGATACCAGAAAGAACCGCCAGCCTGCAAAGCAGACAGAACCTGCATGTAGTTTACCGAACTCACGCGGATAACGAAGTGGCTATCCTCCTGGCTGTTCTGATTCGCCGCGCAAATTTCACATTGCTTGCGCTGGGAGATGTACATGACGGTATTGGAGAACAGGCGAGCTTCACTTACGGTCGCAGAGTTTTCGGGTAAATGGCCGATTTGGTTCATCAGGAAGTTGCCCGTGCCAGACAAGTAAAAGTTGCTTGTACCAAACCAGCTGCGGCCTGTTGCAGGGTCAGTAATGGTCTTTGTGGTGGGATTCGGATTGTAGCCGAATTCGGCACCGGTGATATTGCCGCCAGCGTAATCGACCCAAATAGGACCGAATGCAACCTGAGAGTTTGTATGGGTCTTGGAAGCATCCAAGACGCCATTCAGGTCAAACGGGAAGTTGGTAGGATTACGATACTTGACCGTCTGTTTTGCCTGTGTGCCAGAGTACGGCTTCAGGCGAATATTCAGCTGGTTACTACCATACATGATACCGGCCTTGCCATAGGAGCTATGGCTGCCACCAGTAGACAGAATCATGGAAATAGCGTCGGTGGGCAGAACCGTGCCGGAATCGATGTTGCCACCGTTTGCGCCCATCAGGGCGTTCATATTCCAGTGACCGTTATCAATGTTGGGGACAGAGTTCAGAACATAGTAACGAGTAGAACCGTCGTTCTTGTCGGGGCCAAAGCGACCGCCTTCTTTGTAATCACGAGCGCCAGGGTCGGTATAGCCAGCATCGTGCGCATCATACCAAGAACCAGCGTAGGCGTACATGGTATCGTGACCAACGCACATGCCATAGCCCTGGCTCAGAAATGCTTTGATAGCGTAGTACGCCTTGCCAGAAAGGTCCGGCTCCTGATTGACGCAGACACCCCAGCCGATAGAGTCAATGCGATAGTTGCCTTCTGCGTCCATCATAAATCGATTGGGGTCAGCGTTAAAGGTTTCAACTTGAATTGAAAGCACAGTAATATGCTGATTCAGTTTTTCACCATTAGTACCCAACAGCCAGCCGTTGCTTGATACAGTAGGATGCGACAAAAATTTGGCATACATACGGCCAGCATCAGACACCCACGGGTTAAGGAATACAACGGCATCTTTGTACTTCGTACCAGAGGCACCCGTACCGTAATTGTCCTTATCCGCATCACGGATAACTGCGGTGTATGCAGGAACATCAATAGCGGTGCCAGTAATACTCCATGCGTTATCACTGTTGTGGGGGCGGAAATAAACCGTCTGCCCATACCACTCACTGTTTACTTCCAGCATGTTACCGTCTGTCAACGGAAAGCCACTGTAGGTACGTGTTGCACCGGTAGGATAGCCATTATCATCAAGCTCATTAGCTGTAAAGTTACGAGCCCATGAACCGCCAAGCTGAGTCCAGTAGCGGTCAGCAGTAGCCTTGTCAAACTTGCCAGCGTTGAACCACTCAGTAACTTGGTCGTACATGTTCTTCGTGATGTACTCGTAATTACCGTTCAGACCTGTAATCCACTGGTTATCAGAGGACAGTGCAGGACCATCTGCCGAATAAACGGCAAAGGAATCAGCCAGAGAAGCATAAGTTGCGGGCATGTTATCCTCATCCACAGTCTCTTCCGTAGCTTCATCAGAAATCACTTTGAACTGGACAGTAGACAGGATGATGTCGCCTTTTTTGTCTTCATCGGTCAGTTCAGTGCCAAGGTCCTCAAGTGCTTTGAAGTTCTCTTCACGATAGGCTTCATCCACTACCGTAATCAGGCAGCGATAGCTTGCAGACAGGTCTTCATTAGTGACCTCGAAGGTGTAAGAGGCATCTGTAGCACCATCAATGCTCTGCCAGTCAGTGGTCAGAGCGACAGTGCTTTCATCAGAAAACTCCCATTTGCCATCTTCATTCAGACGTGCAGTGTAGGTATTTTCCTCGTTTGTTGCATAGACTTCGGTCGTGCCGTCATCAGTCTTGCCAGCCGTAATGGCATACCCATCCAGAACAAAGTTCGGAGTATGCCATGCCAGTTGCACATCGCTGGTATCAGCATCAATGGCATCGAGAGCATCGACTACCGCGAAGTACATCTCGCAGCCCTGCCAGACGAAGTCCGGCGTATCTGCAAGAGTCTCTGCCTCAGTAGAATCCTCCCAAACGAAGTCATACCAAGTGGGTTCACCCTCTTCGTAAGGATAGAGGGCATCGGCTTCATTTGCCACGAAATCCTGCTTTTTCTGCCACTGATAAGTCACAGCAACGTCATCACGATTCAGCAGGGCGTCGAGAGTAACGGTATCCCCCACATTCGCCGTAATTCTGTCACCATACTCAGGCGTGACAGCCTGGATGCCGACAAAGGTCTCAGCCGTTTCCGGCGTGGCTGTGTTCTCTTCGGATTCATCAGAATCCGTCAGAACCACATCCTCGCTGCCTGTCGTATCATCCTTGACCGTATCGGTTGTGGAGTCATGCGTCAGGTCAACGACATCCGTAACGGACGGCGTTGGCTCAGGAGTCTCAGTCGGCTCGTCTACGGCTTCGGGATTGTCAGTGTCGGTCTCGTCCACGGATTCAACCGCATCCACTTCGCCCGAAGCCGGGGCCTCTGTGGCATCTTCGGAAACAGTAGTGCTATCTGTAAATTCGTCCGCGAACGCTACGGTGTTGGTTGCGAACATAGAAAGCAGCATACTGGCCGCCAATGCAATAGAGGTCACTTTTTGTGCAATTTTGTGCATAATGCGTGTGTCCTTTCTGTACAGTGAGCGATTTCGCGAAAGGCTTTGGCAGAGCTTCTCACAAGAAAAATCGTCCCTGCACGATTAGCTTTTTGCTTCCGTACATTTCCATTATCCGCAATTCGCAAGTTTCCGCAATGGGACGGCCACACATTTTTCACACAGTCATAAAATTGAAAAAGCGTCGTTTTGTGTAAAGACAAACGACACTTTATGTAAAACTATATGGGTGGCAAATCTACAAATTCATGGTATAATGTAGATGCTAAATATAACACTCTTCCTTAATTATGCGGTTCGCATACAATGGAATTAAAAGGAGGAGTATAAATGCCTACAAAACATGATGCAATATACGATTATATAATAGAGCCTTTGCTTAATTCCTATGTAAGTAATAATTTCAAAACAGGATTGGAATTGTGCCATTACAGACTTGCCAGCTCTATCAACAAGCTCGATAAGGAAAGTGTTAGCACCGGCATGCGGTATCTTGACGCGTTGATGTTATTTAAGGATAAGATGAAAAAGCACGATTACCAAGGAGCTTGCGGAAAACTTCTTGATGCTTTTGGGCATGTTTATAGTGTGAGTGGCATTTTAGAATCAGAGAACAGCAAAAAAAGAACAGAATTAAACGCTTACTGTGCTAATATTATATTGCAAGTTTTAAATGAATCTATGGAGGTCGAAAGTCGTGAAATGGGGAGCAATATTTAATAAATCCGAAAAAATACCAAGCATTAAAGAAAACCGCTTAGTAAAAATCGAAGCTCTGCTGCGAAATGATACCTGGATTTCAGATGCCTATAATTGTATTTCTGTCCTGGATTCTAATTTATATTCTCCTCCCGAAAAGGCTCGTTACAGAGATTTTTTAATTAGCGCTTTATCCGAAGAAATGGCAGGGTTTTATACGTATAGGGCATATAGCGAAGATGGAAGCTCACTTCTATCATTGGTTGAAATGCCGTTGTTTATTGCTAAGACTGCCATACGTGAAACATTCACATCCGAAAGCAAACATATAATAGTTCTCCCAGATATGCCGAAAAGACTTGTTCAAGCTATTCAGGACATCGATGAAAAAGGCTATCTTTCGGAAGAAGAAATCGCCACCGGAACTCTATACAAAGAACTCAATCTCGTTATCACTTATAACCATCGACATCATGTGGCTGCTGCAATTAGTCGGGAATGTAGTGACAATATACTGTTTCATGGACCTGTATTGTCGCAAGAAATTGCAGCATCGCCAATATATGCCACAAGTGATTTTCACTTTGCAGATAAAGAAGGCAACATCATAAAAGAGAATTCCGACCCACGACTCGTGTTGTGCTGCCTTCTTGCAGAACAGGCAATTGCATTCAAAAGCGGAAATATGAACCACCAAATCAAAAACAGTATCATTTAATTTCAGCATACATACTAAAAATAAAAGAGGCGGCCTCCAATTGGAAGTGCCTCTTCATTCTTATGGAAACAAAAGAGGACGGTACAGGTCGTTAATGCCTGCGCCGTCCTTGCTTTTTGATAGGATACCAGAATTAAGTAAAGGATTGCCCTATTTTACTTGGGGTAATACTTATCCTCCAACCTGTGTGTTAGCACCAACCTACTTCATGCTCTTCCGGCGGGCAACTCTTGTCGGCACCACCTTCAATCACCTGGCCGCCGTTTGCACCACTACCGTCAGTAGTGCCGCCGCTCGGCTGAGACGGCTGAACAGGTTCGGGGTCAGGTGCCGGAGCAGGGTCGGGGTTGCTGGGCTGTGCAGGCTCCGGATTCGAAGGCTGCGCGGGCTCAGGATTGCTCGGCTGAACCGGAGTCGGGTCCGGAGCGGCCGGTGCAGGTGCCGGATTGCTGGGCGCAGTAGGAGTAGTGGTGGTGCTGCCAGCAGAGCTGCTGCTGCCGGTGCTCGTGGAGCCGCCGGTCCAGCTGGAGCTGCCAGTCGAAGTGTTACCTTTACTGCTGGTAGTACCCTTGTTGCTGCTGGAGGAAGAGGAAGTTGCCTTATCCGTCACGGTGACGTCGTAGTTGGCTTTCACATCCTCGTTGGACTCACTGGTGGCAGTGATGACTGCATTCCCACTGGCAACGGCCGTTACCTTCCCATTGGAGTCAACAGTCGCAACCTTTTCATCACTGGAGGACCAGGTGACGGTCTTATCGGTAGCCTCGTCGGGAGTAACCGTAGCCTTGATGGTCACGGAGTTGCCAACTTTCAGGCTGCCCTTCGTCTGGTCGAGTTCAATCTTCTCGACCTTGGTGGAAACGGTGACCTCGGTCTCTGCTTTCATACCGTCAGGCACAACGCCAAACGCAGAATCCACATCAGCCAGGTCCTCGGGCATCATTGCGATACCATCGTCAGTGGCGGCCTCGGAGGTTGCATCCTCATCGCCGGTCACAACAGCGTCCGCTTCCTGGGTGGCAGACTCAGCCGTTGCAGGAGCATCTGCAATAACATAAGCCGTAATAGTGCATTTGCCATCAGCTACTGCCGTGACAAGGCCATTCTCGTCCACCGTCGCAACGCCCTCATCGCTGGAGACGTACGCGAGCTTGACCTCGGTAGCATCCTCCGGGACAATCTTGGCGTCCAGGCTCTTCTCGCTTTCGCCGTTGGTGTAGAGCTCCAGGGTGTCGGGAGCGTCCACGCCGGTGGGCAGGATGACGACCTTGACGTGAGTAACGGAAGAGATGTCTGCATCCTGCACAGCAGCGGTGATGTCGGCTTCACCGGCACCAACAGCGGTGACCACACCGTTCTCGTCAACCGTCGCGACGTCTTCATTAGAAGAGGTCCATTCGATGGTGAGCTTTTCAGCCGCCGCTGCGAGCTTCTCGTCTACATCAGCACTCTCTGCCGTAGCGGTATCACCGGTTACGAAAACCGGAGTCTCCGCCGGGGCCTTGTCCGTGCCAAAATTGATGGGCAGAGTCACGCTCTCGCCCTTCTCAATCGTGGCGGTTTCAGGAATTGCCATGTCGGTCACTTTGACGCCGCAGCCTGCGAGCGACAGCGCCATGACGGCGGCAATTGCAGCCGTCAGGAAGATTTTCTTCTTCATATTCTTTTTCTCCTTCTCAGCATCTTTTGCTGAGGCATCTAATTGTTGATAGGTTCAACCGGCTCTACGCAGCTTTGTATTTCGTCACCGACGATGCTGTGAACCCATTGGTCGCCTATCCTTCTGTACAGCTGCATTATACCATTTCTGCTGCCGTAACAGCAAACAAGATGCCTATATATTCACACTTTAGTAACAATTTGCTTTGGTTGTTGCTTTGCCTCATTGTAGAGCATGACAACTTTGATGTCAAGCATCATAGATACAAAATAAGGACAGCCCCTCGTAAGGGACCATCCCTATCTTTAAATCTCGAAATACTGGTCGCCTGTCACATTCGTTTTGCTCTTTTCCGGGTAGGCACAGTACGCACGCATCGTATCTGTACGGTTATCATACACGCCGCAAATGTAGTGCTCGCAGTAAGAGCATTCATCAGGCCCTTCGCACCTTTTATTGTCATACCGGCAAGGCTTCGGGTACGTTCCCTCAGGAACAAAAGCTGTTCCGAACTCAATCTTGTGTTTGACCGGCTCGGCTTTAAGCGTCTTGCGCAACATATCCAATGGACTTCTGAAAAAGTCCAGCATGTCCATTGTAGGACTAAGTTCAATGAAATGGTTGTAGTCAACCTTAAAGGTTTTGTAGGTAGGCTTCCAGGTTTTGCGATTCACGCTGGACCAGTTGACGCGCCTGATAAGTGCATCTGCATCACTCTCGCCAAAGTAGAAGCAGATGCTTACCCAGGCTTTAAGACTGTCCTCCTGTGGAATGGGTCCGTAGCGAAGAACAGAAAGAGGTCTGGTCCAGTAGAACTCACTGAAGTCATCGAAGAAGGCGTCTTCGTAATAGATGCTCCCATTTTCAAACTGTTCTGAAACATCAAACACCCATGCAACCTTATAACCGAGGCCGTTATAGAAGTTGTTGCGAGCCGTGAACTCGCTTGGGCTGATGGGACTGTGCTGGAACTCCACGACCACATTATCCTTGAAGACATCGGCGCGGTGCGTTTCGCCGTTGTGGGTCATCACAACCTCACGGCACTCAAGCGGGAACTGTTCCTGCATGTCTCTGTGCCATCCGCTCATATCATAGTTCCATGTATCCGGGCAGGCGTTAGCCTCATGTGCAAAGTGCCAGGCGTTTACGTCTCCTGCCTTCAAAATCATCTTTGCTCCACATACGGGGCAAAAATAGTCCTCAATTTTGTTGGCATCGGTCGCCCAGACAATAGTGCCATCTACATCTCTTGCTGCAAACATGTTATTGCTCCTTCTGCCGTCTTACGGCCAGTTACTCAAGTATGCCTTCTTGCTTCGTTCTCTTGCTGTTGTAATGTCTTCCTTCGTCACATCAATACCGAAAGCCATGAGCACATACGCATAGCAGCGAGCGTTGATAAAATAATTCGGATTGTCCAGTATTTCTGATTCGTCTCGTCCGGTTGCTTTCAAGATAGCCGCCGCAACTCCCGCACTTCTGGAGACTCCGGCATCGCAGTGAACGACCAGATGCTTTATTCCTTTCACCAACTCTTGGGTTACGAAATCCCTAATTTGTACCGCATCTGCTATCGAAATGCCAATGGACTCAGTTGTATCGTAAAATGCCACGTGAAGGGTGTCGCAAGGAAAGCTGACATTCGTCTTGCCCGGCGTGGTAATACTGATGACGCAAGTATCTTTTCCGAATGAATCTGCCTGGCGTATTGCTTCCTCGCGAGAAAGGACTGTTACCGTAAAGTGGGCCCTATCCGATGCTTGGTAAAGAATCATCTGCATTCCCCTCCGTAATTTCGTAATATTCCTTGTGAACGGTCGTGTCATCAGAACTACTATCGCTACCGATTTTCTTTAGGCGCTTACCTACCAATACCATACGGCCGTTGTTGATGTTGTAGTCGCAAGTTACGAGGAAGATGAACTTGTCATTCTCGTAGTCGAATGCCATCTCTTTGTAAATCGAGGCTCGGTCTTCAATCGTGGTGAGCATATCCTCGGTCTTGGCGGCCGAGAGGTTATTACACCACTCTTGGATGTCGATGAATTTCGGTTCTGTGGTATATCCGGGGATGACCATGAGGGCAAAGATTTGGTAGTATTCTTTTCCGTACTCCCCTTCCCAGCAAACTGTTCCGTTTTCGTTGAAGAACTCTTCGTCCTTGAACTTATCGAGAGAGCCGAACATCGTGCCGTCATTCATCTTGTGACCATAGATGATAAGATTGCCATGCTGCTTTGTATCGCAGCGTTCATCCAAAAACAGTGTACCGGGAATGCTATGCTCCCCATAGATGTCAGTTCGCAGATAAGTGTCGTTGGTTTCACCCTGCACAACCGGCCCGGTTGCTGTAGTACCATAGACTGTCAGCCAGCCCTTGTAATCTGGATTGACAGCCAACATTCCTTGTGACCAGTCTGTATCGTTCTGCTCAGCTGTATCTCTGATGGTCTGCAAAGTGGCGGTAAGCTGCTGCGTCTCTTTGGTTTGCATGATGCTCCTGATAAGCAAGAAGCTAAGCACGAATACGGCAATGAGCGCTACAATGCTGATAAGTCGTGACAACCCACCGACCACATTCCGAATGATGTCTTTTGCACGTGCCATGATATGATATTCCTCGTAATTGTTATTGACGTGATGCGCATTAGCGCTGATAGTTTCATTGTATGCAATTCGCACATTTCTTCAACGGCACCTCACTGGAGGCCTGTTTCAGAACAGAAAAGGCATCATAGATAGCTGCTATCAATGATTGAAAAACACGACATAATCTGGTATATTATAATAAGGTAGGTGAAGCGGATGGAAAAGGTAAAGGTGTGCTACAGCCTCAGCTCAATCAGAGAGTGCCAAAAGCGTATCAGGCAGTTTTTTTGGTCTACGCGATATAAGGGGGAGCACTGTTCCCGTTGCATTCGCGTTAGAGACCTGTATATGTATTGTCAATTCGAACTAAGGAGCTTTTTGTTTGACCTGGACCATTCTCCTGCCCGAGATTATACGGATATGCTTAATGCCAACAGCTGCACCAAGAAGGAACTGGACCAGCAGCTGTGCCTGTGCAGGTACTACCTCGAAGACAAGCTCGATATGATAATACGCGCCATTGACCGACATGAAGTCGATGCCAACCCATGACATTCTCCCATCTCCTTTCTTTATATAGAAATGACCCCGGTGCTTTTCAGCATCGGGGTCGCTTCTTTATGCAGGATTCGCAGCCGTGGTTTCTTTCTTCTTGCTCTTCTTGCAAACGGTGGCAACGCCATCACTCACAAGGTAGCAGCCACCCGCAACCAGCAAGGCTTCGAACAGGGTCTTCTGGTCGATTCCCACATCACCCATCTTAGGAATTTCCTTGACGATGGGGATGGTTTCAGGAATATCGGGAGCAAGATACACGGTGAACTTCGTACCCATCTTGGGCGTGATGTTCAGTGCGGTGTCAACATCCTCGGACACTTGGGCCTTGTTGGCCGTGCCGTGGTCCATGTTCGGATGCTCAGAATCGGCGGCGAAACCCACGGCGGTCGTCAGCATTGCTGCCATCGAAACCGCTGCGAACGCTTTAGCAAGACGTTTCAAAGGTCTTCCTCCTTTACAAAAATGCCCCAGCACAAACGAGGAGGTCTGTACCGGGGCGGTTCGGCATAATTAGCTCAACACGGAAATCGTAATCTTGGCAGCCGCAGAACCTACCTCGATGGGATTCTCGGAATCAGAAGTGTCATAAGCCGTAAAGGTCGCGGTGCAGTCATAAGTGCCTGCTGCCAGGGCCTCGGACAGCTTGTCAGTCTGGATGTGGTAGTTGGGCTGGATAAGACCGCTGTTGTAAATCTCTTTGCCGCTGTCGTCAAGCGTGATGCTCACGACCTGGGCGTACTTGTTGCTCGGAACATTCTCGATTTCGAGAGTGCCCTCAGAAGCACCATCAGAGAAAACAGGGTTCACGTTGATGGAAATAGCCATCGTGCCCTCTTCTACCACCCGATTCAGCTCTTCCTGAATCTCAGCCTCGCTCTTGCCATCGAGCTGGCCCAGCTGTGCAGCAACAGAGTCTTCCAGCCGGTTGTCGGACGCCTTGGCGTTCTTCTTCCAGATGAACAGGCCCGCGCACAGCACAAGCAGCAGAACCACACAAATCGTGACGGTACGGTGCAAAAGCTTGTCATTCTTCTTCGGAGTCTTCTTGTCAGTAGATACGATGTTGTTTGCCATGATATTATTCCTTTCCATGTAAAAACAGGGTTGCTATTCTTTCAAATAAAGAGCCGTCGAGCGGCAGGTCACTCGACGGCCAACTCTCTAACGAGTCTGATTTATGCCGTGATTCTGAAATCAGCGGTTGCTGTTCACGCCGTTAGCGGTAGCAGTCTGGGTGTCGCCGGTCTCGAACATCGGGATGATGCTGTAGGTGACGCGAACGACAGGAGTGCAGCCAGCGTCGTTGACGTTGGAGCCAGCAATCTTGGCGTTGGTAATCAGGGGCAGGGTCGGAGCATCGTCATGCTTAACAGCCTCGGTGCCTGCACCAGACTGAGAAACCTTGTCCTTGGCAGCGCCAGCGATGAACCAGCCGTTTTCGGTGATGTCCAGAGGAGCAGAGCACTTGGACAGGTCGATGGCAGAAGCATTGTACATAGCGGAGGCAGGAGCAATGCTCATGGCAATCTCGCCGCGCTTCAGAGCAGAGGTGCTCATGGGAACAACGCGCCAGGTAGCGGGCTCAGCCTGCAGCTCAGAAACCTTCAGAGCCAGGCCCTCACGCTTGGAGTTGTCGGTCATAGAAGTGCCGACATCGAACTTCTTGCCGAAGTTGCAGCTGGTCTCGCCATCGGAGATGACAAAGTCCTCAGCCAGCTGATGGTTGGCATCGATGGACTTGACAGTCTCACGCAGCTCGTCGCCGGTCAGAGTGCCAGCAGCCTTGAAGTCCCACTTGCCATCGATGAAGATGACATAGCACTCGCCGGAAGCGTTGATGTGCTCGTCAGCGCCCATCTGATGGTAGTTAGCGGGCTCAGTCCAGCCAGGCTGGGTGGCGGGGTTGCTGTACCAGTAGGTATAGGACTTGGTGGTGTCATCGTAAGCGATAGCGAACAGCTCGTCGTTGGAGTGGTCGGTATCGTAGATGCGGCTGTAGTGGGTCACCTTGGCAATGTCAGCGATGTAGGTGCGGCTGTTCTTGTCGATGGTGGAGTAGTTGCGCAGCTGGTAAGCATCCTTGGTCGGAGTGACAACATTGCCGGTGCTGCGGAAACCGTACATGCAGACATACAGAGGAACGGTAGCCTTGACATTGACATGGTTGACAGTAGCGACGGTGATGTCGTACTCAACGCGACCGTCATCGGTCTTCACGCCGGGATGCTCTTCCTCAGTCGGAGGAGTCTCGGGGGGAATCTCGGTGTCGTTGTCCAGGTAGATGTAGAACTGGGTGGACATAGACGGGTCTTCGTTGGTAGCGGTGTCAACACCGTTTGCCTTGGTGTCGTCGCTGACCTTAGCCTCATCAGCAGTACCGTGGTTCCAGTTCACTTTGCCGTTTGCCTCCTGGCAATCAGCAATCTTGACGAAGTGCTCCAGCTTGCTGCCATCGCTCTTGGTGGTGGTGTAGATGCCGTACTCGCCAACGGTGTTGTAGGAACTGCCCATGATGTAGGCGGCAGGGATGGCCTTGAAGCCAGCGGTGTCCTGGTCGGCGTAGGTGACGGAACCGTCATCGTTCACCTTGTAGAAGGACTTCGTGCCGATGCGGTAGACGGGGGTGGAGTGCAGCATCGTCTCATCGTTGGGATGATTGGCGATAGACTGGTTGTCAGCAGCCTGCTGGAAGTCCTCCATAGCAAAAGCCGTAATAGGGGCCATGCAGCTGGCGGCCATTGCCATGCCAAGAACGGCGCTGGCAACACGCTTAAAACTTTTCATCGGAAAAGCTCCTTTCAAAGAAAAAGATTTGTTGTTATTTCCATTCATCCCATCTGATTTCTGTTCCTGCATACATCCATCATCAAGGAGGTTTGGCTTACCTTGCGAACCCCACCGCTGCATTCTGGATGCAACCATGAAGCTGTCCCTCACGGGGCGTTCGGTGTAGTTGCCCGCACCGAACCACTGATTCCATTATCCGCAGTTCGCAAGTATCCGCAAGCAAAAAACATCATCTTTTTTTCATTAAATTATCACGTCTTACACTATTTTAATCGAAAATTCTGTCCTACTATCGCGAATCTACCATGAATTTGTATTTTTGGGCGCTTCAAGCGGCTTGAATCCATTCAATCAGTTGTAAGCAAAAAGAGCAGGAACCAAAGTTCCTGCTCTATGAATTATTCAGTCGTCTTGCCAAGAATCAGGTCGTAGATACCGGGAACATCGAAAGGACTCACGATACGCGGAATCCTCTCTCCAGCCTTGGACGGCTTGAACTTGTCCGGCTGGTCCGACACGATGACATCTGCCTGCGCCCATTCGGTATCCTTGAGAAACTTGGCATACCGCATACCGAGCATTTCCTTGATGGAAAGGCTCTTCAGCTGCATAGCATAGGCGCAGACATCTACCGTAGGCTCATAGTCGGTGACGACATTACGGCAGGCAACACGGAGCTGGCCCACAGTCCTATCCACCGTGACAATCTCGCGGTTCAGCAGGTCAATGACAACTGCTACCAACTGCTCCGAATCCGTGGTCAGCGCAAAGCGGTCCTTCACCGTGGCAGGCTCGAACTGCTCGCCAGTCTCACCGTCACGAACCATCACGCCACAGAAGGCATTCTCCATCTCGGAGAACTTCTCACCGGAATAGGAGTTGACAGCAATAGCCGCGTAGCGAATCCCCTGCTGGAGACACTTCTTGATGTCGAAGTCCACATACTCGACAGCACCATTCGGGCCACTGCTGCGGCGGTCGCCTGAATGAATCGCGTCAAAGCGTTCATCTTTCGGTGCGCCGTAATAGACAAAGCCCGCTTCCTGCTCACCGTAGAAGACTACAGAGAGGTCAAGGTCGATGCCATCCCACAGGTCAGGACCATCATATCCTTTCCAGAACAGGAAAGCACGCAACACGTTCCCATCGGGCAGCTTCGTCCGAGAACCGCAGGCCGTAGCACGCATAGCCGACGTGATTTGCCGAGGATTATCCGGGAAAATCAACTTGTTGCAGCGGCACTCCGGGTCGATATAGACGTTCTTGGGCTCTGCATCCTCTGCACGGAGAACCTGCCACAGCTGGTTGAAGATGTCACGAGCCACACGCTTGCACATAACATCAGAGATAGGCTCTACTTCCCTATCCAGAGTCTTAGAGGCAGCACCATTGGCTTTGCCCGTAGCCAACTGAACCGAGTTGTTGCGGTTACGGAAATGGTTAATGAGCTGGATAAGCACACGGGGCTCGACGCTCTTGCATACCGAGATGAATCGGAAGAGCACATCCTCCTGTTGGCGGTCATCGGAGCAGTTGCGAATTGCAAAGTCCAGATAGCGAGCGAACATGCCGGGGCGCAGCATGAGGTGTGCGGTGAGCAGGTCCATGTTGACAGGCTTCTTCAGGAGTTCCTGCAACTTGGAGTTGTAGGTCTCGATACGGATGCCGTTGCGGACCTTGTCGAAGATAGCCTTGTCCTCCGGAAACCACTTGGCATACTCGCCCGGATGCAGCTTCTCGCCCAGGCGCTTGAACTCCTCAGGACGCAGCGCGAATCCCTCATTCTTCTCCACATGTTCCAAGAGGTACAGCAGTTCACGGCGCTCGGCACGCTTAAAGCTGCGGAAACGCGGCGCTTTGGAGAGACTCACATCCTGGTCACTCATCGCAGCAGCCAGGCGCAGCACATCCGTGGAGCTCTTGAAATCAAGGAAGCAAGGCTGACCACGCCAGTTAAGGCGGCCGATAAGGAAAGAGGAGTACAGTGCCAAGTTTTCCTTGCACGGAATGTGCTTATCCTTCATCATCGGCACCAGATGGTCAAGGAATTCATCCCCGCCCCGCGTCAGAAGGTCCTTGATAGTCTCCTGCTCGTCACGGGACATGGGGCTGTTGTTCGTGAGGCTCTGTGCCACATAGCGGTAGATTTCATCGGCATCGCAAGCCGGAATCTGCTTAGGAACAGGCAGGGTGTCTCTATCCAGTTCTTTACAGAACTTGGACGGGTCGAAATCCGGCTGCCACTGGCCGAGGGTCAGGTAGTTGAGCAGGTTGACAACATACAGGTCAACGAGGTCGGCTTTCATCGCGTCATCAGGGAAGTTGGGCCAAATGGGCGAAGTCTGAGAGATGGCCTTAGCATCCTCAGTGATAAAACCATACAGCGCAGACCAGGTGGCGAGGAAATCGGCATGAGTCGCCTTGCAGCAGGCCATGAACAGGTCGTACGACATGATGTAGCCGTACTCCATCAACTTCATGTTAGCAGAGCAGACATATCGCGGCTCTATAACTCCCTCCCCTTCCTTGGCGGGTGCAGGCGGCACAATACCACGGTGGTGGGCAAAGGTGACGCAGTTCATATCGAGAACAGTAAGCATAAGATACCTCCTGAGAAAACAAAAAGCCCGCATCGAGACGATTCTCGACACGGGTAGTAGTTAAGACACATTAAGGATACGGAGAGCTTGCTCGCTACGGTGTTTGGAGTCAGCCACCCGGTCAATGCCGGATGCTGACTTCATAAATATTTTGTAGAAGGAAGCGAGTAAATAGCCGTATTGTGATGCGCTTAGAATACCGTGACGGAGAGCAAAACCACGACAAAGTTTCAAAATCTTTTATTCTAAAAGAAGGATGTGGTTTTATAGCCATACACAGTTACTCAAGAAAAGTGATTGATGCCATATCTTGAGTGAATACATACATTATACCACAATATATGGTTATTTGCAAGGGGCGGGCCACAACAAATTGTTGCATATCTGTAAATTGTATAGCAATATTCGTTATGACTTTTTGAGGTTGTGAAAAGGTTGATTAGGCAGCCATCAAGCTCACATTTTCGTCTGGCCGACTCTCTGCCATACTGCTATCCGTTGTATGCGAGAAACTTTCGTCCAATTCTGAATTTTCCAAAGTGGAAGATATACCATCGGTTGACTGTAAGTCCATTTTGTCTGTATTAGGAGTTTTGCCAGTTTCAGCTTCTCTTGCGAGCGCTTCTGATTCGTTTTCTACTTCGGAAGTTACTATATCAGAATTGACAGTCGCTTCATTATCCGGTGCAATTTCATCATCAATTACCAAGCTCGGTGCTGTTCGATAAAGCGAGTCTCCTGCTCAGTGTTGTCTTTTCCATTGTCAATCGTGCCATCGAACGGCTCGCCATCTGCAATGGTGATTTCGCTGGACGCAGCGGGTACATCCGCGACCCCGTCAGTATTAGAGCCCTTGCCCAAAACGCCAGTGCCAACGAGGATACCTCCGACAACAGCCAGCAAAGCAATAGCTGCGATGATGATAATGAGGAACAACGGAATAGCTGCTTTTGTCCTTTTATTATCGGCAGTTCGCACATTTCGACAAGGTCAAAACCTATGTTATTTGGGGTAATACAGCAAATTTGAGCATTTTTGTGAAATATGTATGAAAGCCAAATCCTCAATTGTGCTTTTTAGACAACAAAAAAAGCGGTCCCACCCCATCTCTGGAGCGAGACCGCTGAGTTTATATGATGAGCACTGTAAGGTGAACAGTGCTATTCGTTTTAGAAAAGCGAAAGCTGCTCGTCATCATTTCTTGAAGACTTAGAAGCACCTTTGCTGCGTTTTGCCTTATGTTTGGTGGTATGATGTTCGTCATTATCCACCGCAACCAGGTCAAATGGGGCTGCCACCACGGCACGAACCGAGCTGTCCGTCACCTCAATGGCATGCTCCAAAATCGGCATGAGCTTTCGCCATTGCCACTCCTGCAAGTCAGCACCTGGCGTTGCAACAATAACTGTCGCGTTCGCCAGCTGACCTTTCAGAGCAGCCTGCAGAAAACAACCGTATAAGTAACCGAAGTGAATATCGTTTCCAAAACTGTCGGTATCTTTTATGCGGCAAATCATATCGGCTGCAATGCTGTTTTCGTCCTTACCGGGGCAATACAGCACATGTCCGAGTCTAAGGCGATGTTCCTTTGCATTCTCCAAATAGCGTTCCTTCGCATCAGGAAACCGAGTTGCAAATTTGTCGAGACCCGTTCCGGCCCAGACACCCGTCTCGCTGCATAAGCAGCAATAGATTTTGCGTCCGGGGATACTAACAGGAAGCGTTTTGGAGTATTTGTATTCTACTGCCATTCTGAATCACCTTAGTCCAGATGACGGTAGTAGCTGATGTCGTACCCGAAAGTGTCCTTCACGAGCTTGCGGACCAAGTCACCGCCATAGCTCTGAACCGTAACACTCTGGTCTGCAATCGGCATGTCGATGCCCATAAAGATACGGCCTTTACCGCTATCACGCAGCAGGTCAAACTTATGAGCCAGCTCCGTGCCGGGAGTCGGCACCCAGTTGAGCCATCCACAGTCGAGCATCTTGGCTTCGTCTTTATGGGCATTCTGTGCATCAAGAATCGCATCACGCGTTCCGACCTCGTGCAGGAGGATGTTGATGTTCTTGTAAACTTCTTCCATCTCTTCCTGTGCTTTGCGGAGTCCTTCAGGCCCTGCTTCACGAATCTCACGTGCAGAACGCATCTTGGCAGCCACAGCACCGTTCGGGTTGACATGTTTGAGAATGCCGTTGATTTCCGGGATGCGCAAGTCAGAGTCAAGAATCATCTCGCAGCCATAACTCTCAACGAGTCTGTTCTGGAAGACCGGCAGCGCAATGCCCCAGCCGTTCACTGAGAGATTCTTCTGGTTTGAGCTGAACCGGGTCAGCGTAGGGCAATCGAGATTGACCCACTCCTGAACAAAACCTTTGGCCCGAGACAGGTCTGTGCAGCGGCGGGTGGCGTTTGCGGAGGAGAACTCGTACCAAACGACTTCTTCCTCATTGGCATAGCGCACATTGCCAACCGGCGGGGCCTTGAGGTCTTTGCCCCGAATCATCTGCATGCCATCAAGGTCGTTGGCTTCCAGAAAGGCAGCCAGCACCCAAGGGCTGACGGCCACCGTGTAGCCTTTCCCCTCTTCGTACTTGGACGCAGGCTTGATGCTGCGCATGTCTCTTTTGTACGCCTTGAGCGGCGTGTTTATCGGATTCCAGTTATCGTCAAACGTCTTGACGAATGCCTTTGGTCCGTTGTTGGTATTGGCAAATTTGATTTCTGCTTTCATCGTTTTTTATCCTCTCTTGCCGTTAATCCGGCATCGTATCGACCTTGATAGTGCCGTCTTCCGTCACGGCTTCAAATCCGAAATGGCACCAACCATATTCATCCGAAAGCCAGTCAGAGACATCATCAAGGTACGTATCCAAATCATAGTTTTCGCGCTCCAAGAACGGAGGCGTGTAGACCTCGGTGGGTAAGGAAGCAAGAGCCTCCATGTCACCGTCAGTATCCCACTTGATATTTTTGATAAGCATAGCTCACACCTCCGTATAATCACTTGTATCAATAGCATCGATGCTGGCTGCTTCGATAAGGCCACGAATCCACTTTTCTACGCGATTACTGTAGGCAGCGCCATTGAGATACCTTTCGACAATGCGAGCAGACCGTGCGCACTTGAACTGCACATAGTCATTTGTAGCAGCATCATCTTCAAACGGAACGAAGACAGCTAACTCGTGACCATCCACATCCGTATTGATGCCGACTAGCACCTTGAGGTCGGTGCAGAGTGACACGTTTTCAGCCTGCTTCAGCCTCTTGCCGATGTCATTGATAATTGCCTGAGCAAGGCACGGCAGAGCGGCACCAAACACATTCATCACGGTATTATCCGAAACCTCGAGATGGAACCCGGAAGCCGTCTCCATGACCCAGTCCTCGTCGTACAGGATGTCGAGCAGTAAACCGCATCGACTATTCATAGTGACGACACGCTCAGAGAAGCCACAGTCAGCATTCAGGGCATTGTACACAGCCGCCGCAATCGGAGGAAGGTCCTTTTCGCTGCGGCGGGCCAAAGCCGAGTCGCCCGGAAGGAAAATGTCACCGTTGATGTCGGTCCAGTAATAAATATTCTTGATATTGCTCATATTGATGATTTCGTTCATGGTTAGACCCTCCAAAATCAGTAGTGGGTGAAGTTGTCGGAGCTTTTGGCATAAGACTCGTACAGCTCGTCAAATTTCTTGACAGACATGTACTTAAACTTTTCCATCAGCAATGCAGGAAGCCGATATTCAGGTTCCCGGCTCACCGTTCTTTTGTCCAGCACAGTAAGGAGAACATCCAGGTCAGCAGAAGCGAGATATTCAGCCAATACGCCCTGTTTCAGATAACGGTAAGCATCATCCAGGGTTTTGGCATCCTTATCAGGGCACTTCCAGTAGAAATCAGGCAGCGCGTGTTCTTTGCAAGCCTTTTTCAAAGCCTCAAAGACCCGGCCGCCGAGCTCCAGGCCGCACTCGCATTCGTCATCCAGCAGAATGGTTTCATATTCGTACTCTTCGTCGTTTTCGCCATGCAGAACCACATCGCATTCGCCGATTTCATCGTCATCTGCGATAGCACCGCAGATTTCGACGTCAAAGACCCGATGGCTACTCAGGTCAACCTTGCAATGAGAGTCAAGGTAAGCACCCGATGCGCAGTAACGTCTGAACATGGCGTCAACGACCTTCGTTTCTGGCTCCTTCTCTGCCTGGCGGAACTCTTTGAAGCCGCGCAAATTCATGGCAACCGAGACGCCGTTGGGGTTGACTGCAAAAACATCTTGAACAATGTGGCCTTCGCGTTCCAAGCGTACAATCGCTCGGCACAGCTCTATTGCCTCGTTGTCATCTTTCGTCACCGCAATCCAGCGGTAATCTTTCTGGTCCAGCCGAACCCGATAAAGAGATACATCGTTCATGTCATACACAGTAGTCATAAGAAATCCACTCCTTTTTGTTATTTTTTATTAGTTGCGTTCTGGTCTGTTTTCTTGGCGTATTCAGCCTGCAAGGCTTTTTGCTGTTCACGTTCTTTTGCCTTCTCTTCTGCCGATTCTTTACCGGCAAAGTAAGCCACCGCACAGGCAGCAATTGCATAAAAGAACATGTAGGTATCAACCTTGCGGACCTGTATCTCACCATACTCAAGAAGCTCTAAGAGCCGCCAAACAGTGCCCATCGATACAATGAGCGCGAACAATACGTGTTTTTTCGTCATTGAATTACTCACTTTCATTTCTCCAGCAATCAAAAAAGCAGACCCACCCGAAGATGAGTCTGCTTTAAGAAACCAGATTGTTAATGCACGTAGGACCAAAGCCTTTCGGATAAATGGTATCTATCGTACAAGTATCATTGTATCCGCTTCGCATATTCGTGCAAGGGATTCGTGCTCAATTTGCAGCTGTCACAAACATCCCTTGGAGCGTATCTGCATTCGTCGCAAGGAATTTGTATTTGTGTTCGCCTACTGTTGTTATGAACGGCACATATCCCGTCTTTGAATCTTTGATATTGCCGTACTTCAACGCCAAGCCGCTTGGCAAGGTGATAGTCTTCGATAGGATGGGCATATCGATGTTTTGCTTGAACTCCGAAATCAGCACGGTATTCTCGCCATTCTGCAGTTGCATATAGCTGCCATCCGTTTCAAAGGCCACATCCTTGGAAAGCATTTCACCAAACAAGGTGATTTGAGGGATGATGTTAGATACTACTGCATCAGACAGCAGTTTTTTGATAGCTTCTGTTTGTTCTGGCTGATGCTCCTCGTCCAAAGGCACAGATACCGTCAGGTATACGTCATCGAACACGCCCCGAGCGCCCGAAAGGACTGTCTCAGAACCGTTCTGGAAGGTGGCAATGGAGTTGCTTGCCTCGCCTCTAACAAGCGCCAGGCGATACTCCCCTGCCCTTGCAGTGGAGTCTCCGAGGCGATATGTGACAGTGATGTTATTCCCCAGGTCAGAGACAGGTACATAGACCTGAACCTTGTCGAGTGCCAGCGGCAGGTAAGAGTCTTGTGTCAGCTGCACACCGTTCTGACCTTCTACAAAATTCACGATTGGAGAGAAATCCTCGGCAACAGCTGATTCCGCTGTCTCAGCATTTTCTCCCGTTGCCATTTCAGGATAAAGCACTTCCTCAAACAGCTGGGCGTAGTTTACCGTCTTTTGCAATTCATTCAGTTTTCGGTTCATCCTTGCAGCATCAAACATTGCAAATACAAGCATAATGCCCATGACTATCAATGAAATAATTGCAAGACGTTTCATTTTGTTTTTATTGTTCATCTTATCATCTCCAGAACGTAATCGTCACATCGTGATAGTTTGCGCCATTGCAGGTATACATCAAAATGCCTCCGCCCGTCGTAGCGCTTGCTCCGTCAGCGTAAAGCAAATCGTAGTTGTTGTTGATTCCCTTGCTGATGCCTGTACAGGTGAGTGTTTCAATCGAATCGCCTTTGTAGATATAGGCTTTTGTGCCCACGTGGCAGCTCTTGATTCTGGTAAAGCCCTGGTTCCAATGGTCTGCTACCAGCATAGAGCTACCAAACGGAAAGAATGCAGCACTATCTACTGCATCTACCAGGCTTTGTGCCATACCGTTAAATAGTGCCACATTGACACCGACCGACGGTATCACCAAGCGGCCGTACATACCGGGTCTGCGCTGCATCTCTGCTTTGACCGATTCATTCGATACTCCGCCGGTGCTCTGTTTGAGCTCTTTGTCGCAGAGTGTTGAGAGACTCTTTGCCGCCGATGCGTAGCCATCATTTGAGAACGATGCCATTACAATTTGTGCATCCGTTCTTGTCAAAACGTCCGATACAGATGCGCGGAACGGCCGGTTCCTCACTGTCATGCGCGTCATTTGCACATTTTGCATCAACATGACTGCTTGACTACTTAGTTGCTCTATACCAGCCCTCATTTTCAAGTTTGAGAAGACAAGGCATAGGGCGCATAACCACAGAAGGCATAAAAACGCAGCTTTTATTACTCGTTTCAAGATAATTTGTGCTCCTTCGCCAAGAGTAGAAGTTTCAAAACAACTTTTATTCTATGCGATTCGCACGATTCATCAATACAGTACCGGGCCGGGCATCATCATTACTTGCTGCGCAATGTTGATGCAAGAAATGGTGATAACTGCAATCGCCAAAGCGCCAAGAAGCATCATAATCCAGTTGAATTTCATAGCTTTCCCTCCAACACAATAAAAGAGGCCCGATGACTCGGACCTCTCGGTTTTACTTTACATAGCTTTCAATGCAGAGACTGATATACCTTTTGCCGTTCGGGCTTTCATACGGCTGAACACCGACATTGACTTTCAAGGTTCCGGTGCCATCCTTACTCTTGATGGTAGCCTTTACAGTTTTCCCGGCAAGGAGCGCCTTGGCAGCTTTGACATCAATTTTCATCTCATTGCTATAGAGCTTCGAATCTTTCCAGAGCGCCGCCTTACAGGAGTTGTCTGTACAAGTAAAGGCCTTAGCCGTTTCTGCCACATCACTGCCGCAGAACGGACATTTGCCAATTACACTGCCGGTTGCACCACCGTGGTCAAACTCCAGATGATATTCGGGGCGCTCCCCAGAAAAGTCCACATCCAGGATGCAATCGTACTTCTTGCCTGTTTTGGCACTGGTGCAGCCTTTGAGATTTGCTTTACCTTTTGTGAGCAAAGACATTGCGATGGTCTTGGTCATCTTTTTGCCCAGCTTATTGAGGATTTTACTGTCTTTCCAGATAGTCACACAACAGCGTTTGCCATCTGCATCCTTGCCAATACAAGACCAAGTCTTTTGCGTCTCAACCACACTGTTGCCACATTTCGGGCACTTGCAGACAACCGGCAGATTGCCGACCTTACCACCTGCAGCCGGAGACGTTTCGATGGTCACGTTCTTTGCCATGATTTCTTCAAGCGTTTTCTTGGTAAACTCCAAAACCTCGGTGCGAGTCAGGTTACCATCCTTGATAGAGTGCAGCTGTTTCGAGAGGTTCACGGTGACGGGAACATCCAGAACAATACCAAGCTTATCCATAATTTCTACCAGCTGGAACCCGGCGGGCTCACCATAGTAAACCCCCTTCTTGAGGGAGATATACTCGCTCTTAACGCAACGGTCTACCGTATCGGCGCGGGTTGCCTCAGTGCAGATGGTGGCATCAGAAAGGATTTCTTTCCATTCCTCGTCGGAATATTCTGCATCCTCTTTTTCAGCTCCACGCATCGGAGCGACCATCCAGTTGTTGAGTGCCTCGACCGTATACCGTTTCGGTGGAGTGGTCATCTTCCCTACCAGCTGGAAGTTCACATTGACCACATCACCCTTGTTGAGCTTCGGCAGCATCTTGTCGCCGCTCGACGGCTTCTCGAATTTACGCCAGCCGGGTGTGACCTGCACATCTCCTTTAAGGGTAAAGTCTTCATCGTAGCAATGGATGACAATGGTAGTGCGGTCTACCGTACAGTCTTCCTCGCAGAACACGGCACAGAAACGGTTCAAGATACACTCATATACGGTTTTCTGAGCGCCACTTAAAGTGCCGGGCCACTTGCCCGTCGGGGTAATAGCGGAGTGGGCTTCGATTTTACTGTCATCATAGATGCTTTTGCTTTTCGGCTTATTGATAAGACCTGTGATGCCATTTTGCGCCAGCCCTTTGATAGCTGCATCCACCTTGATAACCTCATTTGTGGCAAGGTAGCTGCTGTTTGTTCTGGGATAAGTAACATAGCCGCCTTCGTAAAGAGTCTGCGTAGCGGCCAGCACATCCGCCGGAGACAAGGTCTTATCAGCTTTACAAGCAAAGCTCTGCAAATCACTCATGGAAAATAGCTTGCCAGGATTCACGGTCTTGCGTTCAGTCTTGACGCTCGTGACGGTTGCGCCCGCTTTATTAAAGGCATCTGCCAGGGCCTGTGCTTCAGCTTCATGTCCCTCCTCAAACGTCCGCTTGCTGGTCAGCTCAATGGTTTCGCCGTTCGTCTCTTCCTTACTGGAGACAGCAGAATACGGTTTCGGGACGAAATCCTTGATAGCCTTCTCCCGCTCCACGATATGCGCAACAATGGGGCATACGCAGCGGCCGATGCGGATGAATTGATGAGCCTTGATGGAAGCGTAACGAGTCAGTTCAATACCCAACAGCCAGTCCATCTCGCTTCGAGCTTCGGCCGAAGAGGAGAAGTTTACATACCCCGTGTTGGGCTTGGCCGTTTCAAATGCCTGCTTGATGGTTTTGTTGGTCGTGTCCGGCAGCCAAAGGCGGTAGATGGTCTTTTGTGTTTTCAGACCATGCTCGATGATTTCATCGACCAGTCTCTGTCCTTCACGGTCCGGGTCGCCCGCGTTGTAAATCACATCCACGTCTTTGCGGTTCATCAGGCTGTTGATGACACGAATCAGACCTTTAACCTTTTCTTTCCCTTCATACTGGAAAGACCAGTCATCGGGAAAGAACGGCAGACGGTCCATAGACCAGCCAGGCTTCTTTTCCGGGTCATAACCAGGAAAATACGCATCAAGGTCAATAAGCTCATACAGGTGGCCTACAGAGGATGCAACGATATAGTCATCACTCTCCAGCCACGTATTTCTATCTTTACCCTGCCGCTCGAACTTCTCGTTCTTCCACCACTGTAAGGCGGATACGATGCTGCGTCCAAGCGAAGGTTTCTCTGCAATAATCAATGCTTTTGCCAAGGTTCACACCTCCTGTATTCAAGCAATGATAGCATAGTTCGCAATTTTTTTGTAGACCCAATCGCGATTTGCCAAAGCATTCGTCCAACGCTTTGGAATATTCTGAACTCCGTAATAAATACCCGCAAGGCCACCGGCCAGTGCAGCGCTCATAGAAGTATTTCCACCGAGTTTGATAGCGCAAAGTACAGTGTTTTCGTAGTTTTTGCTACTAATGAAAGCAGTAAGGGAAGCAATAAGGGTCGATGCACTTGTCCCGTCAAACTCCCCGTGCCGTGCGGCTTTTACGGGGTCTTTGAGCGAATCCAGCACCGGGTTCAAGGTTGTAAACAGATATTTTGTACGAAGAGTGTCGATGGCTTCCTGGACAGCCCAGTGCTTATCGCATTCTCCCAACATAAGCCGCCTGGCGACAGCGAGATAAAGACAAGCGAGAAGGACTTGTTGGTCTTTGGCATCTGTCAGTCCCGAAATCATCGCCGCAGCGGAATACATTTTATCCTCGCTGACAGGAAGGAATGCAAGCGGGAAGACTCGGCTGAAGTTACCGCAGTCGTCTATATGGTTATGGTTCATACCACAAAGGGTGGCAGCCTTCCCCTGCCCGTATAGCTCACAACTGTCAAGGACACTTGCAGGCGGGTTCAAGTGTTTGCCTGCTGCCGTGAACTTGCAGCTCTCCTTCCAAGAACAGTAATTCTGCATCAAAGCATCAAGGTCCAGCACGAGATTATAGTCATAAAGACTCTGCATTGTAGCAAAGAGCAAGGCGGAGTTATCCGACCAGGTTCCGGGAGGCTGGAAATGTTGCTTATACCCGATAAGTTCTGGTATTTTGTTCTGGAGGTTTGCCAGCTCCTCACGCCGCATTCCATCGAAGGGCAGCCCGGCGGCGTCGCCCACCACAAAGCCGAGGATTCCTGCCCACAAAAAATCTTTGTAGTCAGACGGAGGTTCGTAATCGCGAAAGAAGTTGATATTTGAAAAGATAGACATGATATGTACCTGCCGAGAATTACAGAGTATCGAAGCGCGGGATGGAGATGCTGACAACACCGTTGTCATCCATTTTCAGCGACAGGCTCTTAAACAGCCGTTCTTTGAATGCCTTCTGCTCCTGCTCCGACATAGAGATGCAGGTTGAGGCCAGGACGTTGGAAAGCATCGTATTGAGGTTTAGACCGTAGGTCAGGGCGTGCTGCTTGACGTAGTTGTCACACTCAAGGCTCACAACATCTTCGCGGAGCTTCTTGCTTGCTTCCGAATGATAGAAACGGTCAATGAAGCAGTACGGAACATCATTTTCCTTCAGATGGTCGAGCATCGCGTTGCTTGTCTTCTCGTGCTCAAACATCACGAAGAACCGAGCCGTTGTGAGGTTGCGAATCAGTGCCCAGTAATCGGAATCACTGGAGAACAAAAGAAAGCTGTCCGCCTGGCCGACATAGTGTTCCTGACAGCAGCGAACGATGAGGTTTGCATCCACCACACTCTTGACACCCAGCACACGCTCCGTCATGCAATGGTCGATGGTCGCATCCGTATAGCGGTCAATGAGCCGCCAGATGGACGATGCGTTCACATCATCGAACAGGATGATTTTCTGGATTTTGGGCAGAGCTTCCGGCGAGAGGCTCTGGAGCAGAGCATAGAACTTCAGGGGATTGCAGTTCTCGCAATCAACCAAAGCAATGGTCTTCTGGCTCTGTGCCAAGAACCGCTCGATGTTCTGCTGCGTGAACTTATTTTCCTGGCGGACTTTGCTCACATCAGAAAAGTCCGTTTTGTTCTGCTGATACAGCCGGTTCAGGAACTTTTCGTCGTTACAGAGGATATTCCCGTAATCTTCGATACTGAAATTCCATTTGAGATACATGCCGAACGGATACCGGTCCATCGTAGCAACAAATTGCTGGCAGATTTTGCATTGCAGCTTGTCCTGCTCCACAACCGGGAACTGAAACAGCTTTTCGATATATTCCCACATAACCCAGTCGGGAAAAAACTTGGCGCAGGCAATGATACGTTTACGGATTTCCCGCGCAATCATTGGGCGGTACTTGTTCACGGTAAAATTGGCATTGATGATGTCAACGTCCGCTTCCTGCAACATCTTGATAGCATCTTCTGTCTCCTCGATGGTATCAAGATTCTTGACGTTGGTTTTCATTTCGCCCTGAATTTTAGAAAAATGACGGTTTAGCATCGTGTAGATGTGGCAGAGGTTCCGCACAATGCGGGCATCCTGCTCAGCTTCGAGGCTGTCATACACTTCAAGCAGCAATTTTCCATCTTCAAAGAACTGGCGCGGCACGCCAATCAGATATCCGACTTTTGATACGATTTCCTTACTCTTGATGAACATTTTATCATCTTCCGTGAGCATATATTTTTTGCCCGGAGAAGCACATTTACACATTTTATATCACTCCTTTGTTTTACGTAGGTACGCTTTATTATATTATTTCATGAAAAAGGCTGTTGGTTTTTTGTGATTTTGCTATTATCGATTTGCCTTATGAAAACAAAATACCAGTGTTTTTTGCAACGAATTCGCACTTTCCGGCCCCAATCGTAATTGCGTTTATATCGTTATATGCTGTTGTTTCTCCCTTTTTAGAAACGGTTTAGTTCTCACGACTCTTGCCTTTTGTTCTTTAAGCAGGTGGCGCACATGTCCACCACGAGTCGTAGGCATCAAAGGTTTACCGTCTTTGTTAAGCACATAAATAATGGACATACACGCCACCTCCTTTACGATAAGTCTCCCCTGCTGTGAAGCAGAAGGTCGTGTTTCCCTTGGCTAGATGACGTCTTCGCATGGTTGTAAGCTGGGAAAACCTACAAGTGCAGCTCGTCATCTTGATGTGCAAGCACATCTGCCTGTGATATTGAAGGGACTTAGTGGAACGTGGTCGTCCGCAAAAGTTCTTCAATACCCATAAAGAAGCCCGGCATTGAGTTGCCGGGCAGGGTTTATCTGAATTTTTCGTTGATTTCTTCGGCCGTTGCGGGGCGCGGGTCGCGCATCTTGGAAATGATGTAGGGACTACAGAACTCATTCAGCCAATCCACATCGTTGCGGTCTACCTGACTGAACTTCTGGCAAAGCACATGAACATGGACACCCGCCTTCGTAGCGGCCTTGAGAAGTTCCCTTCGACCGTTGAAGATGTCGTGACGGCACTGGTCATAGAAGAGAAACACCATCGGGCGGTTGTTCTGGAATTCTTCACTCTCTGCGTTTTCGTGCATCATTTGTGGGGTGCCAAGGTTGGCAATGTCAATTGCCTTTCCGATTGCCTCACCCGCCCCATCCTGAAGTGCAAAGAGCAGCCGCCCATGCGGGGCATTCCCGTACTTGGAGCGAACCATGCGGCAGATACGGTCAAACTCCTGGTCGAAACCGATGTAAAGGACCACGTTGTTCGGGTCACGCAAGCAATCGACCGCTTCTCTCGCGGCCCACAGAGTCTTGCCAGCACCTGGACGACCAGCAATTACGCTGATACGGTTGTCAATGTTCATAGATATGCCTCCTTACTCTGCATCCGGCTCCTTCTCGGCGTCGGACTGCGCAGGCTCTTCTTTGGCATCTTCGGCAGGAGTATCCTCCGCCTTGTCGTTGGCTTCATTCTGCTCGGCGGCCTGGGTATCTTCCTTTTCCGGTTCGCCCTTGTGGGCATGAACTTCGATGACAACGATAGCAGGCATCTGAGGCTCGCCCTCGCCTTCCTCGTCATCTTCTTCCTCTTCGTCCAGCTCCTCGGCTTTTTTGCGGCAGTAGTCGCGGGCTTTGCGCAGGTCTTTTTCCAAATCGAAGTCATCGTCATTGGCCGTCGTGACCGCACAATGACCAATGACTGCGCCCAGCGCAATTGCGCCAACAGTCACAGCACCGATAGCTGCCAGAATATTCTTAATCATGGTTTTCTCCTTTTCTTGGTAGAGGTAAATGAAAATAGCTTACATTTCTCATTTTACGGAATTCGCACAAATCCGCAATGAGGGTCAATCACCGTATTTCTGAACCTTCCGGAACACGAGCTTCCCGTGAACGTAACCGTACATTCCCCAAAGGGTGGTAGAGATAGAATCACGGCGAAGGTCTTCGGGAACCAGATTTGTAAACCGATTGATAGCACCATGAAGTAGAGGGTCTGAGCTGGTGTCAGCCTCCAGCAAGGAGTCGATAGTCTCGGGCATATCCTCTCGCAGAAAATGGTAGATGTCCTTCCACTTGAGGTCTTCCGGTTTGCATCCCGTCATCATGTAGGCGCAACTCACAATCAGCACATCGCACAGCTTATTGATTTCGTAGGCATCATCCGATATAGAAGATGCCTGCAAGATAGTGGCAGCCATATTGTTGCAGGCGGACAAAAGCTCCCGCTGAACCTCGAGCTTATCCGTCACTCCCGGAAACACGTATACCGCCGGGTCTCGCCTGTAGTATTCTTCAAGAGAACCAACGGGAATAGCCGTTTCAGGCGTTCCCCTCTTCCAAAGCCACAACATTATCTTCACCTTCTTCAAAGTCTTTGATGGATTCCAGCACAAGGCGCTTTCTAAATCCGCCCTGCGTTGCATTGACATACCGAACAGTCCAACCGAGGTCCGCTTCCGATAAGTGGTATTCGCCAAGGAGTGTATGACTTAAATCTTCAATTTCAGCCAGTATAACGAGTACAGAGGTCGCAGATTCATCCTTGGCAACCGTATCAATAAGGTGCTTGGATTCTTCGACAATTTTTTCGGCCAGAGCTTTACGATATTCTTCGTCATCAAGCTGAATGGTGTTAAAGAGGTCGTTATCCTCAGTAAACAATTCAGGAAACTTGTCCCTGACAAGGCCGCTGCGCTTCTTTGCCATTTGCTTTCTCCTCCTCACTCTGCTTCATAGCCTCAACTATGCGTTTTGCTTCCCGCTCCTCCCAGAACTTTTCCAGCTCAGCTTTGGTAATAACCTTTAGGAAGACCTTGTCATTTTTTGCTTTCCGAATCATCTGCAAACTCTCCCAGTAGGTGTCCGGCTCGATTTGGTTAAGTGAGTAGATGGGAAGCTTCTTCGTGTCCCAAATGTAGGCGGCGACCATTGCTCTGATACGCTCTCGTTCATCGAGAGACATGATAGAAGGTGCTTCATCTACCAAGACACGGACAAGGGCCAAAGGCATAAAGATGGGATACCCGACCTGATTGGGCTCAAACTGGTAGTCCAGTGACTGTACCACGAAATCAAGCGTCCGCCACGGCATCACCTTGTCGGCATCGCGGATGGGATATTCGAAGGCCTGCTGGGGAACGAACTCAGCCTTGATAATAGTGGCATCTTCCGGCAGGTCACGTTTGAGAGATTCAACCACATTATGCAGAGCTTCGTCTGCGTCCTCGTCAGTAAAAGGCTTATCCTGGCGGCATTTGACGACAAAATTGTTGGAGGTGAAGGTGTCACCGCGCTTGGTAATAATGCGGATGTAAAGCTGTTTCGGATTCAAATGGAGGTCTCCTTAGATGATTGTTTTTTTTTAGATGATGGGTGTGAGGTTCTATTGACTTTTGTCTCAAAGGCGGTAGTCGCTTGGGCTTTATTTACTCTGGAAAGGGCCTTGCCTATGATGACCGCGAGGCTTGCGATGATAGCTGGTGCTGAGGCAAGCAGAACGGACAGACCGACAGCCTTGACGACCCATACCCCTATGTCTATGGTAAAATAGCTAAAGTGCGTCATGGCAACCATGAATGCAAAGACGCTGATGGAAACAATAGAGCCCTTAATGTCTGCTCTGGAGGGACAAGCATGGTAAGCTATCTGGCCCATAAGGAACAGGCACAGCCAGAAGGAAGGACGCTGCATACAAGCCCAACTTAAATGCTGCCACAGATACCAGGCAATGTAGCCAAAAGCACATACGTTAAAGCTGCCAAGGATTCCGGGTGCTATGCCTATCAGAGTCTTCTGCGCTGTCTGCATCAGGAAGAAGCCGCGAGGAGTATAGTTGACATAGCCAAGAACCGCTTCCCCTTCCTTGCGTCGGAAGTTGTAGAGCTGCACGCCATCGATGCGAGCACCGGTAATGAGTGCTACAAGTAAATGCGAGAACTCATGGTGGATGACACCCACGGCAGTCCATCGCGTATCGTAACGCTCAGCTGCCTTATCACCAAATGCTTTATCGATGAACCACAGGCTGCCTACACGCCCTGCCCACTCCATTGCCAAGATAACCAGAACCGTAAGGACCAGCACCACTCCACGATATACTTGCAAAAACCCAATAACACTACTCATGCCTCAGCTTCACCTCTTGACCTACACGCTGCTTGCTGCAACTCCCATAGCGGCGCAGGCAGCAGACTCTCATGCGATGGATGAAGAAGACTCCACGGAGCTTGACTCGGCGCTCTACGGCGTAGTCACAGGACCGGTCACACACCGAGCACAGGCGGATATACTGATACTTCGGCATGGCTTTTCTCCTTCGCTCGTCATGTCTATATTTTACCAAGAAAATGCGCCATTTGCCATCTTAGTGTCCCATGTGTTACAGTTTGTCCATAATTGGGAACGCCCGTAGCAGCGCTGAATCTTTCCAGCTGAGCTCTCAGTTAGTTGCACATTCTACAACCATGATGCACCGTGGGTAATACCTCAGGTGTTCCGTCTGCTCCACCGCTAAGGTCAAGGGAACAGGGGCATTGATGCTATGCCACGGCAGGTGTGAATGGTGCTATCCCCTACGCTGTGTCCCCCATAAGCACGGCGGGACCTATCCGCTATGCTATGCGCTGGATTCTACCCCACGCTGCGTCACAGCATGAGTGTTCTGTGCTGCATAGAAGCTATGCCTTAGCCGGATGGATAGGTTCCATCTGCTATGCTGCGTAGGGTCGGGCGGCAGGCAAAGGACTGCATCTCTCCTCTACTACTCTGTAACAACAGCCGCCGCCCTAAGAACGCACACAACCTGAATCTTATAGGCCATAAAACTTTCAAATCTGCGAAATATGCTTTTCCCCGTGGGCCTATAAGCGGCACGCACGGGTCGTTCCCTGCCAGATATTGACATATCCTCCCGGCCAGTCTGTATCGAGGAGCAAGTCCTTGATGGAATGGAATTTCGAGCGGGTTGTCTCTTGTTTGTATTTGGCGGCTACGCTCAAAGGCTCATTCTCGGCAGCTACGCTTCCATCCTTGACCCAGGACTCAGCCTTGAGCTTAGCAGCTACGCAATCGAGTCTGCGTTCAGCCTGCTCCATAGCGGTAGCGCATTTATCCTGAACAGTTGCATACGCCGCGTCGATTTCTGCCTGGAGTTCAGCCACCTTCTTATTGATGGCCTTAGTTGTCTTGTCGGTCGCTTCCCGCAACTGTTCGGCACTTGCCTCTACTTTCATTTTGAGGTAACGGTATACGGTCGCAATATGTACATTAAAAAGCTCTGCAATTTTCTTGGCGCTGTATCCGTTGCCCAAAAGAGTCTGCATTTCAAGGGCCTTCGCGTTACGGCGTTCTGACTCGGCAGCCACGATATCAAAGCCGAGGCCCAATGCCTGCTTCTTGACGGTCGGGATGGATACTCCCAGCTCAGAAGCAATCTGTTTGATGGTCAGGCCATCATTGAACAGACTAATGATGCGGGCGTATTTATTCTGCTTTGCTTCACGGCGCTGCGCGGCTTCATATAGACGACGGTGGTGACTGATGCGGGTATCGGGAACGTCTCCGGCCATGATAAGGAAGCCGAGCATCGCGCGGTCCGCCTTAGAACTTGCGACGGGATAGCTGATACCGCCGTATACGCGGATGTCTTTGCTGAAAGCGTCTGATTTTTGTTTAAGGCTCTTGAACTCAGCCGTAGGAATGCCCAAGGATTCGGCGATAGTATCGTCTTTGAAGGGGTGCTTCATCCAGTCGCAGATGTGTTGTACCTCACGCTCGGGCAGAGGCTTCACAAAGGTATGGTTAATAAGCTGTGCCTTATCATAAGACGCAGCTTGGTTATTGTCGCAGGCGGTAGAAAGTGCCACCATTAAGACTCTATGCCGATGTCCGATGGGGGTAGGATTCTTCTTGCACCACTCATAGCAGACATCAAAGCGTTTTTTGAGGAAATTGCTGTCGCCTTGTACGCGATAGCCTTTACGCCCCATTCCCCACTCCATGAGACGGATGGGAAAGCGTGCTCTGGCCCAGGCCAACTTTTCTTCGGGCGTCTCGTTCCAAAAGTGCAGGACAGCCTGCTCGGGCTCGTCATTCAGCTCAATCTCATAAACCTCAGCAAGAGTCTTGAGGTCGTGATATACATACTCTGCGGGAGGGGCATACTCAACGTGGCAGAAGCGTCCGGCTTTCGGATTGTACGTAGCAGGCAGCCGCATGATATGGTTGATGCCCTGGACGCCGTTATCTACCGAAACATCAGCAAATTTCACGCCCCAAGATGCAACTTCCTCAGTCAGAATGGCTCGGATGCGTTTATGAACTTCTTTGTAAAGAGCCTTCGATACGTGGTCGTTGGGGTTGGCAGGGGTCAGAAACAGCCAGATGGCAGCGCCACGGCCCGTGTTGACAATGAAGCCGTCAGGAATCGTATCGAAATCCATCAGGTCCTGCAGACGGGCGCAAATGGTGGCAGGCAGCTGCGGATTGGAGTTCTCGGTATGGCAGTCAATGTCGAAGCCCATCGACACGAGCTGCGAAACACGATTCTCTGTACGGATTCCTTTACGGCGCAGGCTGGAGGTGGGATAGAACGTGTTATTGGTCACATACACGCTCATGTCCTTGGACATATAAGTTTGGCGTCCGGTTTTCTTGGAAGTTTTTGTGATAAGATTAGCGACTTCATCAATCGTCTTGAAAGGGTCAAACTGGCGAATCGTTTTGACGGTCTGGCCCTCATATTTCGTGCTGAACTGGAACACGCCCTCTGCGCCGCAATCACGCATCGCGTTATAGAAGCGCTGGTCGTTCTCCGTGATGGTGATATGCCACTTCCCGGCGGGAACTTTGTTATTCTGTTTTACAGGAGTCTCCCACTTTTTGAACGGCAAATATTCCATCCCAAGTTCCTTTACACTGTATGTTGTTGAATATCGCGCATCAAACTACAAGATGCGCTGACTGGTATTTTTCATGGTATGCAGTTCGCACGTTTCCGCAAGAAGGCTCAGAAAACACCATTCGTCAAAATAGACAAAAATTCAAAGTGATTGCAATTTGCACTTTTTGCAACCATGATTCGTAAAGCTGATTCTGCGCTATAGGGCAAAATAGGGCATTTTATGCCATGAAACGCAATGCAAAACGGTGACATTGAGAACGAATTTTGGCAAAATGCCGAAAATAAAAAAGCCCCACGGCATAAGCCGAAGGGCGGAGGGATAGGTTATTGCGGCGTGAAGATGACATAATAGTCATTTTCGATGGTCTTTTCCCAACCGGGGAGCACTTCCATGAACTCGATGGCAGGAGCGTTTGATTCCTTGCTCAGAAGTACCGCATCGAAATCCCACTTGGAAAGTGCATCTCTATAGGTGGTATCCGTGGTGCCGGAGGAGAAGGCTAACTGAATGGACGCATCCAGAGCATCTTCCGGGAACAAGTCTGCGCGGCTGTCGCAGAACGACTGGAAGCCGTGGTAGATGGCATAGCCACCGTCATTATAGGAAGTATACATTCGCTGTGGATTGAGGGCATGCAGCAACTCAACGAATTCTGCATCCATCTTATCCCCTGTCTTTTCGGGATTGGTGGCAATGAAAGGTGCATAGATACAGCAAGCAACCACAAGTGCAGCAGAAGTCACGATTGTCCAGAATTTGGACTTGCCGGTGAATCCCATTGTGAAGCGGCCGCCGTTCTTCCACATCCGATTTTCTTGCTCTTTCATCATCACAGAGAGGAATCGGAAGATAAGGGGTATCATAACGACAAGCAGATAGCTGCGAATCCGCACATATCGGGAAGTAAGGAGCAAGCAACAAAGAATTGGGAGAAACTCAGTAAGACGAATCTTTGTGCGAGACGCTACAATTACAAAGAGAAAAGCAATGCAGAAAAAGACTACAGGGTCAGCCAGGGCACTCGGCTGCCATTCAGAAACATACCGCTTTGTGGCCTCATTGTTCGTGATGAAGAAGTAATAGTAGAGCTTGAATCCGTAAGGATTCAAAAGACCGGCCAGCATGTTCACGACAAGGAGCGAACCCATCTTGCGGGCTCTTGCAGTAGGCTGTTCTCGTTCGTTCACAAGACCAAAAGTATTGACATCCGGCAAGAAGCTCATTGCAACAAAGAGCGTATTGAAGGCGAACAGGATGGGCAAAGAGCCACCGTGAATGTTGGCCCACAAAATAGCTACAATAGGCAGAAGTCTGTACTTCTTTGATTCCGGGTTGCGGTATCCGTCATTGAGCAGATAAAATGAGATAGCAAACAGCAAGATGCCAATATTCATGGGACGACCGCCCCATGTCATCAATGCGGTAACGAGGCACACGAACAGGCAGTTTTCAAACGGGTCATTGAGTTCTTTCCCCCAGGCGATGTCCACAAAAAGTGCGTAAGCGAAGGCAGAGAGGAAAACAAATATGAGTTGCCCATACATGGGGTTCGTATTGATAAGCGACAGCTTATAAAGAATCACGCTGCCGAGCCAAGAATGAGCCGTTTCCTGTAGGCCAAGGCTTTCGGATAGCCAGGAGAATGTATCTTGCGTAGGGATGCTGTGTGTCTGGCATATTTCACGGCCCAGTACAATATGCCAGTAGTAATCGCTATCCCCAACCCCGTTGTACTCAAAGATGAGCACGCAGACAGCAGCGGCGATGAGGGCTGCGAAGAAGTAGAGAGCCCTGTTTTTCTTTTGCGAATAGTGCATGAAAAAACCTCCGTAATAAAAAATGGGCAGACCCAAAGGTCCGCCCGCCGTATTGGTTCTGATTTCATTCTACTTGATTCGCACAATTCGGCAACAGACCGTGCTCCGCAAGCTCGTTCAGCACAAGCTGATATACGTGCATATTGGGACAATAGCCGTGACCGAAATACGAAGAATCATCTTCACCCAACGCTTTTGTCAACGCTGCGGCAACCGCCGGGCTCCTCGAATATCCTGCATCACAATGAACGATAATCTGCGAAACTCTGTCATTGTACTGAGCAAAAGTCCCCGCAATCCGTGCTGCATCATTCTTTGACATAGGTTTCATGCCTCCGATAGATTCGGAAGTATCAATGTCATCAAACATCAGAAACTCGACGTGAGCAACCATCTTGTTTTCCCCGCTCTTTAAGATAAGAGGAATCTGGTCGTCTGTACTGGAAATGGAAATGATGAGTGTCGGCTCGCCGATGTTCTCAACGTCGAAATCCGGTCCGTATCCCAAATATGCAGCGAGACATTGGGTACGATACATCACTTTGATTTTCATAATCTCACCTCTTGACATTCATCTTATTCTAATCGCATGTTTCAGCAACAAAAAGAGCCGCTTGCCCGAAGACAAGCGGCTATGTATGAGATTAGTGCATCGACTTATAAGCGTCGCCAATACCGAAGAGCACCGCAGCAATAAAGCTGAGGCTTGTGGCATGAACAGCAGCCACATCCATGTATGCCAGTTTCATCAGCAGCTCGGTATGGGTGGTGAGCAGGCTCGTATGGCTCATAACCACCAGAGCCACAATCAGCACAACAAACACTGCTGCGCTGGTTAAGCTGAAAACGAAGGCTACTAGTTTCATGCCGGACAGGTCAAAGTCGAAATTCGGCCGATGACTGTAAGGCATAACGGAGTTATAGAGCGTTCCGTTGCGGGAGCAGTGGTACAGGTAAAGCCCCGTTATGGCTGCAATGCCAAGGGCCGATACGAGGATGGTGCTGCACAGGCTGATAGCTCCGCCAATGACGCCGATGAAGAAGCTCGCCTCCGTCACAGTGAACAGGCTGAGCAGGCTCTTGATGCCAAACAGCGCGAGACCTGCAACGAAAGCAACAGCTGCTGTTGCCAGAGCTGTGCAGATAACATGGAAACCGATGTAATCTTTTCTACGATACATAATAAGTACCCTCCTTCTGGGTATTAAAAAGAAAAGTGTATAATACAAAGCGTGTTTTGCGCATTGTAGCGATGGAATTAAGCCAGGCCGTGAATGGTGTTCAAGAGATACGTCTTGTTGCACTGATTCTCACACCACATCTTCTGAGCGGCTATATCCGAAGAACAGAACCGCTTGTGCATTGCATGGAGATAACAGGCTTTGATTTCAGCATCCGAAGAAGCTGCTGAAACGCGAGCACAGCGAACATCCATGTCGGTGTAATTGCGCTCAAAGAACGCTTCAAGCAACTGAAACTCCTCGTGGGTATCATGCACGCCGTCCTGATAGATAGAACCGTCCTCGTTCAGAATTGTTGCCTGCGTGTTCTCACACATGTGATTGTGCAGCATGGTATTGACAACATCAGAGCCAAGACGGTATTCGCTCGGTGTCGGGACCATGTAGAAGTGAAACAGGTTCGGGCAGAGATGATTCATCACATAGCGGACCTGCTCTTCTTCGGAGCCTCGGCTTGCTGCATCGGCAAACCACTGTGGGAACTTGGCATAGCAATATGAGTTTTCCGGCAGGTAGAGCTTTTCGAGCAGCGCCTCGACACGTTTGCCCATCTCAGAAGGCTCATACTTGTGAAGGCTTGCCATCTGAGTCAGGTGATGAGACCAGTCTAAAGGTGACATGAATTTGCAATTTTTCATCATGTTCTCCTTTACGCTACTGCCACATCGTACGACGCGACACCTGCCATCAGGTAACAACTTTTGTTGCCCATCAGTGCAGAAGCAACCTTTTCGGCGAAACCAAGGTAAGCATCCATCAAGGTGCGGTCGCTCAGAAGATAGGCGTTGAAAGACATATTGGTCGTAACAGAGAGATTGCCGAAATGGTCAGAAGTCATGCTCCAGCGGTTCAGCTCGCATACCTTCTCTGCTTTCTTCAGGTCTTTGGGCATCGGAACAACGGCTTGGACCTTGATGCAGGTCTTGCCATTGATGACGCGGATGTTGCGGTATCTGCCGCCAAGAATTCTTGTCATTGGATTACACTCCTTAGGTTGTGATTTTGTAAAAGCGTTTACTCTGTCGCAATGTCCATTGCGAAGACTGCGTAGAAGTTGTGGAAGGATTCGTAGCCATTCTCTTCCATTTCACCGATAACGTATTCGGGAGATTCATCAAACGCCGAACAATCGTCCATCGTGAAAGGAATCGTGTCGTGGTGGCAACCGTTCTCCTTATCCTCAGCGAATAGCTTGTCGGCTGCTTTCATAGCAGCGTCGAGGGTCAAATGTGCTCCGCAGACACCAATGGAATTGAATTCGCCAATATTCTCGTTGGAGTAATGGTTGAGCACAATGTAGACCTTTCTTGTGCTGGACTGGGTCTCCGACAAGGTCAGAAGCGCTCCGGTAGCGCCGTCCACGTAGCCAAAACAGTAGGCCGCGTTGTAACAGGTTGGGTCTTTGTAGCTTCTTGCTTCACGGTTCTTCGCATCGATGGTTTTGAGAACTTCGATTTCTTTGTTATTCATAAGGCACCTCCCAGTGCGATTGCGTTCATGTAGACAAAAAAGGCAGGCCCACCACGGATGGTGAGTCTGCCTCGATTGAAAACAGAACTGTGAATATTAGTACGGCCAGAAATATGGCATAGCATAGATGGTATCTATCGTACAGTTTCTATTCTATCCCGTTCGCAATAATGGTCAAGAAAATTAGCCCTTGTACCCTTCCGCAACCTTTTTGGCGAGGTAAACCTGGCCCTTGGGGGTCACGAGAGTCTTACGTGCCGTGTGAGAGGTGCGTCCAACATAGTAGACCACTTCCTTGACCTCGAAGATACCCTGCGTGATGAAGCGCTGATATGCCACGTTGGCGGCATCCAAATACCCTTCGCTGCGCAGCCAGGCCATCAGACGGTTGCGGCCGATGTTGATATGGTCGTTGGCAAGGCACTTGGCGAACTGGCCGAAATCCACGCTGTTGACCGAAGCACTCACAGCGCGATGGAACTCCACGCTTTCCTGCTGTACGCCGATGACTTTGTCCTGATTCTTGACAGCCTCCAGAGAGGTAACAAGCAGGGCTTTGGTTTTGGCATCCGTGTTCGGGAGCCACTGGTCAACGAAAACAACAGGGTCATTCACATACCCGCCGGTCTGACGGATGGTGGGAAGCAGTTCATCAAAGACCCAGTTTTCGAACTGCTCAGCCTCCGGCTTGTTGGAGCGGCAGATGAGTCGATATACGTTTCCCTCGGAGATGAATTTGACAATGCGAGGAATCCCAGCTACTTCTACGCGCCCGGATTTGATACCGTCCTGGCGGCAATGAATGTTCAGCTCACGGGTTATGTTGGTATACCCCAGCGCCTTGCAAACGTCAATGGCGCAAAAGAAGAACTTATTATCCTCGCAGATAACGCGCAGCTCACCGAACATCTCGGAGAGAAAGACTTTAGGAATTCTGGTCATAACAATACACTCCATTTCTTTTTGGGTGAGGTAACAAACCGTTACCACACCTCTACTTTTTGACGATGCTACGAGCGAACATTTTTGCAAAAGTTTTCGCGAAATTATTCGCCGGGAACATACTTCGCAAGGACCTCGGCCCCACACTTGGAACAAGTAAACATGTCATCGGCATCGGGCGAATGGGTAACTTCGTCGCAGTCGGATTCGGCTTTGATAAAGTCACCGTCTTCGTCTACCAGCCAGGTCTGAGTGACATGAGCCGTCACATTGAACGTGTTGTTGCCGCATTTAGGGCACGGGCCAACCTTGAGATTTAACATAGTGTTTTCTCCTTTCCAGTGCGTTATTTATCTGCAAACATCAGCGGCAGAACAATGTAGTTCTCAGGATGAGCAATAACATCATCGATGTCATTCTGGTACGGGAAACACTTCCAGGTAGAACCATTGTAGTATAGCTCGCAGCACTCACTGTTCAGATGGTTGTCAAGCATTTCCACGGCGCAGCGCAGCATGTAGGAATCGGTAGAGTCAGTCGGGATGGCAGTAAAGCACTGAGCCAGGGAGTTGGCAATGGTCAGGTCGGTATGTTTCAATGCGGTGGACGCAAGAGTCAGAGCAGACTGCATCATCCTGGCTTTCATACCAACAGCGAAGCTGATGACATTGGCGGGGTCTTTCAGGCCAATGAAGACTTCTCCAACCGGTTGGGGCACTTCCTTGACAAGGATGAAATCATCATACGAATCGTCATCGGTAGGCATGAGGTCGAGAATGTTAGCGATGAATTTATCCTCATCGAATGGGTTTGGCATACAACTCTGAATGGTGTTGCGGTCCAATTTGATTAGGCAGGTGAAACTATACATGGCTTTGTCCTTTCTGTCCGCACAAACAAAAAAAGGCAGACCCACCAGAAGGTGAATCCGCCTGAAGTGCGAGACTGTGAATTTTTACGTACGGCCGAAATGGCATTATAGATGGTATCTATCGTACAATTTCTATTGTATTCCGCTCGCATATTACGTCAACAAAAATAGCCCGCCCACCCATAAGGGCAGACGGGCAATAGACTAAGGATTACTCCTTAGCCGATGCAGTACAGCTATCCCAGAACTTGTCGTCCAGAGGAATCGGGTTGAGCACATACTTTACGCGCTCATTCGTCTGGTCGTAGACGAGGTAGCTGCCATCGGCAGTGGTGCTGATATTCACGTTGATGGGTTCGCTCTTCTTCAGAACATTCTTGAAGAAGTCCAAAGGAGCCTCCATCCCCGCTTTCAGCAGATATTTGCCGAGCTCCGTAGTTTCATCGCCACGGATGCAGGTAATAACAAACAGTTCTTTGTTCATAAACTAAAACCGTCCTTTCCAGAAAGTTTTGTGATATGTATAGGTAACTGAAGTTTGGGAGCCTTGAAATCGAAGAAGGAATTCCAGAATGCTTTGCGCTCCTCGAAGTTGTAACCGCCTTTTTTGAGAGGCGTTTTGAGGCACTTTACAGCTTCCTTGTCTGTGGCAATCGAAAATGCGGTGTAATCCTTGTCATCGATATACCACCCGGCGGGGAAATTTTCGGGGTTTTCCTTGCTTGCTTCGTGGTAAATAACCACGCCGCCGTTCATCTCTTGAAGAATACCAAGCCCAATGCTTGTTTCAAGGATTTCGCGGGCAAAAAGCTCATTCAGCATCGTCGGGCACCTTCTTTCCCTTTGCGTCGTAGCGCGTATCCCATTGAGCAATCTGCTCGTCTCCTGCAATACCACGGAGACTCAGCAAACAACCGTTTTGCGGGTGACACCAGATGGTGCTTGGTGCTTCGTTTTCAAGAAAGGCACCACAAAAGGGGCAAGGCTTCTTAGGACTGATTTTGTTGGGTCGCAGCATGTTTATACCTCCTCGTATTCAATGTCATATTCCTCGAATGCGTCGATAGCATCACGGTAGAGAGAATCATCTACCATAATGCGGTCTCCACTATCCAAGTCGTAATCGATGTCGTAAAGGTCAAGAGCATCACATGCTTCGTCCAAATCGGGCGTATAAAAACGAACCATAACTTTCACCTCATGTTATTTGGAAAGCTCATCAAACGAGTCATCGACGGTTTCTTTGTGTCCGCACGAATCACAGAGCAAGCAACTGCAAGCCTTGTGGGTACGGCCAGTCGGAATACTATGATTGTCCAGTTCTTTTTCTAAGTACCAGACAGGTTTCATGGTAAAGCCGCACATGGGGCAAGGAATACAAGGATTAGGCATAAGTACCCTCCTTATTCGTCCATAGCGATGGCATCGGTCACTTCATAGTGACCATTTCTCATTGAATAAGAAATCCGCTCGCCAATCTGTGCTGCCATATCGGCATCACCATTGTTCAGCGCCTGCTGAGTCTTTTCGATGGCGTCATCGGGGTCCTCAGCGTCGATGCAAACAGTAGTGGAAATAGAGACGACTACATTGAAACTTTTCATAGGGTTCTTCTCCTTACTCTTACTCGATTTCGATATGTTTTTTATACTCGGTCCAGAAAAAGAGTCGCTGCATAGCGTTCAGCTGCTGGGTTTCATCCGAATCCTTATTAAGAGACGCAATGTAGCGGTCTCCGTCAAATGGGTACGGAACCTTATACGTATCACCTGCTTTGTTGACAATGACATAGCTGTTTTCATAAATCAGATGGGGCTGGCCTTCAGCACAAAATTCCTCATGGCCTGAGCAAAATACATAGATACGGCTGTAAACACTGCAAGCGTGCTTGTCATACACCTTGATGTATGCGGCTTGGAACGACTCATCCGGGTGAGACCGGTAGTGCTCAGCGATTTCCTCATCGGTGGCAAGAGACATCCTCTTGACACAGAAGCCTTCCAGGTCCTTGACCAGTAACTGCTCACCTGCATCACGGAGAAACTCCATAATAGGATAGAAGTCACCGGCATCGCGGCCGTAGCCTTCCCCGCTCATGGCGTAACAGTAGTTCTTGCGGAACAGATGATTGTCGATGGAATCCCGGTACTGCTCGATTCCCTGATGCGTGAAAGACACACCCATCGTTTCATACGCGGACGAAGGAAGATGCACGAGAATCTCGCAGGAGGAGACATCGCTAACAGGTGTGTACATGTCAACATAGTCAGCCTCATTGGCAAGACTATGAGCATCAAAGATGCGTTGCATGTCTTCGTCATCCACATCGTAAGAGCCGAAGAGTTTTTCGTAGGAGACGAACGGAGTGGGATTGTTCTTATTGAACATTGCCACATCCTCATCCGTCTTCAAGCCCAACCTGTCCTTAACCAACTCACTCACTGTGTCATAGATGGCGCCGAGATAGTCGAACTGTGCCCCGTCAAGGTCACAATCCGAATCGCAGGCATCAGTCAGAACAAGCTGATGTTCGGAATCTGCCTGCTGCATCAACATGTGGATGGGCGTTTTTGTCCCAAAGTTGTCGATGGAGCCGGGAAACTGGAGGGCGGCATACGCTTTCAGGGCACTTTCGCTCTGAGAACTTACGTTGATAGTATTCATGGTCAAACCTCCTCACCAAACAGCTCAGCGCAGTGCGCTTCTTCGCGCTTGCGCATTTCAGAAAATGTCATAGTGTCCATGTGAGCGTTCAGGTAAGCCAGCTCTTTTTCAGCGGCCTCCTTGGTCTCAAACACCGTGACATTCAGCAACTCATCCCGAAGAATGAAGTTGTCGGAGCAGTCGGAAAGGTCGCCGGTAGCGTACACGCAAACCTCAACGGAGCATTTCGGCACACCGCTGTTTCCTTTGGAAGGAGAATATCCGCGCCAGATGTTGACGCTCTGGATGACACCAGGGTAGATGACATTTTTGGAGTGAGACTTCGAATAGATTCGGCCGTTCTTGTTTCGGCCACGAACCTCCGTGATAACCCAGACAGGCTTGTCAACCAGCGACAGAGCGTTGGAAAGATTGATATTATTGAACATTTTTTATTACACCTCTTGTTTTATTTTTCTTCAATAGCGATTGGCGGGGTCATGTCGAGCAGCGTGTCGATGTTCCAGCCACAGAGGGTCAAGAGCACATCGGACGCGGGGCTCTGATTCCGAATGCCGTTTGCCAGGTGAAAACCGATGTGCGCATAGGAATCGTCATCGTTCGCGATTTCACGCTTTACGGTTTCTGCGAAATTCTCTGCCAGTTCCGTATTGTCGGCAATGACAATCATAGCCTCTGTTGCAACGCGGTCTTTTACCGCGAACGCTCCATCGGCAAAATAGTCACATTTCGGGCAATGGGGCTTGGCCCTCACTCCGCTGGAAACTGAAATAAGTTTGCAGCCGCACGAGGGGCAAACAAAAAAGTACGGATGATTTGACGGTAAGGACATAAAAACACGCTCCCTTTTGATATGGTTTTCAAGAAAAATTGTGTGCAGGCAGCATTGGGGCCTGCACGTTGTGATAATTTTCAGAGGACTATTGCCCCCTGCCGGACAAATTTAGTAGCTTTTGTTATTGACTCTCGTAGGTGAGTCTCTGCCCACAGACTGGACAGCGCTCATAACGAGGGTTCTCGTAGTAGCCGTCATCACAAACACCACCCAGGTCCGCATCACAATGCGGGCAGAGGTTCGGAGACCAGCTTTTCGAGATGGGCTGCTTTTGGATTTGCAGCTCACACGCCTCGATAGCAGTACGCAAAGGCTTACTGCCCCTCTCCCCCATCAGACCGCCATTGAGCAGCCTGGTGAGATAGGTGACTGCATGCTTGTATTCAGCTTCTGTCGTCACTGACTTTCACCATCCTTGTTAAACAGTGAGGCGATACAGTCAAGCAGAGCTTGAGCTTTTTCGGCAGCGTCTTTATCGTAGCACTTCCACAAGTCTCGGAACTCTTCCAATGCGGTGACAATCTGAGCGCGAGAGGAAGAATCCATCAGCTCGGTCGCTTTGCTTTCAAGGCTATCGCATTTTAACGCCGGGTTGTCGGCATCGCAGAAAAGTACAAGTCCTTCAATGGTGTGAGCAATGTTAAGACATTCGTTGTAAATGAACTTTAGTTCCTCTTCGTCCTTGTCAAACTCACCATCAAAGGTATTGCCAATCACGTGAATGCCACAGCAATCCTTGAGCTGTACAAAGCTATCCGTACCACTGGGTTCACTCGTACTAACGGTAAAGCAGGCCAGCGATTCCGTGTACTTGACGATACCCTTTAATCGGATTTTTGCTTCATCGCGTCTTATCCAGAAGGTAATGATGTCGTCTTCGAAGACTTTGGTGCCGATAGAGTCAATGATGCCCGTGTACTGGCCGACGGTTTCGGCATACACGACATATTTCTCCACTTTCGGCTCCTGTTGGTAGATGATGGCGTAATCGTACCCTTTGTTCTGAGGGAAAACGCCTCCCAGGACCCAAACGCCGGGAAGTGGTTCGCCGGATATGGAAGTTCTGTCACCCTTGCGCCGCACTTGGCCGCGAAATAAAATTTTTCTGGTTGCCATAAAAATACTCCCTTCTACGCAAAAAGGCGGGCCTCTCGATTTCTCGGGAAGTCCGCCTCAAAGCGAAATTATGAATTTTTGTACGAACACATGTCGTGCCATAAGTAGATGCTATCTATCGTACAGCTACAATTCTAATCAATTCGCACAGCTTGGCAAGTGTGCCACTTCAATCTTACGCAACTTCATTGGGTGCTACCTATACTGAGAGATACAGGAAGTATCCACAATTTTTCAATCTTACGCAGCCGCGTGGGCTGTTACGGAAAATTGCACAGCAAATAAATTTTGCACATATTCAGCGCTGTGCAACTTGCCACTATTTGTTTTGCACTATTTTCGTTTGCTAATACTGCATTGGTATCACCTCTTCCAACTTTGCAGGTGCGAAGCCAACAGCACTTTTATGTTTACGTGCGGTTCGCACCGATTGCCTTGTGTCGTATATATTATCGAATTTTTATTCGTGATTTACCAACGTGCGAACGGTTTGTTTACGAAAAATATATATTTGCATCGCAACTACTGTAATAGCAAGAAAAGCCGCCCACCAAAATGGTGAGCGGCTGCTAAATTAGAGATGTTAGTGTACGATGAGGTGCGCTTTTCCTTGCTTGAACGTGAGCGCATTTGCCGTCTTAATCAACCACCCCTTCTTTTCGGAGTATATGGCCGTCAACAGGCAAGGATAATTGTATCCTTCTGTGGCACTTGCCAGTTGGAACGATAACGTCAGGCTCATGCAGCGGTCCAAGGCGTTCCCCGCCGCGTCCACTTCTTTATAGAACTTGGTCGAAGTTGCCATAAGCTTCACACTCTGCAATGCCACAGCAAGAGGACCACAGTGCTCCTTCAACTCATCATTCCAGATGAGAGTCACATTCGGCCGTTCAATTCCGGTGAGGAAATCCTTTTTGTTCCCGATGTGAGGTGTAGGAAAGCTACTCGGAGTACCAATGCCAAAGCAATTTCTGACGAAGTTGAACAGCCAATTCCAATCGACTTTGTCATAAATCTGGCGGGCCTCTTGTTCATCAAGCAGAACTTGCACTTTCTTCTTAGCCATATTACTTCTCCTGCTTGAACTTTTCTCCTTCTGCCGTCCGAATAAACCAGCCGGTATCCTGGCGGTACTCTGCGAAAAACAGGTCCGTGTAGTTGTACCCACCATCAAATTTTTTGTGGTAGAGAGAAAAGTCAATCTGAAGGTATGCGTCGGAGAAAGACCCGTTCAAGTCGGCATAGGAAATATCTCTTTTGTAGTAGTCCGGCTGCTTCATATACTCGTCCAGAATGTCCTTGTCGTATGTGACATCATGGAAATTGAGAGACGAGAAAGTCTGCAGATATACTTCACGATATGCTTTTCCGAACAGACCACACTTGTCTTTGAGATTTTCAGGCCAAGAAACTTCAATGCGACCACTTCGGTCCATCTTGACTTCGGGGTGCCGCACCATGCCAATGCCGTATTTCTCACGGACAAAGTCAAAGAGCCAACCCCAATCGAGGTTGTTGTAGAACTCAACCAGCTTGTCACCATAATCAAGACGGTTGGATTCAGTCACCATATTCATAAAATTCTCTCCTTTTATGTGGGAATATTTTAATAGACAAATAGTATTTTGAGTGAGCTTAAATCAATGGGCCATTGAAAGCAAATTCCGAAATTCCTTGCTTGTAGTAGTTCGGGTATTCAGCATAAAGAATAAAACCGTTCTTCTTCAGCAAAGATTCGAATTCAGCAATATGGTATGACGACACAGTGATAAGCGGGGCCGCGCATCGTAGTTCTTGACATGCAATTTTCAATAGGTTTGTTGCTATGCCTTGATTGCGATAGCCTTCCGCCACTCTCAGTGTGCATATCTTCTTCTCGACAGCGTTTTTCAATATCAGAACGGCAACTATTTTCCTGCAATCTGTAACGGCATAAATCAGTCGTTTCCCGTTGTCTAAGCCGGGGATGACTGCATCATAGTACCATTTTCTGAAAGCACCATATTCGTGGCAAAGGTCACTTAGAAACTCATACACCGCCACGATGGCTTGCGTGTCACTCGCCCTGATACGAACTAATTTCATAAAGAAACGTGTTCCACATCCAGCAGATGTCCGTCATCCGCCTTGCTCAGCCATTCACACCAGCTCAGATTGTCGTTCGGATAATCTTTGGCATGGCTGTGAACGTCTTGCAGGAAGATAGCGAGGCGCAGCTTGTCAAGACTGCGAATCGTATCCAGCCGGGTCTTCACAACGCCAACGGCAGCATTCCTCGCAGAGATGGCCTCATCGAGCTTCCAGAGTTCGTCGTCCTCGTCTTTCGGGTCTTGCTTGGGGAGAGTGCCATTGTCAGCTTCAACTTTGGCGCGAATGAAAGCCTCTGCTTCTTCGAAAGTATCAAAGACTTCGCGTTCGGCAGAAAGTGCTTCCGTCTCGAATTGTGCCTCGGCTGTCAGAGCCCAGCGTTCGCTTTCGGTGTCAGCGTCATCGACGAGGCCGTCAAACGAGCGAAGCAGCTGCTCCAGCTCTCCAGGTGTCATGTCTTCCGCCGGGTCAACCTCACCGTGAACAGCAAAGTACCCGTCAGGAACTTCGAGAATATCGTAAAGCTCAAACCTGGTTTCGCCAATCTGACGCCGCCACTGGCAGGTATCAGGGTCAGTGCAAATCCAAGTCTGTGCTTCAACCTTTGCATTGCTCAGCGCGGCAGCAAGAGCATCGAGTGCGGCGGATACAGCAAACCCATCATTGAAAATAGGGGCAAGGCCAATGGGTTTGCCCGTGGTACTTGCCGCATGCCCGATTCTGGCATATTCTTTCGCCAGGTACGACTCGCTGACAGCCTTAATCTGCTCGGCGAAGTTGTCTTTGCTTACTGTAAAGGAATGTTCCGAAGGGAGAGTATTCAGCGTGATGCGAACTTTTTTGCCGTTGTCACATGTTTCAAAAGCCCACCCTTGTTTTTCACAAATCTCTTTGTATTGCGTCAGATACATTTCTTAGTCCTCCTCATTGTTTTTTTGTATTGACAAGCTCATAAACACACAACGCGGCATCTCCGTAGCTGTAAAACGGGATGTCAAAAATCGTGCATATATGTTTGTCAGAACGCATGTGAAATAGAGCCATTGCCATACGATAAGCAAGCGGTTGATGTTCGTCCTTAATACTGGGATACTTTTCTGCGAGCATCTCAAGTTCCAAGGAGTCGAGCTCTTCTGGATTTGCCATGATGCAGCAAACTGCATAGGGCCTGTCCGTCATTTCTGTTTCTTTGACGTACAAAACCTTGATGTAGGCGGCTCCAACCTGACGATAGTAGACCGGCTTGCAAGGGAAGAGCTTATTCCACGGTGTGACAGTGCCTTCCGCTTGGCAAAGCTCGGTGTACAACGCGGACAGAGAATTGCTGATACGCTTACCGGCGTTCAAGCACTTCTCCATAGACCGTTCGCCGTGGAGGATTTGGAACACGCCTTCAGCGTAGGATTGGACATCGCTGGATAACAGGTCACTTGCAGCTTTAACTTCATCAAGGAAATTTTCCCGATTGGCATGGAAACTGTAGGTGTCCCCTTTTTCGGTTTCTTTGCAAACGAATACAGTGGAACCGTTGTCAGTCGTTGTCCAGCCGTGCTTGTGACAAATTTCTCGATATTTGGTACAGAACATAGCTTTTCACCTCAATTCCAAGCGCTCAATGGCAGTTTTGACATTGCAGAAGCACAGAAGCTCTTGCCCATACAAAAAGCCATCAAAGCCGTCACTGTAGGAATAATCGATGCGGCCCTTGCAGTCGCGCTTGACCAACTTGTCGAACGCTGCGTGGAGGGTGGTTTTCCCTTCGTTTACGGCATTGGTGACAAGTTCATTGAGCTCTTCGCTCATGTCAACGCCCGTCGGGTCAGGGTACATCATACAGCGTGCATATTGGCGAAAGTCTTCAACCGGGACACTGTAGCCTTCGTCAATCTCCATGAGTATCGGTTTGGTTAGTTTAATCATTTCCTTTTTCCTTTCTTTGTTCGAGTAAACTAAAAAGCAGGCTCGCCCGAAGACGAGTCTGCTTTGATGAATACAGAAATATGAATTGTGCCGATGGATGTTATCTATCGTACAACTACCATTGTATAGATTTCGCACATATCTGCAAGTATAATACCGCTGTTGCGTACAGGAGTTAGATTTTTTCTACCTTATCCTCGTTGTAGACCACGTTTAAGCTGCTGCCGTTATCCCAGTGTATCAGCAGGCTGCCGATGTCATCGACACCGACAACTGTACCTTTTGTACCGACTGGCGGAGCCTGTATATCATCCATCTTCAAAAGACGAACGCGGGTCCCGGCGGGATATTCTTTGCGGATTGCTTCTACAATTTTTGTATTGGGAAACATATTGGTATTCCTCCCTCATATTGGATTTTCTTTTTCAAGAATTGCTTTAAGGAGCGTATGACACCTGAAAAGCTCGATGTCAGAGTTGATGCCGTTCAGCTCGAAACATTTGTACGGGACGTTGTCGTGTTTGCTCCCATACAACCAAGCATCGAGTCCAAGGGTGTCAAAGATATACTTGTAGCAATAACTCCGCTGCTGGTATTCTAAACTTTCAGCTCCGAAGGATTCTTCGTCCATATCATGGTGCAGACTTGCAATGTCATGGAGAGTAAGAGCTTTTGCCTTTGATATTGCATCGGTAAAGAACGAAATGCTCCCCACCTCCCAGTCGCTATACGGATAATTTTGGTCCGTGGAGTTCTGGAAATATACACACAAGGGCCACTTGTCAGAAATGTCTTCGTCCTTCATCATAACAATGCCAAGCAGCTGCTGCTTTTGCCAGTAGAGGAATCGGTAAGAAAACAGATTCTTGACCCAGTAACGGTCTGCCATATCAGCCAAATTCTCCAGCTGCATATTGCGTTGACTATATGGGACGTTTTTATCGCAAACATAGCGAGCCCTAATAGTCGGCACATAGTAGATATTGCGTTTCAGTTCTTCGGTGACTCGCTTTGGTTCCATGCGCATGCCGACATATTCGAGGGCAAGATTCATTGCTTCAGAAAGGTCCTTGGCTTGTGCGAACCCCATTGAAAAACCATAGCTCATGGCTTGTAGACCTCCTTTAGCCTTCTTTAATGTTTGAAAGAACACGGATGATATACCAAATGCGTTCGGCAATATTCTCGGCAGTATCAAAGCGTGTAATAGACTCCCCTTTCCAAGTCCCGCCATTGCCGTTGATGCCGTTGCGCAGCTTAATGCAGCGGCCACGGCTCTTGTCCCACTCGTGCAGGTTGACAGAGTAATCATCCAGAAGGAAGAATGTTCCGTCAATGCAAAAGTGACCGAAACGGTCTGCGGCCGCGCTTGCTTTGCTCACGCCGCAAGGAACAAAGATACGGTGCTCGGTATCAATTTCGGGAAGATACAGGTCGAGCCAATCATTCTTCTCGCCCAACGCATACGGATTCTCAGGCATGTAAGCCGAAAGAGTGAATACATCCAGCTCAGGTCGCGTCTTGCAGAGAATTTTGATGGCATCTACCACTTCCTGGTAAGGAGGCAAATCCCGAAAATAGTTTTCTTGCAGAAGGTCTTCAAAACAAGCAGTTTGCTGCCAGGTGGCGAGTGTGCCGTCCATATCGATGAATAGGTGCGCCTTATGGTCGAATTCGTTGATGTACTTCATAGTTGGTCCTTTCTCGTTAAGGTTTGGTATTTACATAACAGAATAGATTGCAACATGGACATTCTGCCAGCACCCATTGCAGGTATACAGAAGGACCTGCCCAGCGCCGAGTGTGTTCATTACATCGTTGCCGTTTTCATCCGTGACTGTGTATCCGGTATTGTGCCCTTCAAAGCAAGAGACACAAACATACGCGGTATTGTCAACGTAAGCAACTGTAGAACCGGGAGCAGAATACTGAATATTTGTGTAGTTGCCTTGATTCCAGTGGTCAGCAATCGTGATTCCTGCGCCAGTGGACCAGGTGGCGGCCGAATCGGGTGCGTCAACAATGGACTGGTCAAGTCCCCATACCATAGCTACATTGATGCCAAGGTCTGGAATTACCAGGCGGCCAGGTTGGCCGGTTACAGTAACTTCGGGTTCGGATTCAGGCTCCACTTCATCAGGCGTTTCGATTGTTTCTTCAATGAGAATGTCATCGTCATCTTCGCAGAAATACTCGACAACAGGCTCCTCATCAGCGGTAGAGATGCTTTCTTTGGAGTCTGCTGCTTTAGGCGTTTCTGCATCATTTTCATCGATGGCGATAGTCTCTTCGACCGGCTGCGAGCTGCTTATGTTAGAGGATGTGCTCCCCTGCTCTTCGGCAGAAGCAAACACAACGGTTGCGAACCCGGCAGCCAGGATGAAGGCCGCGATGGTGTACATAGTCATAGCGAGAGACTTATAGGCGTTATTCTTTTTCATGTCTTTACACTCCTGTTTGTTATTGATTTAGCAGATGGGCTAATTATCTATGCGTTGAATTAGCCTTTTTTGCTGCTCAATGGCATCAAATTCCCGTACCATGTCATTATCGAGGCTGTAATTCACAGCCTGTTCGATGATGTTGGCATAGTCCGGGTCTTCTCTGTCAGAAAACATGGACCTGATAGTATCGATTGCCCCTTCGGCGGTCGGTGCATCTACGTGGAATTCGACAGGCACCTTGCATTTGATAATAAATGTTTTTCTCATGGTTTGTTTTTCCTTTCTTGCAAACAAAAAAGCAGGCCCATCCAACGATGAGTCTGCTTCAATTTGCATACAGTTTGTGAATTGTACGGCCAGAAATATGGCATAGAACTGTTATCTATCGTACAATACCTATTGTATTCCATTCGCACGTTATGACAACAAAAAAGCTGCCCGCCCGAAGGCGGACGGCTTAATGCTATTGGTTAATTGAGACGAGATTTCGTCATTACGTGGACACGATACTTCGTGCCAGTGGTATCATCTTCCAACTCCCAGCAGCCAGTGAAGGTGTCACAAGGCTCAGTAAGTGCGACCTCTTTTCCTTCGCTGTCATAGAGGATGGCTTCCGTAAAGGAATCATCCTCCGTGCCACAGCAGCGAATATCCATGTCAAAGCCATCAGGGAACGTGGCCGTTTCGCTTAACGATTCACCCATCCCCTGCAGTTCTTCGCCACGAAGGTACTTTTCAATGGTTTCAGCACACGTCTCACTGATGTAGATAGTCTTTTCCAGGACACGGGATTCAGGAAGAACATCGATAAAAATGTGGTATTCTGCGCCCTTGTATGGCACAATATAATGGTTGCAGAACTCATACATGCGACCAGAGCGAGCCAAAATCTTTTCAGAAGATGCGTCACGAAGGGCCACCTCACTATATACTCTACCATCTTTGTCACATGTATAAGTGATTGCTACATCAAGACCGTCACAGAAAGGCTCGATGCTGGAAAAGAAATCGCCTGCATTGGAATCCATGCCATAGCGGGAACCGATAACAACCGTATCGTATAAATCTTTTTCAAGAGTGGAATGGTGAACATAAATGCGTTCAAAGCCTTTGCTTCTTTCATACATACGGGCCGTATACAGGATAGTCTCGACCAAATCCTCGACCGTTTCGGCGGTCATGGAATCCAGTGTGCGGCGGGCCCATAAAGCCACGTCGTTTTCGATGATGCTGCATTCGCATACTCTGTGAAGGCTGGGATAGGTAACGCTGACGAGCTGCATACGAAGCACGGGCTTACTACCGCCGGGGTAAATGTCATCAATCGGGAAGTTCACAGGTTCCAGGCTGACATCATCGGGAACTTCGCCGAACCCGGTCCAATGGCAGGGGTTTCGGTCTGCGATGAACTCCTTGGCAACCCGTTCTGCAATACTCCGAGTGATACCATACCACTCCTTGACATCGCGGTCTTTTTCCAGCTTCTCGCTGGCTTTTCCGACCGATGTCAGGAAGTCATAGCCCAGGTCATCCTGCAGGCGGTCCGTTTCAGTCACGAGCTGGTCGAACAGACAGGCATCACTGAGATATTTTTGGGCAAGTGCAGCGGAAATCTCAGCAGAATTGGGAATGTCAATGGCAGATTGAAGATATTCAGCCATCTCTTTCTTGTCCTGCTCCCGCTGGTAATATGCTGCCAATTGTTCCAGTTCATCGTGAGTTAAGGTGATGTTTTTGTACGGATAGTTTGCGGTGTTGTGGAGGATGATTTTGTCTTCTTCATTGGTAATGTACATTTTCATTTACAGAGCTCCTTTGTTTGGCATACTAAAAAGGCAGACCCACCAAATGGTAAGGCCTGCCTAAGTAGATGCAGAATTATGAACGGTTGTACGAAAGTATAATGGCATTCGGTGTTAGCTGCTATCTATCGTACAACTTTATAATACTTGGTTCGCACGTTTTGACAATCAGACAATGCAAAGGCTCATCTTAGACTTCCTCAAAGAAAGGATTGACCCAAAGAACTTTGCGGCCGCTCTCGACACGAGAGACCAGCTTCATCGGGATGTCATACCGATATTTGTGGCCGTTTGGATAGGTTTCCTTGAGAAATTCCTCGACGGTATCGCCCAGCTTCTGCGGGGCAATATGCCAGATAGAGAGCATCTTATCGCATACCATCTGGCGAGAGGCAATGCCAGCAACAGGATACGATACTTCCATTTGCTTGCCGTTTGCCTCTATGGTAATCCGCACATTCTTGCACTTGCTGGTAGCTTCCACAAGGTTCTTGCACTGAGACTCCCAGCTGTTGGGGTTGGCCTCGAACTCCTGGATTTTCTGCTTCGTAGCATGATACAGGGCGATAGCGTTCTTGCCACGGCTTTCGCTGAAAGGCTTGTTGTCACAGCCATCACTATAGCTATCATGGTCAAGAACAGCCACGACCCTTTCGGCCCAGTCAGTAGGATTCGCCAAGAACTCGATGCTGGCGGTATTGTCGATGCGTTCCAGAAACTCGCGGAAAGTCTTTGCCGTCTCCTCGTCAATATCGTAGGAATGCAGGACGTACTGATTCACGGCCTTTTCATAAGCCTCTCTTTGTAAAGAGGCGTCCTGAAGGTCGCTTTCTTCCAGAACCGTTTTGTTGTCGAGATACTGCCAGAGCGCGGTAGCCATGCTGTTGCTGGTTCCATGAGGCTGGATATTGACCCAGCTGTCATCGAACAGCGTCAGGAACTGGTACGTCTCATTGTAGAAGTCTTTGTGGTCCACGACGAAGGCCATGAACTCCAGAGGGTCGTTGGTCGAGAAAATCGTACTGCCCATGCTGTTGGGGCCAGAATAGCACTGATGCCCATAGAGAGCCTCGACGTAATGCTCGCCGATTGCCAGAGGAACGCGGACAATGCGATAGTAGTGTGTTCTGGCGCTTCCCGTGACGAAGTTGCCTTCCAGAACAGTGGCTGTCGAATTCCGAATGAATTCCTGGAACATGTGACGGTCAATCATTTCAATAAACATAGTATATACACTCCTTCGTAAGATTGTTGGCTTGCTGTTACGCCTCGGCACTCATTCGCACATAATAGAATCCTGTAAGCTGTTTCGGCACATCATCCGTAGGCTCGTCGTCCGGGTCAAAGTAACCCGTCTCAACCGAAAGCCCCATAGCCTCCATGCCGTTTGCGACCAAATCAATTTCCTGCTTGCTTCGGGAAACGATGGTGTCGGCCACAAGTTCCACAGCGTTCTCAGCTTTGGATGAGAGACGCTTGCCATAGGCGGCGTAGTCGAAATCTTTCAGATAGTCGCCCACGTCGAGGTCTGTAATCTGCTTTTCGGTAATGGCTTTTTGGCGTTCCTGATAGTCGTCGGTCAAAGACTCAACATGGGCGGCCTCTCTGTCTACCCACAAAACGCGTTTGGATTCATCGTTTGTATCACGAACACCGTCTGCAATGATGGCAAGAGGCTGGTCTGTCTCCATGTCATCATCGCCGCCATACAGATGCCCCTTCACCATGCTGTTGGTTTCATTCGGCAGCTCCAGGCAGAACCAAGAGCAATGGCGGTGACTCTTGACGTTTTCTGTCGTAAGCCAAATACCGGGATAGGACTCTTTGGTTTCGTCATGGATAATAAACTCGGCGTTGGCACGGTCTGTGCCAAGAACTGTTGAAACAGTAAGGGCAAACGGAGGCGTTTCGCCTTTGGGCCAGAATGCGTCAACCACTTTCTGAATCGGAACGATAACCGATTTGGACGTGCCATTGATATTTGCGGTGAGTTTGATTTCCATAGTACACTCCTTGTTTAGTTATGATTTGGTCAAATTTCAACGTAATAGTAGCCGGTGAGCTCGTCAGCTACACCGGCGCGCTCATCCTCTACCGGGTCATAGTAACCGGTAACGGCAGTAAAGCCCATAGCGTCGAGTGTGTCAGCCACTAAGTTGATTTCCTTTTCGTCTTTAGAGACGATTTCGCCAGAGATAAACTCAATGGTGTTGTTGGGATTGGCGGCAAGGTTCTTGCCGTAGGCCTCATAGTCGAACTTTGGTGCGTTTTCTACGTTTATCAGAGCCGTGAGTTGGTTTTCAGAAACTGCTTTGAAACGGTCTCTGGAAGATTCGGTCCACGGCTCCACATCCGTGAGGCTCTTGTTTACCCAAAGAACGCGGCGTGAACGGTCATATCCGTCACGTGCGCCGTCTCTGATGGTTGCCAGAGGACCATAGTCCTCGGTTGCATGGTCGCCGCCATACAGGAAGCAACGAGTGCCTTTTGATGGATTTTCGGCCAGCTCCAGACGAAACCAAGAGCACTGACGACAAGTCTTCTTGTTCTCTGTGCTGAGAGCGATACTCTGATGGGATGAGGATTCCTCGTCCAGAACAAAACTGGCCTGGGCCACTTCATCCCCCAGCCCGGTAGAAACAGTAAGAACATCAGGCGGTGTGCTCCCTTTCCAATGCTCTTTGATGATTTTGTTGATGGGAACGGAAATATTGATTTCCTCGTCCTCACCATACGCTGTCAACATCATGTCCATTTGAATTTTCTTCCTTTCTATCGATGTGATGCAAAAAGAGCGGGCCTCCCGGTGTGGGAAGTCCGCTCTTTAAGCAGAATTATGAAGTGTAGTCAAGACCCAAAAATGAGTGGTAAATGGTATCTATCGTACAGCTTTAAGTCTACGCAATCCGCACGAGGCGTCAACTATTACTCGTTATCGGCAATACCCATATAAAGATGGTAGGTGGCGTTTGCCGTCTGGCAGGCCCAGTCGTTATAAAACGAGTCGTTCGGTTCGGATGTGACGATGTCATCGTCTTCACGATAAATCGCCGCTTCGCACCACGAAGGACCGTTCTCACGCGGGATGCACCGAATATCCATGCACATGCCATCGGCAAAATGTACGGATTCAATCTCGACTTCGTCCTGTTTTTTGCCGTTGTCGGTATACTGCCGGATTTCGTCCATGCGTGCTTTGCTGATAACAAGGCGCTCGACAAAAACCTTGCGAAAATTGGTGAGATTCTCATAGGTGGCGCAGATACGCATGATAGCGCTTGCCAGAGAGTGTACAGAACCGATGTCATAGCACAGGGCCGTTTTGTCAAAACAGCCGATACCATGGCCGGTCCAGAAACCACCCTCAAACAAATGGATGGAGGCGGCATAGCAAGGACAGGCATCGGGTTTGCAAAGCTGGATTTCAAGCGTGCAGCCCTTGTACATACTATCTACCGCAACCCGGCAAATGTCAAAGTTTGCTTCGGAAGGGACTTTGCCGCTGCCGTCCCAATAGGTGGGGTTGTAGCGGGAAAGATACATTTCGGCAATCTGCCTTGCGTCGCTCTCGGTCATGCCGATGCATTGTTTAAACATTCTTCATACCTCTTTTCAGATTGTCAGCACATATTAGATGCCGCTGGCATTATGTAGTCGGGTTGGTCCACAAAACTTTCTCTCCAGCCCGGATGCTCGTGATACAATCGATTGGAAAAACGAAGACATCGAGCATATTGGTTCCCTTCTCAACCTGTTTGATGAGGTTGGGATGCTTGCAAACGAATCGCTGAGTGTCTTCCGGCTTTGCAAAGGCGCTGATACGAGTTACGGAAATTCCTTCCCTGCGCAGCACATCCGCATCGCGAATAAGGTGCCTGGGGCAATCCACTTCGAGATGCTCACTCATCTTCTTATCGTCAATATAGTCCATGACGAGAGTGACGACTTTGTAAGGTTCGACCGCTTCCATCATGCTTTTGCACACATTGGTGATGTCCTTAGTGTCGGCACTGTCGTGCTCATAAAACGTAAGGAATAGTTCCGACATCCTATCAATGGCAATCAGCCGGGCCATATAATAAATTCCGGATGCCGTTCCGTTTCTTGCCGTAATGACAGAACTTGTCTCTTCAGCCCAATCCGATGGAGATGCCAAATAGTGAATCACATCGTCATCGTTCAGAGGATACATAGTTCGAATCAGGTTGGAGAACTCATTGCATTGAGTTCCAAAAAGAAAGGCGGAGCAAGCATTGCGGACTGCTTTATCCACTGTATCCTTATCCTGAAACATTGCGGGGTCTGCCGGAATGTTCTTTCGGAACAGCGGAATACGGATACTGTCCAGTTTTTCGAATATATCCATATCGTCGATGAAATCGCTGTTTTGAAGCAACTCTTTTATGGTTTTGGAGGCTAAGTAGATGGTTTTGCTATCTACAATGAAGCCGCCAAATTCCCATTTTGCGAATCGTGAAAAGGATGGCTTTTTCCCGTCCGACGAATCTCGGTCCTGAACCATCACATAGAGCGATTCAACTTGATGTTCCTTAACCAAAACCGGACGCTTGAAAAACGAGTAATAGTGGGAGAACACGATGTCATCGCTGCGTTTTGCGCCCTCAAAAAAGGTCATGGTTCGGTTTGAAAGAAAACGAATCAGCTCCTCAATAGTAAAAGTTAACATAGTTCATAGTACCTCTCTTTAGATGGTCAGCACAGCAGAATCGAAGATTTCCAAACAGTCGCAACTCAAGAACTGGCCTCCACAAATGGGGCACTTCTCAATGTCGCAGCCGTAGTGGTGATAGTAGCCAATTTTGGCTCCACAATCGCCACAGCGGATATCTTTTTCTTCCGGAGTGCCAACGAATTTCTCGTACCAGTCGCCGGGGTCGCCGACTTTGATACGGTTAAAAGTTTTCTTGTGTTTGCCTTTGATGACCACGCGCTTATACGAGCAGCCGTTAGCTGTCAGCATTTCGCGTCCACAACAGTTACATTTTGCCATTGCTTGTCTCCTCTTTCAGCAGGTCGCGTGCGTGGTCAAGAACTTCCTTGGCAACAGGCTTACCGCCTTCGTTTAGGGCAAGGAAGATTTCCAGAACCTCTGCACGAGTCACATTCTGGTCAATTTCAGCAATCCCAATGGAAGCGTCCATGAACCAGTTTTTGGCCTGAGGAGAAAGGTCGTTGTAGAAAACGCCTTTATACGGGAAACGATTCTCGTAAAAAGCAAGCAGGGTCAACATGCGCTGCTTGCCATCGACGATTTCATAGTAGTTGCCATCATCGTTCGTGCGAGTGAACGGCAACTGCTTAAAAACGAAACGACCAATCTCTCGGCCTGCGAAGATACTGTCCAGCAGCTTTTCTCTGTCTCCATCATCCCAAACAGAACCACGCTGATAATCGGGGTTGAAATCAACGCCGAACAGGTAGTGGTAGCAGAGCAGCGAGTAGACGCTGCGGTTCGAGTAGTGCAGGCGGGCCAGTGCTGAGTCACGGTTCGCAAACTGCGTGGTATTGTCATCGTCGAACGGGCGGATACTGGTCCATGCCCAGCAAGCGAAGTTGTCGCTGTTTGGACCGCTGCGGATAAGATACAAAGCGCCATCATTTAGAACCTCGTCAACGACACAGTTTTGAAGATGACCTACCTGAACCTTATCTCCTACTTCAAAGCGATATGTGGGAGCACCGGCGTTCATAGCCGAATTGAGTGCTCTCTCGTATGCGAAGCCTTTGAGAGCGGCTTTTTTCAGATTCTCCTCTGTGATGATTTCGCTTATCTTTTTCTTAGCCATGTAAGACACTCCTTACTTCAGTTCGTGAATTGCGAGCAGAACAACGGGAAGCAGCTGGCAGTTGGCGTAGTCGAGGTAGTCGTAGATTTCTGCTTCGTCATTGTCGATATACCCACCAGAGTAGGAGTCGCCGTTTTCATCCACCGCATTGTTGTCTTCCAGGCCGCGCTCTTCCAGCTCTTTGAGGTACTCCTTGTGCATCGCCGCGTGGGCCTTCTTATGCGAGCGGAACTTCTGCGGGAACACCTGCATGAAAAGGTCGCCGTTGCTGGGGTCGATGGTTGATTTTGCTAAAATGAACATAAAAATACACTCCTTTGTTTGTTACGCAAAAAGGCGGGCCTCCCGGTATGGGAAGTCCGCCTTCAAGCAAAATTGTGAACGATGCGAAAAGCAAACATAGCTTAGATTTGAATGCTATCTATCGTACAACATTCATTGTACACATCTCGCACATATTTGCAAATCAGTCTTCAAAAATGAAAGTATGGGTAAATTCGGGATGTCCTTCAAATACCTTGTCGATGACTTTTGGCAGGTCGTGGATGTCATCCAGCACAAGATGTCCTTGGCTGTCACGATACGGAGCGACAGCAGCGGTCTCTTTTGCAAAATAAGCGTTGAACGCTTCTTCGCTATCGAATGTCGGCATAAGGTAATGGCTGGAATTGTTATTTGCCATGATTGTACTCCTTTCGCTGCTATAGTGCTTTAGATGTTCTTTGCGCTGAATCCATGCTTGAGCCACAGCTCATAGCTGAGCGGTGTTAACCCCAAGAGCTCCTGTAGCGGGTATGCTGTTACTGATTCCGATGATTGACCAAGTAATACTTGGACATCATCACGTATCGAAGTGGCTTTTCCTTCGCAACAAATTCTCACGATTTCATCTCCTTAAAAGAAAATGCGGCAAACCCTTTCAAAAAAAGCTTGCCGCTTATGGATATAGAACTGTGAACGATGAAAGTGCTGCCTTTGTGACTGCTATCTATCGTTCAATTTTATTGTATTCTGCCCGCACGTTGCGTCAAGATGTGCTGGCCCGGCGGTTCCATTTTGAGATGGCCTCTTCCAAACCTAGCGCCTTCACTTCGGCATAGCAAGTTGGGCAATATACCTTCACCACTGTTCCGGTTTTCATACGAAGCAAAGGCTCCCATTCAATATCAGTGGCAGGTGTGCCGCAGAATGGGCAACCAAGAGCAATTCTTTTATCTTTCATACATTCGCCTCCAAAAAGAAAAGGCCGCCCACAACGCGTGAGCGGCCAAGGTGTTATCTATGATGTTTCAATTTGAAAACAAGTCGGAGGGCACAGTAGTCGAGGCTTGCAAGGCACGGACCAATTTCCCCTTCCCTATTTACATAGTAAAATGCGTCGGGAAAGTCTACTCCGCAAGGCGTTGAGAGCCAGTATGAAGCCGGGATAATGTCATCAAAATGGTTTCCCAGTCTCTTGAGACATCTGTTGTTTACATTACCCATACACCGCCAGCGGTCGCCGGGGCGAGGCTTGCCAGACCGGTAATCACCAAACAATTCGGAAAATACAGGAATGCGAAGCCAATCACCGTTTTCGAGCGGAAGCATCTCTGCACGGATTAAGTCCGGGAACAAACCGACAACGGAACTGCTTCTCAGATAGTTTCGCAATTCACTTGCGGCATAACCTCCGTGATTTGTGTCGATATTGTTCATGGGGAGATGAACTTCTTCCGGGTTGCAGAGCGGATGATTTGCACAGAATAGCATACCGTCAGTCTCGCGTTTTACCGCTTTTGCTGAGAAGCATTGACTGTCTGTAAGCTCAAATGAAATCTCATCATCGAGCTTATACGGCATAAACTCATGGTGCTGCTTAACCGTGCTGATGTCCTTGGAAAGATTGGTGACGGTCCGCGTCAGAGTGAATTCAGCAGCCATCGTTCTTTTCCTCGCGGTGTGTTTCTTCCAGCGCAAGATAGTACGCGCTCATTTTGATTTCTGTGACATAGCTGGGCAATATACCATCATCAGGCCAAAACTCAGAACAATAGTAGCCATAGACTTTACCATGACCATCATCCCAGAGACTCGTGCGAAGATGCCCGTTTCCGGGAAACTCCATCCACCAGAACTGGTTGCATTGGTATTTCTTGAGGTCGATTTGAGAGATGACCTGTTCTACCCAGAGCTGGTTCATGGCAGATTTTAGCTTGAATGTCGAGAAGGCGTAGTCGGTTTTGTTTTTAAGGGTCTGCTCCTTGTACTCTTTTTCAAGCTGCTGATTGAGTTTAACGGCCAGGCGGCCGGTCAGCATGATGCGAGTGCAGCCGGGAAAGTGAGCGTTGAGAAACTCAGAAGCGACTTTCGCAAACCGCTCACGCTCTTCTTTTTGAGCAAAGTAGTTTGCGTAAAGCGTGGAGTTGGGTTCCACAGTAAATGCGATTTCTTTCATTGTTTCGGCTCCTCCAAGCCAAGAATTTGACGCTCTTCAGGCGACAGTTTTGCCAGAACCTCCTGCCGCTTCTCTTCTTTGGTCTTTGTCTCGGTAGTAAACACGACAGCGCCGGTGCGGCAGCTTTGCTCGACCTGTATAGGGCGGTCCTTCATTACCTCTTTGATTGCCGTAACGCATTCTTTGGGAGTCATTGCCCAAGTACCCGAGTTGACACCAAAAGTAACGTCAACGGTTTTGCGCGTCGGAGTCATATCGAGAGAATGGATGTTGATTGCGACAAAATACAGGGAGTAGAAGCATTTATCGGCAAGTGCCAGAGCAATTTCGTCGATATAGCCCTCATGGAAACCAAGGTCACGCGGCGAACGGCCCTCGCAGTCCCCTTCAGTCGTAACATGCCAGATACCAAAAGGATTGTCATACGGTGCGTTGATTTTCTTTTCTGTCATAGCTTTAAGCCTCCTTACATTGTCTGGGTATTTACCTGGAGCAGATAACTGATGGTATCGGCAAGGTTCTGCACGGAATTGATGCCGTAACCGTGGGCGCATTCAATCAGGGTGTCGGAGCTTTCTTGCACGAGTTCGCAGTAGTGTTCCCACTGAAAAGCGTTGTCTTCTTCTCTTGCAAGTTCAAGAGAAATTTCAAGACGAACATCAGGAAGGTCAGTGGGAAACGACAGCGTTCGTGTATCCACACCGGCAGGCATTTCGCCTTGCCCGTCCCAATTGACCGGGTTCATCTCGCACAAGAATGCTCTTGCGATTTCTTCTGCTTTCATTGTTTTGTTAGTCATGGCATTATTTTCGTCTTCCTCCTTGCCAAGTTCATCATCACGCAGCAAGTCATTTGCCATTGCCACGGTATCACAGGTGTAGTAGCGACCACAGGTGTGTTCGCACTGAGTCAGCGTGGCGAAGCAGCTGCTGATGCAGCCCATGAAGACATCCTTGTTGCCATCCTCGCCGGTGAAAACGCTGTCGGTAGCGGTAACACTCTTGACGTAGGGCAAGCATGGTTCGTCCGAATCCTCGCTCAAGTTCCAGACAATTTCCCAGAAACTGATGAAGTTGTCATTGTACAAGAAAGAGGGGCGATTTCCGCTGTCTTTTCGAACCAGTTCTTCAAGGGCGTCCCAAGGGACTTCATCTGCAATAAAGATACCGAATGCGCCTGAAGAGAAAACGATTTTTCCAATATCTCCGCAGAGTCGGACATAGTCACCCACATGAAGTTCGTTGCCGTCGGCATCGGTGAAGCCTGTGTTGAAGCCTTTCTGTGCCATTTCATTCGTTGTCATAAAATACACTCCTTTTTGAATTTTGGGTAAACAAAAAGGCAGACCCATCCGAGGATGAATCTGCTCATTGTTACAGAACTATGAATTGTGCGAAAGAAACCTTTGAAAGTTTAATGGTATCTGTCGTACAATACTAATTTTACCCCATTCGCACAGATACGCAAACATCGCAAGCAAAAAGGCCGCCACCCATAAAGGCAGCGGCCGATTGGTTAGTTGTTATTGATGAGCGAAGCAGCCTGTTCTGCAACGGCCGCGCGGATGTTGTCCGGCACCTGCAAGGTGTCGAGAGCTTTCTCAGTGGTGAGAACTCCAGCTTTGACAAGGTTGGCAACACTCACAGCAAAAGTGTTGACCGTACCTTTTTCGAGCGCTTTCTGCTCGATGAAATCACTGTAGTTGCACATGTTGTTGATACCCCTTTCGATACCAGTTGTGACTTTGATGCCGCTTTCGCGGACGGTGTGGAGCTTTTGCTCAACGGTCATGTTGGAATCGAAGACCGATGAGAATAAGCGTACCAATTCGTTTTCGGAGTTGTTGTCCTGAAGACATACCATCATCATGGAGAAGTTATCGTACTGCTCCTTCGGAAAATGGAATTCTTTAGTCAGGCACTTTTCTTTCATCTCATAGACGTTGCATACGCCACGAGCATCGGGCTTAGGTGCGATACACAGCCAAATGCTGTACACCTTCTGAAGTTTGTCGAAATCCGAGTTGTGAAACACGGTTTCTTTTTGGTCTGAAATCAGTCGTCCGCAGTAATACGAAGCGCGATTGAGGATAGCGTAACCAGGGTCGAAGTTGTTCTGAGCCTCAATGTCCACGATTACTTTCCGTGTGTCGTCTTCACCAGGTAACTGGATGTCGAACAGCACATCGTAGAAAATCGTGCCCTCGTTCACGCTTTTTGATTCTGCGTTTTTCAGGTTCAGCTTCTCGGGCAGGTCATCAACAGGTCGAGAACCGATTTGAGGCGTTCCGATAATGCACTTTTGAATATCTTCAATAGCCATATCGTGAAACTCCGGGATGCGGTGTTTGGCAATGAATGCTGCAACTGCTGTACAGCCCAGCAATGCCTTGCACCCTGCGTCCAGTTTCGCTTTCTCGTTGCTGACTGCGTGCCCGACCAAATTGAGAGGTTCCATCGTTGTTTCATCCTATAGTATAGCACGACTGCACAAATTTTGCATCAGGGAATTTGTGCCTTGTACGCAAAAAAGCGGGCTCCATTTCTGGAAGCCCGCTTTCAAGCGAGATTGTGAATGTACGAAAGGCCGAGTGCCCTTTTGACTGCTGTTATCTATCGTACAACTATAAGTCTACTGGACTCGCAAGATTTTGCAACAACAATTTGGTGGCAAACAAAAAGACCGCCACCCGTGAAGGCGGCGGTCGATAAGGGGGTACTTTGGAGTTCCGGCAATGCAGAACTTCTCAGTACACTTATTATACTATTGGACAGAAAGGAAATCAACCCAGCATAGTCACATCTCCGTCAATGAACCAGATATGCTTCTTCCAGTTGGCGGCATTTACGCCTTCCATCAAGCGGAATGCTGCTGTCGGAGGAATACGGCAAGGCTCAAATGACATCTCTGCGCACTGAGTCAGTCCGTATTCGTGCAGAGCGTAGGCAGGCAGAGAATTGTCAAGGTTAAACCAGCGGCGGCGCGGCACATAGCCGCGAATCTCGCGCTGTTCTTCCATGTATTCCCTACTATATGCGTGAACTGCACGAAGTAACTGACACAGAGGGCAAGTGTTCACCATCTTAGTGCTTTCGTACTGGTAAACCACAAAACGGTACATATCATACCGTCGGGTTATCAGAATGATACCAAGGTGTTTCTTTGCCATTCGAGGCCTCCTTTAGCGGCGCTGATACGCGGTGCCGCTGTCCAGCTCATAGAAAAGTTCGAAGGTCTCAGGCGGCACAGCAAAAAGACTGTCTTTCTTGCCTTCAACGAGATAGTGGTAAGGATGGACGCTCAGTTCACGCCCACCAAAGCAATTGCGGATGATGACGTTGTTGGAAAGGATGTTGTCGTCAACTCTCCAGCCGAGACGAGGATTCTCTTTGACCAGAGCTTTGATGTTTTCAAGGCTCTGCTTGTCTTCCGGGTCCCACTGAGTTGCGCGAATGCAATTTCTGGTTTGGTAAATTGCCATTGCGATTACTCCTTTTTAGGTTACGACTCAAAGAATTTCAGCATTGCCAGATTGGCAGCTTCAGAATACGGCTTGTTCGGATACCGTGCGGCGAAGCTCTCCTCCACAAAGAGGTGACTGGCACTGTACATATCCTGCTCGGTTCCCTTGGCACGCAAGAGACTGCTCATGCGCTTTGTATCAGCTTTTTGCGAATCTGCAATACTGGTGACAAAAAAGCATGGGGGCAACATCTTGGCATACGTCTTGGGAGACAGGCATTCAGCATAGCTCGTTCTCTGCCAATCCTTATCGATGATATACGGAGTGATGGCTCCGGTCTTACCCTTGGAAAGCGTAAAGATACCGTTCTGCAGACACATGGCCTTGAACGACAACTTTGCGTCCTGGGGAACGTCGAACGGAAGCTCATCTTCCAGATGCTGCATCGACACGGGGTTCCAGATGATGGAGTAGGTCAGGCATGCGAGCGCAGCGCCCGCGCCATCACCGACCAGATACATTTGAGACTTATCGCCGTCGTAGGAATCTACATAGCGATTGATGGCAGTAAACGCATTGAGAAGGTCGCCGATTTGCCCAAACAGGTTGGTTTCCGGACCAGGAGAGTATTCCGGGATAAAGGTCAGATAACCGTGCTCTGCGCACCAAGCCCCGAAGTGCTTGTTCTGCTCGCTTCGACCCGCCACGAACCCGCCACCGTAGATGTCCACGATGACCGGGAACTTTTTGTAGTCCCCTTTCTTGCGTTTCGGTACGAACACAGAAATGGGGAGATGATTGTCGTGGAACGGCATGAGGATGTTAGACGTGATGCGATTCTCATTGCACATGCCGATGGCAGTGGCATCGATATGTCCCATCTTAGAGATGATTTTCTGTATCTTGCGCTCCTCACGAAGCGCATAACGATTGATATTCATGGGTCACTCCTCTTCAGTCTCGCCGTAGTCTTCCACTTCGCTGTCGATAAGGAACTGTTTCCAGGACTCCTCAATAGTGCTCGTGTAGACCTCCTCAAACTGCGCTTCAAAGCGGCGCAGGATGGCTTCGTACTGGTCTTCTGCAAGAACTACATCGAGCTCGAAGTCCTCATCGGCCGTCGAGTTGTTGCAGTAAGAAATGTACATTTTGAGCTTGCGCTCGCCATCACAAACCTTCGGAAACCAGTTGATGTACAGGTTAATCCAGTCGTCGTTCTCCTCAGAGCAAACATCCAGCCCAAAAGCCTTGTTGCAGTCGAACCAGATAGGGATGTAAAGGCTGATGCACTCATCCTCATACATCGCTTCCTCGTTTTTGTCGAGACGGAATTTGAGTAGTTCGGGCAGGTCTTTGATGGAAATGGTGCCCTTCTTTTTCAGGGCTTTAACAAAATCTTCGTGTTTCATAGGTTTCTCCTTTTTTTATTTATCGTTTGCAGCGGTCAAAGAAGGCCAGCATGTCATCGTTTGCCATTTCGCCCCATTCAGTTTCGGGATGAAGCGCCGCATAGGCATGGTCAGCACCCTTGGCATCACTGAACACATACTGGAAGTGTCTACCATCTGTTTTCAGCAATTTGACAAATTGCTCGGTCTGAGCTTTCAGGAAATCGTCCTTTCCAGAACAGACAAAACATTGAGGCAGCAGCTTGCAATAGTTTTCAGGACGGATAATGGCAGCGTAATCTTGTTTGCGCCAGCCCTTTTCCATATAATTGTTTGCCAGCAAACCGACCTGGCCTTTGTAGATGTAGAACATTCCGCTCTGGAATCCCATAGCGCCCACGCGAAGGTCCTGAATATTCTGAGGAACACTCTTGCGGTCAAGACGATGGATGATAGGACGCATCTCATTGGGATTGTGCATCGTCGCAATAGCCATAGATGCCACGAATGCACCTGCGCTGTCAGCCACAACGAAGACGTTGTTCAAGTCTCCGCCGTATGTAGGCGCGATGTCGGCAACCATAGAGATGGCTTCCAAAACATCAGAGATTTGGCCGAAAATATCAGTTTCCGGCACAAGGCGGTAGTCGGGTGCGAAAGTCAGATAGCCGTGCTGCGCAAGCATGAGGCAAAGGTTCTGATTCTGCTCCTTACGACCCGCGATAAGCCCACCGCCATGCACATCAATGATGATGGGACGAGGACCCTTGAATCCGATGCTTTGCTGGTAGATGTCCATAGAAAGTCCCGTGCGCTTGCTGACTGCGACCGTGGAAATGTCAACACACTCATGCGGCAGGATTGGTTGCTCGCGAATGATTTGCTCGACATGTACGCGTTCTTTGCGGGAAGCAGTGTAGATGATATTCATAGCTTATACTCCTCTCAAACAAAAAATGCAGCTGCCGTTCATTGAGAACTGGTAGCTGCGTGATGCGTGTGGATGACGATTTAGCGGAACTCAAATGTGTATTCGGTCCCACTAACGGTTTTCACAAAAATGTTTACGCCAACAACGCCAACACATTTTGTGGGTGTGGTGGTCATCACAGATTCACGGCCAGGAAAGCCCGTCGTAAAGACAAGCGGCGCTCCATTTGTGATTTGTAATGTCCCCTTTCGCCCAATCAATGGCCGGACCTTTTCATCCGTGCTGTTGGTATCGGCCAAGATGCAGCAGTCCCGAATACGCATTTCTATTCCCTCCCCTTTACTTGTTCGGGTCCGGGTAGCGGCTCAGGACGTGATTGAAACGGCTGTCGATGCAAAGGTCATTCTCATCCCGTTCAGGATAAACGAAGTGTCCCATGTCTTCCGCCGCATCGCCCATGCTGTCCATCAGGGTGATGATGCCTTCCATCCAGGCGGCAGCACGGTCAAACATCCCGTTTTCCTGCTCCTTGTGACGGTGCAGATAGTCGGTCACGTCCTGAAGAGCCATCTTCTGTTCATAAAAAACGTCCCAGTCGATGTCCTCCATCACCTTTAGGTATGCGTTGTCATTGGCACGGTTTGTAACACTTTCATGGTTCATAGCTGATACACTCCTTCAAAATAATGCGTCAATAGGGCCAAGCAAAGTCAACACAGACGCACAGTTCAGAACATACAAAACAGGCAGGCTTCCCAGTATGTGGAAAGTCTGCCTGATAGAATTCAGAATTGTGAATATGTGTTAACCTTACGTGTTATCTATTGTACAACAATAATTCTATGCAATTCGCATTATCACGCAAGATACAACATCCAAATTCTGGTTTTTAGTTTTCTGAAGGCGCAGTGTCGTCAGAAATCGCGCCATCGTCCACAATTTCGGGAGTATCAGACACTGCATCTTCGCTTGCTGCATTCTCCAAATCCGAATTGGGAGTGGTGCCATTTTCTGTATCCGTACTGTTCGCTGCATCATCAATCGCCACGTCGGATGCGCCGGGGACGGAAGTGTACAGACCGGTCAGACGAGCAGGAGCATCACCGTAACCCAGATAACCCCAGAAATTACTTGTGTCGCTTTCCTTGAGATACAGTGAGCCATTCAGAATCGGGAACATATAGATGTCAGAAATCGTGGTGCCCTTGACATCGGCACTGTCAAACAGGTCACTGCATGCCGCCACGATGCTGTAACCATCATAGTTCCAGACAAGATAAAAGTTCTTTGCGCCGTAAGAGCTGTCATACTCTGCGTCGCGGAACTCCTCAAAAGAGGTGTACTGTTTGCTGCCACCGTTGTTTGCCCAATAAAGACCGGACGGGTCACCAAAGATGGTGTAGAGGGACTCAAACTGCTCTTCCGGTGTGCCATCTGCGTTGAAGCCATTGAAAGCAGTAGGAGTGGCAGAAGAATAGAACATGCCATCTGTGAAAGCGTCGCCAAACGTGATGCCATCTGTGCTGGCAGCCTCCGTGTTGAAGATGTTGGACAGCCAGCCGCCGTTATAACCAATCTGATAGTAGTTGGCGGTGCCGTCAGGGCCATTGGTCTGAACACAGAAGTCAGAAAGGTCCTTCTCGATGCCATCGCCGGTGGCTGCATCGTTTACGCTGTCGATGACCGTGTTGCCGTTTTCCAACTCAGACAGCTTCAGGTAACCGCTGATAGGCATGGTGTTCAGTTCATTGAGAGATACATCTTTCAGCAGAGTCTTGTCGCTGACGGAATAGAGACCGGAAACATACTGCCCGTCCTCAAAGGTGAGGATGTCCTCCCCCATCGGCAGACCGTCTACCCAGGTCATAAAAGGCGAATCGAGCGTGCCGACGGCGAAGTCAGGCAGATTGTCAAGCAAAGACCATGCGTCAATCGGTTCCGGTGTGGGTTCCGGTGTTGGTGCAGGGCTGGGAGTCGGTTGAGCGGCCGCAACTGCCGCAGCTTCTGCTGCCGCTTTACGGTCTTGGATTTCCTGTGATGCGCAGCCTGTAAACAACATGGTTGCTGCCATCATTGCGGCTGTAGCCGAAATAATTTTCTTGCGCATAATGTCCTCACGCCTTATTTGGCGTAACTATCCTCCTTTAACAGTGCTTCTTTATAGTGTGTTTATTTGCCACTTTGCTGAGAAATGCCAGGCCCAGCATGCCCAGCATCATCAAAGCAAAGCCAAAACCGAAGAAATACGCTCCGTAGATAAGTATTTCACTGAGCGTTGTGACCTTGACAATTACGGCAACAATGCTCAATATCAGGCCAAAGATTCCGGCAAGATATAAAATAAGACCCGCACTGGAAAGCCTCTCAAATAATACTTCAAGCCTTTTCAAGTGTTTCACGCTCCTTCCTACACATTTAATTCTATTCGACTCGCAATATTTCGCAATGGCGTTATTTATGAGCAAAAAGAAATGAGCCCCCACGGCGTGGAGGCTCGTTTCTCAGTCAACAATAGGAAGGAATTCATCGGCATCTATTATTCTACGCAGTTCGCAACGATAGTCAACGAAATCAAACAAAAGAAAAAGCCGCCATCCTTTCGGATAACGGCTTACATGATTATTATGTTGCCTTCTGGGTGCTTTCACGCTCCGCATCGTAGCACTCAGCAATGACAGTGGAACCCATAGCCCACAAATCTCCGTTTGGGCGATTCAGCCTTTTCCAGAGGTCAGTGCCTAAAAAGTCTGCACACATCTCCGAATATGGTTTACTGTGTTCATGGGAGAGTTCTTCTATTGCAAGAGCAGTTGCAAGGTCAATACGAAGGTCTCGCTGGACTCGTTCTAATTCAGACATGTATTTTGTCACTCCCCATAAATTCTAATTGTTTGAGAGCCTTTTCTGTTCTGAAGCACCATTGGTCTTTGAGTCGATTGGTCAGTAGTAACCGGACGCAAATGTCAACGGCTTCGTCCGAATTGACCGGACCATAAGTACCAGCCAGGTAGGCGTTGATTTGGTTAGCAGTATTGTCGTCAGCCACTTTTCCTGTGATGACGTCAAATTTTAGATACTTTTCTATTTCACCCTCGATTTCAACCCTTTTTCTGTGAGCCACAACGCAGTTCAACCAGTCCTTGTTTGTCTCCGGGAAATTGTGGAACAGTAAGGAGTTGTCAGTGCGGAATTTATATTTGTTTACATACCCCACATTTGTGTCAGGTGGAACACGCATTGCAGAAGCGGCTTTGTCAATAGATATGCCAACAAAGCGTTTGGCTTGGTCATAATCTGTGGTCAAATAGAAGCCTTGCCCAAAATCACGATTTTTGAAACAGTAAGACAGTTTTGGCTCTTGGATAAGGCAGTAGCTGCCATGATATAGTGTTATTTCGTTTTCCATCGTGGCTTTTCTCCTACAGTAATCATATCATAAAGGTCTTCGAGAACGCCTTTGTCTCCATAGAGATGGAATGCTTCGTAGCAGTCTTTGATTTTCTCAAAGAGTTTGTTGCTTTTGAATATGGCAAGGACTGTTTCCGGTGTGGCATCCCATTCCTCACAAGCCAGTCGATAGACTCGGACCTGCATGTAAATGATGTCGATGTCAGGATGTTTTTCTTCCATTGTGCAAGCCCTCCTTGTGCTTGTATTATACCATGAATTTGTACTTTTATCAATTACAGAAAAAGCCGCCACCCAAACGGATGACGGCTAAATGGTATGAAATTATTTGTTTGCGGGGATATTCGGGTCGAGAATCACGTCAAAGTTATAATGCGGCATCTTGCTGACATCACCATCGGCAGCCTTGATTGCCTTGGCGTAGTCAGTGTCATCCATCGCCTGGATGCGGTTGTTGAACTCCTCACAAGAATGAGGGAGCATCGGGCCACGAGACGGGCAATACATGACAGCGGAGATGGGCTGCTGACCCTGAGAGACCATTCCGTCCCAATGGGTGCGGAGCTCTTCCAGCGACTTCAAGTTGGCCTTGGTGCTCATAAAGTCGTAGATGCGGCACTGACCTTCGCCGAGATGTTCCAGAACATCAATACGGGTACGATTAGCATACAGGGGGAACTGAAGCTCCACCTCATTGCCGGTATCGAAAGCCAGCTTCTTAGCAAATTCCTTGGCATAATCCTCAATAGAGAACGGGTTGGACTCCATTAAGGACACCTGAGATGCTACAGCATCAAAGATGGCACGCCAACCGCTGTCGCTCATGTCAATGTCGGACTTGTTGGCGAGGGTGTTCAGGAACCCACGCGGCAGGCCGGAGATGTCAACAGCAACGGTGCCGGTAAAGGCATTGAGAGAAGGATGACGGCCACGGGACCAGATGGATTCCAGCTGGGCGGTAGCGATAACGCGGTCGCCAAGCTGAATGTCTACTCCCTGCGTAGCCTCATTGTTCTGATAGAAATGCTTCAGGTCGTAACCGCCGGTGACGTTGTCTTCCTTGGTCGTGACCGCGTCCAGCAGGCCGCTCTCCACGGTAACGGGAATCGTGTAGCCGTTGTGCTCCACGGTGAAGGACTTGGTTTTCTGCTTCATCTTGTACTGCTGGAAAATGGGCTTAACGAAGACATCGCAGGTCTTGCGGTTGTCCATCCAGTAGTTCGGAATCAGGATACGGGCCGGAGCAACGCCGGTGACATCAGGCTTCAAGTAGTTGCGATACTTAACACCGAAGTGCTCTGCAAGGCAGACACGCAGAACATTGGGGTTGTAGACCTTGCTGGGAGCGCAGCTGCCGTTTTTGGTGAGCATGGTGCTGGCCGTGTTCTTGTCCATTTCCACATAGATGATGGTGGACGGTGCGCCAAGAGCCTTATAATGCTCACGCATCACGATGTTCTCCAGCGGAATCTCCTTCTGTTCAGTCATCGTCATGGTCTTTGCAAACGGGCCATCGATACGGTGGTAGACATCCTCATTGCGCTTCTTGGTTGCGATGAACCAAGGATACTTGTTGCGCGTTGCAACGAGGATGAAGTTGTTCAAGCCAACGCCGTGGATACACAGCGGGCCCTCATCAGTGTGTTTGGTGCCAAACTGAAGACTTTCAGGAAACTCTTCTTCAGACATGCCATCGCCCCAATCCGCGATAACCATTGCATACAAGTCCTTGGTAGCTGCCTTTTCGACGGCAACCAGGATGTTGACTGGGCCTGTGCAGTTGGACAGAGCGTTGTCAACAGGTTCGCATGCTGCATCGCTCATGGGCAGCTTCTGGCGGGAAACAGAGTCGAAGTAGTTTTCGGTGATACCAACAGTGAATTTCTTAGCCATAATTAAGCCCCGTATCGTGGGGCCGACGCGCTGCTCTTGAAATCATCTCCACAGCGAGCCCCAAATACGGAGCGTGGTTATTATTTTTTTTGGTTGTTGTCTTTTTTGCATTGGTCCTTAGCAATATCGGCGATTGCTTCTTTCAAGGCCCCGCAAATATCGACAGCTTTAAGAAAGTCTTCGGCCACTCCTTTTATGTGACTATAGTTTTTTAAGACTTCCTTTGAAAAATACGCGCCAATAATTGATGCCGTAACAATGAACAGCAACAATTTGGCAATCTTGGTTAATTGAACTTGCTCGAACGCGAGCGCGAGTATCACGCCATCTTTACTCAGCATGGTCTACAATAAACCGTGGATAAATGCTCCATAGGATGTGGCATATTCTTTGACCTTTGCTTCATGGTTCCTGATAATGGCGTCTACTCGCTAAAATATGTTCTCGAACACAATCATTGTAATACTCTCCTTGTTTATGATGAATTATTTCGGTATATATTCTACGCACTTTACGCGGCGTTCGCGTGCTGGGATATGTATTCAAAACACTCTATCGCGGTGTATACGTGCTGCGTTTGATGGCAGCATTTTATTGAATCAGCCATTGCTCCGGCTGTTAGGAGGCCACGTCAAGCGTAGCGGTGCAAATTTCTGACTTTTGCATCCATCTATATAAAATCGCGAAAAATTCGCGATGGTCCAAAAGAAAAAGGACAGACTCTCATAAAGAGGGCCTGTCCTTTAAGGGGAGGAATATGAAAACTCAGCGGAAACTCAGATGTGTTATCTGTCGTACAGCTTTTATTGTACGCAGCTCGCAAGTCTTTGCAAGCACTATTTACATCAGAAAGCGGAAATCGAGCAGCTGAACTCGGCTGTGCCAGACCAGTCACCCGGAGTAAGCGTTGCCTTGACTGTATAATCGGATGTCGTCCCGTCACCGTTGTTTGCCAGCGCATCCGTTCTATTCCATTGTGTTTTTGGTGCTGTTACGGTAGCAGTAACATCTGATGCTCCTGCTCGCTGCATAATGGGCGGTGTGGTCGTCACCGTAATTTTCTGTGTAAGCCCAATATCTCCTTTTACGGTAACAGGAATTGTGGCAGTTTTTTCACCCGTGCCATTTTCTCCTGTCATTGTGACGCTCTCTGGGACAATTAAGGCATAAATGGGTAGAATTTCTGCGTTGACTGCTGTTGAGACGGACCTGTCAATGGCATTGGCAATGTTTGTGCCATTTAGAGAATAAACAGGATACAGGTTTACAACTACATTTCCAACTTCAAGTAGGCTGTCCACATGTAGATATTCAGCTATAGTTTCGCCGGTTGCCGTATCTTTTCTGTCGTCTTCCCAATTTGTATCCAGAACCAGAAGAGTGCTTTCCTTTGCCCCTTCCTGCCACCTGTTATATGTCTTATAGCCCTTCTTTGATAATCTGTTTACATCTAAGACGCCATATTGAGCGTGAGGATATTTTTCGTTATAGGCGACGATTTCTGTTTGCGCAATTTCAAGGTTTGAACAATCAATTTTGGTTTCTTGTGGATAGGTACGCCATGTTTGAGCGCCATCCGTCATATAATTTATAGTGATTGTGTAAGCTGTCCAATGCGCGTAAACCGTGCATTGCTTGGCCCCATTGTAGTAGTGGCAGATACGGCCGTGCCGCCTGTAGCTGCCGTATACCATCCATCGAAAGCATAACCTTTTCGTGTGGGTGCTGGTAATACTCCATAGCTATCCTCTTGCGCTACTGCCTTTGTAGTAATGGATGTGGTATATGAATTGTCATTATTGCAGTTGCTATCAAAGGTCAGCGTATAAGTTTGGCTTGCGTCATAGGCAAAGCTTGCGGGAGCAATTATGCAGAACACTGCTGCAAAGATGAGCAGGAACTTTCTAATTTGTTTCAAGATGGTCCCTCCTTGCCCATATTTGGGCGTGTAATCTACGTTTATACCACTATTTTACGTGATACGCATATTTTGACAACAAAAAAGCCGCCCACCCAGTGAAGGGCGAGCGGCAAGAGGTTAAGATTTGATGTAAAGCGACGTGCCCTTGAACGGGTTCAAGAGTCCGGGCTTGTACTTGGCGCGAACATACTCTGCAATTTCAGCATCCGGCATAGCGTTCAGAACGTCAAGCCAGCATTCAGCGTTGATAGCCATGAGACCACCCATGCCAAGTGCGTTTTCGCAATGCTTGATGTCAGAGGAAAATGCGTCGTGAAAGTCACAGGACTCCGCAGCCTTTACGATGCGGTCAAAGTCGTACATTCCGAGACCTCCTCACTGGCACATAGCCTTGAGGTCATCCTCGCTCAGAACAGGTACGCCCAGAGCGTTTGCCTTGTCGAGCTTAGACCCGGCAGCTTCACCTGCAACGAGGAAACTCGTCTTTTTGGAAACACTGCCGGAGACCTTGCCACCATGAGCTTCGATGTAGCTCTTAGATTCATCGCGGCTCATAGTGGGCAGCGTGCCGGTGATAACAAATGTCTTACCGGCGAGCGGTGCGGACTCATCATTGGCACCCGCCGGAGCATTGTAGCTAAGATTGACTCCGGCATTGTACAGCGCTGCAACTTCCTGTTTGAATTCAGGGCTGGAAAGCATCGCATCGAGTGCAGCATAGATAGCATCAGAGAAACCGGTAATGCTGCACTCCTTGATGGTATCCACGTTGAGCGTGGACAGTGTCAGCAGGTTTCCGTTCGTCGCCTTGCACTGAGTAAACAGCGCACGAGCTACATGACCGCCGATGAGACGGTAGCCAAGGCCCTTGAGGACGCGGTCGGCGTTCTGTTCTTTGGACTTTTCGATGGCAGCCAGGACCTTCTTGGCAATCTTTGCACCATACATATCAGTCAGCTCGCCTTCTTCCTCGTAGAGCCTATACAGGTCCACAGGATTCTCAACAAACCGGCTCTCAACCAAGTCCTGAATCATCTGAGGGCCAAGGCCCTTGATGTCCATGCAAGGCTTCGAGGCAAAGTGGATGACGCGATTCACAGTCTTTGCAGGGCAGGTATCGTTCGTGCAGTAGAGGTCCACAGAGCCGTTGACAGGCGCGATAGGCGCACCGCAAACGGGGCAAACCTGTTTTGCCATGTCATAAGGCACAGCGTCTGCTGGACGCTTTTCCAGTTCCACCATCGTGATTTTGGGGATGATGTCGCCGGACTTGTGCAGGACGATAGTGTCGCCAATGCGAATGTCGAGTGCCTTGATGAAGTTGGCGTTATTGAGCGTCGCACGCTCCACGCGAGTTCCGGCAAGCTGGACGGGGTCAAAGACAGCAACGGGAGTGACGCGGCCGGTACGGCCCGTCTGCAACCGAATGCTGCGCAGAACAGTTCCTTTCTCTTCGGCGGGATACTTGAACGCGATAGCCCATTTTGGGGTCTTGGTGCGCTCGCCCATCTTCTGGCGGATGTCAAGCTCATTGACCTTCACAACCGCGCCGTCAATGGGATAGTCCACATCGTAGCGAGTATCACCAATGTGCTTGATGGCATCCAGAACAGCATCTGCGTTTTCGCAATGGGAGAAGCCGGTCGTCTTGAACTGGCAGCCCTTGCGCAGGTACTCAAGCTGGTCAAAGTGGCTGTTGCCAAACTGGGCAGCATCGCCATCGTTCACAGCCTGAACATTGAAGATGAAGACCTGAAGGTTGCGCTCGCAAGCAATGGCAGGGTCTGCCTGACGCAGAGAACCGGCCGCGCAGTTGCGGGGATTGGCGAAGAGCTTCTTCCCTGCTTCTGCCTGCTTTGCGTTGGTTGCCTCGAAGTCCTTTTCGGACATATAGCATTCACCGCGCAGCTCAATCTTATTGATGCCTTCGGGGAGTTCAATGCTGTAAGGCAGGCAACTGAGGGCGGCAACATTTGCCGTCACGTCTTCACCGACATGACCATCGCCGCGCGTCGAAGCCTGCACCAGATGTGCATAGGTGCGAGAAGGCGTAGCCCTTTCGTAAACCATCGACAGGCTCAGACCATCAATCTTGCGCTCGACGCTGAAAGTCGCATCAGGATATTCGGCTTTCACCGAATCCACGAAGTTGCGGACCTCATCATCGGAGAACACATCGAGCAGCGAAAGCATCGGAACATGGTGCTCAACCGGGATACCGATAACGCGCTTTCCGCCAACGACCTGCGTAGGACTGTCGGGTGTTACGAAATCGGGATGACGAGCCTCGATGTCGCGAATCTCGTGCATCACGGCATCATACTCCTCATCCGTAACCGCCGGGGCATCGTTCTCGTAATAGGCTGCGCTCCACGCCTTGACTTTGGTGCAAAGCTCAGTATAGCGAGCCTTGGCCGAGTCGTTGTTATCAAGCATGCGCGACATGCTCGTGAGAATCTTCTCACGCTGTTCACCCTGCGGCTTGCAGTCGTTCATGTTCTTGCTTTCGAGCAAAGAATCAAACTCCGCGAGGATTTCTTTGGAGGTGTCTTTCGGCTTACTTTCAAGCACTTCGACGACCGTATCCTCAAAGGCATAGTATTCTTCGCCGTAAATAGCAGCTGCATCATCGTTTTCGGCACGTTCTTCTTCGGTATCGGGGTCAGAACAAGGAATAACTTTGCCAATCGAGGCAAGGAAATCCTCGAAAATGTCGATGATGTTGGCGGCCAGTTCACGGGTGTTGTTCATTTCTGTCATTTTTATGTACCTCTCTTGTTCTATAGTATTTTACTGTTTCTTGGACCGATTTACAAGGTTAGAGTCAACGGCATCATTTCAGCCTGAGTAATATCTTCCAAGCCGTCAACATAGACGTGCTGGAAGAGCGTCAGACTGATAGGTGCGCCACGCAGCCATTTGGTATTGGCCCGAAGCTCGTCTGCAAGGCCCCGAAGTACACGACTCTTGAATTTCTCGATAGCGTACTTTTCGGGCATCATACTCTCAGACACCTCATAGTAATAGTCCCGGTCTTTTGCGCTGTAAGGCAACTCATTGTTCGTGACTTGTGCCTTAACAGTCACCGCGTAGTCGCTCTGCGGGATGTCGTTGAATGGCACGAGGGAATCATCGAGAATCTGCATGCGGGCATCGAACTCTTTAATAATGCGGGCCTTTTCTTTCTCGTAAATCTCGTTTGCCTGGCGAACCTGTTCGCGATAGCATTTCACGCATTCTTCTTTTGTGTCGAAGATATTGACGGAAACGCCGGAACGGCAGCGAAAGCCGGTATTGTCAACAGGCGCGATAACGGTAGAAAGAACCTTCTTTCCCTTCACCGGCTGGAAATATACCGGGGAATAGTAGATGTTCTTCTTGCAGGTCTTGGCATCAGCAATAACGACTTCCATAGGTTTTACGTCTCGAATCGGCTTCAGGACTGCATTGTAATTGACGCGATAGTCGCAAATCCAGACATGCTTGCCGAGGACATTGTCGAGGTTTTCGGCGTAATCATAGGCACCGAGGTTATTTGTCTGACGCGGTTCACCTTTGGAATAGATAAACAGCTTGACGCCGTTACTGATAAGGTATTCATTCAGTTTCATAGGAAATTCTCCTTATTTGAAATAGTGGTCAATGACGCTCAAAGAAGCGCCGGTTGAAGTGGTGCCAAGATTGGTGGCAATCTCGAAGAGAGTGAGCATTGTTTCATTGTGCATCAAGTTCGGCTCTTGTTCAAGGACGGCTTTGAATGATACCTCGAACAAAAGTCGTGAAGCGTCATCGTCAAACTGAATGCCATAAGCACCACACCAAAACGTGATAGTACCTTTGACGCCGCAGACAAGAACTGTATCTCCAACAATGAGTTGCTGACCGTTTGCATCGCAAAAACCGGAATACATCTCACTCACCCCTGTCAACTTTCTCGTACTCTACGCCCAAAATCTGAGCGGCCGCATCAAGCTGCGGTAGCATTGCATCATTGAAGTTTCGCCATGCGGCCAGCTGAATAGCTTTCAGGCAACTGTAGGTGTCGCACAGGTCATAAATACTTTTCTTCGAGACATAGACTCTTCTGGTAGAGGCATAGATTCTGCTGTGTTCGCGCCCATCGCTCATGTTGAACTCAAATACTTCTTAGCTTCCAGTGACAGGTGTACAGCAGAAATATTTGCGCCCAGTAGAGACAACTTTCAGCTGAACAATGGTGTCCGGTTTCGGGAACCCGTGGTCACAAGTAACCATCCACACAATATCGCCCGGATGTACCTTGAAGCTCATGCCTGCCGTCCTCCTTTCAGAACAGCGATGATAAGCTCCTCATAATCCTCGATGGCAGCATAGATGTCAGGAAAGCCATAAGCGTGCCCACGATTGTAAGCATTTTCCCAGAGCAGAAGCGCCGTTTCTCTTGTCAGGCTGCAACGAGAAGCTTCCTTGATGTCAGCCTGAATTTGGGTCACAATGGCATCAACCACCTTCGCGACTTCTTCATTCTGAGCCTTCTTCAGGCGGGAACATTCGGAATCATAGAGGCTCTGCTTACGCACTACCTCTTCCCTGTTCCAGCGGACAGATTTTTCTTCGTTGAAGATGTCGCCTTCTTTAGGACGCTTGAATGTGGGCTTTACCGGCCGTGACCATGCGGCACTGAGTCGATTACCAAGATTTTTCCATTTGTCGTTCATGTTCATTTCCTTTCTTCATATACGCAAAAAGGCGGGCTTCCATTTCTGGAAGTCCGCCTAAGCGTAGTGTTAAGTGTACGAAAGGCTGTGTGCCCTTTCGATTATATGGTATCTATCGTACACTCTTTATTGTAGTCGGTTCGCACAGATTCACAAGGTTACTTTTCTATAGCTTTTGTTGATTTTCTGTGCAGCTCGTCGATTAACTCCTCAACAAGGTATCCGTCACTCATGCAATGGAAGTCGCTGACACCCTCGCTCATTAGCGTATATACGTCGGAGTGATAAAAGATGTGCTCGCATAGTGTTACTCCTTTCGTAAAAGGGTTCTATCAGCATTATAGCATAAATCAAAAATGCCACCAATCGAAACGACCGGCGGCAGGCAGTGGAATTATTCAATGGCATTGACGATTTCATTAGCGAACTCCGCAAATTCATTGATTTTACCAGGTTCGTCATACTCGTCCAAATCGTCACTACGGGCTTTTTCGACAACAAGTGTTGCCACATCTTTGGGCAGCAGGTACACAGTGGATACGACATTGCCGAGTCGAGTATAGAATTCGTCCCACATAGCGCGAATCTTATTTTCACGGCGTGTATACTGCCCACGAATGGCGCTGTTCTTAGCGCGAATCATCTTGCCTACATTCGGGTCATCAGCCGGAACGGGAAGCAGCGGATGAGCGTTTTTGTATTCTTCCAGTTCTTTCTTCATGGTAACTTCTTTGCCCCGGTACATATCCAAAAGAATTTCGTACCGCCATTTCAGTTCATCAAACATAATTGTGATGCTCCTTCCATTTGTCGAGAGTTGCATTCGGCATATCTTCCTTGAACCATTTGCCGAACAGCGTACGGTAAATCCAGCCGAGGTCGGCTGCCGTGTATGCGTTCTTGGTCGTTTCCAGCGCCATACACAAGTCTTCTTGGGAGGTTCCTTCGTCCGGCGTGAAGCCGAGAACCAAATACACAAGGTCGCGGTTTTCCACTTTTGCCAGGAAGTATCTGATACGTTCCCAACGACAATCGTCCAGGGCTTCCTGGATGCAGCAAATACAATAGATGTAGCTGTCAGTGCCTTCACGCTTGTACTTGCCGGTCACCAATCGAATATAGTTGTCGAACGCTTTGATATAGCGAATGGCATAATCCCTCGATTCCTCCGAACTTGTATAGAGCGTTTTGCTTTTTGGGTTGTAGGACAGAAACTCGTTGGGTCGGGATGAGCTGACGAGTTCTTGTGCCGATGATGAGAATGACATAGTATTTTACATTCCTTTCTTGATTTGGATTGCACAAAAAATAGCGGGCCTTCCGAAATGGAAAGCTCGCTGTAGTGCGAAAATGTGAATTGCCGAAAGATAGTCCTTTGCAGAACTGGTATCTATCGTACAATTTTATTCTACCCCGTTCGCATCGTTCGTCAACCACCGGCTGCAATGTATGCCGCAATCGCATCGCTCGCCGCACACATGAATATGAACATAAGTATTCCGCTTGCAATCGTGATGACACACGCAAGGATAAAGAACTTCTTCGGGTCATCATAGTAATAAACCGAAGCTCTTTGAAAGAGCAACGCTGTTCCTATGACGGACGCGACAAACAGTACCGCGCCGCGCATCGCTTATCACCGACCGTTTTGGTCATTCTGAGTCTGCTGCTGAGGATAGACAGGCTGCTGCGGTTGCCGATACTGAGGCTGCGCATTAGGATTCTGATAGCTCATATTCGGGTTCAGCTGATTTTCAGGAGCAGGTTGAGAATAAGTTGTCTGAGTATTCTGCTGGGCAGCTTTGTGCTCATCGTACTTAGTTTTCAGCTGGTCGTAGGAATAGCCGTCCTGCGGAACGCCGAGGTACTGATACTGGCCGAAGCCCAGAATCATATTGAAGATGGGGGCCAGCAGGACCAGGCCAATGGTGAAGCCAACGCCCTGACCGAATGAAACGGCTTTCTTGTACTGCGTCACAACATTGATGACGATGCTTGCGATGACAAGAAGCGTCCCGAGCAGCGGGATGAAGCCAAGCAGGCTCAAAACAAGCGGCACGAGGAACAGCAGGCCGTTGCCCCAGTAAATCTTGAACTCGATATACTGTTTGTAGAACGGCACGATAGCTGCCCAGCCAGGCTGCCCCGCTTTGGTGAAGATTTTCCAGTTGGCGATGATGTTGACGACGAAAAACGCCAACACTAACAGCCAAATGGTGCCGATGAAGCCGAGCAGCATGCCCAGCGCCGAATCGGCGGCAGAATTGTAGTACATACAGATTCCTCCTTGTATGTCAGAAATATATTATAAAGCCGGTTTGGCTTTATTCAAAATCGGCAGATTTCTTTGCCGCCTTCTCTTTGGCAATGGCAGCAAGGCGCTTGCCGCTCTCAACCATCGCTGCACGCCGTTCCTCCGAAAACTGTACCGGCGGGCGAATCTTTACCCACTTCTTGGGCAGCTCCACCTCAACGCAATTTTCTTTGTCCACTGTCAGAACAACATCTTCAGGATATTTCTGTGCCAGTTCACGAAGTTCTTGCATACGGCGATTGTTTCTCGTGTAGTAAGATGCCTTTTTCTCCGCATCACAAAAATTGATGAGGGTTTCCCGCTCATACGCTGCGTCAGAGCTTACCGGCGTCTGATTGATAGGTTTCATACGTTTCTCCTTAATCGAATAATACGGCTTTCTTGGCAGGCCCGTCTGGAATCAAATCACAGGCACGAGCCCAGCGTGGCAGCATCACCTGACCGCGTACGGTCACAACGGTCACTTCTCTGGCTGACGGCTTTTCAAATTTCGTCGGGTCCAGTGAGCGTGTAATGATGATGGCATCATCATCCATGTCCTCAAGCGTCTTTTTCAGTTCCTTGACAGTCATTGCCTGCTCCTTTCATAACTTCATCCAAGGCTTGCATAAACAGTTGGGATTCTGTGTCTTTCAAGCCTCTCCCTACTACGCCAGAAACATCATATCGTTCGACAAGAAAAACGCTATCATCGTCAATGAATCCTTGCGGCCACTGGACGGCATAATAGGCATACGGTTTGATGTCAGTGGCATAGCCGATAAGCATATATTTTTGGTCCGGTTGCTCGCGCACTGAAATCACAGTGCCCAATGGCAGGGCATCTTTCAGCGCCGGTTCCGGTACACGTGGCGTGCGTTGAATCTTCAAAAAGGAACACCTCCAATACCTACAAGTCTATGCAACTCGCACAAATGCGCAACAAAAAAGCGGCCACCCTCGAAAGGGTGACCGCTTGTCAAATGTTATTCCTGAGCCGCAGCGACTTTGAAGTCAAAGAGCGACTTAGAGGTGGGGCAAGACAGAGTGCAAATTTCTGAGCCATTCTCGAAAATGTCTGTTTCGGGAGCTACTTTGCCGTAGTTGCTGTCAACGAACACTACATGAGGACTTTCATCTCCCTCTTTGCGAGGCGCGAGGCTGGCACCAGCGTACCATTCCGTTTCGTCTTCGCCCTGCTCATCATAGAGACAGATGAAAGGAGCCGGAACATTGAGAGTCGGCATCATCAGCGAGCCAACCTGCATCTCATCGCTTTTGGCAGCCACGCAGATGTCAATAGGCGGGTTTCCGTTGCTGTAATCCCACTTGGGGTAAGACTGAGCTTTGATGGTGGTTTCCCCATCGTTCACTTCGATACCGAGCGCAACGATGTCAAACGTGATACCGAGCTTTTCCTTCAACTCTTCGGGCGTGATGGTCATAACGCGACCATATTCACCTTTGACAAAAAGGTTCATGGTTTACATCTCCTTCTTTTTAGTAGTCTTTGCATCAGCGTCCAGAATCTTCTTCAGAACGTCGTTGTAGTCTTCGTCCGCAAAGCGTCCGGTGTCCTCATCGGCTACAGGAGGCGTAAAAGAACCATCCTCTTCTGCGGCATCCTGCACAGCGTCAAAGACACCCAGAACGCCATCAAGCTGGTAAGCAAGATGGTGATAGCCTTCGGCTTCTGCTTTCGCAGCAAGGTCCACAAGCATCAGTTTCTGCTTGTAAAAGAGGTCCATGTCGAGATTCAGAAACTGATGCTTCTTCATGTCGATATGAGCTCTCTTATGAGGCGCTGCTTTGCATTCGTTCTCATCGTAGACCGTTGACCACCCGTGAGGCCAATTCTGCACCTTCAGCTCATAGCCCTTAGGCTCATAGATTGAGCGGATTTCTTTGAGGAGGTCCTTGTACTGCGCTTCAGTGGCAGGAATTCCCCTGCCCTGAGAGTAGTAATCCAAAGAAGCCTCAAAATGCTGACCATCATGGGCGTAACCCGCCATGTAATCGGGACGATGAGGAAGCGTAGGAAAGAATGCCACGACTTCATCATTGATAACACGAAAAACAATAGTTAAAATCATTGGTTAGGTCCTTTCTTTGATAAAGGCTGAATTTGGAACAGGTCCCAAGTGTACTCGGTTACTTTTCCATCGTTAAAGATGTCATTGAGGTAACCGGTCACGAGCGGGCGGTCGTCATAGGGCTTTTTCGTTCTGAACGTGAGCCCAATGTCATCGAACTGGTCAGAATCCTTGAGCTTGATGTCTCCGCCGTATTCTTTCAAATAGGCGTACTCCATATCGAGTTTCATCTCATCCAGAATAGCGTTGAAGTTGTCATGTCGGGTCAAGATGAGAGAACCTGCTTCGGAATGCCTGATGACAATATACACGCTTGCCACCTCACATTCTAAAGACGCGCCAGTCGTAGGCAGGCTCATCAGCGCAGAAGGAAGCGGTAGCGACCGGACCGCCGTTGTCAGTGCTGTCCTCGCCGGAGATAACGGTGACATTGTAGTCTTCTGCTTCTCCATCCTCATCGTCTACATTATAAGTGTCAAAGATTTCTTCGTCAAATGTGTCGTTCACTTCCTGGACCACATCCTCTTTCATCGCTTCGTATGCGTCATCATAGGTATCATACGTGTCAAGTACATTCATGTAGCGGTCCTCGACATTTTTGAACAGGATGAATTTGCCGCCGGTGGTCACATTGAAGATAGCCCATTCGGTAATGCCGTCATCGCTGTAATTTGTAGCCGTAACAACCGGTCCTTTTTCATCGTCGAACGGGAAGGATGGGTCGGTATCGAATTCGAACGAATATTTATCCGCGTTTTCCGGCGTGAGGTCGTCTGCCGTGATAGAAAAGCCTTTGGTTTCTTTGATTTTTTTCGCCAAAGACTCTTTCATGGCCGCCAAAGCATCCTCGAAAGTCTCATGCTTGGAAAGAAGATTGATAGCGTCGCAGCGCTCGACCTTGAAAAGATAATACATTAGAATTTCCTCCTTAATAGATGATATTAGTAGACGTAGTTGCCGTTTTTGAGAGCGGTCTGAATAGCTCGAATCTCCTTAGCGTTCAGCTTATAGTTGCCAATCGGAGTGCAGCCGTTGCCGAGAAAATCAGAGTTGAACACCATGCAGGCTTCTCCCTTTTCGTTCAACTTGTAGAGAAAAGCGTTCTGCATGTTGGCGTTCATGGCGCGTTCGATGAGCGTGACATCGGGGACATCGCATGACGGCGCTTTGACCATCTGCCACACAGAGGTGTTCGGGTCGCAGTAGCCTGCCACATAGATATGTGGGTCGGCGTCCTGGCGAAGGTCACGCTTCTTCAGGGTAAGCAGTTCTCTTGCGTGCTTGCAGCTCAAGGCGTTGGTCAGCTCAGCGTTCAGCTCGCGGTTCAGCATGACGCAGAAGATGCGGTAGCCTGCTTCATCCAGCCCATCAAGTCCCACGACCGTAGAGTCAGATGGCTTAAAGGAAATCGTTTTGACATCCATATCTTTGGGCAGATAGAGCAGCGCGGTGATAAGGTATTCGTCGGCCCGTACATATTCTTTGAACATTAGACTTCTCCTTCACCTTTTTCATTCTGATTCATCAGGGAATCGATGGTTGCTGCGATGGTCTCGTTCTCCATCTGAGTCATGCGCTCAAACAGATGGGACCAGTCGATGGTTTCATAGACACGCTTGACAAACGCATCATAAGTGCCACTGGCCTTCATCATTTCGATTTCGGACTCATAGCAGCCGGACTCCTCAAGCATGAACTTGATATCATCCGATGGGTTGATTTTTACTGTTGCTTCGTACTCATTCATTTTGATTTTTCCTTTCTTTTATACGCAAAAAGGCGGGCCTCCCTATTTTGGGAAGTCCGCCTGAAGCGTAATGTTAAATGTGCGAAGGGCCTTATGCCTTTTCGATAATGTTATCTATCGTACATCATCTATTTTAGTCCGTTCGCACAAACATGCAACAAAAAGCCGCCACCCGATTGGGCAGCGGCTATGTATGGGATTAAATTTCGGCGCAGAACTCAGCGAGTCTTTGCCACAGCTGGTAATTGCTGTAACTCATGCGCACCTTATCGGGTACGCCGGAGACAAGATACCATTTATGAGCAGTAGCTTTGATGTGAGAGATACGTTGCTGCCCGCTGCGGGTAAAGGTCTGACTGAACAATCTGCGACGGCGACCGGAATTCCAACGGGAGCCTTCCATCGTCTCGCAAATCAGTGCATAGCACAAATCGTTCTGGGCCTCGTCATGCGTCAGTTCAATCATTACATTCATTATTGAGCACCTCTTTTCTCACGTGCAGTATGAAGCATGTCAATGGCACGTTCCAGAGAAGCGTCATCATCCGCTAAATAGCGGACCTGCTGGATAGAGCCGAGCTTCGGATACTCCGAAAGCACATACGTTCCAACAGGCTGTGTCACCGTGCCTTTGGCGTAGTCGATAGCCATGTTGTTGGCAGGAACAGCCAGACGACGGATGTGGTCGCATTCTTTGGCGTAGTTCAGTGGAGAGACGGTTCCGATGGGGGTTTTGCCATCAATTCCCGTGACAGTCACAAGGTATGCTTTGATGGTTTTTGCTTCGGAACAATCCTGCTCATCATAGTATTTGTAAGCCGTGTATGCCGGTGTGTTCCTTTTGATAACCTCAGATTCAAGCCCCATGTAGGTGCCGCATTCGCGGGCAAACCAGAGGAAAGTCTGATGGCGACCGGTCTTTGCGACTTCTTTTGCTGTCCGTTTGATACGCGCTTCATCGATTTTGTAATCTCGCGCGTAATGTTTGACGGTATTCTTCACGACTGCTTTTAGGTAGTCGCAGATATTGATATTATTCATAAAGGAAACCTCCCTATTAGTCCGCCATGACCTTGGAAACATCCATGTCATAGCGGTTGAACTTACTGATATAGTCAAAAACGGCATTTACCTGGGCCTTGGTTGCGGTACGAGCTTCATCCATATCGAGGAACGTATTGCCCATCGAAGGGTTCCGCACCGCAATCCAGCCGCGCTTGTACAGAAAATCAAGTCCTTTGCCGCTCCAATCGTATGCCATATCGAGAACTTCATGGTCAGAAAGACCAAATGCTTCTCGGTTGCGCAAGATGATGCGGCCAGCCAGGGCAGCATGCTCGCCAAACTCACAAGCATACCAAGTGCCGTCGGGAGCAATCAGGCCGTATTCGGTCAGGTCATGCTTCAGAGGAACATCATTGATATACCTACTATAGAGTCGCTGACGGCGTTCAACGGACTGTCCTTTTAAGTTCTCGTCAATCCAGTTTGAGAGTTTAGCCCAGAATCCGGCTTTGTAGAAATCCGGGGTGGACTCTTGTTCAGGAAGAATATCGCCATTGAATTCGGCCACGAGGTCGGGCCGATTCAGGAGCCAAGCACCATTATTGAAGGTATCGGTGTAACCCGTGTCCCCAATAACATAGTCCTTCACGCCGTCATAGCTGCCATCGATATAATCGCGCTCCACATCCCTACAGAACGTATCATAATCAAAAGACATGGCGAAACGGTCGAGATATTTCAGCGGATGCGCAATCATGTCTTCACGAATCTGATTTACCAGCATCTTGCGCTGAAGCTCTTCCACCTTCTGTCCTAACGGGCGAACCTTGCCATTGTCATCGACCAGCTCGAACTCATTGATTCCAACGAGCTTCTTTCTGCCCTCGATAATGTCCTGGCAAACATGCCGTTTTTCTTCTTCGCTGCCGCCTGCCATGCAGGAAAGCAACAACTCTTCACATTTCTTATAGGACTTGTTCATGTTCCAGAACCAGTCTCTTGCTATGTTGGTGAGGAACTCACCATCAATAGCGAAATTAAGTTTTTCACTCATTGACTTCACCTTGTTTAAGCTTATCGCTGAAAATAGCGGCAAGGCCGTCCAGAATGAAGTCGCATTGTTCGGTCATGGTCTTGCCAGTGTCATCAGGAGCGTTCAGGTCTTCATTCAAGGAATAGAATTCAGCCTTCTCTTTCAGCCACTGGATGACCTCATTGCGATACTTCGCATCGAATAAATGCTCAGCAATATCTTCGATGCTTTCTACCCCTTCACAGTCATGGTATTCATAAGGGTCGTCCATGAGCCGGAAATGGTCCAGTGCATCAGCGATAGCATACAGATTGAAATTACTTTGTTTCATATTATTCACCTCATTTTTAGCCGTTATCATACCAAAACTGCTCGCACTCTTCGTCGGTAAGAACAACACCGAAATACGCAACGCGCTTAACGGTAGTTTCCCATACGCGTACAGTGCGCTTCATGGGTTGAATGACCCACGAATGAGAGCGCCAAAGTCCGTCTTCAGACAATGCGTAGCCGGTAGCAATAGAGCACCGGCCTTGGTTCATGTTCCAAAGATTGGCGGAATTACAATGGCACTGACAATCCTGGCCTTTTCTAATATAGCTTCCGCCATAGAAGAATTGACCGCGACTGAGAATCTTCTGCGCATCCTCGTCAAATGCCGTCATGCAGACCTCATCCCCTCCAAAAGTGAGGATGCGGTCATGCAGCTTACGCATGGCATCGAGCATCTTCGGGTCGAAATGTGAGGCGCCGTTGTAGACCTGGTTCTTATTGACCCAAGCCTTCCACTCGTCTTTCATCGGATTCCAATGGATGGGATGTGTCATCTGGTCTGCTTCAATAATGAAGTGGTTTACGCGATTCCAAGAACCAGCCATTATTCTTCCTCCTCGTTCTTCAGCTCTTTGTCGATTTTGGCCTTCAGGGCAGCCCGCTGTTCGCCCTGCGGCTTGTAGCCGGAGAGCCCTTTGGCATCGAGCAGTTCATCAAACGCTGCAAGGAACTTAGAAGAATAGACTTCTGCGAGGAGCGGGAAGGAACAGAACCAGTTCTCCGCCTCGTCAATCAGACGCCAATACTCTTCACCGTAAAGCGCAGCAGCATTGTCGTCTTCCAGACGTTCACTTTCCTCATCTGCATCAGCACAAGGAATCACGACGTCGAGAGATTCGAGGTAATCCTCAAAGACCTCTACGACATTGTAGGAAACTTCGTGGATGGTTGGCGCATCCATGTTGGCAAAGTCCTTAAACATGCTGCTTATTCTCCTTCCCGTTAATGGTTTTGAGCATATAGCCGCAGCACTGATTCAGTGCAACGATGCTGGCAACCAGAATGGCAATGTTGACTACGCTGAAAGACTGCGCGATAGCACTGATGCTCATAAGGATGAGCACAAAGAAGAACACGGCTGCTGTTTTAGCGATGGTATATTTCATTTTCATTTTTGTTATTTCCTTCCTGCCCTATTACCGGAGCATATCGATGATTTTAGCGGCGAGTGCGTCATCTGTCACAAACTGATTGCGACCCATTGCGCCAAGGCCAATGGAGGAATAATCCTTCATGTCGGCCGCGTAACGGACCAGGTTCTTGTCAGCCAGTGGCTGATAGATAGCCTTTTCAGTGTGAACAAAGACACATTTGCCATTTGTGGCATTGGCGATGTGACCAGAGCAGCCTACTTTCTTGCCATTCAAGGCAAGGTTATGTAGGTCATAGGTCAGCAACATATCGCCACTATCGGATTCAAGAGTTTTAAGTTGGTTGAGCAGTTTTCTGCTCAAGTATGCACTTTTTGCCATTGTTATTACCTCGCGTTCATGCAAAATATTTGTAAGCGGCGCTCAGGCGTGCCTGATACAGATTCAGGGTCGTAAGATTGCCACAGTAGACTTTGGAAGCAGAGATAGGAACATTTGTTCCTGCTTCCATGTGGGAAAAGAACATTGTCAAGCTATCCTCCACGCTATCACTGCTTGTCAGAGTTTCGTACACAGGGTAAGAATACCGTGCTGCTTTGCTGTATTTGCTCTGCAGCTCATGTACAAAGAACTGAACCTGACCTTCTACAGAGCTTGCATCAAGCCCTGCAGAGTAGCACCAGTTAAGAAGGTCCGTCTTACGGCTATAGGTCCACTGAAGCAGGCCATAACCACCGTCGTTCGGATTCTCAGCTGTAGTGCGCAGATTACTTTCTTTTACCATGCAGCCCATCACCGCAGCAGTACCGGCCTTAGAAAGACCGGCATTGCGCAGCGCGGTGTAGATGGCATACTCGTTCTCGGAAAAGTTCTGTGGGATAGGCTCTTCTTCCGGCTCATCCACAGCTTCTGCCTCTACCGATTCTTCACTTGCGGAAGCCTCTTCCGCAGCGGTTTCGTTGGTGGCAGGAACAGTGAATGGAGTAGCAGAATAGCCATCCAGTACGCGTATCTCCATGAGGGAATCGATGTAGACGACCTCCGGCTCAGACTGCGGCTCTGGTTCGGTAGCAAAACTATCAGCATACGCCGGGACGCTAAAGAACCAAACGATGCAGCTGATAATGGTCAGGACGCACATGGCGAAGGCAGAATAGCCGACAATCTTCTTTTGGGATTCGTTCATAGTCATTGGTATTACGCTCCTTAAAATGTGCCCTTTATGAGGGTTGAAATTTGTTCTGGGTAACCATCTGTTTGGTAACTGCTTAGACCTCGTTTACGACAACTGCAAGATAGCTACTGTTTGCAAGATAGCGGTGCGCGGCATCATAGGCATCGGCCAGGCTGGGTGCTTCCACATACCCGATAAAATCGGAGCAGATGCACATGCCGGAGATACCTGGGTTGCCCGCGTAGATGGCGTAGCGATGCTTTGGGTTAAATATGTTGGACAGGATACTCATAGCGAACCTCCTCGCTGTAAAAAGGGTTGATGGCGGATTCTGCAAACAAAAAAGGCAGGCCCACCATGAATGGTGAGTCTGCCTAATTGAATACAGAACTGTGAATGTACGACCGAGAATTTCTCGGATGATGAGATGTTATCTATCGTACATCCTTTATTCTATTCGATTCGCAAGGATGTGCAAGTGAAAGACAAGTTACAGGTCATACCACCAGGGAATGAGTCGCTCCGGCTTCGGCTGCTCGATTTTCTGCCAGGGCGTTTCTTGTTTGCCATGAACGGTCTCTTCCAGGCGCTGTGCGCACTCAGGACAAAGAGACCCAGCAGGCATATCCCATAGCGGAGTGGTAATGAGTTTACCACAACAATCGCAGCGTTTTCCTTCTTCTACCTCAGCTACTTCACGCATGAAGTTGATGGTCTCTGCATCTCCGGTAAACACCAAAGGAACCTTACCGAGTTCTGCATCAGAATGGACGATTCTCGGCAGAGTATAGGGCGTACTGAAATTCCAAGGAATGGAGGATTCCCGAAAGATTTCAGGAAGAACATTCGTTGCGCTGCGCGGCATTGTCGTGAGATTCGAGTAGCTTTTGTCCTCCGTCAGGTCAACTTCCGGCATAACTCAGTTCTCCCCTTTCAAGACCTTGAAAGCAGTACGAACCCTATCGAAGAATCCCTTCTTTGAAGCGGACTTACGCTCGCGTTGCCGATACAGACCATTCATCGAATCATCCAGATTGTTGAGCTGGTCATTCAACTCGCGGATGCTCTCCGGGGTAGAGAACTTCTTGATAATGTCTCGGTTTGCTTTTTCTTGAACCGTGGCAACCATCTTGTCAAGTGTCAAGTCGCAGTATTCATCGACCCAGTCGCCAATGAAATAGAAGCGCTCAACAATGGTGTGGGTGGCAGCATCCTGGAAAGTTCCGAACAGAATCGGGTCTTTTTCACGCTTGACGGCTTCCACGCGTCGCTCTTCCCGTCGAGTATAATCGGTAAATACGACATACATTTTGTCGAATATACCTTTGCACTTTTCGATTCTGTCAATGATTTCCGCTGGTATCCGCCGCTGATAGTTTTCCAGCTCGACAATTTTGATGACTTTGTTATCTACCATGTGGATGAAGTCATCAACATCACTCTTGTAGACAAAGGTGTCGATACCAACATCGAGCAGCTTTTTCTCACGAGTAATATTGTCGATATGGAAAAGCAGCTTCTTCTGGGCTGCGATTTGCCCGGAGCGCTGATACTCGTCCAGCAAGGTAAGACAGTTTTCGTATAATTTGGTAAGACCAGCCTCCGTCATAACCTGTTTACGGCTTTTCACCTGAGCAAAATACTCAGCTGGCGAAATAGTAGTGTTGTTATTCACGACACACCTCCGATAATTTTCTTTAATTTTGTTCCAACCACTTCTTGGTTAGGGATAGAATCTTTTCTTGAAATGCAGGATTTGAGTAAGCAGGTGCATCAGACCAGACCGAATTAGAGATAATGGGATAGTTCCACCATTCTCCATCGTGAAGAAAGCGCCTTTTTTCGATGGTCGCATCTACCAGCCAGCGCTTTTCTATACGTAAGGGCTCGGAGTATTCGGTCAGCCAGCATTCGTGAGTAATCTCTGCGTCCCAGACATATTGGGAAACTTTCCGTTCATCAAAAAATGCCGAGTTGTTACACTCGGCACAATAGGTTCTGATAATAAACGGAAACTGGAAATCCTTCTTCCATGCTTGCTTTGCGCCTGCCCTTTTGACTTCAGCAAGCAGAAATGGAATCGTGATACCAGTTACAGTGATTCCGGTCAAGCAGTCATCAAGAGATTGCCCAACACAGATTCGTGGAACGCTTTGGTCTTCTCCCTGCATCAAATTTTGAGGGACTTGGGGTATTACCTTGTCTGGTAACGTACCTTCATCCGTCATCAAATGATAGAGAAGCATGGCTTATTTCCCCTTTCGCGGTTTACGGAATGGGTCAAGGTCGCCGGGACGGTAATCATGTCGGACATAAGCCTGGATGTCTTCATCCGACAGTTTTTCAAAGATGTTTAGCCAGCACTGGGCGTTGATTTTCATGTCGCCGCCCATCGTCATGGCCCTGTCGCACTGGACAAGGTCAAAGTGAAAGTCGTTTTTGTAACGGCATTTTTCAGCCGCTTTTGCAAATCGTGTGAACGAACTCAAGTTCTTTACCCTCCTTCAAAGGTGTGAATAAAATAAAAAGAGCAGACCCTCAAATCGAGAGTCTGCTCATGCGGTTGCATAAGAGATTATGAATCGTTAGTGTGGTCGAACGATGTGGTATCTATCATGCAATTTCTATTCTATTCAGTTCGCACGCCTGTGCAAGGAGGTTTTTAGTTTAGTGGTGATGATTGAGTCGTTCTTCTGCTTCATCCCAACGTCTACGTTGCTCCTCTTCTTCTTGTTGCTTTCTTACATAATTGGAATATTCATCCATGCCACGTTTGTACTCTTTCTCATGGCAAATTTGTTCTGGCGTCTTAAATTTATCTGGAATGAGAAATGTCAGCGTTGGAACGCCCATGAAGGCCAAGAACAGGAACCAAGCAAGGAAAAAGACGAATGCTTTGTAAGCCAGCAGGATTGTAAAAGCAGCGATAGCACCGTACACAAGGACTTTCACATAAGTTGGCTTTGTGTCAAGTTTAGCCTTTGCTTTTTTAAGCCAAGCTCTAAAGTCAGAAACCATTTTCTGGATTTCTTCTTTGATGTCGATGTTCTCCGGCGCTTCTGGATGATTATATTTCTTTTGATTTGCCATGATTTTCACCTCATGGCGACATTATACCATGAATTTGTAGAAATGAGAAGACGGCAGAAAGAAAAAGCTCCCGGAATAATTCCGAGAGCTACGCTTTAGATAGTTTCGACGAGTATTAGGGGCTCTTTCGTTACGCGAATCATCGTGGGCTTTGATGACCTACGGTTCTCTTCAAGGACCTTGACCATCTCATAGGAGAGCTTCGCCTGCCAGCAAGTATCTTCACTGGCTACGCTTAAATCGAGCGATGGAACGAGGCAGCTACGCAACTGCTGCAAGCCTTGCTGTACCTTACAGCACTGGGTATTATCCGTCAATAGGATGTCGGAGATGCGACTGAACTTGCCAAGCATAATGTGAGAGTAGTCATCGAGTAATTGTCTTAATGAATATCGACTGCTATCAGAAAACTCTGCCATAAAGCGAAAGCGTTCTCTGGGAGCATCGAAAGGCGTGGCAAGGTTTACTGGACGCATACTTTTGATTCCGAGCTGAATATCATCAGCTGCAAGGGACATTGCAGGCTGCTCAATATTGAAGTATGTCTCAGGTAATTCTTCTCTTACAGTAAGGGTTGCAGCCTGGCTTACGCTATAGGCCGTAGCCACATCTTCCAATATGGCATCTATATCGCCACTATACAACTTTATCATAGATGCGCAGGCTGTACGAAGCAAGTCTGCTTGCTTTTCGGTCATATATAGGCGGTACATAGTGTTTGCTTCCTTCTATTGGTGGCTTTTATTCACCATTTCTGATTTGTCTGAGGCACTGGTCTGCAGTTAAAACGAGCCGCTTACTGATTGGAATGCGTAAGTAGCGAACGTCAAGGTCACGAAGCCCGAAACGAACTCTGTCCAGCGCATCGGCATCTTTCAGGATGTTGTAAAGGAGCAACGCTTTTTGCTTATCTTCTATACGAGTATCAGAATCCAGCGCTTTCTTTGCTTTCTTATCGTCGATGCAATGGTACTGAATTAGGAACTCGACAACAGGGTCCGAATGATTTTCCTTGTAAATCGCAGTGCTGTATTCCCCGTGCTTCGGGTCTTCATCTCCGTTCTGGCGGCCAATGTCATGGAACGTGATAGCCTGCATCAGCTGAGCTACGTCATCTTCTTCCAGCACAAGTTCCTCGTTTTCGATAATCAGGAGTGCCAAAAGGAGAACGCGAATGGAGTGAAGTACAGAGTGGTCTTGAGGAACTGCCTCATATCTGTACAATAAATTGACCGTTTCGCGCCACCGGTAGAAGCAATCGAGGTCATCGTCTGTCAGAACGGAGAGAGCTTCAACAGGCGGTATTTGTACATAAGAAGACGTATCTATGCCATAGATGCCTTCGGGGAATACCAGAACTTCTTTCTCGTTACGCCTATCCAACATAAACAAGATGTCTTGCTTTTTCACTTTAGCAGATACCACGCGAGCGTAACCGTCCGACTGGCGGCAAGCAAAGAAGTAGGCCACGCGGATGTCTGTTGTCCATGAAAATGCTTTATTATAGGGAGCACTGGCTTCTGCCTCTCCGCGATAGATGGTTACTTCATCCGGTAGCTTGTGGAGTGACTTGCGGAACTTGCGCTGAGTAGCTGCTCCCATCCCTTTGGTGACTTTCTCCATTTCTTCCTTAGAAAACCAGGCACCACCAAAATCAACTTCTTCATAGACTGAAAAGAAGGTTGTGAACATTTCTTCGGATGGCTCATTTCGATTTACATATTCCCGAAGTACATCCGTAGCGAGGTGTCCGCCAAGATTCGAAATATAAAGAGTAAGTTTGTCACCATGCAGGTTTTTGTAATAGTCACAGTGTTTCAGAATACGCTGGCAAAATGTTTCGTCATCTTCGCCAGCTGGCATCGCCAAGCGTTGGTTTCCGTAGATGTTGAGAGACACTACAATGGGATAAGGCGGATTGTCCATATCCACATAGTACATGGAAGAATACGGAGACTTAGCATAGAAGATTTTATCAGCAGGCAAAGTATACTTGGCTTCCCACTCGGACAGGGTGAAGCCTACATCGTAGCCGTCTTCGCGAAGAGCTTCAGCGTCCGATTCCGTCTGCACTTTTGTGATGCAGACGAATTCGCTCAGCTTCACCATGTTGATTTCTCTTAAAAGTCCATTGATGTTCATAAACAACCCCTGAAGACGCATTGCTATTTATTATACATTGTCGTGATTCTTGTGGCAAGTATATGGGCAAAGAAATGTGTTGTACTATTTTTGCGGCCAAGTGCTGACCGTAACGTACTGCCATGACTGTGGAGCGCGCTTTACGCCAAAATCTGACAGTTGCATGTTGATGGCATACGGTTCTGTTACCTTCCAGCCGTAGAGAGTACCGACATTGTTCTCGTAATTGAGCAACTGTTCAAAGGTAAGGCAGCTCTTCTCGACAAACTGAGCAGTCATTGCGAGCAATTTCGAGCTGGCCATGCAATCCGGGAACTCGCGTAAGCAGTCGAGCTTTTCGATGTCATTGCAGATAAAAGCGGCCGTGATACGACCTGCACCGCCGTTGGCCTTCGTTTCATAGCAGAAAACCACAAAGGGATGGCTGATTTCCCAAGGCATCGTTTTGCGAACTTCCATGACCTTGTCGCCTGCCATGACTTTATCGAGCCATTCCTTTTTGATACTCAGAAGAATCGCTTTGCCGTTGTTAATTTCGAGTGCGTGCTGAATCGTGTTCATGTTGTGCTCTCCTAATCAATGGTACGCATTTAATTCCAGTAGAGACGGATGGTTCCGTCTACAAAAAGGATTTGACTGTATTCTTCCCCGTCGAGGACAATATAGCTGTCATCGTCATGTTTACGCGCACCAGTACAGTGGACCATCTTATCGTTGATTGCCGGGATGGTCGGTGCTTCTGCCAGAACAAGCTGTCCACGCATAGAGCAGATGTCCAGAAATGAAATGATATGGTTGCCCATCCCGATTACCTCCTTGATGGACTATAGTGCGCGGATACCCGCTACACCCTGAGCGCGAAGGAAAGGCTCGCCTGTCACTTTCAGAACAGTGTTGTCCCCTTTTTCATACGCATAACGGATTACTTTCAGCATCTCGTAAGAGAGCTTGCTGTTGTAGGCAAGGCCTGGATTGGAAATCCCGAAATTTCCGTTCCAGCCAACCCTCAACGCTTTGAGCTGAGGAATTAGCAGCTCTCTGGCTTCTATGACACCGACTCCACCCCAGCGAGCATCATGGTATGCTTGCAGACGAATTTCATCGGAACCATAACTGGTTGCAATATCTAAGGATTCATAGATGATTCCGAACTGCCCCATTAGGATGCGAGAATAGACATCAAGGATGTCAGCCGCCTGAAGCCAGCCTGCTTCGTCCATTTCAATGAGCCTTGTATATGGATTTTCGTCTTTTACCTCCGACTTTATATCCACAGCAGAAAGAGCTGCGTCCAGAATCTTTCTTGCTGCCTTTTGCATGGTAGGAACCGGTCCTGTGACCATAACTTCAGTCAAAATTGTATAGGCGTTTTCAATGTCTGCTTTCTTCGCACCATAAGTCTCACCGACTTCTTTGCAGATAGACGAAAAGTCATTGCCGTAGAACACTTGCATGACCTGCATGATGCGTACAAACAATTTGTACTGTTCTTCTGTAAATTGAATGAACATACGCCGAAAACTCCTTTGCGTTACAGTATTATTTTACCATGAAACATAGCCACTTACAAACATGCAGCCGAAACCGTAACAGAATGTACACAAATAATTATCTTGAATCCAGTATAGCATAATCTGACGAAATGGCAACAAAAAATGCCGCACACCAAAGTGTACGGCGTTGGCGCTTGTGGTAGGATTTGAACCTACGAGCAGTTTCCTACTTCCGGTTTTCTGGACCGGCTCCTTCAGCCTCTCGGACACACAAGCAAATGGCGCAGAGGGTGAGGCTCGAACTCACAAGCCGCTTTCGCGGCGGCAGCTTAGCAAGCTGCTGCACTACCTATTGTGCGACCACTGCATAAAGCACTCACATTTTTCTTGCGTATTAAATTTGATAGAACTAACGTAGGTGCGTGTTGGTGACCCCTGGCAGACTCGAACTGCCGACTCCACATTGAGAGTGTGGTGACTTAGGCCAACTTGTCGAAGGGGCCTTATGGTGTGCCGGACTGGATTCGAACCAGTGAACCGTAACGGAGCGGTTTTACAGACCGTTAGCTTTAACCTCTTGCATACCGACACATAGAATGAGGCATTAAACCTCACTGGTGCTCCCGGCTGGAGTCGAACCAGCTGCACGCGGCTCTTCAGACCGCTGCTCTACCAGGTGAGCTACAGAAGCATGGTGACCGAAATGGGGCTTGAACCCATAACCTCAAGCGTGAAGGGCTTGCGACTTAACCAATTCGTCAATTCGGCCATGTTATGCCGCGCCCGGCGGCTGAGAATTTAAGCGATAACGAGAATATCGTCAATTTTAGTATCCAACATCGCGGCTAAAATCACGAGGTTGTCGATAGTAGGAAGAGCCGCACCAGCTTGCCACTTAGCGACGGCCTGCGGAGTAACGCCGAGGGCATCCGCCATATCTTTAACCTTGATGCCCGCCGCTTTGCGGAGCGTTTTGATGTTGGCACCAGTTTGCTGGATGTCTATAGTAGGAATCGTCATTTGTATGCTGCCTTTCTTTATGCAGGCAACAAAAAAGCTGCCTGCCGAAATCTCGACAAGCAGCTATGACATGCAGTTATCGTTTAGAAGACGCACCGCATCTGCGCACTGACTGTGTTGGCCTGTCGAGGAGTATGGGAAATAAAGCTGCGTTCATAGGAACTGAACTCAGATTCATAACTATACTCGTTAAACGACATAGTGTTGACAGTGTTGCACAGCATATTGGGTATCTCCTTTCTCGTTTCGTTCTGATTCTATTATAGCACGTTTGCATTGAAACGCAATCAACTTGTGGTTTACTTTTTGCTACACCATTTGGCGGTGTCGGGAATGTATATGGCATCTACTCCATCTTGCTTTGGGCTGGAAGGATTTTCCCTGGTTCCCGGCAACGGGGTTCCTCGTGCTGCCCTGAATTTGGTGCGATAGCCTGCGCCTTGATGCAGTACACGTTCTGAGCCGAGTAATTTGTCGTTCATGGTATACTCCTTTCAAAAACAATAATGAGCATGCACCTTTTGAGTACATACTCACCGTTGGCAGGGGTAACACGACTCGAACATGCAACACGCGGTTTTGGAGACCGCTGCTCTACCACTTGAGCTATACCCCTATATAGATGCTTCAGCTGGGAATTGAACCCAGAAGAACTCGGAGCTTAAATCCGCTGCGTCTGCCAGTTGCGCCACTGAAGCAAAGTTAGCAGTTATCGCATTGCTGGACGTGGTGCTCTCGGTGGGAGTCGAACCCACACTCCATGAATGGAACCAGACTCTGAATCTGGCGCGTCTGCCTATTCCACCACGAGAGCTTAAATGGTGTCCAAGGCGGGAATCGAACCCGCAGTAAATACTGGTTCCTTAAACCAGCGCGTCTGCCAGTTGCGCCACTTGGACATAGTGGCAGTTGACGTACTGCCGAACGTGGTACTCCCCGAGGGATTTGAACCCTCAAAAATGTGCGGTTTGAGCGCACCGTGTCTGCCATTCCACCAGAGGAGCTTATGGCGGGCGTAGCAGGGCTTGAACCTGCGACACACGGGTTAACGGCCCGCTGCTCTGCCTACTGAGCTATACACCCAAAGAAGTGACAGATGACGCTCTGCCGGGCGTGGTGCGCTCGCGGGAAGTCGAATCCCGAACCTGCCGATTAAAAGTCGGCTACTCTGCCAGTTGAGTTACGAGCACTTGTTGCGCATCTACCGTGCCTTGCTTTGGGAGCACTGTCTTTGTGAATCTCACTTCCGATGCGCCTGAAAGTGATAGGTGGCCGAGGATGGTCGAGTTGAACGACCAATGTCAGAGCCAAAATCTGATGCCTTACCGTTTGGCAAATCCTCGATGTATACAATATGTATATTTGATACACTTTAATAAGCCCGCCCGGAGCATCTTCCGGTGGCATCAAAATGGACTGGATTTGATTTTCTGCATAGAAAAAGCACCCATCAGGCGTTGTGCGTCTGACAGGTGCTCATATCGTGCAGAGTACGGAAAACGGCCGATACTCGGATGGTTTTATACTACCATCACTGCACTATGATTCACACAAACAGACAGCACAAAGTTGCCGAGGAGGTACAAATTGCTCCACAGCTCTTGCCACTTATTCTGTTTGTTCATCATAGTAGCGAACATCGGTGTGTTCTCCTTTCCTAAAATCTCATTATCTTTATTATACACACTGTAATACACAAAGTCAATAGCTAAATTGCAAAAAGTCTAAGAAAAAGGCCCGCCGATTTCTCGACGAGCCTCAAGTTCGGGCTTGGCTAAATAGCCTGCAACGCTATTAGTTATGCCCCAACTGTTCCTGATGGTTTAGTCAGCAGCTTCCTCGACAACGATAGCTTCGACTTCGGTCTCTTTGGGCAGAGTGGCATCTTCCTGCTTGACACCCTCAGAGTCAGACTCTTCAGCATCTTCAGCCGGAACATCAGATTCTGCCGTATCGGCGGGAAGCTCCTCACTTACGGCCGGGGTTTCTGCTTCCACTGGGGTCTCAACCTCGGCGTCGGAAGGGTTTACACTTGCCAGAGACTGGCTTGCAATGCGGGGGATGGACTCGGTCTTGGTCTCGCCGCAGACAGAGCAGGTGTGGGTCTTAACGCCCTCATGGTCAGCAGTAGGCTCAACGGTCACAACACCGTTATCCCAACTGTGGTTGTTGGTCTTAGGCAGAGTCTCGATGAGTTCGGAATAACCGCAGCGGTCGCAGACGTAATCGGTATGACCGTCTTCCTTGCAGGTAGCGGGAGTGGTGTGCAGAGAACCGCTATGGCCCAGTGCGTTGGTGTAGTTGTCGGTATAAGACTTGGAATCGTCCTCGTTGCACTTATGGTAGGTGTAGCCCTGCTCAGTGCAAGTAGGCTCGACAACAGTCACAGTAAAGGTGTACTTGGTGGCGAGGATTCCCTCGGTTTTGGTTGCACCACAGACAGTGCAGGTGTAGGTACGGATACCGTTCTCATCGTGGGTCGGCTCTTTGGTAACAACGCCCTCGTCCCAAGTATGACCCGTGGCATAAAGGGTATAGGTCATAGTGTGCGTCGGGTCGTTTTTGCAAGTCCGAGTCAGAGAACCATCCTCGGTGCAAGTTGCCTGCTTGGTGACAACGCCATCATCCCAATCATGGCCGGTGGCAGGAATCGGAGCAGTCTTAGTCTCATTGCAGCCGTCCACGGTGCAGTAGAAAGTGCGAACGCCGTCTTCCTCGCAAGTCGGCTGCTTGGTCACTTCATTGCGGCCCCAAACGTGGCCCAGCTGAGGGATAGTTTCGGTGTAGGTGTCACCGCAGTTCTTGCAGGTGTAGGTGCGGATGCCGCTGGTGGTCTGCGTAGGCTCCTTTGTCACAACGCCTTCATCGTAGTCATGGCCCGTAGCAGGAACTTCCTCGGTCTTGGTCTTGTTGCAGACGGTGCAGGTAAAGGTCTTCTCACCTGCTTCAGTGCAGGTAGGAGCCTTAGTGATTTCGCCATCGTTCCACTGATGGTCTTCGGTAACAGGCAGGGTGCTGATGTGCTGGGTGTCGCCGCAGCGCTCGCAGACATTGTCTACGCTGCCCTCGTCTTTGCAGGTGGCAGGGGTCGTGACTTCCTTGTAATCGTGGCCCAGAGCGTCGGTATAGCTGTCCTTGTAGGACATGGAGGCATCCTCATTGCACTCGTGCAGGGTGTAACCCTGTTCAGTACAGGTGGGCGCAACCACGGTGTCAGTATAGGTGTAGCCCTTGGCAGGGATGACCTCGGTGTAGGTATGGGTCGGGTCATTCTTGCAGGTAAAGGTCTTAACGCCATCCTCGGTGCAAGTGGCAGCCGTAGTGATGACACCATCATCCCATTCATGGCCCAGAGCGGCAATTTCCTCGGTCTGAGTCTCGGTGCAGCCGTCGTTCAGGCACTTGAAAGTCTTGACGCCAGGCTGGTCGCAGGTAGGCTCGGTGGTAACAGTACCCTCGTCCCACTTGTGACCCAGTGCCGGGATAACCTCGGTCTTGGTCTCACCATCGCGGGAGCAGGTGTAGGTCATAGTACCGTCGGCCGTGCAGGTGGCGGCAACCGTAACAACGCCCTCGTTCCAGTCATGGCCCAGAGCATCGGTGAAGTCGCGCTTCTCGGTCAGGCTCTCGTCCTGGTCGCAGATGTACACGGTGTAGCCCTGCTCAGTGCAGGTGGGAGCAACCGTCTCACCCTTGTGCCAGGTCTTCTCCAGAACAGGAATGTCCTCGGTGTAGGAGTCACCGCAAACGGTACAGGTAAAGGTCTTGACGCCCTTCTCATAGATAGTCGGAGCCTTGGTGACAACACCCTCGTCATAGCTGTGGGGCAGCTTGGCGGTGTAGTCAGCCTTGTAAGTCAGACCCGGAACCTCGTTGCACTCATAGATGGTATAGCCTTCGCTGGTGCAGGTTGCCGGAACGACTTCCTTGATATGGTAGGTCTTGTTCAGCGCAGGAATCTCTTCGGTACGGGTCTCGCCGCAGTCCTTGCACTTGAAGGTCTTGATACCGTTCTCGGTGTAGGTAGCCGCCTTGGTGATGACGCCGTTATCCCAGTTGTGGCCCTTAGGAGCGGTGTAGTTGTCGTTATAGTTCATGCCGCCCCACTCGTTGCAGATATGCTCGTCATACCCGCCGGTGGTGCAGGAAGCCTCATGGTGGCGAACAACAAAGGTGTAGGTAGGCTCGGCTTTCTTTTCTTCGGCTGCGGCCGGGGCTGCACTGGCCTGCTGAACGGGTGCCTTGGTCTGAGTCTTGCTGGTGCTGTAGGTCGGCTTCTTGGTAGAAGTGGTGTTCGCCTGGTCAGAAGAGTTGGAGCTGCTGACAGAAGAATCGGCGGTTTCATCCTTTGCGGTGTCCTGCTTGGTGTCCTCGGTCTTCGTCTCGGAGTCAGCCGTGGCGGCAGAACTGGCCGTATCCTCGCTCGTGGCGGGAGCCTCGGTCGGAGCCGGTTCAGACTGGCTGGTAGTGGATTCAGAAGATGCAACATTGCTTTCGTTTTTAGCGCCACAGCCGGTAGCGGAAACCGCCACTGCTGCTGCCATCGCAAAAGCCATGATACTCTTCGCAAGTTTGGTTTTCTTACGCATGGTTTTACTCTCCTTAGCGTGTTTTAAGGGTTGCTTTTCGAGCAGAAAACAACTTATTTTTAACGTGCGTTCGTGCTTTCCGTTCACTGACTACATTATACCAAAATCCGGCATCAATTGAAATTTTGTGCCCCAATGCTTTACAAACTGTTCATATTTGATGAGCATTCAGGCTTCCAGGTGAGAACCGTATTCAGCACAGATTCAAGCTCCTTTCCCTCATACAGCGAGAGCTTATTAAGAGCATGACGCATAAGAGTATCGTAATTCGTAACACTCATATCGAGTGGTATGGTGATGGTAACAGTGCCAGAAAGCGGAGTGAGGATGATAGGAGTGTTGTTTCTGAACTTTTTCTCATCTTTCGGCACCCAGCCGTTTGTCAGAAGATAATCATACAAAGCATACGGATTCACAGCCGTCACAGAAACACGACCATCCAGCATCTTGTAAGCCCGCAAATACTTGGTTTCTCGAAGCAAGTCTTTCTGGGTCAGCGGATATGGCAGCCTGGTAAGGTCCATGTTGCTGCGTAAATCACTCAGTTTGACTTTAGTAGCAACCGGATTCTGACGGATATGCCAGATGTATTCGGCGTAGCTCATTCCCTTCCGGCGGGTCAACACATTTACCGCGTCTGCCACCTCTTTCGGGAATTCTGCCCGGATGTCAGCCATTGTAATGGTTGTATCCTCGACAGTGTCGTGCAGGTACGCAACAGCTTCGGCTACCGGGTCATCGTTCACCCCCTTAGCAACCACCGAGACATGTGCGATAAAGTAGTCTTCCCCTGCTTTGTCCTTCTGCCCCGCATGGGCTTCTACCGCCCAGCGTTTGGCTTTTTCGACCATCTTGGTCAGTTCTAATTCGGTCATACAAAACTCCTCATAAAACAAGAAAAGCCGGGATTGACCCGGCAAAATCATGGCGGACGGGGTGGGATTCGAACCCACGGACACTTGCGGCATCGCTGGTTTTCAAGACCAGTTCCATAGGCCACTCGGACACCCGACCATGTAGTAAGATGTTAGCCGCAGTTGTCCCCCTGCGTTGCCCGTCGTCCGCCCCGTGGAGGCCATCTTTATGGACGACTGACGGAGTTTTGCTCCGTCTATACCGCAGCCGCTTTCGCCACACGGTATGATTATTACGGCTTGCTTGCGCATCCTGTTCTATCGGCGTGTCCGCCGTAGCGCGGCAAGATGAACAATGCTCGTGGTGTAGTTTTACCCGAAAAGGAGACTTCGGAGGCCCCGCGCTATTTCATCATGGAACTTAACTAACGACACAAGAGTATTAGCCACAGATGTATCTGTGTTGCCCGTCATCCACCTCGTGGAGGTTGCTCTTTTGGATGACTGACGAGGGTGTGCGCCTCGCCAATGCCGCAGCCGGTTTCGCCACTCGGCACTGCATTTTTCCGGCTTGACGATGCCCTGTGTAAATCGCTTGTCCAAGCGGCGCGGACAAGGCATTCGTCTTCGTGGTCATAGTTAAGGAGTTCCGCGCAAATGACCGTACTGCGAATCAACAACAGTACAATGCACGCCCAGAGACAGCCGCAGGAAGCGGCATGTTGCTGGTGGTGGAAATAGAGGGATTCGAACCCTCGACCCCCTGCTTGCAAAGCAGGTGCTCTCCCAGCTGAGCTATATCCCCATGATGGCGGGGCATCCCCGCCGGACAGTTTTAGGTGTACTGGAAGTCGCCGTACTGCTTGACCTCGCGCTCCAGGTGGAGCGGAATGGTCTTGGTGCTTCGCTGCGTGATGTCGCTACGTGCCACCAGAGTCTCGCTTACGCCTGCCGCCTGAAGAACTTCAAACAGATTGGACGGTCCTGTACCAGCATAGCCCGCCGTCAGTCCGTTGACACGCATTGTAAACCCATGCAGACGCGGTGCCAGGCCGGAGATGAAGTCGAGCTCAACAACGACCTCGTCACTCTTATCGTTCACACGTTTGACTGAGATAGCACGGATGTTCTGGCTTCCGAAGGTCTCAATCAGTTTCTTGGCTGCCGCTGCGGTTTCAATCGTGGATGTACCTTCTACATTGATAATTGCCTGCTCCATTGGAATCATCTCCTTTCTACTTAGAGTTGTCATGCGCTGTAGCAGATAACGCTCTGCCATGCGGGGCTTTACGTTGCCCATTCGTGTTCGGTTCCGGCTACGACGACTTCCGTAAGGACTTAGCCAACCGCCAACAGGTGCATGCCCCCGTTGGAAGCTTCTTGGGCGGATTCTCAAAGAGCGCGTCGCCCAATCGGACCGTGGAGCTTAGTGGCAGATTCGAACTGCCCGCCTGCACATTACGAGTGTGCCGCTCTGCCTAATGAGCTAACCAAGCATGGCAGGATGTTTTATGCTTGTTATCATCCCAAATCAGGGCAGCCAACCCTGCATCAAGCACCATCCGGCAGCCACGCCGATGGATTCTGTATTGTACCCTCTCCGCCGTTTTCCGGTCTCATTCGCGACTGATACTGAGACTTTCGGATACTCTCAGGCACAGCACCTGTTTGCCGATTCTTTTAGAGGCTGTCCATTGGCATTCGGACAGCGGACCACAAGTGGACCATGCTCGCTTTATTTAGTGTCGTGCGTACGGTGACAGCGACGGTGGAGCGGGCAGCGGGATTCATTTCTATTCACGCCACCCATGTGGGCAGCGACAATTGCTATACCCCGCGTGGTGGGTCGCGTCTGGCTTTCGCTTTTGCGGCCTTTATTTTGCTTCGCTGTTTATGTACCCAAACCAGCAGCTTTCGCAGCCAGCGAACCCCGCGCACCCTTCCTCGTACACGTCATTCCATGGCGGACATCTGAAATTCTTTTCAAAGACTTTTACCATGTTCTTTTTGATATCTTCCACGGGTCCGCTGAACTTCATTCCTTTTGTCAATTCTTCAAAAACCGTCATTTTTCTTTCCCTCCTTCTCGCCGCGTGGAGGCTACCAGCGTAGGGATATTGGAGGAGTATATCGGGGTCGAACCGACGTTATCTGCTTGGAGGGCAGAGGTATTAACCGTTATACGAATACTCCACAAGATTGCGGGTGAACCCTCATTTAGCCCCGCCATGATGTTCGTTTAGGAGGTAGTCGGCCCCGAACGCCATCTTTACACCACCTGACAATCTTGCGAATCTCATCGCTGACTATGCGTGAGAATCCAAGAAAGCGCTTGGGTGTTGGTCAACTTCAAATCTTAGAGCCCTACCGTTACTTCCCTGTCAATTCGGGCGAACGGTTTTCGATGGGCTGAGTTTGTAAGACTGCGGCTCACTTACCAGCTGCCGTGCAGCAGTCTCGCCTGTAACGGCTGTGTCGCGTCTGGCTGCGCCCCGGCTTTACGGGGATGCTCGTACGTCTGCATGCTTGATGGGGCGGGATTTGTTGTTTCCGAACCGTAGTTCGAGAGGAAGCACTCGCCCACACAACTTCCTGGCTTTTAGGGATACCGCTCACGTCGGGAGCCGTGATGCGATTCCCAAGATTGAAAACTTAGCCATGTCGCGGGTATTGACCGCAACGATGTTGCCCACTGCTCACCACGAGGAGGTTGTTTTCTGAGCAGTAACGCGGATTGTGTGAACCAGTCCGCGCAAGCAGCTTCCGCGTATTCCCTGCTGCTCGAGGGGGTTCGTTGAGCGTCCGCTGACGCCGTACCCCGGAGGGAACGTCCAAAGGCGTTTTGCAGTACGGAAAAGTTCGGTTTAGAGCCATGAACTGGGCCAAGGACTGCTTACCTTGTCTGGTTTGCCCTTCAGATTGGGTTGAGAGCATTCGTCAGCGACTGTAGAAATCGTTGTCCACCACCCGCCGCGTGGAGGCTGTCTCATGGGTGGCTGGGCTCGTCGGATGTTTCCGGCGTGCCCAGATAGGCGCTACCTATCGTGTCGTTCTAAGGCGGGAGCTGCCCGCCATCAGGTTTACCTGTGCATCGGATTATCCCTTTCACTTATGCGGCCTGTCGGACGTAATTAGTGCATAGGCGTTCTCCTTTGTTCAGATTTTGACATCGGACGCGGTAATTACTGCATCGGAGTGCCCTCCCTGTTAGATTTCGACCTGTTTAACGTCCGTGTCAGGACGTGTTCTGGATGGGTGGTGTCACACCACCGTGTTCCGTGCTTACGCGTCGCACCTGTACTCCACTATTACGCCTTATCGCGCGATTGACGTGTTCCCTTGTACTACATCCAGTGGCGACTCGTGCCGGTTTCGAACCGGCGACCTCCAGCGTGACAGGCTGGCGTTCTAACCGTCTGAACTAACGAGCCATATATGGCCGATTTAACGTCGCGGCCGAGACGATGGATACGGGGATGGGACTTGAACCCACAACCACCAGCGTATGAGGCTGGAAAGCTACCATTGCTATACCCCGTGTCAATAACAAGACATTGGCCGCAAGAACCTTCAAAACTTGCGTTGTCCATCTCTCGCCACGCGGAGGCTGTCTTGTGAGGGATTCTCGGAGATTGCGCAAGGATGTGTAAAACTATACTGGTGTAGTATGATGTGCTGCAAGCAGCTACAATGCACATTCTCCGAGGTTGTTATTACCGTCTATCAAGTGAGGGTATGTAGCACTATAGTAGTTGTGATGTGTGTCGGGATGACACTTACAACACTTGATATTCGGTATATGGCGGGTCGTACAGGGCTCGAACCTGTGACATCTTGATTAACAGTCAAGCGCTCTGCCGACTGAGCTAACGACCCAGAAATAAGACATTTGCCACGGGGAGCTCAATACCCGTGTTACCGTCACCGCCGCGAGGAGGCTGTCTTATGGTGACATAGCCCGCAAGATGTGTGTATAGCATCGTATCAAGAAGTTACGATTCATCAAGCGGGATTTCGGATTTCAACGGAGGAACGATGAAAACCAATGGAGCTTCCGGTGGGACTCGAACCCACAACCTACTGATTACAAGACAGTTGCTCCGCCTGTTGAGCCACAGAAGCATGGTAGTCGCAAGGAGTAAAACCTTGACGACAAATGTATTATTTAGTATATGCGGTTCGCACGATTCGGCAATACAGATTATTTGAAGCACATTCTATATTTTGCGAATCTGCAAGTCACTGACATCTGCAATGTCTCGGTTTTCTTTCGTGACATCCTTTACCGCGCGTTTCTTTGACCAGAGAACACTCAGGACGCGATTGCGAAGGTTGTCGTCCTCGATAGTGGATGTCACTTTTACGATTTCTGACTCGCTCAAGTAGACTGTTCCACCCTGCTGAATCATGGTCGGATACCCGTTATCACTTCTCAGGACCTTTTTATCAAGGCTATCGTAGGCGTATATCGCGTCGATAAGAAGTTCGGCCGCGATTCCGTCCAGCTGTGCTTCCGTAATGCCCTGGAATACGAGCCAACGGTGCATGAACGAATCATCCGGGATGCTGTCGCTGTAAAGAGAGAACAGCGGAGACACCAATTTGTTGCTCGAATAGCGCTCATGCTCTTCATCGACATTCAGGTTGTCCTGCCAAAGCTTCAGCATCAAGCCATCGCCGTAGTAGACGAACGTGTCGTGAAAGAACCCGGACGAGCACACTTTGATGTGGTCGATGTTTGCTACTTCCTCACGGCGGCAGAGCACAAAGCGAGTGCCTTCACTCTTGCCGTAGGTCTCATCGTCCCACTTGACCGTGACTCGTTCCAGCACAAAGCTGTCGTTGAGGAGCTTCAGAACTTTATTGATGGGAAATACTCGCCAGTCCATCAGGTTTCCCTCCACTTCTTTGCTATCTGGTCGTACTCGGCCACTTCTTTTTTCGTAACCTTGCCGTCCTTTTTATACAGCGTGACGCGCTGGATATAGTTGGCGGCATTGGCATCAAGTCGGCGCATGGCTTCGGCAGCAGAACTCGTCGTAGTGACTCCACGATAAGAGCCGCCGGAGCCCAGGACATCAGGCTCATAGTAGCCAGTCTCGTAGTAGACTGCCACATCCTGTCTGTCAGGAGAGGTCGCATCCAGAATGACCTTTGCGGTATCTTTGCCACCATCTGTATAGGAGTTGCGGATGATGCGAGCACCACGGTCATTCCCCTGCTGTTCATAGGCATCGGCAAAGAACTCAACGTAGGTCTTGAACTTCTGTTCGTCGCCGTCTCGATGCGCTTCAATGAGCTTTCCGAGCGTAACTGCGTTAGTGACATTTGTGCTTTTAGGAGCAAACTGAAAAGCAATATACTCTAAAGCTCCGGAAATGCCACCACTAAGATGATTTTCTTTGGAGTAATTGAGAATCATCGCTACAGCATCATCCGACAGATAGATTCCGCGAAGCTTGCGTTCTTCCGTCTTTCCTTCTCTTTTGGCGCTTTTCATCGCTTTGTGCTCCTCTCTTGAACTGTCTACATTATACCATTTTTTGAGTTCCGACTCGTACTGTGTAGGCTAATGATTCATAGATTCTTAACAAACTTACGCGTTTTTACTGGAATGAATCTGTAATGACCAGTCGCATCTTGCTCGACTCTCCATTTCCACATGTGTCCCTGCATCCGCTCAGAATACAGCATCTGCTCGGCCGGTAAAAGCAGCCCTATGCCGTAGTATTTTGTAAGTGGTCTTCCATTTTCGTGGTTCTCAGCAGCACGAGGAAAAGGTCGTTTCTCGCGTTCTAATTTGTGCCCCGCATCGAGCAGTTCTGTTGCATAGAGCGCTGCATTCACCCGATGAAATACATATAGCATTTTGGTGCTTGAGAAGTAATAGAAGATGCAGTTTGCGTTTTTATAGAGCCACCCATCTGAATGATGGAGCGTTGACTCATTGGTGACGGGATTGCAGTTGATGACATTGCCATTCGCGTCAAATAGATAAGAGTCAACGGCCTGTTCCAGGAAGATGTTGCCGGTAGTGTATGTATCCGTTTTGGCGTCGAGTGTCACTGTGCGGCCATCCTTGCGATGAATCAGGAAGTCAATATCCTGTTCTTGATACGTTTTGATGCTTCGCACATCTTCGTAGCTCTCAAAGCTCAACCTTCCCAATTCGCAGCTCTTTTTTACGTAGTCAATTGCCACCTGCTCTCCGAGCTTTCCGATTGCAAGCTGGTCTTTCATATTGTAAGCCAAGAGGTATCACCTCCGCACTTTGCGGCAGGCAGGGCACTTGGGACCGTACTTGCATACGGTAAAAAGCAGCGGCGTCCATTCTCCATCCTTGCCATATCCGCAATCGGGACATACCAAAGCAATGCGTTCACCGCTTCCGGCGGTGAGTTCATTGGGCCTAAACTTGTTGGCTGTCGGATGCCACATGGCTGCAATCTGAGTGTATCCCACGCTAATGATAGGCTTCGTCGTGCATTTACGAATCCGTTTCATCCGGCTGTGAGAAGCATTCAACCTGGCGCATTGCGGGCAGCCTGTATGATTCACGCCGCTGCCGCAAGCGAAAGCCAGGAGTGGATGCCACTCGCCGTTTTGACCATAGCCGCAGGTCTTGCAGACAAGATAGACATGCAGACCGCTGCCGGATGTGATTTGGTCAGGCTGGATGGTATTTAGAGTCGGATGCCACTGTTCGGCAATTTCAGGATGAACTGTAGCTACATCATTCACGCCCTTGACCACGATTCGTCCAGCACAGACAGGGCAGCCGCCTCTCGTGCGGCAGACAGAAGAAAGCACCGGTCGCCATTCTCCGTTCTTACCGTATCCGCACCGGGGGCAAATCAAGGCAATACGTCGCCCACTTCCGCACGTGATTTCATCAGGACCACAGTCATTGGCAGTCGGTTGCCACATGGCAGCAATTTCAGGATGCTCTTCCGCCACTGTGCCACGGGGTTCATAGAGTTTAATCTCAAATTCACGCATCCTTGTCCTCCTTTTCTTGCCGCTCGATGACCCAGCTCACAATATGGTCCGTGCAAGCCTTCGTGACGTTGCTGGGCGTATAGTTGTGGTCAATGCGACAGAGCATATCTTCGATTTCTTCTTTGCTCGCCGTATAGCCGACTGAGCTAAAAAACTTCTCGCATAAGTCATGTGCAGACTGAGTATCCAGCATGCGAACACGATGAAGGAAGCTGAACCGCCGGAACAGTGCAGCATCAAGCTGGTCTTCCCTGTTCGTGGTTCCGATAAGGATAACGTCATTGGGTAGCCGGTCAAGTTCCTGCATCAGAGCAATTGTCACACGGCTCATTTCTGCCACATCATCGCGGCCGCCGCGCTTCATGCCAATAGCGTCAATTTCGTCAAGGCACAGTACACAGGGACTGCGTCTGGCATAGTCAAAGACCAGGCCGATGTTCTGCTGCGTCTTGCCAAGAGCCGAGCTGATGAGGCCGGAAAATTTGAGATATACGAACGGCAGGTCTGCTTTGTGGGCAATGTATCTTGCCAGTTCGGTTTTACCAGTCCCGGGCTCGCCGCTCAGGAGCAAAGAACTGGTATAGTGAACGCCCATTTCTTTGAGTTTGAGGGACGCTTTTCTCGTTTTGAGAATCTTATCGATGACCGCTTCCTCCGATTCTCGGATGAGGAACCTCTGCTCCGGGAAATCAGAGACGTCTTCTGCCACCAAGAGCCCTTGCATGTTGAACGGCAATTCAATGAATCGCGGCTCAACATTATTGAGCTTTGCCAGGCAGTTCGTCTTGAACTGCTCATCCTTCGCAGATGTGATACTGTTCAGGATGATTTTTGCCTGCATCTGTGCTTTGCGAATGTCGCCTTCTGCTACATAGCGAAGGAGCATACGGTTGTTATCATTCATGGTTTATTTACCTCTATAAATGAAAAGACCCACCGAATGGCAGGTCTTGCTTCTCTGTTATTTATTTGCAAAGTAGGTGTCGGTATCTGCCCTGGCAGCTCTTGCCTCAATGTCAGCTTCGTTCAGATACCGAATGCTTTTGAAGGAATAGTTAGTATCGCCCTTTGAACGGACATAGATACCGCGCTTTGCGTATGTCAGCCCAGGTGTCATATCACTATCAGCCGTAGTCAGTAGTTTGATAATCGGATGCTCACCGGTATCATCAACCACACAAAGGCTCACATCCGCATTGCCGTCGCAAGGGTAATTTTCTGGCAGTTTCACTTCGTAATCCACCACTACGAGTTCGGGGTTTTCGATGCCTTTTCTCAGCTCATCAAGAACCGATTCATCCGTCCGAAGCACAGAAAGAGAGTTGCTAAGAGCAATGACGTTGTTGACGTAATTTTCGCTTTTGCTCTCTGTCGTGATTTTCGTAATGCGCATTTCAATGTCATGCCACCGGCCGTCGGTCAAGGACCCATTTGAGACGGTTCCCCAGTCACCGAGAGCGATAAGGTCACTGTTCTCACCTTGCGCCGGTTCTGTTTCAATACTGGTTTGGGCTGGAAGGTCCACAATGAGTCGGTTTCTTTCTGACATAGCTTCTTTGTCAATCAATGTTGAGTCCTCCTTGCAAATAAAAAAGCAGGCTCTTAAAAGAACCTGCTTTCGTGGTCGTTAATACACTTTTTGGTCTACAATATTCAGTTTACTCAATTCGCACAAACGCGCAAGAAGGCAACATGAAACGGTTTTATTTCCATTCCATATATGGAATATGTGCCAGCATAAGCAAACACACTTCAAGATTTGATTCGATGTAACGAGCAATTGTATCGAATCGTTGATTCAGACTCAATGACTCAAAAGTGTAGCCGGATTCAGAGAGAATCATTTCCTCGCTGCTGGTATACATAACATTGAGCATCGCCGTCAATGCTTGCAGGATTTCCGTATCGCAGTCCTTCTTTGTGAAGAAGAAATATCGTGTTGAGTTCCCATCGGTGATGCCGATTTTGCCTTCATAGCCATCAAAACTTGCAAGGTCGCCGAATAAGCTGCAAGCAATATAGCCAAGCTTTTCTTCAACCGGCACAGTGACCCACAAAGGATAACGCTCGTTTGGCTGAAAATCAGTCTTGCCACAGTTATACTCCCACTCGATGAAAGTACGAATACTGATAACTTCTCCGTACGGCGTAATAATTTTGACGTTTTCCAATTTACTCACCTCACTTGTGCGTCACATGACTTTATTGTATTCAATTCGCAATGAAAAGCAAAAAGAGGGGCCGCCTGACGGCAGTCCCTCTTATGCAATGTGATTAGTATTTTCCGGCTTGTACACCGGGAATGGCTTCGATTTTCTTGAGGATGTTCTCGAAGTTGTGCATGACATACGACGAGATTTCGCACATCTTCTCCTCGTGGTTCAGGGTGTCGAATTTGGCAAAAGCGCCGTTTTCCTCATAAGCAGCTTTCACCTCTGCGTAAACACGCTTGAAAACATTCGCGCTTTCGATGGCAACCTTGTCAGCGTAAAACGGGCACCAAACTTCTTTGGTAGTGTTGGCGGTCTTGATGAGGATAGGTTCTCCCCTGTCATCACCATTGCCCAGCATCTGGAACAGGGACATAGACATGGCCTGCATCTTCTGGGAAGGAGTCAACTCCTCCCATTTGGTGCCGGGTTCAGCAATCTTGCAACTGTTGAACTTGGCGTATGCACAGCCGGTCTCGGCCTGGTAGTTTTTGTCGCGAGTCTCCGTGTAAAGAAACTCGGCGACATCTTTGGTCGGCATGGATTTGCCCATCAGAATAACAGTTTTGCTCATGGTGGTATTCTCCTTTTTGAAAAATTACATCGTCGGACTTTGCGGCAGCCACTGCTGCGGATAAGCACGAAGCAGATTCTTAGGCACGCAATCGCTCAGCGCAGAGTTCTCAGCAAGTGCCATGTCGATGATGTAGTAATCATCACCGTTGCGCATCACATCAACACTCCACTGCCCTGTCAGCTCTACGTGCGGAATAACCTTCTTCAGCTCATCCAGAACAATCTGGACACTCTCCTTGTAGCGCTTTTCCAGCACATCCTCGTGCATCTGGTAGATAACGTAGTCGTGCCGTTCCTGCGGACTGCTCACTTCCTGGAATTTGCCCTTCATCACATCGCTGCGCCAGTACGGACTGACGCCGAGAATCGTCTTAGCATCGAAGTCCACAAACACGCGGTATTCAGTGTGCAGCGGCAGACCGTTATAGATAGTCGGATTCCCTTCCTTGTCTTTGATATACTCTCTGACAACCCACTCGTTGGTCGTATTTGCCCCGTAGAAGCAATGCCCATTGCCGGGTGCTGCCATAGAGCAGGTCAGATGGTTCAAAAACAAGAAATACTCGCCCATCTCACGGACCTCTTGAGGTTCATGGACATGGGCATTGCGGAACTCGTACTTGGAAGAGTACGTGCCGGTTTTGATGAAGTAGTCGCCATCATCGTCCAGATGGAAGATTCTCTTGCAGTAACGATTCACAATCGCTTTCGTCACGGGATTAAGCGTCTCAAAGCCGAGTCTCGTGAGTTGGAGCATCGTGATGGGCACATGCAAGAGTTTTGTCTCCGGCACCTTGAAGAACTTGTTGCCGTCCAAGGCAGCAACCAGTGGCGGCAGCCAGTAGCTCATCGTGTTCGGATTCATTTCAAGCATTTGATATGTGATGTCATCGAGGTCCAGAATGTCGAGGCCCTGGCGGAACACGTGATACTGCATCGCTTTGTTTCGGTCGTTTCTCGCATCGAGATACGCCTTGTAATGGCTGAGCAGCACCTTATAAGACGGTTCCGAAATGTCAATCTTCATCAGATTGCCGGTCAGCTGCGGCCGAAGTTCTTCCGGGAACTTCTTGAGGTCCTCATTCGTAACCGGCGGAAGGATATGCTGGTTTGTGGAATATCGAACATAATAGCCTCCACGCTCCGGCTCATAGATGTACATTCTGGTGTTGTCCATCAGCTCGGCAACGATTTTGTCAATGAGATTGTCCAGCTCTTTCGTAAAAGGCACGCTCTTATCGAGCATTGCCTTTACGGTTGCGGTATCCCACTGGAGAAGGTTTTCGGACAGTGCGCCACTTTCCAGCACTTGGGTCCTGTAGACATCTTCAAAGGTCTTGAGCGCATCAGGGCTCGTTTTCAGCATCGATGCAAGCTCCTCATAGGAAAACGACTCATTTTCCTTCTTTGAGAGCATCGCGCCGATTTGAGCAAGCATATCGTTGAGGTGAGCCATCAGTAGCCCTCCTCATCGGAAATTTCATCTGCCGTCAGGTTTTCGTTGAAGTCCACGGTCAAATCAGCAACCGGCGCGTCCAGCTTTTTAAGGCCGAACGACTCATAGAAGCCATCAGGAATCTCGGCCGCATCACCCCAGTTGAAGTAGCCACTGTTGAGTCGCAGCGTCTTTTTGCCTTCTTCGGTATCCAGATAAGACTTTACGGCGTTGCGTACTTGCGTGAGAACGTCATACGCTTTTTCAGAGTCATACTCAAACTGCAACATGGTCGTCTCGGTGCTGAATGGGCCGATGATTTCGTTTGCTGCGATAGTAAAAATTTTAGTCATGGTAAATACACTCCTTTGTTTTGACGCAAAAAGAGCGGGCCTCCCGCGTGGGAAGTCCGCTCTTCAAGCGAAATTGTGAATACGAAGGGCAAGTCGCCTTTTCGATTATGTTATCTATCGTACACTTTTATCTTATGCAATTCGCATATTTTGACAACCAAGTGCTTTTGTTGGATGAATGACTGGATACGAGTGGCATCGTCATATTCGAGATGAAGGGTCGCGTTTACCATATTAGTAATAGATTGGATTGGTTATTGGATAGAATTGGATAGATTTTGTATTGCTATGAGTTAATATCTAATCAAGAACGGAACAGTTGATACCCTTTACGGCTTGCAATACCCGCAAGGTGTATAGCCCTGCTCGATTAGGTCATCGCGGGAACCTGTATAGTCTTTGCGGTTTGCATCGCTCATTTGAGCTACGGCGGAGCAGTCAGGCTTATGAAATTTCATAGAGTTTGTGTTCAGGACATAGGTACTGACCGTCGTATTCTTTTGCTGTGACTCCTCGACCTCGACTGTATCGGTGGTAGTGCTTCCTGCCGCCTGGTGATATTCGCCATAGGTGAAAGAAACGTCTTTACCATCTGAGGTGCAGTAGATGTCTCCCATCTCGTCAGTTCTGAAAACCTCAATGTCTTTGCTCTGGAGCTTTGCCAAAGTGATGTCGTGTGGATGACCATAGCTGTTGTCCTTGCCACAGGAAATAACAGCATAGGCTGGATTCACTGTGTCGAGGAACGCTTCGGATGTGGAGGTTCGAGAACCATGATGCCCTACCTTCAGAACAGTAGATTGGATGTCTTGTCCAGACTGTAGGATAACATCTTCGGCAGGCTCTTCTGCATCACCCGTAAACAAGAATGAGGTTTCTCCATATACGATGCGTAGGACAATGGAGGTATTGTTGGTATCATCCGGCACTGAGTTCACGGCGATAACAGTCACTTCGGCATCGCCAAGGGAGAATGTATCCCCTACCGACGGAATCGTAAGGCCGTTGCCTCTTTCTTCCGCTCGCTGCTTGAAGTTCCGAAAAGCTTTACTGTCGTACTCTGTGACAGGGCAATACGTGACATCAGCCGTCACGGCTTCGAATGCACCGGAAAGACCTCCGATATGGTCTTCATGGGCGTGCGTGCCAACAACATAATCCAGATGTCCGTCTGTCTCACGTTCCAGAACAGAATATACGAGGTCAGAATCATCAACATTGCCACCGTCAATGAGCATCGAATGCCCATCACAGGTAACAAGAGCAGAGTCCGCCTGCCCCACATCAATGAAGTGGATAGTAAAGCTGCCGTCTTCCGTTACGCCAGCCGTCTGCTCGCTGTCAGAGACAGGACTTTCTGAGACGACCCCGGATACAGGAAGACTACCCGAATCAATCGGGGTCTGACCGCAGCCTGCGAAGCTGAGGGTGAAGAGTGCCGCAATCGCTGCCGCTGCTCTCCGCAAGAATGTGTTTTTGCTTTGCATTGGAAATTTCTCTTTTCAAATAAAAAAGAGCGGGCCTACCCCGGAATGGGATAAGTCCGCTCTTAAAACAGATTGTGAACGATAGAAAATCGTAACATCTTTATGTGTTTGGTATCTATCGTACAATCAATATTGTAGTCAATTCGAAAGGAATGGCAAGGCCTTCACTTTTGGTTATGGGACACTTTAAGGTCAGCATAAATGCAGCACCCAATAAGACCCAGGCTGCAGATACATCCAAGTGCTATATGGCGAGGATAAAGAATAAGCCAAGTGGGGTCAGTCATCGCCTTTGCCCAAAAAAGAACGTCCGACAAAGCAATGGTGAGCGGAATGATAATGGTCTTTGTGACCTTCCAGATTTTCAGTAGTTTTTCCTTTGACATCTTTTGGCACTCCTAAGCAGACAGCGTGGCTCTGACGACATAGCGTTGGTTTGTGGTTTGGTAGTATCCGAACGGATAGCAGGTATACATCACGAGCCGGTCGGTGGTGTCCGAAAGGTCCACAAGAATGGTTCCATCATCGGCCACCACAGTGCTTGCATCTTCCGTTACGGTTCCGGGCCTAGCGGAATCTATCGTATATACGTATTGTCCGTAGTCTGTAGTGACCACAAATTCGTCTCCAATACTCACGTATTGAAGCAAAGCCAAAGTGCTGTCGTTATGAGAGCAAAGAAGATGGCAACCACCGTACCCGACCTGATAGGAGCCTGTGTACTGATATACACCGCTGCGGCTGTCGAGGAGAGCTTGGTCATCGCCCCAGATAAGGGAAGCGTTGATACCTACGCTGCTGCATGAGACTGTCCCGTAGGAAGCGCCATACGTGGCAGGCACCACATCACCCCATACGCTGGTCGTGAGTGGAACCGAAGTATCTGTAGGGACCGGTGTTGGTGCTTCTGTCGGTTCAGGCGTCTGTGTAGGAGTAGGCTCTGGTGCAGCTGTTGGTTTCGACAAAGGAGCATGAGGTGTGGGTTCCGGGATGCTGTCGGTGCTTAGATAAATCGCATCATTCGCTGTCTCAGCCGTTGCCGCTGATTCCGTTGTGCTGGCAAAAGAGTCTGGTGGTACTGATACGGGAGTAGATGCACTACTCGCGCAAGCTGTGGCAAAGGTCAGTACGCCTACTGCCACAGCAGTTATCACTGCTTTTGTCCGTCTCATATAACAAGTCCTTTCTGGTCGTTAGTAAAAATCAAAGCTGCCTCAATGCTTAACGAATCGAGGCAGCTTTTTGGCAACGGACATGATAAGCCATTTTTGCGTTTCTTCTGAGAGTTGGTGCGGTTTGCACTCTACCTTCTTGCGGATACCATAGGTGCTTTCACCGTCATAGTAAATCAGGACACCGATGCCATCGGGAATTTCGCCTTTCACTTTTTTATAGAGAGCCGTCGGCATAGCATAGTAGTTGCAATGCCCTACAAAGTTGTGCCCGTGGTCAGAGTGAAAGTCCCCTACTGAGATTTTAATTTCTACACAGGTGATGACGGTATCAATCGTGTAGAGATGCTCTGTCTTATACAACCTACAGAACCGCTCGGTGCAAGGTTCGTTGCGAAAATTCCAGTTGGAGATGTCCTTCGGACAATTCACTTCCTGCGTCCATTGTTCGATAGACGGCATAACGAGGTCTTTATCCTCGTCGGAGTACATCGACAATTTGCAAGTTCCACACTTTGTCTCAGAAGTAAAACACTCCTGCACACGGACGAAATCTACAAGCCCAGAGCGTGTCGTGCCGCACTCCACAGGCACTTCAAGAGCATCGAAGCCCTGGCGGAATGTATCCGTTCTATACCCGCCGTAGTTGGTTGGATTCCAGTTATGGAGCGCCACCTCAATTTCGCGGGTCAATTGTGTTTTAGCCACTTGTGTTTACCTCAGAATATCATGGCCCAGCTGAATCATCTTTTTACGCTTTTTGTGCAAAGAGACAAGATGCGCAACGGCAGCTGCGACACCGGCTACCATTACGATTTTCAGGAATTTCTTCATGGGGGTTCTCCTTTCAGGTTACGCCTTTTTCTTGGCCTTTTTGGTTTCGGGCTTTACGATACGTCCCGTGGCATCGTAGATGTTATACGGAAAATCACCGTCATTGATGCGCTTTGCGACACGCTGGCCGGTGGCAGTCTTATAATACTGGTTCAGACGATTCGCAGTACGGTAGAAGGCATATTTTGCATACTGCGTGCCGGTCTTAGAGGTGTTGTTGCGAATCAGGTCATCACGCAGCATGACGGCATAGTGCTCGGCTTCATTGGTCGTGAAACCGCTATAGAAAACTTCGAGAAACTTGGAGATATAGGCTTCGGGCACATCGTTTATCGCTGCCACAATCATGGCGGCGGTGATACCGGCGGAAGACAGGCCACGCATCGAACCACGCTTAATATGGCTCGTGACCATCTCAATCTGAGGCCGATACTTGGCGAGCCACTCGGTCAAGTCTTCCTCATGGCTTAAATTGGAGCCGGAAAACATACGGCCGATAAGGTTGGCTGCCGAGAGAATTGTTTTGTCGGTCCAACTCATGTCGTAGTCTGACATCTGGACACGGTTCGCCATCGAGCGGCTGTTGCCGGAGTCGATGTGCTGAGACTTGGGCGCATTGAAGGTCACGTTCATGCGCACAGTGACACCGGATTCTACCACCGCCATCAGCCGGTGCTGACCATCGACCAACGTGCCATCGGTGGCAATCGCAATGCCCTGATGAGTCGTGTCCCAGTGACCCTCGCGCATATCCTTTGCCATTTTCTTGACCTTGGCAAAGTTCACGTTGCGGTTATTGGTGTTCTTCTCCAGCCACTGCTTTGCCAGTGCGGGCGTAACGACATAGCCGTCACGAGTATGCTGTTCAAAATTATAACGTCCCATTGTGATTCCTTCCTGCCTTATAGGCATGTAATATGACTGATTTATATTTACTGTGATTTGTCGATGAATGAGATGGATTAGATGACGGGCTTTTCCGCAGAATACTGCCGATTGACCAGTTCCTGTGTACTCATGGCGCAGAACCCTGCATCAGCGGCCGCGTCAACCGCCTTGAAGTAGTCATCCACAAAGAGAATTTGGGAAGACTCCAAGCCATAGACTTTAGCAAACATCTGCATAACGGTCACTTTGCGTTCCGGGCTGGATGTGCCCAGCATGTCATGGAACTGACCCGGAAAGTGCATCTCAAGCCACTGCTTTTTGAACGGCAGCGTGATGCTGTCCTGCACAAAAGAGATGCAGTATTTCGGAATGTCGGGGCAGCTCTCAAGGAAGTGCTGGATGAGGTCATTTGGCTCACCGATTTCATCAAAGATTCGGTAGCCGTCCTTCGTTTCTTTTTCCCGGCGCAGGAGCCGTTCTCTATGTGCTTCGCCCGTAGAGTCGAGACGCTGTTCCCGATAGTGGATAAGCAGAGTATCATCAAAATCGAAGAACATCATCTTGATTTTTGAAAGGTTCATGTTTCTTTCTCCTTTATTTGTAGGCAATTTCATGGTTCACGACATCAGACTCCGTCAGAAAGACGTCACTATAGTCGTCATCATCCGTTCCGGCGCAGACCCGGTGTTCATACGGCATAGAGCCTTCTTGCTCCACATCGATGCGCCAGATACCGTCGGTGTAGTGGACGAACAAAACCGTGTCATCTTCCAGAAAGAGCCAGACACCAGCCACATCATAGCAGCCGATTTCATCCTCTGTATAATTTGAATTGTCCAAGCAGACGAGGTCGTCACTCGAACCGTAGATTTTGACCATCATATACCTTCCTGCTTTACTTCACGATGCGGTCTTTTACCGCAGCTTCTGCCTCTGCGTACTGCCGAGCATGACTTTTGGCTTCCACCAGCAGAGCATCCTGCTCAACCTGAAGCACTGCCTGCATTGAGGTGTGCTGTTTCCGCTTTGCACGTGAAACGGTATGCTGCCTGACCGCCTGGCGGATAGCTGCGTTTGTGTGTTGGATGCTGGCGGTTTCCTCATGCGAGAAGTCCCTATCTGTACCTCCTTGAAGATTAGACTCGGTTACAGTCTTGGCAAACTCAATAGATGTCGTCATAGCTGCCTCCGATTCCGGCCCAAAGAGCTTCATCACTCAAGTCGTTGCGCGGGCACTTAATAATGCCCGCTTCTCTTAAAATTTTTCTTGCTTCATTTGGCGTTAATCCATATTGCTTGGCAAGATTCGATAGAGACTGATTTGGAATAGCTCTGGCTTGGGCAATCAATCGTCTTTTCCTCTCGGCCCAATCGATTTCGGATTTCTTTGTTTTGGGTGCAGAGCGAACGGTTCTCTCGAAGTTGATTTCGAGGTCTTTTTGGTACTTCTTCGCGATTGCCTGAATGCCGCTGCTGGTCATGCCCCACTTTTCGGCGATGGTATTATAGGGCACACCATTTATGTAATCTTCGTAGATTTCCTTGTTTCTGGCACGCTTTGCCTGTGTGTTTCTTTGCCAGTTAAGGCGTGTCTTTTCCAAGCCGTATTCAGAGTCTGAACGAAGGATTTGTACAATCCTATAGCCAGACACGCCATATTTATCGGCCAAATCCACGACACACACGCCATCTATATAATCTCGGTAAATCGCGTCATTACGTTCTTTCAAGGATTTATGGACGTCGTTATGTCTTGGCTTCATCTTAGTATCGCTATTTCCCATCACAGACCTCCAAACGAAAGCTGCTCGCCCGTGGTCTGAGGCTTTGCTTCACTCTTTTCTTTCTTCTTGGAACCAAAACTGCCACCGTTGCGCCGCTTATAGCCATAGCCCTTGTGCGCAGCCTGAACGGATTTGTACCCATACCCGTTTGCATCGTCCAGCACAGTGTTGGAATCCTCTTCCATGATGACGTAGCGTACATCACCAGGTTTAGACAGCTTAGAGGAGCGAATAACTCGATAGTCGGCCGGGAACGCTTCTTTTTCTTTCTTATACTGCTCTTCCCCATCCTTCCACCAGCCAACAGGTTCAGAATCATACGTCTTACGCTCCGGCGGCAGACGCGTGTACTGGGAGAAGTCATAGGGCTCCGTAGCGGTTTCTTCTGCGACTTTGACATCTACGCCCATGCTCTGTAGACTGTTCAGCATTTGCTCGAAACTGTCAGCCGGGTTCAAAACAACCTGTTTCGGGGCTTGAGCCGGGCTGTACTGGGTGACAGGCTTCGGGCGCTTCTTCTCGCGGACTTTCCAGACCTTGAGAAGCTGACGTTCGTTGAAGTCGATGACCAAGCCGCAGTCTTTGAGCATCTTGCGAACTACATAGGTAGAGAAGGTTGAATAGCCTGAATACGGGCCGACATGGTTCTCAATATCGACTGCCACGCAAGACATCTGATGCTCAAACTCTGCATGGTCATCAAGCCACTGTTCGATGACATGGAGGAGTTCTTTCTTGTTGACCGATTCTTCCGCGGCTTTCTTATTCTGTTTCACGTATGCTTCGCAGGCTGCCAGAATCGTGTCATATCCGTTTACTGCCGTGCCATCCACGATAGAGCGGGTTCCGGCATCCAGGATGACATACTGCTCACCCTGCTTGATAATAGCAACGCCTTCGTCCTGCGGCGTTTCCTCTACAATGTTGCCGCCGGTATCAAATTCAGGCAGCGAAGTGTCGGACATAACTCGGTCAAGAATCGTATCGAGGCTTTGGGAGTAGTCTTTCTCCAGATTGTAGGAGAGAGCTTCCGTATAGACGCCCTTTGTGATACACTTCACCACTGCGTTCAAAAACGCCGTGCGGTCCGGAATTTCGACTTCATACATCGTGTTATCCCGAATGTTCCAAAGTACACCGGTAGGCAGGCCTGTAGCGAGCATATAGCAAGCGCACTGGATGAAATGCTTGTGAGCAAGGCTCGACACAAATTTAAGGCAATAAACTTTATTATCTTTGACTACATCGGCCATACCGCTGACGATAAGCGATGTGACAGGCTGCTTCAGCTCATCCTGTTCAACCACAAGGTTTAACTCAGCACGTTCCTGAACCTCTTCGTCATGCGTGAACATAAAAGACGGTCGGTCAGTGCTTTAGCCTGCTCCGGCGTGATGAAAGGCAGTTCTACCTGCTTGATATAACGGTCCTGGCTCGTCATCAGCATTGTAAGAAACAGAACTTTTTGCTCAACGGACTTCCAAGTGGTTGGAACCTTCGCCATCTTGTCCTTGTGTAGGTACATGAAGAAGGCGATGGCGCTGTCGATGTCGTAAAAATCGAAGAAGTTTGCCTGCTGGTAGATGCCAATGCAGGGAGACAGGTCAATCATCGCATCGGAGTGCTTGATTTCAATTTCCGTCTGGTCTTTCTGGAATACCTGCTTGGTTGTGATAAGGTTGTAGCACGCATCCACATCCTCATCAAACTTGAAATCGAACATTTCACTGATGTCGAATTTGTCCTTAAAGGTGGTGCGAGTCTTGACAGGGGTCATCAGTGTCTTGTCGCTCACGAGGCTACGCTTATCGGGTTTGACGAAGATGACCTCCTGCTTGCCACGGCTCGCAGCTACGCAAAAGAGGTTGCGCATGATTTCGTAGCGAGTCAGAGGCTGGCGCATACGGGTGGCCCAGTAATCCTCAGTGAAATCGAAAACTACACAGATAGGGCGCTCCATACCCTTGCTGCCATCGAACGTCGTGAAGATGCCCACGTTACCGTTCGGAGCTACGCTCTTTTCACCATCGTTGTCCTTGATGCTGGCATAGACGTGCTTCTTATCATAGAGGTTGTCGGGACGTTCTTCCAAGGCATTCAAAACTGCGGCCATCTGGCCGGTACGAGCGCCAAGGCATAGGACGTTCTTCGGGTCCAAATCGTTGAGGTACTCGATGACCTCATCCTTCGTCATGGACTTGACTTTGCAGTTCTCGTTGACTCCGTTGATTTCCTTATTCCAGATAGTGCCAAGGCGCTCGGCCAAGTCGTGGGACAAGCGGAAGCATTGGGTAAAGTTGACCTGCGTGTGTTTGCCGAGGAACTTGTTGATGAAGTTCCAGATGTCCAAGGATGTGGTGTCGTAGATTTTCTGCGCCATATCCCCCACCGCAATAATTTGCATGGTGGGGTTTTCTTCCTTGATATATTCAAGCATTCGAGAGATTTCTTCGTTAATATCTTGGTACTCATCGATGATGAGCACGTCATAGCGACCGACCGGAACATGCAAATCGAGCGCCTTCTTAATTTGCTCGCCCTGTCCAATATTACGAACTCCGTGCCGATAGAGGAGTTTTGAAGCAAAGCCGTGGTAGTTCTGGACGACAACATTGTCGTTTAGGATTTTTTCTTGCGCGTCGAGTTTTAGCAGACGGTTATAGGTCAGGTACAGAATCTGTTTGGAGGCGTCAAACTCGTTACACAACACGTTGATGGTCGATGTTTTACCGCTGCCGATGCAAGCGTCACAGAGTATATTTCTGCCTGCGAGAGCCAGGCGTACAAGGTCCTGTTGCTCAGTAGACAGGTTAGCGAGAGTCATGGTTTGAATCCTCCAGAATACGTATTAACGCAAAAAGAATACCCCGGCAGGCACGCATGGTGTTCCGCCGGGGTACAATTATTTATCTTACAATATCAATTGTAGGCAATTCGCACAGATGGTCAAGCACTTTTTATCGTATTTTGTTTTGAGTTTTGCGGGTACAAAAATAACGCCCACCCGTGATTTACGGATGGACGTTCAATCTTACGCAGCCACATGTGCTGCTACGATGCTTTCGGACGACATGTAGCCGATACCGTCCTCGTTTCAATCTTACGCAGTCACACGGGCTGCTACGGCAAAATTACATAACAAAGAATTTTGCATATATTCAGCATTGTATATTCTGCCACTATTGGTTCTACGTTATTTTTGTTTGCTATCACCGCATCTCTTTGCGGTTTTACATAATTCGATGCAGATAGGATTTGTTGATTTCTACGAGCAACTCCTCGATTTTCGCAAAATCGGGTTTTGCCGGGAGTTCCGTTTTCTTCACGTCACGCTGGAATTTCGTTTCGAGCTGGTCCACAAACTCGAAGAATTCGGGTGCATACGACCCATCCTCACGCATATACTTGCCGTTGCGGATAGCCAGCAGTTCTTCGTGCTCCTTGTCCCGGCTGGTGATGATGCGTCCTTGCTCCAGAATGTCAAATGCTGTGTAATACAGTCTCACAAGGTGCATGGCGTGCTTATTGATATGGGCAGCATCCTTTTGCGCTTTCGGATGCTGCGGCTGTTCATACTGGTCGATAGTCGTTGTCAGACCTCGAAGCAGGGACTTGAGAGAGTTGACAGGATAGTTACTCAGATTTCCAGAAATCAAGAGAGGATGTTTGCCTTCAGAATCGACATCTTCACTGATGCTGATTTCAAAGACATCATCTTTACCCTGACCTGCAATCAGTCGTTCGAGGCTTCTCTTTTCAAACTTGTTTTTGAGTGGCTCAGGAGAAGCGCCGTTCCGCAGTAGCCCCATCTGCAAGCGTCTGAGCTGGTCGTTCGCAAAGCCACCATAGCTGTATGCAATGCGCCGGGTCAGGAAAAGTTCCTTGTTATCCAGCAGCATCTGTCCTTCTGGAGTCATGTTCACATACAGCTTCGGGTCGTTGCCAAGAAGCTCAATGACATTAGGGTTACATTGGACAAGCAGGTTGACAAATTTATTGATGGCGTAGATGACGGTATCCGTCTGATTATTGATGACTTGCTCGAAGCGATTAAACCCCAAGATTTCAGGCGAACCAGCCGCACCACGGATGTCAACATCTGAACCCTCAACATTCGTACCATAGGCGTGGCTGCCGCCGATAGTCAAAAACAGGATGTTATCTCCCAGATGCTTGTTGGTGCGTAAAAAATCATATTCTTCACGCTGGAGAATCGCTTTCAATTCTGCGTTTGTCATGTTACCACTTCCTTACTATTTCACGTCATTGCAATACATTTCTTTTCAACCCGGACCCACTTCTCCGTACCCCTGTCATACTCCAGCACGTCTTTGGCAACCACTGTGCTTCCCTCGATATATTCCAGAATTTGCCGCACACGCATGGGACGTTTCGCATCCTGTGCTATCCGTAGCGCTGCATCTCTGTACTCAACTGTGTATGCAGGCTCGTAGGTTACATACGGGCAGCCATCGGGTTGTGTCTGACGACTCAGCTCAAAGCGCGACCGGACGTAGCCGTTGTGCAGGGCATTACGGATGGCGCAAGCACTTTTTCTTTCGCCACTCTGTTCAAAGGTTTGTGCAATTTCCTCCACACACCGACAAAAATGCGTGGCATCTTGGCTGTGTTTTGCGAAAATCAGTTTTCGAATCAGCAGTGCTTCATCTTGACTCACGGCTCTCTCCTTTCACTTCTTCGTCGAGACCAAGAAGACTCTTTTGGAGAAAGTTCCCTTCTCTGCTGCCTTCTGGCTTCTGACCTGTTCCACTTCCCTCTTAGAGACAGCGCAAGTCTTGCCCATAGCGTACAGAACCTCCATGACGTCTGATATTTCCTCTGCACAGTCCAGAACGCTCCGTTGCTTGGCGGTGTAGGCTTCCAGCAGTTCGGCAACCTCTTCTTTCAGTTTCTCAGCCAGAGCATCTTCGTACTCCTTATCAGACAGCTTACGGGTCACGCAGGTTTCTCCGTTTTTCTCAATAATAGCCGGGATATTATCCCGAACCAGCTTTTGAAACATCATAGTTTTATCTTTCCTCCAGTTTACAGCGCCGCAGCGGTATGCGCAGCTCACGACAGGTGTATGCGGTTTCTCGTTCATCTTCGGCTCCTTCAAAGACTACACAGCCTTTCTGCTGCTGTTTGGAAAGGTATGTAGGTAAATCATCGTTTGTGACAGATACAAATAGGTATCCACGCTCACTGGCGTACATCGCAGCCAAGGCCGCAATCTTCTGCCCTGATTCTGCTACAATGACAACCTTATCTCGCTTTGCCAGCATCTTGTCGAGATACTCAGCTACCTGTTTGCGGTGCTTCCCCATCGCTTGCTGCGTGGCAGTAACACCACAAAAGAACCAATCCTTTTCGCAGATTCTGGCATCGCATTCCTTGCACTGAAGGTAAACCACATTGCCGTTTATGTATGGACAGTAAATGCTCATTCGCAATTACACCTTTTTGAAATATTTCTCAACGTATTCATCCGGCAGCTCCATGCGCATCTTATCCGGTCCTGTGAATTCCTTGAAGCTATATTGCCCACCGCACCAGAACAGATGCCAGATAGTCCCGCGTTTGACGCGGTACGGCTTCTTTTTGCCATCAGGCCCGTCATACCATAGTGTCAGCGGCTTGACGCATTTGTAATTTGTGTTATACATATCGCTCCTTGTTTTTGTTGGTGGATTCTCCAACCCGTATTTATTTGTCTTATCTCTTATTCGGCGACAAAACCCAAATCTCCACATTAGCGTTCCACGCCTCAGCAGCTTCGGCAATGAGAGAAAAGACAGTGTCCCAATCACCGCCCGCCAGGCCGCAGCCGATGCTGCTCGGAATACGGATAGTTGCTTCCGGGGCAATTTTCGAACAATCTCGCATAAACGTAAACAATGCCGTTGCAAAGGCAGCATAGTTCGTCTGACGTTCACCAAGTCCATAGTTATTTTGCCCAAACAGGTTCACGACATGAATGTTCGGCTCAACCCGGACTTTCTGGTAACTGCCAAGGAACTCCTTCCATGCCGGAATTTCCATATATTGCTGGTACACAACGGGCCACTTACGGCGAATTTTGAGAGCAAGCCCCGCGCCCATCACGCCTCGACAATTCACCTGTTGACAGATGTAGACATCCTTGTTAGTGGGAAGATTCGTCAGGATGTCGCCGGAGATAATCTTGATGCTCATGTCCTCACTCCTTTATGACGGTATAGTTGCCCGTGGCAAAGCCCAGCAGCTTGTTGTAAAGTTCCGCAGCAATTTCAATGAATGTCTCGCTGCAAGGGCTTATCCTGTGCAGAAAACGCTTGTCTTGCTGCATCATAGATGCCATATTGAAGGCAATGGCAAGAACCTTTTTCTGCATGCGGCCGAAAGTCACGCCTCTCATTTCCACACTGTCAGGCGTTGCTGCCCACACGGATGCCTGTACTGTAATGGCCCACAGGTCCGCATCCCAGAAGCGAGCGTTTTCGTTGCCCATCAAGGGCCGCATAATGCGCCAGGCGTTCTCGTAGCTCTTGCCTTCGACATTTTCAATGGCAGGCCCGAAGAAGCCGTCCGTTTTGTTGCTGAGTTCAATGAGACGCTCAGCCATCTTGGTGGCAGCGTAGGCCAGAGACTTGGCATCGGTGTCGTTCATTTCGATAGTCAGCTCTTCCCCATCGGGCTTGATGTACTTATACTTGTTCTCACCGATGGCTGCACTCTCCCACAGGATGCGGGGCAGTTCCTTCAGCATGGTCTTGCTTGCACCAGCCTTTGCTTTATCAATGTAACTGCTGTTTGCCATGTTGTGTTCCTTTCAGTTCAAATGATAGATGCCTTAACTCAATTCAGTTTGTTTCCCGGATAGAGTGCATAATCATTGCGGGATGTATGCTCCTCGCTATGTATCAGCATCACGTTCGCCATGCTGGTGTAGTAGTCTTTGTCTCCGCTCATAGTGTCTTCGACCTCGAACTTGATGTTCAGACCGCCATCAACAATCTCGTACTTTACGAGTTTGGCTATGACCCACTGGTTATTATGTCGGTAGTAGATGTGGTCATAGTCAGGCTCTGCTGTCTCTGCTGTGCCGGGTTCGGCCGTCTCGCTCGTAGCAAACAGCTGCGACGGAATGTCTTTCAGCTCTTCCAGCGTCTGGTCTGCCACTTCACCGCATCCCTCGAAGGCTACCGCAACGACCAGAATCACGCACACAACCAATACTTTCTTTGCAAATCGCATAATCTGTTTCAAATGAATCACCACCATTATTGTAGGTGCAATGTGCTTTTTTGCTTTCTCTATCTATAATTTTACCTGTAAAAACAGCAAAATACAACGATAGTAGCTTGTTTTTAATCTTCTGTACACATTTTGAAAGAGTGTCTTTGCCATCGAATAGAAAAGAAAAAGCCCGCCTGTTAGCAGCAGGCAGGCCGTTCTCGCAGTGAGCGTTTTAGGTCCGCTCAAGACCCTATTCGTCTCTACCGAAGCAACGCTGTCAACGCTGTTCAGTATCTATTAGTATATGGTGGTCGCATATCGTGTCAACTGGATATCGCGGCAATGCAACAGAAAAAGGAGCCTCGCCCGTTTTTGCAGGTAAGACTCCTCGTTCGTTTGGCTTAGCCTTCGATATCGAAAGTGTAGCCCTTCACGGTCATAGTGACCAGGCCGCCACGAGACTGACACTTTACGCCGTCCAGGCTGACATCGAGAGTCAGGCTGGAATCTTCGTTGTCCAGCCAGCTGGGCCGCATGTAGGCAGCGAGGTCGTGCAGCGCACCGATGACGTAAGCAACCAGGTCCTCATCATCCAGAGTCTGAGCAATCACATCGTTTTCCTTGTCGGCGGGAAAGCCGATGGAAGCGGTGATGCTGTCAAGGGTGTTGTCGTCCTTGGAGCGGAAAGCGGTGGCGCTGAACTCAATCAGGTTGGGGTTGATGTTCATAGTGGTATTCTCCTTTATATTTGTTATTAGTTCCCTGTGGTACTTATTATTGTATGCGACTCGCATAAGGCGTCAACCGTCGCGCCTACGGCTTTTGCAGCTATGCTCTCTTATCCGTTTAGCAGCTACGCAACAAAAAAGGAGCCTCACCCGCTGCTGCAGGCAAGGCTCTGAATTGTCTCAGCTTAATCTTCGAGGTTGAAGGTGAAGCCGTTTCCTTTCATAGCAACGAGACCGCCGCGTGACTGAGCCTCGCTGCCGTCGATGAAAATATCCAGCGTCAGGCTGGTATCCTCGCCGTCCAGCCAGTTGGGGCGCAGGTCGCTGACAAGGTTGTACAGTGCTGCAACAGCATGAACAATAAGCTTCTCATCGTCCAGCGTGTTCCCAATCACTTCGTCGTCGTTCTCCACGGGTACGCTGATGGAAGCCGAGAGACTTTCGAGGTTGTTGTCGTCATCGTTGCGGAATGCGGTAGCTTCGAATTTCAGAGTGCAAGTGTTCATATTGGTGTTCTCCTTTGTGTGTTATTGAGATTCTTCTTGCACCTTTAATTGTACGCAAATCGCACGATACAGCAATATAAAATTCCTTTAATAGAATCCGAAATATTTGAATTCAATTCGTGATTTCTTTGATTTTGTGATTTTCGCACGCGTAGGTGCCAAAAAGTTTATGTATAGCCTGGTTTATACTGACCTTTATGAATTTTGTTCATACACATTTATCAGCACTTGCTTGTTGGATGCAATAAGTGTCACCTTTTCACTGTAATTGATGCCTGGCGTCAAGAACATCCTTTTATTAAGAATTTCAGTGGTATATGTATAATCAAAGAGTCGATTTGTCAAATCTGCATTTTTATTTGAAGTGAAAATGACGCCTATATGCGTAGCCAGTGGAACCCAAATCTCTAAATTTTCGTTTTTGGACCGGAAACAAGCTACCGGAAAATTTGAAGTGATGAAGACTTTGCTTGTATAGCAAAAACGAAATTTAAAATTGCTTAATATGTTGCTAAAGTTTTCGGCTTGAAATCCCTCAAGTTTCCTTAATTCGTCCGTTGGTACGATTGTTCGATTTAGTGCTTGCTTTAGAAATGCGTTCATCATCAGACCCCACTCGTCTTTACCGAGAACAGGACCCTTCAGATTGTTAAACATGCGCTCATAGGTTGTTTTGTTCCTAAAATAAAGTTGAGCAATAAATTGAAACAGTATGCTCTTTTCTTCTTTATTTAGAATTAGGACTGTATTAAAATTTTCATGGTGGCTTGCTATTTCTATAATTTTGTCAATCAATTTCTTTTGCTGAGATTCAAATTTTGAAAAGAGGTGCTCTTTCTCATTATGTAGAATATATTGGCCGCCATATTGGCTTTCATACAAATTATTAGCAGAGCACAAACTTGAGACTCCATTTTCTTTCGGGCGAGGGTTGATTCCTGTAGCCTCAAGAGAATAAACCACGCCGGGTTTCCCCGGAATTGAAAAATAAGACAAGTAAAATTGTGGGACATAGTGTTCATTGACCGTTGCATTTTGCACATTTGATGACATCGTTATTGCTCCTTTCATAAAAAGAAAAAAGCCTCCCACCGTAGTCAGTGTGATACTGATTACGATAGGAGGCTGTGAACCTGTTGTGATGATTGTATTATAGCACGAATTGAGAATTGCGCAAGACTATATAAGGCGCTTATTTGGGTGTTATTGTTAACGGTGTCCCAATTTTGACAGCTAAGAACCAGTGACCACTCCTACATTCTACCTTATGATATATTACCCGCGCCTTGTTCGTTTTGTCTAATGCTATTTTTTCTCCTGTTAGAAGCTCTATACTATTATTTTCATAATCAACAATTCCAAGCAGAATTTGCTTTGTCTCACTTGGCGCGATAAATTCGATTGTAACAAATTTCTGTTCGTTGACAACAATTTCTATGTCAGTTGCAACATCATTTCCTTTGTTATATATATCAAGTTTGATTGCAAATTTTTGGGCGTGGTCGAGCAGCGCTTCTTCAAAGTCATTGGCGTTCATTCTCGCGATTACATTTGCACTTTTGCTTGCTTGTAAACAATATTGCTTTTCTTCTATATCAGCTGTTTTTTGTGTGAGGATTATAATGCTGACTAAATTAAGCGTTTCAACGACGCTTGCTATAATTTCCCACGCATCATTGATTTTCAGACAATACAGAGCTACCCTGACTATTAGTATAATGATTGCGGAAATGCTCCAAACGTAAACAGGCTTTACTTTTCTTTTGAAGTGCTTATCATTTGATTCCATAGCATTTAATATTGTTTTCAATCTCTTCCCCTAACTCCCTATTTGTCTCCGCATCCCCCACCATATCTCTCAGCAATACAAACATAGCTCTCAACACAATGCCAGAGCCATGATAACGCCCAACGCGCTGGTACTTTTCAGAGTCGCAACAGTCATGCAGTATCGTTGCTTGCCCGAACGCGACAGCCGCATTAAGTGCCATCGCAATGGGCGTTCCAATGGCAAACTCGCCATCTGAAACCAATGCGAGCTTTGCAAGCCAGATATAGGAGCGGTAAACATAGAGTATCTCTTCCAGCAACATGCCGCTCCAATCGGAACCTGTGTCGTTCCCTTGGATGGTGACAATTACCTTCTTGAAGCCATCTTTCGCCTGCTTATACTTCCTATCGGCCGCATCCAGGCAAGCCATTTGGAACATTGCCTTGTAAGAGGAATCATCCAGTTGCAGAGCTTTCTGGAAGCATTGCAATGCTCTCTCTCCGTCTGCATACATTTGTTTTTCGGACAGGCCGTATTGAAGGAATATCTCGGCCGTAAAAGGCATTGTCTCTTTGGAGGCGTGCTCTATGGCATCACGCAGGTATGGTCTTGCATCAAGAGCAAATTGCGGCTGTCCTTCGCACAGTGCTGCTGCAAGGCGGTACATGGGCACGAAGCCGGGGGCTACGCGGTAGATTTTGTTCAGCTCCGAGAGCAGCTTCTCTACCGGTTCAAGAATCGAAAGCAGCCTTATTGTCAACGAGGTGTAAGTCTCCAACGCGGCTGTAAGCTCTCTTAGATGTCTCTGTGCGTTCACATAAGCGTACACGGAATAGATGCTCTGTGGCCCTACTCGACTTTGCTTTTCCAGCCCAATGAAGGAATCTGCCATCTCGTTAAGGAAGCTGTCTTCCGGCAACTTGTAATCACTCTTTAGGCTGAGAGCCTTTAGTTCGCTCATTTTCAGAACCTGAAACGTTCTCTTGATTTGCAAGTGCGCGAACATGTCAAATTGCCAGAAGGTCTCATTGATGTGCTGTAGACTCGCTACTGCCATCGCATCTCCTCGCCAAACGTGACGGATGATGTCATTAAGTGCTTCCTTCTCAAACTGCATCACAGAGGAACGGCTCTGTATAGCATCAGCACCATTGATAATTAGTTTCTGTTCCTTGATGCTGAAAGCGCACCACAATTCATTCTCAGCCAGCTCTGCATCACCGGGATAGCGGTCAGTGAGAAACAGATACGCTGTCTGTTTATTTTCAGGATGCGCCAATATCTTATGTTGCTTTGACATGTCTTCGGCCGACATCCTGGTTGTTCTGACCAGGCAGCCAACGAAGGAAAAGAATGTTCTCAAGACTTCTTTTTCTGCTCCGGCTTGCGGTTCGTAGCAAATTTTGATAGCCATAATTGGCTTGATTGCATTGCTCATGATTGCTTTTTATAACAAGAAACGCACGCGTGCGTTCAAAATCACATGCGTGCGTTTTAAGATTATTTCGTTTCTTTCTTCGGATAGACACCGCTCGTTGTAGCCGTAAACAGCTTTTGGAAGATTGCTACAGCTACCAAGCAGAACCTCTCTGTTTTTGTTCTTCCTTCTACTTGCAGGCAGCCGCTTTCCTGAATTTGAAGCAGCGCCTTATAGATGGCTCCATAGATGGTCTTTCGGAGGTCTGCATCTTCTTTGAGTACAGCCACGATGTCTTTCGATGCCCAGGTGCAAACGCACATGAGTTCTGAAAATTTTTCGTCTTCTCCTTCAAAGGCCAGCTTCCCGCCGGGTGCGAAAGCTGCAAGTGCCAGTTTGTAAAGGTCCACGTCATCTTTCGGCGTTTTGAGTTTGTCAGACTCTTTTGTGGCATCCCATACTTTAAGGATGCCGTCAGCATATTTTGCCGACATGAAAGCAAGTCTGGTTCGCGTAAAATCGTTTGCCTTTACACGCTGCTCAGTTTCGGGATTGTAACAGGTCGTACTATCTACAATGTACTGCTGCTTCATCGTCGTCTCGATAGCTCGAACTGCAGGCATCAGACTTTTTGTATAGCTTTCAAGGGCTTGAAAGCCTTTATCCCCTTCGCTATTGCGATTCTTGTAATTGCACTTCATAGATGCCTCCGTTACGCAATAGAATTAACCATATCCAACTCCATACAGAAAACCACGAAGGCCAGGTTGGTGATTTTATCGGCATCCGTATCGAGATGCCCGACAAGTTCCTTGACCGCACCGCCGTCCTTGAGGCTCTTGGCCGCCTGGTAGATGAGCATGTAGGTGTTGACGTAGATAGCCTGCTGTTTCACGCGGTCCTTGGTAATGTGCTCCGGCATGCAATCCTCGGACAGCGACTTAATGAGCGGATACCAGCAGGAAAGGTACAAAGCACCTCCCTCATCGTTCATCGCCTGCTGAATCTTGACCTGATACTTCGGGTAATTGCCATTCACGACCTCAATGAACTCGGTATCTTTGAACTCATCGCGGTGGCAGTGAAGCCACAGGATAGCGTTGGCAAGGTCCATGCAGATGAGCGCCAGCTTTTCGGCTTTGGCATCATCCAGTTTGACGGTATCGAAGCTGTCAGCATCGATGTCATACTGCTTGTAAATGTTCACCAGCTTGTAGCTATTCTCCCCTGCGCGTACCTTTGCCTTGATGAAGTCGGTAAAGTCGTGCGCCAGGGCCTCGTAGGCTTTCTGCTGCTCTTCGGCAATCGTATTCTGTTCGCTCATGTTGAGTTCTCCTTTTATCTTAATTTGGTCCTGATTTCTTCGAGCATCATGCCCAGTTTGTTCTGACCGTGAACGCCCTTGCATCTGGGACACTGGCAATCCCCCCAATAGTTATCGTGCCAGCCGGTCGTGTCTTCGATAATGTGCCGGTCGCCTGTAGCGAGCAGTCGCTGTTTGAACTCTTCGTTCTGGTTGAACTTGGCATACAGCACCCGGCGCATCGCCTCGTCTCGAACTTCGTCCCAATCTGGAGGAAGTTGGACCCGGCGGCCGAGTCGCTTAGCCTCGTTCGGCATGAGACAGGCAAACTGGCGTCTCTCCTCCGGCGGGACCTTCTGGGCTTGGAATGCTGCTTCCGCGTTGAGGTAGTAGATTCCATCCAGCACAAAGGAGCAAGGATAATAATTGCTCAGAAACCCGTAGGTCGGGTCGTCTTTCTTAAACCGCAGCAGATTCAATGTGCATTCCCTCCATAACCCCGGCGGGCGTATTTTTGAGAACCTTGTAGCGCATCGTCGTAGCACCAAGCAGACCGTTGAAGACGGTCACGGCGGTATGCACGAACAGAGGGTTCTGCAAGGTCATCTTGCCGTTTGTATCCCACTGGCCTTTGAGTTCAGCGGCCGCATCGTACACAACCATCATCATGGCTTCATACATGTCGGACATCAGCTGTCGGTCGTACTTCTTCAAAGCATAGTAGCTTGGCAGGTTGTAAACGCGGCCGAGGAGCGGCTCGTCATACAAGGGCGAACCTTTCGCAACCATCGTATTGTAGACTTTGGGCCAGGCAGCTTCTTTCGGCTTGCCGGTGGTTGCCTGCATCTCGATGTTCTTGAAACCAGCCGTCATGTTGTACAGCACCATGAGCCGCTCGGCAAGCAAGACAGAAGATTCAGCCAGGTGCTTTGCTTCCTCATTGGTCATCGCAACCTGCATGGCCGTGCTGTCCGAGTCGTTGCCATAATAGAAATACTGCTTGCGCCCGGCGGCAGATTTCTGTACGAGCTTCTTTGCCAGCTGGCTCTCGATGTAATTGTAGATGTCGTTCTCCAACTCGCAGGTGATGCGCGTTGCGGTATAATGGATATTTTTGTTCATGTAGTAGCCTCTTTCTGCATAGTAAAAAGAAAGAGCGGGCGAGCCGCTCTCCTCAAGACACTTATTTATCTTACGATTTTTATTCTATGCAATTCGCACAGACACGCAAGGCGAAATAGCGACAGCTCACGGATTCATCTCGTATGCAATCAGCGCGTCATTGAAATACTTGAAAGCCAAGTTGCCGATTTTATCGGCGTCCTTCGGCAGCTTGTCCACCATGCGCTTAATAGAGCCGCCCGTCTTGAGAGACTTCATTGCAAGGTGAACATTCCAGTACATGTTGGTATACACCAACTGCCACTTCTTCTTATCGCCGACATAAGCATCCGGCATACAGTCTTCTGCCACAAGGCGGATAAGCATATCCCACGCATCCAGATAGAGCGGGCTTGTATTGTCGTTCAGCTTATGGATGATTTGCTTCAGATAGGAAGTGTAGTCTTCCCCGCTGATGTCAACGAGCCCGATGTCTGCGAACTTGTCGCGGAAGTAGTACAGCCAAAGTGTTGCTTTTGCAAGGTCGCAGCTGGCCGCAGCAAGCAGCTGAGCCTTTTCGTCCGGCAAAGTCACAATCTTGGCATCAGGGTCATCCAAGCCCTTCTCACCATAGAGATTGACCAGCTTGTACTGGTCTTTGCCGACTCTATCCTCTCTGCGGATAAACTCTTTGAAGTCTTCCACGAAGGCAATGTATGCCTGGACCTGTGGGTCGTTTTTCGGGTTGAACTCACTCATGTGCGCTTCTCCTTTACTTTAGTCTACCTACAATGATACTCAATTCGAACGGATGAACAAGGAACCTTACGACATGTACATGGTTTCTTTAGAAATTGTTATCACGCTTTTAATAAACAGCGTCAAATCTCGCATTTTTGTATTCCATGTGTTATAAATGCAAGTAGAAAAGAAGGATGAGGCGTTTTTTATGACACAAACTGATACTAAGACCCGTATCACTGGTTTTGGCTTTTACCTGGATGAAATCGAAAAGCTGATATTTTACATTTTCCTTGAGAATCATCATCAGACTATAGATGCAATGACCGCTTCGGATAATGTTCGGGTGTTCCTTGACCGTATTTGTCTCGATAACGGCCGCATTAACTACGATGAAGCGGATAGGCTTTTGGCAAAGGATGACGATTGTGCCTTGATGGGCGAATGCCTTACTGCTATCCTCAATTATGAGTTTGGAGAAGAGCTACTCTCTTGCCACTGTAGTGGTTCGACCGCCATGAACCGCCCGTGCCTTATACTTTCATCTGAAAAAGACCATGATGAGTCGGCTGCGGCGTATATGAAGAAAGCTACGAAGGAACTTCTCGTGGATTTTGAGCATGCGTGTCACTATATCCTGTAAAATAAAAAAGAAGGCTGCCACACCGGAGTTTGAGGTGACAGCCTATTTTTATTTTGCTCGGCCATTGTAAAGCGCCGCAACCATATCCAATGCTTCTTCCAGTGATTTGCACTTGTAGCTGATGACGGTCCCGTTGCCCACGAGCATCGAGCCGCAGCGCCAGAAGGCTTTGCCATCGGAGGTATAGATTGTGTTGCCATTAGATACTCGAAGCGTTACTCCGCTATTGGTTCTGATTTCATCCATTGATTGTCTCCTTCCTGCCACCATACTTTGCAAGTACGATTGCAACTGCGTCTTTCATGGTTGTGGCTTCTCCTTCGATTTCGCCATCACTCCGAATTAGGCGGCCATTGATGAACCAGTAGGATACATTATTGGAAGCAAAGATGACCGTACCATTGATACGAAGGCTGACGCCTGATTTCGTTTCAATCATAACAAATTACGCCTCCTCCCCTTATAACTTTTTAGGAGTTGCTTTTGCTACAATACGTCCCGTTTCCGAAACATTGTGTTCCAACTGGAACGAATTGCGTTTATGACTAACAATAGCACTTGGTTTAGGTGTATAAGCTCTGACTCGATTGGCATTTGCTCTATTTAGCATTTCAAAGCATGTAGGGCAGATTTTATACATGGTTCACCTCCAGGCATTCATTACAGACAGTGCGGTAATAATCTGCCGTAGGCTGTTCGCCTTTAGGAAGCGGCATGATGGGCTGGACATGAAGGCTCACACCCTCCGTCGGTGAGCGGCCGCAGAGAGTGCAGCGGAACCCATCACGCTGCAGGACTGAGTGACGAAGCTCGGCAGATGCTGCTTTGCGAGCTGCTGCCCGTCTTTTCTTTTCTGCCTCGTGTTCCTTTGCAAGCCTGACAAACTCCTTGGCCTCTGCCATAGAATATGTACGGGTCTCAGAGAGTGTTTTCCCTCTTGCCGGAGTATACTGCTTGACCACATGGAAGACAGGCTGTGTGACAGGTGTGCCATACACCGCATCGTTCACGAGCTTCTGTTCCCACTTGTGATAGATGCGGAACGGCACCCGGCGGCCGCAATCGTCATCTTTCTCCGTCCAGTTTGGCAGGCCTTCGAGTTCTTTTTTGTACATTCCAAACTGAATGTTGTTGCTATTGGCCCAGCCGAAGACCTCCTCAAATGCCGGAATTTTCTTCTGGACAGTGCTCATAAAGAGCCGGTCAAAGGAGACATTTTGGTAGTTCTCCATCGTATCTTGAGGATACTCCAGCGTGATTTCCGCATCGACATCATAGAACACATAGCCCTGATTGATTTCCAGCAGTCCTTCGAGGATATTACTTGTCTGCTTCACATTCTTCCTGGCGTGACGCGTGATAAAGAACCAGATGAGACCAACAACGACCAGCAAGCCTGCTGCCATCAGAACAATATCCAATGACGTTATCATTGCCATTTGGTCTTCAAGCCAGAACGAGAACTCATCGGGCAGGTCAATCAGCCAGTCGTAAAAGTCAACCGGCTTTCCGTAGTTGTACATAAAAATGCCTCTTTCAATTCAGACCGTTTTCATCGTACTTGTTGCTCTTTCCAAGGTTACAGATGCTGCAAAGGGTCCGCAGGTTGGACGGCACAGTCTTTCCGCCTTTGGATACAGGTAAGATGTGGTCAACATGTAACGTGATGCCATCTTTCGGAGTGCGGCCGCAAAGCACACACTTAAAGCCATCGCGCTTCATAATGTCATATCGCAAGGACGGTGTCATGGCTTTCCGCTGGTATTCCTTGCTTTCCTTTTCTTTATCCTTCTGATAGGACTCGTTTATAAGAGTCTCAATCTCACTCGCGGTATAAACCTGGCTGTCCCCATAGTTTCGATGCCCCTGCGGTGAAGTATAGGTTTTGGCGCAGCGCAGGAGCAGTTCCGTTGTGGGAGTCGGACAGTTGCGTTCTTCTTTCTTGACTTCATCGCGTTCGAGTCTCGCATACATCTTTGAGCGCCATGTAGGCTCATAATCTTCTGTCTCGTCGAAGTACGGAGGCAAATCATCAAAATCATGGAGGTATTGGTTCATCAAGTTGGCATTTTCTCTTGTGAGCTGCAACAGCGTTTCAAATTCTTCTCGTTCCTTACTGACTTGCATAAAGACGTTCTTCTCGAAGTTAAAATGGTCATATTTCGGCTTTGTATCAAGTTGCCATCTGCGAGTTACCATCCGGAACATCGTAGAAGGTATATTTTCCGTTCAGCTCAATCAGTGCATGAAGCCGCGTACTGGTAGTAAGGACCAGCTGCTGCATCTTGTTTTCATAAACCAAGTACCAGATGAATCCAAGAAGGAATACGATAGAAACTGTGAGCAGCAAAAGAAACATTGGGAAAGTCATGGGTGAAAGTCCTTTATACAAATATAGATAGAATTCGATATACGATACCAACGGCAACAAGCATAAGCACCGGAATCCAGCTGCCAAGTGTCAGAGGCTGGTCTTCTCTACAGCAGAATGCTTTCTTCGGGTTGCCGCTCGGAAAATAGAACATCCTGGCTTCCGGGTAATCATCTTGCTTACGGCGCTTTTTGTAGATTCTGCCTTCAAACTCGAATTGATATACGACAGAATAGTTGTAGTTCTTATAGGCGGGTTCACTGGAGTCATACGGCAAGTCCCGGATTTTGACAGGCGTTGCCATAGCATAGTAACCTTTATCTTTTGCTGCCTGAACCTGCTTTTCGTAAGTGTTGAACCAGTGAGGATGCTTGGCTACAGGGATACCGATACAGATGATGACAATGAAGGTTGAGATGGCAAACAGAGCAATGTTCACGGCCAATCCCTCCCATAAACTCTGATGTCGGACGGATATTCTGTCATCATCTTGTATTCATCTTCGTTAGCCTTCACATCACACCATGTCCACTTACCATCCGCAAAAATAATGACACGTCCCCTTTGAAGCTCTGAGATGTATTTTGCGTTCTTTTCGCTCAAGTGGCACGCTTTTGCCACAGCGGGAACCAAATGGCTGAATATTTTGTGGTATATCTGAACATCTGAATCAGCCATGATTTCATGGAGAAACGCATCGTCTATACCGTCGTTAAACACGCTGGTAACGGTGATTACGGTGCAGTCACAGGACATCGCGTTCTGGCAGAGGTATTTGCTCCAGCTCAAAGTGGTGTCACGCTCCAGCATAAACGGAGCATTTTTCATAACGTCACGGTTCTCGCCAAAGAATACATCACGCATTAGAATAGCCTTCTTGTCCGCCTCGTTCTGCATACGCTCGCTGAGGATTTCAAAGCAATAGGCCATCATAAAGTCCTTGGCCGTACTGTCTTTTTCGATTTGTCCCCTGTATTTCATAAAGTCCAGCACAAGGAAAGGACTATCCCAATCAATATCCGTCTTATGGTTGAACCAGCCATAAGGTCCATCTACAAACTGTGAAAGCACGTTTGCGAAGTCATCAAGTTCTTTCAGATGTGCAAGCTTAATGGTCGTATAAAAGTCTTCTATAGTCGGGAACTCTTTGTACTGGTCTGAGCCTTCCACGAGAAGACTGGCATTGTCATAGGTGATGCCTTTGACCTTATAAAGGCGGTAGAGTAACGCGTCAAGCAATCTCGCTTGCTCCGGTGTCATCTCAGGATACATTGCTCTGAACACTGTGAGCAGTTCCTGTACTTTCCTTGTTAGAGCTGAGCACTTACGGGGGCCTTCTTTCGGATTGCGAATGTCGAACAAGTTGATATGTGAGTTTTCTTCTCCTATAATCACGTTCTTACCGCCAAGCTGGTCGCACATATAGCCGTACTCTTCACGGCTCAACCCATCCGTTAGGATAGTAGCTTGTGCTCCTTGCTTGCAAAGGCGGTAAAGAATCAACTTGCCAGTAAAATCCTTGCCCTGGCCGTGGCTTCCGACAATGGAGATGACTGAGTTTTGATGCTTGGAAGCGTCAGTCATGTTGACGACTATATCGGCATCCTCTTTTCCTGTCCAGCACTTTGCAATGCTGATACCGCCTTCTTCTTGAATCGGTATGATTTCAGGAACATTAGCGGGCGCTTGCTTCTTTTTGAAAAACGGAAACATGTCATTTTCCCTCCCAATATGTATCTGATTTTTATTATCTGCAATTCGCACAATTCATCAAATTTTCGCAGATACGAAAAAAGCAGCCACCTCCCGAAGGAAGCGGCTGCGTATCACTAATCCGAATTAGAACTTGAAGAATCGAGGCACAATACCATCTTTGTCCATGTCCAGAATCATGGCAGCGAAAGTATCCATCTGAATCGGCACAAACTCAGCCGTATAGCTGAGCGAGCCGCCGGACTCTTCTGCAATGTCAAGCATCGTCTTGAGGAATGCTGTAAAGTCCTGAATCTGGTTAGGTTTGAGGGTGACGCTCGTGCAGATAGAGAGGCAACCCTCATCTACATCTGCTACATCGCCTTCCTCGCGGCCGAAGACGCTCCTGACGGACTGAACTGCAGCCAGCATCTTATCGACCTGCTGAACGGTGAAGGTATTTCCCGCTTTCAGCTCCATCTCGAAGGTGTAGCAGAACCAGAAAGGAATATCCTTTACCGCTTCTTCCGACACATAATCGGGACTGTCGCACAGCGTCTTGCCATCAAAGGTCAGCATCGACACATGGCTGTCCACGTCGTAGTATTCAAGGCCCTGATACCGGACCGATTCAGCCCCGCAATCCTGCAAAATATCGCTCCAGAATGCAGAGCCGTAGAAGATGCTGTGGCTGAAGTAGTGAATCATGCCGTAAGACAGAAACGCTTCAACGTCCACATCTTCGAGGATACGCGAAACGGCATCCTCCACTTCCGGCGTGCTCTGCCAGCTGGTATCGAGACCATCAAGCCCCTTCCCGCCGGTCTTGTTGTGAATGTCCAGAGCAGTTTTCCCGTCAAGTTTGATGACCATTGCGCTAAGACTCATGGACTCGATGCTGGCGGTATCGAGGAACTGGCGCAAATACCGCGCCAAATCTTTACGTACCTGCTCGGCACCCTTCTCACCTTTCCCGATAATGATGCGCTCAATAGCGACAAGTTCAGTGCTCATAAAAGCTCCTTTACTCTATATGGATAGGTAGTTCGATTTCCGCCTCGTTATGCTTTAGAGGCGGCAAGACCTGCTCGTACTCCGCAATCTTTTCAGCCAGTTCGGCAGCGCTCAGCATTTTGATTTCCGGCGGAACAATGCAGCGGTCATCAACGACATAGTTCTTAGTGCCCATAGGCATTCCCTCACAGTGCAGCCAGATAGTGAATCGCCATCTTTGCAAACCCGATAGCAGATACAAAGCACCATCCTGCTTTTCCAGCCCAGATAACCTTTGTATAGATGGGTAATACCTTTCGGACCGGCTCCAATTTCCCGAATGCAAGAGGAATTGCGGATACCATCAGCAGCGAAATGTCAAACGCTAAACAAACAAACACAGTTAAACAGTAGTTCAGCATGAGTTGAGCTTCGACCTTATTGACTTCAATTAAGCGCAAAGCCAACAAAGCAAATGCCGTTGAAATCACACAGCTAATGACAAGGATTCGTACCGTATGGTTCAGAGTATCCTCGGGTGATAGGTATTTTCTTTTGCCGCAGCAATAGGTTACTTCTTGGAAGGCTTTACGCCCAAAATACAAGTTATAAACACCATTTACTGCGAAAAGGATAGCTGTTATGGAGAACAGCGCCACTCTGCAAATATCAACGATACCCATAGGAATCAAAAGGAGAACTTGCACTCACGGCGCTCGCGGCCATTGCCGCACCAATAGTGCCGCCAGGTGGGAGCCTTACCGTTCGCTTCCTTCTTGTAACGCTCCATCAGATAATGGCCCACCACAAAGGTCTTGATATTGACTTTCTTGGTCTGGCCCTTGAACGTAAAGACAGGACGTTCGTCCTTTTTCGGGCTGTCCAGACGAATCTCCGCGCCTTTGCTGGCAAGGTAGTAGGCACACAGCATTGCGAGACGGACATAGGGCGTGCCTTCGCCGTAAACAGACGGGATAGCGTCCAGCGTTTCAGGAATAGTGATGTCATCTTTATCGCGGGTCGAAGATGCCTTTTCGATGTACTGTTTCGTGCTGCGAGTCGCCTCCGTCAAGCTCTGACCCCCCTTAATCCAAGCGGGAAGGGACAGGAACGCGAAGTTCTCCTTCTCGTTCTGGACGGGGCCGACAAGGACGATGCCAACGAAGGTGTCATCCGTCTTTGTATCGAACTCGATATGCACGAACATGCCGCAGTAGTCCACGCTGTTGTACAGAGGCACATAGAAGTTCTTGAACGGCAGGCGCTCCAGCACCTCGCGATGGAGGGTGAGGTCATCGGTATCCATCAGCAGTTCCAGAAAATCCTTGCCGAAATCGTAGATGACCTTGGTCTGATTCCAGTTGGCGATGGTGTAGCACGGGAAAATCTGGGCAGCCAGCACCTTTTCAAAGCCAGGCTGCTGCATCTGCTGGGCAACACGCAGGCACTGAAGCGTAGCGCCCTTGGTGAATTCGTCCAGCGTCTTGCCGCAGGGGTCCTCAAAATCGAAGCCGGTACGGGTCGAGCGAGTAACGGCATTGGCGGTGAGTGCGATACGAACCTGTTCAGAAGTCATAAATATCCTCCAAAATATGTTATTTGTTTTCGGTTTCCCGATGGTTTGTTAGAAAGCAAAGTTGTCTGCCAGCCGTAGCTGTTGCCCGCTGCCCGCCTCGTGGAGGCCCCTTTGCATAAAGGCAGCTGCGGGGAGAACCCCGCTCAAGATTTGATGTTTAGGCGTCTATTGATTTCTTTTACGCCGAGTTTTCGAGATGTAAATACAGGCTTTACCTCTTGCCCGTGCTGTTTCACAAACCGTTCGAGCACTGTCCATGACGGCTCGCTTCCATCCTCAAAGGAATACGGGCCAAGGTTCAGAAAGAGCCAGGTCTTGGTGTGTTCCCTGCCGGCCAGATAGTGAATGAGTGATGCCGTAATGGCAAGAACCCCCTTATGCCATGTGTAGGTCATAGTTCGGCTCACATCATGGACAATAAGTTGGGGCTGCTTTCCCATCGCCATATCGACTTCGATGGTATGCGCGGCAACAGGCTTGTCGTCCGTAATCTTATACTGATGCAGAATCATCGGGATACGACCTGGAACGATACGGTCATGGTCCAGTACAAAGTCCGCGTATTCCCCTGTCACATCAAAGACAATGATTCGGTCTGAGGTGGTACGCAGCGTCTTGGCAATCTGACGCTTACACCAGAACGTCTTCCCTACCCCTTCATTGGCAGATACGAGAGTATAGTAGCTGGTTTCAATGATATTAGGTTCTATCCGTTTCATTCCTTGATGTACTCCTCGCAAAACTCCAGTTTGCGTTCTGCATAACTCTCATCACCCGTAACATTGACCAGAAATTCTTGCAATTCGGCTTCGAGCTTCTTCTCGGTCAGAGTGGCGAGCTTTTCGTTATACTCTTTCGGCGGCCAATCAATGGCGCAGAAAATCATCGTGTTACCATCGTAGTCAAACGTACTGAAAAAGCTTCCGGAGGGATAGCCGTAACACTTTTCAAAAACGTGACACAGGGCGTTTGCATAGATGATATGGGCTTTTTCCTTCAAGCAGCCACTCCCGTAGTCCTTAGCCCGGTGCAGATTATACCAATCACCGGCTGCCGCAACGAATTTCATGTACAGCGGCCAGGATTCATACCCTTTGAGGTCTTCGTTTTTGAAAGATGGCACTAAATCGAGAACTTCTTCTTTTGTCGGAACGTATTTTGCCAGATAATCCTCGTTGTAATGGACTTCCTCGCCGTCTCCAAGGTTGATGCCTTTCCCGGTGTTGTTTACGTGATACCACCCCATTAGTTGTTTGCCTCCTCCATTTGCATTTTGATTAGCAGAACTGCGCTTGTTGCAGACAACAGTGAAAGAAATCCGCACAGAAACGATGCCCAAAAATTCTCGGCGTCGGAGCTGCTGTCTACGCTGATATAGTACGGATATGCGTTCATGTCTCCAATTGCTTCCTGATATTCCTCCAGGTGTTCTGCCGGTACTGCCAGGATATTGCCTTTAATAGGCGCGTGGCTGTAGATATAGGAGCCTTTTTCGCTATCATCAAACTCTGCCGCGATGATGTAATCATCACCGCTTTTGGTGTATACCTTTATCGGATAGAAAGCTGTCACATAGTCGCCGGATGGCTCATCGCTTGCAGCCTGATGACGTTCCCACATAATGATGTTGGATACAATGTTATAGTCTTCCGAATCCAGCGCAATGGATTTTTTCTCATACTGCTCCAATTGAGAAGGCTCAACCGTAGCCAGGTTCGTTCTGATAACCTGCTGCATGTAGGAAATCGGTACGAATGCAAACAGTACCGCCATCACCAACATAAGAAGTATCTGCATAATGGCTTTCGTTTTCTTTTTCATAGTTATCTCCCGTGTGCTGCATACCAAGCATAGAAGCCATCGTATTGCTCCCGCCCTGGTCTGTCTTCGCTCAAACTCGCGGGTATCTACAAATGACTATACCGTCCGGCGTGCAAGCCTCTACCACAGGCTTCTTTTTCGGCTTCTTTGAGTTTCTCAGGAAATTCCCGTTCTTCCTTCTCGTTTTCTCGGAAGGCTTCCGCAAACGCTTTGTACAAGTCGTAAGTATCTTTTTCAGGATTAAAAGGCACGGTCCTATAATACTCCGTTATGAACCATTTTTTACCATCGATGCTTGTCAGATAAAATCTTGTATTTGGGATTGGGATACTTCCCATCATGTTACTCACCATCCTCCACGAGATAAGCGAACCCACTCTGTCCTTGTCCCGCTGTAATACGGAGTATGAGTATACGCTTCGTAGGCCCATTTGCGCTCTTGCTCTTCCCTCAATGCTTGCTCCTCCTTCAGTTCCTTGACTGTGGCGATGAGCTTGTTTTCTTTGCCTTCCGCTTCACCTTTGGCAAAAGCGGCTTTTTGGGCTTCGTCAATACGCTGGTATCTGTTCTTTCGTTCTTTCTCGATATAGAGTAGTCCATTGGCTACTGCATCGAGAAATGCTTGTGTCTCAAAGGCAGAAATAGGTTCTTTTCCATCCTTATCTTTGGATACACAGAAAAAGCCGTTTTCGTCATAGCAGATGAAATAGGGAGAGTTTGGGACCTGTTGTGTTTTCATGGCTTTCTCCCCTTCTTTTTCGTTCTGAAGACTATTTGCCAGGAGCCTTTCCCGTTGCCCGCCGCTTGCCCCGTGGAGGCTGTCTTCGTTGAGCGGCAGCAGCCCTCAATGGGCTGCGTGATGAACCTCAATTATTTGTTGGGGCCCGTCTTCTTTTTATACGGATTGGTTTTGTTGGTGGTAGCATGCTTCTCAGCTGCCTTGGCGTGAGCATCCATGATGGCCTTTTCCTCGTCCGTAAAATCGGGACGGAAAGAAGTTTTATCTTCGCCGGTGATAGGGTCCTTCTCATGGAACATCCAACCATCTTCGACACGCTCGGAGGTGATGTGAGATTTTGGCTCATCCAACTCCACACCATCGATATGGATGTTGCGGTCCGTCTTAGCCTGGATGCTATTGGCACGAACAATCTCACCCATGTCGATACCGGTTGCCTCCTTCACCGTCTGCATGGTCTGGGCCATGAGCACCGGGACGTTACCAGACACACCGGATACGCCGGAAGCATCACCACCGATGATAGACACCTTGTCGATGCTGGACAGGGGCTGGGCCACGCTCTTGGCGATGTCAGGCAGAACCTTGATAAGCATTTCGGCAACAGCTGCGTCGTTGTACTGTTTGTAGGCTTCGGCTTTCTGCTTCATAGCCTCTGCCTCAGCCAGACCTTTCTGGCGAATGGCTTCAGCCTCAGCCTTACCGACCATCTCGATGCCTTCTGCTTCCTGCTGCTTAGCGAACTTTTGTGCTTCGGCTGCACGCTCCGCCTCGTATTTTTTGGCTTCTGCTTCTTTCTGACGGCGATAAAGGTCTGCATCAGCCTGTTTACGGACTTCTGCGTCCAGTTTACGCTGCTGGACTTCGGCTTCCTGCGCAGCAAGGTCAACCATCTTCTTCTGCTTGGCAATCTCTGCGTCAGCCTCAGCTTCTTTGATTTCCTTGGCACGGAGGTTCATCTGGATACGACCAGCAGCATCTGCGTCGGCCGCAGCTTTGTCAGCTTCTGCCTTCAGCTTTGCCTTGGCAAGCTGCAACTCGTTGTTGCGCTGTGCGATAGCGGTCTGGGCTTCAACTTCCTTGGCGTTCGCTGCCATCTCAGCATCTGCTTTGGCACATGCCACATCGCGAGCAGCCTGGGCACGAGCAATCTCAGCCTGCTTCTTCACCAGTTCTTCCTGCTCGATACCGATAGCTTCGATGACACCGTGATTGTGGCCCTGTGCATCAATCGCGTCCCTAATGTCTTGAACATTGAAGGTCACGACCTCAAGGCCCATCTTGGCGAGGTCTGGACGAGCGTTCTCAATGACGCTCAGTGCCATCTGCTTGCGGTTTGTCAGAATCTGGTCAACGGTCATGTCGGAGACAATCTCACGCAGGTTGCCCTGCAGAACGTCATTGACCTTGTCGTTGATGCCCTGCTCGTTCATGCCCAAGAAGTTCGAGATAGCTGCCTGCTGGCGGGACATGATATACGCCTTGGCGTCCTTCAGACCAGATGCTTTGACCTCATCGTCCAACACAGTGGAGTTCTCACTGTAAACCTGAATCGTTACGACAGAATCAATCCAGAGCGACACGCCATTCTGAGTCTTGACGCCTGTTTCAGGGGTCTTGACATCGATTTTCAGCAGCCGCATGTTCAGCTTGTCTGCTCGTTGCAAGACAGGAAGCACAAACGTGCCTTTACCGGATACTACTTTAGGCTTTGACAACCCAAAACCGGTCACGACGATAGCCTCCGTCGGAGGGGCCTTCTTGTAGCACAGAAAGCCGAAGATGATAATAAGGACTGCTACAATCCCGATGATAAGCGCCATATACATACTCCTTTCGCTCATCACAACCAATGCCTGTCTTTTGTGCAGGCGCGAATACAAACAAAAAAGCTGCGGAAGCAAAAGCAACCACAGCCTTTTATATGAACCACCGGCCCAGGAAAAAGCCGATGGGGTGAATACAAGCGGAAAGCAAACATGTCAAAGTGAGAGGAAACCACGTCGTACACACCGGCAGGAAGAGGTTAAGACCCGCCGGAACCCAATTCCGCTTGTACAATTCTAATTCTACGCAATTCGCACAAATGCACAAGACATTATTTCGATAAGCAAAAAGAATCCCCGCTGCTCTTTGCGGGGAAAGCAGCGGGGTCCGTAAGAAAGGATAAAGAAAGGATGTAAGGAACGAGGTGACTGCATGAAAGCAGATAGAACCGTCGGAGAGGGACGGCAAATGTTGTGAGAACTCAGGCACTGTACCCTGCCCCGGTTTGCATGGCTGCCATCGACAGCACCGTCGGGTCTTTGTCCTTGCCCTCTATATTGTATTATACCACATGTGGTATACAAAATCAAGATGCAATCCGAAAATATGGCACATTTAGTGCTTTGTCTGTATAATGAGTTGAACTTCTTTGCCTCTGTTTGTGGAGCTCAATCCAAAAAAATAGCCGTTTTCCAACCTTTTGGGAAATGAGATACACTTTTAACTTTAACTCATTCCTGAAGCAGAGTAATGATGACGGTTCTGGCATTGGAGTAGTCCGAGGCACAGGTCGTCAGTGCCAACACCTTATAAGTTCCAGCATCTTTTTTGTAGGCTGCGAGTACATCCTGATTTACGTTCTCTGCATTTTCTTCTACATGTCTCGGCAGCAAAGCCAAGCGGTGCGTAGACGCTTTCCAGCTGTTCAGCCGTTAGATAGTAGCGTTCCCGGCCAGCCAGGTGTTCGGGTCCTTGCAGGTCTGTGGTACTGCCCACCTTTGCCCAGTCACCATTGATGCAAGCAAAGAAATCGGCAGCCGAGCCGTCCTCGCTTTCAAGTTTGATGTCTGCTTCTTTGTCTTCTTCAAGGCTGCTTTGCATTGCTGTTTCGGAGGTCGCAATTGATGTTGTATTCTGTCCCTTCTTATCATCTGCGTAAGCCGCCGGTATGAAAGGAGTAAACAACTGCGCGGCGAGCAAAATGGCAGCCGATAAGCTTGTGATTCTTTTTGCGTCTGTCACTGTATCACACCTTTGCTGATATTTTGCGAAAAAGTTATAATGTGACAACCATTGCAATGGATACTGTTGCCAATTCGCACGTTTTGGCAACAAAAAAGCCCGACCGCTTTGGGTCGAGCTTAATGCTTCTTATTATATGTTGCTGGTTTTGCGTTTTCTTTTGGGACAGTGAAGTGTTTGTAAACAATTCATCACACACTGTCAAGATTTATTATGATATGGTATAATGGGTATAGAAAATGAGAGGAATGATGTGTAATGCAAACCTCAATGCAGAGACTGTGTCTTTCAAACGAGCAGATTGAACGGCTTCAAGCTATCATAGAGTCAAAGCAAAACTGCAAGTGCCAGGCGGATGTATCGTTTGGCACTGTATGGATTACATCGGATGATGAACTCAATGAGCTGCGAGTCTCTTTTCTGGGTGATTTCGAGCTTGTCGTGTCCCGCGTTGGCTTTACTCATAAGCGTCGTGGTACGATGACTTCTGTTCTGGAAGAACTGAAGAAGATATGCACCGAGGTCGGCGTTCCCAGGATTGTGATACAGTCTGTTCTGACACCTGAGATGCAGGCATTCTGCCAGGCGCATCATATTGAGCCTGACAAGAACACAACCATGCAGGTTGGTGATGTCTTGGTAGGCGACTATTATCTTATGCTGGATACCTGAACCTTTTCAGCATTCGAGAACTTCCGGGTCTCCATCGAAATTCTCTCCCCTGTCGAGGCGCTGCCCCACAGAGAAGTTGATGACAAGGGGGTCCTTGTCGTATTCAGAATAGTCGAAGTCTTCCCTCTCACCGTCACTCAACGCTGGGTCATACTCAATTGTTGCGAGCCAAGCATCGAACGGCATTTCATCATGGGTTGCGATGTATTTGGCGTACTGCCCAAACAGTTCGCAGCATCTGGGCCACGGCAGAGGATTGTCAAGATAAAACTCAAGCTGCCAGTCCTCATACGGAGTCAGGTCGTTCACGCCGTAACGCTGGAGCCCCTTGAGTGCTTCCTGGCCTTCCTTGCTGGTAAAGAGATAATCGTATCCGTTCATGTTCATTTCCGTCATCTTTTACAGGTCCTTTCTTTATTTGTGTTTCTTCCAAGTTCGTGGTGGTCGGCCGAGTCCCTGCCTCCTTTCTTTGTGGGGTCACTCTATAAAGAGATATTTTCTATAAAAATGTAAACCGCTATATACAAAAAGCCTCCAAAATTCTGGCGGCTGCTGTTATTTGTGATGGAGAGGTGCTGCTCCGAGTAATGCTGTCACATCAAACGACGATGCGTTATAGACTGTCAGCTGTTTCTCAAGCGCGTATTTCACAGTATAAGCTGTGCCGCCTGTCTGCTTCGTGCAGTAAGAAATGCAATAGTCTGAGCAATCGACCAGATGCCTGTCACGGGTCAAGTAAGCACTCTTGCTCGGCTCTTTACTGACATAGACGATTTTATCCATCTTTTTGTCTAAGTTCTTAGCATGGAGCTGCTGTTCTGGAGTCCATCGGTCGCGGTAGCCTTCAAAAGGAAGCACCTCGATGATGCGCAGGCGGCCGTTTTCTTTCTTCAGCTCAATGAGCATCTCCGCTACGAGGGTATCGAATCCTAAAGCACCGCCTACTCCATAGTAGATAATTCCGCTCTGGATGAGTGGGATAAGCCGATGCCTTACTCTGGTTAGAATCTTTGTCTGCTCTCCCGGCGGGATGTTTCGATGCCCCGTAAAGCAGCATGTTTGCTTCTTAAATTTTCCCATACAGGCTCCTTTCTGTCAATTGGACAATTTATCATTTTTTGTCAATTCCGCTCACAAATAAAGTGACGATATTGACGAATTAGCGCAATTCCGTATAATTAAAATCAGCATTACAGAATAGCAATGAAAGTTGGTGTTTTCTATGGCAGCTTCCAGCCATGCGCCCCGTCCGTATCATCTGACTCCCGCAGAGGAAACCGTTATGAAAGCTTTCTGGAACAGCAAAAAGCCGCTGTGCCAGCAGGATATCCTTGACCATGTGAAAGAGAATGGTGACCTGTTCTGGAAAGAGCGTTCCATCTTCGCCATCATCAATTCCTTGATGAAGAAAGGCTGTATTAAGGAAGATGGTATGGTTCGCGCAGGTAAGACCTATGTGAGAACCTTTGTCGCAGCTATGAGCCGTCCGGAGTTCTACGCCGCTATGGTTACAAACGCTCTGACAAAGAAGGAACTGGTCGAGTTCCGCCGCGCTATGCGTCATTTGGCGAGTGAAGACACTGAGTCTCCTGACGAGGAGGCTTGACCTCATTTGGAGGTGATTCTTGTGTCAAATGCACGAATGCTGGGTGCTTATATCAGGCAGAAAATGGAAGAGCGGAATGTTTCAGTGTCCTCTGTTGCTTCCCTGCTCGGATGCCAGGAAGTCGAGGCAGAAAGGTTTTTATGCGGCCGTGTACTTGCGACGTATCCGCAGATGAAGCAGATTGCTGAGTATCTTGGCTTATCTGTGCATGAACTCCTGCGGAACGCCTCTCAACTTGAGGAGGATACCCCTAAAAAGAAAGTGCTCGACATCATCTGGGATTACATGGATGTCAGAGACGCGGTATTATGTTAACCACACGCCACGGTGGTGGGCCTTAACAAGGGTCTGCTGCTGTGGCGCTTTTTCGTGCTTCCACGAACCATTTATCTACTTCATAATAGAGATATGTGCTGGCTCTGCCAATCTGGCATGTATAGCGTACTCCCACGCCGCCGGTTTTAGAGTATTTGCGCGGCATCACCTCCGAAATGTTTGTGATGTCGAAGCGTTGGCCCGTATCCCAGATAACGGTCTGTGGTATGAGCGTTCCGTCCGGCTGAAAGTCAGCGATGACCTCAACATATTTCTTGATTCTCTGTTCTGGCATGGATTATATGCTCCCTTGTAAGTATCCGTGTGGGTGAATCGTATGGTCTGCCCTCGCGTCGCAATGTGAGAGGAGTCGGTCCTTATACATCACGGCTCGCTGCACGGAATAGTATCCAAATCTATTTCGGACCCCATCAATGGCAGATTCTAAGCGTTCCATCTCTTCTTGCTTTTCGGCACTGAAGTCGAACGAGATTTGGCAAGGCTCCGTATCCGGCTGTAGGTCTATGGCCCGCACGCCAATGGAACGAAGATGCTCGCTCCAATGATAGTGCTTTTTATATAACGTGAACGCGGCGGTCGCTATCTCTTGCTCTTGCATCGTCGGCAGGGACAGCTTCATCTGGCGCTCGAAGCTGAATAGGTTGGAGTCCCTCAAACTCACCTCCACGCCTCGGCATCGGAAATGGCTCTCTCGGAGGCGTGCCGCGACACTCTCTGCGAGCAGGTAAAGCACTATCCAAACATCCTGGTCGGTCTTTAAGTCCCGTGGTGTCGTCCAGCTATTTCCGATGCTCTTGATGGGAGCAAGCACCTCCCGCTGCTCGTACTTCGCCACCGGGTCAGAATCCAGGCCGTTGGCAAACCTCCAGAGCAAGAGTCCTACCTTGCCGAGCTTCTCCTGCAAGAACTGAGGTCTGGTCTTCGCCAAGTCTCCAATGGTATGTATGGCATAGTTATCTAACTTGGCTGCCGTTTTCTTTCCTACATATAGCAAATCCGAAGCAGGCAGTGGGAAAACTATCTTCTCGAAGTTCTGCCTATTGATGACCGTAATGGCATCCGGCTTTTTATAGTCCGAGCCGAGCTTTGCCATCGTCTTATTCCAACTGACTCCGACCGAACATGTGATACCGAGTTCGTCCTTGACGGTGTCGGAAATTTTCTTTGCTATCTCCTCACCTGTCCCAAAGAGAGACTGACTCGCGGTACAATCGAGCCAGGCCTCGTCCAAACCAAACGGTTCGACTTGGTCGGTGTAGCGAAGGAAGATTTCTCTTGTGTAGTCGCTGAATCGGGTGTATAGGTCATAGTGAGCCGGAACAAAGGTGATGTCTCTGCAATGCTGCTGCGCCTCCCAAAGCGGCATACCGGTTTTTACCCCCATCCGCTTGGCCGGATACGAAGCTGTCAATACGATGCCGCTCCGTCGCTCTGGGTCACCGCATACTGCAATCGGCTTGTCCCGCAATTCGGGATGGTAGGCCATCTCGCAGCTGGCATAGAAACAGTTCATATCGCAATGAAGGATGGCTCGCTCTTTTGCCATAATATACAACCTCAATTCGTACAGATGGTTCCTAATTCGCATATAACAACCGACTGTTGTTATTATAGCCTATCAAGTGGTGGGATGCAAGGGGTATGGAAGAATTTGCCGTTTGCAATCCCATTAGTTACTCTACAACTGTGGAAGACCTTGACAAAAGAAAGAGAGGAGCTTGTTTGGCTCCCCTCTTTTACTTTATTCTGTGATATTCAGTTTTTTGAGTTCCTCGTATACGCTCTGCTCTACAAGGTTCAGCGATGTGACGTCACGGATATAGCCTACCGGAACACCTTTTCGTCCGGCGAGGTCTTTGATTGGCGTATACTCTTTATGGCCCATGCTGTCAGTCTTGAAGAGTACGGCGGCCGCACCGTCCAATTGCCTATCGGCCGTCATTGCTTTATCTTTCTCGACAACCGCAGCATTTGGGTATTTCTGAGCGAATTTGCCCATGATGTTTGGATGCCCACCAACGAAGACGATTTTCTTAGCCGAGAAGATTTTTGAAAGTTCCTCCTCATAGTTGATGTCTGGTTCCGCCGGGGCAGCCTCTACTCTTTCTTCGGTCGGTTGAGCTGGAAGCTGCTGACGCAGCCTGGCGTTCTCTTCCCGCAGAGCTTTGAGTTGTTCCTCAAGGTCCATGATTTGCTTTTGCTGGGACTCGACCTTGGATTGGATGCCCGCATAGCGGTTTCTGGCATCTTCGGCCGCACGTTCTGCCGCATCGGCGCGGGCCTTGTACTCTTTCAGGGACTTTTTCTGCTGTTTCAGCAACTCACCGTCCCGTTCCATCTGTCGCTTGCACTTCTTCAGCTCATTGTTCAGACGTGTGCCTTGCGGATTGAAGAAGTAATCCTGCAATCCTTCCAGCACAGTTTTCTTCGTTTGCTCGCAAAGCATCGTATAGTAAGTAGCATTAAAGAGTGCAGTACGGAATATTTTCACTTTCTCTTTTGCTATCTGTACGGTTTCACTATCGTAAGAGGATTCGTTGCCTGCGTCAATCGCTTCCCATACCTTCTCAAGCGGTGCATCTACCTTATCGATACTGGCGGCCGTATAAGCAGCAACTGCCATGTGCATCAGCATTTCCTTGGACAGCACCTGCTTATCCATTCTTTGCTGGTTCATTACGCCACTGGCCGTGAGTGTCGCGATAAGAGGCATCTGAAGAGCGTTTTCTTCATCGCGTTCTATACCTGTTTTCCGGCGCATCGTATTGGAGTCGTTAATCCAGGTGGCACCGAAGCTTTTAGCAGCAAATCGCGGCCGTACTATGGTTCGATACAAATAGTCGTAGCGTTCCATGTAGCGAACCTTGGCAGTGGTATTGATATTACCCAACAGCATCATCGCCAAGAGTGCATTGGTGTAGATGTCATTGCTGCAAGAATCGAAATTCTTGTATCGCGGTGCATATACCGCAAAGAAGGCTCTGGATGGCGGATTCAGTTTATGTTCTGTAAAAGCGTCATACGCTATGGTTTGCTTGCTCTTGTCGTCATCAGGGGTTGACTCTATCTTACTGTATACTGCTTCGAGCGCCTTCTCGTTAATCGCAGGCAATTTTTCTTTCTTTGTGTTTTTCAGATAGGTTGATAGGAGGTCTTCGGTAAACTGTGGCTTATCATCTTCGTCGCTGCTTAGAATACATGCCAGGCATAGGACTGCATTGCGGCTCTGCACTGTATCTAAGCCTAATATGTACTGGAGCGTTTTCTCTCCGTGGCAGATTGCTTTGATATGCTTATCTACCTTATCCTGATGCTCACTGTAGTATTTGCCGGACAACTCTATGCACGCTTTGCTTCGGCTCGCAAATAGCGCCATGCGTTCGGCGTACTTATCGTACAATGCGCCCACTGTCATGGTCTCCGGGATGTTGTTCTTTGCCACGTCATTCACTCCTTTTCTATCTGTATTATATCAATCACGGTATCAACAACCAATGTTGGCGGCAAGAATGTTACAGATTCTTCAGTTATTCTTTGATAAACGCCCATAAGTTAGGCAATTGAAGAGTCGTGCGGAGGTAATCTGAAAGCTCTTTGTTCTGGTCAAGACCTATACGGCCACGGAAGAGATATTGTTCCCCCACATCGTTTGTCAGGGTCAGATACCAGCGGTCGGTGTGTTGCGCTTCATCTGTTTGCAGGAACATCGGCAAATGATGTTTTACTTTCGCGAGCACGGAATGTATTGCATCAGCCGGTAGATGATGGATGGTGTAGTGGTCCCGAACCGGTTCGTCTTCATCCAGGTATTCAAGTTGTTCGAGATATACATGACCTCCCTGCTCTGCTACAATAAGTCGCTGTTCTGATTCTTTGTTCGGTTCAGTATCAAGGCTTAGCCTTGTGCAGGTAGTACGAAGCTGCAATCTGATGATGTTTCCCTCGAATTGCTTCGAGTTATGGTCTGTAAATGCCATAAATATGCCTCTTTCTGAGTACGATGCGTCTCTGTATAGTTTATCGCCCTATGCACAACTCGTTTTCATTTTCCGCATGACGATGCCTGTATTTATGGCGCGTAGCGTGCTTTATGGTTTGCGGCTCTCAATGCTTTTCTTCGCACGCTGATAAGCCGTGTCAAACTCTCTTTGTTTCTTCTCTCTCATAACATCTGAAAAGAGAATCAAGTTCTTGCGTTGCCCCATCTGTTCATCGTCTTGGAAGCCATCAAAGGTCAGTTTGCAGTCGAGGGCCATCTCTAAGCTGACGATACGGGAATAGTCCTTATTGAGTGGAAGCTCGTGCTCTTCGTCATCCAAAAGCAGGATACTATAGAGCCATCTGGCTGGTCCTTCGATAAAGTCAAGGTCAATCTTTGTGTCGAACAGTTCTTCGCCTGGGAACAGCGGAGATTCGACTCTTGGGTATTCTTCATCAAAGCCGAAATTATAAATCAGCTCACAGTAAGGTGATGCGGGTGTTATCGTGCAGCGGTATTTTTCAGTCGGAAAGGCAATGCACTGTGTTAAGGTGTAGGCAAATGGCCCAGCGCTGCGAGTTGCAAGGTTGAAGTATTCGACCCAAGCGTTCTGGTTCGTTGTCAGATAGGTAGAGGCAGCTTCCTGTATGAGCTTTATGGCCTCTGTGCGATTTGTATACAGGAGGTCCCCTTCCGGCGTGTCTCTGCCATTCTCCATCTGGAACCCATCAACTTCGTCATACAAGGTCTTGACTTTGCTTGTTTTGATTTCGAGGCGCGAAAAGCCAAAGGCTCCGTCGTAGTGTAGGAAGTTGTATTGCCTGGTATCAATGTGTAAGATGCCTTTGATGACAAATTCTGAATCATAGTATCCGATGTGACGGTATCCTGAGACTTCTGCTCGAATGATGCTCATACCAATCCTCTCTTTTATAAAACAGAGATTTTTTCAGAGAAAATTTTCAAAATTGCGAAAGCGGCTTGTAGCAAAGATTTAGCAAGTATTAGCAAGTTCGTAGATAGTTTGTTCTGAACTGAAGCAAGTAACGGCTTTTATTGTTGCTGGTCCGCATTGACTACCTGCTCTGCGCATTTTGCAGCGGAGGCGGAAGTGAAATAACGCAGCGGGATGTTCTTGCTGCGGACAATGTCGATGATTTTGTAGAAAGCCTTATGGGAGAGGTAGTTGGTTTGCAGCCATACGATGTCCGCGCCCTTGATTTGTTCAGTGCTCGGAACTCCATCCACGAATTTCACATCCGGCACCATCGGCCGTATTGCCTTCAGCCAGGAAGGATGTCCGCCAAAGACGATGTGCTTCATGGTGGTGTGGTACGGAAACTCTATCTGCGTCTTGGTATCTTTCCTGGCAGCAGAGTCTGCGTCATTGGTCAGCGCAAACACCAGCTCACGAAGGTCGTTCAGTTCTTGCTTTTCTTTCTCGTGTTCTACAGAAGCCTTCTCTATGGCAGTAGTTAGTTCACTGATTGTCTTTTCGGCTTTATAGAGTCCCTGCTTATTCTTTTCATCCTTATTCTTGAGCTTCTCAATCTCTGCTTCATACGTATCGCATTTGGCACGTAGAGCATCACACTCATCTTTTGTGTCGTTTGGAAAGTCGATACGGTCTTTCAAGTTGGACAGTAGAGATATGTATGCGGCGTATACAGCTCTACCTTCCGGCGAGGTCACGCCCAAATCGGTAAGGGCTGTTTCTACTGGGTCTACGCTGGCTGTGTTACGTGGAACGAGGACTCCATCGGTATAGGTGTACACGGCGGCCGCCGGGGTCATACGCACGGGAGTCTTTGCATCTGCACCTTCTTGTTGTACCAAAGACATTGTATTCCAGCAGATTGGCACAACACTACTATCGCTTGTCAGGTTGTCTTCCATCAGATGTAGTTTGGATGTATTAGCATCGATATAGGAAGCAGACTGACCTGTTGCATCCAAGCATTGTTTGACTGCTCCTCCACACCACGGTAGTTGCGCTGCTGCGTAGGAGAGAAGCACACAGGATGGATAGTAAAGCCACGGAAGATTATCACCGTTATCCATCATGTAGTAGAACGCAAAGCACACTGCATACGGGTCCATGACTTCAAACATCACCGCACGCTTTGCTACTGCTGACGAATATTTCTTTGCCCATGTTTCTTTCGTCCAATAGGCACATTCGGCACTGTCATAAGCAAAGTCTCGTTCCAACTCGTTGAGCTTTTGGAGCTCGGTTTGCATTGCCTCTAACTTTGCAACGATAGTTTCTCCGCGTTCTGTAATAGAATGGAGCCCGATGGTCATTTCGGTTTTCGCGCCGACTCCAGGCATATTATTTTTAGCAAGCGGTATGGCTTTTGCCTTGACCATAGAATGCGTCTTTTTGGAAAAAGCATTTGCTTCATCGCTCACTTTATTAAGCTCGTCATCAAGGCGATGGATTTCATCCAGACATTTCTTCTCTTCCTTGACCCACTTGGAGCGGCAACAGAAATAACGACTTATGGCTCCCCTTACCTGTATGGCATACATATTTACAGCATTATCGACCTTATCTTCTGGGAGCAAGCCAACAATGGCATCAAACACATTTCTGGACGGTACATTCTGATGCTGCTTACCCCCGACGGTATAGCTATCAGTGACAGGATACTTGAGCGGAGGCTTCTCCGGGTTATTGATGCCAACACAGTCCTCGTTTCGATGCAGAATGATATAGACCATACTGCGAATCACAGCTTCACTATAGCAAGGAGATACACAAGACGGCAGTTCGATAGATGCGAGCTGTTCCTCGTCTTTTGGCAACAAAGCGAGTGCTTCATCCATCTTGTGGTTCGCTCTGATGGCATCCAGCATCCAGATAGCAGCGGCGAGCGAGTAATTGAACTGTCGCTCGCCTATGTTGAACGGAGGAGTCATCACCATATTCAGGCGGACCCATTCGTCCTCGTATCGCACCTCAAGGTCTTCCGGTATATATTCTTTGGCAATAGCTACTGCCATATCTCGTGTTTCGGCAATGGCTTCTACTCGCCTATCTATTGTTTTGTTGTCAATGTCAAACTCAAAGGCAACGGTTGGGTCCTTCTCCATCTCGCCGCCGAATCCGGCTATGTTTTTAAGCAACGCCCGTTTGCATCGTTCTTTGAAGCTGCCGGTTGGCTTCTTGCTATTGCGTTTTGCCTTGCCTTTGCCCATCGTATTCTCCTTTGTATGGGACACGCCAAATTTCTCTAATATAACATTATACGACATGTTGCGGTATTTATCAATCACCACGCTTTTCCGTGTACGGCAAGCTTCACATTTTCCAGACGAGTTTTTGCTGATTCCGGCACTTTTTACAACGAGTTCCGTTCTACTGTTTGTGGTTTGCGTGAACGCCGCACTCGGCTCCCACATAGAGTTGCTTGCCAACTGTGTCATGGTTGGCTGCTCTGATATGATGTCTGGCAGCGCTTGCTCGCTATGAAGCGCGTGCCGGATGTACTGGACCGTGCCCCCTTGCCGTGGTTCATCCAGCACAAAGAAAACTTACACGCCGTGCAACAGGATTCGCCTATAGCTTACACGCGTGTGACTGTCCGTGTAAGTCACAGTCTTATTATTTCCTTTTGTTGCCATGCACAGCGCCACAAGGCCGCCTGCCACGAGGTATTTCATGCTTAGACCGATATTGTTCCTATACAACAAGAAAAGCACGCCACAGAAGCCCGTAGGCCCCTATGACGTGCGTATCGTTATTTAGAGATAGTTAGACAGCTTAATGACGGATACTCCGTATGGAGATGTATCAATGTCGAGGTATGTGCAACCGGAGTTGGGTCTGTCCATGCGAGTGATTTCTTTATGAGGGATATGTCCAAAAATATAGAGCGTATCCCGATGACCGGTCAACATTTCGTCTTTATCATAATCAAAGACTCGACCGAACGGGTTGTTGTGAGTTACCACGATTTGTTTGAATCGAGAACCGGGCGGAGGCGTGATGTTGAGTTCCTGTGCTTGATTCTCAAAGGTAGTTTCAAAGCTTTCCCTCGTTTTTTTCGTACCTGACAGATACTCATAGATGGTATGTTCTGCTTCGTACGGTGTGCCACACATATTGTCGAGCAGATAGGCGACCATCTGCCAAAGCCCATCGTTCTCCCACGCGAGTGTGTAGGTAATAAAAAGCTTCTGCCACCCGGCGAATGTATGAGGTCTTGCGGCGAGAATCTTCTTTCTTTCCTCCATGCTGCATCTGAGCGTTTCGAGTTCTTCTTTTGTTCTGAAGATGTGCTCTCCTTGCTTGTAGTGTAGGAAGACCCAGGCTGCGAGCTTTCTGACGGTCGGAGACTGTGCGAGTGCTTTATAGTATCGAAGCATCTGCCTATGTTCGTATTCGTGGTTGCCAAGAACGAGATGGACTGTATCTGGATGCTCCGTAATGAAGTTGACGACCTTTGCGTTTTCCTTGCCACGGTCTACTACATCACCAACGAAGACGAGCTTGTCGGTTTCTTCATTCCATCCGGCGGCCATGAGGGATTCGATGAGACCTTTGTAGTTCCCATGCACATCTCCTGCCACATAGATGTCGCTCATTGGTTATCACCTTCTTTCCCAAAGTCGTCCGTGTTTATTTCCGCAATCTGGTTGTACAGCACTCTGAGCTTGTACATCGGTTTATCGATGTCTTGGTGCATGTGGCCGCAACACCATTGTTTAAACTTCACCCGGCGGTAAATTTCATCAAGGTATACGCCAGTCGGGTCGTGAATCGGGCTGATGTCTCTGAAATAGATT